>WNGB01000070.1_pt1 | contig 204720 bp, 178 predicted proteins | sample 5400681 | NCBI WGS metagenome assembly WNGB01 (sample SAMN13153367, study PRJNA577476) | soil metagenome | isolation source: 115 cm soil or saprolite under grassland replicate 2 | place: USA:California | collected 2016-06-15 | reverse complement strand
CGCGCGCGGTCAAGTTCAGCGCGTCGAGGATATCCTCGGCCTGAGTGACGATCGTCGCGCCATTGCGGATCAGCCGATTGGTGCCCTGGCTGACTTTCGAGAAGATCGAGCCCGGCACGGCGAACACGTCGCGGCCCTGTTCCAGCGCATAGTCGACAGTGATCAGCGCGCCGCTGCCCACACCGGCTTCGACCACCAGCGTGCCGAGCGACAGGCCGCTGATTAGCCGGTTGCGCACCGGAAACAGCTGTGGAACTGGGCGCGTGCCGATTGGAAATTCTGAGACCAACGCGCCGCTGGCCACAATCTGCTCGGCTAGCGACCGGTTACGCTCGGGGTACACCTGGTCGAGCCCCGAAGCCAGCACGGCGATCGTGCGCCCGCTCTGATCCAGCGTAGCGCGGTGGGCGATCGTGTCGATGCCAATCGCCAGGCCGCTGACGATCGTGATCCCGGCGTCGGCTAGATCGCCGGCGAGACGGCGGGTAGCCTCTTTGCCATAGGAGGTTGGCGAGCGCGTGCCAACCACCGCCACGCTCCAGCGGTCGGCCTCGGCGAGCCGGCCGCGCACATACAGCAGCGGGGGCGGCGATGGGATGTGCGCCAGGGCGGTTGGATAACCGGGATGCTCGCGCGTAACAAGTTCCATACCGGCACGATCGGCCCGCTCCAGCTCGGCGTCGAGGTCGAGCGTGCGCTGGGCCTTCAGCAGCGCCTCAGTCCGGCGGGCGTCCAGGCCGGCCGCCTGCGTATCGGCGAAGCTCGCGTGCCACGCGGCCTCGATCGTGCCGCAGCGCTCGATCAATCGATCGATCCGCGCCGGGCCGATGCCATTCACAATATTGAAGCCGAGGTAGTAGCGGGTGTTGTCCATTGCTGATTCCAGATTGCAGTTCGCGGATGCAGGCGCAGATCGTGGAAGCGATCCGCGTCTGTACTATAGCAAGCAAGCATTACCACACATAGCGACCCAACAATCGAACGACCACGTAAGTTCTAACAATTAAGAAGTTCTTTTGTTCTCGACTGGCGCGGGCACTTGTGTAGCGCCGGCGCGCGAGCGTCGCTGGGCGTACCAGATGATCAGCAGAGCAGTTGCCGCGCCACAGGCATCGATGATGACGTCGCGCACGGCCGGATGCCGATTTTCCACGAATGATTGGTGAAACTCATCGGTGCATGCGTAGAGGACGGTCAGCAGCCACGACCAGGCCCAAACCAGGCGACTCGTTGGTAGTGCGCGCCAGAAGAGAAACGCCAGGATCGCGTAGGCGATGAAGTGTCCCGACTTCTTGAACAAAAAGTCGAGCCATGGGTCGTTGGGCGAGGGCAACTGTGACTGAGCGGACAGAAAGAAGATCAGCGCCATCCAGGCGCCGACCGCCAGCCAGCGGGCGAGCCGTGAGTCGAACACTGGGTGAAGGTGACGTTGGTCAATCATGATATATCTATTTTTCAATAACAGGGCCTACACGGTGGACGCGACCGTTGGGCCATCACGGATTGAGAACCTCTTATATCGAACGTTTTCGTTCGCAGAACGAAAACGTTCGATACGAGAAGAAAAATCCTTGTTTTGCGAATGACCGCGCAAGCGCTATGATTTAGTACGTCGCCATTCCGCAATATTCCAGGTAATTGGCGCGAGCCCGTCGGGTCGTATGCCGCGCACGCTCGGCACTGCCAGTGTCAAGCTCAGACGCTGGAACAGCGGCAGCGATGGCAATTCCTGGGTCCAGAGCTGCTGCTGGCGGAGATAGGCGGCTTTTCGCTTATCGACATCAAGCGTGGTGACGGCCTCGCGGATCGCGCGGCTGGCATCGCGGAAGCACCAGCCGGCGAAATTGTCGCCCGACCAGTTATTATCCAGGCTGGGTATGGCATTGCAACTCCAGAGCAACAGGCCGCCAGGATCAGGATTGGCGATCCAGCCAAACAGTGCGAGATCAAATTGGCGTTGGAACAGCGGTCCATCGGGGGCAAATAGTTGATCGCCCGGCAGTGCTTGGATCTGGATATCGATGCCAAGCGCTTTCATATCTTGTTGAAACATTTGGGCGATCTGTTGGCGGATGGGCGTTCCGTCGGTCGTCAGCAGCGTAAATGTCAGCGTGATGCCGTTCGGCGATGCGCGAATGCCGTTGGCCTCCTGACTGACGTAACCGGCTTCGTCGAGCAGCTTGCGTGCGGCATCTACATCATAGTCGTAGCGTGTGATCTGATCGGCTGGCGCGGCCTCTAGCTGGGTGGGCAGCACCCAGCTGTTCAGCACCGGCGAGTGCCCGCCAGAAAGAGCGTCGGTCATGGCCTGGCGGTTGGCGCCCAACGCGATCGCCCGCCGCACCCGGATATCTTGAAACTCGGGCACATCGAGATTGAAATCGATATGTTCCCAGTTCGGATTAGAGATGTAGCTGACTTGCAGCGTACCATCACGCTGATCCTGGTCGAGCGTATGCAGAACCTCAGCCTGCAGGCGGTCGCTGGCGACCAGGTCGAGATTGCCGTTGAGCAGCCCGGCGCGCATGACGTCAAAGTTGGGCTGAAATGTAATCTTCAGGTGGGTGGCGGCCGGCGGCGATCCAAAATAGTGCTGATTGCGCAGCATGGCGATCTCACGGTCGCTACGACTCTCGATCGTATATGGCCCATAGCCGATTGGCTTACGCGCGAAATCGCCGGCAAAGATATCTTCCGGACTGAGATCTTTGAGCACATGGCGCGGTAGTGGCGTCCAGTAGCTTAAAAAATAGGTCGGCGTCGTGAAATCGGGCTGTAGCACGGCGCGCGTGGTATGCTCATCCACGCGTTCGTATAGGGCGATCTGCGCGAGTCGATCGCTGGCTTCGGGGCTGGGGGGTGCGGCCTTAGCCAGCTCGTAGGCGAAGACCGAGTCGTCGGCGGTCACCGGCTGACCGTCCGACCAGCGCAGTTTCGGATTCCAATGAAAGGTGACCACCAGTTGATCGACCTGGGTCACAACCTGGGTCGCCGTGGTTGTAATGCTACCGGCGTCGTCGAGATACACATCGGCTTTACGCAGCTCGGCGTCGCCGTTCTCGAGGGTTGGCAGGCGATCGAGCACGCCAGTGTTGGTGTAGGTATAGTTATATGCCAGAACCGGCGAAGGAAACAGCAATTCGGTCACTGGCGCGGCCAGGCGCTGGTTGCCTTGCGATGACTGATAGGGTGTGAGGTAGCGCGGCTGATCGAGCAACCCGATCACCCAGGTATCGTCGCGCTCCGCATTGGCCGCCGCAATCGCGGCGTCGGTCGGCACCTGGCCAGGCGCTGGTGCGGTGGGAACTGCTGTGCTGTTTGGGACGCCGCCTTCGATCGCGCAAGCTGCGCAAACGAGGCCAAGGCTTATGAATAGGCAAAAACGGCGTAAGAAGCGGGTGGCAAAAAGTATTGATTTCATTGGACGATCGATATATTTCATCGTGTTTTCAAAACCGCCCGAGTCTACCGTGTTTTAACAAATTTGTCCAACCTTTGAGGCTAGTAGCGTGCTCACTCCTGGAGTAACGGGACGCAGACGAACGGGGACGATCGCAGAAAGACCAACAATCCGCGTTTGTCGGCGGCCATCCGCGGCCAATTTTGAGGCAAGGCGAACAGCTACTTCTCAACCTGGGTATGCGCGCTGTGCTATAATGAACTTTATTGCGACTATTGCGGAGCGGCAAGTGACAGAACCGGCGCTGATCTCGACTGATCGGTTGATGAGTGATCTTGGCCAACTACTCAGCTTGCCAGGTAGCCCTGGCCAGGCCGAAGAGCTATCCGCCGTCGCCGCGCGCGTGGCGGCGTTGATGCGCAGCCACCACCTACAGGTCAGCACCATCGCGACACCCGGCGCGCCAGTGGTGATCGGCCGGCGCGCTGGCCGGCACCCCTTTACGCTGCTGCTGTATCATCACTACGATGTGCCGCCTTCCGGACCATGGCGCGCATGGCACCACGAGCCGTTTCAGATGGCCGAACGCGAGGGCACGCTCTACGGGCGCGGTGTTGCCGATGGCAAGGGGCCATTCGCGGCCCACCTCAGCGCGATTGCCTCGCTGATCGATGCCGAGGGCGAGCTGCCTTGCGGTGTCGTGGTCGTTGTCGAGGGCGAGGCGCTGACCGGCAGCCCAAACCTAGGCGCGGTTGTGGCCGAAGCACATGCCCTGCTGAAAGCCGACGCCTGCCTGGCGAGCGGCGGCGAGCGCGATGCCGACGATCGGCCGTTCTGCTACACTGGCGCTAAAGGCCTGGTGCAGCTGCGTCTGCGCTCCGGCGGCGCCAACCAAGCGCTGCCGGCTGGCCTGGCGGCGAGCGTGCCAAACCCACTTTGGCGGCTGCTGTGGGCGCTTGGCCATGTCAAGAGTGATGCTGAGGAGGTGCTGATCGAGGGTTTCTACGACGACGTCGAGGGCCCAAGCAATAGCGAGAATCGAGTGCTGCGCGACCTACGTATGGATGAAGCCAGCCGCAAGCGCGCCTGGCGCATTCCGCAGTTCTTGTTCGATCTGGATGGCGCGTCGCTGGTTCGCACCGAGGCAACTCTGCCAACCTGTAATGTCACCGATCTGGTGGTTGAGCCGGCCAGCGACCTAGCGATTATCCCAATCGCGGCGACGGCGCGAGTCGATTTCCAGCTTGTGCCGCGCCAGTATCCGCAGGCGATCGTCGATATGCTGCGGGCGCACCTGATTGAAAAGGGCATGGCCGATATTGAGATCGAGCGGCTGCCAGGCGGCTACCCGGCGGTTCATACGTCCTTCGAGGACCCTTTCATCCAACGAATCAAACATGTGGGCGAAGAGCTCTACAGCGCGCACTTGCCGCTGTTGCCGCAGGGGCCGTTTGCGCAGCCGCTGTTCTTCTTTGCCGAAGCGCTGCGCATTCCCGTCGCAGCAATCGGCTGCGCGCGCCCGGATAGTGCAATCAGCGCGCCGAACGAGCATATTCTGCTGCCGGATCTCGTGCGCCACGGCCAGCTGCTGATCGAGCTGCTGTATGCCTGCGCTGAGCTGCGTACAGTTTGACAGCTTCGATTGGGTATGGTAGCATACCAATCGCGCAATTGTGTGATTGCGTTTCTTTATGTCGTGCGCCGGTGTAGCTCAGTGGTTAGAGCGAGCGACTCATAATCGCTAGGTCACTGGTTCAAGTCCAGTCACCGGCACCAGTCCAATCTTCTTCGAGAAGGTAGCCCGCCTAACGCAGCCGCGCTATGGCGGGTTTTGCTATGCTCGGCAAGTTATTTTGATCTTGTCATCATCCTGTTACGATTAATCGACCGATCTTCATGCTATACTCAAGCGGCAGGTGCTCATTTGCGTAAATGCGATCGTTTAGTATCCAGAATCACATGCTCATGAAATTACGCTCACGCTGGCTTGGCTTATTCGGCATTTTGTTTCTTCTAGCGCTGTTTCACCTTCCTTCTGCGATTGTCTCGGCCGATACCGGTGAGCCGCGCGTCACCGCGATTGCGGACGGCGTGCAGTTGGATTGGAATGGCGCCCTGCCAGCCATGCGCGCGCTCAGTGCGGGCGCTTCAGCGGCGCCGCTCGTGACGATCGGCGGTGTGCAACTGCCGGCGCGGCTCGTGGCGCTGCGTGTTACCGGAACGGCCCCGCTGGCGCCGCGGATCGTTCGTGGTACGAGCGTGCCATGGTCCGGCACGGCCTTGGCGACGCCGAAGTTCATTCCGCAGACGGCCGCGGGATCGCCACGCCCCGATCTCGCGACGCCGCCGGATCCGGCGCTGCCGGCCGCGCCGGTGGTGGTGCTGCGCGAGGGTTGGATGCGTGGCGCCCATATCGCGGTGGTGGCATTGAGCCCAGTGTTCGCGGGTGATCGCACGGCTCAGGCCGTCACGTCGCTCACGGCCATCATTCCCGGCGCGGCGCCACTGAGCGAGGATGCCGCAACGCTTCTGACTGCCGGCGGCACGTTTCTGGCCGGCGCGCCCGCGCCAAGCAACCCGGTTGCCGGCAAAGGTTGGCGCGTGCGTGTGACACAATCCGGTATCCAGCGCATGCCCGCAGCGGCGCTGACCGCCGCCGGCGTGTCGCTCAGCAATCCCGAGTGGCTGCATCTCTACCACAATGGCGTTGAAGTAGCAATGGAGCAGCGCGGCTCGGGCGCGAGCCTGGAGCTGCGCTTCTATGCGCCGGCGCCGGGCGACCGCTGGAATGCCGCCGATACCTACTGGCTGGCGTTGGAGACCACTAACGGGCGGCGTATGGCGCCGCCGCGCTCGGCCCAGCCTGGTACGGCCCCCTTGAGCGACCATGTGTGGGTGAGCGGCGTCTGGCGTAATAACAAGCTGTACGACTCGGTGCTGCCCGGCCCCGATGGTGATCATTGGTATGCGGCCGATCTGCGGATCGCGCCGGCCCCGCCCGGCCAGCCGCAGCCAGCGCCGGTGACCGCGACCGCAGTGATCACGCCAAGCCTGCCGATCACAGGTGGAACGGCGACGGTGACGGTGGCGGGCAGCAGCTATCTGGATGCTGCGCACACGCTGCAGGTCGCGCTCGGCGGCACAACCAACACGGCGACCTGGAGCGGCACCGGCGATTGGTCGCACACGCTGTCGTTCGCCACCCCGGCGACGACGATGCTCCTATCGCTGCCGCCACTTAGCGGTCCGGATGGCTACGAGCTCGACAGCGTGGCCTGGCAGCTGCCGGCGACGTTGAATGCCAATGGGCATGGCGCTGCCTTCGCTGGCCGCGATGGCACTTGGAGCTACCAGATCAGCAATGTTGCCGCTTCTCAGACGTTGTATGACGTAACCGACCCATCCGCGCCGCGTGTGCTGACGACCGATGCCAATTTTATGTTTGAAGATGGCCCAAGCGCGCATGCCTATGTGCTGACGGGCAGCGGTACGCTGTTCACGCCATCGATCAGCCGCAGCTCGGCGGCCGATCTCACGAAGCCAGGCAACCTGATGTATATCACGCCGGCCGCATTTCAGAGCGCGCTGGCTCCGTTGGTGGCGCGGCGACAGGCGCAAGGCTACCATGTGCGCGTGATCGACGTGCAGTCGATCTATGATGCATGGAGCTTCGGGCAGATCGCGCCCAACGCAATACGCGACTTTTTGCGTTATGCGGCCGCGAACTGGAGCACGCCGCCCATAGCTGTTACGCTGGTTGGCGACGGCACGTCGGATCCACTGAACTATACCAAGCACGATAATAGTACATTCATTCCACCCTATCTAGCGATGGTGGATCCCTGGCTGGGCGAGACGGCATGCGAGCCGTGTTATGCGCGCCTCGACGGCGACGACCCGACGCTTGACCCGCTGCCAGATCTGATGTTGGGGCGTTTGCCGGTGAAAAGCGCGGCGGAGCTGACTGCGCTGGCCGCCAAGTTGATTGCCTACGAGACTAGCCCGCTCGATCTATCGTGGCGATCGCGGATCCTGTATGTTACCGACAACTTCCGTGATGCGCAAAATGTGACCGACGGCGCGGGCGATTTTGCGGCCTTTGCCGACGCGAGCATTGCGCAGCAGCCGGCAAATCTCCAGATCCGCCGGATGTACTACGATCCTTCACCCGCGGCGATTGGCGTGCCCTGGCGCGAGCGCGACGCCGTCCGGGCCTACCAGCGCACAGTGGCGGCGCTGAACGAGGGCGATGGCGTGGTGAGTTACATTGGGCACGGCAGTCCATTCCAATGGGCAACCACCGAGCTCGACAAATCGCCGCCATATCTTCTGGGCCAGTATGATCCCGACACCCTGACGAACGGCGCGCGCCAGCCAATTATTCTCGAGATGACCTGTATGACCGGCGCATTCCAAACGCCAACGTTCGGTGGGACGATTGACGAGCGCTTTTTGCTGAACCCAAGCGGCGGAGCGATTGCTCTATGGGCTCCGGCTGGCCTAGGCGTAGCGCATGGGCACGATACATTGCAGCGCGGTTTCTACAATGCGCTCTGGGCCGCGCCGCCGCTGCAGGCGCCGATCGGCCAGCTAACCAACGCGGGCAGCCTAGAGCTGTTTACAAAAGGCTTGTGCTGCCAGGATACGCTGGCGACGTATGCGCTGCTGGGCGACCCAGCAATGCCGGCGCGCGTGCAGACGGCGCTGCGTATGTATCTGCCGGTGGTGCGGCGCTAATACTGTATGAATGACAAGGTGACCAGGTGACAAGGTGTGTAGAATCACCTTGTCACCTGGTCATCTTGTCATCTTGTCAAGCCTGCCGTGACCAGGGTGTTATACTTCACTCCGCAGCGGCCGCTGGCGCCGGTCGGGCCGCCGATCGGTGATCGCCGAGAGCCGCTCGCCGAGCTGCTCCAGGCTAAGCAGATTGTGCACCGGCAGAAAATCATCGACGAATGGCAGCGCCGCCTGCATGCCCTGGGTCAGCGGCTGGTAGTCGCGGCCGCCAAGCAATGGGTTCAGCCAGATCAGCCGGTGGCACGAGCGCTGGAGCCGTGCCATCTCGCGGCCAAGCAACTGCGAGTCGCCGCGATCCCAGCCATCGCTGATCAGCAGTACCACCGCGCCGCGCCCAAGCACGCGCCGGCCCCAGTGAAAGTTGAAATCCTTGAGCGTCTCGCCGATGCGCGTGCCGCCCGACCAATCGACCACCTGCTTGCTTACATCGCCAATGGCATCATCGATGTCGCGCTCGCGCAACAGCCGCGTGATGCGGGTCAGCCGCGTGCCGAACACAAACGACTCGACATCGCGCAGGCCATTCGAGATCGTATGGACGAATTGCAGTAGGATGCGGCTGTAGCGGTCCATCGAGCCGCTAATATCGCACAGCACTACCAGCGGGCGCTGGCGAGTGCGCGGCGCGCGCCACGTCAGTTCGACTGGCTCGCCGCCATAGCGCAGGTTGTGTCGCAGCATCCGCCGCATATCGATCTGGCGGCCGCGCTTGGTCGAGCGCTTACGGCGTGTCTTGCGCGGGGCGATCCGCCAGCGCAGATCCTTCAGCAGCGCCTTGCACGCCTGAACTTCTTCCCAAGAAAAGACGCCGAAATCCTTCGTGCGCAGCGCCTCCCCGGCGCTGTAGGAGAGAAGGATATCGATCTGTTCCTCTTCCTGGCGCTTCTCGTCGCCTTCGCCCAGCTGCTCGCGCGGGCGGCGCGGCAGGCGCAGTGGCTTGCGGGGCACTTCGACGTTCGGAAGCAGCATGGCCGCTGGGTCGCCGGTGAGGTTGCGCCAGAAGAATGCGAATGCCGTGTCGAACAGCGGCAGATCCTCATGCCGACGGATCAGCGTGCAGCGCGCCGCAGAGCGAAAGTTTTCGCGATCGGTGATCGGCACATATTCAAGCGCGCGCACCAACTCAAGCGCTTGGCCGGGGCTGACGTCCACGCCCATCTCGCGCAGAAGATATGTGAAGGCGAGCACGTGGGAGAGTAGGTGGCCGGATTGGGACGGCTTATCAAGCATAACTATTGCAGATTGCAAATTGTAAATTGTATATTGCAAATCGTATTGGAAACCGAATTTACAATATACAATTTACTATGTCTAGTGGGCTACTTTGTCAAGAATAGCTTTTACCCCGCCGCCGCGGATCTGGTTGATATCGTCCTGGTATTTCAAGATTGCGCCAAGCGTATCTTCGACTGCGTCGACGGTGAGCGACTGCGCGTCGAGCGCCACCAGCGCCTGGGCCCAATCCAGCGTCTCGGCGACGCCGGGAAGCTTGTAGAGATCGCGCTTGCGCAGCTCTTGGACGAACTCCACTACCTGATGCGAAAGCAGCGCCGCGGCATTCGACACTTTTGCGGCGACGATCTGCTGCTCTTTTTCAAGCGAGGGGTAATCGATCCAGTAGAATAGACAGCGGCGCTTTAGTGCATCGTGCACCTCGCGGGTGCGGTTGCTGGTAATGATCACCACCGGCGGCTGCTCGGCCCGAATGGTGCCAATCTCGGGAATACTGATCTGCCAATCCGAGAGCAGTTCGAGCAGAAACGCCTCGAATTCTTCGTCGGCGCGATCGATCTCGTCGATTAATAAGATAGGCGGCAGTTCGTCGGTCGACTCGATCGCCTGTAGGAGCGGGCGTTTGATCAAAAACTCCGGGCCAAAGATCTCGTTCAGCGTGGTGCGCGATTCGCCGGCGCCAAGGCTTTCGAGCAGCCGGATCTGGAGCATCTGGCGGGTGTAATTCCATTCGTAGATTGTCGTGTTGACGTCCAATCCTTCATAACATTGCAAGCGGATCAGCCGCCGCCCGAGCATGCGAGCCAGCGTCTTGGCCACTTCAGTTTTACCGACTCCGGCCTCACCTTCGAGCAATAGTGGTTTTTGTAGCTTGAGTGCAAGAAATATTGCCGTGGCCAGCGGGCGATCGGCCACATAATTATTGGCTGCGAGCGCCTGCTGAAGATCTTCAATCGTAGCAATGCTCATATTCTGGTGGCCTTATCTTTACACATCGGCAACCGGCAAGATAGCCATATTGTAGCATACTACGCGGCGATACGTTCACTCCTTGGCTCATCAAAACGTGCCAGGTATACCAAGGCCGCGCTTACGGCCCATCCCAGCGGTTCAGCAGTTCGCGCCCCAGCAGGCCAAGCTGCACTTCGTAAGGCGTACCGGCATTCTCGGGATGGTATTCGAAGCGCGCGCGCTCGAAGTATTGGACCGTATACGACTGCCCATTGTCAGGCCGGGTCGCCTGGAACGGCTCGGTGATTGGCTGGCCAAGCAGTGGCAGCCCGCCCAGTTCTTCCCAGCGCGCGCGGAACGGTGGACAGAGCGAGTGGCCAGTTGGCGCAAAGTACAGGCATTGCGGCGGCGCGCTCGCGAGCTTCGGCTGGGCCTGCCAGTCGATTCCGAAGCGGCCGAGCAGCGAGATGCCGATCAGCCCCAGCTGGACCTCGTAGGGTGTGCCGGCGTTCTCGGGGAAGTACTCGAAGCGCCCGCGCTCGAAATACTGCACCACGCGCGGCCGGCCATTGCCATCTTCCGGCTCGATAATCTCTTCAGTCAGCGGGTAGCCGAAGCGCGGCAGCCCGCCATTGGCTTCCCAGAAGCTGCGGAACGACCCGCGTAGCGAGTGGCCGGTTGCGTCAAAGAACTGCCCGCCGGCCGCGGCCGGCCGATCGTACTCGACATACACCGGCGCTCCCTGCTCGTCGAGCTTGAGGCTGAGGAAGCCGCCTTGTGGATAAATCAGGTAGCGCGCGCGGCCGTTCCAGTGGCGCACCAGCGCCTCGCGGCAGCCGCACTGAATCGCGATTACCTGGTGCGGGGTGTCGGTGTTCCATAGCACATCGACCCGCCGCGGCCCACCGAAGCGATACCAGTAGGTGTTTGGCATGTCGGCGCGGCGACCATCGGCGGCGACCTCTTGTAGCGCTAGACCAGCCAACTCATTCGTCATCGCGCGATAGGCCAGGAACGCCGGCTTGCGTAGCGCCGGGTCATTTACATCGAGCGGATAGGTGCGCCGGATAAGCCCGTAGTTCAGCTCATAGTAATTGTCGTTATACACCGGCTGATCATATGCCGCGGATGGCAGCGTGTCGTTGCGAAAATCGTACCAGAAGATTTTCTCGACGCTTGGCTGGGCGATCGCCATCACATACAGCCGGGCGAGAAACTGCGCCTGCTGATCTTCGCTCACGCCTGGCCAGCCATGGCTCGAAGCCCAGCCTAGCTCGGTCAGCCAGACCGGCCGCGCGCCATAGCGCAGCATGAGATCGTCGATCCGGCGCATCTCTTCCGCAAATGTCAACGGGTGGTCGCGCCGCCAAGGCATGCCCTCGGGCGCATCGGGGCGATAGGGATGCACCGCCAATACATCGAAGTTGGCCCATGCGCCCAGATTACCTAACGCTTCGAGATAATCGAAATAGTCGTAGGTCGTTGGCGAGGGCGGGTAGCTCCAAACCGCCGCCATGCCGCCCAGCACGATCACCGCGTTTGGATCGGCCGACTTGGCGGCGTCGTGCGCCACGCCCAATATGCGGGCATAGTCTTTGATCTGATACAGCCCGCTTTCGTAGCCCGACACCGATAGGTTGGGTTCGTTCCATATTTCCCAATAATGGATCGGCCCGCCGCGCCCGTAGCGCGCGACCGTTTGGTAGACGTAGTCGCCCCATTCTTCGATCCAGGCTTCGGGCGGTGGATTCTGGCCTTTGAACCAGGCCGGGTTGTAATCGAGCAGGCCCAGAATATTGATCCCGGCCGAGGCCTGCGCAGCAATGCTATGGTCGTAATCGTAGAATCCGCTGCCGTCGCCATTCCATTGGAAGGGTCCGCCTGGTTCGTGCTGCACCTTGTCCCAGAAGATTTCCTCGCGCGACCACTGCACGCCAGCTTCGTGCAGTATCCCAACATAACGATCGATCTCGTCGGAGCGCACGCGATTGCCGATGGCGGTGACCATGCCGAATGGCGAGCCTTTATCGCGCCACGGCAGCGGGTCGGCGGCGGCAGGCGGAGTGGCGGCGAGCGTCGAGGCGAGCAAAACGGTGGCGAGGCACAAGGCGACGAACAGGTGTGATCGGGTTGCGTGCGGCATGCGGTCTCCTTTATGCTCGGGCCTGACCTGTGTGAGTACGGCCGCATCTTATCATATTCTTGCTCCGCCGATCTGCTATAGGACATGACAATTTAGTGAACAACAGCTATGCTATAATCTGCACCGAACGATGAGCACGTGGAGCACATGGGTATGCAGCCATCCGAAAACGAACGCATTCTTGCGGCAATCGCGCACGCCAGCATTATTGCCAATATCGCCAACTTGGCGGGCATGATCGCCACCGCGTTGATCTGGACCAGCGAGCGCGAGCGCTCGGAATATGTGCGCCAGCATGCGCTGCAATCGCTGCTCTATCAAGGTTTGGTGTTGTTGATTTTGATCGTTCTGTTGCTCTTCTGGGGGCTGTGCCTCGGGCTCTCGCTGCTGCCGGTCGCGGTGCGTCCCGATCTGTATCGCAGCAGCCCGCCGAACTCGTTCTGGATCGCGCTGCTTGGGCTGACGCTGCCGGTTGGGTTCATGATCCTCTCCACTCTGTACGGCCTATACGGCGCTTATCAGGTGTATCGCGGCAGGCCATTTCGCTACCCGATCGCGGGGCGATTTATGCGCCGCGGTATCCAAACCGGCGCTACGCCGCGGCCAAGCCCGCCGTCGCCGCCAGCCGAGCTGGTTGTCCCTGCAACAGCCGCCGAGCCATCCAGCATAGCACGGGATGAAACCGCGGCTCCGCCGACCGAGCATGAGTCTCAGGCAGCCGCGGCGCTCGCCGATCCAGCGGCTCCGGCGAACGATCAGCAGCCCGGCGATGAGACGTGAAAAGCTCATCCGAGCGCCCATGAGTGCTTCCAGCGCCGGTAACCCAATCGGCATCTTCGACAGCGGGGTCGGCGGGGCGACTGTGCTGCGCCAGCTGCACACGTTGTTGCCATATGAAGACCTGCTGTTCCTGGCCGACCAGGCCAACTGTCCGTATGGTCCCCGCCCCGCTGCCGAATTGCGCGCGCTTGCGGCGGCTAACACGCGCTGGCTGCTCGCGCGCGGCGCAAAGCTGATTGTGGTAGCCTGTAACACCGCTAGCGCGGCGGCGCTGCATTGGCTGCGCGCGGCGTTTACCGAGGTGCCGTTCGTTGGTATGGTGCCGGCGGTCAAGCCGGCCGCCGAGCAAACGCGCAGCGGCGTGGTGGGCGTGCTGGCGACCACTGCGACCATTCAGGGCGAGCTGCTCGACGAAGTCGTGATGCGCTGGGCCGGCGCGACCACCGTGGTGCGCCAGGCCTGCCCGGGCCTGGTGGAGCAAATCGAAGCCGGGGCGCTGGACGCGCCGGCAACCACCGCGCTACTGGCGCACTATCTGCACCCGCTGCTCGCCGTCGGTGCCGACACAATCGTGCTTGGCTGCACCCACTACCCGTTCCTCATCCCACAGATCCAGCATATCGCCGGGCCGACCGTGCGCCTGATCGACGCCGCGCCAGCCGTTGCACGGCAGGCCGCCCGCGTGCTCAATCTGCGCCGCGAGCTACACCCCGATCGCGCGCGCGCCGGCCGGGTCGCTTACGCCACCACCAGCGATCGCGACCGATTTGCCGAGCTTTTGCGGCAGCTTGGCCTGCCACCCGGCGAAGTCAGCTCCGCCACGGATTAATTACTTCTCGTATCGAACGTTTTTTCGTTCGCAGAACGAAAAAACGTTCGATACGAAGAAGAAAAATCCGTGTTTTGGGAGTGGCTGCTAACGATCTTTCGTTAAAAATCTGCATAGATTTGCACACAAAACGACAATATCTTTTAAACTCCCGCTCATATAATGTGCATATTGACATCACTGATTGCTGAGGAGACCACCCGTGCCATCACAGATCACCGGCCTGCAAGGCGAGCAGGCCAACCGCAGCACCACCATCGGCGAGGCTCCGATAACCTTCGGTCGTAATCCCGACAACACAATCGTTCTGAACAGCGGGCGCTCGTCGCGCCGCCACGCCGAGATTCGCCGCGCTGGATCGGAATATGTGCTATCCGACCTCGGCAGCGCCAACGGCACTTTTGTCAACGGGCAGCGGCTGACCGCGCCGCATACGCTGCGCCCTGGCGATAGCTTCCCGATTGGCGATGATACCTTTCGTTTCGATGCGCCGCCCGGCGCAACGCTGATCGCGGCGCCGGCAATCTCGCCGACCGTGCCGGTTGGCGACGTGCCGAGCATTCCGCCGCAACCAACCCCTGGCGTGTATGTCGGCACACTGCCAAACACGCCGCCGATACAGGCGGCGGCGCCAAAGCGCGGGATCGGCCGCACGTTGCTGATGGTGCTTGGTCTGGCCGCCCTGGTGTTGACAGTTACCTGTATCGGCGGCGTGATGCTGATCGCCCGCAGCGGCCCACGCGGCCCGGCCAGCCCGACGAGCGTGGCCGTACGCACGCCGCAGCCGACGAACACCACCGGATCGACAGGCAACAATGGCACCCAGGCCACTCCGCAGCCGGCCGCCGGCGCGGATACGTGGACCGTGCTCGTGTATCTAGACGGCGACAACAACCTGGAGCGTGACGCGGTCAAGGACTTCAACGAAATGGAGCGGGTCGGCTCGGACGATCGTGTCAAGATTGTCGTGCAACTCGATCGCATCCGTGGGAATGGCCCGGACGACGACGACTCAAATGGCGATTGGGACACCGCCAAGCGCTTCCTGGTGAAGCAGGACGACGATCGGCGCAAGATGAACTCAGAAGAGCTGGATGACCTTGGCGAGCAGAATATGGGCGACCCGCAGACGCTGGTCGATTTCATTACCTGGGGCGTCGAACAGTTCCCGGCGCAGCACTATGCGCTGGTGATTTGGGATCATGGCTCGTCGTGGGCCGGCATCGCCTTCGACGATAGCAGCGATAAGAAGGGCATCAGCCTGCCCGAGCTTGATGTCGCGCTGCGCACGGCACAAAGCCAGACTGGGGTCGAAAAGTTTGACCTGATCGGCTTCGACGCCTGCCTGATGGCACAAATCGACGTGCTTCAGACGATCGAGCCATATGGCAATGTCGCGGTCGCTTCAGCCGAACTGGAGCCGAACGACGGCTGGGCCTGGGATATCTGGCTAAATCAACTGCAAGCTCATCCCGACCAGCAACCCGCCGCCGTCGCGGCTTCAATCGTCGATGCCTACCAGGAGTATTACAAGGACAAAAATGACGATACTATAACGCTAGCCGCCTTCCAGCTCGGCAAGATTGGCGCGGTGCGAGATGGGCTCAATACGCTCTCGGACGCAATGATCAAGGGCCTCGATAGCTCGTATCAGGCGATCGCCGAGGCGCGCTCGTCGGTCGATGCCTATAGCCAGCCCAAGCCCGAGGAGTTCAACGCCGTCGACTTGGGCGACTTTGCGCGGCTGGTCGGCCAGCAGGGCGCGCAGGGCGATGTCGGCCCGGCGGCGCAGGCGCTCGGCAAGCTGATCGACGACGCGCGGATCGCCGAGTGGCACGCCAGCTTCCACGATCGCTCGACCGGCATGTCGATCTTTTTTCCACAGGTGGCAGAGCTGTACCCCGATTTCTATGAGCAAGGCTCGCCAATACCGCAGAACACATCGTGGGCTAGCTTCCTGAAGGCCTTCCATGGCGCCGGCGGCCAGCAAGTCAGCGCGCCGACGATTGCCGACTTGCAGCTCTCGGATAGGACCGCCGGCGTGAATAACCCGGTGACGTTGGAGGGTACTGTTTCAGGCAAAGACATCGCATTCATCTTCTTCTTCGCGGGTATTCCGAATAGCGACCGCACCGGCGTCGAGCTGACCGATCTGCACTATATCTACCCGCCCGGCAGCTCGCCAAACGCCGAGGTTCCGCCGTGGAGCGACGGCGACAATGCCTTGCGCGAGACATGGGCCGGCACACGCTGGGCGCTTTCGAATGGCGCCGACACCATTCCGGTGTTGCTCGGCCCGACCAAGTATGGCACCGATCTCTTCGGCGTCGAGGGCGTATACACAGTTAATGGCACCGGCGAGGAGATCTCGGCGGGCCTGCTATTCACCGTCGATCGAGGCCATGCTGAACTCCAGCGGATCTACGGCTTTCCTAAAGGTCAGAAACAAGCGGCCCAGCCATTCGAGATCAGCGCGCAGGCCGGCGACAGCTTTACGGCGTACCTGCGCACATACACCATCAAAGATGGCCGGCCGGTGCCCGATTTCAACAAGGGCGAGACAATTACGCTCGGCGCCGCGCCGCTCAGCGCCGTGCAGGTGCCGACCAACAGCGGCGATTATGTCGAAGGCTTCCTGGTGCGCGATCTGGCTGGTCATTTCAGCTATAAGTACACCGATATTACTGTCGACAACTCCGGCGCCGGGCCGAACAACCCCGCGCCACCGGCCAATCAGCCCGCCGGCCCTGGAACGCAGGCGGGGACGCTGGCCTACAGCAGTGCTGAAGGCCAGTTCGCACTGGAGTATCCCGACGCATGGCAGACGCTCGACACGGGCAAGAGCCAGATCTACTTCTACGACCCGGCCGAGGCCAGCCAGACGTTCGTGAGCGTGGAGTATGTGGCGATGAAGCAGCCGGCGCAGGTCAACCAATCGCTGGCGCAGACCTATATCGATATTCTTGCGAAAGAGCAGGATTTTCGACACGACGACCCGAAAGCGGTACGGTTGGCCGGCCAGGATGGCTTGCTCTTCAACTACACATATACCGACAAAAATGGCAACCAGCTGGCCGGCACAGCGATCGTCGTCACAAGCTCGAATAGCGACTTGAGCTACGTGCTCACACTCCAAGCGCTGGCCGCCGACTTCGACGGCCAGATGGACACATTTAATAAGGTGCTCGATTCGTTCAAGATGGATTAAAATCTCTCGTATCGAACGTTTTTCGTTCGCAGAACGAAAAACGTTCGATACGAAGTAGAAAAATCGGTGTTTTGCAAGTGATCACGTAAGCCCTGTACGAGAAACATGCTGGGCGCACGCCCGTAACCAAATCGACGCGGCGGTGTTTCTGATCCAAAGACTATTCGCATCAGGCGGCGCCGCTTCGTTTGATGAAGCGCTGTCGCAACACCGGAGAACAACAATGCCGAAGAATGATCGAAAAGCCGCACTCGTCGCAATTCTGCTTAGCGCGCTAATGGTGCTCTTGCTGAGCGCCTGTGGAACACCCGATACCTCTATGAGCGCCGCGCAGCCAAATGAAGCAGCAACCACAGCCGCCACGGCTGACGCTACCCTGACGCCCACACTGCCGGCTGAGGCTTCCAGCACCGCGGTCGGCGCGACCGCCAGCGCCACAGAGACGGCTGAAACGACGCCGGCGACAACGTCAACAGAGGTCACTCCTACCGCTGCCACGGCCACACCCGAGCCGGTCGACGACACCGACCCCTTTACTGGCACGGATGACCTGACCGATACCGAGGATCTCACCGTGACGGTTGAGCTGACCAGTACGCAGACGATGACGTCGACGCATCCGGTTGCGCTCGCAATCGCCGATGCTTTTGGGGTTCCAGTGAGCGAGGTGATTGCGCTACACGCCGATGGGCTTGGGTTTGGTGAGATAGCACGAGCCTACTTCCTGGCCCGCGAGCTTGCCGCCGACGCCGATCTTAGCAACGATCTGACCGCCGCGCAGATCCTGGCGATGCACCAGAGCGGCCAGGGCTGGGGACAGATCGTCGCCACTCTGGGTTTGCCGCGCGGCAATAGCCATCGCAATCTAGGGCTGATCATGCGCGCACATAAAGCGCTCGAGGAGACGACCACTGCCACGCCATCGGCCACTGAAAATGGCGACGACCATGGACCAGCTACAGCACCGCCAGGCCAGACCAAGCACGACGATAAGGGGAATGGCAAAGATAAACAGCATGGCAACGGCAAAGGTAATGGGCATGGCAACGGCAAAGGTAATGGCGGGGGGAAGAAAGATAAGTAGCCTAACCGCTCACGAGGAGTTCAAAGAGTTCTGATCCGCGGAGACAGGCGAAGAGACGCGAAACTATGAGCCTTATTCGTGTCTCTTCGCCTGTCTCCGCGGATTCTTGATCGATGGCCTAGCCAACCTATCGGGCCGCAAGCTGGCGCAGCGCGCGCACGTCGATCGGTTGGAGCGATGCAGCCACACGCAGCAGTTCGTCTTCGCCGAAGCCCAGGCTGTAGAGAAACAGCTTGCCCCGCGAGATGTCGAGCACCAGCTCGCGCTGCTGATCCTTCGTGATCAGCCTGCCGGTGCGCTGCCCGACCGTCACTGGTCGCTCTTCGCCAAGCAGCGGCAGCGCCTCACCTAAATCGCCACCACCAATCACCATTTTCTTGTCGCCGGCATTCAGTGTGACGATATAGAAGCCCAAGCCATTCGGGCCGACTTCACCGTCGCCCGCGACGCGCGACTCTTTCGGCGAGACCTTTAAATCGGGCGGCAGCTCGACCGGCCAGAGGTAGATCGACGGGTCGGCCGCGGGCGCTGAGCCGTCGGCGGGCGTGGCGAGCTCCGGCTGGACCGGAGCGGCGGTTGGCTGGGAGGCCGAGTTCGCTGGCGAGGGGCTAGGTCGCGCCTGCTGTGGGCTTGCCGGTGTGGGCGCGCGCACCGCCGCCGCGATCGTCGGCGATGGCGCGGCTGGCGGCGGTGGAGCGCTCGCCTCGCCGCACGCGGCGCACAGCAGCGCCAGGGTTAGTATCATGCTACGCGAATATGAGTGTATCACAGTAATCCTCCTCAGGAGATCCATTGTACCATCGCTTGCCGCTGTTTCCGGCGCATGCTACAATACTTTAGGCTCTCCGCACCGAGGCGCTGGCGATTATACTACGTTGAGCTGGAGGCCGGTAGGCATGGCCGGTGATCCGCTCATCCCTGATATTTGCCCTGATGTATGTTATCGGTACTGCCGGCCACGTGGACCACGGCAAGTCCACGCTGGTCAAAACGCTGACTGGCATCGACCCCGATCGCTGGGAAGAAGAGCGACGCCGCGAGATGACCATCGACCTGGGGTTCGCCTGGCTCACACTGCCAAGCGGCCGCAGCATCAGCATCATCGACGTGCCGGGCCACGAGCGTTTTATCAAGAATATGCTGGCCGGCGTTGGCGGAATCGACGCGGCGCTGCTGATTGTCGCCGCTGACGAGTCGGTGATGCCGCAGACCGAGGAGCACCTGGCGATTCTCGATCTGCTTGGCGTCGAGCATGGCCTGGTGGTGCTTACCAAGGCCGATCTGGTCGACGAGGAGTGGCTGGCGTTGGTTGGCGACGAGGTGCGCGAGCGATTGGCGGGCACCAGCTTGGCTAACGCTCCGCAAGTCGCTGTGTCGGCGCGCACGGGCCAGGGCCTTGATCGACTGTTGGCCGCGCTCGACGAGCAGCTCGATCACACGCCCTCGCGCACGCAGGCGCATGGCCAGCCGCGGCTGCCGATCGATCGCTCGTTCACCGTCGGCGGGTTCGGCGCCGTAGTCACTGGCACGCTGCTCGACGGGCCGCTGAAGCTCGGTGACGAGGTCGAGATTGTGCCGAAAGGGCTGCATGCGCGCGTACGCGGGCTGCAGACTCATCAGCGCAAAGAGGATGCCGCGTTGCCTGGGACGCGCGTCGCGGTCAATCTGGCCGGCGTGTCGCACCACGATCTGGCGCGCGGCGATATGCTGGCGCTGCCGGGCCGGCTCAGGCCGACCGATCTGCTTGATGCGCAGCTGCGGCTCGTGCGCGCCGGGCCGCGGCCGCTGCGGCAGAACGACCGGCTCGATCTGTTTGTCGGCGCGGCCGAGACGCCCTGCCGCGTCACGCTGCTCGAGCGCGATGAGTTACTCCCCGGCGAGACCGGCTGGGTGCAGCTGCGACTCGACCGACCAATCGCGGTGGCGCGCGGCGACCGCTATATCCTACGCCAGCCATCGCCAAGCCAGACGATTGGCGGCGGGCGGGTGATCGACACCGACCCAGTGCGGCACCGGCGCTTTCGCCTGGAGGTCACCGCCGCGCTCGACGCTTTGGCGCGCGGCCAGCCGGCAGATCTCCTGTTGCGGGCGCTCGAAAGCGGCCAGCCGCAGCAATGGACCGATCTGTTGAAAGCCAGCGGGCTGCCGGAAAGCCGGGCGGTTGATGCCCTGACAGAGCTGATTGGAGAAGAGAAGGTTGTTGTGCTTGCGAAGGCTCACAAGCTGACAAGCTGGCAAGGTGACAAGGTGATGGAATCCGAAGCTGCAACTCACCCTCTCACCTTGTCAGCTCCTCACCTTGTCACGGGCTGGGTGATCAGTTCAAAAGGATGGGTGGCGCTTGCCGAAAAACTGGCGACCGCGCTGCGCGGATACCACCGCCGCTACCCGCTACGCATGGGCATGCCGCGAGAAGAGCTGCGCAGCCGTCTGCGGCTGGCCGGCGAGGTGATCGAGCCGGTGTTGGCAACTGCGGTGGAGCAAGGGTTGGTAGCCATACACGAGGCCAGTGTGCGTCTGCCCGAGCATGCGCCAGCGCCGACACCCGAGCAAGAGCGAATCGCGCGCAGGCTGCTCGGCGAATTTGGCGCCGCGCCGTATGTTCCGCCCGCGTTCGACTTGGAGCCCGAGCTCCAGGGTTGGCTGATCGAGCAAGGCGCGGTTGTACGCGTCGCACCCGACGTCGCGTTTCTGTCGCGGACCTACGCAGAGATGGTCGAATGGGTCCGCCAGCAAATTGGCACGACTGGGAGCGTCACCGTTGCGCAATTTCGCGATCATTTTGGCAGCAGCCGCAAATACGCGCTGGCGCTGCTCGAGCATCTGGACGAGCGTAAGATTACGAGGAGGGCGGGGGATGCCCGCGTGCTGTATTGAACAGCGAAGATAGAGAATAGAGGATAGAAGATGGACGTTCTACGCGTGTGCATTGCTATCTTCTATCTTCCATCCTCTATCTTCATGTGATCGATGTAGTGCAACAAATCGGCGACAATCATCGTCGGAGGAACAGCGTATGGCTGGTAAAGGGGAACGGATCGACTATCCCGAATTGCTACGCGCGCTTGGGCATTTCATCCAGCGCGAGCATCTGAGGGAAGTCAGCATCGTCGAATTCGATCGCGGCTGGGTGATCACCGGTCTGACATTCAAAAGCACCGCACAGGGCTTTATTCGCGTTCCGGCCGACTTTGTCATCTCCCACGACGAGGTGCGCAAGATGATTCAGGATCTGAAGGATCAGCGTCAGCGCGATCAGCAGGCGAAACGGGGGTGGCTGGGATGAGGCTTTTTCGGGGTATGAAGCGCAGCGATTATCAGGACGTGCTGCGTGCGCTCGGCAGTTTTATCGACGAGCATGGCTACTCGGATGTGCGGATCATCGAGACCGAAGATGGCCTGGTGATTCAGGGCCGTGTCACCGATCGCCGCGAGATCGGCGAAGCGAGCTATGATACATATCTGATCACCGACGATGATATCAAGGTGATGGTGCGCGATGCATTTCAGCGCCGCGGCCAAAAACCACCCGCTTATAGCGAATGAAGAATTGAGAATTGAAAATTGAGAAATGCCTCGCAAACGTGATTCTCAATTTTCAATTCTTCATTCTCAATTCCCGAAAGGAAGTAATTGTGCCTTCTCAATCAAAACCGAGCGCCGACCTGCGCCGGATCGGAACAATCCTGCTGCTTGGCGTCGTCGCCGGCTATGGTGTGCGCTATATTGCCTCGCGAGTCGCGCGGTCGGCCGGCGGCGCGCCGGGTGGCCTGATCGACTGGGAGCAGGCCCGCAGCTTCGCGCTGCGCGTTTCACAGTGGGAACAGGCCAGCATCCCTCATCGCGCGGCGCGGCGCGATCAATACACTCGCCTGGTCGAACGTAGCGAGCCGCTGATCGCCGAGTATCTCAAGGTTCAGCTGCCGGCGCCGATCAACCGGGTGCATGTGGTCGATCGGCGCGAGTGGCTTGAGGCCAATTTCGCCTCATTCGCGGTGGTGTTCGAGCCGGTTGAGGAGCTGTACCAGCGATTGAGCGCGCGGCAGGGCGGCCTTGGATCGGCGCTCAGCCAGATCAACGGCAAGCTGATCGGTACGCAGATGGGCATCCTGCTGGGTTTCCTGGCGCGGCGCGTGCTTGGCCAGTACGATCTCAGCCTGCTCTCGCCCGACCCCGAGGTCCGCGGCGCACTGTATTTCGTCGAGCCCAATATCGCCCGCGTCCAAACGCAGCTTGGCTTAAACGACGAGGATTTTCGGCTATGGATCACGCTGCACGAGGTCACCCACGTCTTTGAGTTCGAGGCCTACCCGTGGGTGCGCAGCTACTTCAACGATCTGCTGCGGCAGTTCCTTGGCCAGCTGACCGATCAGCTCGCTACGATTGGCGGCGGGTTGCCCCAGCTGCTGGGCCGGCTGGTCGGCCGGCGGTCGGCGGGCCAGCACTGGATCGAACGTATGCTGACGCCCGAGCAGCAGCGCATCTTCGACCAACTTCAGGCGTTGATGTCGCTGGTCGAGGGCTACTCGAACCATATCATGAACGCGATCGGCGGCCAGCTGCTGCCGAGCTTCACTCAAATCGAAGAGCGCATCCAGCAGCGCCAGGCCAACAAACCGCTGTTCGACGAGATCTTCAATCGCATTACCGGCATGGATCTCAAGATGGCACAGTATAAGCAGGGCGAGGCGTTTGTCAACATGATCGCCGAGCGCAAGGGCGTGGCGTTTATCAACCGCGTCTGGGAGCGCCCCGAGCACCTGCCATCCATGGCCGAGATCCGCGATCCGCAAAAATGGATTGTGCGCATGGGCGGCTAGCGCTAGCGTTAAAGCGAATACGACACCAGACGGGTGGCAACTCATTACGAATGAGTTGCCACCCGTCTTTGATTCGCCTTGCGATAGCGTAGCTCCTTTAATGATGGACTCACGTTGTCACTTGCAAAACACGGATTTTTCTTCTTTGTACCGAACGTTTTTGCGTTCGCAGAACGCAAAAACGTTCGGTACGAGAGGTTTCTAATCCGTGGGTTCAATGTTCCCATCTACACAGATTTAACAAAAATACCTCCAACAGCGTGCCCTGTAGGGCCTTATTAGGACTGCCGCAAGACTCCGCTATGAACTCCCCGCTACACTAGCGTCAAGAAATTCGCCAACACCCCACACGCAAAGAGTAACCGCAGGTCCTATCGCGCGAACATCGAATACGCTAAGGGACTGCCATGCCGAGAAAGGCAGGTCTTCCATGCAGAATGCGGTAGCAATCGCACGTTCAATCAGCCGCACAGAAGGGAACAGTCGCGTGGAACAACCCCGAATTTCAACCCCTGTACATACAACGGCGATCGGCGCGCCGCCAGACGAAGAGCTGATTGCACGCGTATGCTGGCGCGAGGAATCCGCGTTACAGATCATCTATGATCGCTACCACCGTCTTGTATTTACGATTGCGCTGCGGATTGTCGGCGATCGCGAGCTGGCTGAGGAGGTGGTCCAAGACGTTTTTCAGGCCGTCTGGCAATCGGCCAGCAGCTTCCAGCCAAACGGCAATGTATCGGCATGGCTGATTGGTATCACTCGGCACCGCGCCATCGACGCGACACGTTCGCGCCGTTTTCGTTCGCGGGCGCGCGAAGATCTACTCGACGACGAACGCTTGAATGGAGCGGCTGGCGCGGCCCAAAACGATACCGATATGCTGATGCTGCGCGCGGTAATGCACACGGCGCTGGCCGAGCTGCCGACCGCGCAGCGCCAAGCGATCGAGCTGGGTTACTACGGCGGCCTGACTCACACCGAGATCGCGGCTCGGCTGGGCGAGCCAGTCGGCACGATCAAGTCGCGAATGCGTATGGGGCTGATGAAGCTGCGTGATCTATTGAAAACCATGGAAGAGTAATGAATGAGGATAGAGGATCGAGGATCGAAGATAGCTATTCTATCGTCTATCTTCGATCCTCGATCCTCTAACGTTCGGCGAGCCGCCCCGAGATACTAAGGGTTTCACCGGCCGCAGCGCGCTGGCGCAGATCGGTAATCAGGGCGTCGACTTTCTCGGGGGTATCGATATTGCGGTAGTATTCGAGGTTGGCCTGCAGCAATGGCGCGCGATCACAATCGGCCAAACATTTGACGCGCTGAAGCGTAAACATGCCATCCGGCGTCGTCTGATCGACGGCGATGCCCAGCTTCGACTCGAGCGTTGCCACCAACTGCTCGGCGCCGAGGAAGCAGCATGGCACGTCGTCGCAGACCTGTAGGACCCACGTGCCAACCGGCTTGTTGTAGAACAGCGTGTAGAACCCGACCACCTCGAACACATCGGTTGCCGGCAGGCCGAGGATCTCGGCGACCTCACGGATCGCCGCGTCGGTGAGATGGCCGTACTCATCCTGAGCAATATACAGCACCGGCAGAACCGCGCTGCGCCGATCGGCATAGCGCGACAGAATGGTGTCGAGCTCGGGGCCATGATTCTCGCGTAAAGCCATACCTTTATCCTAATCGTAGATTGTAAATTGCAAATTGTAAATTGTAGATGATCGTCTCAATTTACAATTTGCAATCATCTAGCGGTCTACTTCGCCCAGCACCGGATCCATCGAAGCGATCAGCGCGACCAGGTCGGCCACCAGGCGCCCGCGCGCGGTGTGCGGCAGCGCCTGGAGGTTGATGAACGACGGTGCGCGGAAATGCACACGATAAGGCTTTGGGCTGCCATCGCTGACAATATATGTGCCCAGCTCACCGCGCGGCGACTCGATGCCGACATAGGCATCGCCTACTGGTGGCTTGAAGCCCTCGGTCCACAGCTTGAAGTGATGGATGAGTGCCTCCATGCTATGGGTGATCTCCGACTTCGGCGGCGGCGAGATCTTGCGGTCGGTGGTGGTGTATGGGCCGGGGCCAAGCTCTTGCAGCCGATTGAGCGCCTGCTTGCAGATTTTGAGGCTCTCGCGCATCTCGGCCATCCGCACCAAGTAGCGATCGTAGATATCGCCATGTTTGGCGATCGGGATGTCGAAATCGTAGAGCTCGTAGCTGCTATACGGCATATCCCTGCGCAGATCCCATGGGACTCCCGCGGCGCGCAGCATTGGCCCGGTGATGCCGTAGGCGATCGCCGCATCCGCGTCGATCACGCCGACGCCGACGGTGCGCTCGATCCACACCGGGTTGCCGCTCAACAGGTTCTCGTATTCGTCGACCCGACCAGGCATAATCTCGAGGAACGCCTGCACCGTCGGCACGAAGTCGTCGGGCAGGTCGTAGGCTAGCCCGCCGACACGGAAGTAGCTGGTCATCATGCGCGCGCCCGAGACGAGCTCGAAGATATCGAGGATCTGCTCACGCTCACGGAAGGCGTACAGGAATACACTCATCGCCGCCAAGTCGAGCGCGTGCGTGCCGAGCCAGACTAGGTGGCTGGCGATGCGCTGCAGCTCAGTCATGAGCACGCGGGCAGTCTGCGCGCGCGGCGGAATCTCGCAGTTCAGCAGCTTTTCAACCGCCAGCACATAACTAAGGTTATTGGAGAGCGGCGCAAGATAGTCGGTTCGGTCGGTCAGGACCACCGCTTTCTGATAGCTCTTGCTCTCCATGGTCTTTTCGATGCCGGTGTGCAGGAAGCCAACATCGGGCGCTACGTTCACCACCGTCTCGCCGTCGAGCTCAACGACCAACCGCAGCACGCCGTGGGTGCTTGGGTGGTGTGGCCCCATGTTCAGCACCATGGTCTCTTTTTTACCAGCGAGCGCCGGCTGAGTTATTTCTTGTGGTGAAGGAACAGTATATGGCGTTGTGTCGAGTTTGGGCGGCTCCACGAGTGTTGTCATAACAATCCCATGTGAGATTGTAAATTGCATATTGCAGATTGTACATTGTCGTCAATATGCAATATGCAATTTACAATTTGCAATTCTTACTCCTTAGCAAAGGGCTTATGCGCATAGACCTGGTCTTCATTAAATGTGAACGCAACTTCCTCGCCGCCTAGCGGCACGTCTTTCCGCAGCGGGTAACCTTCCCAGTCATCCGGCATCAGAATGCGCTGGAGGCCAGGGTGGCCAGTGAAGATGATCCCGAACAAATCGAACGTCTCGCGCTCCTGCCAGTTTGCCGTAGCCCACAGGCCGGTCAGCGTTGGGACGGATGGAGCGTGCTCGGGTACACCAACCTTCAGGCAGACCAAGTGCCGATTTTTATGCGAGAGCAAGTGATAAACCACCTCGAAGCGTGGGTCACGGCCGAGGTAATCTACGCCGCAGAGATTGTCGAGAAAGTTGTAGCTCAGCTCCGGATCGTCGCGCAGGAAGCGCGCGACCCCGACAATCGCCTCGGGCTTGACGTAGATGCTGAGCGCACCGCGAAATTCAGCCGTCTTCTGGATCGCCTCCGGCAGCGCCGCGCGCAACCGCTCGATCACCGTTGCGTTGTCCATATCCCCTCAGTAGGCAGTCGGCAGTTTGCAGTAGGCAGTATCACGCTGAGCGCATCCTGCCTACTGCCTACTGGCGACTACGCGTAGACTTTCTCGGTCTTCTCGAGCGGCCGGACTTCGCCGGTGATGCGCATGCGTTTAACCTTCTCGTGCAGCAAGATGATTCCGTCGATCAGCGCCTCGGGGCGCGGCGGGCATCCCGCGACATACACATCGACCGGAATAATCTCGTCGACGCCCTGGACGACTGCGTAGTTGTTGAAGACGCCGGCGCACGAGGCGCAGTCGCCCATCGCGATCACCCATTTCGGGTCGCTCATCTGATCGTACAGGCGGCGCACCACCGGCGCCATCTTGCGCGACACGCGGCCCGCGACGATGATCAGGTCGGCCTGGCGCGGCGAGGCGCGGTTGATCTCCATACCGAAGCGCGACACGTCATAGTTCGAGGCCTGGGCGCCCATCATCTCGATCGCGCAGCATGCCAAGCCAAACAGCAGCGGCCACATGGCATTGGTGCGACCCCAATTCACGACCGTCTCAAGCGACGTCGTGACGATGCCCATATCGCCGGCTTTTTCTTCTAATCCCATTCGAGTGCCCCTCGTTTCCAAATATAAATAAAGCCGATCAACAATATGAGCATGAACAGCCCCATCTCGATCAGCCCGAATAAGCCCAGGCGCTTATAAACCAGCGCGTACGGGAAGAAGAAGATCACCTCGATGTCGAAGAGAATGAAAATCATTGCGACAAGGTTGAACTTGATTGGGAAGCGGTGCTGGGCCGAGCCAATCGGCTCCATGCCCGACTCATATGGCATGAGCTTGCGCTTGGTCGGCCGCTTGGGGCCAAGCATACCCGACATCACGATCACAAAGACCGCGATGAACAGCGCCACCAAGAACATGACCAAAATCGGCAGATAATCCGAGAGCATTGCTCACGCTCCTTATTGATGGGGTGCTGATTATCGGCGAAAGTGAAGCAATCCAATGCCGCCGACGAAATTGCAGCGGCTGCGAGATAGCTCTGGCGCCTCTGGAAAAGCTATTGCGCCCTGAATTATACCCCGATTAGCATTTGTGTCAAGAAGAACAAAGTTTGGGCCACCATGGATTAAAGTCTCTCGCATCATAACGTTTTCGTTCGCAGAACGAAAACGTTATGATGCGAGGGAGAACAATTCGTGTTTTGTAAGTGAGCGCGTAAGTCCTACAAATAAAAAGCAGGGCGGCGAAGCCGCCCTGCTTTTTAGCTAAAGCAAAGGTCGTTATTCCTCGGTGGTCTGCTCTGGCTCAGCTGCCGGCTCGGGCTCGGTGGCCGGCTCGGCGGCGCCGTTGGAACCGCGGTCGCCCTCGCTGACGCGGCGCAGGCTGAGACCCATACGCTGGCGCTGCTTGTCGAGGCTGATGATCTTGGCCGTGACCGTCTGCCCTGGCTGGAGCAGATCGCGCGGCTGGGCCTGCGGGTCGACATCAAGCTCGCTGGCGTGGATCAGACCCTCGACGGCTTCCTCGATTTGGACGAAGGCGCCGAACGGCGCGACATTCGTGACTGGCCCGCTGACGATCTGGCCGAGGCTGTAGCGTTGGTCGATCGACTCCCACGGGTTCAACTGGAGCCGGCGCAGGCTCAGGCCGATTCGTTCGCGCTCGGCGTCGATCTCGACGACCATCACCTTGACTTCCTGGCCGGGGCTCAGCACCTCGCGCGGGTGGTTGACGCGCTGCCACGACAGCTCGGAGATATGTGCCAGGCCATCAGCGCCGCCTAAGTCGATGAATGCGCCGAAGTTGGTGAGTTGGTTGACGCGGCCGGAAAGAATATCGCCGGGCTGCAGCTCGGTGAGCAGGCGATGCTTCTGGGCCTTACGCCACTCCTGAGTGGCGCTGCGCTCGGACAGCACCAACCGGTTGCGCTCGCGATCGACTTCGATCACCTTCAGCGGGATCGTCTGGCCGACCATACGCTGCAGCGCCTGCTGGCGTTCTTCCGAGGCGGTGCGGCCATGCAGCTGCGCCACCTGTGAGGCCGGCACGAAGCCGCGAATGCGGTTGAACTGTACCAGCAGGCCGCCCTTGTTGTAGCCAATGACCTGGCCCTGAATGATGCCACCGTCGCCCTGCAGACGACCGGCCTCTTCCCAGTCGCGCGCGACCTGCACCATAGTCAGCGAGAGCACCAGATCGCCCTCTTTATTCTCGGGATCTTGAATATAGACTTGGATTGGCGCGCCGACCTTCAGGCTACTGAGGTACTCATCGCCCATTTGCCGAAGATCCTGCTGAGGAATCACGCCCTCGCGCTTGGTGCCAATCGAGACCAGCACACCGTTATCCTCGATCTGCATCACCACGCCGTCGCGCAGTTCGCCACGCTGTGGCCGGGCGTAATCATAGTCGTCGAGCAGCTGAGTCCAGTCAAGCTCCTCAATGTCATTTGTATCTGTGCTATCGGTGGACAAGGTCATGGAACTATCCTCCAAGATGTCGGTATGGTTGCCTGCCGCTCGCTTCTCAACGACAGGTGCCAATAATCGAGTTCCCCCGCGAAAGCAGAAACAACCGGAACGACCAGATAAGGTCGCCCTGAGGTGCGCAAGCCGCGCAATGCCGCGAGGCATTGTACATGTACATGCTGCGCCCAGTGCCGGTGCCCGCGAAGGCTCCGCGCTGACTAGCTCCTGATAGCTCGGCGTTCGTGCGTTCGAGGTGCGGGAGGTGAGCCGCTAGCGGAGTGAATATATTTTTACACTCGCACCATTATACCGCGCGCTCCATGGGCTGTCAAATTTGCTTTTGGCCCTCCAATCACCTATACTGCGCGCAAATGACACGATGACAAGATGACAGGGTGACAGGGTGACAGTCAGATTGCGCTATCACCTTGTCACCTTGTCACCTTGTCAAGATCTGCTATGAGCCTGATTTTCGTATTTATCGATGGCGTTGGCCTTGCGCCGGCCGGCCCCGATAATCCGCTGACCGACGCCGATACCCCGGCGCTTCGGGCACTGCTCGGCGGTCCGCTGACGATTGAGCGGGCAAGCGCCCCTCACCCCCCGGCCCCCCTTCGACTACGCTCAGGACAGGCCTCTCCCACACAGAGAGGGGGGGAGCAGCTTCTTCCCTGCCCCCCATCGTGGGAGAAGGGGATAGGGGATGGGGGGCGCCGACCCATGCTTTTCAAGGCCATCGATGCCACGCTGGGGGTTATGGGGCTGCCGCAAAGCGGAACCGGCCAGACTGCGCTGCTGGCTGGGGTCAACGCCGCCGCGCTGCACGGCCGGCACCAGCCGCACTTCCCACCGGTGGCGCTGAGAGGGCTGCTGGCCGAGCGCAGTATCTTCCGGCGCGTCGTCGATCGCGGCGGCCGGGCAACGTTTGCCAATGCCTTCGGCCCCGGCTACTGGCAGGCGGTCGAGGCGCGGCGCATTCGCAAATCGGCCAGCGTGATCGCCGCCGAAGGTGCCGGGCTGCGCTTTCGCGACGCCGAGGATCTGCGCGCCGGCCGGGCGGTCTCGTGGGATGTTGGCAATGCGGCGATGCGGCTGCGCGAGCCGAACATCGATACGCCGCTGATCGCGCCCGCGCAGGCTGGTGAAAATCTGGCGCGGCTGGCGCACGACCACGACCTGGTGTTCTACGAAAGCTTTCTGCCCGACCTGGCCGGCCACGGACGGTTCGAGGCCGGGGTGCCTGCCGTCATGGCGCTGCTCGACGGGTTGCTTGGCGGTGTGTTGGGCGCGCTCCGCGCCGATGATACGCTGTTGATCACCAGCGACCATGGCAATGTCGAGAGCATTGCCGCGCCGACGCACACGCGCAACCCTGTGCCGCTGCTTGTCGTCGGCCCTGGCGCGCGGGCGTTCGCAAGCGTGGAGAATATCGCGCAGATAGCGGACGTGATAATGGCATTGTAAATTGCAAATTGTAGTATGGAAGCAATCTACAATTTACAATGAAGGATTCGGCTATGGAACGAGTCGGCGTGCTGTATAACCCGTTCTCCGAGGCATCGACGCGCATGTCGGACGAGGTTGCCGCCTGGCTGAGCGAGCGTGGCATCCGAGTGTGGCGCGGCGTTTCGCACGAGGGGCGCGATGAACCTAGCGTGCTCGAAGGGCTGGAGCTGATGATTGCGCTGGGCGGCGACGGCACAGTGCTGCGCGCGGCGCGCCTGGCCATCCCGCGCGGCATCCCGGTGCTGCCGATCGCGCTGGGCCGGCTGAGTTTCATGGCCGAACTGGCGCCCGAGGAGCTGGTCAGCGGCTTAGAAACGCTGCTCGGCGGCGGCGGCTGGCTCGACGAGCGCACGCTGATCGAGGCTACAATCGTTCATGATGGCCACGGCGGCGGCGCGCCCGAGCGCGTGCTGGCGCTGAACGAACTGCTGCTGGCGCGTGGCGAGATCAACCGCGTGGTGGCCATCGACGTCGAGATCTACGATGTACGCCTGACCTCGTACCATGCCGACGGGATCATCGCCGCGACCGCGACCGGCTCGACCGCCTATGCGCTGGCAGCCGGCGGCCCGATCGTCGACCCGCGTTCGCGCGCGCTGGTGCTGGTGCCGATCGCCGCGCACCTGACCAACATCCCCTCACTCGTGCTGCACGAGGATGCGGTGATTCGCCTGATGCTGCGCAGCCGCCATCCCGCCGCCTTCTCAGCCGATGGGCGCGATAGTGTGCCGCTGCACGAGGGCGATGTTGTCGAGATCCGCCGCGCGCAGCAAACATGCGTGTTCGCACGAGTACATCCGCCCAGCACCTTCTACGCGCGGCTAACCCAGCGGCTGCGGCGGGAGGCGTGATCGTGTGTGCTATACTAAGGTAAGAAAAGAAATAGGATCGCTTTCTGGTTGCCAGATGCCAGCGGATCTGTTTCATATGTTAATGGATCCTCTGGCCAAAGGAACATCAATGACTGCCGCCGAATTGACAAAGAGTGTACAGTTTACTGTTGACCAGAACGGGCAGGTGACGGCGGTGGTCGTAACGCCCGAGCTTTGGAAGCGAATCATCGAGGCGCTGGAAGATGCTGAAGACCGCGAATTAGTGCAGGTGCTGCGCTCGCGTCTAGCCCACGGCCCATCTGCCTCTGGCGCGCTGCGTTGGCAGGATGTGGCTGACGAATGGGCGTAAGCTACGATCTCTTTCTTGAGCCGGCAGCCCACGACGCCCGCCACACTTTGCCAGGCAATATGCGGCAGCGAGTGCACCGGCTGATCGGCGATCTCGCCACCAATCCGCACCCACCCTCTAGTACAACGCTTGCGACCGAGGGACTCGAACTATCGCCGGATGTCGCGATCCGCCACGTGCGAATCGATCGCTGGCGGGTTGTGTACGCCGTCAACGATGTGGATCAGTGGGTTTGGGTGCTGGCCATCCGGCGCCGCCCTCCCTACAACTATGAAGACTTGCCCGAGCTAGTGTGGAAGCTTCAGTAGCAACTTGTTTCCTCCGAATCATCCACACTTGCCCCGCCTTATTCTTTTTCTGAAAGACTGTATCAGCCACTTGACTCTCCCCTCGTCGGAAGGTGTACCATAGGAGCGAATGGTGATGACACTCGATCAGGAGGAGGATGTATGTATAAGATCAGCATCTTCGCCGAGCTGAGCCGCGTGTCGGCGAAGATGTTGCGCCACTACGACGAGCTTGGGCTGCTCAAGCCCGCCCACGTCGACCCGAGCACGGACTACCGCTTTTATACGGCCGAGCAGCTGCCGCGCCTCAACCGCATCATCGTCCTCAAGGATCTCGGCTTCACGCTGCAGCAGATCGCCGCTCTGGTGGACGACGACCTGACGGTGGAGCAGATCAAGGGCATGCTCAAGCTGCGGCGCGCCGAGGCGGCGCAGCGCCTCCAGGCCGAGCAGCAGCGCCTGGCCCAGATCGAGGCCCGCCTGGCTCAGATCGAGAGCGAGGGCCGGCCGCCCAAATACGATGTCGTGCTTCGCCCCGTCGCGGCCACGCCGGTCGCCGCCGCCCGCGCTATCGCCTACAGCGACGCCGCGGTCGGCGAACTGTTGAGCGAGGTGGAGTGGTACGTGGGGTGCCATCGCGTCCGCGCCGCTCGTCCGCCGGCTGTGATCTACCACACATGCGACCCGAGCGCGATGCAGGTTGAGGTGGCCGTGCCGGTCAGCCGCGCACTTCCGGGGAACGGGCGGGTGCGCCCGAGCCAGCTCCCGGACGTCCAGCTGATGGCTTGCCTGGTTCACGTCGGCAGCGACGCCACCCTCGCGCCGGCGTATACCGCGCTGCTCGAGTGGGTGGCGGCGCACGGCTACCGCGTCGCAGGGCCAACGCGCGAGCTATACCTGCGCTACGCGCCGGAGGCCCCGCTGCACCTGCCGCCCAGCTTCGTCGCTCCACTGCCCGACGCGGCGGTCACCGAGTACCAGGTCCCCGTCGTGTCGGCGTAGGCCAGTCAGCCGCAAGCCAATTCACGCTGAACGATCGAACCCTCCGCTGCGAGGTTACTTTGTTGTTGATTGAGAGCAGCATATCAGCGAGGTACATATCAAGGAGGGCTTTAACCGATGACCCACACCAACGAGCATGGTCCGCGCACGCGCGGGCCAGGAAAGACCGAACTCGCCCTAGAGGTGAACGGCGTCGTTCATGAGCTGTTTGTCGAGCCACGGCGCACGTTGATCGACGCGCTGCGGGTGAATTTAGGGCTGACCGGCACCAAGCGGGCGTGCGACCAGGGCAACTGTGGCGCATGCAGCGTGCATCTCGACGGCGAGCCGGTCTACAGTTGCCTCCAGCTCGCGGTCGAGTGTGCGGGCCGAGCGATCACCACGATCGAGGGGCTGCGCCAGGAGGCTGCGCTGCACCCGGTGCAGCAGGCGTTCGTCGAGCACGACGCACTGCAGTGCGGCTTCTGCACCTCCGGCCAGATCATGGCGGCCGTGGCCCTGCTGGCACGTAACCCTCACCCGACCGAGGCCGACGTGCTCGACGGTATGTCCGGCAATCTGTGCCGCTGCGGTGCATACCGCGGGATCGTGCGTGCGGTGCTGGCGGCGGCCGAGAACATGCGATCGTGACAAGGAGACATATTCATGCCAAAACTAGTCAAGACCAAGCTGGAGATAGAGGGGCGCATCGTCGAGGAGTATGCGCTGGTCGAAGGCGATGAGCTACCGCCCTGGGCCGCGAACGAGGAACTGGGCATCGTCGGCTATCCAGCCGCACGAGTTGACGGCGTGGAGCGAGTCAGCGGCGATGCGCGCTACACCGATGATGTCCAGCTGCCTGGGATGGTCTTCACCGCGTTCGTAACCTGCCCGCACCCGCACGCCAAACTGCTGCGGCTAGACGTCGGCGCGGCGCGCAAGCTACCCGGCGTGCTGGGCGTGCTGACGCGTCAGGAGGTGGCTGCCCAAGTGAAGGGCGGCAGCGCGTCGAGCTTAGGGGGCGCCGTCGCGCGACGCTTCGGCGATGAGCTGCGCTACGCGGGCGAGATTGTAGCGGTTGTCGCCGCGCACGACCCGGACGTGGCCGAGGATGCGGCGGCGCTGATCGCCGCCGAGTACCAAGTGCTGCCCCACGTCACCGCGATTGAGGCCGCCGTGCTGCCGGGCGCGCCGCTGGTGCACCCCGGCGGTAATATCTTCAACGGCAAGCCGCAGATCGTGGAGCGCGGCGACCTGGGGGCGGGCTTTGCCACGGCGGATGTTGTCGTCGAGCAGACCTACCGCACCGCTAGCCAGGTCCACAGCTGCCTGGAGCCACATGGATCGGTCGCCTACTGGGAGGGTGACAATCTAACGCTGTACGAGAGCACCCAGCATGTGTTTGGTACGCGCAACATGATCGCGGATTGGCTCGATCTGCCACAGAGCCAGGTGCAGGTGATCTGCCAGTATATCGGCGGCGGGTTTGGCAGCAAGGCCGAGACGGGCGCGACCACCCTGTACGCCGCGCTACTGGCCAGGCAGCTTCGCCGCCCGGTGCGGGTTATGTACACGCGCCCGATCGAGCAGATCGCCGGCGGCAATCGCAGTGCGGCCGTGATGACCGTCAAGCTGGGCGCCAGGCGCGACGGCACCCTGACGGCAATGGATGTCGATTGCCTGACTGGTCTGGGCGCCTATGGCGCATGGCTCCCCCCTGTCGCCGAGCCGGGGCTGGACATGTATCGCTGCGCCAACGCTCGCGCCGCGACCACCGGCGTCTTCACCAACACCGGCACCTTCGCGGCGTTCCGCGCGCCCGGCTTCGTCGAGGGCACCTTCGCAATCGAGTCGGCGATCGACGAGCTGGCGGCGGCGCTGGGTATGGATCCGCTGGTGCTGCGGCGCAAGAACATCCCCGAGCATGACCAGACCAGCGGCCGTGCCTTCTCGAACTACCCGATCGAAACGTGCTACGTGCAGGGCGCCGAGCGGATCGGATGGGCGACAACCGACCACCAACCACCGACCACCGAAGATAGAGGATTGAAGATAGAGGATAGCAATGTAAGTGTAGACGAAACGCTATCTTCTATCCTCTATCCTCTACCCTCAGATAATCTGGCAGTCGTCGGTCCCTTCGACTCCGCTCAGGGCAGGCGTCGGTCGTCGGACCGGTATCGGCGCGGGGTTGGGATGGCGAATCAGATCTGGGGCGGCGGGGGCGGGCCGCCGGCCTACGCCAACGTTGAGTTGAACCCTGACGGCACGGCGACGCTGCGCACGGGCACTCAGGACATCGGCACGGGCACCAAGACTGTCCTGACTCAGGTATGCGCGGAGGAGCTAGGCCTGCCGCTCGCCGCAGTTCGCACGCTGCTGGGCGACAGCGACGCGGCGCAGTACGCGCCGATCAGCGGCGGCAGCATGACCGTGCCCTCGATGGCCCCAGCGGTGCGCGCGGCCGCCCGCAACGCCCGTCAACAGCTGCTCGACGTCGCGGCGCAAGTTTTCGAGGCCGACGCCGCGTCATTAGAGCTCCGCGGCGGGGCGATCTACCAGAGCGGCACGCTGCTGTGCGCTGTGCGCGAGCTGACGCAGAAGCTGGATGGCGCGACGATCAGCGGCGCCGGCAGCCGTGGCCCCAACCCCAACGATACGTGGATCGTTACGAGCGGCGCACAGTTTGTGGAGGTCGAGGTCGATACGCTCACCGGGCGCGTGCGCGTGCTGCGCGTGGTCGCCGCGCACGACTGCGGGCGGATCATCAACCCGCTGACCTTCCGCAGTCAGATCGAGGGTGGCGTCATCCAGGGGATCGGCTACGCGCTCATGGAGCGCCGCATGATCGACCGCGCCTCGGGCCAGCCGCTCAACGCGAACCTCGGCGATTACAAGCTGCCGACGATCGCCGACGTGCCGGAGATCGACGTCCTGCGGATCGACATCCCCGACCTTGTCGCCAATCCGACAGGCGCGAAGGGTGCGGGCGAGCCGCCGATCATCCCAACCGCCGCGGCGATCGCCAATGCCGTCGCCAACGCGATCGGCGTGCGCATCCGCGAGCTACCGATCACGCCGGAGAAGGTGCTTGAGGCATTGTCAGTAGTCAGTAGTCAGTAGTCAGTTGCACCGCAACTGACTACTGACTACTGACAAGAAGAGAAAACCATGAAGAAGTTTGCGTATGTCACCGCCGCCACGATCGACGAGGTCATCCCGCTGCTCGACCGGGGGACGCTGCCGCTGGCGGGTGGAACCGATCTGGTGCCGGCGCTGAAGGATCAGCTGGCCAGCCCAGATCGGCTGGTCAGCCTGCGTGGGCTGGGGCTGCGCGGCGTCGCGGTCCGTGGGGACGAGCTGCACATCGGCGCGCTGACGACGCTGACCGACCTCGAGCGCGACCCACGGCTCCGCGATGGGCCCTGCCGGGCGCTGGCGCTGGCCGCGCACTCGGCCGCCTCGCCGCAGTTGCGCAACGTCGCGACGATCGGCGGCAACCTGCTGCAGGACGTGCGCTGCTGGTACTACCGCGGGCCGTTCGACTGCTGGCTCAAGGGTGGGGAGGAGTGCTACGCCCGCGCTGGCGAGCATCATCTCCATGCGCTATTCCAGCAGTCTCAGTGCATCGCGCCGCACCCGAGCGACCCGGCCACGGCGCTGCTGGCGCTTGGCGCGACGGTCGGGCTCAGTGGGCCAGATGGCGAGCGCTCCGTCGATCTGCTGGAGCTGTTGGCGCCGCCGACTGGCGAGCGCCGCAAGCTCAACACGCTGGGCCAATCGGAGCTGATCACCGGCATCACACTGCCAGCGCATGTGGGCTGGCGCAGCATCTACCAGAAAGCGATGGAGCGCGCTGTCTACGCCTTCGCGCTGGCGAGCGTCGCCGCAGCAGTCAGGCTCGAACATGGCAGTGTGGCCGAGGCCCGCATCGCGCTGGGCGGCGTGGCCAATACCCCGCTGCTTGCCGAAGACGCGGCGGCCAGCCTGATCGGCAAGCCGCTGATCGATGAGTCGATCGCCGCGGCAGCCGCGCTAGCAGCGCGCGGGGCGCAACCGCTCCCACAGACCGCATACAAGCAGGAGTTGGTCATGCGGCTGGTATGTGCGGCGTTGATGGAGTTAAGCTGAGATCAGGGCAACATCAAATGCGGATCAATCCGAGAGACCGCGTTCGGGAGAACTGTAAGCGAAGAACAAAGAACAGAGAACAAGTCGAGGGGTCACTTTATTCTTTTCAGAGCGCCTGCCGCTCCTTGCTCTCGCGCTTCTTCGAGTCGCTGGCGGGCATCTCGGCGCGCAGCAGACTGCCCTCGACGATCCCCAGAAATGCGCGCCGGTCGGCGGCGCGCACGATCGCCTGCTCGTGGGCGCGCGCCAGCGCCACCGGGTAGCCCTGGCCCTTCATGCACTGGTCGTAGATCAGCGTGTGGATCAGATCGACCTTGGCGGAATCCTCGGCGACCCACTTGGGCAGCTCGACCCGCGCGACCTCGCGGCCAACTCGCAGGTAGAAAAAGTGGATCAGGTGCGGACCGTAGGCCTCGACATTGATCCGCGACATCGAAACAAACAGCGGGCCGCGCTGGCCCTCGGCCAGGATGTCGGCCAGGATGTCGGCGTCGGTGAGGCCCTGGCAGACCATGCACGACGGCGTGCGATTGGCCGCGGCGTCGCTGCATTCGCTGCACTTGGCGCCGCGCCCCTTGGCCACATCCACGTCGGGGCAGAGCATCAGCCGGATGGTGCCGGCGACCTCGGGCGCGCGCGGGCGGCTAATATACGACGCGACCGGAATTCCGCGCTCGCGCATGCCGTCGAGATAGGCCAGGTACGGTTTCAAAAAATGATCCTGCACGAACTTCTCGGCGCCCGCCAGCGTCCAGCGCACCAGCGTGCCATCCTGAAGAGCTATCGCCGGTAGCTGATCCACGAATTCACGCGAATTCACGCGAATAGTTTCAACACTATCAAATGTCATTTGTTTGTATTCGCGGAGATTAGCATTATTCGCGGATAGAAACTCGTCGGCCAGCTCGCCGAGCGCGACACCCTCCTCGACATCGCGCTTGGCGCTCAGGTAGTTGCCTTCGATCGGGATGCGCCGTACGCCGTCGGAAAGATACAGATCTTCATCGCGGTAGTACAGCAGCGGGCGCGAGCTGAGCTTGGCGGCCGGGCTCGCGCCGTAGCGCAGGAACACGCGCCCAACGTTGATCACATAGCACGCGGCCATGCCGTGCCGCTCGACATCGATCTGCGAGCCGTCGGTGGCGATCAGCGCGTACTCGGGGGGGCGCGCGGGCAGATCGCGCGTCGTGTTGAGCGGCTCGATCGGGCGGGCCAATAGCCAGGCGGCCGTCTCGCGGCTCAGGTCGGCCGCCTGGGCCCAGCTCGCGTAGTCGTCGGACTCCTCTAGATAGCGGCCCAGCGCGAGCGTCTGACGGGCCTGCTTATCGCTCGCCTCGGTCGCCAGTGAGCCGCTCATGGCGCGTACTTGACGGCTGAGGGCGCTCAGATCGAGAGCCATAGCGCAATCCTTTTTTGAAAGGTATTATGCCTAGAATAGTACGTTTGTTTTAGTGTGTCAAGCGATCGGAATCCTATACTCATCCTTTTCCCTCGGAACCTCCGAATAGTCTGGTGAAGCTCGACCGGCGCAGATAGAACGGGCAATCTTGTTGAATGGCAGATTGACTGTACGAAAGCCTACCGGCGCGTAGGCCAGCTACCGCATTGTCTGCGCAACTTCACAATGCGGGTCGATGATGCGCGCAATAGAAAGGAGGATGCGATCGAACGTATTTCAACAGCGCCAATCGAGCGACCACGCAGGTGCTGCGCGGCGGCAAGACCAAGGCAAACTGGGTCCAGGTGTCGCGCCTGGGCGAGCCGCTGATCAACGAGGTGATCATCCCGGTTGGGCAGGAGGACTTTTGGAACGCAACCGACCCGGCTGACGACCAGCAGTTCCTGAAGTACTACGAGAATCCCGAGCTGGCCGGGCTGATCAACCTGCTGAACCCACCGTTGAAGAACAACGTCCCAACAACTGGCCGAGCCGATCTGTCACTGATTCTGCTGAAGGGCGTGCCGGGTGTCACCGCCATGGCGAAGACCACTCCGGCCGACCTGCTGCGGCTCAGCACGGCGATCAAGCCCGGCAAAGTCGATGTTGGATACGGCAACCGCCTGGGCGTGCCAGCCGGCGACCTGGCGGGATACCCGAACGGCCGGCGGCTCGAGGACGACATTGTCGATGTCGATCTGCGCGCGGTCGCCTGTGGTTACGGCGATGTTCTGGCCGGTCTGTTCAAGCTGTGTAACCTCAGCCCGAATAACACGATCGGCGACGGCGTGGACACGAATGATGTGCCGTTCATGATTCACTTCCCGTATGTCGCGACGCCCCACGCTGGCTATAATAGCCCGCTACATCGTGCTCCGTAGTAATAAGGTTCGCATCAGAGAGGAGCGCGGCAGTCGCCGCGCTCCTCTCTGATATGGTACCTCATTTTTCAGTCTTTGGATTTTTGCGCTCGCAGAGCGCAAAAATCCAAAGACTATGAAGAAGAATCAGAATTCACCACGATTTTCGACATCCAAGATCAACACTTGTTACGCATTGCATGACAGAAGGACTGTAAACATCGATTACCAGGGCATGTAGGCGAGAAACATCGTAGTCGTAGGTTTTGCCCACGTTACTTGCATTCAGGCGTACAAGTGGGCCTGATCTTCGTTTGCTGAAAAATTGCTTATTTGCCGCACTCGAGGCCGCCATAGCGCAAGTTCGCTACTGCACTGCCTCATTTAGGCGTGGTCATCATCGTTTACTTGCGGAAAGGAGGTGCGAAGGAGCAAAGCAGATAATTCCGCACGACTTCAATAGCAGCGCAATGCGCCCGCTTACAGCGCGTAAAAGCATTGAAGCACGGCATCAGCAGCTTGGTCATACGGACCGATCGATTATGTTGCGATCTTCGCAAAGGAGTAGACACTCGTGAAACGCAAGCTCATTCTCTCGCTTTTCTCGCTCATGGCAGTCTTTGCGCTTCTGCTCGTCATGGGACCGGGCGGCACGCAGGCTTCCAGCCACCGCGAGGCGCCGCTGATCAGCCAGGACCCACTGGCCGACAACACCGACCTGTACTTCTTCCGCACGCCAAACGAGGACACAGTGACGATCGTCGCCAACTACATTCCGCTTGAGGAGCCCAACGGAGGTCCAAACTTTAACACCTTCGGCGACGACGTGCGCTATGAGATCCACATCGACAACAGCGGCGACGGGGAAGAGGACATTACCTATCGGTTCCGGTTCAAGACCAAGAACCTGGCGCCGAACTCGTTCCTATACGCCGGCCCGCAGGTCGCGTCTGGGGACGACCCGAACCTGTTCGTCCAGCAGACCTACACCGTCGAGCGGATCAAGGGCGACGACAGCGACACCATCGCCCGCGGCAACGTACCGCCGGTCAATGTCGGCCCGCGCACGATCAAGACCAGCGGCGCCGACTCGGCCGCGGCCTATGAGGACGTGGCGCGCAAGTCGATCGTGACGCTGAGCAACGGCACCAAGATCTTCGCCGGCCAGCGCGACGATCCATTCTTTGTTGATCTAGGCGCGATCTTCGACCTGGGCGGCCTGCGGCCATTCAACAACCTGCATCTGATTCCCCGCACGCCGGGCGCCGGGATCGACGGCGTGAGCGGCTACAACACCCACTCGATCATCATGCAGATCCCGATCAATATGCTCACCAGGGATCACAAGGGACCGAGCGACACCAAGCAGCCGGTGCTCGGAGTGTACGCCAGCGCCAGCCGCCAGACAACCCGCGTGCTCCGCTCGAACGGGACAGTAAGCAACAGCGGACCATGGCAGCAGGTCTCGCGGCTGGGCTACCCGCTGATCAACGAGGTAATTATCCCGCGTGGAATGAAAGACCTGTGGAACAGCACCGACCCGGCCGACGACAAGCAGTTCGAGAAGTTCTACCTGAACTCGGAGCTGGCCGGGATCGTCAACCTGCTCTATGGCAGTGCGCTGCAGCATGTTGATACGACCGGCCGCACCGACCTGAGCCTGATCCTGCTCCAGGGCGTGCCGGGGGTCAACAACCCTGGCAAGGGCGCGAAGGCCGACCTGCTGCGCCTGAACGTGTCTATCCCGGCCACCATCCCGGTGGGCAAGGGCAACCCACTCACCGTGATTAACGACGACCCGACTAAGGTCGAGCTGGGCTTCCCGAACGGCCGACGGCTCGAGGACGACATCGTCGACATCGAGCTGCGGGCGGTGGCGCAGGGCTACGGCGGGTTCCTCGCGGGCGCCTTCAGCCTGCCGAACAAGAGCCCGAACAACGTCGTCGGCGACGGCGTGGATAAGAACGACCAAGAGTTCTTCACCGAGTTCCCGTATTTGGCGACCCCGTTTGCGGGCTACGACAGCACATTGCACGGCGGCACACGCAACGCCCAATAACATCGAGGGTAGGACGGGGCGGCGGGTTACAGGACGATCTCGCCGCTCCATCCATCGAGCAGAGCGATCTTCTTCGAAAAGCCGAAAAGCCTATTGGCGGCCGCGCGCCGCAGTTATTGCAACATTTTCTGCAAATCCGCCCTCTGAAACAGGAGCTGAATCAATGCAAAGAATCATGCCGAACATCAAACTGCGCTGGGCACTGCCGGCGGGAGCGATTGCCCTCGCGGGTGTGGCCATCGTGCTGGTGCTGGTGCTGAGTCGGCAAGGCGCGCTGCCCTGGCAGTCGCCGATCGCCCAGCAACTGAGTAACGCGGCGGCGCAGCGGCCAGTCAACCGGACCGACCGGCTGATCTGGGACACGCAGGAGGTGCTCCGCGAGAACCCCAACAGTGTCGATTCTTACGCGGTGTTAGCGAGCCTATACGTCCAGAAGGCGCGCGAGACCGGCGACCCGAGCTACTACGTCAAGGCTCAGGGCGCGGTAGACCAGGCCCTGCGCCGCGATCCGCAGAACGTCGAGGCGCTGATCGCCGCTGGTACGCTGGCGAACACGCGCCACCAGTTCCGCGAAGCGCTGGAGATCGGCGAGCGAGCGCGGGCGCTGAACCGGACCATTCCGCGGATCTACGGCGTGATTGCCGACGCACAAACCGAGCTGGGGATGTATGACGACAGCATCGCGACCTTACAGACCATGGTTGATAAGCGGCCCGACCTCAGCTCATATAGCCGCATCTCGTACGCACGCGAGCTGCATGGCGACCTAGAGGGCGCAATCGAGGCGATGCAGCTGGCCGTCAGCGCCGGCGGGGAGACGAGCGAGAACAGCGCGTGGGTGCGGGTGCAGCTAGGCAACCTGTTCTTCGCAAAGGGCGACTTGGACGGCGCCGAGCGGGCATACCAGGCCACGCTGGCCTTCGTGCCCGACTATGTCTACGCGCAGGCCGGTCTGGCACGCGTGCGGGCGGCGCAAGGGCGCAGTGGCGAGGCAATCGACCGCTACAACAAAGCGATCGCGCGGATGCCGCTGCCCGAATTTGTGATCGGCCTGGGCGAGCTGCAAGAAGCCAATGGTAAGATCGCCGACGCGGCCAAGCAGTACGAGCTGGTGCGCGCCATGCAGCAACTGTTCAAGGCTAGTGGCGTCGACACCGACCTGGAACTGGCGCTGTTCGACGCCGACCATGGCCAAGATCCGGCTGCGACGGCGGCGCTGGCGCGCGCCGCGTATCAGCGGCGCCCAAGCGTCAAAGCCGCCGATACACTGGCCTGGGCGCTGTTCAAGGCCGGCCAAACCACTGAGGCGCGCCGCTATGCCGCCGAGGCGCTACGACTGAACACCCAAGACGCGCTGATGCTGTATCACGCCGGAATAATCGCGCAGGCCGCGGGCGATAGCGCGGCAGCGCGCGACTACCTAAACCGCGCGCTGACGCTCAACCCGCACTTCTCGCCGCTGTTCGCCCCACAGGCCAAGCAGGCCCTGGCCGAGCTGAACTCCGCCGCGAGCAAGTAAGAACGTTCGATCCGCGAATGCACGCGAAGCTACGCGAATAGATGATTGTCAGAGGTTTATGATGAAACGATGGCTACTGCCGCTCCTGATGGCGATCGGACTCGTGGTTGCACGCGCTCCCGAGCGCGCCGAGGCACATCCGCTAGGCAACTTCACGGTCAACCAATACAGCCGGATCGACGTGGGCCGCGATACGCTGAGCGTGCGCTATCTGGTCGACATGGCCGAGATACCGACCTTTCAGGAGCGTCAGGCGATCGATGCCGATGGCGATGGCCAGATCGCCAATGTCGAGCAGGCAAGCTACCTAGCGAAGCAGGTTTCCACGCTGCTGAGCGGTCTGCACCTAGCTGTGAATGGCGGCCCGGCCGAGCTGCGGCCGGTGGCGCAGGCGCTGAGCTTCCCAGAGGGCCAGGGTGGATTGCTGACACTGCGCATCCAGCTCGACCTCACGGCGTCGATCGCCAACACCGCGCAGCCAATCGCGATCGAGTACCGCGACGACAACTTCGCCGAGCGGATCGGCTGGCGTGAGATCGTGATCTGCCCAGGCGAGGGTGTGACACTTAAGGACGCGAGTGTGCCGGCCCAGGACCTAAGCGATGAGCTGCATACATACCCACAAGATATGCTCAGCAGCCCGCTGAATGTTCGTGAAGCCCATGCGAGCGCGACGCTTGGCGCGGCGAGTGGCGGCGCGGCGACGAGCATCACTCACACCGCACAGCCGGCCAACGCCCGCGTGCCCGATCAGTTCGCCAACTTGATCGCCACGCGCGAGCTGACCTTGCCGGTGATCGCGCTGGCGCTGCTGCTGGCGCTGTTGCTCGGCGCGGGCCATGCGCTGACGCCCGGCCATGGCAAGACGATCGTCGCCGCCTACCTTGTGGGCGCGCGCGGAACTAGCAGGCATGCCGTGTTTCTGGGCCTGACGACCACGATTACCCACACCGCGGGCGTATTTGCGCTTGGCTTTGTGACGCTGTGGATCTCGAACTACATTCTGCCCGAGCAGCTTTACCCATGGTTAGAGTTTATCAGCGGTGTGCTGGTGGTGATCATCGGCTTGATGCTGTTCCGCAGCCGGTTGATTGGGCTGTTTCGCCGAAAGACGAACGAGCATTTCCATGAGCACGATCATATGCATGAACACGAGCATACCCACGATTATGGGCAACATGATCATGATCATGAGCACGGCCACAGCCATGACCACCATGAACACGGCCATGGCCACGACCATGGGCCGCATGGTCACAGCCATATGCCGCCCGGCGCCGATGATCGGCCAGTGACTTGGCGCAGTTTGCTGGCGTTGGGCATCTCGGGCGGGCTGCTGCCATGTCCCTCGGCGCTGGTGGTGTTATTGAGCGCGATTGCACTGCACCGCGTGGCGTTCGGAATGCTGCTGATCGTGGCGTTTAGCGTCGGGCTGGCGGCGGTGCTGACGGGCATCGGCCTGCTACTGGTCTACGCGCGGCGGCTATTCGAATATTTCCCAACCAACGGGCGGCTGCTGCGTGCGCTACCGGTCGCCAGCGCCGCGTTTGTCACCATCGCTGGCCTGGCGATCGCGGCGGGCGCGCTGATGCAGGCGGGGGTGCTAAGGATTTAGCGGCCAGAACAAAGAACAGAGAACAGAGAACAAAGATTGATCTTTTTGTTCTTTGTTCTCTGTTCTTTGTTCACGTAATCTCAGAGGTTGAGCAGCGTCAGAATCAGCGCCTTCTGCACATGCAGGCGATTCTCGGCCTGGTCGAACACCACCGAGTTCGGCCCATCGATCACTTCGGCGGTGATCTCTTCGCCGCGGTGCGCCGGCAAGCAGTGCATCGCCAGCGCACCGGTGCGAGCCTGCTCCATCAGCGCGGCGTTGAGCTGGTACGGCTGGAACGCAGGGCGGCGGCGCGCGGCCTCGTGCTCCTGGCCCATCGAGGCCCACACATCGGTGTAGACCGCATCGGCGCCGGATACGATCTCGTTTGGCGATGAGCTGATCGTGATTGTCGCGTCGCTCTCGGCGGCGCGCTGCTCGGCCTGCTGCACAATTTCTGGGTCGGGGCGGTAATCGGGCGGGCAGGCCACGCCGACATTCACGCCCAACGTCGCGCCCAACAACATTAGCGAATGGCAAACGTTGTTGCCATCGCCGACATAGGCCAGCCGCAGGCCTTGCAGCCGCCCAAAGCGCTCCTTGAGAGTAAGCATGTCGGCCAGCGCCTGGCAGGGATGCTCGCGGTCGCACAGCGCGTTGATCACTGGCACGCTGGAGTGGCGCGCCAACTCCTCGACCGTAGCATGGCGAAAGACGCGCGCCGCAATCACCTGGACCCAACGGCTCAGGTTGCGCGCGACATCCGGCACACTCTCGCGCCCGCCCATGTCGATGTCGTTGGCCGACAGGTAGCTGCCGTGCCCGCCTAGCTGAGCCATGCCGGCCTCAAAGGCCACGCGCGTGCGAAGCGATGGCTTCTCGAACACCAGCGCAAGCGTTTTTCCGCGTAGCGGTTGATCGGCGTGGCCGCCATTGCGCCATTCCGCCTTGAGCGCCTGCGCTTGCTGGAGCAAAGCGTCGGCCTGCGTGTGTGTGAGGTCGGCGGCGGAGAGGAAGTGAGTGACCATAACATGAGCCTCCGGTATGTATCAAGTGACAAGATGACAAGATGACAAGATGAGTTAGACAAGGCTCACATGTGGTAGTCAGTTGTCATTTGTCAGTAGTGACGACGGACAACTTGCAACTGACTACCAGATTATAAAGCTCCATAGCAAGGGTGAGAAACCTCGTCTAAATCTGCAATCTGCAATCTGCAATCTGCAATCTCAGTCGAAATCCGCCGGCAAATCTGGGTTTCGGTAGTGCGCGAACAGCCGCGCGATCTGCGCTGGCGTCACGCGCATGAGCGACAGATCGGGCAGCTCATCCTCGGCGAAAAAGCCAACTCCGTCAGTCTCGGAGCTTTCGGCCGGCGCGCCGCCGATCAGCTCGCAGAGGAAGAACAGCTTGTAGGCGTGATCGGGGATGGGCGGGTGGCCATGTTTATTGCGATCGTAGAGCGCTAGCAGCTTGACCGCGCGGGTGAGGTAGCCGGACTCCTCGGCGATTTCGCGCACCACCGCCTCGGCCGGCGAGTCGCCCACGTCGGCCCAACCGCCCGGCAGCGTCCAGCAGCCATCCGAGCGCTCCTTGACCAGCAGAATCGCACCGTCGCGAAACACCGCGCCACGCACGTCGACCTTGGGCGTGGCATAGCCGATCTGTCCGGCGAACAGGTTGCGAATAATCGTTACGTCGGCTTCTGAATGAGCCGACATGATCTCGGCGGCGATCTCGCGCAACTGCTCATAGCGCTCGATATCGAAATGATCGCGCGAGAATGTCAGGCCGCTCTGCGCGATGGCCTGCAGCCGCCGCGCCCACTCAAGCCACGCCGGGTTCATCGCGCGCTCCTTTCTACGTGCTCACCGGCGTGGAGTAGGAGATCGGTCATGTTATCACCTTGCGCCCGCTCGATCTGCTCGCGCACCGCATCGGGCGCCGTGGCTCCGCTCACGCGCCGTGCCGCCGCCGACCGTGCGAAATCGAACATGTCCAGGGTATCCTCCCCGAACGCCGGGTTGGCGGCGCGAAAGACATCGAACGGCAGCTTCGATAGCTGCACGCCACGCGCCTCGGCCTCGCGGACGAGCGCGCCAACCGCCTTGTGCGCCTCGCGGAACGCCACGCCGCGCTCGACGAGATAATCGGCCAGATCGGTCGCGAGCATCCCGTCGTCTAGTGCGGCGCGCATGCGTTCGGTGTTGAAGCGCGCGGTCGCGATTGCGCCAGCCGCCACAGGCAACGCCAGCTCCAGCGTATCGGCAGCATCGAACAGTGGCTCCTTATCCTCTTGAAGGTCCTTGTCGTATGCGGCGGGCAGCCCTTTCAGCACGGTTAGCAGCCCCATCAGGTCGCCGATCAGCCGGCCGGACTTTCCGCGCAGCAACTCGAACGAGTCGGGGTTCTTCTTCTGCGGCATCAAGCTCGAACCGGTCGAGTAGGCATCGTCGAGCGTCACGAAGCCGAACTCGCTGGTGCTATACAGGATCATATCCTCGGCCAGGCGGCTGAGGTGCACACCGATCATTGCGGCGCAGAACAGGAACTCGGCGACGAAGTCGCGGTCGCTGACCGCGTCGACGCTGTTCGGGCTGGTCGTACGAAAGCCCAGGCCAGCGGCCAGCGCGCCGCGGTCGATCTTCAAAGGCGTGCCGGCGATCGCGCCAGCGCCAAGCGGCAGCACGGCCGCGCGCTCGGCGCAGCCGGCCAGGCGCTGGCGGTCGCGCTGGAGCGGCCAGAAGTGCGAGAGCAGCCAGTGCGCCAGCAGGATCGGCTGGGCGCGCTGCATATGGGTGTAGCCTGGCATCAGCGCATCGCCGGCGGCCTGGGCTTGGGCCAGCAGCGCGGATTGCAGCTCGCGCACGGCGGCATCCGCCCGCTCGATCGCGCCAAGCGCCCACAGCCGCACGTCGGTTGCGACCTGGTCGTTGCGGCTGCGGCCGGTATGCAGCTTGCCCGCCACCGCGCCGGCCAGCTCGCTCAGCCGCCGCTCGACCGCGCTGTGGATGTCTTCATCCGCCGGTAATGCGGCAAAGCGGCCCGCGGCGAACTCCTCGCGCACTGCCTCTAGCCCGCCGAGCAGCGCGCTCAACTCATCAGCGGTGATCACCCCAGCCTGCTGGAGTTGACGTGCCCAGGCCATGCTGCCACGAATATCCTCGTCCCACATCCGCCAGTCGAACGGATACGAATTATTGAAGAGTGCCATGCGCTCGTCGATCGAGCCGGAAAAGCGGCCGCCCCACATAATGCCTCCAAATTGCAAATTGTAAATTGTAAATTGCACATTGAGATGAGCGTGCTTCAATGTGCAATGTGCAATTTACAATTCAGGTGGTGTAGTGTGCGTTGATCTCGACATATTCCTTGCTGAAGTCGCATGTCCAGACGGTCGCCGCTGCATCGCCAAGGCCGAGATCGAGGTTCACATACACCGGGTCTTCGCGTAGCAGCGCGGCGGCCTCGCGCTCGGCATAGTCGACCGGCAGGCCATCGGCGACCACCTGCACCTGCGCCGCGCCCGCCACGCCAAAGCTGAGCGAGAGCCGGTCGGGGTCGATCGCGGCGCCGCTATAGCCGGCGGCGCACAGCACGCGGCCCCAATTCGGGTCGCCGCCATGTACCGCGCACTTAAACAACGGCGAGCGGGCGATGCTGTCGCCAACGGTATGCGCCTGAGCTTCGTCCTGCGCGCCCGCGACGCGAATCTCGATCAGGCGCGTGGCACCCTCGCCGTCGCCGGCCACCTGCTTAGCTAGGTCGATACATACGTCGGTCAGCGCCGCAACGAATCTTTGATATGCCATAGAGGGCACAGAGGACTCAGAGGATTTGTCTCCATTTATTCGCTTCTCTGTGATCTCGGTGTCCTCTGTGGCCACTATTTCCACGCCCGAGGCGCCTGAGGCCAGCAGCAGCAGTGTGTCATTGGTGCTCATATCACCGTCGACGCTGACGCAGTTGAAGCTGCGGTAGGCGGCCTGGCGCAGCGCCGTCTGCAGCAACTCCGGCACCACCAGCGCGTCGGTGGTGACGATCGCCAGCAGGGTGGCCATGTTTGGGTGGATCATGCCCGAGCCTTTGCACATCCCGCTAATAGTGACGGGCTGGCCGTCGATCTTGAACGATGCGCTGGCGACCTTCGGGCGCGTGTCGGTGGTCATGATCGCGCGGGCGGCGACCAGCGCGCCGTGCTGCGCCGCGGCAGCCGATGTGACCGTCGCGATGCCCTGGGTGAGCTTGTCCATGTCGAGGTGCCGGCCGATCACGCCGGTGGAGAGCACCAGCACCTGGTCGGGCTGGCAGCGCAGGCCATAGGCGGTCAGCGCGGCCATTTGCCGGGCGTCGTCGATTCCACGCGGGCCGGTGCAGGCGTTGGCATTGCCGGCGTTGACGATGATCGCGCGGATACCGCCGGCGTTTTTGGCCAGCAGATCCTGGTCGTAGAGCACTGGCGCGGCCTTGACGCGATTGGTGGTGAACACGCCCGCCACGCTGCATGGCGCTTCAACTGCGATCAACGCCAAGTCGAGGTTCCCGCTCGGCTTCAGGCCACATGCCGCGGCGGCGGCGCGGAAGCCGGGTGCCAACGTGAAGGATTCAAGTTTGTTGGTCATGGTGGTCCTCTCATGCCGGGCGGCTGATGAAGATTAAGAAATTAATCGGGTAGCCCGCTTCAGCGGGCTTGGGCTGTTAGCGCGGGTGCTTTAGCCCCGCACGTGTGACGGTGCGAAATGCCCGATTTAATAATAAAAGTTCATAAGCCGCCGACTATATCTCCGAAGCCCGCCTGCGCGGGCTGATTTGCGGTGGAACCCTTTTCGTACGGTTGGCGGTATATCCTCAAGAGTTCAGATTATTCAGGATACGTCATGTCGTCTTATACTCAACTCTATCTCCATTGCGTCTGGGCAACCTGAGATCGTCTGCCGCTGATCACATCCGATTTAGAACCGATTATACATGCTGCAATCGCCGCGAAGTGTAAGGATTTGCACTGCATGCCGCTCGCCATTTGTGGGGTTGCTGATCATGTCCATATGCTTGTTCGATTTCCCGCAACATTAGCAGTCGCACGTCTGGTTGGCGAGGTGAAAGGTGCAAGCTCGCACCTAATCACTCACGCAATCCGGCCTGGCAGCTTTTTCAAATGGCAAGGTGCTTATGGCGCGTTTACTATTAGTAAGCGATCGGTGCCTCTGGCGAGCGCTTATATTCACAGCCAAAAGAAACATCATACCGAACGAACAATCATTGCCGAATTTGAACATTGTACTGACTCAGATAACGAATTGAGTTGATATATGGTCAGCGTGAACGTGCTGCTATGTGATCATATGCCCGTTTGAGCCAGCCCGCGCAGGCGGGCTTGGTGGCGGTAGCCCGCGGCTTCAGCCGCCGGGCGGGCCCGCCGGGAGCGTAAACGCTCCGGCTATGTCTACGAAGGCCGCCTGCGCTGCCTGGAGAATTATTCTTTGTTTGAGCCAGCCCGCGCAGGCGGGCTTGGTGGCGGTAGCCCGCGGGTTTAGCCGCCCGGCGGGTCCGCGCCAGCCCTAACCCACCCTCCGAAACCGCAGCGTACGCGCTTCCCCATCATCCATAAATTCGGTCGCGCCGTCGGTGACCCAGCGGTCCGGCCCTTTCACCTGTACGATGACTGTGCGCTGCGACGCAATGTAGTCGCCTTCGCGCTTGCCGATTGTAAAGACTATACTCGTATCATCGCGCCGCAGCGTATAACGGGTGGTGCAGAATTGGCCTTGCTGGTAATCAAAGGTGTGGCCGTCGTCCTCGTAAAGCGCAAACTCGCCGTCGCCCGGGAACAGATCGAGAGTCAACGCGTCGAGCGGGCGCTCGTCGGCGTAGCGCATCGCCGGGCCGCTTGGTACGATCGCTCCGGCGCGGGCGTACAGCGGCATGCGTTCTAGCGGCGCGCTCGCCAGTATCGGTGTGGCGCTTTCCACATTCCCAAGCCGCTCACCGGTCCACCAGTCGTACCATTCGCCGCGCGGCAGATACACCGCGCGATAGGTGCGGCCGGGGTGGTAGATCGGCGCAGCCATCAGCGACGGGCCGAGCAGGACTTGGTCGTGGATCTGGTAGGTGCCGGGGTCGTCGGAGAAATGGTATAGCAGCGGGCGCAGCATTGGCGCGCCGGTTTGCGCCGCCTGCCAGAACAGTGAGTAGATGTAGGGCAGTAGCCGGTAGCGCAGCTGCATGTACTCGCGGCAGATTGCCTCGACCTCGGGCCCGAACACCCACGGCTCGTGGCGCTCGGAGCCCGCGACCGAGTGCCCGCGGCAGAACGGCGTCAGCACGCCCAGCTGCATCCAGCGCGCAAACAGCTCGCCGCTGGCGTTGCCGAAGAACCCGCCGATATCGGTGCCGACGACTGGCACGCCCGAGAGGCCCATGTTCATCAGCTGCGGCATGGTCAGCTCGAGGTGCTCCCAGAGCGAGCTATTATCGCCCATCCAACAGGCGCTCCAGCGCTGAATTCCGGCGTAGCCCGAGCGCGTCAGCACGAACGGCCGTTCGCCGCCGAGGTGCGTTTGCAGACCTTCATACGAGGCGCGCGCCATGCCATAGCCGTACAGATTGTGCACTTCGGCGTGGGTGGTGCGCTCGCCCTCCGGCCCCTGCGGCGCGTCGAGGTCGATCGTGCCAACGTCGCCGGCGCCCTCGCTGAACGGCAGCTTGAACACCGCTGGCTCGTTCATGTCGTTCCAGATCCCGCGCACGCCGGCCTCGACCAGCGCGCGCTGCTGCTCGCCCCACCACGCGCGCACCTCGGGCCTGGTGTAATCGGCAAACACCGAGTCGTCGGGCCAGACATAGGCGTGGAACAGCTCGCCCCCTTCGCCCCCGCGGTTCCCGAGCTTGTCGAGGGGCAGGGCAGGGCCGTCGCGGCGTATAAACATGCCCCGCGCGACGCCATCGCGATAGACCTCGTACTCGGGATCGATCTTCACGCCTGGGTCGACGATCGCGACGGCTTTGAAGCCCGCGCTGTTCATATCGGCAATCAGGCCGGCAGGGTCGGGGAAGCGCGCGGGGTCCCAGGTGAACACACGGTAGCCGCGCATATAGTCGATGTCGAAATGAATCACATCGCAGGGCAGGTCGCGCGTGCGGAATTCCTGCACGAGCTCGCGCACCATTGCCTCGCTGATGTAGCCCCAGCGGCTCTGGTGGTAGCCCAGCGCCCAACGCGGCGGCATGGGCGTGCGGCCGAGCAGTTGTGTTAGCCGCTCGAGTACCTCGGCGGGCACACTGCCGTAGGCCAGGTAGTAGTCGAGCTCGCCGCCGTCGGCCGCCATGCTCCAGGTGCCGGGCCGCTCGGCGCCCATGTCGAAGCGGCTGCGCCAGGTATTGTTGAAGAATATCCCATAGGCCAGCCGCGGCTGCAGCGCCATAAACACTGGGATGGCCTGGTAAAGCGGGTCGGTGCCGGGGCCGTGACCCCAAGGCGGGTCGGTGGCCCAGTTGATCATCCGGCGGCCGAGCTTGTCGAGCTGGCCGGTGCGCTCGCCAAAGCCATAGAAATGCTCGCCGGCCGCGATCTGCTTGTCGCAGGCGACCTGCTGTCCATCATCAATAACGCGCCAGCGCATCCCATCGGCGTCGGCACAGAACTCGACGCCGTGCGGATCGACGAATGTGATGCGGCAATGCGCTTTGTCGATCCGCACCAGCAGCGCGCCCGTGTCAAGTACCAACGCGCCGGCATCTTCACGCACCGCAAATGGCGCCGCGGCGAACTCTTCATCCGCCCGCGCGACGGCCCACGAGCGGCGCGGCGCAAATGCGCCATCGGGCGCCAGCCGCACGCGCACGAGCTGTGGCGTCAGCACAGTCATCTGTATCCGCGGCCCGCCGCAGTCGATCGTGAGGGAGCGACTGTCGTGGGTGTAGGTTGTTATTTCGCCGAGGACTTGGGGCAATTCAGACATATGTTCCACTCCAACACTTGACAAGATGACAAGATGACAAGATGAGCTTGACATAAGACTGTCATCTTGTCACCTGGTCATCTTCTTACCCTCGACCAGCGCCTCAACCTTCACCGGCAGGCCAAACAGCTTGATGAAGCCCTCGGCGTCCTTCTGATTATACGCCTCGCCCATGGTGAAGCTGGCGATGTCGGGGTTGTACAGGCTCTTGTCGGCCTTGCGCCCGACCAGGGTGGCATTACCCTTATAGAGCTTCAGACGCACCTCGCCAGTGACATTCTTCTGCGTCACCGTGAAGAACGCCTGCAGCGCCTCGCGCAGCGGCGTATACCACAGGCCATTGTAGACCAGTTCGGCGTAGCGGTGCGCCACCACGTCTTTGTAGTGCAGCGTGTCACGGTCGAGCGTGAGCTGTTCGAGACCCTGATGCGCCACGTGCAAAAGCGTGCCGCCGGGGGTCTCGTAGACGCCATGGCTCTTCATGCCGACCAGCCGGTTTTCGACCAGATCGACCCGACCGACGCCGTGCTTGGCGCCCAGCTCATTGAGCACCGTCAGCAATATGACCGGGTTCAGCCGCGTACCGTCGACGCTGACCGGCACGCCCTGCTCGAAGCCAATCTCGACATACTCCGGCTCGTCGGGCGCGTTTTCGGGCGAGACCGAGAGGGTGTACATCTCTTCCTCAGGCTCATTCCATGGGTCCTCCAGCACGCCGCCCTCGTGTGAGATATGCCAGATATTGCGGTCGCGGCTGTAGATCGACTTGAGCGTGGCGCTGACCGGCACATTGTGTTCGGCGGCGTAGTCGAGCGCGTCCTCGCGCGAGCGGATATCCCATTCGCGCCAGGGCACGATCGCGCGCATATGCGGCGCGAAAGCCATGTACGTTACCTCGAAGCGCACCTGGTCGTTGCCCTTGCCGGTGCAGCCGTGCGCCAACGCGTCGGCGCGCTCCTGGATGGCGATCTCGGCCTGGCGCCTGGCGATCAGCGGGCGCGCGACCGAGGTGCCGAGCAGGTAGACCCGCTCGTAGATCGCGCCGGATTGGAGCATTGGGAACAGGAAGTCGCGCACGAACTCCTCGCGCAGATCCTCGACATAGCACTTGGAGGCACCGCTGGCCTTGGCCTTCTCCTCCAGGCCGGTCAGCTCCTCGGCCTGGCCGAGATTGGCACAGTAGCACACTACCTCCGGGTTACCGTAGTTCTGCTTCAGCCACGGCACGATAATGCTGGTATCCAGGCCGCCGGAGTAGGCCAGCACAACTTTGTTAACTTTAGGGCGAGATGACATGGGTTGCTCCTTATTTCAAAATATCCAGCATCCGCCGCGCGGCGGCGTCCTCGGTTCGATAGCTGTCGTAGAGAAAGCGCACAAAGCGCTTGAAGCTGGTGACCAGCGTCTTGCGGGCTGCCTGTGGCATCTGCGCCTGGGCCAGCCATTCGGTGATATCCGTGCTCGTCAGGTCGATCAGCCCGCGCGGCGGCGCTTGCTCCAGCAGGTAGGCACGGCCAAACGTTTCGATGTTCTCGGCGTGCTGCGTAATCATCTTCATGCTCAGGCTCGACTGCGCCAGGTCGCGGCGAAACGCGGTGATCAGCTTGTCGTTGCGCTTGGCGATCTCGGCGCGCGATTGTTGCGGGCTGGCCGCTACCGGCGCTTCCAGCGACGTGATGATCGCGCCGCGCTCGTTCGCCAACCGGTAGATATCATTCAGATTGCCGCGGATGCCTGAACCAAAATACACGTTGTACGGCGCCATTAAGCCGTCGTAGGTAATACGCCCCTCGAAAGGCAGCAGCGTCATGCGCGCCAAGATCGGCAGTGGGCCGCGAATGACATCCTCGATCGGCGAAACCAACCCTAGTATGCCATACACACGCGCATGCTCGCTCTGGTCGATCAGCACGGTGTGTTTCTTCAGGAAGCGAAAGATGTAGAATTCGCCCGCGACACGCCGATCCCAGCTGCGCGCCAGCACCAGGTCCTCCGGCGGCAGCCTGGATGGATTCTCGTCGATAAAGGCATGACGAAGCGCGTCGTCGGCCCAGACCGCGGTAGCGATCTTATAGGCATCCTGAACCTCGATCGAGCCCTCGCGCGGCGACTCTGGCAGATCGCGCACGAGTTTCAGCCGCCGATTGGCATAGCTCAGCATGGCGAACCAGATCCGGTAGAAACGTTCGGTCTCGTGTGGCTGCAGAATCATACATTCTCCTCGTCGAGGTCCTCTTCCTCATCCCACTCATCTTCGTCGGCGTACTCATACTGCTGCGGCGCCGCGCCATGGCTCTCGATCACATGCGGGTAGTCGCCCGGCGCGGCCTGCGGCTCGATGCCGACCACCTCGACCTCGAACTGGTGGCTATCGCCATAGTCAAAGTAGTACATAAACTTGTGCTTGGGCGGCAGCCCCAGCTCGCCGATCCGCACTTCGTCGGCCCAGGGCGGGTTGTCGCTATCCCAGGGCGACGAGAAGCCGTATCGTTGGTCATAGCGCTTGTTGTTGAGGAAGAAGCTGTATAGGTGGTCGGCATCCCACTTGATCGCCTGCTGAATTGCCATATGCAGGTCGTCTAGTGTGTCGGTCGAGCGCATGGCGATGGTGCGGTGCATTCCCGCCAGCCCGCGCAGCCTCACCTTGAAGGCGTACGCGCCATCGGGATGGTCGAGCGGAACCGCCGCGCCGGCGTCGCCCAGCAGCTTGCGGGCCATGAAGCGCGGCTCAAAGGCCGGGTCGCCGGTTGCCATCTGAGACAGGCGTTCAAGTATATCCGGCGGAATTGGGCAGCGCAGCTCGGGCGGCTCGGCCGCTTCCGGCCGATCGTCATCGGGCTCCTCCGCCGCCGGCTCGCTGGTCGCGTCTGGGTCGGGTATGTTTAGGATCCATTGCATATTGCCAAACTCAGCGACGTCGACTGAATCGAGCGGCGGGAGCGCGCTGACATCGATCTCGTCGACACCGACAAAGACGCTGCTCAAGTAATGCACCGCCAGTGCGCGCACAGTCGGGTTTTTATGGCGGGTGGCGTCGACCAGCGCCGCCAGCGCTGCCGGGTCGTCGTGCCGATAGACCAGCAGCGCAAGCGCGGCCAGCGACAGCTCGCGCCGCCGGGCCGATAGCTTATCGCGCGGCGGGGCGTAGTCGAGCATGTCCATGAAAAACGGGATCGTGCTCGGGTCGAGCGCTAGCGCAAGCAAATTAAGCAATCCTTCCTCGGCGTAGCTCTTGCCGTTGCCAGTCTCGGGCACCAGCCGGCGATACAGATCCTGCGTGCGCGGAATATCGCGCAGCTCCAGGCGCACATTCATCGCCCACCGCGCGCCATGCACTTGGGGCACGTCGCGGCGCTTGCCGGCCGGCGGCGTGGCGAGCCACTGCTCCAGCCGCTGTAGATCCCGCTGCAGGTCTTGCTGGGCTCGCCGCTCCAATGTCGGCTGCAGCTGAGTATGAAAGACCCAATCTTCAAGCGGATCGCGTTCGCTCATGAGAACAACACCTCGATATCTTCGCGCGTGAGCGACTTGAACACGCCGCCCTCCGCGCCGATCACCTGCTCGACCAGCACGCGCTTGTGCTCCTGGAGCTGCAGGATCTTCTCCTCGACCGAGTCGCGCGCGATCAGCTTATAGACGAACACCGGCTTGTCCTGGCCGATCCGATGGGTCCGGTCGCTGGCCTGCATCTCGACCGCCGGGTTCCACCACGGGTCGATATGAATCACATAGTCGGCGGCGGTCAGGTTCAAGCCCACGCCGCCGGCCTTCAGGCTGATCAGAAAGAACGGCACCGACGTGTCGTTCTGGAAACGATCGACCACGCTCTGCCGGTCGCGGGTCTGGCCGTCGAGGTAGCAGTATGGCACACCACGCGCGTCGAGCGCCTCGCGCACGATCGCCAGCATCTGGACGAACTGCGAGAACACCAGCGCGCGATGGCCTTCGGCCTGGAGCGTCTCGAGCGTCTCGAACAGCAGCTCGAACTTCCCCGATGTGCCTTTGAATTTGGCGTCGACCAGTCGCGGGTGGTTGCAGATCTGGCGCAGCCGCAGTAGACCTTCGAGGATCTTCATGCGCGCGTCGTTGATGCCGTCGTCGTCGATCAGATGCAGCAGCAGCGCGCGGTAGTAGTCGCGCTGCTTGTTGTACAGCTTGCGCTGCGTCGGCTCCATCTCGCTGGTCAGAATCTCCTCGCTGCGCGGCGGCAGGTCGGCCGCGACCTGGTCTTTGGTGCGGCGCAGGATGAACGGGTAGACCATTTTGCGCAGGAACTGGGCGGTTTCACCATTCTGCTGGCGCTCGATCGGGGTGACGAATTGTTCGCGGAAATACTCGACATTGCCCAGCAGGCCGGGGTTCAGGAACGCGAACTGCGACCACAGCTCCAGCGTCGAGTTCTCGACCGGCGTGCCGGTCAGCACCAGCCGGTGGTCGCCGCGCAGCAGCCGGGCGGCCTTGGATGTCTCGGCCAGCGGGTTCTTGATCGCCTGCGACTCGTCGAGGATGACATAGTTGAACTGGTAGTTGCGCAGCAGCTCGACGTCGCGCAGCATGGTACCGTAGGTCGTCAGCACCAGATCGTGCGCGCCGAACTGATCTGAGTCATCGGTTCGATTTTGATCGGCGTGGACATAGACCTGGAGCTGGGGGGTGAAGCGCTGGGCTTCGCGCTGCCAGTTGAACAGCAGCGAGCGCGGCATCACGATCAGGCTGGCGTGGGCTTCGGATTCCTCTTCGTAGAGCGATTCGAGGAAGGCGAGTGTGCACACAGTTTTTCCAATTCCCATGTCGTCCGCCAGGCAGCCGCCGAAGCCGTACTCGCGCAGGAAGTGCAGCCAGTCGTAGCCAAACTTTTGGTATGGCCGCAGCTCGCCCTGGAACGTCGTTGGCAGTGGGTGCGGCTGGATGCGGTCGAAGCTGCGCAGCTTCGACCGGCGCTGCTCGAACACCGCGTCGGCCTGGGCGCGGTCGGCCTCGGTGAGCAGTTGGTCGAGCATGGTGATATGGTGCGACGAAAAGCGCAGCTCGTCGCCGTGCTCCTCGCCGAGCGCCAGTAGGTGGTGGTAGCGCTCGATCCATTCCGGGGGCAGCGCGCCGATTGTGCCGTCGGCAAGTTTGACATATTTCTCGCGGCGCTTGATCGCCTGGCGAATGGTCTTTAGGTCCACCGCCAGGTCGCCATAGTTCACCACTGCCTTGACGTCGAACCAGTCGATGCCGCTGCTGACCTTGAACGAGATTGTCGGCTTATTGCGATTGACGCGCGCCGAGGTGAGCGCCTCTTCGCCGAACACGGTGTAGCCAGCCTCGGCCAGGCGCGGCACCTGGTGCATCAGGAAATCGATCAGGTGAACGCTCTTTTTCAGCAGCATGATGCCGGAATCGGTTCCGCGCTTCAGCCCGTATGAACCCAACGCCTGCCATGCTGCCTGCTCGCGCTCGGGCCGGCGCGTGATGCGCGCCAGCGTGGTTGTGCCAGGCTGGCGCTGGGTTGATGTCGTGGGCAGCCGCTTGTCGTAGGCTAACTCGTAATCGCCGTAGCCAAAGCGCAGCTCTGCCTGCAATCCTTCGAGGCTCTCGCTCAGGTACAGCCGGGGCTGCGGATCGTCGTCGACCTCCTGCCACTGGATCATCTCGCCGCGCACCGCCACATGCTCGGTCAGCGGCAGCAAATGCTCATCGAGAAAGGTATCTTGATCCTCGGCCGGGATGGTCAGTTCGGGGTAGTCGAGCAGCGCCGTCGCCATACCACCGGACGACTTGATCTGCACGAGTGTATTTCCCAGCAGCATCCACAGCGGCTCGGAGATGATTACGCGCGCCTCGCGGCGGCGCAGCGGCAGCACGCGCTCGCCGACGACCACCTGGGCATTCAGCTGCATCCCTTTGGCGTTTTTCCGTAGCGCCGCCTCGATAATGCCCGGCTCGGCCAGCACCTCGATCTGCTCTTGAAATGGCGCGTACTCTTCGCCAATGTAGACCAGGCAACCCGGTAGCAGCCCCAGCACCGGCTCGTAGAATGCGTCTTCGCGGCCATAGCCATAGCCCGACAGCGTGTAGGGATTGCCAGCCGCCAGGTTGGCGGCGGCGATCTCGGCCTCGGAGGCGTTGGGATAGGCCTGGCGGCTGATTCGCGATCGCAGCGCTCTGGGCGGTGAACCGGCATTAAATCGCCCGATCGCATCAACCAGCGCCGCGCGATCGTTCAACTGCTCGGGCGTGAAATGGCGCGCCGAAATCGCGTAGGGCACCACCGACCAGCCGCCGCCGCGCTCCTGCAGGCTAAAAACGATCGGCCCGTAGTTGGCGGTGGCACGGCGCGCAGGCGTCGCCTTGGCCTGCTCAAGCACCGCCTTCCAGATCTTCGGCGGATGCGCCTTCAGGTGGTCGTGCAGCGCCAGAAATGCGGCCACGCGATGCCGGCAGAGATACCACTGGTAGCTGTCGCGGCAGGTACAGGTGAGCGCCACCTGCTTTGAATGCAGCCAGATCACCACATCGTAGGGCCGCCCGCTCTTATGATCCTGCACCTTGAGCCGCGCCGTCTCGGCCGCTACGCTGTCGATCGTCACCCGGCCAGCGGCGTAATCCTCGCGACCCTGCTGAATGGTCTGCGGCGGCGTGGTTTTGGCCAGCTGCTGGGCATTGAGCATATCGGCTGTCAGAATATTGATCATAATCTTTTATTTCATCCCCTGCTCGTCCAGGCGCCAAGCGTTTCGCGAAACTTTTGCCTGCGGCAGCAAGGTACCTTGCTTCTATATTGTGCTTCTACATTTCGCCCTCGGGCGAAATGTAGAAGCACAACTGAATAATAGCTTAAGCTTCGACCAAAGCCTTCACATTATAGATTGGCAATCACCTTGTCATCGTGTCATCGTGTCATCGTGTCATCGTGTCAGCGCTTCGCGCCGGGCGTGGTGTTGCTGTAGCGAGCGCACCTCGAGCGCCTTTTGCTTGAGTGCGCGGATCGCCGAGACAGTCGCGGCCGCGCCGGTGAGCGTGGTGACCAACATCACGCCGTGGCGTATGGCCGCCGAACGCAGCGCCTGGCCGTCGACATAGGCGCGAGAGCCAAGCGGCGTGCTGATCACCAGCCCAACTTTGCCGGAGGCGATCAGGTCGGCCGTGTGCGGCGATCCTTCCGAGACCTTATTGACCCGCTCGACCGGCAGGCCCAAGTTGGCCAGCCATGCGGCCGTGCCGCTGGTGGCGTAGAGCGTAAAGCCCAGATGCACCAGGTCGCGCGCGATCTTGCCAATCGCACCCTTGTCGAAGTCGTTGACAGTCAGCAGCGCCGCGCCGCCAAGCGGCAGTTTCTGGCCGGCGCCCATCTCGGCCTTGGCGAAGGCATGGCCGTAGAGCGCCGCGTGACCCATCACCTCGCCAGTCGAGCGCATCTCGGGGCTAAGGAACACCGCAGCGCCGGGGAATTTGTCGAACGGCAGCACGGCTTCTTTTACAAAGAAGCCGTCCAGCGGCGGCTCGGCAACGAGCCCCAGCTCGGCGAGCTTTTTGCCGGCCGCCACTTGGGCCGCGATCCGCGCCAGCGGCACTCCGGTGGCCTTGGCGATGAACGGGACGGTGCGCGAGGAGCGCGGGTTGACCTCCAGCACATACACGACGTCGTCCTTGATCGCATACTGCACATTCATCAGGCCCCGCACGCCGAGCGCCAGGCCGATGCGCTGAGTCTCGTCGCGGATGATCGCGAGATGGTAGGCGCTGACCTTGTACGGCGGCATCACCATCGCCGAGTCGCCGGAATGGACGCCGGCCTCCTCGACATGCTCCATGATCCCGCCGATCACCACGCGCTCGCCATCGCCGACAGCGTCGACGTCGATCTCGAAGGCGTCTTCCAGGTAGTGGTCGATCAGCACTGGTTGGCCGGCACTCACCACGGCGGCCTCGTCGATATACTTGGCCAGGTTGGCGTCGTCGTAGGCGATCGCCATCGCCCGCCCGCCCAGCACATAGCTTGGCCGCACCAGCACCGGGTAGCCGATCCGCTGGGCGACCTCGCGCGCGCGCGCAAGGTCCGACGCCATACCGCTCTCGGGCTGTTCGATCTCGAGTTGCCGCGCTAACTCACCGAAACGCCCGCGATCTTCAGCCAGATCGATCGCGTCCTGCGAGGTACCCCAGATCGGCACGCCCGCCGCGACCAGGCCCTTGGCCAAATTGAGCGGGGTCTGCCCACCAAATTGGACTAGCACAGGCACACCAGAGTCCGTTGTCTGTTGCCGGTTGTCCGTGGTTGTTGTCTTGCCCACAACTGACAACGAACCACTGACAACTGACGACTCGCGCTCCCAAATATTCAGTACATCCTCAAGCGTCAGCGGCTCGAAGTATAGTCGATCGGAGGTGTCGTAGTCGGTCGAGACGGTTTCGGGGTTGCAGTTGACCATGATCGTCTCATAGCCCAGGTCGCGCAGCGCCAGGCAAGCGTGCACGCAGCAGTAGTCGAACTCGATACCCTGACCGATTCGATTCGGCCCGCCGCCGAGAATAATTGCCTTGGGCCGGTCGGTCACCTCGGATTCGTCGGCGCTGGCGTATGTGCTGTACATATAGGGCGTGTGCGCCTCGAATTCGGCCGCGCAGGTGTCGATCCGGTGGTAGACGGGGATGATGCCGAGCGATTTGCGGCGAGTGCGGACGTCCATCTCGGTAATGTCCGTTGTCGATTGTCCGTTGTCTATAGCTGCTAATAACGAACTACTGACAACTGACGACTGACTCCGCAGAATGCGGGCAATCTGCGCATCCGAGAAGCCATTCTGCTTGGCCTCCGCGAGCAGCTCGGCCGGCAGGCTCGCGAGCGAGTGCTGCGCCAGCTCGCGCTCAATCGCAATGATTCCGGCCAGTTGGTCGGCGAACCAGGCGTCATAGCCCGACGCGGCGGCCAGTTCGTCGGCGCTCATGCCGGCGCGTAGCGCGTCGGCGGCGGCGAAGATGCGCTCGGGCGAGGGCTGGCGGAGGTCCTCACCCCCGGCCCCTCTCCCATTGCGATGGGAGAGGGAAGTACCCTGCCCCCTCTCTCCTGCCGCAGCGGGAGAGGGGGTTGGAGGGTGAGGGCGATTTCGCATCCCAAACCCTACCGCGCCAATCTCGAGCCCGCGCATGGCCTTCTGAAACGCTTCGGCGAAAGTTGTGCCGATCGCCATCACCTCACCGACGCTCTTCATCTGCGGGCCGAGCGTTGGGTCGACACCGGGAAACTTCTCGAACGCCCAACGCGGAATTTTGACCACCACATAGTCCAGGCTTGGCTCGAACGAGGCTGGCGTGACCTTGGTGATGTCGTTCGGGATTTCATCGAGCGTGTAGCCAACCGCCAGCAGCGCGGCGATCTTGGCGATCGGGAAGCCGGTGGCCTTCGAGGCCAGCGCCGAGGAGCGGCTGACGCGCGGGTTCATCTCGATCACAATTGGCTCGCCATCTCGCGGGTTGACGGCGAACTGCACGTTCGAGCCGCCGGTCTCGACGCCGACCACGCTCATCACCTTCTTGGCCATATCGCGCAGCCGCTGTAGCTCGCGGTCGGTCAGGGTCATCGCCGGCGCCACAGTGATCGAGTCGCCGGTGTGCACGCCCATCGGGTCGAGGTTCTCGATCGAGCAGACCACCACAAAATTGTCGGCCTTGTCGCGCATCACCTCCAGCTCAAACTCTTTCCAGCCCAGCACCGATTGCTCGATCAGCACCTGGCCAACCGGCGAGGCCCGCAGGCCGCGCTCGGCTATGTCGTGCAGTTCGTCAGCGTTGAAGGCCACGCCGCCGCCGCTGCCGCCCAGTGTAAACGAAGGCCGCACCAGCACCGGGTAGCCAATCCGCTCGGCCAGCGCCAGCGCTGCGTCGACAGTGGTCACGGTGTCGCCCTCGGGCACTCCCAGGCCATTGGCTTGCATCGCCTCCTTGAACAACTGGCGATCCTCGGCCAGGTCGATCGCCATGGGCGACGCGCCGATCAGCTGGACGCCATAGCGATCGAGCGTGCCGTTCCTGTGTAGCTGCATCGCCAGGTTCAGCCCAGTCTGCCCGCCGACGGTCGGCAGGATCGCGTCGGGCTTCTCGCGCTCGATAATCATTTCGACAATCTCGGGTGTGAGCGGCTCGATGTAGGTCGCATCGGCGAACTGCGGGTCAGTCATTATCGTGGCCGGATTCGAGTTGACGAGCACCACCCGGTAGCCCTCGCGGCGCAGCACCTTGCATGCCTGCGCGCCCGAGTAGTCGAACTCGCACGCCTGACCGATCACAATCGGCCCCGCGCCAATGATCAGGATGGATTGTATATCGGTGCGTTTGGGCATTTATGCATCCCTCTTGTATTCCTCGTTCAATTCTCCTGCATTAAGGCAATAAATTGGTCGAACAAATATGACGCATCATGCGGACCAGGGGCGGCCTCGGGGTGGTACTGCACGCTGAAGGCGCGCTGGTCGCGCGTGCGCAGGCCCTCACAGCATCCGTCGTTCAGGTTGGTGTGCGTGACCTCTACGCCCGCCGGCAGCGACTGGGGGTCGACCGCGAAGCCATGGTTGTGGCTCGAGATCTCGACCCGCCCGGTGTCGGTGAAGCGCACCGGCTGGTTGCCGCCATGGTGGCCGAAGCGCAGTTTATAGGTGCTGCCGCCCAGCGCCAGCCCAAGGATCTGGTGGCCCAGGCAGATGCCGAACAACGGCTTCTTGCCCAGGAGATCGCGCACCGCATCGATCGCGTACGTGACCGCCGCCGGGTCGCCCGGGCCGTTAGAGAGGAATATGCCGTCGGGGTTGTAGGCCAGCGCCTCGTCCGCTGGGGTTGTCGCCGGCACGACGGTGACACGGCAGCCGCGCTCGGTGAGCAATCTTAGGATATTACGTTTGATGCCGAAATCGTAGGCAACCACGTGAAATTGAGAACCGAGAACCGAGGACCGAGAACCGTTACCTTCAGTCGTGTCCTGGTTGACCCTGCGGGTGCCCGTTCTTGGTTCTTGGTTCTTAGAGCTCCATTCCGGCGTAGGCGGGTCAACCCAGTGGTATGGTTCTGGACAGGTAACGTATGGTACGAGATCGAGCCCTTCCATCGAGGGCGCGGCGCGCGCGGCGTCGATCAGCCGCTGCGGGTCGGGGTCAGCCGACGAGATCACGCCGCGTAGCGCGCCGGCCTCGCGAATGTGCCGCACCAGCGCGCGCGTGTCGACGCCGGTGATCCCCACGATGCCATATTCGCACAGGTATTCGTCGAGCGAGGCGCTCGCGCGCCAGTTGCTGACGCGCGGGCTAGCGGCTCGCACCACAAAGCCCGAAAGCCATGGCCTGGCGCTTTCATCATCCTCGATATTCACGCCGGTGTTGCCGATATGCGGCGCGGTCATCACCACAATCTGGCCATAGTACGACGGGTCGCTCAGCACCTCCTGATAGCCGGTCATCGCGGTATTGAAGATCACCTCGCCGGCACGTTCGCCAATCGCGCCGAGCGCTGCGCCGGGCCAGGTTGTGCCGTCCTCAAGCGCGAGGAGGGCAGGGGTCCGTTTCATCATGTATATGTTTCTCCAGGTCATTAGCCATACGTTCTATCAACATTCGTGCAATCGATTCCACTGTTGTATCGAAGTGTACCGCGAGTTCTCTGTTTTTAGCGTTCAGCAAAGCAGCTGTGGCCTGCGATCTGCCGCTTGCGACCCGTGCTACATCTGCTCAGGCGCAGCCATCCCCATAAGTCCAAGCACCCGCGCCAACGCGATTCGCGCCGCCATCACCAGCTTGATGCGCGCGGCGACCAAGGACTCTTCTGGTGCGCCGAGCACCGGGCAATCGCGGTAGAACGCGCTGAAGGCGCTGGCCAGGTCGCGCGCGTAGAACGTCAGCGGGTGCAGTTCCAGCCGCGTCGCGCAGTTCTTCACCACCTCGGCCAGCCGTAGGATCTCCTTGATCAGCGCCAGCTCGGAGGGGTGCGCCAGCAGAGTGACGTCAGCAGTTGGATTGAAGACAACGCCTTTCTCAGGCGCAGCCCGATCGAGAATTCCAGTTGTTCGCGCATGGGCGTACTGCACATAGTAGACCGGGTTGTCATCCGATCGGCGTTTGGCCAGATCGAGGTCGAATTCGATCGGTGTGTCGGCTGCGCGCATGAGCATGAAGAATCGCACCGCATCCGGCCCGACCTCGTCGATCAGCTCGTCGAGCGTCACGTAGTTGGCTTTGCGGGTGCTCATCTTGACTGCCTCGCCATGGCGCAGCAGGGTGACGAACTGGTAGACCAGCGGTCGTAGCCGTCCGGCGTCGTACCCCAACACTCGCAGCGCATTGGCGATATCCGGCACCTCGGCGATATGATCGACACCCAGCACCGTCACGACCATGTCGAAGCCGCGATCGAGCTTGTCGGCGTGATATGCGATGTCGGGCAGCCGGTAGGTCGGCTCGCCAGTCGAGCGCACCAGCACGCGGTCTTTGTCGGCGCCGAACGCAGTGGCGCGGAACCAGGTCGCTCCATCGGCGTCGTAGGCGTAGCCCGCCACGCGCAGCCGCTCCAGCACGCGCCAGATCGCACCGTTCTCGTAGTAGCCAGCCTCATTGGTTAGCACGTCGAAGGTGATGCCAAGCCGCTCCAGAGTCGTGTAGATCTGCTCGAAGATCGCCTGTTGCGCCTGGTCCTTGAAGAATGCCCACTCGCGCTCGACGACCGATGGCCCATACTCGGCGATTATCTTGCTGGCGATGTCGGTCAGGTATTCGCCTTGGTAGTGGTTCTCGGCGAGCTCGACATGTTCACCGAGCAGCTGGCGCGCTCGCAGCTTCAGCGACTCGCCGAGCGTCTTCATCTGGAGTCCGGCGTCGTTATAATAGTATTCGCGTGTGACTTGCCAGCCGGCCGCGGCCAGCACGCTTGCCAGTGTGGCGCCCAATATCGTGTTGCGCCCGTGGCCGACAGTCAGCGGGCCGGTTGGGTTGGCCGAGACGAACTCGACCTGCGCTCGTCGGCCTTGGCCGATCTCAGCGTTGGCGTAGCGCTGACCCTGCTCCAGTACGCGATCGACCTGGCGCGCCAGCCAGGCGGTGCTCAGCCGCATGTTGACATAGCCGGGCCCGGCGATCTCGACGGATGCCAGCATCTCGTCCGGCGGCAAGTGCCTGACGATATGCTCGGCGATCTCGCGCGGCGATGTACGCATCGGCTTCGCAAGCGCGAGCGCCGCTGGCGTGGCGAAGTCGCCGTGCTCGGGCCGCTGCGCTTGCTCTACTACCAGCTCCGGCATCTCCACCAATGGCAGGTCGCCGGCGGCCTGCGCCGATAGGATGGCCGTTGCAATCAGGTGTTGTAGTCGATCCTGGATCATCGTTGAGTCCAATAATGAACAGTTACCTGCCAAGCTCATATACCACCGCCGTCTCGTCGCAGGCGTGTTGAAGCGGACAGACCACACAGTCTTTCCAGACCTTCTCGGGGAAGCGATCTCGGTCGGTCACGACAAAGCCGAGCCGCTCGAAAAACGATACCGCTCGCGTGAGCGCGAAGACCGTCGGGATGCCGCGCTCGCGCGCCTGTTCGACGAGGCCGCGCACGAGCAGCGCACCCACGCCATAGTGCCGGTAGCTCGGCAGCACCGCTAGCGAGCGCACTTCCACCAGTGTCGGACTCATCATCAACAGCGAGCCGATGCCGACCACCAGGCCGCCGACCTCGGCGACCAGCCAGTTCGGCAGGCTCGCGCGGATGTTTTCGGCGCTGCGCGGCAGCAGGTGGCCCAGCCGGGCATTCTCGTTGACGACGCTCACAATCGCGGGAACGTCGGCGTCGGTCGCCGGGCGTATCAGCGGCGTCTGATCTAGGGCAATTCTGGTTTCAATCTCGTCTTCGGCGACCTGTGCGATCATGCGCGGTTCCTTTGCATCCAAGGCCAAGACATATTCTGTTGAGGGCAGTGTTGTGTTCATTATGCTTTCATCTATCAGCTCCTAATCACCGTCCCGCTTCCGTGCTGCAACCCTGCCAAATTGGTGATCCGCGCCACACGCACGCCGGCACCGAGTGCCGTGAGCGCCGCGCGCACCTTCGGAATCATGCCACCATTAATCGTGCCATCGTCGATCAGCGCGGCAATCTCTGCGGCGCTCAGCTGCGCGGCGAACAGCGGCGTTTCTGTATGATCGCCACCGACCAGCACGCCCGGCACATTGGTGACGAACACCAGTTCGGCATCTTGGAGCGCGCCGGCGATTGCACCGGCGGCCTCATCGCCGTTCACATTGTAGGTGCCCTCGGGCCCGAGCGAGATCGGCGCGACCACCGGCACGACCCCCTGGGCCAGCAGCTCGCGCAGCACTTCGGCGCGCACCGCCACTGGCCGCCCGACTCGGCCTAGGTCGCCGTCGGGGTGCTGGGCTTTCTCGACGCGGATCAGCCCGCGGTCGACGCCCGAAATTCCGAGCGCGTCGGCGCCGGCGGCCACTAACGCCGCCACCAATCGCGTGGCGACCAGGCCGCACAGCACCATCTCGGCCGCCTGCAGCGCCGCCTCGTCTGTGACGCGCAGCCCGGCCACAAAGCGCGGCTCGCCGCCGAGCGCTTTCTGGATCATGCCGATCTCTTTGCCGCCGCCATGCACCAGCACCGGCTGAGGGCGCAGTCCCGCCACCACCCGCGCCAGCTCTGCCACGAAAGCCGGGTCATCGAGCTCGTTGCCGCCAATTTTAAGGACGAGTGTCGTCATAGCTCTCCATTGACAGGATGACCTGGGGACGGGGTGACAAGGTGAGATTTCACGCGCGATCTGTCACCTTGTCACCTTGTCATCTGTCACTTTATCAAATCAGACCTTCGGTCTCGGTAAGCCCAAACATCACGTTCATGTTCTGGATCGCCTGCCCGGCCGCGCCCTTGACCAGATTGTCGATGCTGGAGATCGCGACAAGCAGCCCTGGCGCCGCCAGCGTAAGTGAGATCGCGCACATATTCGTGTGGGCAGTGTGGCCGATCGTCGCCAGCTGCCCCTTGGGCAGCAGCCGTATGAATGGCTCGCCGGTGTACTGCTCGGCGTAGAGCTTGCGCACCTGCTCTTCGCTCCAGTCGGCCGGAATGCGCGCGTAGATTGTGCTGAGAATGCCGCGGTTGATCGGCAGCAGATGTGGGTTGAACACAATCTGCGGCGCCGCGCCCGCCGCAATGCGCGCGGCCTCCTGCTCCATCTCGCCAACGTGGCGATGGACCCGGCCGATAGTATAAGGCGTCAGATTCTCGCTGACCTCGACAAAGTGCGTGTTCTGCTTCGGCGCACGGCCCGCGCCGGACACGCCCGATTTCGAGTCGGCAATCACCATGTTGTCGGTCAGCGCGCCAGCGCGCAGCAGCGGGGCGATGCCAAGCAATACGCTGGTGGGGTAGCAGCCGGGGTTTCCGATCAGCGCGGCGTCGCGCAGGGCGGCGCGGTTCAGCTCCGTCAGGCCGTAGGGCGCGGGCAGCAGCTCTGGGGCCGAGTGATCGTGGCCGTACCAGCGCTTGTACGCTTCGGGCGTGGTTAGCCGGAGATCGGCCGATAGGTCGATCACTCGCGCGCCGGCGGCGCGGGCGCGCCGGGCCGTCTGCGCGGCTACGCCATGCGGCAAACCCAGAAACACCAGATCGGCATCGCCAATTGGCGCGTCGTCGGGAGCGATCAATGGTGTATCGAGCGGGCCAGGGAATACCTCGGCCAGCGACTTGCCGGCCTGCGACTCGGAGGTGGTAAAGACGACCTGGACCTCGCGGTGGCGGCGCAACCAACGAAGTAGCTCATAGCCGGCATAACCGGTCACTCCAAAGATACCAACTTTTATCATCGCTTGCCCCCACAGACACAAAAACCCCTGGACCCAGGCGGTCCAGGGGTGGCTTCACGATTTCTCGCGCCGGCTGGGCGCGGTCGCAACCTTCGCTGCGCACACCCTACCCGCCCCCTGAACCCTCACGGGCCGGACGACGTGCGCGACGACGCGATGTATAGTTGTTGCTGGGCAGGTTGCACATAACGGCGCTAATGATATACCCCCAGGGGGTTCTTGTCAAGCGTTCGAATCTCAGTCCTCACTCGTGGCCGCCAGCACGAGCCGCAGCAGGGCGCGCATGCCCGCCGGCAGCCGCGCTGGCTCGATGTATTCGTCGAGCCGGTGCTCGTTTTCTCCATCGCCAACGCCGACACAGATCGCCGGAACCCCGCGGCTCAGCGGGATATTCGCGTCGGTGCTGGCAATGTCGTAGCTTGCGTTGAAGCCCTCGGCGCGGTAGGCCGCGCTGGCGGCGCGCACCAGCGAGTGGTCGGTCGGGATGGCGCCGGGCGGCCGATCGCCAACGGTCTCAAGTCCGAATGTGACCTCGGACTCGGCGGCGCGCGCCGCGGCCAGCGCCTGCTCGACCTGGTCGATCAGCCGGACCAGCCCATCCGGTGCAGTCGAGCGCAGGTCGAGCAACAGTGCGGCGTGCTGGGCGATCACATTGACCGAGCTACCGCCCTCGATCACGCCGATGTTGAAGCTGCTGCGCGGCTCGGTGGGCGCCTCCATCCGCGCGATCTCGGCCGCTAAGCGCACCAGCGCATGGATCGCGCTTGGCGCCCCGAAGTCGGCCCAGGAGTGGCCACCGGCCGCCGCGGCGCTGAGGCGATAGCGCCGCACTCCTAACCCGGCGTGAATGATCCGATCGGGCCCACAGCCCTCCAGCGCGATCGCCGCCGCGATCTGGCCTTGGAGCCGATCGACCGCCGCGCGCATGCCGCGCAAATCGCCCAAGCCTTCCTCGCCGACGTTTGCGACGAACCACATATCGCCCTGGTGTGCGATGTGGTGCTGCTGAAGCGCCTGGGCCAAATGCAGCAGTGCGGCCACCCCCATGCTGTTGTCGCCCAACCCTGGCCCGTAGATCCGCGTTCCATCGCGCCGCACCGTCAAATCGGTTCCGGCTGGGAAAACGGTGTCGAGATGCGCAGCGATCAGTAGCGCAGGGCCGCCGGCCGTACCCGCGCGCCGGCCATACACATTGCCAACCGTGTCGATCTGTACGTCGGCTAATCCCAGCGCGCGCATCCGCTCGGCGACATACAGGCCCCGCGCGCGTTCGTCGAACGTAGGCGCCGGAATCTGCTGGATGGCGATCGCCGTCTCCACCACCGCCGACCCATCGCCAAAGCTCGCGGCCGCGGCCTGAAAGTTTGGCTCGTGTGCCCAGTGCTCATTCGAGCGCATGGCTGCTCCCTCAGTCAGCAGCGACGGCGCGCCAGACCCTTGATCCGGTAACGCGCTACAGGCCAGCAGTATAGCATACTCCTAAGTACAGGCTACCGCAGGTGCGATCCGAGTTTCTATAGTTCCCCAAGCTCCCATACCAAGGAACTAGAGGAACTATGGGAACTTGGGAAACCCGGCTCGAACATATGAAACGCTGTACTTAGTTTAGGGATCCTGGGCAGCCAGATCGTCGAGCGCCCCAAGTGACAGCGCGCGGACAAGCGAGCGCCGCGCCGCGAGCGCCAGCAGCAGTGGCGGGAGCATCACCATGAGCAGGTGGCTGCCCACGTACTCGAACTCGACCCCATCTTTGTTCAGCAGGGCCGCGATCGCCAGCGGTGCGGTCTGCGCGTGCTGCTGCACATTCATCAGCGCGTAGAGAAACTCATTCCAGCTTTGTGCGAAGCAGAGCGCCGCCGTCGAGAGCAGCGCGGGCGCCAGCAGCGGTACGACAATCAGATAGAGCATGCCTAGCATGCCGCACCCGTCGATCTGCGCGGCATCGAGCAGCTCGGCCGGTAGCTCGGCGATCGCGGCTAGTAGAATCAGCACCGCCAGCGGCAGGGCAAACGTTGTGTCGGCGACGACCAGGGCCAGCACGGTGTCCGAGAGCCCAAGCCACTGCACCAGGGTTGCGAACGGGATGGCCGTGACGACTGGCGGCAGGATTCGTGGCAGCAAGAATAATAGGACCAGCGGCCAGATCGGGCGGTGCGCGCGGCGCGCGAGCGTGAGCCCAAAGGCTGCCGGGAGGCCCAACGCCAGACTTACCGCGGCGGTGATGGTCGCCACGAGCAGGCTGTTCGTCAGCCCATGGCCGAGTCCGGCCGGATCGCCAAGCGCGCGCCACTCCTCGCGCCAGTTATCGAGCGTCGGCCGGAACTGCACGAACGGCAGAATCCTAGCGGTGAAAAAGTCGGGCGGTCGCTTGATCGAAAGCGCAAACGCCCACCAGACCGGGAAGAGCGTCCACAGTAGCGCCAGCGCCAGCGCCGCACGTTTGAGATTTCGGCGTATTTGCGGCGCGTGGCTCACACTGATCATTGCCCGGCCTCGCTGGGGAGCGGTAGCTCAGCGATCGCTCTGTGCAGACCCGCAAGCGTTGGTCCGATCTGCAGATACACCTCGCGATAACAGCGATCGTAGAGTTCCGCGCGAGTGAAATCCGGCTCGATCAGGCGCTCGTCGTGCTCCACACCAGCGATGGCCTCCGTTTCGTCGCGGTAGACGCCGGCTGCCAGGCCCGCCAGCAGCGCCGCGCCCAGGGCAACGCTCTCCTCAAGCTTCAAAACATACAGGGGGCGCCTGAGGACATCGGCCTTGATCTGGATCCATAGCGACGAGCGCGCCCCCCCACCAATCACCTTGATCGTCCGAGCCTGGGTGTCCAGCGCAGCCTCGATCAGCTCGAGGTAACGACGCCACTCGTAGGCCAGGCCTTCGTACACGGCGCGCCCCAACACAGCAGCCCGCGTGTCGGCGGTTAGCCCAATGAACGCCCCCTGGTCGCCGCCTACGAGCCGCGGCAGAAAGAACACGCCCAGGCTGCCGACCGGCGCCGAGGTGGCCTGCGTCTCCATGCGCTCGAATGAATCCGCGCCGTTCGCACCGGCCTCCGGCCAGGCCAGCAGCGATCTGGCCCATTCGACCGCGGCCCCGCTGGTCCATAGGCCGTCGATCGTGTAGTATTTGTCGCGCGCCACGTGCGCGCCGAACGTGCGGCCCGCCCGCCAGAGCGCATCGTCGAGCCGGAGTGTATCGAGGGTGAGAAACACCGCCTCGGCCGTACCAATCGAGTCGAGGCACGTCCCAGCTTCGCCGACCCCAGTTGCAAATGCGCCGCAGACGTGGTCGTGGCCGCCAACGCCGACCGAGGTGCCGGGTGTTAGGCCAGTTGCCACAGCCGCCGCATCGGTCACGCCGCCAAGGCGCGTCCCACTAGGCGCCAGCTCCGGAAGCAGGTCGCGCCGCACGCCAGCTTGCTCGATCAGCGTGTCGGACCAGCGGCGGTGCCGGAGGTTCAGCAGCATCGTGCGAGTTGCGAGCGAGTAGTCGGTGGCCTGGGCGCCGCACAGCCGGAACGCGATATAGTCGGCGACCTGCAGCCAGCGCGCCGCCGCGGCGTACGCTGCGGGCGCGTGGTCGCGCAGCCACATCAGCTTGTAGACTCCGAAGATCGGCTCGGGCATGATCCCGCTGATCATAAAGGCCGCCCGAGCATCGGTGTGCTCCATCCAGTAGCGGTGCTGCGGGATGGTTCGGCTGTCGTACCAGGCCACGATTTGGTGGACCGGCTGGTCGTTCCCGTCGAGCAGTACCCCCGACTCACCCATGCTCGCGACGGCGACACCCCGCACGCGAGCCGGATCGACATGGCTCACGGCCTCGCGAACCGTAGCGGCCACGGTCTGCCAGAGCGCCTCGGGATCATACTCGGCCCAGTTGGGGTGCGGCCGCCGCGTGGGTGTGGGCGCGTAGGCCGAGGCCACCGGCCGCCCGGCGCGGTCGAACAGAATCGCCTTGCAGTTGGTGGTGCCGACGTCGATGCCGAGCAGCAGTTCGTCAGGCATTGTCTGAAACCATTTTCAAGTCGTTCGTAGTCCGTGGTCCATTGTCCGTTGTATAACGGACAACGGACAACGGACCACGGACAGGCTCAGCCTTTGACCGCGCCGAGCGTCAGGCCGCGCACGATATAGCGCTGCGCCAGCAGCGCCAGAATCATCGGCGGCAGCATCGTGATCAGAACCCGCACGCCGACGAACCAAAACTGGACTCCGCGGGTGTGTTCGGCGCCGGCGATGATCACCGGCATGGGAATCGCATTCTTCGAGGTGAGCGAGAGCGCAAACAGAAACTCATTCCAGCTAAACGCCAGGCACAGGATCCAGGCCGCCACCAGCCCCGGCGCCACCAGCGGGAGCGCGATTTGTAGAAATGTCTGCAGCTGGTTCGCCCCGTCCACCAGCGCGGCCTCCTCCAGTTCGAACGGCAAGTCGTTGAACATCTGATTCATGATTACAACAGCCAATGGGAGCGTGAAGGTCGCGTTGATCAGTACCAGGCCAAGCTGTGTGTCGAGCAGTCGCAGCGTGCGCATTATCAGGAACAGCGGCACAACAGCGACGACTGGCGGCAACACGCGCTGCGAGAGAAACCAGGTCGTCATGCTGTCGTTCGACCAGCGTCGGTAGCGGAAGCGCGCCAGCGCGTAGCCTGCCGGCGTGCCGAGCAGTATCGCCAGGCAAGCCGCGCCGACCGAGATGACGGTGCTGTTGACAAGCGCCTGGCGAGTCTCGCGGATCTGCAGTTCAGCCTGCCAGTGCTCGAGGGTCGGCTTGAACTGCAGCCACGGCACCCAGGTGTTCGCGAAGGTATCGGTCGGTTTCTTGATCGAGTTGACGAACGCCCAGTAGAACGGGAACGCGACCCACACGACCACCAGCGCGATAATCAGGTAACTAATGATCTGGCCCGGCACAGTCGATCTGCGCGCAACCATAACCGTGCTCCTCGGTTAAGAGTTCAAATGGTCATAACTCTTAACTCAAAACTCAAGACTCTTAACTCACGCGTAAGTCCGCCGTAAGCGGCCGAACAAGAACGAAACAATCAGCATCACAATCAAGAGCAACAGGAAGCCCTGGGCGGCGGCGTAGCCAAGGTCGAAGAAGCGCAGCGCCGTCCGGTAGGTAAATAGGCTGTAGACCTCGGTCGAGCGCCCTGGCCCGCCGAGCGTCAGGCTGGTAGGGATATCGAAGATTTTGAACGCCTCCACCAGCCGCAGCAGCAGAATAATGGTTAGAGTCGGCACCATGAGCGGCAAGGTCAGGTAGCGCAGCATCTGCCGTGGAGTCGCGCCATCGACCGCCGACGCCTCATAGATCTCGGGCGGCAGCGACTGCAGGCCGGCGAGCGCGACCAGGAAGACGAATGGAGTCCACTGCCAGATGTCGATGATGATCATGGCAACAAGCGCCCACCTGCCGTTCGAGAGCCAGGGCGGGTTGATGCCGAGCAGCGCATTGAAGACGCTGTTGACCGGGCCGCCCTGCTCATAGAAGATCGTAATGCCGAGATAACCGATCGCCACCGGCGTCGCGAACAGCGGCAGAGTCATCAGCGCGCGGAAGAATTGGCGACCGCGCATCTCTCGATTGAAGAGCAGCGCCAGCGCGAAGCCGAGCCCCATCTCGATCATCACCGACGCGGCGACAAAGATGAAGGTGATGATCAGCGCATTGTGCAGGTTGTCATCCGTCCACAGCCGCCCGAAGTTGCCGAGGCCGATGAAGCGCCACGGGCGGCCTGGCCGCACGGCAAACAGGCTGATGTAGATTGAGAACAGTAGCGGAAACGCAGTGAAGGCTAGAATCCAGAGTGCTGCCGGCATCACAAACCAGAGCTTGGCCCGGTCGCCCTTGCCGCGCGACTGGCCACCCCGCGCCGCCGCCTGGCGACGAGTGCGATCCTGGCTCGGTTCAGTGATGAGCTGGGGTTGATTCACGTCGAACCTCCTCCCTGGTGAAGACCAACAATCGAAGCGCGGCGCATTGGCAGGAAAGGCTGTGTGGGTATCGAGCATGACGTGCGCTCTCATTATACCCTGTTTAGCCAGAGCGATGTCGATTGCGCTCGCTTGCGGCCTTCGTCGCTCCCGAACGAGAACGACGAAGGCCGCTGGTGCTGGTCTGCCAGGGTCAGCTTGTGCGTGCGCTATTGGATACCTAGCGAGTCCTTGTACGACTTCAGCTGATCCTCGCGGCCCAGGCGGTCGGTAATTGAGTCGAATTCCTTGGCGGTCTCGTCGAGCGCTTGTTGCGGCGACTTGGCGCCAGTTACTGCCTCCGATAGGTGGACGTCGAGCGCTGTCCAGTACTCGAATGTGCCGGGGATGCGCAGGTATGGGAACTGCACCGAGTTACTGAACAGCTCGTAGTAGGCATTGGTGTACTGCTCGGCGTCGCCCTTGTCCCAGCCGGCAGCCTCGTAGTCCTCGATCTTGGCGGTGCCGTGGGGTGGTAGGAAGTCGAACGTCCGCCCAGGGTCGACGCCGTCCCAGCCGCGCTGGGCGTAGACATACGCCTTTGGCTCAGCGGCCATAAGCGCCAGCAGATAGTAGGCCGCCTCGGGCGACTTGGAGAACTTCGAGATCACACCCGACCATGAGCCGCCAGTCGTGTTGCCAATCACGTTGGGCTGATCGGTCTTCACGAAGTCATTCTTCTCGAAGCTATACCACTCGTTGGTGCCTGGCATCGGCGCCGTGCCGACCTTACCTCTGACCTGCGAGCCCTCTTGCTGTGCCAGCGCCCCCAGGTCGCCCCAGGTGAACGTCAACACTGCGTCGCCCTTGAGGAAGTAGTCCCACGACTCGCCCAGACTCCAGCCCAGCATGGCCTCAGGGCCGTACTTGACCAACTCGGCCAGCTGGGTCAGCGCCTTGACGTGGCCGGGCGAGTTAATCAGCGGCTTCATGTCTTTGGGGTCGAACCAGTAGAGCTTGGGCTGATCCTTTGATACCACGAAAGGCGCCGACATAGACATGAAGTGGAACATGCCCTGGCCGCCGACTTTCAGGTGCATCGTCAGGCCGTTGCCTGGCTTGCCGTTGCCGTTGAAGTCCTTGCCGTTGAAGAACTTGGCCACGTCGCGGAACTGATCCCAGGTTGTCGGCGGCACTGGCAGGTCATAGCCCACCTCCTTCTTGAAATCGGCCTGCCACTTGGGGTCGTTCAGGACATCGCGCCGATAGTAGAGCACTTGGCCGTCGCCGTCGCTGGCGACCATGTACTTCTTGCCGTTGTAGGTGTAGAGGTTCTGGAGCGCGGGCAACACGCTGTTGAAATCCCACTTGGGGAACTTCGGATCGTCGTAGTACTGGTCGTAGGGGATGATGAAGTCGCTGGCGACCAGCTCTCCTAGCCACCAGGCCCCAGCCATCGAGACATCATACTGTCCGGTGCTGGTGCTCATGTCCTGGATGAGCTTCGGGAAGTGTTCGGCGAAAGGCACCTCGACGATGTTGAGTTTGGCGCCGGTGGCCTTCTCGAACTCGTCGCGCACCTCGTAGAGCGGGCCGGAGATCGGCCCTTTCTCGCCGGCTGTGTTGACAATCACCGTCACAGTTTGATCCTTGAAGGGCTCCTGGCCGGCTGGCGCGGGCGTTGCGACGATTGGCGGCACGAGGCTGCCGGCCTGCACCGATTGGGCGGCCTCGCCGCTGGTGGTCGGCTGTGCCGCAGCGGTTGGCTGCTCGGCCGCCGGGGCTGTGGTCGGCTGCTCGGCGGCGGGCGCGGCGGTCGGCTGCTCGGCGGCGGGCGCGGATGTGGCCTGCGCCGCTGGCGCCGGGGCCGATGTGGCGGCGGTCTGCGGCGCTGAGCCACCGCATGCTGCCAGGATCAACGCGCCAATGAGTAGCACGGCGTTCCAGATGAACACTGACTTTCGCATTCGATTCTCCTCCACACTGAGCGATCTGCATTCCAATCCTTCATGCCGATCTGGCTTCGCTGAGCGGCAACACCCCCTTTCTCTGAGTGACACGACTTAGTCGTTCACTCGCACAACACGGGTTTTCTTGGTTGAATCGTGCGTTAGACAAGGTTTCGCAATGTTCTTCGCTGCATTACAATGGTTTCATCGTAGGGACGCGATATATCGCGTCCCTACGATGAACTCAAAGTCATCAATGGCTAATCAGTGTAAAGCACAGTTGAACCTCGTCTTAGCTTACCACGACAGGTTCTACCGCATATGGCTGTTCCTCAGGGTGGTGCGCGCAGGACTGTCGAACGACGAGGTCGGGCTTGAAGACAATCTTTTGTGGCGCATGCGCGCTGCCTTCGATGCGCTTGAGCAGCAAATCGGCTGCGGCTTGCCCTAGTTTGTAGGTTGGTTGAGTCACAACCGTCAGCGCCGGTTTGACCAACGCCATCCAGTCGAGCTCGTCGAACGCAACTAGTGCAATGTCGTCGGGGATGCGCAACCGCCGATCGTGGATCGCGCGCAGCGCGCCCTCGGTCAAGAGATTGTTACCCGTAAATACCGCACTTGGCGGATCGGCCAAATCAAGCAAGTCGCCAACCAGTTTGTAACCAACCACCTTCTTGGGAATTCCAGTGCGCAGCAGTTCAGGCGATACTGGCAAGCCATGCGCTGTCAGGGCCTGCACATACCCTTCATAACGTTCCCGGCCAGTGGTAGCTGTCGGAGTGCCGAGTACGGCCCCAATCCGGCGGTGGCCGTCGTCGATCAGGTGGGCAACCAGATCGTAAGCCCCCGCAACATTGTCGACGACCACGGTGTCCACATCCAAGCCGGCGATTCCGCGGTCGATCATCACGACGGGAACGTTCGCTTTCGTGAGCTTCTGGCACGAATTATTGGTTTCTTGCGTCGGCGAGATCATCACGCCAGCCACCCGCTCGGCCTGCATCAGGTCGATGTACAGCTTCTCTCTCTCGATATCTTCATCGGTGTTGCAAAGAAAAACCGCGTATTGATGGGCATAGGCCAGATCTTCGACTGCGCGCGCCAGGGTGTTGAAGAACGGATTCTGTATGTCGGAGATAATCAAGCCAATGATCCTGGATCGTTGCACTCGCAGACTGCGTGCGACCCGGCTCGGCTGGTAGTCCAACTCCTCCATCGCCGCCAGAACGCGCCGGCGTGCCTTTTCGCTGACGTGAGGCTTGTTTGATAGCACTCGCGAAACAGTGGCGCTGGATACATCGGCATGGCGAGCAACATCTTTAATACGCGCGGACATAGTCAAATGCCCAGTCTGGTATCAATATAAGACGATGCGGAACAACAGTTCCAAGCCAGGCGAGGAGTGAGGAAGTACGTGAGGCTGGTATCGATTACAATCGTAATCGATACCAGTCCACTTGTCAAGTGGCTGATTAGCCATTTCGCCGTGCTTAAAGCAGCTCGATCGCCGAGTCCACCGTTGCGCCATCATGGATGATCGCGGCCAGTGCCCGCACCATGCCGGCCGGTTTCGCCGACTGCCAGATGTTGCGGCCTATCGCCACGCCCGCGGCGCCGGCGCTGATCGATCCGTGGGTGAGTTCCAGCACCGCCTGATTGCTGTCGATGCGCTCGCCGCCGAGCACCAGCAGCGGGACGGTGGCCGCATCGACGACGCGGCGAAACGAGTCGACATGGCCGCTGTAGGTCGTCTTCACCATGTCGGCCCCATGCTCGGCCGCGATGCGGGCCGCCAGCGCGATCGCGTCGGCGTCGAACAGATTAGGGATGTTGGGGTGTGGGCAGGGCAGCGACTCGACCAACAGCGGCAGGCCGGCGCGCGCGCACTGCGTCGCCGCGTCCGCCAGGTTGCTCAGGGTTTCCATCTCGGCCGGCGCGCCGACGAAATGCATAACCACCACCGCGCTGGCCCCCATCTGCGCGGCGTCCTCAACAGCATACAGCAGGCGGTAGTCGGTGTATTCGCGCCATGTGCCGGTGCGCACGCTTGGCCCGCCGTCGATGCGCATGATGATTGGCACATACGGGCGGATCAGATGGCCATATTTCTTGACCACGCCGTAGGAGGTCATGATTGCATTGGCGCCAGCCGCGATCATCGTCTCGATCAACCCAGCCGGATCCTCCAAGCCCTGGGCTGGCCCGTGGCTTAGCGCATGATCCATCGCTACTACCAAGCAGCGGCCATCTGAACCAAGGATGCCGCGGAGTTGCTGTGGAATGGGTGTCGACATAATACTTCACTCCTTTGCTTCTGGAGATTAGCGATTGGAGATTGAGATATCCGCGACAATCTCTAATCTCCCCAAAACCGGAAATTATACGCTCAGGAACCCTCAATCTCTACCTACAGCGGCGAGCAGATTAATTGAACCATTCGAACGTCCGCCACAAGGGCGATTCGCCCGAAATGCCGGCTCAATAAATATACTCTTAGCTATAATGGGCTAACACAAACTCACTGCCGGGCGGGTAGGCCGTCGCCTGGCCGCCGCGATAGAGTGTGATAGCGCCTTGGCCATAAACCCGCCATGCGCCATCCGCGCCGTCGTCGAGCATGCCCGTGCGCTCGTCGATGCCGATCAACACACTGCCGGGCAGCAGCGTGCTCAACCGCGGCGCCCAGCGCTGGCCGAAGGTGTTGTGGTGCGGCAGCACGCAGGCGTTTGGCACCAGCCCAAGCCCAGCGTTCACCTGGCTGCTCTGTGGGTCGTAGTAGTGCTGGCAGAGCACCATTGCACCCGCGCTGCTGCCCGCGATGACGGCGCCGGCAGCGTATGCCTCCAGCGCGGCCTGCCAGCTCGCGCTGCCGATCAATGTCTGGCCGAGGTAGTGCGTGAAGCCGCCGAGCAAGTAGATCAGCCGTGTGTCGCGCAGCGCGTCGGCGATCGCCGGATCATCGGCCGAGGCGCGATCGATCAGCGGCAGCACGGCCACCTGGCGTGCGCCCAGGCTCGCGAACCAGCGCGCGCCATTACCGCCGGCGCGCTCGTGGTTATGGTCGGGCGCGGCGGCGGTGGGAATGATGCTGATCCGCGCGCCCGAGCCACCGGCTAGCTCGATCGCCCGTCGATCCGGCTCGGCCATACGCCCGCCAAACTCGGCGCCGCCTTCAAGAAGGATGTAGCCCATGCTGCAACCCCATCTTCAAGTTAAGAGTTGAGAGTTATGAGGTCAATTCTCAAGTCTTAACTCTCAACTTTTAACTCCTAACTACTCCGGTTTGTTGTCGAGAATCGCGTCGATCCGCTCCAAAACCTCGTCCGTAAGCTTGGGCGCGACCTCGATCGCCTGCATATTTTCGCGTACCTGCGCGGCGCGGCTGGCGCCGGTGATCACCGTGCTGACGTTCGGGTTGCTTAGGCACCAGGCCAGTCCGAGCTGCGCCAGTGTGCAGCCCAGTTCGTCGGCGAGTGGCTGCAACTGCTCGACCTTGGCGACCCGCTCGGGCGTTATGACCGACTCCTTGATCCAATCATAGCCCTCCAGCGTGGCACGGCTGCCGGAAGGGATGCCGTTATTGTACTTGCCGGTCAGCAGGCCCGAGGCCAGCGGGCTCCAGATCGTGGTGCCGTAGCCCAGCTCGCTGTAGAGCGGCACAAATTCGCGCTCGACACGATCGCGCACGAACATATTGTACTGTGGCTGCTCCATCGAGGGCGGCGTCAGGCCGTACAGGCGCGCGACAGCGTCGGCGCGCATGATCTCGGCCGCACTCCATTCCGAGGTGCCCCAGTAGAATGCCTTGCCTTGCTTGACCACGATATCCATGGCCCGCACGGTCTCTTCGATCGGCGTGTTTGGGTCGGGGCGGTGGCAGAAGACCAAATCGACATAATCCATCTGCAAGCGCTTGAGTGCATTATTCACGCCCTCGATGATGTGCTTATGCGACAGGCCGGTATCGTTCGGTCCAGCGCCGCCCCAGAAGATCTTCGTCGAGACGACGATGCTCTCGCGTCGCCAGCCAAGCTCTTTGATCACATTGCCCATCACCTGCTCGGCATTGCCGCCGGCATAGGCCTCGGCGTTGTCGAAGAAGTTCACCCCCGCATCGTAGGCTGCGGCCATACACTCGCGCGCGACCTGCTCGCCAACCTGGCCACCATAGGTGACCCACGCGCCCAACGAAAGCGCGCTCAGCCTGATTCCCGCTTTCCCAAGGCGTCGATATTCCATGATCTGCTCCTATTCTTCTTTTGATCTTGGCTGTATGTTACCAGATAACTGGTATCTATGGATGTAAAGCAATTGATGGTGAAGATCATGTATTGTCGGGTGAAGATTCTTTTCCGCGCAAGCGCCAGCATGTGGTGTACTATGAATGGTGCAGAGGGCGCAGAGCTGATGCACCCGATCTGCACCGGTTCTTGGTGAGATTTGAAAGCCAAGGAGGTCAACGCAAGACACATTGATGAAACCGGTAGATGAGTGATTGCAAGGCCGGCGCGAATTGGTACCTTCCAGTTCGCGCCGCTTTTAGCTTTCGTCTTTCCCTCGCGCCAGCCTACCCTCTCAACTTGCACAAACGTGCTATCTACACTACACTATCCCTATGCAACGCACAATTCGCATACAACTGCGCCCATCGCTGGCCCAGGCTGCTGCTCTCGTCGAGACGTGCCGGCAATTCACCAGCGCCTTTAATCAGGCGGTGCGTTTGGGCTGGGCAGCTGATGTGTGCAATGCGATCAAGTTGCACTACCTGGCCTACTACGCGCTGAAGGAAGCACATCCAACGCTGGTGAGTGACCTGATCAATCAGGCCCGTGCGAAAGCGGCTGAAGCGCTCACAAGCGCGTTCACGTTGCGCAAGGACCCGCAACGCGCTGTCCGTATGCCCCAATCCGATGCCTGTCCGCCACGCTACAATCTGCACACCTATCGTCTGGATTGGGAAAGCCAGACCGTGCGCATCAGTACGACGGCGGGGCGGCAAACCATCCGCTTTTCGCTGCTGGACTACGCGCAGAAGTATGCCGGCTATGAGGTCGATACCGCCGATCTTGTCGAGCGCGATAGCAGTTGGTGGCTGCATGTGGTTGTCACGGTTCCCGTACCAGAGGTCCAGCCAACCGATCAGGTCGTTGGTGTGGACCTGGGGCTGACGCACCCAGCGGTCACGTCGAACAGCTTGTTCCTGGGGCGACGACGCTGGAAGGCGCTCGAAGGCCGCTACTTCAAGGTGACTCGCGCGCTGCAAAGGAAGGGTACGAAAAGCGCCAAACGCCACCTGCGGAAACTCAAACGTCGCCGCGCCCGATTTCGTAAGGATGCCGATCACGTGCTGAGCAAACAGATCGTGGCGGCTGCCGAGCCGGGAGCGACGATCGTGGTGGAAAACCTCAAAGACATCCGCAAACGCATGAAAGCCAAGCGGCGCACACAAACCAAGCGCCGCATGCATTCGTGGTCGTTTGCGAGCCTTAAGGCTAAAATCGAGTACAAGGCCGAGGAGCGGGGTTGTACGGTGGTTGCGGTTGATCCGCGACATACCTCGCAGAGATGTAGCTGCTGTGGGCATACCGCCCGCAACAACCGCCGCTCCCAGAGCGATTTTTGGTGTCGGGACTGTCATGTTCGGTTCAATGCTGACCTGAATGCCGCTCGCAACATCGCGGCCAAGTACCGTGCCAGTGTGGGCAGGTTCCCTGCTGGTCTGCCTGCTTATGAAGATTAAGAAATTAATCGGGTAGCCCGCTTCAGCGGGCTTGGGCTGTTAGCGCGGGTGCTTTAGCCCCGCGCGTGTGACGGTGCGAAATGCCCGATTTAATAATAAAAGTTCATTAGCTGGCAGTTGTTGACTGCGACACCGCATCAAGTGCCAGGCGCTCCTGCTGAGTTAGCTCGATCGCCAGCGCGCCAAACACGTCGTCGACATACTCTGGTCGGTCCGCGCCGACGATCGGAGCGGTGATCTCCTCATGGTCCAGAATCCAGGCAAGCGCAAGCCGGGCTGGCGTCGTGCCGCGCTGATCGACCATGCCGACCAACGCCTGAATCACCCGGTCGGCCCGCTCGCTTAGTGCCTCCTGCAGGCGCTGCTGATCCCAATATGTATCGGCTGGCGGCGTCACGCCGCGCCGAAAGCGACCGGAAAGCAAGCCGACCGCCAGCGGGCTGTAGGTCATCAACCCCAAGCCGTAGCGCCGGCACACGGCCAGTAGTTCGGGCTCAACTTCCCAACGGTGCAGCAGGTTATAGTGGTTCTGGAGGCAGACAATCGGCTCCAGGCCAAGCCGGTCGGCCGCCCACAGCAGTTCGACTACCTGTGCGGCGGTGTGGTTCGAGGCCCCGACATAGCGCACCTTACCCTGCCGTACCAGGTCTTCCATCGTTCGGAGCGTCTCTTCGATCCTGGTCTCTGGGTCGACCTTGTGCAGGTAATAGATATCGATCCAGTCGGTCTGCAGCTTTCTTAGGCTGCGTTCGACTTCGCGCATGATATGGGATCGCGATAACCCCTGGTCGTTCGGCCCCGGGCCGACCCTGGTGAACACCTTGCTGGTGATCACCAGGCTATCGCGCTTGCCCTTGATTGCTCGGCCCAGCAGGATTTCTGATTGCCCGCGACCGTAGTTGTTGGCGCAGTCGATGAAGTTACAGCCAAGGTCGATGGCGCGCTCGATACTGCGAATGAAGCGTTCCTCATCCAGATCGCCGCGCACGCCCGCACCCAGGCAGATCGGCGAAACTTTGATTCCAGCCTGTCCCAGTCGACGATATTCCATCACTCATCTCCTGTGTATTGAGCCAACGGGCGATCAGGAGCGTTTCTTTCAAAGCATGGGCTGCGCCAACGCGCATTATACCTTATCGACTGAAGCGCAGAAGTAGCCGTGCTGATAGTGGCATATATTCTGCTGACCTTCCTCTTTGAAAGGAGCAGGCGCTATGTCTGATCTACTTAGCTTAGGTTTGCTGATTATCCGCGTGGTCGCGGGATTAACGCTTGCCGCTCATGGAGCGCAAAAGCTGTTTGGCTGGTTCGGCGGCGATGGCTTCGATGCTACAGTCCAGATGCAGGAGAAGATCGGGCTCAGACCGCCAATGCTGTGGGCAGTGTTGGTGATACTGGGGGAATTAGGCGGCGGCCTGTCCGTCGCGCTTGGCTTCTTGACCCCGCTGGGAGCAGCCGCCATGCTCGGCGACATGCTCATGGCGATTGTCAAAGTCCATTTGAAGAACGGCTTCTTTAACACCAAAGGCGGCTTTGAGTATCCGCTGATGCTGCTGACAATTGGGGTTGCCATTGGCGTGGCGGGGCCGGGGCGCTATGCTCTGGATAGCTTGCTTGGAATGACACTATCGGCACCACTGCTGTTCGGCGTGCTGGCAATCGCTGCGCTGCTAGTCGATAGCATTGGCATCATCATCAGCCAGCCACCAGCGGGAAGGCCTGGGGAAACGCGCGCCGCTCAGCCGCGTTAGCGTGCCTATGGCGCCTGTGCTGATCTGGGCAATCGATTTCCACATTTATGGGGCTACGCATCGGAATCGCGTGGCCCCAGTGCTGGGAGCCACACCGTAAAGGTGCTGCCCTGCCCTTCAATGCTCGTGACGTCGATCCGCCCACCATGACGTGTAACGATTTCCTTGACGACATACAGCCCAACGCCCAGCCCACTAATGTAGCTGGCATCCACATTCGCCGCACGGTAGAATCGCTGAAAGAGTTGTGGCAGCGAAGCCTTGGGAATGCCGATCCCTTCATCTATGACCGCCATACTGACCATGTCGGCGTGCCCTTCGACCTGGACACGCACATGGCTACCGCCGGCACTATATTTGATCCCATTCTGCACCAGGTTTTGGAGCACCTGTTCGAGGCGCAGCGCATCGCCGTCGATCATCAGTGGTGTGTCTGGACCTACATACTCGATTACGTGCGTGGTGTTGGTAGGCTGGACTTCCTCGACGACCTGGCGCGCCAGATCCCGCAAATCGAATGGAGCGCGCTCAAGGGCCATCTGCCCCATTTGCAACCGGGACAGATCGAGCAGAGTCAGCACCAGCCGGTTGAGCCGCGACGCTTGGTCGACAATCACCCCCACGCTTCGCTGATCGCGCTCCGAGAGGATCGCTTCGCGTTGCACATGGCGCTGGAGCAGTTGGGCGTTGCCAAGCAGCGCGGTGAGTGGCGTGCGGAGTTCGTGAGCCGCGACCGTCAGAAACTCGTCGCGCACTCGCACCAGCGTTTCCATTTGTGTTCGCGCCTCTTGTTCGAGCTTGAGCTGCACTTCGCGTTCGCGCAATTGCTCGCGCTCCTCCGCGGCGCGCCGCTGTTCGGTCAGGTCGCGGGTCACTTTGCCAAAGCCGCGCAGCTGCCCGCTCGCATCATATAGCGCTGTAATCAGCACATTAGCCCAGAACAAAGAGCCATCTTTTCGAACTCGCCAGCCATCTTCTTCATATCGCCCCTGCTGTGCGGCGATCACCAGCTCGGCGTCCGGCTTGCCGCGCTGGATATCCTTGGGCGGGTAGAAGATCGAGAAATGCCGGCCGAGAATCTCATGCACATAATAGCCTTTAATCAGCTGGGCGCCCGCGTTCCAACTGGTGACATGTCCCTGCCCGTCGAGCATAAAAATGGCATAATCGCGCACGCCTTCCACCAGCAGGCGAAATCGCTCTTCGCTCTGCCGTAGGGCTTCTTCGGCTTGCTTCTGTTCAGTCATATCGCGGGTCACTTTGCCAAAGCCGCGCAATTGCCTGTTCGCATCATACAACGCTGTAATGAGTACATTGGCCCAGAACAAAGAGCCATCTTTTCGAACTCGCCAGCCATCTTCTTCATATCGCCCTTGCTGTGCGGCGATCAGCAGTTCGGCGTCCGGCTTGCCGCGCTGGATATCTTCTGGCGGATAGAAGATCGAGAAATGCCGGCCTATGATCTCGTCGGCGCTATAACCCTTGATTCGCTGCGCGCCGGCATTCCAGCTCATGATGTGGCCCGTCACGTCGAGCATAAAAATGGCATAATCCTGCACCTCTTCGACTAAGAGCCGGTAACGTTCTTCGCGCTCGCGCAGTGCCTGCTCTGCGGGAATAGAGCGCTCCAGAAGTTCGTCGATCTCAGACAGCAGCCGGTAAAGCTCTTCGCGCTCGGGCTGTGCCTGCTCTGCGGCAAGAGAGCCGTCGAGGGGTTGTCCCATCTCTTGCACGGCGTGGCGGAGGGCGTGCAAGCGTTCACGGAGGAGCTCAATGTCGAGCTGCTGGTCGCGGTTCAACGGTATAGTCATCCGCCGTCCTTATGTAATCTAGCTCTTTGGCCGTACCAGGACGGCCCGGCCGCACCCAACCTCGCCGGGCCATAAATGATCAATGAGTCGAGATCAGCAGCTATTATAGCGCATCTCTGGGCCGCTCGACTGCGCAGTTGGATTGGTGCTATACTGGGGTCGCCTTGGTTTCTGCTATCCATCCTCGTGCGCGGAGGTGCGCGATGGCCGTACGTTGGTGGCGCGGCTGTGCGGGGTTGCTGCTGGTAGTCTTCAGTACGCTTGTCCTTGCCGGCGTGCTGGCGGGTGTCGGTATTTTGTTCGGCGTCCGTCAACCAGGCCAGCTATGGGCGGTGCCGGTGAGTCGCGGCTATTTCGCCATTGGCCGGATTGTCAGCAGCGCGGATTGCCGCCGCCTGCGCGCCCGCGGCTTTCGCTGTATCCCACAGTATGGCGCAGTCGTCTACCTACCGTATGCTGGTTCTGGCCGGCATGGTGCTGAGTACACTCTATTTGCCATCCCCGACCTGCAATCTCAGTAGGGCAGCAGTCTACAGATCTTTGGCGCGCGGCGTCATCGCGCGTGTCGCCATTGCGTTCTGGTGGGCCTTAAACATAGGAAGGAGCCTGCTCAATGGCCACGCATCACTTTGCGCCGACCCACTACTACGCGACGATGGGATCGCACGAGCCGGTCTTACACCTTCAGGATGGCGATACGCTGGTGACGACCACCGTGGATGCCAGTGGGCGTGACGCGCGCTACGACCGCGTGACCCTAGGAGGTAACCCCCAGACCGGTCCGTTCTATATCGAGGGCGCGGAGCCCGGCGATACCCTGGTCGTGGAACTCGACCGCCTTGTGCCCAACCGCCCCATGGGTTGGTCGGGCGCCGTGTTGGCGCCGAATGTGATCGACCCGCACCTCGTGCCAAGCCTGCCACGGCCTGAAGATGGGTCGTGGATTCGGGCGGACTGGGATATCGACGTGGCGGCTGGCACCGCCACGCTCGCGGCCCCGGAAACGCGCTTGGGACGCGTCAGCCTGCCCCTCGCACCCATGCTCGGCTGCTTTGGGGTTGCACCAGCCCACGGTGAGGCGATCTCGACCGCAACTTCCGGCCCGCACGGCGGCAACATGGATTATCGCGGCTTTACGAGCGGCGTCACAGTCTACTTTCCGGTTGCGGTCCCCGGCGCCTTGTTGTTTTTTGGTGATGGGCACGCCCTACAAGGTGATGGTGAAATTGTCGGAACGGGTATCGAGATCTCCTTTGATGTTCAAATCACGGTGCGTGTGCAGAAGAGTAAACAGATTGGCTGGCCCCGCGGTGAAAATAGCGAGTATATCTTTACGGTTGGCAATGCACGACCACTCGACCAATGTGTCCAGCACGCCACGAGCGAAATGCTGCGCTGGCTCCAAGAGGACTTCCAGCTCGACTCACTGAGTGCGAACCTGTTGATGGGGCAGTGCGTCCGCTATGATCTCGGCAACATCTACGACCCAGCATATACGATGGTCTGCAAGATGCCGAAGGAGGTGTTGCAAAGCCGTTGAGCGAACAATTGAACCGCAAGAAGCCGTATAAAATCATCCTTTTGGAGGATGATAACGTACATAGGCTAGGTAATAGAGGGCTAGCACCCCGCTGGCCTGGTGCTGGCCGAGCTTCATTCCGCAAAAACACACCGCGCCGGGCGGGGTCTCCCAACTCCACCGGCGCGGTCCAGCACCCGCAGGCACTGTATGAGGGAACCGTATCATGGCCACGCAGAGATACGCTACCAATTGACACGCCGCCCTTGGTTATCGCGTTGCTCGCGCCGAGGGTTTGAGCCGACCAGGGGATATGATACAAGGCGCTACGACTTATCGGCCGCGATGCGGATAATAGCCGTGACGATTGCATCCGCTTCGGCACGCTGCGCGGCAAAGCGCACGCCGCGCCGAAAGCCGATTTGAACGCCCAGGCCAGCCGCTGCAGCGAGTGCAATCACAAATGCGATGATCATGATGATCACGGTGTGCTCCTTCCTGCGAAACCCGTCTGCCTCTAGTCTACCAGCCGATTGTTAAATTGTAAGTTACTTCCTGATCACAATTAGTCATGCTTAAAGCACGTATGTTCGTTGTGCGGCCGCCGACTGATAGTTGCATCACCACGATATGCTGTGATGTCTTTCCTGTTGACCAGCGAGTCATGTTATGACGTGTTATAATCTACGTGGTCGGCGCCCCTGACATAGTTCCAGAGTGTGCTCTGTGCAGTGGAGCAGAAAGGAGGACCCGATGAACACTCGCCCCGATGATGAGGCCACCATTCTCACACGGCTCATGCCGAAGATACAGCGGTTGCAGAATGATAGCCGAGGGCTGATCCAATGGATCATCACGCTGAATGGCCAAGAACGTCTGGCGCTGATGCACTGGGCAAAGCAGCGAACGCCTTGGTTACTATCGGCAATCCAGCGCGTCCCGCCCGCACAATCTCCGCGCCGAAGACGTGTTGGGCGCGCCTGGCGCGCTTAGCCTAGCTTCTGGTGCTATTTGTGACACGAAGGCGCCCTTGGTGTTGAGCCAAGGGCGCTATTCGTCTGTCCGCCATAGCCAGGGCGCCGCTTGGAAGCCGTGCCCGCCATGGCCAGGTCAGACACCGCAAGGAAAGCAATCAACATCACACAACGGTATAGCCCTCATCGCTGAGAGCCTCTGCGATGAAGTCACAGGTAGCACCGTCATCTTCGATCACGAGATATGAAGATACCCCATCGACTGCCGCACCTGCGGCGCACCACGGGCCTCACCGGCGATCCGGGGATGCTACTGTGTCAGGGAATCCACTGACGCCGCGGCACCCACTTCCCCGACGCGACGTATGGCACTGCTGGATATACACTGATAGCATGCCCATTCTGGGGCAGATACGCGCGCCGTTGGGTGGGAGAGGGGAGGCAGATGGTGCAGTCACAGGTATTGTACGTGGGCGATCGGGTGCAGACGACCCAGCCGCTGGCTGGGCTGCCGCTCGGTAGCAATGGGACAATTCGCCAGGTGTTTCCTGCTGGCGAATTCTACGATGTCCGTTTCGATGGTAAACTCTTGCCCCGGCTGGTTCATCGCAGCGCGCTGGGACCCGTACCGACGGCGCTGCGTGCGCGAGAGGTGGGCAACTGAGGATGGATGACACCCTGCACGCCTGGGCGCCTTGGTGCTGAGGCGCGGGGCGTTTTTGTGGTGTCGGGCAAACTAGCGCAGGAATGTCATTCGAGCGGCACTCTGTCGCACTTACTCGGCTGTGTGCTCGGGCTGGACGCGATTCGGCAAACAGTAGCCAGGTAGGCTGCCGTCGTGGTCGCCAGCGCCCTTCACGGCGAAGGCGACCACGCCCCGGTGCTCGGCAGCGCTCAGCACACGCCGAGCGCCGTCTAGTGCGTCGCTGTCCAGTTCGATACAGGCCACGCTCACCAGTCCATCGGCGCCGACGATGATAGCGGCGTAGGTCCGCTTGCCGATCAGGTGCTCGTGGAGCTGGGCATTAATCAGCGCCGTGTGAACGGTGGTATACTTTGCCGAGTCGCCGGGCGCGTTCATTCGCGCGTAGCGGCTGGCGCGGTGACCATTGCCGGCAATGTAGTGCGGCAGGTCGAAGGCGGTCGGAGAGTCGATCATAGCGCATCCCCAACCGTCTGAAATCGTATCGCCAATGTATCGCCTACAGCGCGAACATTGGCGAACTTTCGCGCACGAACACGTATGTTACTCTGCGTTCTAATGCCACAGGACGAATAGCCGCGAACAGGTAAACATCCTCGCAGATTGAACCGCAAGAAACGGATGGTTTTGCCCCCGGAGTGCTCGTATACTCGATTCGGATGAGTTATGAGCATACGGAGGTCGATCATGCAGCGCCGATTTCGCTTTGGAGTGATCAACGAGTCGATGTACCCGGCGGATGCCTGGGTTGACCATGTTCGACATATCGAAGCGCTTGGCTATGCCACCTTTTTGATTCGCGATCATTTTGTGCCGGACTTCTTTGGCGACCAGTATGCGCCGATCGCGGCGTTGATGGCCGCCGCAAACGTGACGACAACATTGCGGATTGGCAGCCTGGTGCTTGACAATGATTACCGCCACCCGGTGATGCTGGCGAAGGAGGCCGCGACGCTTGATGTGTTGTCGGGCGGGCGATTGGAGCTTGGCCTGGGTGCGGGCTGGCTGCGAAACGAGTATGAGCAAGCAGGCCTCGCCTTCGACGCGCCCGGGGTGCGCATCGGCCGGCTGGAGGAAGCGCTCAAGATTATCAAGGGCCTGTGGGCGCCCGAGCCGCTGACATTCGCCGGGCAACATTACCGGGTTCAAGCTTTGGCCGGCGTGCCGAAGCCAGCGCAGCAGCCCCGTCCGCCGATTCTGATCGGCGGTGGCCACCGGCGCATGCTGGCGTTGGCGGGCCGTGAGGCCGATATCGTCAGCTTTCTCACGACCTCGGTTGCGAGCGGCACGGTGGTCGACGACCCGCGTGAGCGTTTTGCGGCGGTGGTGCAGCAGAAGATCGACTGGGTGCGCGCTGGCGCGGGCGATCGCTTTGCCGAGATTGAGCTGAGCTTGATTCCTTCGATCCGTATAAGCGATCGTCGCCGACAGACCACCGAGCAGCTGATCGCCGCGCGCGGCTGGTCGGGAATTACTGTTGACGATGTGTGGGACATGCCATCGCTGCTGATCGGCAGCGTGGAGCAGATCGCCGACGATCTCCTGCGCCGCCGCGAGCGCTACGGCTTTTCATATTATGTCGTCTCCGACGCGCACGCCGACGAATTCGCGCCGATCATCGCACGATTGGCGGGGTAACAGTTCAAACGTACAGCTAGCGGACAAACGCGGATAGTTAGAGACTGATCCGCGTTCGTCTGCGTCCAATCCCGAGGCAAATCTGAACAGTTACACACTTACACTCTAAAATGTATCCGTGAACATCCGCCCGATCCGTCTAATCTGTGGCCCATTTCAGGCATTGCATAGGAGACGTGGTTGTGGAACAGAACACAGATCTGCAGCTTCCCCGCGCCGCACGCGTGGTGATAGTCGGCGGCGGCATCGCCGGGGCGAGCGTGGCATACCACCTGACCAAGCTCGGCTGGAAGGACGTGGTGCTGCTCGAGCAGAACCAGTTGGCCGCCGGCACCACCTGGCACGCCGCTGGCCTGGTTGGCCGTCTGCGTACCGGCAACAGCATGACCAAGATCAATAAGTACAGCGCCGAGCTGTATGCTGGCCTCGAAGCTGAGACCGGCCACCCGACCGGCTGGAAGCAGGTCGGCAGCCTGATTATCGGCAAATCTGAGCAGCGCATGGTCCAGCTGCGCCGCACCGCCGCCATGGCCGAAATCATGGGCGTCGAGGCGCATATGATCGGGGCCGAGGAAGCCCATGTCAAGTGGCCGCTGCTGCGGATCGACGACATCCTCGGCGCGGTCTGGCTGCCGCACGACGGCAAGGTGATCCCCAAGGAGATCACGATTGCGCTGGCCAAGGGCGCTCAGTCGCGCGGCGCGACCGTGGTCGAGGGCGTGCGCGTGCTGGACATCGCGCGGCGTGATGGCCGCGCCACCGGCGTGCGTACGAGCGCCGGCGATATCGGCGCCGATTATGTGGTGCTGTGCGGCGGGATGTGGACGCGCCAGCTTGGGCTGCGCTGCGGCGTGAGCATTCCGCTCTACCCGGTCGAGCATCACTATGTCGTCACCGAGCCGATCGCGGGCGCGTTCGACGAGCTGCCAGTCGCGCGCGACCCCGATCTGTGTATCTATTTTCGTGGCGAGGGCAACGCCGTGATCCTGGGCGCATTCCAGAGCCGCTCGCAGTCGTGGGTCGAGCGCGTGCCGGATGATTTTGCCTTTCAGCTGATTGGCGACGATTGGGAGAAGTTCGCCGAGCCGCTGGCGAACGGCAAGTGGCGCATTCCGACGCTGGAAACATGTCAGTTCGCCAAATTCGTCAACGGCCCCGAGAGCTTCACGCCCGACAATAACTTTCTGATCGGCGAGACACCCGAGCTGCGCAACCTGTTTGTGATGGCCGGCTTCAACTCAGTCGGGATCGCCTCGGCCGGCGGCGCGGGCAAATACCTGGCCGAATGGATCGTCGACGGCCAGGCGCCGCTGGATCTCTGGTCCGTCGATATCCGTCGCTTTGGCGCGTATGCCAACAACGCGGCGTTCCTGCGCGAGCGCGTGGCCGAGGTGCTGGGGCTGCACTACCAGCCGGCCTGGCCGAACCGCGAATTCGAGACCGGGCGCGGCCTGCGCCTCAGCCCGCTGCATGAGCGGCTGGCCGCGCAGGGCGCCTGCTTCGGTGTGAAAAGCGGCTGGGAGCGCCCGAACTGGTTCGCGCGCGGCGGCATGGCGCCGGTGATCGAGTACTCGTTCGAGCGCCAGAACTGGTTCGAGTGCCACGCCGCCGAACACCGCGCCGCGCGCGAGCAGGTGGCGATCTTCGATCAGACCGGCTTCGCCAAGCTGTTGCTCAAGGGCCGCGATGCCGTGCATGTGCTGCAACGGCTGTGCGGCAACGACGCCGACGTGCCGGTTGGGAAGACGGTGTACACCGGCATGTTCAACGAGCGCGGCGGCTTCGAGAGCGACTTGACGCTCATCCGCACGGCCGCCGACGAGTATCTGATCATCACCGGCTCGGCCCAAGCCGTGCACGACTATGATTGGATCGCGCGCCACATCACGCCCGACGAGCACGCCGAGCTAGTGGATGTGACGAACGCCGACAGCGTGATTGGCGTGATGGGCCCAAACGCGCGCGCGCTGCTCGGGCGGGTCAGTAATGCCGATCTGACGAATGCGGCATTTCCATTTGGCAGCTGGCAAATGCTCGATATTGGCATGGCCAATGTACGAGCGGTGCGAATCACCTATGTCGGCGAGCTGGGCTGGGAACTGTATGCGCCTAGCGGCCAGGCCGTCCTGGTCTACGACAGGCTCGTGGCCGCCGGGCGCGACCTGGGTGCGACTAACGCCGGCCACTATGCGATCAACTCGTTGCGCCTGGAGAAGGGCTACCGCGCCTGGGGCGCCGAGCTCTCGCCCGACGACACGCCGCTCGAGGCGGGCCTGAGTTTTGCGGTGGCGTGGGACAAGCCTGGCGGCTTCATTGGCCGCACCGCGCTGCTCGAGCAGAAGCAGGCCGGGCTGAAGCGCATGCTGGCGACCTTTGTGCTGCGCGATCCGGCGCCAGTGCTGTGGGGCTCCGAGCCGATCTACCGCGATGGAGCGGTTGTTGGCTACACGACTTCAGGTTCATACGCGCATACACTCGGCGGAGCGATAGCGATGGGCTATGTGCACAACATCACCGGCGTCAGCGCCCAGTTCATCAAGGCCGGGCGCTACGAGATCGATATCGCCGGCACGCGCTATGCCGCCGACGCCCACCTGCGCGCGCCGTACGATCCTGCGCGCCAACGCGTTCTCGCGTAAGATTTCACCACAGCGACATAGAGAGGCAGCCAGAAATAGTATGATCATCTGTGTCTCAAGATCAGCAGAGCCGGCGACGAAGTCGCCGGCTCTGCTGATCTTGAGTGTTACTACTCCACCACGGTGGTTCTTGCACAACACTACGCGGTCTGGCGTTAGAGTCGTGCGCTCCGCCGGCTCGTCACCAAGAAACCCACTGCCAGAATCGTGAGCAACAGCGCGCCGCCCAGCAGCCAGAGCGAGCTCATATCGGAGTCACCGCCTGTTCGTGGGAGCGCTCCCGGAGCAGCGGTGGCTGTCGCCGCCGCACTCGTGGCCGCGGTCGTGGCCGCGGTCGTGGCCGCGGTCGTTGCCGCAGTCGTCGCCGCAGTCGTCGCCGCGGTCGTGGCCGCGGTCGTTGCCGCGGTCGTGGCCGTCGTGGTCGTCTGAAGCGCGGGGGCGTTCACGTTTCGAGCGCTGACCCCTGGAACCACAAGTAGGCTTACGACCAATAAACCGACGATGAACGTACCGATAGCTGCAACTGTTCGCATCCTATCCTCCTCTACTAATGATACATACGGCACATGCTGATGCATGCTCGCATTTCTGTGAAGCCGATCTCCACGGGGCAGCGACTCAGCAATTCACGTGCCAATAGTAGTGCGCGAGCCGGCGCTTTGGAGAATCTTTCCAAACGAAGGGGATTATGGAGGGCTTAGGCTAGCCGACTGCGGCTTTTTGGCAGAGGCTGCGCAGGCATATGCGGGCAGCGGCGCCGGCGCTTATCCAAGCGCCTGAGCGCGATCGGCGGGGGGCATATAGCGCGCGACTTTGTCGAGCAACGTTTCCATGTCAAATGGTTTGGGCAGTACTTCGTTAGCTCCCTGCGACAGATAGATCTCCGGATGCAGGCCGGCGGTCATAATAATCACCGGCAGATCGGCGAACCCTTTCCGGCGCAGATAACGTAGCAATTCATCGCCGACCATCACTGGCATAGCGATATCGAGCAACACCACGCATGGTGGCCGCGCAATGATTTCAAGCAACGCGCTCGCTCCATCGTGAGCAATTCGCACGGGGTAGCCCTCTTCCTGGAGTGCAGTGGCAATAAACTGGGCAATCGGCACCTCGTCGTCGACGACAAGAATGTCGTTTAGCTGTTGCATAGTACCGACCTCATATTACTGTGTAGCCGAATGATCGTACATAAAAAGGGCGCCGGTGCATTATTAGCTATGCGAGTCTTTCGTCAGCGTAAGGCGATCAGCTTTTATGGCGCGTCGGTCGTGATCACGGGCGGCTCACGCCGGCGTGGCCTAGTGATAGCGCGCGAACTGGCCGCCGAAGGCGCCAAGCTAACGATTATGGCGCGGGACACCGATGAAGTCGAGCGCGCCGCCCATGATCTTACCGAGCGCGGAGCGCGCGTGCTGGCGCTACGCGGCGACGTGCGCGACCAGAAGATTGCCCAACAGGCAATTGATCGTGCGGCCGCACATTATGGCCGTGTCGATGTGCTGATCGACGATGCCGGCGTGATTCAAACTGGCCCAGTCGAACATAGACTATTCAGGACTTTAAAGATGCTATGGCGGTTCATCTCTAGGGGCCGCTTTATACTACTATCCACCTATGTTTTAGTTGCGAGCAAATTCCATGCCACGGCGATCACGGCTGCAAAGCCGCGCGTGATCACCTTTAGAGGTTCGCGGTGCCGCTCCCGCGCCCTGCCGTACAATAACGTTCGATCGCCATCGATGTGTCGCCGAGGGCTACGAGCCCTGTGGTACGCTCTGGGCACCCCCGAAAATCCGCTTTTTCGCGCTCGGCTTGGTGGCGCGTGCAACAAGATTGATGTAGATGACATAGAAATCTGGCCGGTCAAACAGGCAGCGGCTCGAGGTCGGGTCAAGCAGTTGGTCGAATAGCGCCCGAGCGTCGGGGGCCAGATATGCGCGCGCGCGGCTGCCGAGGTCCTCGAGATACCAGGTAAGATAGTATGCCTCGTCGTCGGTCAACGGCGCCTGGCGCACGATCGTGTAGGGAGTCACCAGGCAGTTGGGCAAATCTGCTGCGGCGAATGACCTGCATAGATCGCGGCCGATGAAGAACTTGGCCGAGGATGGCGTCGTTTCGTTGATTGACCGGATCTGCGCCGCGCGGACGGCAAGCTCCAGCTCTGCCGGCCAAGGCAACACCAGCTGGTGTAATGTGTCGTTTTCAAAGATCGCCACAGTGCCGCCCGGCCGGGTCACCCGACGCAGCTCGCGCAGGGCGCGCTCGGAATCTGGCAGGGTATACATACTTTGGGCGCACCAGACAAGATCGAACGTATCGTCGTCGAATGGCAGCGAGTCAATATTCCCAGTCTGAAAGCTCATGATGTCTCGCTGCGCCGTTGCGGCAGCCCGTTCGCGCGCGAGCGCTAGATACGCTGCCGAAATATCGACGCCGTGGACCCGCCCGTTCGGGCCGACACGTTCGGCTAGCCAGCAGGTATACACGCCTTCGCCACAGGCCATGTCGAGCACGCGGTCGCCGTGCTGCAACGGCAGGGCGGCAATCATTGCGCGCAGCTCGGCGGCATGGCCGCGCTGATATGCCGCGAGCATCGGCGCATAGGCCGGCAACCCGCGGCAGTCGGCTGCGTTTGTTTCGATCATTCCTCTTTCTCCGGATTAGTATCGCTGCCCGGCTTGCCCCTCCTTGAGCCGCCTGGCCGGCGTACCGATTAAAAATTTCTCGTATCGAACGTTTTTTCGTTCGTAGAAAAACGTTCGATACGAACAAGAAAATCCGTGTTTTGCGAGTGACCGCATAGTTCTGTAAGTAGAAGAATGCAAGCTGTATGCCAGCAGAATCATTGCCGGCTATTGCGCGTTGGTATAATTCTTGCCACCTTTTCTGCAGCGAATTACCACGATATTCTGCATTTCGTCGGCGCCTAGCATATAGCTGCAGAAAGGAGGTCTTATGATTGGCACACAAGTAGAGCGCGCGCTCCACGCCGTTCCATCGAGCGCGGCCGAAGTCGAGCAGGCGATCAAGCGCATTCCTGGGCTCGAGCAGGCCGGCGCGCAGTTGGCGGGTAGCATCCACAGTGCGGTGCTCGCCGGGGGCGGCCTGACCCGCGCGGTGGCAGATGCGCTGCATGGTTCATCCTGGTTCGGCCATCCGCTGCACCCGGCGCTGACCGATATCCCGGTTGGCGCGTGGGTGCTGGCAGCGCTGTTCGATGCTTCCGCCGCGATGGGCGGTGGGTGGGCCGCCGAGCGCACGGCCGACTCGTTGATCGCGATCGGGGCGGCGGCGGCGGTGCCGACGGCGCTGGCCGGTCTCGCCGATTACTCGGCGATTAAACAAGATGCGGTTGCGATCGGCGCCGCGCATGCGCTGCTGAACAGCACTGGGCTTGGGCTGTATCTGTTCTCGCTGTGGGCGCGCGCACGCGGCCGGCGCAGCCAAGGCGTCACGCTTGCGATGCTGGGGCTGTCTGTGGTTGGCGCCTCGGCTGCACTTGGCGGCGATATGGTCTACCGGCTGCGCGTGGGCGTCAACCATGCCCCCGCAGCACCCGCGCCCGAGAACTGGACCGCGGTGCTGCCGCTGAACGAGATTGGGGCATACGAGGCGCGGCGTATCGAGATCGACGGCGCGCCTGTGATGATCTATAACGATGGCAGCTCGGTGTATGCGATTGGCGCGGTGTGTAACCATGCCGGCGGCCCGCTGGAACAAGGCACGTTCGACGGCCACTGTGTCGAATGCCCTTGGCATCAATCAGTATTCGATCTTCGGAACGGCCAGGTGGTGCATGGCCCGGCGACGCAAGGGCAGCCGAACTATGCCACGCGCATAAGCAATGGCCAGATCGAGATTCGCCGCGCATCAGCGCGCGAGTCGGAGCAAGCCGCGCTGCCGGGCGACGCACGCCCGGGCGGGCAGGAGCAGGCCCGTGAGGTTGGCGGCTAGCGTGATTTCAGATTGTAGATTGCAGATTGGAATCTACAATCTGCAATCTGCAATTGCACTAGGCCGGTAGCGTGTAGCGTTCCTCGATTGCCGCGCGGACGCGCGCCCGGCTTTGGTCGGCTGGGATGGCCCGGTCGCGCTCGACCGTCTCGGCGATGCTCACCAGCTCATCGTCCTTGATCACCTTGCGAAACCAGCGGCTGTAGTCGCCGCGGCGCAGGTGATACTCCCAGGTCGCATCGTCCACGCCTTCCGCCAGTTGGAGGAACATGATCAGATTCTGCGCGCGCAGATTCAGTTTGCCCTCTGGACCGCGGAAATAGAAGCTAATCTTGGGATCGAGATCGCCTTCGGCATATTTACGTTTATGGCGCAGGCGCACCGTCTCGGGCGGCGCCATGCGAAACCGGATCGGCTGCCCGTCGTGCGGTTGCCATGCCAACGCCTCGCCCTGCTCGAGCGGGCCCGCATCGATTGCCGGGGCGGGCTGGCCGATCGCGCGGGCGAACGCCGCGATGGTCTGATCAGGCGCTTCGCCGGTCGCGATCAGCAAATTGACGGCGGCGAGCGCGTCTGGGACCAGGCTCTCGGGTTTGAGCGTTATCATCAGCGTGCCGTCGAGCGTGTCGGGCACACTCAGTGCGGCCGAGCGCCACGACGCGGGCAGAATGTGGTGTGCCTCGTCGATCATGATCCAGTGCGGCCGGCCAGTCTGAGCGCGCAGCTCTTTCAGCCGCGCCATCAGGCGCTCGACGTAGGCCGGGCGGTCGTCGAGCGGCACGCCGAGTAAATTGACGATCGCGTGTTGCGATGGCTGTTGAATCAGCTCGAGTACTTCGTCGACGCCAGGAGCGCGGTGCGGGTCGCCGAGCACCACGCCGCCCTCGAACGTCTCGTAGTCGCCCTCAGGGTCGATTATGCAGCACTGGTAGCCGCGCTCGATCAGCCGCTCGAGCACGCCGGTGGCCAGTGTCGACTTGCCGCCGCCCGATGAGCCGGCGATTAGCATGCTGGCCCCATACGGCCCCAGGTCGAGCGGCTCGCCATCCGGGCGAGTGCCGAGCAGAATGTGGTGGCGGGCCAGCCGCGGCTCCAGCTCGCGCAGATCGTCGGCGATCATCCGGTCGATCAGCTCGGCCACGCCGGCACCGTGATCGGCCTGTGTCACCAGATCGGCGCGCTCGTGCAATGCCGGCAGCGCGTTGGCTACCACGGCCGCGCACTCGCAGATCGTCAGGAAGGCGTGGTCGTTTTCGGCATCGCCGATGCCGACGACGTTGTGGGCCGACAGCCCCAACTCGTTCAGCGCCGCGCCCAGGCCATACGCCTTGTTGATGCCCGAGGGCAGCACCATCACCGCCCCCTTGTTGAAAATGACCTGCATCTCCAAACCCAAGTCGCGGATGGTCTGCAATACCACCGTTTCGTTTGGCTCCCAGGTGGCGACAATCACATGCCCGACCGAGAGGGGCGCGACGCCGCGCTCGCGCAGCGCGGCGACGAACTCGGGTGGCGGCGCGGGCCCGAGCGGCTGGGCCTGGCGCGTATCGGGGCAGTAGAGCAGCGCGCCATTCTCGGCCACGACCCGGTCGAATAGATCGATCTGGGGGAAGACGCGTTCGAGGTCGCCTAGCTCGCGCCCAGTAACCAGAATGAGCTTGCGCCCGGCCTCGCGCAGACGCTCTAGTGCCGCCATCGTCGCAGCGCCGACTTCTCCATGGGTGGCGATTGTGCCATCGTAGTCGCATGCCAATGCAACGTAACGCATATTAGAATCCTTGTTTGTTCAACATGAGCGGATGCTGAACGCGCGCAGTAGCAGCGCCAGGTGGATCTGGGTAGCTTCCTCGAAACGGCGCGGATCCAGCCCGGTTAGCAGTGTGATTTTTTGCAGCCGGTATGTGAGCGTATTCCGGTGGATCGCCAGCTTGGCGGCCGTCTCCGACGCCGAGCAGTTCTGCGAGAAGAACACCTGCAGCGTGTCGAGCAGCTCTGGCTCGTGATCGAGTGGGCTGAGCAGGTGCAGCGCCAGCTCAAGCTTGGTGCGCTCATCGGAGATCCCGACGAAAGCCGCGGCGCCGAGGCTGTCGAGGCAATAGGCCCGATTTTCACCGTAGCAGCGCCGCCCAAGTGCCAGAGCGGCCCGCGCATCCTCGTACGAGCGCGCGATGCCTTGAATGCCGCTGTGGTACCGCCCGATGCTGATGCTGAGTGTCTCATTGATATCACTGTGAAGATGTTCGAGCAGCGCCTCGCCGGCGCGCTTTAAAGCCGTTAGGTTGGCCCACGACGAGTGCATGTCGTCCTGCGCCGCGTGCGGGTCGGCCCAGGAGATCAAGTTTTTGGTGTTGCTGGCCTTTAAAACGGCGACTTCGCCATTGCCGATATAGGCGCAGATTGTGTCGTTGGGTAGATGAAAGAACCTTACGACGCTCCCAATCACGATTTGCGCGCGGCGCCGCACACGCGCGACGTCGATCGTTGCTCCGTTATGAGAATCAGTCTCTAAAATATACTGAGCGGCCTCGATCAGAATCACGGCGCGTGGGCTGGCGAGATCGAGACCTAAGATGCTCGCCTCGCGCATAATTGCGGCCTCGTCGGCGATCGCGCCTTGAAGCAGATCGTAGATGAACGTATTTTTTCGCTCGGGCGCGTGGGGCGCGCGCTCGGCGGTAAGCACTTGGCCAACCAGCATCTGAACGAGCGATGTGGCCAGCCGGGGCGAAATACGCTCGCCATTGAGCGGCTCGCCGACGATCACGTCGCCGGAATAGCCCTCAAGACCGATCGGAATCCGCAGAGCATTTTGCGCCGCAGTATAGTTGGCCAGATCAAAGTGCAGCCCAATACTTTTCAGCACACTGCTAGCAATCACCACTTCTTGATCGTCGAGCACCCATACGTCGGTACACATCAGCCCGGCGACCCGATCGACGATCGTTCTGGCGATTGGCTCGAACCGGGTTGTCAGTGTGGTTGTGTAATGGCGGCGCTCGCGTAGAACAACCGGTGTTGGCGTTTCTATGATAGTCATGGTCATCACCAGTTTCCATATGGCTTAGCTCCTGGGCTACGGCAGTTTTCCAATCGAGCCAGCGCGCCGCAGCCAACCCAAACATGCAACTGCCATACCATAAACAGCGAAACAAGCTAGCCGGTCGGCTGAGTTTGTGGCCAGCCAACCACGGCCGTTCGTATAATGGGATTTCGCTTGCCAAAGAGGATGCTGAGCACAAAGATGTGTTACCGAGGATAAGGAGGATAGAGGATGGAGGATAGAAGATAAAGGATTGAACACGCGGACGAACGACTGGATCGGGTCGGCTGATTCGCTGAACCACTGCATGATGCCGACCGCCGGCCATCCTTCCGTGGGGTGGGTGGCAATCTTGAGCCGGTATGTGTGGCCGGGGATCTGGATGACGTTCTGCTCGTCGCTGCCGCCTTGGCGCAGCTTCGGCTCCCGCATCGGGTAGGGTGCCTGCGGAGGCACTGGCGTCGAGAACGGGATCAGCGTAGGCTCACCAGGTTCAGGCGTACAACGTGGATAGGGCGTGGTGGTCGGCAGCCGCGTCGCTGTCGGCCAGGGCGTTGATGTCGGAGTGCCAATGAGCGTGGTCGCGGTCGCGATCGGCGTCGCGGTTGTGCCACCAGGCGGCGTCACGGCGACGGCTGGGGGTTGCGATTGTCATATTGTGATGGTGAGCCGTACGAACCTTATCTTAAGTCTAGAGAGATGGGATGGTATAATGTCACGACATCATCAGCAAGTGAACTAATAGGGCAACCATGGCGATACCTTTCCTGCAGCAGATCGTCTGCCCGATTCTCATCGGTCGCGCGCCACAGCTTGATGCCCTCCGCCAACTTGTCGATGCAGCGAGTGGCGGGCATGGGCAGACAGTGCTAATCTCCGGCGAGGCGGGGGTCGGCAAAGCGTGCTTGGTCGCCGAAGCCAGAGCATATGCCGCTGGGCGCAATGTCCTACTCCTCCAGGGCGCCTGTTTCCCACAAGACGCTGCCTGTCCTTATGCGCCGTTGCTTGATCTGCTGCGCGCCCGCTTTGCCGGCGAGGCGTCCCAAACGATCGTGGCCGACGTCGGGCCGTTCGCGCGCGACCTGGCACTGTTGCTGCCCGATTTGGTGCCCTTTCCGGTTCATGTGGCGCCATTGGTACTCGACCCCGAGCAGCAGCGGCGGCGGCTATTCGAGGCATTGGTCCACTGCCTGATCCGCCGCGTTGCCCCTCAGCCGACCGTATTGATCGTCGAAGACCTGCACTGGAGCGACGAAGGCAGCCTGGACTTTTTGCTCTACCTGGTGCGGCACGCCGCTGACCAGCCGCTGCTACTGATCGGGACCGACCGCAGTGACGAACTAAGCCCTGGCCTGCAGCGCTGGCTGGCGGGCCTCGACCGTGCACGCTCCACCCACCAGCTATCCCTTGCGCCGCTGACGCGCGACGAGGTCGCGCTGATGCTACGTGCGATCTTCGACCTGAGCAGGCCGGTGCGCGTCGAATTTCTTGACGCTATCTATGACCTGTCCGAAGGCAACCCATTTTACATCGAAGAACTGCTTAAGTCGCTGGTTGCGGCAGGCGATATCTTCTATGCCGACGGCGGCTGGGACCGCAAGCCGATGCAGGAGTTGCACATCCCGCGCACCCTGCGCGAAGCCGTCGGCCAGCTTCGGCCAGTTTGACATGGCCCTAACACATGCGAACGAGTCGTTACGGATCGCGCAGGAGATTGAACATCAACAATGGATCGCAGGAGCGTACTTCACGCTTGGGGCCGCGTATGTACGCATGCTCGCACCCGAGGCAGCGCTCGAATCGCTCCTGGCTGGCCTCCCGTTGGCACACACCCTCGGGTCGGCGTGGTGGATCGGCAACATCACGAGCTACCTTGCGCTCGCCTACCTGCAAAAACACGACTTCGCGCGGGCCGAGGTGGCGCTGGCAGAGGTACTGCCGCTGGACACAGTACGCGCACGCCACCCACACAATCTGCCTGAGCGCCGAATGGCCTGGGCGTGGGGCGAGCTCGCGCTCGCACAGGGCGCACTCGAGGAGGCATTGCATATCGCCGAAAGATTGATCGAGTCCGCGCTAGGTGCAACCAACGGTCGGCCAATCCCCTCGCTCCTGAAGCTCAAAGGCGAGGCACTGCTCAAGTTGCATTCTCCCGATGCGGCAGCGCCGTTTCTGATGGAGGCGCGGCATGGCGCTGAAATGCGCGGAGAACGACCGCTCTTGTGGCAGGTTCTGCGGGCGCTTGGCCAGACGCACCAGCAGCTTGGGCACCGAAAGCTGGCTCACCAAATGTTTGCAGCGGCTCGTGATGTGATCGAAACCCTGGCAGTGACGATCGACCATGTGGGACTGCGTGAGCAGTTCGTACAAACCGCGCAGGCATCGCTCCCGCTACCGCGCCCGCCCACGGCCTCGCTGCGCTCCGCCGCACGATTCGCTGGGCTCAGCGCGCGCGAACGCAATGTGGCGCGACAGATCGCGCAGGGTAAATCCAATCAGGAGATCGCCGACGAATCCTCCGCGCATGCCTTTCTCACGGGACCACTCATCGCACAGCTCCAGCAGATGTCATGCATCGGCACACTCAGCACACAGCAGTTCGACGTGCTCGATACGCTTACTGCGATGACCCGTGGTCCACTCGCGGCATATGCACGGGGTTTGTGAGTGGAAAGGATACCTGGGCTCGATATGTGAAAGGAGATTGTACCATGCCCTATACCCACAACGATGATGTCCGCATCTACTACGAGGTCGAAGGCCAGGGTCCGCCACTTATGTTCGCCCACGGTGCCACGGGCAACTCGCAGGCATGGCAAACGTATGGCTACGTTGAGCAGTTCGTACACGACTATACAGTCATTCTGTTCGATACGCGCGGTCATGGCCAGAGCGACAAACCACACGCGGTGGAGGAGTACGACTACCGCTTGATGGTAGGCGATGCCCTCGCCGTGCTCGATGCCCTGCATGTAGACAACACGAACTTCTGGGGCTATTCAATGGGCGGCACCCTTGGGTTTGGCCTGGCCAAACACGCCCCGCAGCGCATTCGCTCGTTGATCGTGGGCGGCACTAGCCCGTATGCCGACACGGAGCCCATCACCAACCCGCCGAGCCCACTGCTCCAAGCCATGCACGATGGGGTGCGCGACGGTGCCGATGCCGCCGTACGGGGTGTGTTCGCGCGCTGTTTGGCGATATCACCCCGCACTACGAGGCTCGCCTACGCAGCCTGGATTATCAAGCCCAGGTAGCTTTACTCGAGTACCTGCAATACCATCTCCCAGGCCTGGAGGATGTTCTGCCGACCATGACAATGCCGTGCCTGGTGTATATGGCCGCAGAAGATGATCCAGGCTTCACGCATGTACGATCATACGTTGCTCAGATGCCGAACGCCCGATTCTTTGGAGTGCCGGGCAATCACGTCAACGCAAACACCAATCTGGCGGTGATCGTGCCAAAGGTAAGAGAATTTCTGGCCCAGGAATAGGCATTGGGGTGGTGGGTATCGCCCCACCGGGTATCCTTTGGATCTGGGTACCCGAGCAGTCGGCGCTACACTGCATCCTGCATCCTGCCTACTGGCGACTAACCTGAAATGGATTTCTACCAAGCTGTACTAGCCCTCGCCGACCGCTCGCTCGGCCAAGCCGGCGACCGGAGCTGCATTCGGCTCCTGTGCGTCGATCGCCGTCGCGCGAATCCGCTCGATCATGCTGGTGGTCGATCGATCGGGCAGATACGGCAATATCTGGACCACGCCGCCCAATTCCTCGACAACTGGCGCTTCGGGCAGCGCCGCGCGGGTGTAGTCGCCACCCTTCACGAATACGTTGGGGCGGAGCGCGCGCAGGAGCTCGATCGGCGTTGGCTCGTCGAATGCGATCAGGTGATCGACGCAGCTGAGCGCCGCCAGGATCTGCGCGCGATCTTCCAGCGTATTGATTGGCCGGCCCGGCCCTTTGAGCCGGCGCACGCCCGCGTCGGAGTTGACACCGACGATCAGGATGTCGCCTAACGCCTTGGCGCGGCTGAGGTAGGTGACATGGCCGCGATGCAGAATGTCGAAGCAGCCGTTCGTGAACACGATCCGGCGGCCCTGCTCGCGATAGTAGCGCACCTGCGCGACGAGTCGCTCCAGGTCGGTCACATACTTCCCGGTGGCGGTCATCGATGCGCGCAGCTCCTCAGCCGAGCAGGTGGCGGTGCCGGCCTTGCCGACCACAACCGCCGCCGCCGCCGAGGCCAGCTCGGCCGCCGCAGGTGTGTCGGCGCCAGCGGCCAGCGCCAGCGCCAGCGCGCTAAGAAATGTGTCGCCGGCGCCAGCGGCGGTGGCGTGCCGGGCCGGGCGCGCATACGTGCGGTAGGCCGCCCCGCCGCGCTCGATCACAATCGCGCCGTCGGTGTCGAGCGTGACAGCGGCGATCTGCGCGCCGGTAAGATCGAACAGGCGCTCGGTGTGCTCGGCAATCGTTTCGGCGCGGGTCTGCTGATCTGGCTCGGCGGGTAGCCCCAACAGCTGCATGGCCTCGGCGTAGTTTGGTTTGATTGCGGTGACGCCCACATCGCGGTAGGCCGGCAGGAACTTGGAATCGACGACGACAACCCTAGGCGATTGGGCTTGCAGCTCGGCGATTGCCGCGATCACCCGCGGCGTTAGAATGCCATAGCCATAGTCGGAGATCACCAGCGCGTCGCAGGTTGGAAACAGATCGGCCAGGCGATCGATCAGCTCCTGCTCGGTCGCTCGATCCACCGGGCCCGTGCTGCCCTGGTCGAAGCGCACCAGAATCTGCGACGCCGCGATCACTCGGTGCTTGGCCAGCGTTTGCCGAGCGGCCCGGCCGAGCACATGCGCCGTAGCGACGCCGCAATCATCCAGCGCGCGGCGCAGCGTGGCACCCTCGGCATCATCGCCGATCGCCGTCAGTAGTGTCGCCTGGCCGCCCAGGCCGCGGATGTTCGCCGCGGCATTCGCGGCGCCGCCCGGCACGTCGACGCGGCGGTTCACGGCGACGATCGGCACTGGCGCCTCGCGGCACAGCGCCCCGGCGTCGCCCTCCAGGTAGCTGTCGAGCATCGCGTCGCCAATCACCAGCACATGCAGGCTGCCAAAGATATCGTTTAGATGGGCTAGGTTTATCATATATTCACATCTACTGCGTGAGCCAATCCATTAAAGAATAACTGTGCGCACAGGCGCCGATTCAAGGCCAACTTGGCTCGGTCGGCGGCGTAACAATGATCTCTTGGATCACCGATTGCTCGGGCCGGCTAACCACAAAGACGATTGTCTCGGCGACGTTGGCGGGGTCCTGCAGGTTGCGCTCGTCGGGCATTGGGATACCTTGCTCGACGAAACGATCGAAGAAGTGCGTGCGCATCCCACCCGGAATGATGGTCGTGACGCGAATATTGTCGGCCCGGCCCTCGACGCCGAGGCCGCGCCCAAAGCCGACCAATCCCCACTTCGAGGCGTGGTAGGGTGATGCATTCGCCCAGGCCCGCGTCGCGGCGGTCGAGGCGATATTGACGATATGCCCCCAGCGCTGCTGGCGCATGATCGGCATGGCCGCCTTGGCGAGCAAAAATGGCCCGCGCAGATTCACATTGATCACTCGATCCCACTGCTCGACGCTAAGTTCTTCGACCGAGAGGGTATAGTCGATCGCCGCGCAATTGACGACGATATCGAGCCGGCCAAGGCGTTCGGCCGCCGCGCCGACCGTCCGAAAGACCGCGTCGGCATCACTCACGTCGCAGGGCAGCGCTACGGCTGTGGCCCCGTGTGCCTCAAGTGCACGGCTCACCTGCGCGAGGCCTTGCTGGTTTAGATCGACGCATGCCACGGCACAGCCAGCCTGCGCGAAGGCCAGCGCGGTCGCTTCGCCCAGGCCGCTAGCGGCCCCGGTGACGAGCGCAACTCGTCCTTTCAATCGATTCTCGATCACGGCTTCCTCCTTATTACCAGCGAATGACATCGCCCACCACCCGCTCCCAAGTGGTGGGCTGCGGGTGCTCGCCTACCGCGCGCTGGTTGCCAATCAGCGATTGGTACAGCGCCGCGATCCGCCGGGCAGTAATATCCCAGGTGAACTCACGCTCGATACGCTGCCGGGCGGCCTGCCCCATGGCAGCGCGTAGCTCTGGATGGATCATCAGCTGGTAAAGCCGCGATGCCAGCGCTTGCGGCTCGCGCGGCGGCACTAGCAGGCCCGTCACGCCATCTTGTATTGTGAACGTGAGCCCGCCGACCGCCGAACCAATCACTGGCCGGCCGCAGGCCATCGCCTCAAGCGGCGTGAACCCGAACGGCTCGTACCAGGGGGTGGTTGCGGCTACATCGGCGGCGCTATAGAAATCACGCAGTTCGTCGGGCTGGCGCTTACCGATGAACTGCACTAGGTCGGCCACGCCAAGCTCTTGCGCCAGCTGCTGCAAGGCACCGATCTCCGGCGTAGCGATCGGGTCGGGCTCGACGGTTTCGCCGCCAACAATCACCAGCCGCGGAACCGGCTGCTGGATGGTAGAAGAATGCCCCGGTGCCTGCTGCTCGCCCACAATGTCGTGCAGCAGTGCAAACGCCTCGACCAGATTCCGGATATCTTTGCGCGGCAGCACCCGCCCAACATAGACGATCACAAAATCGTCCAATGGCAAGCCGATTCGGCGGCGAGCCTCGTCGCGCGGCACCGGCCGGAAGCGCTCGCTGTTTACGGCCCCCGGGATGAGCGCGATCTTATCAGGGTCGGCCCCGTAGTCACGGGTCAGCTCGCCGCGCTCGCTTGGGCATTGGGCGATCAGCCGGTCGGCCTCGCGGACCACATCCAGCTCGATGGCGATGCGCCCAAGCGGGCTGGTGTCGGCGGCGCCCTGAAAGCGTTGCTTGGTCTTGCCCAGTGCATGAAAGATCTGAACGACAGGGAGGTTAAACTGGTGGCGTAGTTGCAGCGCCGCCCAGCCCGACATCCAGAAGTTGCCGTGGACGAGATCGTAATGAATATGCTCACGAGTCATGAAGTGGCGCAGGGTATTAAGAAACTCGGGCATACGCAGCCAGAGATCATCTTTCGAAATAAACTCGGGCGGGCCGACTGGTAAATTCACCACCCGTACTCCCGGCGCCCAGTCGATGATCTCGGGCGCCGAAGCGCAGCTCCGGCGTGTGAAGATGTCGATCGAGTGGCCCAAGCCGCCGAGCGCGCGGCTGAGCTCATCGACATACACGTTCTGGCCACCGGCGTCCTGGCCGCCGAGCGCCACGGTTGGGCTCGCATGTTCGCTCAGAAAAGCGATCTGTAGTGGTCGTTGCATGAATTATCTCCTGCTAATGAATAACCAGCGCGAAAGCGCTATCCCAATCGCGGACGAAGCGCTCACGGCCGAAACGATCGAGCGCGACCTCGCGTGCGCGAGCGCCAAGCCGGCGGGCCAGATCGGGGTTGTCCAGCAACTCGCGCATCCGCGCAATCAGGTCGCCGAGCTCATAGGCCAGGAAGCCTGTCACACCGTTTTCAACGACAGTTGGCAGTTCGGTGGTCGGGAGCGCGACCACCGGCATGCCGATCATCATGGCCTCGACCACCGCCAGCGGCAAGCTGGTGTAGCGCATGGGGCTGAACAGAAAGCGATACTCGGCCACCTGGCGATGCAGAACGCTGTAATGAATATCGCCCAGGCCGCCGAGCGCCTCGGACTTCATTCCGGCGATTGTCAGCGGCAGCGCCTCGCGCGCCTCAAGGAATAAATCGTACCCAGCGATCCGCGCGCGGCGCTGGATCTCGTTGATCACCGTGATACCCTGCCGGCGCTCGCCGCGATAGCGGATCGATGGGTCGATCGCGACGCTGTGCTCGATCACGACCGTCGGGGTGCGGCGGTTGTCCCACATCAGGTGGTTATAGTGTGTGACATGCACGAGCAGCACGTTTGGGTCGTCGATCGGATGCGGCGTATCGGTCGGATGTGGCCGGGGCGTGTTGTGCTCGAGATAGATCTTTGGCAATCGTTGCTGGGCCGGGCTGAGCAGTTCGAACTGATCTTCGAAGTAGTTCTTCGGCGTCTGGTAGATCACCAGATCGAGATCCAGCTCGCGCACTCGCTCGGCCGGTACCTCGCGCACATAGTCCGGCAGCGTCGAATTTGTGCCGCGCCCGCAATAACCATCCGCTCCATCGGGCCTGGTCGGCAGATACCAGTTGTGGTCGAGTTGCGCGAGCGCGGTTAGATAACCGCCATGAATATGCCAGATGAGAATATTTAATCTGCGCATCGTCTTTCTCAAGATATATCCTTATACACTGAGGCTCGCCACGACATCCCCGCGCTAGCGCTTTGCGTTGGCGCTCCAACCGCCCGCTCGGCTAGGCCGAGCCGCATGGCGCAGGCTTCTAGAACGGGTTCGACCGGCAGATCGTGCAGCGCGCCGACTGGGTCGCCGGAATACCCGGCCAGCGCCCAGGCGTCGATCGGCTGGTGCAGCTGGCAATTGAGCGGCCCCCATTGTTCCGGGCGGCTTAGCCCGAACAACACGACGCTGGGTGTTTCGCTCGCCGCGGCCAAGTGCGATGCGCCGGTGTCGTTGGTCACGAGCAGGTCCAGGCGCGCAATCACCGCGGCGAAAGTCCCAAGATCGGTCTCTCCGGCTAGGTCGAGCGCCGGGTGATGCATCGCCCGGCGGATGGCAGTCGTGAGATATTGCTCGGCGGTACCGCCGGTCAGTACTATCTGCGCGCCATACCGCTCGATTAGCGCATCGGCGAGCGCCGCAAACTGGTGTGTGGGCCAGCGCCGCGACGGCAGCTTCGAGCCAGGGTGCAGGCCAACCAGCGGCGCCGGCGACGGCACATAGAGCAGTTCGTCCGCCCGCGTGTAATCGGCATCGCCGAGCGGAAAGTCAAGCGCGAATAATTGAGCATTGAGCATTGAGAACTGGGAATTGTTGTTAGAAGCTCTTTCTGCATTTTCAATTCTCAATTCTGCATTCACCAGGCGCAGCCAGCGCACTACCTCGTGCTCATCGGCGCAATACGGCAAGCTTATGGATAGGCGGTTGTCGGCGCCCTCCCGGTAGCCAATCGATATGCGCGCGCCCAGACCGGCCACAAAGCCGTTGCTGATGCCACCGCTGCCCTGCATCTGAATCGCAAGATCGTAGGCATAGGCGCGCGCCACGCACAGAAATGCGTCCGTTCGTTCAGCGCAGTACTCGACCTCGGGGATGCCTGGGTAGCCTGGGAAAGGTAGCAGCCGGTCGATATACGGCAGCCGCGCGACGAGATCCCTGGCCCACGGTAGGCCAATCAACGTGATCTCGGCCTCTGGGAAGCGCTGGCGCAGCGCCCGCCATGCCGGCGTGGCACACAGCAGGTCGCCCAGGAATAGCGCGCGTACAATGGCGATCTTCCGAATCGTGCGCGCCTCGCCACAATCGAGTGGTTGTTGTTCAGCCCAGGGATTCATTGGATTAAAAACCTCTCGTATCGAACGTTTTTTCGTTCGCAGAACGAAAAAACGTTCGATACGAAGAAGAAAAATCCGTGTTTTGTGCGTGACCGCGTAAGCCCTGCAATTCAGATAACAACTCGCTTGCCGCATCCACGACAATCTGCGGTGATACCTGGCGCAAGCATTCGTGGCCGTACGGGCAGATGCGGTTGTAGCACAGCCGGCAGGCGACATCGTGGTAGAGCAGGCGATGCGGCACGCGCCATGGCCCCCACTGCTCGGGCGGGTTGGTGAGCGCGAACAATGCCACCACCGGCGTCTTGACTGCCGCGGCGATATGCATTGGCCCGGTGTTATTGGTAATGATCAGATCGGCGGCCTCGATCAGCGCGCAGAACTCGGCGAACTCCAGCTCCCCCGCCAGCGCAACAGCCGCATCGCGGTGCGGCTCGGGCACCCGCCCGCACACCCGCCCAACCAATTCGCGCTCCGCTGCCGATCCGGTCAGCATGACCCTGGCGCCAAGTCGCTCGATCAATAGATCGACGGCCTCGCCATACATTTCCCACGGGTAGGTGCGCGCGGGCATGCTGCAGCCGGGATGCACCACGATAAGTTTTGAGTTATGAGTTAAGAGTTCGAAGTTCAAAGTTCCTCCTAACTTTGAACTCTTAACTTTGGATTCTAAACTTTCCTGCGTTGCGTCGGGGATCGATAGCACCAAGTCATGCTCGGTGGTGGTGAGGCCGATCGCGCCGACCAGATCGAGGCCGCGTTCGACCTCGTGCAGCATACGCTCGGGATGTTTGTGGCGCGTCGTCAGCAACGATCCCGGGCCGTCGATCGATGCCGCCAGACGTAGCGGGATATCCGCTAGGTAGCATAGATATGCCGCCGGCAGCGCACTCTGGTGGAACGACGTAAAGATGATCGCGCCGTCGAACTCGCGCTCCTTCAGTAGGGCAATCATACGCTGCTCGCGCGCGCTATCATGCGGCAGTTGGCGCCATGGGTCGACGAACGGCGCTTCGTAGGCGATTACATCGGCGAGATCGGGGTTGAGCCGGCCGGCCTGCGCGCCAACCGGGCTCGCCAGCAATGTGACCCGCGCGCCGGGCAGCGATGCTTTGATCGCGTGGATCGCCGGCGTCGTCAGCAGTACATCGCCGAGGTTGTCGAGCCGGACCGCGAGTATGCTGCGGGCCTCACGCCATTGCTGTGGAATCTCGAAATGCTCGCTCATGGCCTTACTCGCGTATCGCCGAGTATCGCCGGCGCGCCGATAGCGCCTGCCGATTCGCGCCAGCTCACCGGCAGGTAGGTTGTGTTGGTCGCCTGGCCGATCCGCTCGGCGGCCGAAATGATCCGCAGCGCGTGCGGCGTATCCTGAGCCACAAAATCGGGCTGGCGCAGCGGTGTGGTTGGCGGCGATTCGGTGCCCAGGTCCACCAGGATCGTGCGGCAGCCGGCGCGGTGGCCTGCTTCGATATCGTCCAGAATATCGCCGACGAACCACGACCGCTGGAGATCGAGCGCATGCTCGGCGGCGGCGCGGAATAGTAGGCCGGGCTGTGGCTTGCGGCATTCGCACTCGATCGCCAGATCGCGGACCGTCCCCTCGGGATGATGTGGGCAGTAATAGATTCCATCGAGCCGCACATCCAGCTTCGCCAGCTCGCGCGCGAGGTATTCATGCATCAGGCTCAAGTCGGCTTCGCCGAAGTAGCCGCGCGCCAGCCCCGACTGATTCGTAATCATGATCAGTTGGAACCCGGCGGTCTGAAGCAGGCGTAGCTCGGGGCCGATCCCAGCGTAGAGACACAGATCGGCCGGGCGCGCGGGATAGTGGCGCGGATAAACGAGTGTGCCGTCACGATCGAGAAAAATAGCTCGATTCATCGATATCCATCCTCCGAAATGCGGCCCTGATCATGCTCATGAAGTCTGGCGATGAGTGGGTCCGGCTCTGGCTCGTTATGCTACTCAAGTGGCGCCTGCCGCGCATCAGGCATGCGACCAAAGCAGGCCGCGAATTCGAGCGCGATCATTGTGCATATGCACAATGACACCCGGTCATAATCCGGTTATGGTTCTTGAAATGATTGAAAGAGGCTGTTGTTATTCTGATGGAATAGCTTTTTGTGCGGAGCGCGCTGTCAATTACAGCACTTATGCAGTGGCGCGAGCTGGGACCACCACGGATTAGGAATCTTTCGTATCGAACGTTTTTTCGTTCGTAGAACGAAAAAACGTTCGATACGAAGAAAAAAATCCGTGTTTTGCTGCTGACCGCGTAAGTCATGTCGATTAGGAGGTGGCCTCATGTATACCCTTGGCATTAATGCGGTCTATCACGACTCCGCCGCGTGCCTGGTGCAGGACGGGCGCGTCGTCGCGGCGGCCGAGGAGGAGCGCTTCACCCATGTGAAGCACGGCAAGCGCCCAATTCCATTCTCGACCTACGAGCTGCCGTTTCACGCGATCGACTACTGCCTGCGCCAGGCGGGGATTACGCTGGCCGAGGTCGATCACTTCGCTTATTCCTACGACCCGTTCCTGCTGCTTGGGCAGCGCCGTGGCGACGCGACGATTACATTGCCGCTAGAGCCAAGCGCTCACCCAACGCCACTCGAGTGGGAGGCGGCCTGGGACCCGCTGTTCCTTGCCTCGATCGTGAACGCGCCGCGCCAACTGTCCGGCGGCGTGCCGCTGCATCTGCAGGCGCGCTTCCGCGGCGTGCGCGCGGCCGACATAATCCCGCGCTGGCATTTTGTCGAGCACCATATCGCCCATGCTGCCAGCGCATTTCATGCCTCGCCGTTCGAGCACGCCGCCGTGCTGACGCTCGATGGCCGCGGCGAGCGCGCGACCACAACTTACCACCTCGGCAGCGCGAACCAGCTCGAGCGGCTGGGGCAGGTGAGTATGCCGCACTCGCTGGGTCTCCTGTACGAGCAGGTCACCAGCTACCTTGGCTTCCTGCACTCCTCGGACGAGTACAAGGTCATGGCGTTGGCGTCGTTCGGCCAGCCGACGTTTCTCGACGATTTTCGTGAGATCATCCAGCTGGGTGTGGCCGGCCAATATACCATCCAGCCGCCGCGGCTCGAAGAGCGCTTTGGGCCGGCGCGGCTCAAGGGCGGCCCGCTGGAGCCGTGCCATTACAATATCGCGCATTCGCTGCAGGTCGCGCTGGAGGAGGCCGCGCTGGAACTGGTGAGCTGGCTGCATGAAGTAACTAGATTAGGCGACCTGTGCATGGCCGGCGGTGTGGCGCTCAACTGCGTGATGAATGCTCGCCTGCGCGACCGCGGCCCGTTCAAGCGCATCTGGGTGCAGCCCGCCGCCGGCGACGCCGGGACCGCGCTGGGCGCGGCGCTGTGGGTCGATGCCCAGGAACGGGCTAGCGACGAGCGGGCGTATTACATGGATCATGCATTTCTCGGCCCGGCCTACGCCGACGACGAGATCGAGGCGTTCTTGCGCTGGTCGAAGCTGCCCTACCGGCGGCTGACCGACATTGCCGCCGAGACGGCCGAGCTGCTGGCGCAGGACAAAGTGATCGGCTGGTTCCAGGGCCGCATGGAGTACGGCCCGCGCGCGCTGGGCGCCCGCTCGATCCTGGCCGCGCCGCTGCGCGCCGAGATGCAGGCGAGACTGAACGATATCAAGGACCGTGAAGACTTCCGCCCGGTCGCGCCGGTGGTGCTCGAGGAGGCGGCGCCGAGCTGGTTCGCCAATGCGGATGTTTCGCCATTTATGCTGTTTGTCTACGACGTGCTGCCCGACAAGGCCGATCGGATCCCGGCGGTGCGGCATGTCGATGGAACCGCGCGCATTCAAACCATCAACCGCGCGCAGCACCCGCTGTACTATGATCTGATTAAGGCCTTTGAGGCCCGCACCGGCGTGCCGGTGCTGATCAACACGTCGTTCAATACCCGCGGCGAACCGATCGTTTGTTCGCCACGCGATGCGATCGAGTGCTTCTGGACCTCGCCGCTCGATGCGCTGGTGATTGGCTCGTTCCTGCTGGAGAAGTAGTTATACCACGGATCAAAAAACCTCTCGTATCGAACGTTTTTTCGTTCGCAGAACGAAAAAACGTTCGATACGAAGAAGGAAATCCGTGTTTTGCGGGTGACCGCGCAAATCGTGTCAATAATAGCTATGAGTATAGAAATTTCGGTGGTCGTGCCAACCTGCCGGCGCCCTGAGTTGCTGGAGCGCTGCCTGGCGGCGCTGATGGAACAAGATTTCCACCCAGCCGCTTATGAGATTATCATTGCTGATGACGCACTGTGTGACGAGACGCGCGCGATCGTCGAGCGTTGGGCGCTGTGGTCCGCGGTGGTCGCCGATGCGGTCGCGTTAGGCGAGCGGGGATACGAGCGCGCGCACGAAAGCGTGCCACACGCGGCGCTTGATGTGATCGAGGCAGCGCCGCCGATAAGCGCCGTCGATCGGCAGCCGAGCGTGCGCTATATCGCAGTGACCGGCGCGCATGGCCCGGCTGCCGCGCGCAACGCCGGCTGGCGCGCGGCGCGCGGCGCGATCATCGCTTTCACCGACGACGACTGCATTCCCGATCCGGGCTGGCTCCGCGCAGGGGCATCTGCGTTCACCGACGGTGTCGCCGGCGCCCAAGGGCAGATCGTGGTGCCGCTGCCTGAGCGACCGATCGATTATGAGCGCGACGCGGCCGGCCTGGCCGGGGCCGAGTTCGCTACCGCCAACTGCTTCTACCGGCGCGAGGCGCTGGCCGCGGTCGGCGGCTTCGACGAGCGCTTCAGCGCGGCCTGGCGCGAAGACAGCGATCTGTTCTTCACGCTGCTCGAGCGCGGCCATGAGCTTGTGCGTGCGCCCGGCGCGGTCGTCGTCCACCCAGTGCGGCCGGCGAGATGGGGCGTGAGTCTGCGCCAGCAGCGCAAGAGCATGTTCAATGCGCTCTTGTACAAAAAGCACCCGGCGCTGTACTGGCGGCGGATTCAGCCCGCGCCGCCGTGGGCCTACTACGCGAGCCTCGGCGCATTAGTGTTGGGGCTGGCCGGCGCGGCGCGCGGGCGGCGGCGCGGGCTGATTGGCGGCGCGCTCTGGGCGCTGCTGACCGCGCGCTTTTGCGCGCGGCGGCTGTGCCAAACCTCGCGCGCGCCTCGGCATGTGGCCGAGATGCTGGTGACCTCGGCGCTGATTCCGCCGTTGGCGATCTTCTGGCGCGTGCGGGGCGCGATCAAGTTTCGAGTCTGGTTCTTGTGAGGGTCGGCTTTAGCGACGAGCAGAACAGCTGCGGCGCTAGTCGTAAGGCCAGTTGTGGTTTGACCCAACCCGTGGTATTGTACTCCTATGATATAGCATCTTCCAATCCACCGTCGCTTTCAGTCTGACCTCTCGCCCTCGTGCACCGCCGGACTCCGTTCGGCGGTTCTTGGCGTGCTCTGCGCCGTTCCCCCAGAGCGATAACAGACGTTGTACGTTGTGCTTGCTGGCGCCGCCGCACCGTGAGGTGTCGTTTTGTGGCTTGCCAATCACTCTCTAGACGCATGTTTCCGACTTATAGGAATCTCAGATAGAAACTGGACAACACAAGCTCACACAAAGCCACAAAGACCGCAAAGGAATGAGATTTACAGCTTCGCGACTTTGCGATCTTTGCGTGAGATCTCTGTTAGAAAGGGCGAACGGCATATGAACTCTGAAGCGACGACGAACTGCGACGAGACCATCAGCCGGGGGATTTCGTCACCCTTGTGGCGCAATCGCGACTATATCCTGGTTGTGGCCGCCGGAACGATTTCAGCGATTGGGACAAAGGTCAGTCAGATCGCATTACCCTTGTTGGTGCTCGGTCTGACACAATCGCCAGTTTGGGCGGGATTGCTTGGCGCGGCGCAATTGCTCCCGTATCTCTTCGTTAGCCTGCCAGCAGGGGTGTGGGTTGATCGGGTGAATCGAAAACGGCTCCTGGTCACGTGCGATCTGATTCGCGGTTCATTGCTGATAACCATTCCGCTCACATACTACTTCGGTATCCTCAGCATCTTGCAGCTTCTGGTGGTCGTATTCGTTGGGGGCATCTGCACAGTGCTCTTTGAAGTTGCAGATTTGGCGGCGCTCCCGCACATCGTGCACCGGTCGCAACTGGCCCATGCGCGGTCGCTCAGCGAGGGTATCGACGCAACGGCCACCGTCGTCGGGCCGAGTCTGGGCGGCTTTATTGTTGGGCTGGGCCGCACAACGGTGAGCGGCTCGGTATTAGCCTATCTAGTCGATAGTCTGTCGTATATCATATCGGCAGCCGCGTTGCTGACTGTGCGCCGGTCGTTGCAAGCACCCTACACACAGGCACATCCACGACTACGTGATGCGATGCGGGAGGGTCTGCGCTTTCTCTGGCGCCATCCAACGCTTCGGCCACTCATGGTACTTACGACGATCGTCAATTTTCTTCAGGCGCCGATTTCGCTCTTCGTCATTCTAGAGGCGCAACGGCGATTTGCGCTATCGCCAGCGGGGATCGGGCTGGTCTTCGGTATGGCCGGCGGCGCGGCGGTGCTTGGTTCCGCGCTGGCCGCATGGTGGTATCGGGTGGAGCGTCTTCGGCTGATTCTGGTGGGATCGTTGATCGTCTGGGCACTATCTGCGCTGACCCTGGCGTTCGCACCAGGCCCGCTGATCCTCGCGATTGGCATGGCGCTGACCCATCTAGTCTGGCCTATGTATGCGGTAGCACTGGTGTCGTACCGTCTGTCGGAAACTCCCGATCACCTACAGGGGCGTGTGATCAGCGCGTTCCGCACGCTTTCGTATGGCGCCGAGCCTCTGGGCCTTGCCGTTGGTGGCCTGGCAGTCACGATCGCGAGCCCGCCGCTGCTCTTTAGGGTCATCGGCCTGGGGCTGCTGCTGTGTGTTGGTGTAGTGGTGCGGACTTCGTTTGATGTAGCTTCACAGGCATAGCATGCCTGTCAATCGACTTGCGCGCTAATTCGGCTTCGGCCGGTAGTAGCGCGTGAGCCAGCGGCTAAGCCCATCGAGTCCCGGAAAAAGGACGCGCTCGGTGATATTCGCTTGATCCAATTTGTCGCGCACTTCGCGGATCACAGCCGCCGGGATGATGATCTTGCGCGCGATATGCTCGTGGGTATCGAGCCAATGATCCAAGCGGATCGACGCGCTTGAAGGCAGCGAGAACAGCGCGAACTGATTCACAATCCGATCGTCGAGCGAAGGTGGCTCGAAGAAGGCGACGAATGGCTCGGGGGCCAGGCGATCGAAGGCCGGCAGTGTATCGGCGGCGCGGCTGAGCATCTCGGCTGTAAAGACATCGGCGCCCTCTTCCCGCAGAATCGCGCGCAGCCGCTGGGGCAGCAGCCGATTTGATTCGACATAATCAACGCACCAGATCGCACTATCGGTGCCGCTGGGATTGTCTTCATCGGTGGCGAAATGCAGAGCCACATATGGTGAGTAGGTCCAGTCGAGCAGGCGGGTCGGCAGCCCATGATGCTGAGCCACGGCAAGCCAGTTCCAGATCGAGTCGCCTGGCGTGGCGTAGCGGTGGGCATAGCGCCGAAATGTGCGCAGCAGGTGCCCTTCCAGGGGTTCGTAGCCCCGCCCCAAGCGCATCAGACTGGTCGTCAGATGATGGGTGGCATGGCGCAGCCCGCGGTACACTTCCGTCGAGCGAAAGCGGCCAATCGATTCCTGCCATGCTCCAGCATACAACTGGTCGCTCAGGTCGTTCCAACTGCTGATCCGTATTTCTTCCATATCGACTCGTTTATTTTTCGAAAGTCCCTAAGCTTCACTATACCATGAGCATCGCACAACTTTCTCGCCAAGAATAATCGATATCTAGCAGCCTGTCGGAGAGAACGGTTTCCAGGGCGTCTGACAGCATTATGCAGTACAACGCATAATCGCATTGTGATGCGCTTTTCTCGGTTCTCTCCGACAAACTGCTAGATATCCGCATAGTAGCCAAGACAAAAAGAGGCCCGGCATAGTTCGCCGGACCTCCCTCTTTCGCGATGGCGCATGGGTGCTGGAACACCGATCAAGAATCCGCGAATTGTGCGAAAATATGCGAATATTTCGTCATATACTCGTGGAAATTAGTGTCATTCGCGGATAGTGCTCGAACTAGTACGATGGTGTTTCTTCGCCAACGCTGCGCTCGCGGTTAGCGCCGCTCGAGCCGGGCGGGTAGTACGGTGTGGCATGTTCAGCTTCGCGATCGGCCATGTTTGAACCATAGCTTGTGGTGGTGGGGATCGCCTCGTTGTTGATCGTGCTGCCGCCGCGATCCCGGTCGGCGTAGCTCGAAGCGCCCGGTGCGGTTGAGACAGTGCCGCTGCGCCGCTGACCGGTTTGGTTGTGCTGCTTGTCGAGCTGCTGACTGAGCGCTGGGACGAACTCCTTGATGGTGTCGCGGAGGTAGTTAGTCAGCATAGTGACCGCCGCGACCTTCAGCATGTCGATCTCGTCGTCGAATTGCGACAAGAAGCTGTTCGCCGTGGATCGCAACGAGCTTTGGCTGCTACTGCTATCGCGTCGATCGTCGGCCATACTCGCGTGCTGATTATAATCAGTAGCGCTGTATGGCTGGCCGTGCCAGCGCTGCTCAGTCTCGTCGCCGCCCATGCTGCCCAGCACATAGCCAGTAGCAACTGCGGCGCCGATCATCATCCAGGGTCGCTCGGCGACCTGATGTTTGATGTCGAAAGCCTGGCGCGCCTTGGTCTCAAGTGAGTCGAGCTTTTCATCCAGCGATGCCCGAGTCGACTCTATGTCTTGTCGGATGTCGTCCGATCTTTGATCCATTCGACATTCTCCTTGATTGTTTCAACGGTCCGCTCCGGCACCGGATGGATGTTCTTGATCTGCCGCTGGGCTGCAGAGAATAAAATGCCGCCGGCGATTGCCAGCACCACACCGACCAGCGCGTAGCCAGCCCAAACCGGCCAATCGAACAGGTAGGCGATACCTTGAGCAATCGCTAACACCACCAACAAGCCACCAACAGCTAACACCGCACCGGCTATACCCAGCTTAACACCTGCGTTCTTAGCCGCATCGAGTTCTTCGCGAACTTCTTGGCGTGCCAGGGCGATTTCTTTGCGGACAAGCTCCTGGGCATCACCGACGATACCGCTAATCAGCTGTGCCATCGACGAATCTTGTTCGCGCTCGTAGGCCATGACTACCTCCGCATGCTGCGTGCCAGCAGATAGCCAACACCGAGTCCAACCAACAGCGACTCGATTGGGTGCCGGCGGATGATATCCTCGAGGTCGGCGCGCATATCGGCCAGATCCTGCTGCTGCAGGTACGTGCCCGCGCGCTGCAAGGTGTTGGCGGCGGTGTCGGCCGCAGTTGCCATTGGCCCGCTCATCGGCGCCTTTTCGCGAATTGTTTGGGCGACATCGCTCATCTTTTCGCCCATCGTACTGGTCGTCGCGTCGGCCCGATCGACCGCCTGCTGCCCGAGGTCTTGAGCTTTGTCGGCCACTTGTTGGGCCTTGTCTTTCATGTCGCTGGCGACCTGTTGCGCTTTGTCGGCCGCCGTATCGACGGTGCTATGCGCCGTATCGCTCGCGCGGTTGACAGCATCGTGAGCCTGCTCGGCCGTCCGATCGAGTTCGCGCTCGGTAGCGCCGGGGGTCGTTGGGCGGTTCGGATCATAGGTCATGGTGCTCCTCCTTACATATCTTCCTTCTGCGCGAAAATCGGGTGCTATTGAAGGCACCGGTACTTTTCGCTATTGTGATAAAAAAAGAAGCGTGAGAGCTTAACGCTCTCAGACTCCCGCTTCCCCTCCACCCCGAGAAGGCTTTGACGTAGCCATCAAGTTACTTACTAACTTAATGTTTCCTTTAGCAAACGATGTGCCACCGCTACCAAAGACAAGCTACTTTCGAAAAATAAAGACTCGATAGCGGGCGTAGTGCGCAGGGACACGCTATATCGCGTCCCTACGCACTACGCACTACATTTTATTCGCTTTTTCTTCGAGCATCCCTTCATTGCGGATGGCACACCTTCTGCTGAAACTCCGATAGGGCTATGGTTATGTATAGATTCATCAAAAGGATACAAGCTATGTTGGACCAAACGACGAGCAAGCTAACCGAGCTTGTGCGCGCCGCCGCCCACCCGCTTGCGGGCGCGCCGCAGGACTATGATCCCCTGCTTGATCTGATCGGCGACGCGCGTTTTGTGCTGATCGGCGAGGCCTCCCACGGCACGCACGAGTTTTATCGCGAGCGCGCCCAGCTCACCAAGCGACTGATCGCCGAGCGCGGCTTCGCGGCTGTGGCAGTCGAGGCCGATTGGCCCGACGCTTACCAGATTAACCGCTCTGTGCGCGGCGAGGCTGGCCCCGGCGCGGCGGCGATCGATTCGCTGGCCGGATTCCAGCGCTTCCCAACCTGGATGTGGCGCAATGCCGATGTGCTCGATTTCGTTGGCTGGCTGCGCGCTCACAACGCTGCGCTGCCGCAAGCTGCACAGAAAGCCGGCTTCTACGGGCTAGATCTATATAGCCTGCACACGTCGATCGCCGCCGTGATTAGCTACCTGGATCATGTCGACCCGCCGGCCGCCCAGCGCGCCCGCGAGCGCTACGGCTGCCTGGAGTACTTTGGCACCGACCCACAGCTGTATGGCTACGCCACGAGCCTGGGCCAGGCTGAAACATGCGAAGACGCGGTAGTTGGCCAGTTGGTCGAGCTACAGCGCCGCACGGCCGAGCTGCTGCAAGGCGACGGGCAACTGGCCGAGGATGCGTTTTTCTCGGCCGAGCAAAATGCGCGCCTGGCCAAAAATGCCGAGGCATATTATCGCGCGATGTTTCGCGGTCGCAATGCCTCGTGGAACCTGCGCGACCGCCATATGGCCGAAACAGTCGACGCGCTGGCCGCGCATCTCAGCCACAAGGGTTCGCCGGCGAAGCTGGTGATCTGGGCGCATAACTCGCACCTTGGCGACGCGCGTGCCACCGAGATGGGGCAGCATGGCGAACTGAATGTTGGCCAGTTGGTGCGCGAGCGCTATGGCAGCACGGCTGTGCTGATCGGCTTCAGCACCTACCAGGGCACGGTTGCCGCCGCATCCGACTGGGATGCGCCCGCCGAGCTCAAGCAGGTGCGCCCGGCGCTGCCCGGCAGCTACGAGGCGCTGTTTCACGACACTGGCATTGCACGCTTGGTGCTGTGCCTGCGCGATGGCGGCGCGGTGGCCGAAGGGCTGCGCGCGCGGCGGCTCGAGCGCGCGATCGGGGTGATCTACCGGCCCGCGACCGAGCGCGCGAGTCACTATTTTTATGCGCAACTGCCCGAACAGTTCGACGCAATTATTCACATCGATACAACGCGCGCCGTCGAGCCGCTCGATCGATTAGCCGAGCAGGAAGTCGGCGAGCTGCCCGAGACCTACCCGACCGGCCAATGAGCGAAGAATGTCGCCCGCGCTGAAAGCGCACTAGCCGCGCCGCCCGCCGCGCTCCGCGGCCCGTTCCGACAGGCGCTCTTCGGTGCTGGTCGGCTGAAAATTACTCCCGGTGCTGCCGGCGTGCTGGCCGCGCGCGCGGCCGGTGGTTTTCAGTTGCAAGGTTGCGCTGCGCTGCTGCTCGCTGATCGGCATCGCCACCACCAGCACGCCATTATCGTATGTAACATTGGTCATTTCGCCGTCGACGCTCATTGGTAGCTCGATTTCACGATGGTAGTCGCCAACGCTCCACTCGCCAATCAGCAGATCTTTCACACCCTTGAGTGTGCCGCGCAGCTGTCCATGCAGCACCAGGCGCCCCGCGCCGGTGATCTCGATCTGAATGTCTTCGGGCTCCAGGCCCGGCATCGGCGCTGCCACCATCAGTCGATTCTCGGTGCTGTACATCTTGATTGGTATCCGCTGGGGTTCACTCTGCTCTTGCATGTCCTGCTCCTCTCCTGTTGTTCTATCAGCCCGAATGGCAGCGGCGCCCAATCACCTGCCGGTCGATTGCGATTGAACGCCGCGCTGCCTATGTAGCAACTCTCATTCCACTCTTCCGCGTGAAACATGTCGAGCGCCGAGAATCAAAAAAGCCGATCATGAAGAGCAATGCTCTCCTGATCGGCAAAAAGAACCTTACTAGTGCAGAATCAAGCGGGATGTTAGGAAATGAACATTCCTGCAATGGCATCAGTACAGGCTAGATACAATCTGCAATTACACGAGACTATCAGCGCTGCAAGCGTGCGGCCGCATAGCTCATCTGGCGGGCAAGCTCCTCGATCAGCGCCACATCCACGGAATCATACTGCCGAGCAGTCTTCGACATTGCCAAGGTTATCGATCCGATGAGGCGCTCGCCGGCCCGGAGCGGCGCAACGATCGCCGACGCTGGCTTGAGCGTGCCAAGAATCGAGCGCAGTTCCTCGTGCTTCGACACGTCGACTGATTTCGACTGCGTGGCGGCGATCGGCAGTTGCCGGGGGTCGGCTGGTTTGCTCGCATGTGTGCGCTTGCCGGGCGCAAAACTGCGGCGCCATGTGCGTACCAAACCTTCCGTATCAGGCTCGTGCACCGCTACCAGGCGCTGTATTCTTTCGCTTTGTGGATCAGCCAGATCGATAATGCAGGCATCGGCTAGCTCGGGCACCGCCAGGTGAGCTATATGGCCAAGCATCGAGTCCAGGTCCTGGGCCAACATCAATTGGGCGCTGGCCTTGGCCAAGAAGACAAAGCGCTGGCGCGCCAGCGTGTCGACCTCACGATCGTGCTGGCCATTGTTTCGCTTGGATGCCTGAGCCGGCGGGGCGCTGGTATCCAGTTGCATACCGACGATGCGCTGATTCAATGCCGATACGGCCTGTTTATGATCGCTGATGTCGCACAAGAGCCAGTGTAATGCGATTGGCTGCTGGCCTGTTTTCCCCCGGACGGTAACCACAGTCAGCCTGGCCTCGAACGGGGCGCGCTCCCATGATTGCAACGCAAGCTCTTTTTTCTGAATACCATCGGCCGTGGACAATTGGGCGATCTGGGCGCGGAACTCGCGGCGCTGCCCCTCGGGAACAAACAAAGCGATCGAGCGGCCAATCAAGTTGCGCTCAGAGCATTCGAGCAGCTTAGCGGCGAGTGGGTTCGCCTTACGAATTGTGCCGTCGAGACTTGTAACCAGGTAGCCGGCCGGCGCGTTGTCGAAGAGATGTTGGAAACTCTGGCTTTCCATTTCCAGCGCCTCACGGTCGTTGAGCCACTCTTCATGTTTCAGTCGCTGGTGGGCCTCGGCGAACTGGAGTTGCTCAAGGGCCAATTCCAGCTCTTCAAATGCTGCGGCCAGCACATCATTCTGTTGCGATAATAGACCACCCTGTTGGTACAGGGCCTGCACACGCTGACGCATGAGTTGGAGCTCCGGGGTCAGCTGTTGGTTGATCAACAAATCATTATCCTCCAAATCTGGTATGGCTGCGCGGTCGCGGAGCTTCAGTTCGCTCCGCCGAGCTGTGCTAGCTCTTGAGCCAGACTGGTGGTTCCATGAGCCATTCGAATCCATGCGGGCGGTTGGCCTGGCTGATGATGGCAAGGAGTTGATCGAGGTCGAATGGCTTTTCGAGGGTGATGCAGCCTAGCTGGTGGAGTGGTTCCGCGAGTGCTTCTAACAATCGGACATCTGTCGATTCTACAATGACCGGAATCGGCTTGGTTGCTAAGCACGCGCGTAATTGCCCCAGAAACGCGATTGTATCGTCCGAAGCAAATGGTGGCATCTCCAAGATCACAAATTCCGGATGATCGCGCTGAATATCGTGAACATTCAGCTGCTGCAAAGAACCACGCCGCAAGGAATACCCCTCAGTGCTGAGCACATCTTCTATAAGATCCAGTATTGCGCTGTCGTTGTCGATCGCAATCACGAGTCGATTCATCTATGCACCTCGGTCATTCCACTATTCGGCGGATTTTGCGGAATGTTTTTTATCGTGCTTCGTTGGGGAGCAAGCCTCATCCGCTGCGACGCTGAACAGTCCACTGGCGAGCTTGGCAAGCGGTTGGACACAAATAAACCGACTCGTTAATGATGATTAACGAGTCTAACCGGTTGTGATCAAAGCTGGTAGGGGGAAAAGAGTGACATGTTTGTCAGGAAATCTCCTGACATCCATACTTAGGGACTTGGCATTTTCAAAGCATCCCAACATGTGTAGTGCGTAGATCACCGGACGCACTACGCACTACGCACTACGATGAGGCTGGGATGATGTCGTATTTCCGAGGCCGTTACACTTCTTGCAGCCAGCCCTGGTGCATGGCATAGCGCACCAGCGCTACGCGGCTGTTGAGTCCTAGTTTTTCCATGGCCCGCGCCTTATACGTCTCGACGGTCTTGACGCTGAGATTGAGTTGCGTGGCGATCTCTTTGTTGCTGTAACCCAGCGCGATCAGGCGCACGACGTCGGCCTCGCGCTCGCTCAATATCGCGATCGATGGCGCGCTCGATGCTGATTGCTTGCCGACAAAACTATCGACTACTTTGCCCGCCAGTGCCGGGTCGAGGTAGACTCCATCGCCGGCGACGATGCGAATCGCGTGGATCAACGTTTCGGCAGCCGAGCGCTTCAGCACATAGCCCGACGCGCCGGCCTCAAGCAGCTTGCGAAGATAGCCGGTGTCTTCATGGACGCTGAGCGCCAAAATCTTGATCTCTGGGCAATCGCGCTTGATCAGCTCGGTGGCCTGCGTGCCGTTCATGCCCGGCATGGTGATGTCCATAACAATCACGTCGGGCCGGCAGTCGCATACAGATTGCCAGGCGCTTTCGCCGTCGCGCGCCTGGCCAATCACTTCCATATCGGGCTGCGCATCGACCAGCGTCTTGAGACCGGCACATACGACGTCGTGATCGTCGGCGAGAAAGATTCGCAATTTACTCATAGAGAGATTCCTTCGGCGTTCGCGGTTCTGCCTACCAAGTGAAGCCGGCAAACGATTGCATACGCATAATATCTAGAGATGCGAGCAATTTTTATGCCAGGTCGGCGACCGCGCCTGGCCATATTGCTGGGATTTGCGCGAGCATGCAGCGCATGATGTTCGCGGCAAGCTGCCGTGCATTCCGGCAATCTTCATGTACCCGCGAGCAGCTCGGCCGCCCACTGCTCGCCGGCCTGGCGCGCCGCCGCGGCCCCGCCATGGCGTGCATCGCTGACATAGCGCCGGCTGCGGCGCCCGCCCGCGCGGACATACACATACCAGCCAACCAGCTTCTGCTCGGGGCGGTCGACACGCACCAGCCGCATACTGTCGGGCAGCGCTGGCGTCGGGCGCTGTGCAACGCGCTGGCGCATCTCGGCGCGCCAGATCTCGGCGCGCTGCAGCGAGCCGCTGGGCCCGCCAAAGCGCGCATCCGAAAAATAGCGCGTGAAGGTCGCGCCCTCGTAGTACACCCGCGCCATCCAGCCGATCGAGCCGCTGGCTGGGTAATCCATGCGCGTCAGGCCGCGTGAGTCGCTAGGGATCGGAATCGGCTCGTCAAGCGCCGGTTCTTCCCAGGTCGCGGCGATCTCAGGTGCGACTTTACGAATAGTTGGCATAGTTTGCTTTAGCATGGCTAGCAACATCTTTTTGGAGTGGACTGATTATAACACATCGTATATGCTCCTATTTCCTTCAGTTCCCATATTTCCCTTTGGCTATGCCAGGGAAATATGGGAATTAGGGGAACTAGGATTGAACTTGTGATTGGCTGGACTTAGGGGGCGACAGTCGCCGGCTGGCGCTGCCAGCGGATGAGCGCGTAGCCGCCCGCGCCGGCGATCAGCAGGCCGACAAGCAGCCCACTGGCATTGCCGATGAAATCGCTGACATACTCCCACTGGCTGCCGAAGAGATAGCCGAGGATGCCATAGCCCAGCAGCCAAGTCAGCTCGCCAACCGCGTCATACGCCACAAAGCGCCCGACCGAGTAGCCGCTGCTGCCGGCGATCAGGTTGATCGGCACGGCGATCGGCGTCAGCACGCAGCGCGTCAGGTAGATCGCCAGCGCGCCGCGCCGCGCGAAATAGGCCTCCGCGCGCAGCCAAGCGGCCGATTGGCCATAACGGCGGTTGATGGGGCGCCGCAGCAGGCGGCCCATCGCGTAGCTGAGAATGTCGCCCAGTAGCACGCCCGCCAGGCCAAGCGTAATCGTGGTGTAGACATCGAGCACGCCCTGTTGGATGAAGGCGCCGCCGGCCACGACACAGAGTGTGCTTGGCAGTGGCAGCCCGATTGCGGCCAGCATAAACACCAGTGCGAGCACTACCGCGCCATAGGTGACGATGTATGTCAGGAGCAGGTCGTTCAGATCGCTGAGACTCATGGCGTGGCCTTTTGCAGCGTGTTCTGGATCGCATCGGCGAGGGCGCGCGGCCCACCAGGATAATGCTGCTCTTCGCTAAGGAAATCCAGCGGCTTGTCCTCGTTGCCTGCGAGCGGTACGCCAATCGCATCAAAAATGGTTTGTTCGGGCACGCCGGTGCTGTTGGCGATATAGCGGATGCTCATCCAGGGACGCACATCGCGCAAACCGGTCGCGACTGGATTCTTCCGATATTCCGTGATTGCGCTCCTGGCCTTGTCGACGATGACGAGCTCAGTGCTGTTAGGCACGAGGCCAAGCTTGTAGATTCGATTAAGTTCGCCCAGCGATTGGTCGGCGTTGCGCTGATTGAAGGGAATTGCCAGCGCGCTATACAGATATTCTTCCGGCACCGCATACGCCACGGCGATGAAGCGAATCGTCATCCAGGGGCGGATCGCGTCGACGCTGGCGCTGCCGCGATCGAGACCCTGCTGGCGAATGTACTGCAGCTCCTGGAAGGATCTTACGGAGCGTATGCCAAAGATTGTGGCAATCGCGAGGCCCAGCGCGATCACCCCAATCGTCAGCGCCAAGCGCACCCGCGGGCGCGACAGGACAGGTCGCGGCTGGTCGTTCATAGCGACATTCCTTGCTCGGGCGCGCCAACCGCGCTCCGCCAGCAACCGATTGCGCCGAGCGTGCGCCGTTGGTGCGAATGCTTACCATTGCCGATGATTGGCATATAGTATCATAGGATTGCGCTCTCCTAGCGCGACATCGTTTTAATATTCCTGGGTCAATTGATGTGTGTGTCGCCATTCCGTAGTGCGTAGTGCGTAGTACGTAGGAGTACAAACTACGCACTACGGGCTGACAAAATGCCAATTCGGATGTCAAACGACCCACTACTATGCTAACCAATGTGTCTTCAGAAATTGTTAAGAAGTGATGTGGAGACTATGTAGACGCAATGCCCCTACTCTCAATGTGAGAGCAGGGGCACCAGCACACGCCATAGTATTACACGGGTGATTACGCGCCGTCGTCTCGGCCGGCGAGCAGATCGGCAGGATCGAACGGCTCGGCCTTGAAGCTTGGCCGCCCCTGCGCGTCGAACCATGTCTCTCGTGGCCGATCGTAGTACAGCTCGATGCCATTGCCATCCGGGTCGCGCAGATAGACCGAAACCGTTGCGCCGTGATCCTCGCCCAAGTCGAGCGGGTAGTCGTAATCGATCAGCCGCTGTACCGCGCGGGCCAGCTCACGTTCGTTCGGGTAGAGCAGCGCCACATGGTGCAGCCCTGTATGGCCCTCGGGTGGCGGCGTGCCGCCCACGCTCAGAAACGTGTTCAGGCCAATATGGTGGTGGTAGTCGCCGGCGGCCAGCAGCACCATCTGCAGGCCGATCGCCGGCCCATATGCGGTGACAGTGAAACCCAGCACGTCGCGGTAGAACGCCGTTGCCCGCTCAAGATCGGCGACCCGCAGATGCGCGTGTCCAATACGGACCGCGGGATGAATAGCTGTGTGACTCATGATTGTCTCCTATGATTAATTACGACGATGGTAGAACTAAAAAGGCTTCAAAATCATCAGAACCAGAATAACGACGATGATCAGCAGTTCGAGCATCCGAGCCCTGATCACGGCCCGATCGGCGAGCGCAGCCCGCAATTCGAGGGTGAGTGCTCCGGTCGCCAGAGCGGCATCTAATGCGGCGAGGCGCCGTTTACGCCGTGGTGCCAGTACCACGACAACGATCGGGATGATGCTGATAAACAACAGCAGCGATACAAACAGCCAGTTTGTTTGCCCGCCCTGCAAAAAGCCGAACAAGGGCTGGCCTTGTAACCAGGCCGTGAGCAGACCCAGCACCAGCACTGTCTGGCTGCCCGGAATTACCATCAGCCGCTCGAAGCGATCGCTGAGCTTCAGGAGTGTGCCAACGATCTGTATATCGGTCGCGCGCGTTGCCTGAGCGTAGGCCACCCAGCGCCCAAGCAGCCCGCTGATGAACCAGATGCTGGTCAGGATGTGGAGCAGGCGCACGGTAATCATGAGCGTGCCTCCGAGCGCTGGCCCTTTATGGTTGCCAGCCATTTGAAGAGTGTGCGGCCCGGTTTCGCCAGCGGCGGCTGTTCCTCGCGGTCGGCTTGGTCGGCCCCGGCGCGGTCTGCCCGCGCGACCATGCCGTCATCCACGTCGGTGAGGGTCTCGGACATATAGGTATACACATAGCCATAATAGGCGGTCGATATAAAGAGCACTCGCATTGTTGTTTCCTTTCTATGCTGGACTACGCTCGGCCAGATCATCGGCGATGCCGAAGATTGCCGCGGCGAGATCCTGGGCAGCGCTGGCCCGCGCCGCGATATCGGCCGGCGTTCCGAGGCCGATCTCTTCGATCAGCTGATCCACTTTAGCCTGGAAGTGCGGCTTCTTGGCCGCGGGCGCGTCGCACTGAATGGCGGTGTTGGCGAAGATGAGAAAGCCGCCGATCCAGAACATCGCCTCGCGGTGGTAGCCCTGGCCGATCAGTTCCTGAGCGCCGTCGATGATATATGGCCGTATATGCGGCTGCAACTTGAACTGAAACGGCACTGGCGTGCGAGTGACGGCCACGGCCTGGTCAAATGTCTCCGCGCAGTCGCGCAGATACCTGTCGACCTGCTGCCGCGACAGGTGTGCGAATCCCAGCAGCCGAAGTATCGCCTCGTGCAGCTCGGCATGCCCGTGCGCGTGCAGCACCTCGCGCATCAGCACCAGGCAGCGCCGATGGGTCGGCGCCCGCAAGCTTGCCTCGGCAAGCAGCCCAGACAGAAATAGAGCACCGCTCGACAGCAGCCAACTGGCCTCAGCCGGGGCGGCTGCGTGTTGCAACCCCCCGAGAACTTGGCTGACCATCTGCTTCTCCTGGCTGCAGCGCGCTACGACCCAGCGCTGGTGCGCGTATTGCGCGGCGACCGCCTGCTGAAGCGGCGCGAGCAGGCCGTATGGGTCGGCCAGGATGCCTCCGGCGGCCAGATTTGCCGCTAGCTCTGGGTTGGCTAGCACATCCTCCGGCGTGCGATACCGTTCGCTACTTACCGTGCCGTATTCCAGAATCAGCCCGTTGTAGGCGACATCGTGCGTCATCGGATCAGTCAATTCGTCGCAGACGATGTTGAGGTCTACGTCACGGTAGGATGGAAATGGCGCCTCGTGCGGCAGCGTCAGGATGCTGCCCAAAAGATGCGCGCCACGGAAACCGGGGATCTGTTTCCCGTGAAGCTCAACCCACTCGCTGACCGATGTAATCACCTGCCCAACATTCTTAGACATCGTGCATATTCCTTCTGATGGCGGCGAGCGGTCGTTCCGAGCGCTCGCCACCCTGCTGTATACAACTGATGGAGCGAGGATAGCAGAGGGGTGGCTACAAACTGGCTACAGCGAAAGAGCGTGACGAGGTGACAAGATGACATAGGACCGAGAACCGATGATAGAGGATAGAGGATAGAGAATCGCGCCATCCTCGATCTTCCATCTTCTATCCTCGATCCTTATCTGCTCTGTCACCCCTTCATCTTGTCACTTTGTTATTGGGATGCTTTATTTGAGGCTTTAAACAGTGCGGGCTTCGGCGAGGGCCTGTTCGAGTGAGAGTGCGCGCCCGGCCAACCACATGGCGGCGAAGGTTGGTTCGTCGAGCTGACTGCGAACGATCGCCTGGTAGCGATCGTGCTCGCGCTGATCGGGCGGCCATGTCGGCGTGCCTGTCATCTCGCGCAGCGCGTCAGCCGCGCCCCACAGCCGAGCGGCGCGTTCCGGCTCTTCCCCCAGCACCGCGACCGCCGCGAGCCCGGCCAAGCCCTCGGCAATCCCACGCGGCACATGAATCTCCTCGAACTGATCGAGACACTGCCGGAACTGGCTGCGCGCCTGCGCTACATCGCCCTGGTGCAGCGCGACAAACCCCAGGTTGTGCAGCAGCCGCGGAACCTCGGATCGGCCGCCCAGATCCTGGTGAAGTTGCAGGCTCTCGGCATAGATCGCGGCGGCTTGCTGGTAGTCGCCGCGCGTGCGCGCCAGTTCGCCGAGGTTGTTGAGCGCCAGCGCAACCAGCGCGCGGTCCTTCAGGGCGCGGGCCAACGCAAGTCCCTCGTCGTAACTGGTTTGGGCCTCGGCGAAGTTTCCCTCGTATAAGGCCACCAGCCCCAGGTCAATCGCCGCCTGCGCGACATACCAGGCGTCGCCCATTGCGCGAAAGAGTCGCAGGCACTGCTCGAGCGGCTGGCGCGCAGCCCGATAATCGCCGCGCTGGAGCAGTGCTCCGCGCCCGCTGTTGAAAAGTATGAGCGCCTGCATCGCCGGGTCGTCGAGCGTGCCGAGCAGTGGCTCCAGCTCTGCCAGCAGCGATTGGAACGCCGGATCGCTCTGGTAGTGCGCGCTGAGCGCCAGAAACACCAGTGTGTTGGCCAGCTCGCGCCGGGCCTGCTGTCCGGCAGATGTTGGGTTCGCCAACGGGCGCCAGATCTCGGCGTTGGCCGTGAGCCGGGCGCGTGCAGCCGCATAGTCGCCCTGGAACAGCGCCAGAAGCCCTGCGCCATAGAGCGGCCTGGCAAGCGCGACCGCTGGCGCCGGAATACGTTCGACCAGGTCAAACACGCGCTCCAGCCACCGCCGTCCCTCACTTGCATAGCCACGTACAAACCAGAACCACCACAACGCCCCGCTGAGTCGCACGGCGATGTCCGCTTCGCCAGCTTCCAACGCCCATGCCAGCGCGGCCCGCAAATTGGCGTGTTCCTGATCGAGCTGGTCGAGCCAGGCGATCTGATCCGGCCCGTGCAGCGCCCGCTCGGCGCGCTCGGCCCAATCACAGAAATAGGCCGCATGGGCGCGCTGCGCGGTGGCGGCCTCGCCGCGCTCGGTCAAGTGTTCGAGCGCATACTCGCGGATCGTCTCCAGCATCGTGAAGCGCGGTTCATTGTCGGCGCCGGCGTTGCGCTGGATCAGCTGATGATCGATCAGCGCCTGCAGACTGTCGAGCATACTTGCCGCCAATGGGCCGATCGCGCTGCTGACCGCTTCGGCGGCGTCCAAGGTCCAGCCGCCGGCAAAGACTGCCAGCCGCCCAAGCAGCAACTGCGCGCTGAGATCCAGTAATGTGTAACTCCAATCGATCGTGGCCCGCAAAGTGCGCTGGCGCGGCGCAAGGTCGCGCGGCCCATCGGTGAGCAGCGCCAGCCGGTGTTCGAGGCGCGCGAACAACATCTTGGGCGAAAGGATGTTCATCCGCGCCGCGGCCAGTTCAAGCGCCAGCGGCAAGCCATCAAGGCGCACGCAGATCGCTGCGACCTGGCGCGCGTTGGCCGCCGTCAGCTGAAAAGTCGGGTCGAACGTGCGCACGCGCGCGAGGAACAGCGCGACGGATTCGATCTGCGCCAGCTGATCGGCTGGCGGCAGGTTGGCCAGTTCTGGGAGCGCCAGCGGCGGCAGGGCAAAGGTATGCTCGCCAGAGATGCGCAGCGGCGACCGGCTGGTGATCAGAATCTTCAGATCCGGCGCGGCGGCCAGAAGCTCCGCAACTAGCGGCGCTGCTGCCGCCACATGTTCGAAATTGTCGAGCACCAGCAGTAGTTGCTTATCGCGCAGCGCCGTTTGCACCCCGGCCATCAGCGAGCGGTCGCCGGTCTCCGATACGCCAAGCGCCTGCGCGATCGCCGCGACGACCAATTCTTCAGCGCGCAGCGGCGCGAGTGCGACAAATACCGCGCCCTGAGCAAAGCGATCGCGCATCTGCGCTGCCGCTTCGATGCCAAGCCGGGTTTTGCCGGCGCCGCCCGGCCCGCTGAGCGTCAGCAGGCGCACGTCGCTGCGCTGCAGGGTCTCGCACACCGCCGCAAGCTCCTGCTCGCGGCCAATCAGCGACGAGGCCAGCGCCGGCAGGGTGGCCGAAACCGGCGGCCGCAGATCCGGCGGCGTTGTCACGACTGCAGATGTTGTATGCAGGCGCGGTTCCGACGCAGGCTCCGGGCGGGGCCGCAGAACTGGCTGGCCCGCGAGCACGGCATCGTACATCGCCTGCGTTTCCGGCAGCGGGCTCACGCCGAGCTCGCGCGCCAGCAGCATCCGGCAGTGCTCGAACTGGCGCAACGCCGCGCTTCGGTCGCCGGTGGCGGCATACAACGCGATCAGTTGGCGATGCACCTCCTCCGCCAGCGCATCAATCGTAAGATAATGCTGCGCGGCGCGGATCGCGTCGGCGTAGGCGCCGCGGGCGGTATCATCGTCGATCAACGCCGCAAGCATGTCCAATATGCGGCGTTCCCAAATGTGCCGCTCCTGGTCGGCCCATGCCTCGAATTCGGGAGCATCAGGCAGGCTAAAGCCATCCAGAAATGGCCCCTGCACCAGTTGGATGGCCCGATGAAGCGCCTCGCTGCGCCCGTGCGGCGCCGACGTGCTCGACAGGTGCTTGAAGACCACGCTGTCGGACCACACCTGCGTGAAATCCAGCCCAATCTGGTCGTGAGCAGTCACAATCACGTCGGGATCTGGCAGCGCGCGGCGCAGATGGGTCAGGAGATGTGCCAAGCTCCGGCGAGCAGTTGTCTCGGGGGTGTCGGGCCAGAAGAGATAGCAGAGTTGCTCGCGCGGGATGGCGCGCGTCTCACATGCGAGGCGGTAGAGCAACGCCCGCGTCTGGCGGCGCGCGAGCGCAAGCGGCGCCTGGCCGTATTGCACCAGCGGCGGCCCCAGCAGCGTGATCCGCAGCTCAGCCGGTATCGCCTCACTGTCGGCTTCGGAAACAGAAAGCATCACCATGAATTGCGCACCGCATGTGTTCGGATGTGGCCTTGTGCGCCCAGCATAGCACTGCTGTCAAGCGCTGCGCGGGGGTTGGATGTGCGGCGGGTTTCTGCACGGCGCAGGCTCGTGATAGTGAACAAAATAATCGGGTAGCCCACGCCGGTGGGCTTGGTTGCCGTAGCCGGCGGGTTTAGCCGCCCGGCGCGTTCCACGTATGCCTCTGGCGTTTGCCGAAACGGCGCGATCTGGTGCATAATCAAGCACCGTCAAACTACAACTGCAATCTGAATTGCACGAGGAGCACCGATTATGGCGACCTCCGGTCAGTCGCTCGAAAATCCCCTTACTGGCGAGCGGATTGTGTTTATTGAGACCGCGCGGGAGACTGAGGGCGCGCGTGTGGTGATCGATCATTTCTTGCCGCCGCACACGAATACATTTCCCGAACATCTCCAGCTGAACCAAGAGGAGCGATTCGAGATCATTGCCGGCTCCGCGTCGTATAGCATCGAGGGGGCGCAGCGCCAGGCGTCTGCTGGCGATGTGATCGTGGTGCCGGCGGGCACTCCGCACCGCAATCCATGGAATTCGAGCGCTGCCCCGCTGCATTTCCGGCATCAAACCGCGCCGGATCTCGGTTCGGAGCAGTTTTTCGAGACAATCTTCAGCCTGGCGCGCGATGGGCAGACCAACCGAAAAGGTGAGGTGCCGCTCCTGCACCTGATCGTCATTGGCGATGCTCTCGCGAGCAAAACCTACCAGACCGGCATCCCGATCGGTATCCAGCGCGTCCTGATTCGCATCCTGGCGGCGCTGGGGCGACGGTTGGGGTATCGCGCTCACTATCCTTAGTGCAAGCAATCGCAAACTCGTTAATTCCACTAATCGGCGCGTGATCGACAATCCTAGCCCGGTGCCTTCGCGCTGGCGCGAGTAACTGCCATCGATTTGGCGAAACGCATCAACGCATCAAAGATCAGATCGCGATCTGCTGGCGCAATGCCAATGCCGCTGTCGCTTACCTCAATCTGCAGCCATGCCGGATGTGCTGCACAATCCGGATTGTCGCCCGCTTCACCCAGAATCTGGCGCTCCATGAAACCGATGCGCGCCGAAATCGAGCCATGCTCGATGAACTTAACGGCGTTCGAAAGGAGATTCAGCAAAATCTGTCGCAACCGAAGCAGATCACCCCGCAAATGCACCGGCAAAGCTGGATCGATCCATGAAGTGAGCTGCAATCCCTTGGCTTGCGCCTGTGGCGCGCAGATGGCCATCGACAGCGTGGCTCCTTTAAGGATAGTAGGATGGTGTGAAAACAACACGACGCAACTGGCACCACTTTAGAATAGCTGATTATAGCAAATGCTCATATATTCGCGATTACCAATCTGCCTACGCACGGTCGCATTCAGCATCAGACAAACGTGCGCTTGTGGTATACTTTGCACGCAAAGGCACCGCAAAGCTAAGTATGAGCGCGGCTCGCCGCCGAAATACGAGACATTGCAGATAACGACAAACAGGAATGCACATGGTTCACAGCGATGATGCTGCTACACTTCGGCAACAGGGCTACCGGCTAACTCCCCAACGCTTGATGGTGCTGGAAGTTGTGAAGAGCAGCGGAAAGCACTTGACGGCTGAGGAGGTCCACGCCGCGATTCTCCCGCACCATCCATACGTCAATATTGCGACGGTCTATCGCACGCTACAATGGCTACAGGAAGTCGGGCTGGTTGCGCCGATCGCGACGGGTAATGGGCCGCTGCACTATGAGTATGTACGCGGCGAAACGCACCATCACCTGGTATGCCAGGGCTGTGGTTACGAGCAAGAGATTGGCGATGATATCCTCGCCGTACTGAAGGCGCAGCTTCTCGAGCGCTACGCTTTCACCGCGGAGTTCCATCACCTGGCCTTGCCGGGGCGTTGCGCAACATGTCGACAAACCGACGACAATGATGCAACCGAAGCATAGGAGCACATGGTATGAATTTGTTACGACGGTTATTCGGCGGCGATGCGCCGGCCAGCGATAGCGCAATCCATCTGTATGTGCGCTGCGATCGCTGCGGTGCGCCGGTGCATGTGCGCGTCGACCCGCGCAACGACCTGGTGATCGAATATGGCGACGACGACGACGCATCCGGCTACCGGCTGATCAAGGAGATTATGGACTCGCGCTGTTTCCGGCTGATGCGCGCCGAGATCGAGTACGACCGCGGCCGGCGCGAGCTCAGCCGCACACTCGAAGGTGGAACATTCATCAGCAAAGAGGAGTACGATCATCTGGCTGCTCAGCAGGCCGAGGAACGCGCCGCCAATAGCAGTTAGAACGTCGTTGTTTTACAGCATCCTACTCCCCCTAGTGCGTAGTGCGTAGGGACGCGATATATCGCATCCGTATTACGCACTATGAAGGCCGCGCCAATTAAGCATCGCGTATATATCGCTATCGCGCGAATATGCAGCACAGCAGCAGGCCTAACGCCATCGATACCATGATGACTATGAACGCGATCGCCACATACTGCCCCAAAACGTGCGCAGCCGCGACGGCTGGGCGCATGCCTCGATCATCAAGAGTGTTCGCGCACCCTGCCGAAAGAGAATATCATCGCGCAGCTTACCGAATGCCGCCACCGTATTCATCTCGGCCTGGAAAATGATCGATGTACCTTCGTATGGCGCCTATCGTAGCATCACTATACGACTGATGTAGATGACGATATTGTCACAAAAGCGGCGGGTCGGTCCGTCTAGCACGGCACGTTCGGCGCCGTGAAGGGCTGCTTGCAATGCTTGCAGAACGATAGCTTCACGAAAGATTCGCTAAATGGTATACTCTCAAGACCAAAAGAACCAGCAATGGCACAGGAGGCGACATGAGTGAAGCAGTCGATCTGCTGCTCGTCAACGGCACGGTCGTCACCATGAATCCCGATGGCGACGTGTTCAACGATGGAGCGGTAGCCATTCGCGGTCGCACGATCGTCGCCGTCGGCCCGGCAGCTGAGCTGATCGATCGCTACCAGGCCCAAGAAATACACGACTGTCGCGGCTGCGCGGTCATTCCCGGCCTGGTCAACGGCCACGCGCACGTACCGATGAGCCTGCTGCGTGGGCTGGTCGCCGACCAACAGCTCGACGTATGGCTCTTCGGCTATATGTTTCCAGTCGAGAGCCGCTTCGTCGACGCCAACTTCACCTACACCGGCACACAGCTTTCGTGCGCCGAGATGATTCGCGGCGGTACGACGACGTTTGTCGACATGTATTACTTCGAAGAGGAGGTAGCGCGCGCGGCCGATCAGGCTGGGATGCGCGCGATCTGCGGACAGACGGTGATGCGACTGCCGACGCCCGACGCGCAATCATACGACGAAGGGCTGGATCGCGCGCGCCGCTTCATCGAGCAATGGCATGCGCACGAGCGAATCATCCCAACGATCGCGCCGCACGCACCGTATACCTGCACCGACACGATCTACCGCGAGGCGGCCGCACTCTGCAAGCGCTATGGCGTGCCGCTGAATACGCACCTCTCCGAAACCGCCCGCGAGGTCAGCGAGAGCCGCGGCGAGCGCGCCATGACGCCAATCGCCTACGCTGCCCGCGTCGGCGCGTTCGACGTCAAGTGCATCGCGGCCCATGCTGTTCACGCCACCGAGGACGATACGATTATCATGCGCGATCGCGGCGTTGGCGTGGTGCCCTGCCCTTCATCGAACCTCAAGCTGGCCAGCGGCATCGCGCCGATCCGCCAATTTATCGAGGCTGGCGTGAAGACTGGGCTCGGCACCGACGGACCGGCCTCGAACGACGACCAGGACATGTTCACCGAGATCCACTTGGCCGCACTCTTGCCCAAAGGTGTCAGCGGAGATCCAACCGCTGTGCCCGCGCAGCAAGCATTAGCGTTGGCAACCTCGCTCGGCGCCCAGGCGGTTCACCTCGACCATCTGATCGGTTCGCTCCATTCCGGCAAACGCGCCGATATTGCAATCGTGGAACTAGGCCGGCTGCACACCGCGCCGCGCTACACCTACGCGCCCCATGCGATCTATACGCACCTGGTCTACAGTGCGCGCGGCGGCGACGTGCGCGACGTTCTGGTCGATGGGCGCTGGCTGATGCGCGCGCGCCAGTTGCTGACGATCGACGAGCAAGATGTGCTGCGCCGCGCCCAAGCGATCGCCGACCAGATCAACGCCTTCCTGGCCGAGCGCGAGGTCAACCTGCTCGATAAGATCTTGGGCATCGGTGGAGTGCAGCAGGATGAACTCTTTGAAGTGCAGGTCAAAGCGCAGATCGACGAGCTTGTTATCCAGCGAATCGAAGAACTGCTCAATCGTGCCGATATCACGATCAGCAAGGCCAGCGAGCGCAAGCAGTACGATACCTACTTCACCTGGAACGATGTTAAGAAGGGCCGCATCCGGCTGCGCGAAGATCATCGCGTCGACCCGGGCGCGCGAGTCGAGCCAAAATATACCATCACGCTCACCGCGCCAGCAAAGCGCCGCGAGTACGTGTCGGCGGCGCGGATCGGCCGCGCGCGCTACACTGCCCCGGCCGATCGTACGCTACGCTTCTACCGTGAGTATTTCCAGCCCGACCATGTGATCGAGATCGAGAAGCATCGCCGGCGTTGGCGGATTGTCTACAAAGGCGAGGACTTCGCGCTGAATATCGATACACTGGCCGGCCAGCGCGAACCAGGGCCATACCTGGAGATCAAGAGCCGTACCTGGAGCGGCAAAGACGCCGACGCCAAAGCCGCGCTGATCGCCGAACTGCTGGCGCTGCTGGAGATCGAGGAGCAGGCGCTGGTGAAGCAGGAATATGTAGAATTGTAAATTGCAAATTGTAAATTGTAGCCAAAGCTCATCTGCAATTTACAATTTACAATTCGAGGCAACTATGCCACCAAACGGAATCTACATGATTGGCTTAACCGGCAATATCGGCTGTGGCAAGAGCACAGTTCTAGCGATGTTGCGCGAGCGCGGCGCGCATGTGATCGACGCCGATCGCGTGACGCACGAGCTACAGCAGCCTGGCGAAGAGGTCTACAGGCAGATCGTCGCGGCCTTCGGCGCGGGTATCCTCAGCACGCCCGGCGGCCCAATCGATCGGCGCAAGCTCGGCGCGATCGTCTTCGCCGACCCAGCCGCGCTACGGCGCCTGGAACAGATCGTTCACCCGGCGGTGCATGCGCGGATCCAGGGCTGGCTAGACAGTGTGAGGCTAGAGACTAGAGGCTTGAGACTTGCAGGTGAAGACGCACAAGCCTCAAGCCTCAAGCCTCTAGTCTCACCAGTAGCGGTGATCGACGCAATCAAGCTGCTCGAGGCGGGCTGGCGGCCGCTCTGCGATGCGATCTGGGTCGTGACGTGCCCGCCTGAGCAGCAACTCGCCCGCGTGATCGCGACGCGTGGCATGAGCGCCGAAGAGGCGCGCACTCGCATCGCCGCCCAGCCGCCCCAGGCCGATAAGGTCGCCCAGGCCGACGTCGTGATCGACAACGGCGGCACGCTCGACGATACGCGCCGGCAGGTCGATGCGGCGTGGCAAGCGATCGGCTGAGCCAGGCAGCATCAGGCGGCCGATACAGCGCAAACCGACCAAAAAAACGGCCGGCTCACATGGAGCCGGCCGTTTTTTTGGTCGGGTCGTGCGGCCTACCAGCGGCTGCTGGATCGGCCCGACGACTGGCGCTGCTGCTGGAAGCAATCCGAGCAGTACACCGGCTTGTCGCCGCGCGGCACGAACGGCACCTGAGCCTCTTTGCCGCATGATGCGCACGTGGTCGTGTGCATCTCGCGCGGGCCGCGGCTGTAGCTATCGCGGTCGCCGTAGCTATCGCGGTCGCTGTAGCCGCCGCGGCTCGAGCCGCCGGCCTTGCGCTGCTGCCGGCAGGATGGGCAGCGCGTCGGCTCATTGGTAAAGCCCTTCTGCGCGTAGAACTCCTGCTCGCCGCTGGTGAAGACGAAATCCATCCCACAGTCCCGACAGGTGATTGTTTTGTCTGCGTAACTCATCGCTCGCAATACTCCTTATAAGAGAAAAGTAACTAATTGTCTCTAAGCTTGGAACGATGAGCGAAGAACACGCGTCCTGGGGAACAGGAGGAGATCTGAGGCATCGTGGAGACCCAACCTTTATAAGACAACCGCTATTATACCACAGAATATGATGAATAGCAATAGCTTGCAAGGCACCAATCCGTAACGCCAGCGCGCCGGCGTTCGTCTGGATCGACGGCCTAGTGCAATTGCAGATTGCAAATTCACCGGGTACCCTCTGGGTGTGGGTACCCGATTGCAGATTGAATTCTACGTTTTGTGAAGCGATCGAGCATATACCGAAGGCCGAACAGGTCGCTTGGAATTGCACTAGACAATCCAATACAGTTTTTGGCAGTTCCGGCCCTGTACGATACAGCCTTCAATCAGTTATGATGATCGGGCAACATCACTAATGTGATCGCTCGCAAAATACGGATTTTTGTTCTTCGTATCGAACGTTTTTCGTTCGCAGAACGAAAAACGTTCGATACGAGAGATTTTAATCCGTGGTGATCAATATTCAAATCCACTGCGTAAATCGTGTAATATAAGAAAGAAACGGCCATGGAAGTACTTGCCATCCTCGTTGCATTCCTGCTTTGCATTGTGCTCCCGGTCGCCTTGGTCGCGGCGCTGATTATCTGGTTGGTGCGGCCGCGCGACAAAGCGGCACAGCAGCCAGAGTCGACAGCCACATTCGGCAGCCGCGCCGTTTTGGATGAACTCGAACAACTGCTCAACAAGTGGCAATCGGCCGGCCAGCTACGCCACGAAACCGTTGCCGAACTGCGCATGCTGCTCGCGCAGGAACGCAGCGGTCCCACACGACTGATCGGCGCCCCGTCCGCACCCACAACGACCGAGCCAGTCGCGCAGCCGCCGTTCAGCGCGCCAGCAAGTGGGCCACCGCTTGCAACCAGCGCCGCGGCCGCGCTCGAGGGAGTCGCACAGCCGATGGTCGGCACGTCAGCGCCTGCGGCCACGCCGGCGATCGCGGCTCGATCATTCGGTGAACGCGTCGGCAGCGCACTGCTTTCGCTGCGCACGCGACAGACCGTTCTATTCCTCGGCGCCTTTCTGTTGCTGATCTCAGCCTTGATTCTGATGGTGTTCAATTGGGCCAGCTTCCCGCCGATCTTGCAGTTCGCGCTGCTGGCCGGCGTCTGTGTCGGCTTCTGGGGCGGCGGCGCATGGCTGATCAGCCAAACGGAACTGGATCGCGCAGGCGTGGGATTGCAGGCCGTCGGCGGACTACTGGTGCCTGTGGTCGCCTTCTCACTCTCGCGACCCGGCCTGCTCGAACTTGCGCCGCGCGCTGGCTGGCTGCTGGCTTCGGCGCTGTGCTTGCCGATGTACGTGCTGGCGGCCTGGCGTCTGCGCCGCATGCTGTTCGTCGTCGCCGCGTGCATGAGCCTTGCCAGCGCCGTGTTGGCCGCGCTTGGCGGGGTCGATAACCAGTGGCTGCCGCTCGCGCTGGCGATCACGCTGGCGACCTACCTGCCGCTGGCGCGCCGGCTGCGGCAGCGCGCCCCCGATCTCGCCGCCGGGCCGCGCTGGGTTGCACAGATCGGCACGCCATTGGCGCTGCTGGCCGGCACGCTGATGATACTCGGCGACAGCATGAGCCTGGGCGCGTTTGCAGCGCTGCTCTGGGCAATCGCCACATTCTACGTGCTTGCGGCCTGGCTCGAACGCTATACGCTGTGGGCCTGGTGCGCCGCACTCGCCGCTCCAGCCGCGCTGCTCGTGAGCCTGAATGCGTCGCATGCGCTGGCGGACGAATGGCTGCCGCTGGCACTGATCGCTGTGATGGCGCTGTACCTGCCGCTGGCGCGCCGGCTGCGCGGACCGGCGCCAACGCTGGCCGCGGCGCCGTTCTGGACCGCGCAAGCTGGCGTGGCGCTGGCGCTGATCGACGCGCTCATGATCGGCGTCGACAACCAGATCTCCCCGACGGCGCTGGCGGCGACACTATGGGCAGGCGCGGCCTTCTACCTGCTCGCGCTGCTGCTTGACCGGCGGATGGTGTGGTGCTGGGTCGCCGTACTGCTGCCGCCGGCCGCACTCCTCGCCAGCCTGGCGGCGCTTGGGGTCAACGCGCCCTGGTGGGGCCTGGCGCCCGCGCTGCTGGCGCTGGCCTATATCGGCCTGGCGCTAGCGCTCGAGCCGCGCTTCCGCGCCAACATGCTGGCAGTCTACTTAGGCGCGGCCGTGCTGATGCTTATGAGCGGGGCACCAATGATCGATTCGCCCACGACCGCGCGCTGGGCGCTGCCGCTGCTGATAGCTGGCATGCTCGCAATCACGCTGGCCTACCATCGCGGCCGGCTGGCCTGGCTGCCCGAAGGCAGCCGGCTACGTGCCGCGACGCTTGGACTAGCGGGCGCCGGAGCGCTGTTGGTAGCCTGGGCTCTGGCTCTGCTCGACCTGACGGCGCTCAGCTGGCCGGAGCGCGGCCTCATGCTGACACCGTTGGCTGGCCTGTACCTGATCGGCGCGGCCCATTGGCCCGGCTCGGTACGGCGCTCGTACGACTGGGCACTGCAAGTTGTAGGCATTGCGCTGGCGCTGGGCGCTGGGCTGCTAACTTTGAACGATCCGAATCTCTGGACGCCCGGCATGGGCACGCTGACCGCAATTTGGATTTTCCAGGCTTTGCAGCGCCGCAATCGAATCTGGGCGACGGTTGCGCTTGGGAATGCGCTGCTGACCGGCGCGCTGTGGCTCCAGCACCTGAGCCCGCCCGCGGCGCCCGAGGATTGGGCCGCGCTCGGCCTGACATTCGCGGCAAGCTACCTGATCGGCGGATCGCTGCTCAAGCGAACGAGCGGGCGCTTCTGGAGCTGGCCGGCGGTTGGCTGGGGCGGGCTGGCCGCTACGTATACCCTGCTGATCGTGCTCGCCAACCTCGAAATCGCCGACACTGTGCAGGCGTGGCACGTGATGGCCGTGCTCGCGCTTGCGGCGGCGGTTGCGCTGGCTGGGGCGCTCTGGCGCGCGGCCTGGCCGGGATTCGTGGTCGCGGCGCTACTGGCATTCGCGACACTGCTGGCGGCTAGTCGCGGCTTCTTCAGCGGCTGGCAGCCCTTCGACGCGGATTTTGGCTATGTTATCTGCGGCATCGCGCTTGGGCTGGCGCTGCTCGGCCAGGCGCTGCGTCGCATCCATGCGCGCTACGCCTATCCATACGAAATTGTTGGCTTCGCGCTGCTGACCTTTGCGCCGCTGCCAACCATTGGTGACGCGCAGCACGCCACGCTGGTCTGGGCGTCCATGCTGGCGCTCTACGCGCTGGCGGGCCGGCTGTACCGGCTGCGCTGGGCCAGTGCGCCCGCGCTGCTGGCGCTCGACATGGCCATGCTCAACGGCGTGGCCTGGCTGATCCCAGGCGGCCGACCAACTGGCGCAGGCATGATCCTGCTCGCGGCGGCGTGGGTGCAAGGGCTGCTCGGCCTGTGGTGGAGCCGCCGCGACATGCCGGCGAGCGCCAAACTTTCGCTCTTCGATCTGCAACCGGCCTATGCCGTGGCGCTGATTAGCGGGAGTGGCGCCCTCGCGATCGGCAGCCGTGCCGACGACGTGCTGGCGATTGTGGCGTTTGGGCTGGCCGCGCTCCTCGCGCTTGTCGGCACCGCTCACCGGCGCGTGGGCAGCGCCTGGGGTACGCTTGGGCTGTTGGCGATCGGGTTCGCCGCCCTGCATCACTTCCTGGCGATCGAGCAGCTTTGGAGCATGGCCTGGGGCGTCGCCGAGGCGCTCGGCCTATGTCTGCTGGGTTGGACTATCGAACAGAGAACAGAGAATAGAGAACAGAGATTTATTCCTCGATCGCCTGTTCTTGGTTCTTTGTTCTTTGTTCTGCGTATCTGGTACCGCCCGCTGTGGATCGGGCCGCTCATCGCCGGCACAACGCTCACACTCGCGCTGCTGCCGGTCGCGACCCTGAGCCAAAGCCTGCCGCCACTGACCTTCGCACTGGCCACATTCGCGGTGCTGCTGGCCACCCTGGCCGTACGGCGGCGCGCGATCGTTTTCGCCTACGCCGCCGGCGCGGTGCTGATCGCCGCCGGGCTGTTTCAGCTATATGATTGGGGCTTCCGCCAGCTGCAGTGGTTCGTCATCCCGGCCGGGCTGTATCTGCTAGCGCTTGCCGAAGGCCTGCGCCGCTTCCAGGGCCAGCGCCAGCTCTCACAACTGATCGAGACGGGCGCGATTATGCTGCTGCTTGGCGTAACCTTTGGGCAGTCGTTGCGCGCCGAAGGACTGGAGTCGCAGGTGTATGCGGCCTGGTTGTGCGTCGAGGCGCTGCTGCTGCTCGGCTATGGCGTGCTGGCCAAGCTGCGGGCACCATTCCTCGGCGGCGTGGCGTTCTTCGTCGCCGGCGTGCTGTGGCTGAGCGTCGACCCACTGATGGCTATGAATAAGTGGGTGCTGCTCGGGCTGCTTGGGCTGCTGCTGGTCGGCATCTATGTGCTGCTGGAGCGCCGCCAGCAAGAGCTGGCCCGCGCCGGGCGCGCGCTGATCGAGCGTGTTAGCAGCTGGAGCTAGCGGCTGGTGCGGCCCGCAGCGCGGCTCAATATCAACTATGCGGCCTTCTTTGCCGTACTCGAAATCTGCTTGCCAATGATCAACAACTCATCCTCAGTCAGCCCATGTAACAGCACGCGAATGCGCTGGAGGTATTGCCCACGGCGCGACAGATCAATGCCGGCTTGGGCATACATCTGCTGAACCACATGCAAACTGTCGACAATTGCCCACGAGCGCCCGCGCGGCTCCGCTGCGACCCATACTTGCGGGAGATCAGTATACAAATAGCGACCCAATCCAAAGGCTGCACATGCGCGCTTGAACGCTTGCATCGCCGCGCTGGTCGCTTGGTTTGGATCGCCTTTCTCTGCTTCACCGACATCTTCACGGGTCACTCCAAGCATGGTGAGCGCGCAGATGACGGCGCGTTCGCCCCATGGCCGATAGTTGACGTGCCACTGGTCTGGTCCGACAACCGCATCAAGGCGTGCCTGATAGTGGCGTGCATCAACATATGCCAAAGCTAAGGCACGTTTCTTATCTTCAGCGACGGCTCCCGGCTTCAGCTCCACAAGCTCGGGAGGAAACGGAGCACAGAGCGCGGCGAACACGCCATCGATAGTTGTTTGCGAGGTCTCCATACCGGAATCTACTCTGACAATAATTATCTAAAAGGACATACATTATAGCACATATGTTCTATACACGCGGGGTACATTTCGGTTCCTCAGCTTCGGCAAGACGTAGTATAATCACCCTAGCAAACTACGAAGCTGGAGAAACCTACCATGGCAGCGCCCACGACGATTCGCTCGCTTTCGGCCACGGATCTGAATATTCCACTGCATACGCCGTTCGGCATCGCCGGTGGCACGCAGGATCTGGCCCGCAACCTGCTGGTCATGGTCGAGCTCGACGACGGCACGCGCGGCTATGGCGAGGCGGCGCCCCTCCCGCCCTTCAATGGCGAGACCCAGGCAATCGCTCGCGCAGCCGTTGCCGCCGCCGCCAGCACGGTCGAGGGCGCCGACGCGCGCGAGTGGCGCAAGATTGCCACTGCACTGCGCAGCGCAATCGGGCCGATTGGGTCGGCGCAGTGCGCGATCGAGACCGCCGTGCTCGACGCGCTGACGCGCCGTGCCAATATGCCGCTGTGGGCGTTCTTCGGCGGGGTGAGCACCAGCCTCGAAACCGACATGACCGTCACCACCGGCAGCGTCGAGCAGGCCGCCGCGGATGCGCGCGCGATCAGCGCCCGCGGCATCCGCACAATCAAGATCAAGATCGGTTCGGGTGACCTGGCGCTCGATCTCGCGCGGGTGGCGGCGGTCGCCGAGGTTGCGCCCAGATCGGCGCTGATTCTCGACGGCAACGCCGCTCTCAGCGCCGACGATGCGCTGCAGCTAAGCGCACAGCTCAATGAGCGCCAGATCAACGTTGCGCTGCTGGAGCAGCCGGTCCAAAAAGACGACTGGGACGGGTTGCGCCAGGTTGCGCAGTGGAGCGGCGTAGCCGTCGCCGCCGACGAGACCGCCGCCGACGCGCCGGCAGTGCTGCGGATCGCACAGGAGCACGCCGCGCATGTGATCAACATCAAGCTGATGAAGTGTGGCATCGCCGAGGCGCTCGACATCGCCGCGATCAGCCGGTCGGCACACCTGCGACTCATGATTGGCGGCATGGTCGAGTCGATTCTGGCGATGACCACCGCGGCCTGCTTCGCCGCCGGCCAGGGCGGGTTCCAGTTCGTCGACCTCGACACGCCGCTGCTTATGGCCGAGAATCCCTTCGACGGCGGCATGATCTACGAAAGCGCGCGAATCGACCTGAGCCATATTGCTGCGGGTCATGGGGTGACGCCAAAGACATAGCCTGCAGTGCGTAGTGCGTAGTGCGTAGGCCGCACACACTACGCACTACACACTCTATTTATCTCTCCCACAACGAAAAGCGCCTACCGCTGATCGCCCTGGCCGTGGATCTGGCCGCGCTCGAGCCGCGAGAGCAGCTTCTCGATATTCGCGGCGGCGACCTCTTCGAGCGACAATCCAAGCTCGGTGCAGATCTGAGTGAGGTACCACAGCACATCACCCAGTTCGTACTTTAGCGCCTCGCGCTCCACATCGTCGATCGCGCCGCCCTTATCCCGAAAGATCTTCTTGATCTTGCCGGCCACCTCGCCGGCCTCATTCACCAGCCCCAGCGTCGGGTAGACGATCGAGTGATCCATTGTGATCGCATTCCAGGTTTTGCGCGACTCGCGCTGGTATGTGCTGAAAAGCTCGAAATTCATATGATATGCTCCAATGCACCACCACGGATAATAAATCTCTCGTATCGAACTTTTTCGTTCGCAGAACGAAAAAACGTTCGATACGAGGAACAAAAATCCATGTTTTGCGAGCGAACACGTAAGTCCTGTGATTAAGAAGTTCCGCGCGGCAGCTCACCCATGATGCCGAGCAGATTATGATCCTGATCGCGGAAGAATGCCATCCACAGGTCGTAGGTCTCCATATTGGCGATCAGGTGCGGCTGGTCGTCGAACGGCACGCCGCGGTCACGCAGCGTCTGGTACATGGCGTGAATGTCGTCGACCTTGAAGTAGATGATCGAGCTAGGGTGATCGAACTCAGGTTTCTCCGGCCGGCTGAGCATCAGGCGAATGCCGCCGCAGTCGAAGAAGGCCAGATCCGCGACGCGAAACAAAAATGCCATACCAAGTTTGTCGCGGTAGAAATCGACGGCGGCATCGAGATCGTGAACGGCAATCGCGATCTGGCCGATTGGGCCGAGCCCGGCGGGTCGCGCTGACATATGGTTCCTCTATCCTTTGCTCACTGTTACGCTATCCTTAGTGCTGGCTATCGTAAGTGCGATCCTATGTTCCAATAGTTCCCGACAGGGAAATAAAGGAACTATGGGAACTTGAATCGAATATGCGATCGTCTGTATTTACGAACGGCGCGGGCTGTTCCAGGGCACGTCGGGCACATCGGCGCGGGCGTTGGCGGCGCGCGCCAGCACGAATAAGCAATCGGACAGGCGGTTGAGATACATACCAACGTCCTGGCCGATCGGCTCCGCGCGCGCCAGGCCGACCACCGAGCGCTCGGCCCGCCGGCAGACGGTGCGCGCCAGATGCAGCAGCGCGGCGGCGAGCGTCCCACCGGGCAGGATGAATTGGCGTAGCGGCTCCAGTTCGCCCTCCAGCGTATCGATCGTCTGTTCCAGAAACGTGATCTCGCCCGGCCCGATTCGTGGGATGCTGGCGGCTGCGCCCGGCGTCGCTAGATCGGCCCCGACAATAAACAGCTGATCCTGAATCCGAGCGAGCAGGGCGTCGAGATCATTGAGCTCGGGCGCCGCACCGAGGGCCGCGCGCGCCACGCCTATCGCGGCGTTGCACTCGTCGACGGTGCCATACGCGTGTACCCGCGCGGTATCTTTGCCAACCCGCAATCCGCCCCACAGGCCGGTCTCGCCGTCGTCGCCGGTTTTGGTGTAGATCTTCAAGCGCGCCTCCACGTGATACGTTCCAGTGATGAGGTTATTCTACCACTTCGGAACCAGTTGGCAGGCGCCAGGTGCCAGTCGGCAATCACCAGTGGGCACAAATCAATAATTTACTGCATCCTGCATCCTGCTTACAGCACTGGGTGCTATAATTGCGGCACTATTCCAGCTGCGCCGAATGCCAACACTACACGAGGAGACTATCTATGCCGGCCGACCCGCAATTGCTGAAAACGATACCGCTCTTTATCGGTATGGACAACGACGAGATCGCCGCGATTGCCGAAATCATGGATGAAGTGCGCTTCAAATCGGGGCAAGTCATCTTCACCGCCGATCAGCTTGGCGGCACGCTGTACATCATTCAGGCGGGCCAAGTCGAGCTTTCGATCGTCGACGACGACGGCGACAAGCTGGTGCTGGAACTAATGGAGTCGGGCGATTTCTTTGGCGAGCTGTCGCTGCTCGACGGCGGCAACCGCTCGGCGACCGCCACGGCAACCCAGCGCACCGATACACTGGTGCTGGAGCGCCACGAATTTCTCGATCTGATGCTGCAAAAGCCGCACATGGCCCAGGACGTGATGGTCGCGCTGGCCAAGCGCGTGCGCCGCACAGACAATTTGCTGCGCCGGCGCGTCAGTCGAAACGTCAATGAGGTAGCCGAAGAAACGCTGACATACGGACAACGCATCGCCGACGTGATCGCCGAGTTTAGCGGAAGCATTGCCTTCCTCATGCTGAATGCGGCGTTTTTTGGTGTATGGCTGGTTTTAAATGCGATACCCAACCTTGCCTTCGACCCTTATCCTTTTGGGCTGTTAACAATGATCGTCTCACTCGAGGCAATCTTTCTCTCAATCTTCGTACTTGTGAGTCAGAATCGCCAGGCCGACAAAGATCGAATCAGGAACGAACTGGACTATGAAGTAAATCTGAAAGCCGAGTTGGGCGTCAGCACCTTATTGCTGAAGACCGATCAGGTCAGCAACTCGCTCGGCGATATTCAAGAGCGCCTCGCCGCACTCGAAAACGGCCGCACACCCCGCACGACTTAACGAGAATCCGTGGCCTATTGAGAATACTGGAGCGCGAGCGCATCCGAGGCCCGTATGAATCATGATCCTTTGATCAGCCAGATCGTCGACGAGTTGCGCGCGAAGTATGGCTGCCATACCGTGATTCTGTATGGCTCGCGTGCGCGTGGCGACCCGCAGCCGAACAGCGACTATGATCTGCTCGGCATTCGCGCGGGTGGCGACAAACTTCGCGATTCGCGCCGCTGGAATGGCGCATATCTCGATCTGTTTATCTACCCGGAACATCAGGTCGCGCGCCCGGATGAAACCATGTTACAATGGTTAGGCGGGGTCGTGCTCTGCCAGAAAGAGCAGCTCGGCGACACACTGCTGGCGCGCCTGGAGGCGATTTTCCGCGCTGGCCCCGCGCCGCTGCCAGAAGACGAGCGCGAGACTCGCCGAGTGTGGGCCGGCAAAATGCTCGACCGCGCGTGTGAAGGCGATATCGAGGCCAATTATCGCCGCGTCTGGTTGTTGACAGCGCTGCTTGAAGATTATTTTCAGCTGCGCGACCAGTGGTACCTTGGCCCAAAGAAAAGCTTTCTGTGGCTGAAACAGCACGATCCGGCCACATATACCGCGTTCGATCTGGCGCTCCAGCCGACGGCCAGCTTTGAACAAATCGCCGTTTTGATCGCCCGCGTGATAACAGTCTAGACAAGACTCGGATTGTCAGTGGTCCGTCGTCCGTCGTCCGTTGTAATGAACTACCGACAACGGACGACGGACCACTGACAATCAGACCGTAAAGCTTCACAGAAGGGTGAAAACCTCGTCTTACCCCTGAAACACCCAGATCTTCCCATACGAATCAGGCAGATCGACATTCATCGGCCCATCGCCGACATGCTCGTCGTAGTCGTGCAGCCACTCGTGCCAGCGGCCGGCCTGAGGGAAATTGATCGCAACCGTTTGATCGATCGGCTTGAGGTTCAGCGCAACCACCACCATGCTGCCGTTGTCGGACCAACGCTGGTACGCCAGAACGCCGCGCTCGTGATCGATCAGCAGCGGCTTGAAGTTATTGGTCTGCAGCGCGGCCTGGGTGTGCCGTAGATACGCCAGCGAGGCGTAGTGCTTGTAAAGCGCCTGGCCGGCACCGCCCTCCAGATAGTCCCATGGCAGTTTGCTCTGCTCGAGCGTTCTGGGCGCGTCGGCGCCGAACTCCTGGCCGTTGTAGATCATCGGCACGCCCTGGGCGGTGAACAGCGCAATTGCTCCAAGCATATTTTTGCGGGTCGCGCCGGCGCCGTCAATCGCGGGATTCGATCGGACCACCTGGGCCAGCCGATCTTCGTCGTGACTCTCTAGGTAGTTCACCGGCTGGGCGTTATCCTGGTAGCCATCGCCGGCAAAGCTGATCACCCGCAGCAGCGCATCGAGATCGCCATACCGGTTGCCTTCGTACTCGCCCTCGCGTAGTTGGGCGCGCAGCACCTTGATGAATTGCCAGTGCCACGAGGCATCGCACTCGGTCTCACGCACGACCGCCGCCGGATCGCTGACAATATCCTCGGCAATCAGGTAGGCCCACGGCTTGGCCTGCCGCGCCGACCTGGCAATGAAGCTCATGCCATTGACGCCGTCCCAATCGATGCCTTCGACATAATCGTAGCGCAAACCGTCGATATGATACTCGTTCAGCCAATAGCTCTGGATATCGTCGATCAACCACTTGGTGGCGTCGTTCCAGTGGTTGAGGTCGGGAAAGCCATACGGATTGCCGTCGCTGCTCATATACGGATTTTGATCGTACGGGTAGAGCAGGTTCAGCGGCGCGTCGCTGGTGGTATGGTCGAAGACCATGTCGAGAATCACGCCAATGCCCTTCTGATGCGCGATGTCGATCAATCGCTTCAGATCTTCGCCCGTGCCATAGGCGCTCTCGGGCGCGAAGAAATAGGCCGGATTGTAGCCCCAGCTTTGATCGCCAGGAAATTCCTGCACCGGCATGAGCTCAATTGCGTCGACACCCATCCAGGCCAGATAATCCAGTCGTTTTGTGACGCCCTCGAAGGTTCCTTCAGGGCTGAAATTGCCGACATGCAGCTCGTAGATCACCAGTTGATTGAGCGGCTTGATCTGAAAGCCGCCGTCGTGCCATTCATATGGATGCGCGCCAACCTCGACCAGTGCATGCGGCGCCGGCGAGCCTTCGGCCCAACGGAGCGCGCGCGCATACGGGTCGCTAATGGTCGTCTGGCCGTCGATCACGAACTGATAGCCGTAGACGCCGGGCTCGAGTCGCTTCTCGATCCACCACAGCCCGCTCTCGTCGACGGCCAGCGGGTCGGCGTGTAGATCCCAGTTATTAAAGTCGCCAATCAGGTGAACGCTCTTCTTCCATGGAGCCCAGAGCGCGAACGAGACCGTGCCATTGCCGCGATCGTTCGCGCCATGGGCGGTGTTCGGCGGCGCCGGGGCGACGCGCGGCGATGGCTCTGCCACCTGGTTGTCCATTCAATCCTCCACATTCCACGTACAGACTGAATCCCTGGAACAGGATTGCTCTGCTCCAAGGATGGATTGATCTCCCAACTCACCAATCACCACTGCTTGATCTGCGCTTCAAAGACAGCTGGCATCGCCAGAATGGCAACATGTGTGCCATGAAGGTAGCGGATCAGCGCCGAACATCCGGCGCGCATGCTGTGCAACTGCTCGACAAGTGGGGAGCGACGTTGGCCCGAACCAACAATTTTGGTCAAACTCCATAACCTGATCAATTGGAATCTGTCGCACCGGCAACTCGCGCGCCAGATACCACAGTCGCTCCACGAACCAGACGAGACGACCCTCAGAAGTCAGACGTGAGTGCTTGTGTGCCATACCTTCCCCATAATGAACCTGCTCAACATGGCTATAGTATAGCACTCTAAATGAGATAGGTGGTTGACACAAGCATCGGTCGTTGCCGCCTAACGGTGAACGTCAGCCGCGTGCCGGCGAGCTGGCAAGGGTGCGCGCAAGCAAGTGGTGTTTCGGGCAGTACCACACGAAAAATCGTTTCAAGGAAGGCGAGTCGGCTGCACGTGGTGTTAGCCCGCCTTGTAGAAACACCCCGAGCCGCACCATGATGTGTGGACGTGTCTCAACAAACGTTGGTCATACACTGGTTGTCAGCACTGCCTCGGCTTCATGCAACCGTTCGGAGAAATCGCCGACCATATCGACGTAGGGATAGTCGAAGCGTTCGCATTCCTGCCGAATGAACTCGCTCCAGAGCGGTACGTCCTGAGCGATCTGACGGCGCATCGGCTCAGGCAGACGGCCATACCCCCGCGAACGTCCTGGGAATTGATCGAGGCGCTCCAGTGTCATGTCTGAGCACCCCAGAAATACTGAGCGTATATGGTACTGCGGAGCAAGCTGCACAACCTGTGCTGGAAGAAAGTCGACACCTTCGATGACGTAATGCTCAGCAAGCGAGCTGACGCCCCAGACAAATCGCTCCAGGTATGGGAAAAACCATTCAGCATTCGTCCTGATTGCCTTGGGAACTGCGTTCCACTCCCTTTTTACACCTTCGTCGTTCTTGACTCTCAAGAGTTCCTGAAGGAGGTCAGTGGAGACCCAACCAACGTTCAGCTTGGTGGAGATCCGTTGACCCAAGATGCTCTTACCTGCCCTGGGTGCTCCGCCGACTACGTAGATCATGGCAATTCTCTTGAAGGGCGGGCTAACAAGTCTTTAGCCGCGCTGGTGAAGCAGCGGGCCGGTGAGATCGGCCAGGCGCACGCGCTGCTGCCCATTTTCGTCGAAGTTGGCAGGATCCAGCCATTGGAGGAACGCCGCCTGTAGCGCGGGCCATTCTCGATCGATCGCCGCATACCAGGCCGTATCGCGATTACGGCCTTTGTAGACGGTGGCCTGCCGAAAGACACCCTCGAACGAAAGGCCGAGTCGCTGCGCCGCCACCCGCGATTTGGCGTTCAGCGCATCGCATTTCCACTCGTAGCGCCGGTAGCCCAGCTCGAACGCGCGCCGCATCATCAGGTACATTGCCTCGGTCGCGGCCGGAGTGCGCTGCAAGCGTGGCGAGAAATTGATGTGCCCCACCTCAATCGAGCCGCTGGCTGGATCGATCCGCAGGTAGCTCGCCACACCAACCGCCTGCGCGGTCGTCCCGTCGACAATCGCATGAAACAGCGGATCGTCGCCGCTACAGACCCGGCGCATCCAGGCCACATACTCATGCAGGCTCTCGAACGGCCCATAGCCCAGGTAGGTCCACTGGCGCTTTTCGGTGTCCTCGTTGTTCGCCGCATGCAGGTCGGCCGCATGGCGCTCGACATCGAGCGGCTCGACCCGGCAAAAGCGCCCCTGCAGCGGTTCGCGTGGCGGCCGGGGCGGCGGCGCCCAATCAGGAACCGCAAAACCAATCGGCTGGCCAAGTTGGTCGAATGTGTGCGTCATTTCACCACCGAGAAATAATGCTCAAAAAAGCGTGCGCCATCTACGCTCATCGCCACTTCATGCCGGCCATCATCCTGGCTTTGCCAGCGCGTCAAGCCGGCGTGATGCTCGCTGATGAGTTCTACGTCGATCTGCCCGCGCTCGAATTGGCAAATCTGTTCATCAAATAGGGTCGCCGCCGCCAATGGATCATGGAATGTGATTGCGGGCCTGCTTTGGAACCATACCTCGGCAAAGTCTAGCACCGGCTGCAGTAGCGTCGTCTGAAAGCGCTGCCGTACTTCCGTGGCGCTTAGCTTGACGTGCTCGGTGACATCCAGGCCGACCGAGCGATGGATCTTTACCCGGCTACGATACACAATCGCCGCCGCATGCGGGTCGAGCAGCGCATTCCATTCCAATGGCCCAACGCCGTCCAGCCGGTTGGTAAACATCCCACACATCAGCACCAGCGCTTTGAGCAGGTGCGGGATCTCTTCATCGATGGCAAACAGTGCCGCGATATTGGTCAATGGCCCGATCGCCAGCATGGTGACTTCGCCTGGATGCGCGCGGATGACCTGCCGCAAGAATGGCACAGCTTCGCCCATCGGAAAATCGAACTGGTGCGCCCAGCGATCCAACGCCGCCGCCTGCGGCGCATGAGGTTGGCGCTGCCCTTGCAGTAGGGGCGCCTCGCGCCCCGGAAAGATCGGGATGTCCTTACCTGCGACGTTGCACAGTGCGCTGGCCAACTGCGCCCGTTTGGTGGCTTCGCCGCTTACCGTCGTAATACCCAGCAACTCGCACTGCGGCTGCGCCAGCAGGTAGGCCAGCGCGACCGCGTCGTCGATGTCGGAGCCAATATCGGTGTCCAGCAGCACTTTCAGGCTCATGATAGTTCCTTAGTGCAAGCAATCGCAAGCTCATTCCTATTTCCTTCAGTTCCGATATTTCCCTTTGGCCATGCTAGGGAAATGAAGAAACTATCGGAACTAGGATCGCACTTGCGATAGCCTGTACTTATTGCTTCGCCGGCAAATCGTCGCCGGTAAAGCCGCCCGGCAGCAACTCCTGCGGCGTAGTCGGGTAGATATCGCCGCGCATGTTCGCCAAAATCACGGCGCAGCGCGGAGCCAGCTCGTGGATGACCTGGCGGCAGGTACCGCACGGGCTGACAGGCTCAGGCGTGTCGGCGACCACCGCAATCGCGATGATCTCGCGTTCGCCAGCGGCATACGCGCTCAGCAGTGCGGTGCGTTCAGCACAGACCGTCGCTGGGTACGCCGCGTTTTCGACATTACAGCCGGGGAAGATCCGCTCCGATGCGGTCAGCACTGCCGCGCCGACGGCGAAACCCGAATATGGACAGTATGCGCGCTCGCGCGCCGCGATTGCCTGGGCGACGAGTGCGCTGTAGTCAGCCGGTGTCACCATCGTCCGCAGCCTCCCCTTTCGATGCGCTCACTTCGAACTCGCCCGTCGGCTGATAGGTTAGGCGCAGCTGGCGCGGTCGCAATCCTTCGACCGAGAGCACCGTAATTGTGACGCGATCGCCAAGCTGCACCTCGTCGCCAACCGTCGGCACACGCCCGAGCCGCTCGTAGACCAGCCCGCCGATTCGATCGGACTCATCCGACGCGATATGCAGTCCGGTCACGTCGTTCAGATCGTCCAGCAACACCCGCGCGTCGGCGATCAGCTCGCCCTCGCCGGCAAATCGTAGTGAGGGCTCTTCCACATCATACTCATCCTGGATCTCGCCGACGATCTCTTCGAGCAGATCCTCGATCGTCGCCAACCCAGCCGTGCCGCCATATTCATCGACGACGATCGCCAGGTGGACCTTGCGCGCCTGCAGATCCTTCAACAGCGCGTCGACCTTCATCGTCTCGGGCACAAAGTGCGGCGGCCGCAGCAGATCGGCGAACGACTTATCTCGCTCGCCAGCGCGCAGCCACGGCAGCATATCCTTGGCGTAAAGAATACCAATAATCTGGTCAATTGTATCGCGGTACACTGGGATGCGCGAGTGACCGTGGGCGATCACGAGCTCGAGCGCCTCTTCGAGCGAGGCCGTCTCGTCAAGCGCGACAATATCGACACGCGGAATCATCACCTCGCGCACGACAGTATCGCCAAACGAGAAGATCCCTTCGATCATCTCGCGCTCGTCCGGCTCGATCAGCCCCTCCTCCTCGCCGACGTTGACCAGCAGCCGCAGTTCCTCCTCGGTCACCAGCGGCAGCTTAGAGATATCGTGGCCGCTCAGCGCGCGCACAATCGGGCCAATCGCAAAGCTGATCAGGCCGAGCAGCGGCGCGAGCAACCAGCCCAGCAGCGCCATTGGGCCGGCCAGCAGCTGGGCGGCCTGCGGGGGATTGCGCAGCGCCAGGGCCTTGGGCAGCGCTTCGCTGAACACCAGAATCAGCGCCAGCAACAATACCAGAGCAGATAACCGCCAGCTTAGCGCCAGCCCGCGCGTCAGATATTGCGTGAACGCAGTCGCGGTGATAATCGCACCGGCGTTGACCAGCAGAATCGATGCCTTGAAGCGATACGGGTCCGCGAGCAGACGCGCGACGATCGCCGCGCGCGGCGCAGCCTCTTCTTGGAGCAGGTTGAGACGATGACGGCTAATTGCACTCAGCGCCGCATCTGCCGCCGATGTGAATGCCAATACGATTAAACAAAGCGCGACGCCAATGATCACTAAACTAGATTCAAGATCCAACTGACAGATTCCTTATTATATCCTGGGTTTATGTGGTGACTCGCAAAACACGGATTTTGTTCTTCGATACGACGGATTTTAAATCCGTGGTAGTGCAAACTACGAAAATAATGCACTCAATGACAAATCCTTATGAATGCGCATAATCGCCTCGGCGAACAGCGGCGCAACGCTGATCACCCGAATGCGCGCGCCATCACACTCGCTTGGCAGCGGGATGGTATTCGTCAGCACGGTCTCGACCAACATCGAGCCGGCGATGATCCGAATCGCGTCGCCCGCAAAAATGCCATGGGTGGCGCATGCATACACCTCCAGTGCGCCGCGCTCCTTCAGCGCACGCGCGGCCTCGGCCAGCGTGCCGCCGGTTGAGATCATGTCGTCCACTATGATCGCCGTGCGGCCATCGACATCGCCGACCATCTCCAGCACCTCGGCGACATCCGGCTGCGGGCGCTGCTTGGCAATGATCGCCAGCCCTGCGCCAATCCGCTCGCGAAAGCTATTAGCACGACCTACGCCGCCAGCGTCGGGCGAGACAACCACCGGGTGCACTAGGTTCAAGTCGCGGATATAATCGGCCAGCAGCGGGCCAGCCTGCAGGTGGTCGACCGGGATGTCGAAGAAGCCTTCGATCGCCGGCGCATGGAGATCCATCGTCAGCACGCGATTTGCGCCGGCCGTGCGGATGAGATTAGCGACCAGCTTGGCCGAGATCGGCTCGCGCCCGGTGGTCTTCTTCTCCTGTTTGGCGTAGCCGTAGTACGGTATTACCGCCGTCACCCGCGCCGCCGAGGCCCGCCGTAGCGCGTCGATCAGCAGCAGCAACTCCATCAAATGCTCGTTGACTGGTGTGCAGGTCGGCTGTATCACAAAAACATCGGAGCCGCGGACATTCTCCTCGAGCTTCACACGCGATTCACCGTTTTTGAAGCGGCTGACGATCGCGCGGCCGAGGTTGATATTGAGGTAACTGGCAATCTCTTGCGCCAGCGGACGGTTGGCATTGCCGCTGAAAATTTGTAGTCGCCCTTCCATTGCTCTCCGTATTGCGTATTACGTATTGCGTATCGCGTGCCCTCGTATCTACGCAATACGCAATACGCAATACGAATTATTGTGTGCCAACAACGTGAATGAATGGTCCAATCTCTGCACCCGCGGCCACCCGCGCCCGCTCGACCAGCGCGTAGCGCACCCGCGCGCCGTCGCCAATCGTCGCATCGCTGATTATCGTGTGCGGACCAATTTCACAGCCCGCGCCGATGCTGGTCGACCCGCGCAGCAATGTGCCAGGATACAGCGTGGTATCTTGCCCAACTGTCACCCCGGCGTCCACATACGTCGCGGCGGGATCGATCATCGCCACGCCCGCACGCATGAGTTCGTTCAGAATCCGCGCGCGCAACACCGCATCGGCCTGTGCCAGCTGGGCGCGATCGTTGATGCCCCAGGCCTCACGCGCATCGGCGGCCGGCAGCGCCACTGCCGCGCCCGGCCCGCGCTCGGCCACCGCCATCTCGGCCAGGTCGGTCAGGTAGTACTCGCCCTTGGCCGGGTTGCGTGGAATGCGATCAAGCGCCTCCCAAAGCCACGCCGCGTCGAAGCACATCACACCGCTGTTGCACTCCGTCAGCACCAACTGCTCGGGCGTGGCGTTGCGCTCCTCGACGATCGCCATCACGCGGCCAGCGGCGTCGCGCACGATGCGGCCATAGCTCGAAGGCGGCGCGACGTGCATGCTCATAATGCCGACGAGCGCGCCGCTCGATCGCCGTAGCTCGATAACCGCGCGGATTGTCTCAGGGCGCAGCAGTGGGGTGTCGCCATAGAGTACCAGCACGTCGTCGGAGGGGCGCGGCAGCGCCGGGCGGGCCGCCAGCACCGCGTGGCCGGTGCCAAGCTGTTCGTGCTGCACAGTATAGATATACCGCTCGCTCAAATGCTCGCGCACCGGGCCAAGCTTCTCCTGCGAGAGCACCACCACGACATAAACGGCCGCCAGCGCATCGGCAACCGCCAGCACATGGCCGATCAGCGGGCGCCCGCAGAGTTGGTGCAGCTCTTTCGGCAGCACCGAGCGCATGCGCGTGCCTTTGCCGGCGGCTATCACAACAATGCCAAGCTGAAGCTCATTCATAGTTAAAAAAAACAGCGAAGAACAAATTCTTCACTGTACAAGATGGCCCCAATGCCAAAATCGGCTGGAGCGCTGTGCTATGAGTTATACCAATACGCTGAGGCATGTCCTCAAGAACAAGCGTGGCTGCCGGACCAGGATTCGAACCTGGACAGACGGATCCAAAGTCCGTAGTGCTACCATTACACAATCCGGCATCGCTGCGTGTGCCGCTGAGGCATTATAGCATGGTGGTCGGTGGCTGGCAACTCTGGAAAGCCCATCTTTTACCTGCGCGGCGCACTCATCCATTGCCGCCCATGCGGGCCTATGGTAAAATAAGAAGCAGCAAAATAGCAAAAATGACCTTACAAACAAGGAGCTTGTTGCAATGGATAAATCAACCTGGACGACCAAAGCCGGACTCGCGCAGATGCTCAAGGGCGGCGTGATCATGGACGTGGTCACTCCTGAGCAGGCCAAGATCGCCGAAGAGGCCGGCGCGGTCGCGGTGATGGCGCTCGAGCGCGTGCCGGCCGATATTCGCGCCCAGGGCGGCGTGGCGCGCATGAGCGACCCCGATATGATCCTGGGAATCATGGAGGCCGTCACGATTCCGGTGATGGCCAAGGCCCGGATCGGTCACTTCGTCGAGGCTCAGCTGCTGGAAGCCCTCGGCATCGATTATATCGACGAAAGCGAAGTGCTGACGCCGGCCGACGAGGAGCACCATATCAACAAGCATAAGTTCAAAGTGCCGTTCGTGTGCGGCTGCCGCAACCTGGGCGAGGCACTGCGGCGGGTGGCCGAAGGCGCGGCGATGCTGCGCACTAAGGGCGAGGCCGGCACCGGCGATGTCGTCGAGGCGGTGCGCCACGCCCGCACGGTGTACGACGAGATCCGCCGCCTGCGCACGCTGGACGAAGACGAACTATTCGTCGCCGCCAAGAACTTGCAGGCGCCTTACGAGCTGGTGCGCTCAGTCGCCGAGACTGGCCGGCTGCCGGTGGTCAACTTCGCCGCCGGCGGTATCGCCACCCCGGCCGACGCGGCGCTGATGATGCAGCTGGGCGTCGATGGCGTATTCGTCGGCTCGGGGATCTTCAAATCGGGCGACCCGGCCAAGCGCGCGCGCGCGATCGTCGAGGCCACCACCCACTACAACGAGCCCGAGATCATCGCCGAGGTCAGCAAAGGCCTGGGCGAGGCAATGGTCGGTATTAGCGTCAGCTCCATCCCGCAAGGCCAGCTCATGGCCGGGCGCGGCTGGTGAGAATTGCAGATTGTAAATTGTAGATTGCAGATTTGATTAACGCCAATCTGCAATTTGCAATTTGCAATTTTACAATAGGTCTATGACAGTAGGAATCCTAGCATTACAGGGTGACTTTCGCGAACACGAAGAGATGCTTGGCCGCATTGGAGCGCCATCGCTGCAGGTTCGCCTGCCGAAACATTTAGATCGGGTCGAGCGTCTTATTATTCCAGGGGGTGAAAGCACGACGATTGGCAAGCTGCTGGTGCTGTACAACTTGCTCGAGCCGATCTGCGAGCGCGGGCGCCACGGCATGCCGATCTGGGGCACGTGCGCCGGGGCGATTCTCCTGGCTAAGCGGATCGCCGAGGGCCGGCCGGCCGGGCAGCCGGCGCTCAGCTTGATGGACATCACCGCACGACGCAACGCCTTCGGCCGCCAGCTCGAGAGCTTCGAGGTCAAGCTGGCAATCGACGCACTCGGTGACGACCCGCTCAACACGGTTTTCATTCGGGCGCCCATCCTGGAAGCGCCCGGGCCAAACGTCACGGTTTTGGCGACCCTGGAGGATGGGCGGATCGTTGCCGCGCAGCAGAATCACTTGCTGGCGACATGCTTCCATCCGGAGCTCACCGGCGACGACCGCTTTCACCGCTACTTTCTTGAGTTATGAGTTATGAGTTTGAGATCGTAACAACTCAAAATTCAAAACTGGGCTTTATGATACGATCCGTCACACCCGGCGACTTATGGACATTACGGCGCAAGCCGCGCAGCCAGGTCTGGCTGTATAATGAGGCGATGCTGGCGCGGCCACATCGCCAGTTTTCCTTTGCGCTGCGCTGCCTGCTCGAAGGCAGCAGCCGGGATGGGGCGACATTCGTGTACCGCGAACGCGGGATGCGCGCGGCGGCCCAGGCGGTTGGGCGCAACGGGCGGCCCGAGCAAGATATTGTGATGCTCTCGGCCTATGGCGGCGGCCAGGGTCACCCGACCGACGCCGATATCTGGTTTCGGCTGATGGAGTCGCTCTGCATTCATGCGGGTCAGCGTCGAGTTCAGCGGCTGTATGCGGCGCTCTCGCAACGCCACGAAGAGCTGCGCGAGATCTTCCGCCAGCTCGGCTTCGCCGGCTACACCCAGCAGATCGTGCTGCGGCTAGAAGGCCCCGATTGGGATCAGGGCGTCACGCTGGCGCCGATGCGCCCACAGGCGCGCCGGCACGATTGGGCGATTCACCGCCTCTACGGCACCATCACGCCGCATCTGGTGCAGCAAGCCGAGGCGCGCGTCGCTCGTGATTGGCAGCTGCCGCTGACTGAAGGCTGGCGGCGCGCCCCACGGCGCGGCTGGGTGCTGGGTAACGACGACAATCTGATCGCGGCGCTGCGCCTCACCAGCGGGCCGGCGGCCCATGTGCTGACGCTGCTGATCCACCCCGACTCGCGCGATATCGTCACCGACGTATTACGCTTTGGGCTGGGCCAGATTCACGATCGCTTGCAGGTCTATTTATTGCTACGCGAGTATCAGGGCGAGCTGCTTGCGCCGATCAGCGATCTCGGCTTTCAGCCGATCGGCGAACAGGCATTGCTCTTCAAGCAAACCACAGTCGAGGTGCGGCGCCCCAGCCTGCTGCCCGCGCTTGAGCCGCGCACCGAGCCGCGCGGTCCAATTCCAACGATTTCCTCGCTCGGCGAGGATGCGAGGTGATATGACAGAGCCACAAACAATTACGAGCAACATCGATCTGCTTCTCGAAACCCTGCCGACACAGATCCGGCAGGCGCTGGACGAAGGAGTCGACGATAAAGAAAATTTGCTCGAGATCATCATGGACCTCGGCCGGCTGCCCGAGGCGCGCTACCGTGGCCGCGAGCGTTTTCTCAGCGATCGTGAGGTGACCCAAGATGATATCGATTATGTTATTCAGCGTATCGGGGCCTTCGGCGAAGACAACCGCGCCGGCATCCCGCGCACGCTGCACCGCATCTCGGCCATCCGCAATCGCGCCGGCAAGGTGATTGGCCTGACATGCCGCGTCGGTCGCGCGGTGCTTGGGACGATCGCAATCATCCGCGACCTGGTCGAGGCCGGCAAGAGCCTGCTGCTGCTAGGAAAACCAGGTGTAGGCAAGACGACGATGCTGCGCGAGACCGCCCGCGTCGTCGCCGAAGATCTGCGTAAGCGCGTGGTGATCGTCGACACCTCAAATGAGATCGCCGGCGACGGCGATATTCCACACCCCGGCATCGGGCGCGCGCGGCGTATGCAGGTGCCGCGGCCATCCGAACAGCACGGCGTCATGATCGAGGCGGTCGAAAACCATATGCCCGAAGTCATTGTGATCGACGAGATCGGTACCGAGCTGGAGGCATTGGCGGCCCGCACGATCGCCGAGCGCGGCGTGCAGTTGATCGGTACCGCCCACGGCAACACGCTCGACAACCTGATGTCGAACCCGACGCTATCCGATCTGATCGGCGGCATCCAGGCCGTCACCCTCGGCGACGAGGAGGCGCGACGGCGCGGCACTCAGAAAACGGTGCTGGAGCGCAAGGCACCGCCGACGTTCGATGTGCTGGTCGAGATCCAGAGCTGGGATCGCGTCTCGGTGTATAGCGATGTCGCCAGCGCGGTCGACAGCATTCTACGCGGCGAGGAACCACAGGCCGAGCTGCGCACCCGCGATGCCGACGGCCAGGTTCAGATCGAGCCGGGCAGCCTGCCGCCGCGCGACGGCGGCGATCAGAGTTCGTACGGCGGGCGGCGCAGCGATGGTTGGCAGCGCGATCGCAACGGCAACGGGCGCAACCGCTCGCGGATCGCGCCGATTTCGGCACAGCCGGCCAGCTTCGCCAACCAGCAACGGATCTACCCATTCGGCGTTAGCCGCGACCGGCTCGAGCGCGCGATCGCCAATCTGCACGTGCCGGCGACCATCGTCCGCGATATGAAAGAAGCCACCATGGTGATGACGTTGAAGAGCTACTATCGCCAGGGTTCCGATCGCGTGCGCCAGGCCGAAGATCGCGGCGTGCCGGTGTATGTGCTGCGCAACAACACCAGCACCCAAATGGAACGCCAGCTAGCCGACGTCTTTCATATCAACGAAAGCGAAGACGACGAAGCGATTGCGCCGCCGCGCCGCGGTAATGGCAACGGCGAACGCCATGTGACCGACGCCATGCTCGAGGCTGAGCAGGCGATCAGCCAAGTTATTAATGGCGAGCGCAGCACGATCGAGTTGGCGCCGCGTGATAGCTATGTGCGCCGTTTGCAGCATCAACTGGCTGAGCGGTATAATGTCAACTCAGAAAGCCGCGGCCGCGAGCCGAACCGACGGGTAAAAATCTATCGTAGCTAGAGACTGGAGACGAGAGACTAGGGGCTTGTACATGCCAGCCTCTAGCCTCTAGCCTCTAGCCTCTAGCCTCTAGCCTATGAGCTTATTTGTTACATTCGAAGGTCCGGAAGGCAGTGGCAAAAGCACGCAAGCGCGCATGCTTTACGGGCATCTCCATTCGCGTGGCTACCCGGTGATCCTGGTGCGTGAGCCGGGTGGGACACGTATTGGCGACCTCATCCGGCGGATTGTGCTCGATTTACAGCATACCGAGATGGCCGCGACCACTGAGATGCTGCTGTTTTCGGCCGCGCGTGCCCAGCTCGTCAGCCAGGTCATTCGGCCCTACCTGGATCAGGGCGGCATCGTCCTATGCGATCGCTACGCCGACTCGACCTATGCGTACCAGGGCTATGGCCTGGGGCATGATTTGGAAGAGCTGCGATCGATTACAGCCGTAGCCACGGGTGGCCTACTGCCCGATCTCACAATGTATCTCGATCTAACCGCTGACGAGGGGCTGGAGCGTAAGCGCCGCAAGCGCCAGGAGACGGCCGAGCAGCAGCGCGGCGTGCTTGGCCCATTGCAATTGCCGGCCGAGCTGCCGCGCCCCGCCGCCGATCCGCGCCCCGCCGTCGTCGAGTGGAACCGACTCGACGCACGTGCGGTTGAGTACCACCGGCGCGTAGCCGATGGCTATCAGAAGCTGATCGCCCAGGAGCCCGAACGCTGGCGCATTTTCGACGCGCGTCAGCCGATCGACGTGCTGGGCGAACAGATTGCCGAGGCGCTGGAACCGTGGCTCGAACACATCCCAATGATCGCGGCGGCTTCGCCCGAACCACGCTAGTACGATTGCAGATTTTGTCTAACGCGTATCAAAGTGATCGCTGCATATCTGAAGTTCCAAAAAGCTGCTTGATTATCTGCTAGTGCATTTTCAACCGACGATTGCGGAATAGATCGCAGAGAGCTTCAGAAAGGAATCCGCGGTGATCCGTCTGATCCGTGGAATCCGTGGTCACTTCCGCCTGCAGTAGGCCAAAAAAAGGCAATTGCATGAAATTAGTACTTGCCGTAGTTCAACGCCAGGATGCCGGCGAACTGCTGGAAGCCTTGACCGTGCAAGGCCATCGCGTTACTCGTATCAGTAGCGAGGGCGGCTTTCTGCGCGAGGGCAATGTCACGCTGCTAATCGCATGCGAGGATCATCTGGTCGAGCCACTGCTCCAGAGCGTGCGCGAACATTGCTACACGCGCACACGCTATGTCTCTCCACTGCCGCCGGTGGCCGAGTCAGGCGAGTTCTATCCGCCGTCGCCGGTCGAGGTCCAGATCGGCGGCGCCACAATATTCGTTCTCAAAGCCGAGGAGCTTGCACGGCTGTAGTTTGTGGCATATATTCTGCTAGGTGATTTCAGCTTCCTCTCAGATTGCTGTACTTGACAATTCCTGTCAGTACGCGAGAATAGAGGCAACGCTGAGCAGTAGAATCAGCGAGCAAATTCTTCACGAGGAGTTGAAGCCTTGGATATCCGGTCGATTCTTACGAATGTCGTTCCAATCTTGGCTATTATTGGCTGGGCGCTCGGCGCCTATATTGTGCTCCTGTGGGCCGCATCGGTGCTATGGACGTATCGCGATATTCATTCCCGCAGCGATGATGTGGTGGTGCAGGTGCTGGCGGTCGCGCTCGCGCTGCTGCTGCCGTTCGCCGGTGTCGTTCTGCACCTCATTCTGCGCCCACGCCAGACGCTCACCGAGAAATATGAGCGTTCACTCGAAGAAGAATATTTACGGCGCGACCTCGAAGAAAAATTTGTCTGTCCACATTGTCAACGCGGCATCGAACCGGAGTTTGTCGTCTGCCCGCACTGCCACACGGCTCTGCGTCGCCGCTGCGGGGCCTGCGATCGTGTGGTCGACCTCACCTGGTCGATCTGCCCGTATTGCGGCGACGATGGCTCGGCCCCCGTGACACACCCAAACTATCGCCGCCAACGTAGCCCCGAGCAAATTGAGCTCTTTGAGCGATAACCAGCTATGTCACCCGCTATCACCGACGTCCTCGGCATATTGGTTGGCCATGCGCATGATCTCGCGGCCTTGACCGGCTGCACTGTCGTGCTGGCGACCGATGGCGCGGTCGGCGGCGTGGATGTGCGCGGCGGCGCCCCCGGCACTCGTGAAACCGATCTGCTGGCGCCCACGGCGATGGTCGATGCGGTACACGCGATCGCACTGTGCGGGGGCAGCGCTTTTGGCTTGGCCGCGGCAACCGGCGTAGCTGAATGGCTGCGCGATCGGGGCGTTGGCTTCCGCGCCGGCCCGATCAACGTGCCGATCGTGCCGGCGGCAGTGATATTCGACGTACTGATCGGGCGTTCGGATCGCTGGGCCGACGCGACTCTGGGCCGCGCGGCGTGTGATGCGGCGGGCGGGAAGGTCGCAGAAGGCTGTATAGGCGTGGGCGCGGGTGCGGCGGTGGGAAAGGCGCGTGGGCCGGCCTGGGCCGTTAAGAGCGGCGTGGGAAGTTGGAGCGAGACTCTAGCCGATGGAACCGTTATCGGCGCATTGGTGGTCTGCAACGCCTGGGGTGATGTCTGCCGCGAGGCAACCGGCCAAATTATCGCTGGCACGCGCGACCCGCGGAGCGGCCTGTTCGCCGATGCAATGCGGGTGCTGCGCGACCCGCTGTATCAGTCGACCATGAATATGCACATGGCGGCGCAAAACACGACGCTCGCGGTCGTGGCAACCGATGCACGGCTGACCAAGGCCGAAGCGACTAAGCTGGCACAGATGGCACAAGACGGGCTAGCGCGTACGATTAGGCCGGTGCATACGTCGTTCGACGGCGACACCGTCTTCGCGCTCGCCACCTGCCGCCGCACTGCGCTGCCGCTGGCGATTCTCGGCGCGGTCGCCGCCGATGTTGTGGCCCGTGCGATCGAGCGCAGCGTACTCGCCGCCACGTCGCTTGGCGGCCTGCCGGCCGCGCGCGACCTCGGCGCCAGCGTCGAAGATTAACCACCAAGGCCCCAAGACGCCAAGTTTCTTTCATTATCTTGGTGGCACCCAGAGGGTACCCGGCGTCTTGGTGGTTATTTACATCTCGTGATGCGTGCGTTCGCGGATTGAGTCGAGGAAGTCTTGCAGGATAATCGAGGCGGCCAGCTCGTCGATACGCGCTTTGCGCTGCTCGGGCTTCATGCCAAGATCGAGCATCATTCGCTCGGCGGCAACTGTAGTCAGACGCTCGTCGAACAGGCGCACCGGCACAGTGATCGTGCGCGCTAGCTCCTCGGCAAACATTTGCACGAGCTTGGCCTGTGGCCCAACTTCGCCGCTAAGCGTGAGCGGCAGCCCGACCACCATCTCCACGACTTCATAGTCGCGAACCAACTTCGCCAGCTCGGCGAGCACGCGCGCACGCGGCTCGGCGCGCAGGGTTGTGAGCGGCGAGGCAATCACGCGCATCGTATCGCTCAGCGCTACGCCGATCCGGCGCCCACCTACATCCAGCGCCATAATGCGGCCTGGCTCGTGCGCCACTATGGCACCCCTGTTGTCGGCTGCGGCTCAGCGACTTGTGGCTGCCCTTCGACCACATTCAGCAGAAAATCGTACCGCGGGAAGCTCGATTTGTCTGGCAGTTGATATGCGCCAATCAGCCCCTGCTGCTGCAGGCTGCGCAGGCTGGCCTCGGCCCCCTCGCGCGACTGACCTTTGATCGCCTCACGTACCTTCGCAATTGTCTCAGGCGGCAAGCCGGCCGCGGATTTGCAATTAATCATTCCATCGATTGTGAGCTTCTCGCCATCCCAGCGAATCGCTTCAACCTTCGTCGCTTGTGTCTCGCCAGGCTTGCATGGCCGTTCGCTGCGCTGCGCGAAATACTGCGGCGCGACTGTCTGGAGTTGAGTTGTAACGGCCCGCTCGCTCGGCGTCGATAGGGCCTTGAAATGCGCGCGAACCGTCACTGTGAAGACCGGGTTGTTCGGATCGGCCACTGGCTGGCCAATCGCCGGCTCAACCACCAGCGGATCATAGTTCTGCGGATCGCCGAGCTCCGTCGCCGAGGGCGAGATCGTAGTGGCGTCGATCGCATTTTTCGACTCGTCGATCTTGCTGCGCAGCTGCTGCACGCCGGTGCTGTAGAGCGTCGTCAGCGCCTGCTGGAGCACCGCCTGCACATCATTCTGGGTCACAATGCGCTGCGGCTGGTCGCTGCCGCCGCCGATCGGGCCATGCCGAATCAGGAAGTTACTGCTATCGCTGACGATCGGCTGCTGGCCGGGGATGAGAATCTGCTTAATCGCGTTCTCGCCGACATTCGAGGCGCTGCCGGGCGAGCGAGCAGTCACCGTAACATTGATCTGACCATAGGTGGTGCTGCGACCCGCCAGGCTGGTGGTCGTAACGGCCGGCGGCACTGTTACGTCGGCGTCGAGCGTGAAGCGTACCTCCTCGCCGTTCGCGTTCTTGCCGATAAACTCGGCGCCTTTCGGCAGCGGCACCGCGTTCTCGATCGTGTTGACAATCGTCACCTCGCCTCGGGCGGTCGTGGCTGGTGAGATCGTCTCGGCCTGCACCATACCGGTCGCGGTCGCCTCGGCGTCGGCCGCCACTGGCACGGCCTGAATGGCAGTACTGCCGCCGCTGCCGTTGGGATCAAGCGGAATGATCTCGCCCTTAAAAGGGTGCGCGCTGGCCGCTGATTCAGGCGGCGCAATTGCCACAGTGGTGCGGCTAGTCGCAAACCAGGCCAGCAGTGCCAGCACAATCAATGCAAGAATGGCCAATGGCAGCAGCGCTCGCAGCCAGTTGCGGCGTGGCGCAGGGTAGACATCCAGCTCCTCGTCATAGGTTCGCCCGGTGGCGCTCGCGCGCCGCTGCCCGGCAGTTGTGCCGCGCGCCAGGCTGGCGCGCATATCGGCGCGCGAGCGCTGGGCAGCCGCGCGCCGGCCGCCGTGCTGGCGCGACAGATCGTCGGCACTCAGCTCGACATCGTCGGCGCTGTATCGGCGCGGCGGCGGCGTGGCGGGGCGGTTGTAATCGCGTGCCGCAATCGTTTCGTTGGTGTTCATGTCCGACCACTCGTCCAACGAAGCGGCCAGATCGTCGTCGGCACTCTTGGCGGGGCGGCCGGTGTCGTGGCGCTGGGCTATGTCGGAGAGATCATCTAGCGCAGCATACAGATCGGCGTCGTCCGGCAGATCGGTGTAGCGATCCTGCGCCGGAACGTGATCGAGCGCATCGAGAAACGCGGCGTCGCGATCGTCGATCGGCGTCTCGGGTAAGACCCGTGTGGCATACCGCCGGGCTGGGCTATTGGCATCGCCGTGCGGCGTCTGCACGCGCGCGCCCTGCACGGCCATTGTGACGAACTGATTACGTCGGGCTGCTTCAAGTGTCTGAGCATCGGAGCTAATCACCAGCAGCGTCACACCCGCGGCCTCCAGCTTACGACGAAGCCGCTCGAAGCCGCGCGGCGTTTGCAGTGCTGCCGTGTCGTCAGGGACCAGCAGTTGCACCGACGAGGCGCCCGCGCTGCGCACCTTGTCGAAAATAGAGTCGATGGTGTCTTCGGTATCAACCGGCACAAGCGCCGATTCGACGGCTGCCATACTAACCTCCCTGCTCGCCAACCAATCGCTCGACCTGCGCCAACGCTTCGTCGAGCTTGCTCACATCGCGGCCACCGGCTTGCGCCATGTCGGGCCGCCCGCCGCCGCCGCCGCCCATTATCTGAGCTAGCGCCTTCACCATATTACCGGCGTGATAGCCGCGCTTGACCAGATCTGGCGTCACAACGGCCAAGATTTGTGGCTTGTCGCCGAGCACTGTACCCAGCACCACCAGGCCACTGCCAAGCTTGTCGCGCAGCCAGTCGCCCATCTCGCGCAGCCGCGCGATGTCCGGCACCTCGACCCGAGCCGCCAGGTAACTCGCGCCATTCTGCTGGCGCACCTGGCCAAGCAGCCCTTCCAGCGTGCCTCGCGCCGACTGCGAGCGCAGCTTGTCAAGATCTTGCTGGCGCTGTTTCAATTCGCTCAGCAGCGCTTCGATTTTCTCGATCGCCTGGGCCGGCGGCACGCCCAGCCGGGCCGCGACATCGCGCACGGTTGCCGCCTGAGCGTCGGCCCAGGCCTCGGCGCCCGTGCCGCTCAGCGCCTCGATGCGCCGCACGCCGCCGGCCACGCTACTTTCACCTACGATCTTGAAGGAGCCGATCTCGCCGGTGCGCCCGACGTGTGTGCCGCCACATAGCTCGCGTGAGCACATGATCGTCCGTTGCCCGTTGTCGATTGTCCGTTGTTCTGCATCCGCAGCAACGGATGACGGACTATTGACAACAGACTCGTCGGCGCAGCCCACGGTAACCATACGAACGCGATCGCCATATTTTTCGCCGAACAGCGCCATCGCGCCGCGCTCGATCGCTTTCTGATAGTTGGTGATTTCCCACTCGACCGGTGTGTCGGCGCGGATCCAAGCGTTGATCCGCCGCTCGATCTCGCGCTGCTGCTCGGGTGTGACCTGGCGATTATGGGTGAAGTCGAAGCGCAGCCGCTCGGGGGCGACCAGCGAGCCGGCTTGAGTTGCGTGCTCGCCCAGCAGATCATGCAGTGCGCGATGCAGCAGGTGCGTTGCGGTATGGTTGCGCATAATATCGCGCCGGCGATCGGCGTCGACAACCGCATCGAGCATATCATTCAGCGCGATGCTGCCGGCCTCAACCGTGCCATAATGAACAATCAGGCCAGGCACCGGCCGCTGAGTATCCGCCACGCGCACACGCCCATTCGAGCCAACCAGCATGCCGGTGTCGCCAACCTGGCCGCCGCTTTCGGCATAGAACGGCGTGCGATCCAGCACGAGCTGCACCTGCTGGCCAACGCTCGCGCCGCTGACCGAATCGCCGCCGACCACCAGGGCCAGCACACGCCCCGCGCCGGCATAGTGCTGGTAGCCGATAAACTCAGTGGCCGGCAGCTCCATCTCGCCCCAAACATCGGCCTCGACGCCGCGCTTGAACTGCGTCGCCGCGCGGCTGCGCGTGCGCTGGTCGGTCATCGCGCGCGCATAGCCCTCCTCGTCGACCGACAGCCCCTGCTCTGCGGCAATCTTCTGCGTCAGGTCGAGTGGAAAGCCGTAGGTATCTTTTAGCGTAAACGCGTCTTCCCCAGGGATGACCGTGCTCTGATCGGCCTTGACCCGCTCGACCAGCGCGTTCAGGCGCACGATCCCGCCCGAGAGCGTGCGCAAGAACTGGCGCTCCTCACTATCGGTCGTCTCCAGAATAAAATCGCGGCGCTGGCGCAGCTCAGTATAAACCGCGCCCATCTGGTCGATTACGGTGTCAACCACATCGGCCAGGAATGGCTTCTCGAACCCGGCTGTGCGACCCTGGTACGCGGCGCGGCGTAGGATGCGGCGCAGCACATACGAGCGGCCGGTATTGCCCGGCAGCACGCCGTCGGCGATCAGGAACGCCACCGCGCGGCTGTGATCGGCCACCGCGCGGTACGGCGCGAGATGCGCGCGGTAGTGCGCATCGTCGCTGCCGAGCAGGGCGATGGTCCGCTGAATGATCGGCAAAAACGCATCGGTGTCGTAGGTCGCCTTCACGCCCTGCATCACCATCGCCATGCGCTCGAGGCCCATGCCTGTATCGACCGACGGGCGCGGCAGCGGCTGCATTGTCGCGCGGTCGAACTGCATAAACACATTGTTCCAGATCTCGACATAGTCGGGGTCGTCGCTATTCACGCCCGCCGCGGTCATCTTGCTCAAGTCGTCGCCGATATAAACGGTAATTTCAGAGCACGGGCCGCACGGGCCAGTATCGCCCATCACCCAGAAGTTATCTTTCTCGCCAAAGCGCAGCACGCGATCGGGTGCGGCGCCCGCCGCGATCCAGAAGTGCTCGGCCTCTTCGTCGGCCGGAATGAGGTCGTTGCCGCCGAACACCGTGAACCACAGCCGCTCGACCGGCAGCCCAAACTCCTTCGTGAGCAGATCCCAGGCCATCCTAATCGCCTCGGACTTGAAATAATCGCCGAACGAAAAGTTGCCCAACATCTCAAAGAAGGTCTGGTGGCGTGGCGACGGCCCCACCTCTTCGAGGTCGTTGTGCTTGCCCGATACGCGCATACATTTCTGTGCCGTCACAGCGCGAGTATATGGCCGCTGCTCAAGGCCGAGAAATGTATCTTTAAACTGGACCATGCCGGAATTCGCGAACAGCAGCGTCGGATCATTTCCTGGAATCAGCGAAGAGCTCGGCACAATCGTATGACCACGCGCCTCAAAGAATTTTAGATATCTTTCGCGGATGTCCGCGCTGGAGAGATATTTCATAGATAGCTTGCCTTTAGGCGCGGAAACCACCCACTTTAGTAGCTGAATGAGGAATCCGCTCTAGCCCATTCTATTGCCAAAACCGCTGTTTGTGATATACTACGCACAGATGTGCTAAGGCACTCTGCTGCGCGATCAGAGTAACGGTTTGCACGTTGACATTCAGCATTCCGAGGTTCCGGCAGAGCAATCCGCTGCTGGGTAAAATGTTGACGGTACGCGCCGCTGCCGTAGTCTCATGCGAAGCAGCAGGGCCGCAGTCAATCGGCCTATTGTGCTGCGCCACCTTCGGGTGGAAGAGCGAGCACAAGCCCAGCTGCGTCAGCACTGGGCTGCTGACGTACAACGTCCTTGGAAAAACAACCACCTCATGTAAGGTGCTCGCCATCACATGTTCTGCTTGCAGTCGAGCAAAATCGCGCCACCGGAAGAAGCAAACTACCGGCATTGTACGGCATTCGACCGTAAACCGTCAACTTCATGCCCCTCACCCCCGCCCCCCTTCGACTACGCTCAGGGCAGGCCTCTCCCACGCGGGGAGAGGGGCAGAATGCGGAGCTCCTTGTGCCACGCGGAGAGAAGGGGCTAAGGGATGAGGGGCCAAGGCGGACCACCGCGTAAGTCCTGTAACGGAGCGGACAAACGCGAATAGTTGGAGACTGATCCGCGTTCGTCTGCGTTCGTCTGCGTCCCATGAGCCCAATAGAGAACAGTTACCCAAACTGAAACTCTTGCGTTTTGACTTTGGACGCCGTATAATTACCCCATGCTACCGGGTAGCTATGCATCCAGCCCGTCTATAGGGAAGGCGCATGGAAGAGCAAGAACGAGCTACAGCCGCCGAGCACGCCGATCACGAATCACGCCACGCCAATGGGACGCCTCACGAATCCGCCGAAGAGGCGGAAGACCGTGCGCTGATGGAGCAGTTCCTCCTCAACCCGGCCCACGATTACCGCAACCTTCAGTATGGCGACACGGTCGACGGCACGATTATGCGCGTCGACAAAGACGAGATTCTGGTCGACATTGGTTCCAAAGCTGAAGGGGTCGTCCCCGCACGTGAAATGCAGTCGCTGACGGCGGACGATCGGGCGGCGTTGCAGCCCGGAGACGAGCTGCTTGTCTTCGTGGTACAAACCGAAGACAAGGAGGGGCGCGCAGTTCTTTCGGTAGATAAGGCGCGGCAAGAAAAGAGCTGGCGACGGCTCCAACAGAGCTTCGATAACAGCGAGGTCATCGAGGCCAAGGTCATCAACTATAACAAGGGTGGCCTACTGGTGAACCTCGACGGTGTCCGGGGCTTCGTGCCGTCTTCACAGGTCAGCGGGATCAGCCGCGGGCCGGAGACGCAGAAGCAGTCGGACATGGCCAAGATGGTGGGCAGCAACATGCCGCTCAAGGTCATCGAGATTAACCGCAATCGTAATCGACTCATCCTTTCCGAGCGCCAAGCCGTGCAAGAAGTACGCGAAGGGCGCAAGGATGAACTGCTCACGACGTTGAAAGAGGGCGACGTTCGTACCGGCGTCGTCACCTCGATCGCCGATTTCGGCGCCTTTGTCGATATCGGCGGGGCTGACGGGCTGGTGCACCTGTCTGAGCTTTCGTGGAGTCGCGTGAAGCATCCCAGCGAAGTGCTCAAGCCGGGCGATCGAGTCAAAGTCTACATCTTGAGTGTCGACAACGACCGCAAGCGCATCGCGCTATCGATCAAACGAACCCAGAACGAACCATGGTCGACGGTCAACGAACGCTACCAGCTAGGTCAGATGGTTGAGGGGACGATTACACAATTGGCTTCCTTCGGCGCGTTCGCACGCATCGAAGATGGCGTCGAGGGGCTGATTCACGTCTCAGAAATGGGCGATGGCCGTGTCCAACACCCACGCGATGTCGTTCAGGAGGGCGATGTTGTGCAGGCGCGGATTATTCGCATCGACCCGGCGCGGAAGCGTATGGGCCTGAGCATGCGCCAACCCGGCGAAGGTGGTGGGGAGGCCAGTACGGAGCCTCAGGAAGACGAAGCAGCATAATGCTGCGTGCTCGTCTCAAGAGGGGAGCGAGCGGAACTACACTAGTGGAGAACAATTATGTCCGAGCGGGCGTTTGATAAATTCACCAAGCGTGCCAAGCAAGTGCTACAAATCGCAACTGAAGAGGCGCGCACGTTCAACCATCCGTACATTGGCACCGAGCATATTCTGCTGGGTCTGATCAAAGAGGGCGAGGGCGTCGCGGCGCGCGTGCTCGAGGATCTCGGCATCAAGCTCACCCAGGCCCGCCACGCCGTCGAGTTTATCGTCGGCATGGGCGAGGGCCCGGTTCGGCAAGACCAGGATTTGACCGCACGGGCAAAGAAAGTGATCGCCTATGCCGTGGACGAGGCCAAACGGCTGAATCACCACTACATCGGCACCGAACACCTACTACTTGGCCTGGTGCGCAATGGCGAGGGCGTCGCCACCGGCGTGCTGGATATCATGGGCGTGTCGCTGGAGCAGGTGCGCACCCAGGTGATGCGCGTGCTGCGCCAGGGTACCGGTGCTGCGGTCGAGCGTTCGGGGTCGAGCTCATCGCCCGGCTCGCAATCTGGCTCGCAGGCACAGCGCCAGAGCAAGACGCCGTACTTGGATGCACTGGGCGCCGACCTGACCGAGATGGCCGAGGCCGGCCGGCTCGACCCGGTTGTCGGCCGCCAGCATGAGATCGAGCGGGTGATCCAGATTCTCTCGCGGCGCACCAAGAATAACCCGGCGCTGATTGGCGAGCCGGGCGTCGGCAAGACCGCGATCGTCGAGGGTTTGGCTCAGCGGATCGTGGCTGGCGAGGTGCCCGACAGCATCAAGGGCAAACGCGTGGTGACGCTCGACATGGGCGCGCTGGTCGCCGGCACCAAGTACCGTGGCCAGTTCGAAGAGCGACTGAAGCGCGTGGTCGATGAGATTAAAGAGACCCGCTGCATCCTGTTCATCGACGAATTCCATACGATCATCGGCGCGGGCGGGGCCGAGGGCACGCTCGACGCGGCCAACATTCTCAAGCCGGCGCTCTCGCGCGGCGAACTCCAGACCATTGGCGCGACTACGCTCGACGAGTACCGCAAGTACATCGAGCGCGACGCGGCGCTGGAGCGGCGCTTCCAGCCGGTGATGGTCGAGCAGCCGACTGAAGAAGAGACGATCGAGATCTTGCGCGGGATCAAGAGCCGCTACGAGGATTTCCATCAGCTGCAGATCTCCGACGACGCGATCAAGGCCGCCGCGCATCTCTCGGCGCGCTATGTGCCCGATCGATTCCTGCCCGACAAAGCAATCGACCTGATCGACGAGGCGGCCGCGCGCGTGCGCATGACCCGTTCTGCCACCCCGCCGTCGCTGCGCGACGCGCTGCGCGGCCTCGAGGCGCTGCGCAAGGAGCGCGAGGCGGCAATCGAGGCGGCGAGCGACGATCCTAAGCAGTACGACTTGGCGACCGACCTGCGCGATAAAGAGGAAAAGATGCTCGCCCGGATCGCCAAGATCGAGAGCGATATGGGCATCAATGCCGATGCGGAGGTTTCTGAGCGCCCGTATGTCACCGAAGAAGATATCGCCGAAGTGATTGGCATGTGGACCGGCATTCCAGTCAAGCGCCTGCAGGGCGACGAGACCGCCCGGCTGCTGCAAATGGAGGAGTTCCTGCACAACCGCGTGGTCGGCCAGCAGGAGCCGATCGTCACAATCTCGAAGGCCGTGCGCCGAGCGCGAGCTGGCCTGAAAGATCCCAAGCGGCCGATCGGCTCGTTTATCTTCCTGGGACCAACCGGTGTCGGCAAGACCGAGCTGGCGAAGACACTGGCCGAGTTCATGTTCGGCTCGGAAGATCATCTGATTAAGATCGACATGTCCGAGTTCCAAGAGCGCCACACGACCTCGCGGCTGGTTGGCTCGCCGCCCGGCTATGTCGGCTATGGCGAGGGCGGCCAACTCACCGACGCGGTGCGGCGCAAGCCCTACAGTGTGGTGCTGTTCGACGAGATCGAGAAGGCCCACCCGGACGCATTCAACCTGCTGCTGCAGGTGCTCGAGGACGGCAACCTGACCGACGGCAAAGGTCGCAAAGTCGATTTTCGCAACACGATCATTATCATGACATCGAATGTCGGCACCGAGCATATCCGCCGCGCTTCACGGATCGGATTCTCGGGCTTCTCATCCGGCAGCGAGCTCGACAACGACGATGTGCGCAAGAAGGTCGACGACGCGCTGAAGCAGTTGTTCCGGCCCGAGTTTCTCAATCGTATCGACGCGACGATCATCTTCCACGCGCTGACCAACGAGGAGATCCTGCGGATCACGTCGCTGATGCTCAAGCGTGTGCAGGAGCAGCTCAAGGATCACGGGCTGACTCTGGACGTGCGGGACAATGGCCTGGAGTTGCTGGCGAAGCGCGGCTACGATCCGGCCTTCGGCGCGCGGCCGCTGCGCCGGATTATCACCAATCTGATCGAGGATCCGCTCTCGGAGGGGGTGCTCGAAGGGCGCTTCCAGGCCGGCGACACGGTGGTTGTGGACACGGCCACACTGGAGGGCGGCGAGACCTACTTGCGCTTGCGGCCAGCCCGCGAGGTCAAGGACGAGGTCGAGGAGGAAGAGGGCGCGATCGCGTAATTGGCCTGCCACAAGCTAATGCGAAGGGCCGCGAGCATTCACTCGCGGCCCTTCATCATTTTCGGGCGTGCTGCGCCGCGCCAAGACTAATCAGCAGAACGCTGCCGATCACCGGCGCGCCCACTTCATAGTGGCCGGTCAAGGGCATCAAGGCCACGAGCACCAAGAGCAAAGCGATTAGCGTCAAGACAAGCACGCGCAGGATGCGGGCATGCATATGTGCCGCGCCGGAACTCGCGGCGTATGGCACCGTATGTTGGTGACTATAGCGCATAACACTGCGGCGAATGTGTAACGGGTGCTTTGGCGGATCGCGTGAAATTATCTGAAACATTGCGGTTACTTTCTTGAATGCACCGTCGCGTCGGAGCAAAGAATTCGCTCGATTGCCTGCCAGCCGAAACACGCTTCGTACGGAGTGTAGCACACAGGCATTCCCCGGTCATGGGGGCGAAATCCTTACTTGGTCGGGAAGAATGCCCCGACACCGGCAAGGCGAAGTGGTATAATTGACGCACAGGTGAGCGATTTTGGGCCTGCACCGCCAAGCGCGGCCGGTAGGCGGAGAAGGTACATTGGCCAAGACACGAACTATTTTTATCTGCCAGCAGTGCGGCTCGCAGCAGACGCGCTGGATGGGCAAATGCCCCGACTGTGGCACGTGGGATAGCCTGGTCGAGCAGGTCGAGCGCAAAGAGCCCGCGGGAAAAGGTCGTGCGGCATCGCCGGCGAACGGGCTCAACGTGCCGATTCGGCTGCGCGAGGTGCCGACTGGCGGATTCGAGCGGCTGCCGGTGCTGGGCGACGAGTTCGCACGCGTGCTGGGCGGCGGCCTGGTGCCGGGCTCATTAGTGCTTATTGGTGGAGATCCAGGGATTGGCAAAAGTACGATCATGCTTGAAGCAGCCGCTGACTTTGCAGCTCATATCGGCCCGGCGCTGTACGTCTCGGCCGAGGAGTCGGTTCAGCAGATCAAGCTGCGCGCAACCCGCATGGGCCTCGATCCCGAGGATCTGCTGCTTTTCTCCGAAACCAATCTCGACGGTATTCTCGATCAGATCAACCAGGTGCGCCCGCGGCTGGTGGTGGTCGACTCGATCCAGACGGTATATCTCGAAGATCTGACCTCGGCGGCCGGTAGCGTCAGCCAGGTGCGCGAGGGCGCGCTACGGCTGCTGCGGCTTGCCAAAGACACCGGCATCCCGATCTTCCTGGTGGGCCATGTGACCAAGGAAGGCGCGATCGCCGGGCCGCGTGTATTGGAGCATATTGTCGACGTGGTGCTGTACCTCGAGGGCGAGCGATTTCATCAGTACCGGCTGCTGCGCGGCGTCAAGAATCGCTTCGGATCCACCGATGAGGTCGGTGTGTTTGAGATGACCCAGGACGGCCTGCGCGAGGTGCCGAATCCCTCGCAAGTGTTCCTGGCCGAGCGCAGCGCCGGCACGCCCGGCTCGGCCGTAGCGGTGACCATGGAAGGCACACGACCGCTGCTGGTCGAAGTGCAGGCGCTCACCGCCAATACCGCCAGCGCACAGCCGCGCCGCACCGCCAACGGCTTCGATATGAACCGGCTGCTGATGCTGATAGCCGTGCTCAGCAAACGGGTTGGCATCCCACTGTTCAACCAAGACATTTATGTTAACATTGTGGGTGGGTTACGCATTACCGAGCCAGCGGCCGACCTCGCGGTCGCGGTCGCAATCGCCTCGTCATATCGCAACCAACGCGTGCGGCAAGATCTCGTGTTGGTCGGCGAAGTAGGCCTCTCGGGTGAGCTACGCAGCACAAGCCAGCTTGATCGCCGGCTGGGCGAGGCCGCTAAGCTCGGCTTCACGCGCTCGCTCTACCCACGCACGAGCGCCCCGCCCAAGGTCGATGGTCTGGATCTTGCCGAGGTGCGATCAATCGCTGAAGCCGTGGATCTGGCGCTCGAGCGCAGCGATGGGCGGCGGACGGAAGATGGAGGATAGAAGATAGAGGATAGAAGATGGCGACTCTCTATCTTCTATCCTCCATCTTCTATCTTCGTTGTCTGATCGGGGCAACGATGAAGGTAAGCCTCAACTTCCTTATACGAATCCTTGGCATGGGTGTGCTGGCCTATATCGGCCGGAGCATCGGCCAGGCGCTTTCGAGCCCCCAGCCAAACGAGAATGAGCGAATGGCGGTACAACTGCTTACCCTCGCCGGCGCCGGCCTCGGTCTATTGACGACCCATCGCTGGACAATCGAGCCATTTCAGCGCGGCATGCGCTATATCAGAAGCATCTCTATCACCGAGTTAACCGCAGTGATGTTCGGCGCGCTTGTCGGGCTGCTATTCGCGCTGCTGCTGACGGTACCGCTCGCACAGCTCCCCAAGCCGTTCGGCTCGTTCCTGCCGATCGCCATGGCGATCGCGCTGGCCTATCTCGGCGCGTTGATTTTCTCGGCGCGCAAGAAAGAGATTGGATCGCTGCTGCGTTCCACTCGCACAACGCCGTTCATACTGCCGCAGCAACTCTTCGATGGCGCGCCGCCACTCAAGCGCTACTTACTAGACACCTCGGCGATCATCGATGGGCGGATTGCCAATGTTGGTAAGACCGGGTTTATCGAGGGCGTGTTGCTGGTGCCAAACTTCGTGCTCAACGAGCTTCAGGGCTTGGCCGACTCGGCCGACGAGCATCGGCGTGTCAAAGGCCGGCGCGGGCTCGATATGCTGAACGCGATGCAAAAAGATGCGGCGCCACCCGTCGAAATCGTCGATGTCGAAGTGAATGGCCCACCGCAAGTCGACGACAAACTGATCGTCTTGGCGCGTCAGTATCGCTGCCCGATCATTACCAACGACCACAATCTTGGGCGCGTCGCCGAACTGCAAGGAGTGAAGGTCTTAAGCCTCAATCAGCTCTCCGACGCGGTGCGACCGCCGGTGGTCTCGGGCCAGGAGATCCGCGTCATCATTCGAGATATCGGGCGCGAGCGCGAACAAGGCATCTCATTCCTCGACGATGGCACGATGATCGTGGTCGAAGAGGCCCGCCGGCTGATTGGACAAGAGGTCTCGGCGACGGTGACGCGCGTTCACCAGACCCAGACCGGGCGGATCGTATTCGCGCATCTCAACAACGGTAGCAATGACAAGATGGCAAGGTGACGGGTGACAACGAGTCGCTACAGACCAGGAGATGCGCATGATTCACTTACGCCCGTTGCGGTGGCCAGATGATCGAGAACCATTACGTTCCCTATAAGCGCACGGTCTGCGCGACGTAGCGAAAGAAGAGCTTGACATTACCAACGCGGATGGTCGTCTTGTCATGGAGCAGCGTCGGGGTATTGGGAACCAACCGACTTTCATTGAGATAGGTGCCATTGGTACTGCCCATATCTTCGATCGTCCATTGGCCCGCGCTGCACCGCATCACCGCATGCTGCCGACTCACGCCGAGCGTACTGCCGCCGATGGGCGTCAAATCGATCTCTGGCCCGCTCAGCGTCCGCGCATCCCGCCAGCCGATCACATATTCGTCGCGCTGCATATCAAGTGAAATGCGCTGATTGTTGGGCAGAACCAGTTCGCACGGTGCCGAGGGAACAGGACGCATCAGTTCATCATAGCTGAGCTGTAATTGGCGCAATTCTGCCCGATGTCGTTCCAACAGCACGATAATCTTCTCTTGCTCCTGCTCTAATGTCGCAATATCGCGCGCTTTACGGTCCATATCAGTCAGCAGGTTCAACAGTTTCTGATTTTCCGCCAACGTCTCACGGAGCCGTTGCATTTCGTTTTCGCGCTGCGCGAGGTCTGCGCGTGCGCGCGTAATGCCATCTTCGGTGATGCGGCGTAAACTCTCGGGCATACCGCCGACGGCTCGCTCATTGGTCCTGATCCAATCTCGCAGTTGCTGAATATCCTTATCGAGTTGACTGATCGCCTGCTTATTATCACTGACTTCCTTCTCAATCGATGGACGATCGGACATTGCTGCCTCCTGTGATTGAATAGGCATCTGGCGTCGGGATCTGCCAGCCCGCCGATGCATGCAGAGACAGGCCGAGCAGACATCTTGCACTTTTACCAAAAGGACGATGCAGCAGACGGTTCAGTTGCAGGCATGATCATCAACAAACCCCATGTTTCCGCACCAAGCCGAAATTGTTGATGACTTCACATCAGTGTGTGCTGCGCGGCTCCTTAAACGTGGCGGTATCGAGAACAACAGTCACTGGTCCGTCATTTTGAAGATCAACAGACATGTGTGCGCCAAAAACACCATTGGCTACCGTTAGTCCGCGCTCGCGCAACGCCGCCGCAAAGGCTTCGACAAGCGGCGCTGCGATTTCGGGGGCCGCTGCGTCTGTGAAGCTTGGGCGCCGCCCACGCCGAGTGTCCGCGTAAAGAGTAAACTGCGAGACAACTAACACTTCTGCGCTGATGTCTAGCACGGAGCGATTGAACCGGCCTTGCTCGTCAGAAAAGATTCGCAAGTTGGCAATCTTCTCGGCAAAGAGGCTCACTTCGTTGTATCCATCCCCTCTGCCTATGCCTAATAGCACCAGCAATCCCCGGTTTATCTGGCCTACAACCTGACCTTCTACGGTCACAGATGCTTCACTTACTCGCTGAATGACTGCTCTCATAGTTGAACGGATAATTAGCTTCCCTATCGTTTGGCACAAAGTATTGTGCATTATAGCTCGATTATCTATTTCGACGTACCCCAACTGTGACGCTTGCCGCTACTCAACAAGTATTGTATAGTTGGTTAGTGGCAGGGCAAAAGTGAGTAGGTGGCCTATGCCCCTGTTCATTTGTTCTTTGCGCTTTGTTCTTTGTTCTGTCGGAGGGTATGATGAACACTGACCGCCGCACCGAAATCCTCCAGCAACTCGCCGCCGCCATTGCCCGCCACCGCCTGACGGCGCCGGCGCGGATCGCGTTGGATATCGTCGCGCCGCTGGGCTTCATCGCCGGCCAAGTCGCGCAATTTGTACGGCCACTGACGCCGACTGGCCGCTGGCACGAATATGTCAGCGCGCTGGACGACGAGCAGGGTTGGCTGGTATTACAAAGTCTCGTAGAACAGCGAGACTGTTGACAAACGATCCCTTTTAGGTTAGACTTCAAGCCAATACATGGCCCGCCGCTGTAAAGGATTGTGCGGAGTCGGACGTTGATACTACCTCGAGAAACGCTGCTACTGCTGATCGTCGTACTACTGGTAATTATCCTCACGCTGTTACACCATGCTCGAGCAGTTGCGGGGAAACAGCCGATCAATCGGCGCCCGCTGCCAGGGCTGAATGTGATCTGGCAGGCGCTAGCGCGCGGCGCTGAAACCGGCCGGGCGATCCATCTTTCGCCCGGCAGCGGGGCGATCGGCGGGCGATCGAGCACGGTCGAAACTGTAGCCGGCCTGCTGGCAGCCGAGCGCGTGGCGACCGAGGCCGCGCTGAACGGCGCGCCGCTGATCGCGAGCAGCGGCGACGCGGTGGCGCACCTGGCGTTGCGCGGCACGCTTCGCCAAGCGTACCAGCGCGCTGGCCTTGGGCAAGATTATGACTCAACCAATGTACAACTGCTGGCGCATCAAGATCCAATGGCCTATGCCTCGGGCGTGAGCGCGCTGTATCTCCGGCAGAAGCTGGAGGCCAGCCAGCTGATCGGCAGCTTTGGGCAAGAGTTCCTGCTGGCTGGCGAGGTCGGCGCGCAAAGCGGGGTGCCGCAAGTCGGCGGCGCCGCAACCACGACTGCCCTGCCGTTGGTGTACCTCACGGCCGAAGGAACGCTGATCGGCGAAGAGCTGTTTGTGGCCGAGGCGTATCTGGCGCGCACGCCAGCGCCACAAGCGCGACTTTTGACTCACGACGCCTTGCGCACAGTTGTTATTTTCGCGATCGTGATACTGCTGATACTATCAGCATTCGGTTTTCAGTTTGCATTGTAGCTTTACAACGAGATTTCACTTGCCACACGGATTTTCTTGTTCGTATCGAACGTTTTTCGTTCTACGAACGAAAAAACGTTCGATACAAGAGATTATTAATCCGTGGTGGTCGAATTTTCGCGTCCATGGCGTAAGTCGTGTGATTAATGAAAACGTCTCTACGAGGCCACAACCGTGTCATTTCTGCGCGATCCGAAACGTTTGATTGCCACAATTATCGCCGGTGTAGCCGGTTTAATCGTGTTGATCGATTTCACAAGCTCGATCGCCGGAATCGATCAAATCGCCCGGCTGGTGCTCGACTGGGCCGCGCTGCTGGCGGCGATTGCGCTGCTGGTTGGGCTGCTCAACGTCGTGGGCGGCCACCTGCAGCGCGTGCTGAAGCGCCAGGCCGATTGGGGTTACAGTCTGGTGTTGCTGATCGCGATGCTGCTGGTGATCATCAATGGAACTATCGTTGGTTTTTGGAACCAAGGCGGTGAGACCAAGGTGGTCGTGTTTCCCAAAAGCCTCGTAGAACAACCGATTCGCGATGTGTTCCGCGCATTTTACGAGCCGTTGGCTGGGTCGTTCCTGGCGCTGCTCGCATTCTTCAGTCTGAGCGCCGCGCTTCGCGCGCTGCGCCGCCACACGATCGATGCATTGGTGATTCTGATTGTCGCGATGCTGGTGCTGGCGCTCGCAGCCCTCCCACAGCTTGGCGATCTGCCGATGCTCGGCCAGGGCGTGCGTTGGGCCTCGGATTATATAGCATTAGCCGGCGCGCGCGGGCTGTTGATCGGCGCGGCGATTGGCGCCGCAGTCGCCGGCGTGCGCGTGTTGTTAGGCTTTGATCAGCCATATCTTGATCGCTAAGGGAGCGCGTTGGTGAGCAGCGATCCGTTGAACGATAATAAAAACTTGCCGCCCTGGCTACGCGACGTACCACTGCCACCTCGTCCACGCGATCAGGATGATCACGTGGATGAGGTGCAGCCAGGCACACCCGATTCTGCCGTCCATCCGCCAGCCTGGCTGGGCGCCGCTCCCGCGGAAGCGGATCAAACTGAGCCTGCCACACCGCACGCCGGCACGCCGGATTGGCTGCACGGCAATCCTCAGCCGCCAACGCCGGCAGCCATAAGCGATCAGAGCGGCTTGCCGGATTGGCTGCGCGAAAGCCAGGCTAATCAATCCACGAGTTCAGGCGGCGCCGAGCAGTTGCCAAGCTGGCTGCACGACACGGCCGGAACATCCCCCGCACCCGAGCCGCCCCCAGCCGATCAACCAGCGGCCCGCCCCGCCAACGAGGTTAATCTGCCCGACTGGCTGCGCGATAGCCAGCCAGTCGCCCCAGCTGCCTCATCAGCGCAACTTCCCGATTGGCTACGCGATATTGCCGGCCCAATGCCCAGCCAGGAGCGGCCACCGCCTGCGGATGAACCACCTGGCTGGTCAGAAGACCAACCAGCCGACGCGAGCACGACCGAGAGCGAATATATTCCCGATTGGCTGCGCGATCAACATCGCGATACGCCGCCGCCCGCAACGCAGCCGGCCGCCGTCGACCAGCCATTCGCAGATCTCGATCAGCCCAGCCGGCCAGCAGCCGATAGCGGCAACGCGCCGCCAAGCTGGCTAAACGCACCCGAGGAGTCCCCGGCACAACCAGCTGATCTGCGCGCCGCAGCAACCAACGATCCTACGGCGCCGGACTGGCTGCGCGATGTTTCTGCCGAGGCCGAAGAGATCGATAGCGGCGTCGAGCCATTCACATTTGAGGAATCGCCCGGCACAGCATCCAGCGCCGGGACGAACAGCTTGCCCGCCTGGCTTAGCAGCGGGGACGAGACCGAAGAAACCACTACAGCAATGCCGGACTGGCTCAAAGACACGGCTAACCAAGCCGCCAGCCCGATCGAGGATGCCGCGACGACTGATCTGCCGAGCGAGCTAGTCGATACGAGTGACCATGCTTCCGCTCAAAGCGATTCAGCACCCGGTCGCCCGGAGGTTCCACTGTGGCTCCAGGATATTGATCAGCGGACAGCGGATATCGCACCAGTCACTCCATCGCCGGCTGAAAGTGCCGAGCCAGGAGCCGCTGAGGATGTGCCACCCTGGCTCAAAGATACAGCGGCAGCATCAACTGCCGAGGGCGTACCACCCTGGCTGCAAGAGACTCCTGCATCGCCGCCGGCTGCTGAAACGATACCATCCTGGCTGGAGGACACCGCAGCACAGCCGCCAACCACTGATGATGTGCCATCCTGGCTCCAGGAAACATCCACGGATCAGGCGCCGGCGCAACCATCGGCAAACGATCTGCCGACTTGGCTGCACGCCGCGCCAGTGAGTGAGCCCGCCGATGCGGCTGCGCCAGCAGATAGCGCGCCAAGCATACCGACGACTGAGCGCTCCCAGCAAGAAGCGTTACCAGAATGGCTGCGCCCGGCCGGCGCGCCGGAAGCGCCAACGTCCGGCGCTGCGCAAGATATTCCACCCTGGCTGCGCGATGAGGCTGGTCAGCCGCTGCCAACCGCTGGGACTCCCGGAGACACGAACCTGCCCGCTTGGCTGCGCGGAGTGACGATCGATCGTGCGCCGCCCGCCGAGAGCAGTCACCCACCGGCAGCGCCCGCGCCACAGTCGCAATCGACCAATTTTGATTGGTTTGCCGACGAATCGGCGCCAGCGCTCCGCCAACCCTCGGCGAACAACGCAAATAATGAGCTTGTCGGCGGGATTGAGTTGCCGGCTTGGCTGCGACCACCGGAGCCGGAGCAACCAAAGGAATTGAACGCCACCGACGCTCGCTCGCTCGATTGGCTTACGCGGCTTGGTGGGCACGATGAAGACGAAAGCCTCAGCGTCGCCGCCGCGCCGACGCATAAGCTGCAACGACCATCCATGCCGACTCGAACAGCAGCGCAAGCCGAAGCGATCGCGCTGCTCCAGCGCCTCGCCGCTCAACCATACCCTGAGGCTGAGCCAATCCCCGCCGCCCAGGCGCCAAGTGTATGGCGGCGGTTTGGGTTCGAACGATTGCTGTACCTAGCATTACTGATGATACTGGTCGTTGCACTGGCACTGCCCGTATCCGGTGCGATCGGGCTCAATACGCCGCCGGTAGCGCCGGGAGCCGAAGACCTGTTTGCACAGATCGACCGGCTCAGTGAAAATGACACGGTGTTAGTTGGTTACGAATGGGATGCGCGCCGTAGCGGCGAACTGCGACCGCTGGAGCAAGCAGTGCTTGGTCACCTGATTCAGCACAAGGTCAAACTGGTGTTGGTCAGTACCGACGCGCAAGGCACCTTGCTCCTTTTCGATCTACGCGACGAACTTGGCGCGGCTGGCTACAAGCCGAGCGGCGAAGATTACATTCTGCTAGGCTATAAGCCTGGGGCCGAGCTCGCTCTGCGCTCGCTCGCACAAGACGTGCGGGGCGCGCTGAGATCTGATTTCCAGGGAAATGACGCCATGTTGAGCGGACTGGCGACGAACGCAGGCGGGCAGCCGCGGCTGAATAGCCTTGCCGATTTCGCTATGGTAGTAGTGCTGGCCGACGAGCCGGTCGATGTCCAGGGCTGGATGGAGCAGGTTCACCCCAGCGCCAAAAAAGCCGATGGCTCGTTCGTACCATTCGGGTTCCTGCTGCCGGCCGAGACGGCGCCGATTGTCCAGCCGTATCTGAGGCAATCAAGCATCTACCATCTATCGGGTAAACAGGGCGCGCTCAGCTACCAGCGACTGCGCGGCGACAAGACCGCCGCACAGATTGGCGGCGAGGCAGGCCAGCAGCGGCTGAGCCTGGCCATCTATGTGGCACTGTTCGTGATCGGCGCGGTTGCCGTCGGCGTCAGCAGCGCTGTGGCGCGCGGGAGAAAGTGGCAATGACGCCGATTGTGATCAACGGCATTGCGAGCGTTCTGACGATTATGGTGCTGAGCCGGATCGCCGGCGATAATCCGTTGTTCCGAATCGCGCAATACCTGTTCGTCGGCGTTTCTTTGGGCTTGGCATTGGTGGTCGCCTATCATCAAGTGCTGACTCCAATGGTCCGCACGATTGGAAGCAGTACCGATCGTGCAATTATCTATGGCATTCCGCTGGCACTCGGGCTGCTGTTCCTGCCGCGCATTACGCGGCGGCAGGAGCTCTCTTGGCTGGCGAATATTCCACTGGCGGTGATTTTCGGCGTCGGCGCGGCGCTGGCGCTCGCTGGCGCAATCGTCGGCACGCTTATGCCGCAGATTCTCGATACCTCGAATCGCCCGCTGACCGGCGATGGGCCCCAAATGGCCGGCGCGATCGTGTTGGCGCTGGGCACAGTGCTGACGCTTGGCTCATTTTACTATACCGCGCCGGCAGAAGGCCCGCGGGCGCGCATTCTCGCGCCGATCGCCGCAGTAGGGCACTGGCTGCTGATGATCGCCTTTGGCTTTTTCTTCGCCAGCGCCGTACAGAGCTATATGAGCGCTTTGACCGATCGGCTCGGTCCGCTGATTGTCTGGGTGCGCGGATTGATTGGATAGAGTATCGTTATGCCACAGAAGCCTGGCGCCACGCTTGTCGCCGAAATTGGAAATGTGACCACCCGCGTGACGCTGATCGATATCGTTGACGGCGAGATGCGGATGATCGGCCAGGCCAGCGTTCCGAGCACGACCGAGCCACCGCTTGAGAACGCGGTGATCGGCATTCTGGAAGCCGCTACGCAGATGAGCGAGACGACCAGCCGCCAGCTCATGCGCGATGGCAGCCTGCTCATGCCCCAGACCCATGAGCGCGATGGCATCGACCAGATCGTTGCCGTCACCAGCGCCAGCCCAACCATGGGCGTAGTGATTGCCGCCGTCGCCAGCGAGGTCTCGGCGCGCAGCGCACAGCGGGCCAGCCGAGCGACCTATACCACGATCCTTCAAACAGTCACGCTGGATGACACCGCCAGCAGCGCGGTGAGCGACGACAACTCGTGGATCGAGCGACAGGTTCAGTCGCTCTTGGATCTCCATCCAGACGTGGTGATTATCGCCGGCGGGCTAGAAGATGGCGCACAAGATGCGCTGGTGCGCCTGGCGCATATTGTCGGGCTAACCGCATATAACTCAAGGGTCGACTCCGATGGCCAGTCGCGCCAGGATATTACCAAACGCAAGGTAATTTTCGCAGGCAATAGCCGTGCCCGCGAGCGAGTGATCGAAGCGCTCTCGAGCCGCGCCGAGCTGCGCGTGGTCGATAACGTGCGGCCAGCGCTAGAGGTCGAGCGATTGGAGCCGACGCGCCAAGCGATCACCAAGCTCTATAACGAGGCGCTGCTTCCGGCGCTACCTGGCGCCGCGGCGCTGCGACGGATCAGCCAGACTCAGTTGATCGCGGCCAGCGACGCGACTGGCCTGATCACACGCTTCATTGCCGAGCACGGGCGCGCGACGCTGACGCTCGACTGCGGCTCGGCGAATACCGCCGCCTACCTGGCGAGCCAGGGTCGCTATAGCCCGTTCGTGTATGGCGGTATCGGTACCGGCTATGGCATCGGCGGGCTCCTGGCCGAGCGCGGCATCGCTGCGATCGCGCGCTGGTTGCCGTTCGCCATCAGCGATCGCGAGCTGACGCATTGGCTGCTGAACAAAATGCTACGCCCCTACATGTTGCCGGTCACACGTGAAGATGTGCTGATCGAGCATGCCGTCGCACGTGAAGCGCTGGCGCTGGTCATTTCGGCATTACGCGACGAGCGGCCAGACGCCGCATACGACTATGTGCTGGCCGGCGGTGGCGTGCTCGCAAACGCCCCGCACCCCGGCCTCGCCGCGCTTACAATCCTGGACGCGCTGCAGCCGCGCGACGACGAGAGCGTGCTGGCGGTCGAATTGCACCTTGACACGCTCGGGCTGATCAGCTCGTGCGGCGCGCTGGCGTTCAGCCATCCTGAGGCGGCGCTGACACTATTCGAGCGCGACCTGCTGCGCAACACGCCGCTGGCGACCTGCGTGGTCGCACTCGGCGGCGGAAGGCTTGGCGAAGCAGCAGTTGAGGCCGAGTTGAAAGAAGTTGGCGGGAACATTCGGCGCATCACTGTTGAGCATGGCCAAATTGGGCGCTTGCCGCTTGGGCCAAACCGCAAGGCTCAACTGACGCTGCGACCAGCCGGAAATGTGCGGATCGGGCGCAATGCGCCCGGCGCAGAGGTGATATCGGATGTCGCGGCGATCAGCGGGAGCGCGCTGGGGATTATCATCGACGCGCGCGGCCGGCCATTGCGCCTGCCCAGCGAGCCACAGGCGCGCCAGCATATGCTTTGGGATTGGCTGGTGGCACTCGGCGTCGAGAGTGGCCCGCTGCCCTACGCTGCCGCGGCAAGTGCCGAGATGCCTGAGCCGGCGCCCGAGCTGAATGAGAACGTCACCTCGATCGAGACACCGGTGCTTTCCACGCCCCCACCGCCCCCGCGCCCGGCCGACGAGTCGGCAGTGCTCGCAAATGACCTGGCGAGACTCCGCCAGACCGTCGAAGAGCCAAAGAAGGGCGGGTTTTTCCGACGCAAGTAAGCATGACCGGAAGACAGGGAATAGAGGATAGAAGATAGAGGATAGAGAATAGAGCGTAGCGATTGCTAGCCGCCATCCTCTATCTTCTATCCTCGAACGTTCTACTGCTCGGCGATCGTAATCTTGACGATCTGCTCGCCGGGCGTGGTTGGGTTCTGATCGGGGTCGCGCAGCGGAATGCCGTTGACGATCTCCTGCCCCTGTTGCACTTCCCCAAATACGGTATACTTCTGATTTAAGTATGGCGCCGGGGCAGTGGTGATGAAGAACTGCGAGCCATTACTATTCGGCTGCGAGCTATGCGCCATTGCCAGAATGCCAGGCTTGTCGAATAAGACCTTGTCGGTGAATTCGTCGGGGATGCTATAGCCTGGGCCACCGGTGCCGGTGCCGGTCGGGTCGCCGCCTTGGGCCATGAAGTTTGACAGCACGCGATGCCAGGTCAGCCCATCATAGAAACCCGCTTTCGAGAGAAACACGAAGCTGTTGACCGTCTGCGGCGCCAGATCGGGCCGCAGCTTTACCACGATATCGCCGCGCGGAGTTGTGATCGTCGCGGTATAGTTCTTCTTGGGATCGATAGTCATGGGTGGCGGGGCATTGTAGGTCTGCTTTTGGCCCGCCGGCGCAGCAGCAGGCGCCGTAGCGGCCAAGGGCGCGGCGGCCGCGGTTGGCTCGGCCGCGAAAGGTGCCGCGGTCGGCGCGCTGGCGGTTGAGGCGCTGCCGGATCGGTTCGAGACCAGCATCAGCACCAGGCCGGCCAGCACCAGCACGACGATCACGGCCGAGAGGATAGCGGGCAACCCGTACTGGCGGGGCGGCTCGGCCCCTTTCTTCGGACGATTTGGTTGGCTCACGAATCACTCCTCACACAATCTGTATGGAATCGGCAAAAACACGCCAGCGGGTATTATACTCGATCAGTTCAGCGAATCAGCTAAAGATGTGCTGAGAGCGCCACTACGTCCACATTTGACACACTACCCGTAGATCGGTATGATCCAGCCTTACGCTGCGCTCGCCGATCACTAACAGGATTCAGGCGTGGACGCGTACATTGGATCGCCACGGATTAAAAACTTCTCGTATCGGACGTTTTTTCGTTCGCAGAACGAAAAAACGTTCGACAGGAAGAAAAAAACCGTGTTTTGCGAGTGATTGCATAAGTCCTGTGAATAAGAAACTACAAGCTCATGACTGAAAACGACACCACCAGCGGGCGCAAGCTCGATCATGTGCGGATTGTATTGGACGAAGATGTAGCGGCGAAGGGCGTCTATACCGGCTTCTCCGCCTATCGCTTGCCGCACGAGGCCGTGCCGGAGCTGGATCTCGCCGAGATCGACCTGACAACCAGCTTTCTCGGTAAGCCCATGCGTGCGCCGCTGCTGATCAGCTCGATGACCGGTGGCGCGCACGATGTCGCGCAGATCAATCTGGTGCTGGCGCAGGCCGCGCAGGCGCTTGGGCTCGCAATGGGCGTTGGCTCGCAGCGCTCGGCGATACGCGACAAACAGCTGGCCTACACTTATCAGGTGCGACGCGTCGCGCCCGATATCCCGCTGCTGGCCAACCTGGGTGCCGTGCAACTGAACTATGGCTACGGCATTGACGAGTGCCGGCGCGCCGTCGAGATGATCGAGGCCGACGCGCTGATTTTGCATTTTAACGCGCTGCAAGAGGCGGTGCAGCCTGAGGGCAACACCAATTTCAAGGGCCTTTTGAAGAAGATCGAACAGGTCTGCACGCATGTCGGCGTGCCGGTGATTGCCAAAGAGGTTGGCAATGGGATCGGCGCGCGGGCGGCCCGCCGGCTGGCCGAGGCCGGCGTGGCGGGTATCGACGTGGCCGGCGCGGGCGGCACGAGCTGGAGCGAGGTCGAGCGCTTCCGGCATAGCACTACCCAGGGTGCGCTTGTAGCCGGCGCATTTGCCGGCTGGGGCATCCCAACGACTGACGCGATTCAGGCCGTACGCGCGGCGTTGCCCAATATCTTGCTGATCGGCAGCGGCGGCGTGCGCAGTGGCGTAGATATTGCCAAAGCGATCGCACTGGGCGCCGACCTGGGCGCAACCGCCAAGCCTGCGCTTAGCTCGGCCATGGATCCAAGCAGCGGCGAAGCGGTGATTGCCGGCCTGCAGACCTACATCGACGAATTGCGAATCGCCATGTTTTGCAGTGGGTGTGGGGATTTGAAGGCACTGCGACAACTGAAGCTTGAGCGCATTGGATGATGCCAATATCAGCCACCGAATGCTATAATACAGAGGCAGATGTGCCCGTTGATAGGAGGAGCGCAGTGGTTGAGACGACCAGTATTTCTGATATATTTAGAAAAGATATCGATCGAGCAGTCCAAATTCTGAAAGAGGCGGGTTGCACAGAAGTATATCTGTTCGGTTCCGTGGCTTCAGGGGAAACCCATGCGAAGTCGGACATCGATCTGGCCGTCCGAGGGTGCCCGCCCGACCGCTTCTTCCACACGCTGGGCCGGCTAATGATAGAGTTGAATCATTCGGTTGACTTGGTAGATCTCGACGAACCGGGCATCTTTGTACGATATCTGCTCGATTCAGGAGAGTTGGTTCGCATTGAGTAATAAGCTAGCGATCAAGATCAGGGTGGAGATCGACCAGATAGACGAGCTTTTTGCCGTTTATAGCGATTTGCTGGAGAAAACGCGGCGAGAAACGCCTGACCCAGTCGAAGTGGCAGCTTTGGGTTCAATACTCCACTCTTTCTACAGTGGTTTGGAAAACATCTTTCTGCGTGTAGCGAAAGAACTCGATCGAGATATACCTGCTGACGCCGATTCACATCGTGCTCTTCTGAACCAAATCGGACAAGCGACGCTGCAAAGACCTGCGTTACTGTCGCCAGCAGTAACCGAACAATTAGACAGTTACCTTACATTTAGGCACTTCTATCGTCACTTATACACTTACTTACTCAATTGGGTGAAGTTAGAGCCGTTGGTTGCATCGCTCGAAATAGTCTGGTCTCAGGCAAAAACAGAACTGAACATATTTCTCGATCGCTTGCGTGCGACCTGAGCCAGCCATGCATGCCACCCACCTGAGCCTGCGCGATTTTCGCACCTACGAGCGGCTTGAGCTCGGCCTGGAGCCAGGCACGACGCTGTTCTATGGGCCAAACGCGGCCGGCAAAACCAGCATCCTCGAGGCATTGTTCTACCTGGCGACCACCCGCTCGCCGCGCGCCGGCGCCGACCGCGAGCTGGTGCGCTGGGATGCCGAAGGCGATATCGGCACACCACCGTTCGCGCGGCTGGTCTGCGATGTGCGACGCAGCGATGGCAAGGTGCGCCTTGAAGTGATCGTGCAGCGCCGCGCCGACGACGAGGGCCAATTGACCGGCGCGTCCATTAAGACCGTGCGGGTCGATCGCAAGGCCGTGCGCGCGCTCGATTTAGTCGGCAACCTGCGCGTGGTGCTGTTCACCCCGGCCGACCTGGCGCTTGTGACGGGCGCGCCATCGGAGCGGCGGCGCTACCTCGACGTGACACTTTCGCAGCTGAACGGGCGCTATGTTCGCACGCTTTCGCACTACCAGAAGGTCGTGCAGCAGCGCAACAGCCTGCTGCGCGCCTGGCGCGAGCGCCGCCGCCCGCAGCGCGGCGCCGACGACGAGCTGGCGTTCTGGGATCGCGAGCTGACGCTGTCCGGCGCGTATGTGCTGCGCGAGCGGATGCAGGCGGTCGCCGAGCTGAACACCTTGATCGGCCCAATCTTTTGTCAGGTCACTGCCGGCGACCAACCGCTGATCGCGACCTATCAAAGCAGCGTGGCCGGGCTAGCAGGCGCGCCGGACGAGCGTACGATTGAGGCCGCGTTTCTGGCGCACCTCGAGCGCCTGCGCGACGACGAGATCGGCCGCGGGCAAACGCTGATCGGCCCGCACCGCGACGACCTGCTGCTGGCCATGGGCGCGATCAGCGTCGGCATCTACGGCTCACGCGGGCAGCAGCGCAGCGCTACGCTGGCGCTCAAGCTGGGTGAGGCCGATTTCATGCGCGCGCGCGCCGGCGACGCCCCGGTGCTGCTGCTCGACGACCTGCTCTCGGAGCTGGACGCCGAGCGGCGCGGCCACCTGCTCGAGACGCTGGCGCGCCCCGACCAGCAGACGCTGGTGACCGCCACCGGCATGGAAGACTTCGACGCGGCGTTTCTGGCGCGGGCGAAGAAGATCCGGGTGGAGCAGGGGCGGCTGTATCCGTCGTGACAACTCTCACGGCTTAAGCATCTGTATATCCGCGTCTCTTCGCGTTATCCGCGGATTCTGCCAAAGTACTGAGGAGACCTCGATGTATCCTTTTTGCGCTGGCACGGGACTCTTCTAAAAATACATCTCCAGCTTATCTCTCGTGCGGTACGCCTATGGAAAACTTACAGGCACTCGTCAGCGCGGCACAACACGGCGACCAGGCAGCGTTCGGTCGGCTGATCGAGCGCTTTCACGCCATGGCGCTGGCGGTCGCGTACCGTATGCTCGGCGATTGGCACCTGGCTGAAGACACAGTGCAGGAAGCCTGGTTGGAGGTCTATCTCTGGCTGCCCAGGCTCCGCCAGCCTGCGGCTTTTCCGGCGTGGCTCCGCTTGATTCTTGCCAAACATGCCGATCGCATTATCCGTCGCCAGCACGTCCGCATGCTAACCCTCGCCGACGTTCATGAGATCGCCGCGTTGGAACAGGATCCGCTTGGGGTGGTGGAAGGGCGGGAGATGCAACGGCTGGTGCAAGCGGCGCTCGCAACCTTATCGGAGGCTCAGCGCCAGGTGGTTGTGCTGTTCTATCTCGGCCACTATCCACAGGCCGAGATCGCGGCGATGCTGGGTGTTCCGCTAACAGCCGTGAAGAAGCGATTGTACGATGCGCGCCAACGGCTGCGTTCCGCACTCGATCGACCCTGTGACTCTAGGCCATCTCTACAACGCGCTCCATGTATGCGCCTGATACAACCCGATCGCGAGCGAAATGCCCATACATTGTCCATGCGTACCGGAAGGGAGCAGACCTTGGATGAGCGATCGAAACCGCGGATCATTCCCTTCGGCATGGGCTTCGTCAGCATGGAGACGGGCAAATACTATCAGCGCGCGGCCGATGGCAAGCTCGCCGTGATCGAGATCTGGCCCAAGTGGAAGCGAATCGCCCTGGCCCAGGGTGTCGATCTTGAAACGCTGCATGATTCTGACCCCATCCTGCGTTTGGCTGCCTACTATCGCGTTCAGCTGAGCCTGGAGACGGCCCAGTGGATGGCGAACCAGAATCCTCGCACTGAGGAGATCTGCGCGCTGCTCGTCGCGCTCAGCCGCGTGCAGGCGCTAAAATGCATCCCCGACGGGCAGCTGTACGACGACCATGTGACCTATCTCTGGGCCGCCAGCAGCGGTCTGATAACAGAGCCGGCCTGGGCGTACCAGATGGCACAGCGAATCGAGGCGCGGAATGCAACCTGAGGCTTTTTATCCTCTGCTGGTCGCATTTGCTGAGCAACTTCCTAACGCTCGGTTTCTCTCGTTGACCGATCTTCACGGGCAGGTTGTCACGGAGTATCTAGAAACTGTCCGCTCGATCACAGCTGCAGGCGCAGCACAAATAGTTCCAGATGGTCGTACAGTGGCGCAGGTCGTGGGTCATATTGCAGCATGGGAGCGCAACATCATTGTGGCTGTCGGCGAAATCCTGGCGGGCGTTAAGTGGCCACGCTTGATGTCGCGCTCTAGCTACATTGACTCGGATGGACGCGCGCACGACTTTCCAAATGTCGCTGCCTTCAATGCCTACTACGCGGAACAGCATGCCAGCCAATCGTGGGGAACCATCCAGGCCGAAGCACTTCATACAGCCAGTACGCTCAACCAACTCTTCAGAGAGTCCAAGATGATCACAGCCGAGCGCTTAGAGCGCACCTGGTCCTATCAACACTACTCGCTTCCGATTGGCGTCACGTTGACGATCCCCTATGGGTGGTTCCTCTGGATGATCACCATTGAACATGAAGCGGTAGAACATGCCGCGGATCTCGCGCTTGGCCGTAGATCGCATGCCATCGTCAAGCAGTAAGCCGGATGGAAGTGTCCAGCAGCATTCCATTGACATTGCGTTTAATTTGTGATATATTTCACACAACGTACTTCCACAGCGGGAAGGGAGCGCCGATGACGACCGCATCCCACGCGTATTTTCGCCTGCTCGCTACCTACCTGCGGCCACAGCGCACGCGAGCGACCATCCTCGCACTGCTGCTGCTTGCGAGCACCGGCTTCCAGCTCGGCGGGCCGCGTGTGTTGCGCCAGTTCATCGACCAGGCGCGCGCCGGCAGCGCATTGGAGGCGCTGACCCAGACCGCGCTGCTATTCCTGGTGGTGGTGCTCGCCGGGCAAGCAGTCGAGGCGGCGGTGGTATACCTGGGCGCCGACGTGGGCTGGACGGCGACCAACTTACTGCGCGCCGACCTGCTCGCACACGTGCTGGGGCTCGACCAGCATTTCCACGCCAGGCATACCCCCGGCGAGCTGATCCAGCGGGTCGACGGCGATGTGGCCGCGCTGGCGAACTTCTTCTCACAGTTCGTCGTGCGGGTGCTGGGCAGCCTGCTGCTGATCGTTGGGATCGTGGCGCTGCTGCTGTGGGACGACTGGCGGCTGGGCCTGGGCATGCTGGGTGTGGCGGTGGTCGGCGCGCTGCTGCTATACCGGCTGCAGGGCCTCGCGGTGAAGCTGATCAAAGCGCACCGGCAGAGCTTCGCCGACCTGAGCGGCTTCTGGGAAGAGCGGCTGCTGGGGACCGAAGACCTGCGCGGAATCGGCGCGCTGCCCTTCACCATGCGCCGCCAGGCTGCGCTGCTCGGCGCGCATATGCAGCGGGCCCGGCTGGGCAATACGGCCGGGCGGATCATGCAGAGCGCCGGCGAGCTGCTGGTGGCATTCGGCACGGCGGCGACCTTCGCACTAAGCGCTTATTTGCTATTTGGCAATCGTATAACACTGGGGACAGTGTACCTGGTGTTCGCCTACGCCGACTTGCTGGCCTGGAACGTGATGCTGATCGCCACCCAACTCGACGATCTGCAGCAGGCCGCCGCCGGCATCCAGCGCATCCAGGAGCTGCGCGCGATCACCAGCGCGGTGCCGGATCATGGCAGCGAGAGCCTGCAGGACAGTGCGCCAGCGCTGGCGTTCGAGCATGTGACCTTTGGGTACGACGCGCGCGCGCCGGTGCTACGCGATGTGTCGTTCGCGCTGCCGCCCGGCGGCACGCTGGGCTTGCTGGGCCGCACCGGCAGCGGCAAGAGCACAATCGCGCGTCTGCTGTTCCGCTTCTACGATCCACAGCAGGGCTACATCCTCCTGCATGGCGTCGACACCCGCGCGGTGCCGATCCGCGCGCTGCGCCAGCGGATCGGCATGGTCACCCAGGAGGTTCAACTATTTCATGCCAGCGTACGGGAGAATCTGACGCTGTTTAACTCGAATATCTCCGACTCACGCGTTCTGGCGGTGCTGGGCGAGCTAGGGTTGGAACCCTGGCTGCACGGGCTGCCGCACGGGCTCGACAGCCCGCTGGCGCCGGGCGGCGTCTCGGCTGGCGAGGCGCAGCTGCTGGCCTTCGCGCGGGTGTTCCTGCAAAACCCAGCGCTGGTGGTGCTCGACGAAGCCTCATCGCGGCTCGACCCAGCCACCGAGCAGTTGATCGGCCGCGCGACCGAGCGGCTGCTGCGCGATCGCACCGCGATCATCATCGCGCACCGTCTCTCGACTGTCGAGCGGGTCGACCAGATCATGATCCTCGACAAAGGCCAGGTGGCCGAGCTTGGCGCGCGGGCCGTGCTGCAGACCGACCCGCGTTCGCGCTTCGCGGGGCTGCTGCGCACCGGTATGGCCGAGGTGCTGGCATGAAGCCGATCGCCGTGCTGTGGCGGCTGATCCGCCTGACGCCCTGGCTGTACGCCGGCAGCGTGGTGCTGCAGATCGCGCGATTGGGCATTCTGGTGGCGCCGGGGATTGTGATCCAGCGCCTGTTCGACACCCTGGCCCAAACACACAACTTCAGTTGGCAGCTTTGGGGGCTGATCGCGCTGCTGCTGGTGGTGGCGCTGGCGCGCGTGGCGGCGCTACTGAGCGCGATCTTTACCGAACTGACCGGCTATTTCATTAGCGCAGGCCTGCTACGCACCAATGCGTTTGCCCGGCTGCTGGCGCGGCCCGACGCGCGGGCGCTGAGCTTCCCGGCCGGCGATCTGGTGAACCGGCTCGACAAGGATGCCGGGACGCTGGCCGGGTTCATCGCGACGCTGAATGTGCAGATCGGCTCAACCGCCGGCGCGATCGTGGCGGTGGCGCTGATGCTGCGGATCGACCCATTCATCACCGTAGTGGTGCTGACTCCGCTGCTGGTCACCACGATCGCGGCGCAGCTCGCCAGTCGGCGCCTGTTCAGCTACAATCAGGCCAGCCGCACGGCCGATGGGCGGGTGAGCGCGTTTCTGGGCGAGGCGCTCGGCGCCACGCAGGCGCTGCAGGTGGCCAGCGCCGAGGCTCATGTCGTGGCACGGCTGCGTAGGCTGAACGACGAGCGGCGCGCGGCGGCGCTAAAAGACACCCTGTTCAGTTTCCTGCTGATCAATGTTCTGGTGAACAACACCGCCCAGATCGGCACGGGAATCGTGCTGCTGCTGGCGGGCCAATCGATGCGCGCGGGCACATTCAGCCTGGGCGATTTTGCGCTGTTCGTGTTTCTGCTGCCACGCATCACCGACTGCACCATGTGGAGCGGCCGGCTATACGCGCTGTACCGCCAGATCGAGGTGGCACTGGGCCGGCTGCTGGCGGCGCTGCCGGGCGAGCGCGCCGAAGCGCTGGTGACGCGGCGGGCGGTCGCTGATCTCATGGCGCGGCGCACGGCGAGCTCTGAGATCGGTACAGCTCGGCGGAAGTTCCTATCTAGAAACCGAAGTTCCTCTCGGCAGGAACGCGAGGAACTTCCGCCAACCCGCAAGGCATTTGCGCCAGCATATACGAGCGATCCACTTCAAGCCTCTAGCCTCAAGTCCCTAACCTCATGTATCGAAGTGCGCGACCTGATCTATCACTACCCTAGTTCGGGGCGCGGCATCGAGCGCGTGAGCTTTACAATCCAGCGCGGCTCGTTTACGGTGATCACTGGGCGGATTGGTGTGGGCAAGACCACGCTGCTGCGCGCGCTGCTTGGGCTGCTGCCGATCGACTCGGGCGCGCTCTACTGGGACGGCGCGCCAGTAGACGACCCCGCTACCTTCTTCGTGCCGCCGCGCTGCGCCTACACCGCGCAGGTGCCGCGGCTGTTCAGCGAGTCGCTGCGCGACAACCTGCTGGCCGGGCTGCCGGCGAGCGACGCAGAGCTGGCAGCGGTGCTCCACCGTGCGGTGATGGAGCACGACCTGGCGGAGATGCCGCATGGCCTGGCGACGCTGGTAGGGCCGCGCGGCGTGCGGCTCTCGGGCGGGCAGATCCAGCGCGCCGCCGTCGCGCGTATGTTGCTGCGCGACGCCGAGTTGCTGGCGATCGACGACGTATCGAGCGCGCTGGACGTAGAGACCGAGCAGTTGCTGTGGGAACGCCTGGACGAAACGATGAACGATGAAGGCGGAAGGATGAAGGCGGATGGCTCTTCATCGTTCATCGTTCATCCTTCATCCTTCAGCATTCTCGCGGTCTCGCACCGGCCGGCGGCGCTGCGGCGGGCCGACCAGATCATCGTGCTGCGGGATGGGCGGGTTGACGCGGTTGGCGCGCTCGACGAGCTACTGGCCAGCTCGGCGGAGATGCGCGCGTTGTGGCAGCGCGGCCAGAGCGAGGAGACGCGCGAGGAGCAATAGTGCTCTCTGGTCCTAAAAATCTCTTGACTTGCTCTGTGGGATATGGTATTTTCTATTGTATTCTTAGCACTCTCACATAACGAGTGCTAACAACCATAACACCTGCTCGTTTTCATGCTGCTAGAAAGATGCTCCGCTGGCAGAGTGATACACGGAATGCGGATGTTGTGGTTCGGTGCACCGCTCATAGTTGCGCCCGATTCCAGGATCCAAACAATGCGTTGGAGAGCCATGTTCATGGGGGAGCGGCCGCGTGGGCTCTGGGCCCATACCGATTTCCTCAAATTCTGGGCCGGCCAGAGCCTGTCGTTGCTGGGCTCGACGGTGAGTGCTCTAGCCCTGCCGCTGACCGCAGTATTGGTTCTAGAAGCGACCCCCGCTCAGATGGGGATACTCACCGCGCTCGGCGCGCTGCCGGCGGTCCTGCTGGGCCTGTTTGCCGGTGTGTGGGTCGATCGTTCGCGGCGTCGCCGGCTCATGATTGCCGCCGACCTTTTGCGCGCGGTACTGCTCTTCACGATTCCCTTGGCGGCGCTCGTCGGGGTACTCCGCATCGAGCATCTGTACCTGGCGATCCCGCTGGTCGCTAGTGGCACGCTCTTCTTCAATGTTGCGAATAGCGCCTACTTCCCCGCGCTCGTCGGACGTGAGCACCTCGTTGACGCCAACCGCAAGCTGTCGCTGAGTGGGTCGTTGGCCGAGATCCTCGGACCTGGTCTCGCGGGTGCGCTTGTGCAGATCGTGACCGCACCGATTGCCATCGCGGTCGACGCGATCTCATATGTCGTTTCTGCGCTCTTCCTGGCTTGGATGAACACGCCCGAGGCAGTATCCCGGCCGCCCGCCGCACGATCCAGTCTGCGCCGCGAGTTGGCAGAAGGCCTCAAGTTGATCGTCGATCACTCACTGCTGCGCGCTATTGCGGGAAGCTTGTGCACCGTCAACCTGTTCAATGCGGTCTTCGAAGCCGTCGCGCTCGTGTATCTGACACGCGACCTTGCTCTCGATCCCGGCCTACTTGGGTTGATCTTCGCCAGTGGTAGCCTAGGTTTTCTGTGTGGTAGCCTGCTACAGGGTGTGGTCGACCGCCGCATCGGTCTCGGGCCGACCATCGTAGGTGGTCTGCTCCTGGTCGGCATCAGTGTTAATTACTCAAATCGAGCCGGATGCTGTCGAAGAGCGCGTTGATCGCATTGCCGTTGGTGGCCCTGAATACGAACCGGGTCGCCTGAGTGGTGAAGCTTTGGGTCGTACTGGTCGTGAACTGCGCACCAAATTGCGCCGGAGCCACCGGATCGTGTATACTCTGGGCGCTCGGCGTGCCGCACAACGATCCGGCACCGGGCAATGGCCAATAGGCTTGATGCGTTCTCGGCCGATCGCCGATTGCCTATGATGTATCGCCGGCTTGGAACTGTACTATGAGGAATATCCTGTGGCACAACTTTCGCAGGCGCAGCGACAATTTTTGCGCAAAATCGCGCACGAGCTCAAGCCGATCGTGCATATTGGTAAAAATGGGCTCAGCGACAGCTTGTCCAGCTCGACCGAGATCGCGCTCGACGCGCATGAGCTGATCAAGATCAAGTTCAACGACCTCAAGGACCAGAAGCGCGAGATCGCGCAGCAGCTTGCCGAGCACATGCATGCCGAGCTGATCTATGTGATCGGCAACACCGCCATCCTCTACCGCCAGCAGCCCGACGCCGAGAAGCGCAAGATCCATCTGCCGCGATCGTAGCCCCGCACCGATTGGCTAAGCTGAACCGCGAGGGCGACAAGATTTCGAGAATGACGTGATAGACAACGATAAGGCAGCATTCATTAAAGGGTTGCAACATGCCTGGCAGCGCGAGCAGGCCAGCGCGCGGATCTACCGTGCGCTCGCCGAACGTGAACCGACCGAGACACGACACAATGTGCTGCTGAAGCTCGCCGCAACCGAGGTGCAGCACGGCGAACGCTGGGCGGCCCGCTTGCGCGAGCTTGGGGCGCCACTCCCACCCGATCGCGACACGCTGCACGACCGCCTCTGGCGCTGGATCCTGGTGCAAAGTGGTACCGACAACGCACTGAAACGGATCGAGAGCACCGAAGACGAGGACGAAGCGATGTATGCCGACCTAGCGCGCGTGGCACCCAGTGAGAACGATCGAGCGGCGATCCATGCGGTTCAGCAAGATGAACAGACACATAGTCGGCTCGCTGCGACGGCCGGGGCCGCACCCACCACCACGGGACCCCAGGCCATGCTCGACACGATTTTGGGCCGCGAGAAGTGGCACAAGCGCGGCGGCGGCTGGATCGGCCAGGCGATCTACGGCGCCAACGATGGCCTGGGCTCAGTCTTTGGCATTGTGACGGGTGTGGCCGGCGCGACTGCTGGCGGACCCGCCGTCCTGATCGCGGGGTTAGCCGGGATGCTGGCATCGGCCCTTTCGATGGGTTCAGGCGCTTATCTGGCCACCAAGGCCGATCGTGAGGTGCAGGAGGCCGAGATCGCCCGTGAGCGGCGCGAAGTGGAGCAAAACCCCGAGGAGGAGCGCGAGGAGCTGGCGCTGTTCTATCAGCTTAAGGGAGTGCCCGAGGACGAAGCCCAGGCGCTCGCGGCGCGCCTGATCGCCCAGCCCGAGCATGCGTTGGCGACACTGGTGAGCGAGGAACTGGGCCTCTCCGAGCAGACTTTCCCAAATCCCTGGACAGCAGCTCTGTCCGCCACGGTCTCGACAGCATTCGGCGCCTTCATCCCGATCGTCCCGTTCTTCTTCACCAGCGGCTACCCCGCGATCATTGCTTCGTTCGTGATCAGTACACTAGCGCACTTCCTGATTGGCGCGGCGAAGACCATCGTGACGGGGCTGAGCCCCTGGCGCAGTGGCGCCGAGATGACGATTGTCGGCCTGGGCGAGGCGCTGATCACCTACCTACTCGGCCTTGCGTTCGGGGGCCTTGTAGGGTAGCCCAGAAATTTCGGTGATATGCCCATTTTCGCGGAGATTAGAGATTTGAGATTGATTGCGGTGTCATAATCTCTAATCTCCAAGCGGATAGAAGCTGAATCCTCCTAGAGGCGCGGAGCAGTTCCTGTTTCCAGAAATCGTTCCAGTTTTGTGCGCGTCTCTGCGAGCGGTGTGTAGATCATGATCCTGACGTCGGGGTTGCTGAGCACCTGCAAGGTGATATGCTCGAACGCCAGGCGTCCCAGCGCCGGATGCTCGATTACTTTGTGACCGTCCAGTTCGCTACGCACCACATCGTGATGGGGCCACCATCGACGAAAATCAGGACTAACCTGTTTCAGATCCTCAATCAGCTCCTCGAACCATCGATCGCCGGGATAGCGAGCGTTAGCCGCGCGAAACTCCGCTAACGTGCTGCGCGCAATCTGTTCCCAATTGGGGCGCTCCCGCATCGTTGGGCTGGTGAAGAGTCGCCAGACCAGGTTGCGCGCGTAGCGGGACGATGCTTCCGAAATGGCGAAGAGAGCATCGGCAGCTTTGTTCCATGCCAGGTAATCCCACCGTCGGCCCACGGCATACGCGGGACTTGGGTTCAGGTCATCCAGTACCTGTTGAAGTGCCGGACTGGCGCTCTCCTCCAAAGGGGCGGCATGCGGAGGAAGTGGCTGCCCAGCCAGCAGAAAAAGATGCCGGCGTTCATTCAGCGCCAACCTGAGCGCTTGAGCAAGACTCTCCAGCACTTGCGCCGAGGGATGCACATCACGCCCTTGCTCCAACCAGACGTACCAGGAGGTGCCGATATTGGCAAGCTGCGCGACCTCCTCACGGCGCAGCCCTGGCGTCCGACGGCGGAGACCAGGAGGCAATCCCACATCAGCGGGAGAAAGGTGCGCCCGCCGCGTGCGTAAAAAATCGGCGAGCGCCTGACGACGCTCACGCTCATCCATCTCAGCTGCTCCTTATCCTGGTAGTCATAGACCTATGATCAAGAAACCCTGGTACTAGTATTACGATCAGAGTATACTCAAGGGGAGCACCCGTGGCAAGCTGACACCCGCATAAGTTGAAGATTGCTCCTCGCAGGAACAGGACTTACGCAGTGGGCGCGAACCTTGCACCACCACGGATTAAAAAATCTCGCGTATCGAACGTTTTTTCGTTCGCAGAACGAAAAAACGTTCGATACGAAGAATAAGAATTCCGTGTTTTGCGAGTGACTGCGTAAGCCGTCTCAGGAAGTGCTTCCTTCATGTTTTTTGAAAAGAGGTCGTTGTTTATGGCTCTGAAATTTGGCTTATCCCTGCCGCAAGGCTGGCCGATGGATCTGGCAAGCATTAAGGACCCGGTTGAAGCCTACGAGGCGATGACTGGTGTGGCCCAGACAGCCGACGAGATGGGTTTCGCCTCTGTCTGGCTGGTCGATCACTTCCATACCATTCCGCAGCCATCGCAGGAAGTGACCTTCGAGTGCTGGACTAGCACAGCGGCGCTGGCACGCGATACGAAGCGCGTGCGCGTTGGTCAGATGGTCACATGCAACGGGTATCGGAACCCCGCGCTGCTGGCGAAGATGGCCAGCACGGTCGACGTGCTCTCGCACGGGCGGCTCAATTTCGGCATTGGCGCTGGTTGGTACGAGCACGAATTCCGCGCCTATGGCTACGACTATCCCGATGCGCCGGAACGCCTGCGCCGCCTGCGCGAAGCCGTGCAGGTGATCCTGGCCATGTGGACCCAGGAAGAGGCGGTCTTTGAAGGCAGCTATTACCAGGTACGCGGCGCTATCAACCAGCCCAAAGGCGCCCAAAAACCGCATATCCCGCTGCTGATTGGCGGCGGTGGCGAAAGGGTTACGCTCAAACTGGTCGCGCAATATGGCGATGCATGCAATATCAATGGCGATCTGGAGACCATCAAGCATAAGTTTGCCGTGCTCAATCAGCACTGCGAAACCGTCGGGCGCGATTACGAGAGCATTCACCGCACCGTCGGGTGCATGTGTGCCATCGGAGAAACCGATCAGCAGGCGCGGGCAAAAATCCCCGCCGCGCTCCTGGACCGCCCCGTCGCAAGAGGTGCGCTGATCGGCAGCCCGGATACGATCCACCACCGCCTGGCCGAATTGGAGGCAGCCGGCGTCCAGGAAGTGATACTCGGATTCCCCGATATCCTGCAACTCGATACGCTGCGCTTCTTTGCCAAAGAATTCATTACATAAGCTGTAAAAATGATCTGCGGCTCAAGGTTGCACAGTCCCGGCTTAAAGCCACTTCCGCCCCCGAAAGAACGCCACCAGGGATGCGCTGATCACCATCATCAGGCCAAGCGCGAAGGGGTAGCCGAACGTCCAATGGAACGTGCAACATCTATCTCGACGTGACACCCTGCTCTTTCTCCTGCAGGCTTTTCAGGACAATCGGCACCTCGCCATAAAAGGTTGAGCCGACGCCCGGCGTACTCTCCACCGTCAGCGTGCCGCCCATCAGCTGCATCAATTGCTGGCTGATCGCCAGCCCCAGCCCGGTGCCACTGTGGCGGCGAGTCTGCTCGTTCTCGATCTGCCGGAATTCTTGGAACAATATGCGCTGCTGCTCGGGCGCGATGCCGATCCCGGTGTCCGCCACGCTGAACCGAACCCGCTCGCCATCGTCCATCGCCCGCACGGTGATCGAGCCGCGCTCTGTGAACTTGATCGCGTTGGCGATCAAATTGGTCAGGACCTGTACTAAGCGCGCTCTGTTGGCCTGGACCTGCGGCAGATTGGGGGCGATCGCAACTATCACCGCCAGCCTGCGCTCCTGGATCTGCGGCTGCAACGCGCCGACCACGTCCCGGATCACCGGCGCCAGATCGACCGGTTCGAGATCGATCGTCAGATGGCCCGCCGCCATCTTGGAGAAGTCCAGGATGTCGTTGGTCAGCCGCAGCAAGGCCAAGCTGCTATGGCGCATGCGTGCCAACGGCTCGTGCATTCGCTCGGGCAGCTCTCCGAAGATGCCCTGCTCCAACATGTCGGTGAACCCGACAATCGAGCTCAGCGGCGTGCGCAACTCGTGGCTCACGGTCGCGAGCAACGTCGATTTGGCCCGGCTGGCCTCCTGGATCTCCTCGGCGTGCCGGGTGCGGGCGATCGCCTCGCTCACTATCTCGCCGACGCTCGCGAACAACTGGAGCTCGTTCGGCGCGATCGTCCGCTGGTCGGCATGGCCGACGAACATCGCTCCGAGCGGTGCGGCCAGGCTGGCGAGAGGCACCACCACTACAGTCCGCACACCCTCATGTTGGAGGATGGCCTGAGCCGGCGTCCACGCCAGCTCCGGGTCGGCCACTGAGATCACGCGCGGCTGGCCGGCACGCAGGATGTGCTGGAGCTGCGTGACATCGTATTCAGTCACGGCATGGCCTTCTAACGGCGACGCGGTGGTCAGCGGCTCTTCGACCACCAGGCGCAGGGTCGTGCCGTCGGGCTGCAGCAGGCCGATGACCATGCAGGCGCTGGGCAAGACCCGCATCAGCTCGCGGGTGATCGTGCGCAGCAGCTCGTCGGTCTCGAGTGCAATGTTGGCGGCGCGCGCGAGCCGGTTGAGCGCAGATAGGTCACGCACCTGCTGCTCTCGCGCCTGCTCCAGCCGGGCGCGGTCGGTTCGATCTCGCACCACCAGGAGCGCGCCAGCGCCGGGATCGTCGGCGTAGAGTGGGCGCAACCGGAGTTCGACCGCGCGCATGCCGTCCGCACGCTCGTAGATGAGGTGGCGCGTCGCCGTTGCGATGGGCCGAGCGAGCAACGCATGCAGATCGATTTCTAGAGGCGAGCCCGCGATGACATCAAGGAACTCTCGCCCGTTCCAGTCGCGCTGCGGCGTGGCCAGCAGGTGGCAGGCGGCGTCGTTGCAGACCATGACGACGCCGCGCTGATCCAGCACCACCAGCCCATCGGGCATGTGCGCCAGGAGCTCGGGCAGGGCGATCGGCATCGGAAGATTCATAATGCCCGTTCCCACCATACTGATCGTTGATACCTCTATGTACATAGTCCCGCAGGTAGAGGCGAAAAATACACTTGTTTTCCAGCTAATTTGCGGCACCTACTACCGAAGCCCTTTATATTGAAATTCGACGAAATGATGCTAGTTAGAAGGGAGTTCAGCCTTCGAATCGCTAGACAAAAGGGATCGTTTAGAGTATGCTTCGTTGCTGAAGCCGCAATTGTCAGGAACGCTCATGGATCCGAGCGACGAAGCAGTCATATTAGCGTGCCGCCGGGGCGACGCGTCCGCCTGGGAAACGCTCAGTACCCGCTACCGCGGCCTGATCTATAATGTGGGTCGACGTGTTGGCCTAGACAAGGAACAGGCCGCAGATGTGTGTCAGAACGTGTTTGCGATCCTGGTGCGGAAGCTTGATCGCATCGAGCAGCCAGCGCAAATCGGCGCATGGCTGATGACCACA
>WNGB01000055.1_pt1 | contig 215105 bp, 219 predicted proteins | sample 5400681 | NCBI WGS metagenome assembly WNGB01 (sample SAMN13153367, study PRJNA577476) | soil metagenome | isolation source: 115 cm soil or saprolite under grassland replicate 2 | place: USA:California | collected 2016-06-15 | reverse complement strand
TCACAAGCGAGCGCGACCTCGCCCAACAGATGCTCGCCTTCGTCGAGACCTACAACCAAACCGCACGCCCCTTCAACTGGACATACACCGGCAAAGTCCTCGCCGCATGAGTACGCGAATCAACCGGAGCGACCACTAGAGCGACGCGAGCCCGATCGCACCTGCCGGCAGGGTGCCGCTGTTGTCGATGACGCCGGACGTTCTCCGGCGACTGTTCGACTAACGAGACGCGCGAGCGTTACGCCACTCGGCGAAATGCGCGAGGAGCTCTTCGCGCGCGGCCGGCGAAATGTCTTCCTCACGCAGCGTTCCGGTGAGCGCGATCGTCTCCCGGAACTGCTCGAGGTAGAGCGTGCAGTGCGGACACCCGGCGAGATGCGCCTCGAAGCGTCGCCGGTCGCGGCGCGAGAGCGCGTCCTCGAGGTAGTCCGTGACGAGCTCGACGAGCTCACGGCAGGCCATTTCCCTTTGCTTGCGCAACCTGATCACTGTTCGTCCCGGAGGTAGCCTTCGAGCCGCGCGCGCAACTTCGAGCGGGCACGGTGCAGGAGGACCCTCTGATTGGTCTCGCTCAGGTCGAGAACGTTACGGACGGGTCGGCGGCACCGCGTTCCGCGGCCGGCCGGCGGCGTGGATGTCGCGCAACCACTCCCAGAGGCGCCGGATCTCCGTCTGGATCTCCTGCGAAGCCTCGCGGTAGCCCTTCGCGCCGCGCGGCAGACCCTCGAAGGTGAGCGGCTCGCTCCACGCGACCGACGCCGGCGCGAAGTTGCCCAGCTTCCAGTCCTGCGTGCCGTGGATCGCGCCGCAGACGACCGGCACGTTCTCCTGGATCGCGACCATCGCGGCGCCCGGCTGCACCTCGCCCGGAACGCCGGCGCGCTGGCGCGTCCCTTCGACGAAGACGCCGAGCGTGTTCCCCTCGCGCACGAGCTCGCGCATTCGCCGCACCGCGTCGCGGTCGGATTCGCCTCGCCGCACGCCGAAGGAGCCGAAGAGGCGAATGAACTGCCCGAGCCCGGGAATCTCGTGGGCCTCGGCCTTCGCGACGAAGTACGTGGTGCGTGGGGTCGCGAACCCGAACAGCGGCACGTCGATCCAGGCGAAGTGGTTCAGCGCGAGCACGACGCCGCCGTGCCGCGGAATCCGCTCCTTCCCATAGACGTGCAGACGCGCGGAGAACGCTGCGAGGGCGCCGAATGTCCAGCGGCCGAACGGCCAGGCGAAGTCGACGCGGTTCACGCCGCGGTGCGTTCGCGGACGAGTGCCTCGATGCGCTCGACGACGTCCTCGACGCGAAGGTTCGTCGTGTCGATCTGCTGCGCGTCGTGCGCAGGCCTCATGCGCTCGGCGTCCTTCTCGTCCCGCGCGCGCAGGTCGGTCGCGAGTGCGTCGGCGCCGATGCCGGGACGATCGGCCATGCGCCGCTTCTCGCGCTCGGCGCGATCCGCGACGAGATAGACCTTGACCTCCGCTGCGGGCGCGACGACCGTGCCGATGTCGCGTCCTTCGATCACGACGTTCCCTTCGTGTCCGAGCTCGCGTTGCCGCTCGCGCATCACGTCGCGAACGGGCGCGTGCCGCGCGACGACGGGCACCATCCGGTCGATCCGCTGCTCGCGGATGGACGAGGTGACGTCGGTGCCGGCGATCCAGACTCGCCCCTCGTCGTCGAAGGTGACCGGCTCGAGGCGCGCGAGATCGGCGAGCGCCTCGGCGTTCCCGAGATCCTGGCCCCGGTGCATCGCGAGCCACGTGAGCGCGCGGTACATCGCGCCGGTGTCGAGGTAGCGGAAGCCGAGCCGCTCGGCGAGCGCGCGCGCAACGGTGCTCTTGCCGGCCCCGGCCGGCCCATCGATTGCGACGATCATCGCCTCACCACTGACTCGAGAAGGTCGAAAAACCCGGGGAAGCTTATAGCGACCGTCTCCGCGCCCAGAATGTCCACGCCTTCTCTGGACGAGAGACCGGCGACAGCCCCGAGCATCGCGATCCGGTGGTCGCCGCGCGCGTCCATCCGGCCTCCCTTGAGACGCCGCGGAACGCCGGTGACGATCCAGCCGTCGGGGCGGGAGCGGATCCGGGCGCCCAGTGTCTTCAAGCCGTCGGTCACGGCTTCGATCCGGTCCGTCTCCTTCAGCCGTAGCTCTTCGGCGCCGCGCACGATGCTGTCGCCGCGCGCGTGCGAGGCGAGGAGCGCCACGAGCGGCAGCTCGTCGACGAGGAGCGGCACCTCGTCGGCCGTCACCTCGACTCCGTCGAGATCGGTGTACTTGATCGTCACGTCGCCGACGAGCTCGCCTGCGACCTGGTGCTTGTTGAAGACGACGACGTGCGCGCCCATGCGGTCGAGCACGTCGAGCAACCCGGTTCGGCGCGGGTTCAGCCCCACGTCGTGGATCGTGAGCTCGCTGCCCGGGACGATCGCAGCGGCGGCGAGCAGCGGCGCCGCGGAGGAGAAGTCTCCCGGCACGTCGACCTCGCCGAGCCGCAACGCACCCGCGGGCTCGATCGTGACGCCGGCCGGCTTACGCCGGACGGCGACGCCCGCGGCCTGGAGCATCAGCTCCGTGTGGTCGCGCGTGGGTCTCGGCTCGCCGACCGTCGTCGGGCTCGACGCGTTGAGCCCGGCGAGCAGGATCGCCGACTTCACCTGGGCGCTGGCGACGGGCAGCTGGTACGTGATGCCCTCCAGCGAGTCGGAGCCTTCGACGACGACGGGCGCGTGCCCGTCCGTCGTCTCGATCTGCGCGCCCATCTGTCGCAGCGGCTCCGCGACGCGCTCCATCGGACGCGACGAGAGCGACTCGTCGCCGGTGAGCACGTACCGGCCCGTCTGGCCCGCGACGACGCCGGTGACGAGCCGCAGCAGCGTGCCCGCATTCGCGCAGTCGGCGGTGCCGCCCCGGAGGCCGCGCAGGCCGACGCCGTGCACCGTCAGCTCGTCCTCCGACACGTCGTCGACCTGCACCCCGAACGCGCGCACGGAGTCGACGGTCGCCTGCGTGTCACCCGCGCGGAGGAAGCCGCGCACGCTCGTCTCCCCCTCGCCGAGCGCGCCGAGCAGCACGGAGCGGTGGGAGATCGACTTGTCGCCGGGCACCGCGACGTGCCCGCTGACTTCTGCCGCCGGCTCTACCCGCACTACCCGATGGTGCGGCCCATGAGGGACGCGAGCGCGCGGATCTCTGCCGCGAAGTCTTCGAACTCGGCCGTCGGGATCAGCTGCGGCCCGTCGCAGAGCGCCTCCTCGGGCCGCGGGTGCACCTCGACGATGATCCCGTCGGCACCGGCGGCGACCGCGGCGCGCGCGAGCGGCAGCACGAGGTCGCGCCGCCCGGCGGGATGCGAGGGATCGACGATTACCGGCAGGTGCGTCTCCTGCTTGAGGACCGGAATCGCGCTGATGTCGAGCGTGAACCGGGTCGACGTCTCGAACGTCTTGATCCCGCGCTCGCAGAGAATCACCTCGGAGTTTCCCTCCTTGACGATGTACTCGGCCGCCATCAGCAAGTCCTCGACGGTCGACGAGAGACCGCGTTTGAGCAGCACGGGCTTCGGCGCGCGCCCGACTTCCGACAGGAGCGAGAAGTTCGACATGTTGCGCGCCCCGATCTGGATCACGTCCGCGACCTCGACGACAGCCTCGACGTGCCGCGGATCCATCAGCTCGGTCACGAGCGGCAGGCCCGTCTCCTCGCGCGCCTCGACGAGGATCTTCAGCGCCTCCTCCCCGAGGCCCTGGAACGCGTACGGCGATGTGCGCGGCTTGAACGCTCCGCCGCGGAGCATCGTCACGCCGGCCGCGGCCACGGCGCGGGCCGACTCCATGGTCTGCTCGCGCGACTCGACGGTGCACGGCCCCGCGATGAAGCCGAAGTAGCCGTCGCCGATGCGCCGGCCGCGAACCTCGATCATCGTCGGGTCGGGCGAGAGCTCGCGGCTGACGAGCTTGTAGGGCTTGAGGATCGGCAACACCTGGTCGACGCCGGCGTAGCCCTCGAGCGGGAGGGCGGCGAGGAGCTCGCGCTCGCCGATCGCGCCGATCACCGTCGCCTCGCGCCCCGGCGTCACGAGCGCGAAGCAGCCGGCCTCTTCGAGGCGGGCGACGACGTGCTCGACCTCCTCCGGGGTCGCCGTCGCGCCCATGACGATCAGCAGCTCGGGTGCGCCTGTTACGGCCATTGCTGACAGCTTACTTAGGCAGAATCAGCAACCATGGCCGACACCGAGACCAAACCTCGAGTCTTCTCCGGGATCCAGCCGACTGGCCGGAAGACTCTCGGGAACTACAGCGGCGGCTTCCGCCAGTACGTCCAGACCCAGGAGACGGGCGACGCCTTCTTCTGCATCGTCGACCTGCACTCGATCTCGGTCGAGTACGACCCGGCCGAGCTCCGTACGTCCACGCTCGACCTGGCGGCGATGCTCTTCGCCGCGGGCCTCGACGCTGAGCGCTCGACCGTCTTCTGCCAGAGCCACGTGACCGCGCACCCCGAGGCGGCGTGGCTGCTGTCGTCTGTCGCGAGCTACGGCCAGCTGGGGCGCATGACGCAGTTCAAGGACAAGTCCGAGGCGCACGAGTTCATCTCGGCGGCCCTCTTCACCTACCCGGTGCTGATGGCGGGCGACATCCTCCTCTACCAGACCCACCTCGTCCCGATCGGCGACGACCAGCGCCAGCATCTCGAGCTCGCGCGCGACATCGCCGAGCGGTTCAACTACCGCTTCGGCGAGACCTTCCGCGTCCCCGAGGGCCAGTACCCGGAGATCGGCGGGCGGATCATGGACCTCCAGGAGCCGACGAACAAGATGTCGACGACGCTGAGCTCCGAGCAGGGCGCCGTCTACATCACCGACTCGCCGGACGCGATCCGGAAGAAGTTCAAGTCGGCGGTGACGGACTCGGCACGCGAGGTGCGCTACGACCCGAAGGAGAAGCCGGGCGTTTCGAACCTGCTCGAGATCATGAGCGTCGCCACCGGCGAGCCGATCGACGCGCTCGAGCGACGTTTCGAGAACGCGGGCTACGGCGACCTGAAGGAGGCCGTCGGCGAGTCGGTCGTCGAGCTGCTGTCGCCGATCCGCGAGCGCTTCGAGGCGCTGCGCGCAGACGAGCGCGAGCTGCAGCGGCTCCTTGCGCTCGGCGCCGAGAAGGCGCGGCGTGAGTCGCAGCCGACCCTCGAGCTGATGTACGAGCGGATGGGCTTCGCAAAGCCCGAGGCCGGGCGCTTCTTCGGTGCTGTCCGGCCGCGCGGGCTGTAGTCATTTCGTAACCTCCCGGTTACCGCCTCGCCGCCCATGCTGAGTGTGGACGGGTCGAGGCTCTCCTGCGGAGAAACCAACGACCACGGGGAGGGTCAAATGGGGAAACGGCTTATCCTTGCGGCGGCTGCGGCCGCGGCGCTCACGACGTTCATGCTCGTACAGGGCGCCGGTGCGAGAACGGACAGCCCGGCGGCTTCGGTCGCAACCGGCTGCCAGCTGCAGTCGGCCAAGGGCAACATCAAGCACGTCATCTACCTCATCTTCGACAACGTGCACTTCCTGCGCGACAACCCGAACGTGCCCTCGGATGTCGAGCAGATGCCCAACCTGCTCAACTTCATCCGCGGCAACGGAACGCTCCTGACAAACGACCACACGGTTCTGATCTCGCACACCGCGAACGGGATCCTCACGAACCTCACCGGCATGTATCCGGACCGGCACGGGCAGGCCGTGTCCAACTCGTATCGCTACTTCCGCTCCGACGGCTCGACCGCATCGTCGTCGTCGTTCAAATACTGGACCGACCTCACGGACGACGTCAACGCGGTCCCCACCGACCCGAACTACAACATGGTAAACGGGGACAGCGGCTCGCCGAAGAACGCACCGGCTCCCTGGGTGGCGTACACGCGCGCGGGGTGCGACTACGGCGCGACCGCGCTCGCGAACGTCGTCCTCGAGAACACCGGGACCGGCCCCGCCGGCGACATGACGAAGGTGTTCGGCTCGGGCTCTCCCGAATGGAACGAGGCTCTGGCGTCGAATGCAGCCCCCGCGGGCACCGCGGCGAGGAATCTCGCGCAGACCGACTTCGTCGGCATCGCGGTTCACTGCGCCAAGACCGCGGGAAGCATCTGTGCGGGCAACTCAAACGCGCGGCCGGACCTGCTGCCCGACGAGCCCGGCGGCTACAGCGGCTACAGCGGCCTCTTCGGCGCGAAGTACGTCAATCCGGCCATCACCGGCGGGAGCGCCGTCGTGAAAAAGCTGAACGGCCAGCCGGTCACCGATCAGTTCGGGCAGCCCGGTTTTCCTGGCTTCGACGGCCTCTTTGCCACGACAACGCTCTCGTACGTCGCGCAGATGCAAGAGGCGGGGATCCCGGTCACGTTCGGCTACATCTCCGACGCGCATGATCAGCACGGTGTCGCGGGCGAGATCCATGCCACCCGCGGCCCGGGCGAGGCCGACTACGTCCAGCAACTGAAGGACTACGACACGGCCTTCGGTCAGTTCTTCGCGCGGCTCGCCGCGGACGGGATCGACAAGAGCAACACGCTCTTCGTCTTCACCAACGAAGAAGGCGACCACTTCTCCGGCGCGCAGCCGACCCCAACAGGCTGCGACGGCGTCAACACGCCGTGCCATTACAGCCTCGTGGGCGAGATCAACGGCAACTTGCAGGGACTGTTGAAGACGCAGCAGGGGATCACGACGCCATTCACCGTCCACTCCGACATGGCGCCGACGATCTACATCACCGGTAACCCGGCCCGGACGGCCGCCGTCACGCGGACGTTCGGCAGAGCGGTCGGCAATCTGACGGCGGTCAATCCCTACACGGGCAACACGGACCACATCACCGCCGCCCTCGCCGACCCGGTCGGGATGAAGGCGCTCCACATGGTGACCGCCGACCCACAGCGCACGCCGACGCTGACGATGTTCGCGCTACCGGATTACTTCCTGTTCGCGAGCTCGGCGAGGTGCGACGAACCCGGCTTCGGACCGTGCATCACGGTGCCGACGACGCCGCCGACGAGCACGTTCGCCTGGAACCACGGTGGGATCCAGCCGGAGATCGCGACGACCTGGGCCGGGATCGTCGGGCCCGGCGTGCGCAACAACGGTGACGATGCGACGTGGGCCGACCATGCCGATGTCAGGCCGACGATGCTGAACCTGCTCGGCCTCGATGACTCGTACGTCCACGACGGGCGCGTGCTCATCGACCAGCTCCAGGCCTGGGCAGTCCCGCAGACGCTGACTGCCCACCGAGAGACGCTGCGCCGTCTTGGCGAGGTGTACAAGCAGCTGAACGCGCCCTTCGGCTCGTTCGGCATGGACGCCCTGGCAGCGTCGACTCGCGCGGTCATGAGCAACACCGCGAACGACAGCACGTACACCACGATCGAAGACACGATCGCGTCGTACACGTCCGCACGCGACGCACTCGCGTCGCAGATCCGCGCCGCACTTGACCGCGCGGCGTTCGGCGGCGAGGCGATCGACAACCAGCAGGCGAAGCGGTGGATCGAGCAAGCCGAGAGCCTGCTCGACCAGGCTGCGCACCTAGCGGCCCCGTAACCGTTCGACTTCGGAGGGCTCGAGCTCGCGCCATTGGCCGGGCTCGAGCCCTTCGAGCGTCAGACCCGCGTAGCCGCTGCGCTGCAGCCGCCTGACCGGATGGCCGACGGCGTCGAACATCCGCTTGACCTGGCGGTTACGGCCTTCGTGGATCGTCAGCTCGATCGCGTGCGGGCCGAGCCGGCGCGCCTGAGCGGGGGCGGTGCGGCCGTCGTCGAGCTCGATGCCTGCTTCGAGCCGCTCGAGTGTCTCGTCGGACGGCTCGCCCTCGACCTCGGCGACGTAGGTCTTCTCGACGCCGTAGCGCGGGTGCGCGAGCCGGTGCGAGAGCTGCCCGTCGTTCGTGAGCAGCAGCGCGCCTGTCGTGTCGACGTCGAGACGCCCGACCGGGACGACGCGCGGCTCGTTCGGGACGAGCTCGACGACCGTCGGCCGTCCCTGCGGATCGTCGGCCGTCGTCACGACTCCCGCCGGCTTGTGGAGCAGCAGGTGCGTGAGGCGCTGCTTTGCGACCTCGCATCCGTCGACTTCCACTTTGTCGGTCGCCTCGACGAACGTGTTCAGCTGCCCGGGCTCGCCGTTGACCGTGACGCGACCGGTCTTGATCAGCTCGTCGGCCTTGCGGCGCGACGCGACGCCGGCCCGTGCGAGATACGCGTTGAGGCGCACGGATGAGAAGATAAGGATGGATGGCGCACTACGTCACGCTGATGAAGTGGACGTCTCAGGGGCGGATGGGCCTGCCGGCGTGGCGCGACCGGGTCGAGGACGGCCAGCGGATGATCGAGGAGGCCGGCGGCAAGCTCGTCGGCGTCTGGGTGACGCTCGGCCAGTACGACGTCGTCGAGGTCTTCGAGGCGCCAAGCGACGAGGCGGCGCTCGAGATCATCACGAAGCTCCAGCGGCACGGCGCCGAGCAGACGGAGACGCTGCGCGCGTTCACACGCGACGAAGCGGAAGCGATCATCCGCAAGCTGTAGCGGCAAAGCCGCAGCCTGCTTTCAAGCAGGCTGCAGTCGTTGGAACGACCGCAGCCTGGCTGAAGCCAGGCCGCGTGTCTCCGTCGGCGTGCTCATTGCTCGAGGTCTTCTTGGCTCATCCGCTCGCGCGGGTGCACGCTGACGACGCGAAGCACCTCCGTTCCGACGCTCACGAACTTGTGCGGTGCGTTAGCCGGTGCGACGAGAACATTGCCGGCCCGCGCCTCGATTCTCTCCCCGTCGATCGTGAAGGTCGCCTCCCCGTCCAGGACGATGAACGTCTCTTCGTACGGGTGTCGATGAAGCTTCGGCCCCATGCCGGGCGTGGGGTAGTTGATGACGAAGAACGAGACGCTGGAACGGTGGTCGGCCCCCTCGAATTTGTACGAGCGGGCGCCGAGCTCGAATTCGATCACGCCGTGCGCTTCTCGGCGACCTCGTGCAACCGCTCGCGGATCCGCTCCGCGTCGGCGCCGACGTCGTCGAGGCGCGGCAGTGCCGACAGGCTCTCGAGCCCGAAGATCCGCTCGAACAGCGGCGTCGTGCGGTAGCGGATCGCCCCGCCGGCCGCGTCGTCCCGCCCGGCCTCCGCGATCAACCCGCGCTCCTGCAAATTCGCAACGGCTGAGTCCGCGGCAACGCCGCGGATGCGCGCGACGTCCGGCCGCGAGCACGGCCCGAGGTACGCGACGATCGCGAGCGTCTCCATCGCCGCCTGCGAGAGGTTCCGCTGCGCGGGCTTCTCGAAGAGCCGCGCACACGCCTCCGCCGCCTCGCGGGAGGAGCGGAACGCCCAGCCGCCGGCTACGTGCTCGAGCACGATCCCGCTGCGTCCTTCGCTGTAGCGCTCGCGGACCAGCCCAAGGGCGGCCTCGACCCGCTCGGTGTGGTCGTCCGCAGCCTCCGCGAGCTCCTCCACCGACAGGGGCGCCGATGCCACGACCAGGAGCGCCTCGAGCGTGCGGGCGAGCTGGTCGAGCGGGTTACTCGCGATCAGGCGGAGCGGACTGTCCATCCGTCGGTCCTTTCATGTTCGTCGCTGGATTCCTCCCCGCTCCGCGAGATTCTGATCGGCGCGAAGGGGGCGGACTGTTCGATCGCGATCTCGCCGGCGCGACGGAGATCGAGGAGCGCGAGGAACGCCACGGCCTGCTCGACGCGCGAGAGCTCCCCCACCTCCTGTTCGAAGTCGAAGCGCGAACGCCGCCGCAGCACGGCGCGGAACCGCTCGAGGAACTGCGTCACGGGCGGGAAGCGCAGCGCCATGTGCTCGAGCGAGACCTGCGGCGGCTCGACCGCCAGCAGGCGGATCACCTGCGCGAGCTTCTCCGGGTCCTGCGGCCCGAGCGGCGTCTCGACCTTCGGGGCGAGCGGCGCCGGGCCGAGCCTGAAGTACCGCTCGCCCTCCGTCGCGAGCCGCTCCCGCAGCCACGCCGCCGCGTCCTTCATCCGCCGGTATTCGGCGAGCCGCCGCGCGAGCTCCTCGGCTGCGGCCTCCGGCTCGAGCTCGGCGAGCTCGGCCGCCTCCTCCGGGAAGAGGCCGCGCGCCTTCAGCTCGAGGAGCGCGGAGACGAGGACGAGGAACTCGCCGCAGGCTTCGAGATCGAGCTCTTCGCGCTCGGCGAGCCGCTCGAGGAAGGCGAGCACGATCCCGGCCACGTCGAGCTCCCGCAGGTCGAGCTCGTCCTTGAGGATGAGCGTCAGCAGGAGGTCGAACGGGCCTTCGAACGCGTCGAGGTCGAGCTCGAGCTCCCGGACGATCACGCGCCCACGGTAGCGCCGCTACCGGACGCGGCCACGCGGGACTGCCATCTTGGGCCCCTGCGGCACTTCGCGCTTTTTCGCGGGCTTCGGCTTGTGCTCGGAGGGCTTGCGCAGGAACTGCCACCAGACGAAGAGGGCCGCGCTCGCGACAAAGCAGCCGAGCGACACCCAGAAGTTCAGGCGCTGCCCGCCGACGTGCGCCGACGGGTCGATGCGGAGCGTCTCCTCGTAGGTTCGGAAGGCGCTGTAGTACGCGACGTAGAGCATGAAGAGCGCGGGCCGGCGCAGCTTGAAGCGCCGGTCGACCCAGAGCAGGACGAGCACCCCGAGCCCGTCCCAGAGGAACTCGTAGAGGAAGGTCGGGTGGTACGTGTTCGCCGCGCCCTTGCCGTGGATCTCGAGCCCCCACGGCAGGGTGGTGTGCTTGCCGTAGAGCTCCTGGTTCCACCAGTTGCCCCAGCGGCCGATCGCCTGGGCGAGCAGGAGGCCCGGCGCGCAGGCGTCCATGAAGAGGCGAACGCTGTTGCCGGAGCGCCGCACGATCCAGGCGCCGACGAGGACGCCGGCCGGGATCGCGCCCCAGATCCCGAGCCCGCCCTGCCAGACCGCGATCGGCCCGTACCAGTGGTCGTGGATCGCGGGATCCTCGTTCCAGCTCGTGAGGTCGTGGTAGAGCCGCGCGCCGATGATGCCGGCGATGACGCCCCAGATCGCGACGCGGTAGACGAGATCCCAATCGCCGCCCCAGCGCACCCAGCGAACGCCGGTGAGCCAGATGCACGCCGCGATCGCGAGCAGCAGCATCACGCCGTACATGTGGATCGTCAGCGGGCCGACGTGGAAGACGCCGTTGGGCGGAGACGGGATCGAAGCGAGAATCGCGCTCACGGGCGCCATTCTGCCGTGCGGGACGATTCGCTAGAGGAGGATGCGTACGGCCAGGTCGGCCGGGCATCCACGTTCGAGCAAATCGATCGCCGTGTGGAGGTCGATGTCGGGGCGTACCGCGAGGTCAGCCGCGGCGTCCGGCTCGTAGCCGGCCCGCATCAGCTCTCCGGCCCGCCACCGCTCAACGCGCTCCAACTCGGTCTCGAGGACTTCCTGTTCTGCCGCAGTGGTCATGTCTAATACTTCGGGCGAACGCGGCCTGCGGTTCACCCCTTTCCGGGGTATTTGAGCGAGCGGGCGAGCTTCAGCGCGGCATCCCTCGAAAGAGTCGGGCCCTCGAGGCGGAAGGTGTAGTCGCCCCGGGTCCAGACGAGCGTGTTGCCTGCGAGGCGTGCCGGCTCGCGCGGGAAGAAGAAGACGTGCGGCTGCCCGGAGAGCCAGAGGCCCCAGGAATCCGGGAAGATCTGCACCCACTCGGCATTGGTCTGGCCGCCGACGAGCTTCTTCAGGAACGACCCGTCCTGGCTGAGTGCGCTGAGGAGAACGGGCGCGCCGTCGTGCCGGAAGACGAGCGAGATGACGTTGCCGCTCTGGTGGAGCGGCGGCTGCTCTTCGAGCGGCGGGAGCGGCAGGCCGGGGACGAGCGCCCGCGCCTGCGCGAGCGGGACGACGGGGCCGAGCCCAGCGCCGAGCGGGCGCTCCTCGGCGGGCGGCAGCGTGTCGACGAAGTGGATCGTCTCGCCGCCGAGGTGGAGGAAGCGGAGGATCGCGCCGCGCGACTGCGGCACCGCGAAGGCGGCTGCGAGCGCGACGAGCACGAGTGCGATCGCGGCGTAGAGCGGCCGGCGACTGCGCCACCGGCGCTGCGGCTCTTCGAGCACGAGCCGGAGCTCGGGCGTCGGCGGCCACTCAACGTCGAGGTCGCGGAGCTCACGCTCCAGTTCCATACGCCTCCCTCAGCTTCTCGAGCGCCCGCGCGGAGCGCGACTTGACGGTGCCGACGCGCACGTCGAGCGCGCCCGCGGTCTCGTCCTCGGACAGGTCGAGCAGGTAGCGGCACGCGAGCACTTCGCGCGCCGCGTCGGGCAGCGCCTCGAGCGCGTCGAGCAGCCGCTCGCGGTCGCTCGTCGCGAGCAGGGCCTCCTCGGGGGAGGGGGCCGCCTCCCCCGGGGATGCCGCCGCCCGCAGCGTGAGCCGCTCGCGCCGTCCGGCGGAGCGGCGGCGGTTGCGCGCCTCGTTGGCGGCGATGCGCAGCAGCCAGGGGCGCAGCGGCTCGCCGGCGCGGAAGCGCCCGAGCGCGCGCCAGGCCTTGACGAGTGCGTCCTGAACCGCGTCCTCGGCGTCGGCAGCGTTGCGGGTGATGACGTAAGCCACTCTGAATGCAATCTCCTGGTGGGGACGGACGAGCTCCTCGTAGGCGCGAGCGTCGCCACGCTGTGCGCGCAGCACGAGCTCCCGCTCATCGTGTGGACGGCCCTCCACAGCGCTACTACACCGCGATTGGCGAAGGAGTTCCAGCGGCGACTACGGTTTCGCTGTGGCTCGGCTCGTCGGCATCAATCACATCGCGCTCGAGGTCGGAGACATCGACGAGGCGCTCGCGTGGTACGGGCAGTTCTTCGAGTTCGAGCTGCGAGGCCGGGCCGGCGCGCAGATGGCGTTCGTCGACATGGGCGACCAGTTCATCGCACTCTCGCGCACCTCGACGCCGCACGTCGACGCGGCGCGCCACTTCGGGCTCGTCGTCGACGACAAGGAGGCGGCGCGCGCTGCGTTGTCGGACGCAGGCGTTGCGCTGACGCGTCCGCCCAACCTGAGCTTCAACGACCCGTGGGGTAACCACGTGCAGGTCGTCGACTACCGCGAGATCCAGTTCACGAAGGCGCCCGAGGTGCTACGCGGGATGGGGCTCTCGCTCGAGAAAACGGAGCAGGCGCTCGCCGAGCTGCGTGACAAAGGACTCGACCTTTAGCGGACTCTCGCGGGAATTGCCGACTTCTAGTCGTGCCGGAACGACTGAAACCAGGTTGAAAACCTGGTTGCGGATGCCTTGAGCGCCTTTGGACGCGGTGCTACGGTCGGCGCGAGGCGGGCATGGAGTTTCGGATTCTCGGTCCACTCGAAGTGTTCGACGGCGAGCGGGCGCTCAATGTGGGCGGGGCGAAACAGCGAAGCCAGCTCGCAGTGCTGCTGTTGAATGCCAACCAGGTCGTCTCGAGCGACCGCCTGCTCGACGCTCTCTGGGGTGAGGAGCCTTCCGAGACGGCTCGGAAAGCGATCCAGATCTACGTCTCGCAGCTCCGCACTGTGCTCGGCAAGGAGCGCCTCGAGACGAAAGCACCGGGGTACCTCCTCCGAGTCGACCGCAACGAGCTCGACCTCCACCGCCTCGAGACGCTCCTCGAGCAAACGAAAGGAGACCGATCCCGAGGCCGCTTCGGCGAAACTGCACGAGGCGCTCGCGCTCTGGCGGGGCCGGCCTCTCGAGGAGTTCGCCTACGAGGGGTTCGCGCAGGTCGAGATCGCGCGCCTCGAGGAACTGCGCCTCGCGTGTCTCGAGGAGCGGGTCGATGCCGATCTCGCCTGCGGCCGTCATTCCGAGCTGGTCGGCGAGCTGGAGGCGCTCGTGGCCGAGCACCCGCACAGGGAGCTTCTGCGCGGGCAGTTGATGCTGGCGCTGTACCGCTCGGGGCGGCAGGCCGAGGCGCTCGAGGCGTATCAGGAGGCGCGGCGCGTCCTCGTCGAGGGGCTCGGGATCGAGCCTGGAAGATCACTGCGCGAGCTCGAGCACGCGATCCTGCAGCAGGATCCCTCGCTCGACCTCGTCTCGGCGACGGCCGAGGCGGCGGACGCGGCGAGAGGAATCTTCGTCGGGCGCGAGCCGGAGCTCGAAGAGCTCCGCGCCGGTCTCGACGCAGCCGTCGCCGGCCGCGGCCGCCTGTTCTTGCTCGCGGGTGAGCCGGGCATCGGCAAGAGCCGCCTCGCGGACGAAGTGATACGCCAGGCGCGGGAGCGACGAGCCTGCGTGCTCGTCGGCCGGTGCTGGGAGGCGGGAGGCCCCCCGCCTACTGGCCGTGGGTGCAGTCGCTGCGCATGTACATCGAGCAGAGCGAGCCGGAGGCTCTACGCTCGCAGCTCGCGGCAGGTGCCGCCGATGTCGCTCAGATCGTCCCGGAGCTGCGCGAGCTCTTTCCCGACCTGCCGGAGCCGTCACTCGAGACCGAGGGAGCGCGCTTCCGGCTCTTCGACTCGGCGGGCCGCTTCCTGAAGAACGCCGCAGCTGCGCGTCCGCTCGTGCTCGTCCTCGACGACCTGCACGCCGCGGACGAGCCCTCCTTGCTGCTGCTGCGATTCGTCGCGGGTGAGCTGGGGAGCAGCCGGATACTCGTCGTCGGCACGTACCGCGACGTCGACCCGATGGTTCGCGATCCCCTCGCTTCGACGCTCGCCGAGCTCGCGCGGGAGCAGGTGACGCGTCGCATCGAGCTCAGCGGCCTCACGCCGGCGCACGTCGCGCGCTACATCGAGCTCAGCGGAGGAGCGACGCCCCCCGCAGAGCTCAACGCGACGATCCACGCGGAAACGGAAGGCAATCCGCTCTTTGTCGGTGAGGTGGTGCGCCTGCTCGCCGCCGAGGGGCGCCTCGCCGACGTCGACGTCCGGGACCTCTGGACGCTGGGGATCCCGCAGGGCGTGCGCGAGGTGATCGGGCGGCGGCTGGGCCGGCTCTCCGAGGAATGCATGCGCGTGCTCACGCTCGCGTCCGTGCTCGGCCGCGAGTTCGGGCTCAATGCACTCGAGCGGCTGAGCGAGCTTCACGCGGACGAGCTGATCGAGGTGCTCGACGAGGCTGTTGCGGCACGCGTGCTCGCAGCAGTACCGGGCACCCACGGGCGCCTGCGCTTCGCGCACGCGCTGATCCGGGAGACGCTCTACGACGGGCTGACGACGCCGCGCCGGGTCCAGCTGCACCGGCGCGCCGGCGAGGCGCTCGAGTCGTTCTACGCGCAGGATCCGGAACCGCACGTGGCCGAGCTGGCTCACCATTTCTTCGAGGCAACTCCCGGAGGCGACGTGGACAAGGCGCTCGACTACGCGCGGCGCGCCGGTGAGCGGGCGCTCAAGCTGGTTGCCTACGAGGAGGCGGCTCGCTTCTACGAAGTGTCGCTGCAGGCGCTCGAGCTGAAGCAGCCCACGGATCAGGTGGCACGCTGCGAGCTGCTCCTCGCGCTCGGAGATGCCCTTGCGAAGGCTGGGAGCAGCTCCGAGGCCAGGGAGACATTCCTCGCCGCAGCCGAGCTTGCGAGGACGTCTCGGCTCCCCGAGTTCCTTGGCCGCGCTGCGCTCGGTTACGGAGGAAGGTTTCAGTGGCTACGCGCCGGAAAGGACGGTCGGCTCGTGCCTCTGCTCGAGGAGGCGCTTGCGGCTCTGAGCGAGGAGTCGGCGCTGAGGGTGAGGCTGCTGTCGCGCCTCGCCGGAGCGATCCGCGATCAACCATCGCTCGAGCCACGGTCGTCGCTCAGCCGGCAGGCTGTCGAGATCGCACGCCGGCTCGGCGATCCGGACACGCTCGGCTACGCGCTCGTCAACCTCGCCATGGCCACGTGGGGACCCGAGACCGAAGAGCTGGCGGCGATCGCCGACGAGGTGAGCCGGCTGGCGGAGGAGGCAGACGACGCCGAGCGTGCGTTCCAGGCCCGCTGGCTGCAGCACATCATCTCGATGACTCTCGGGGATCATGGACGTGTTGCGGTCTTGGCGGACGAGCACCGTGCTCTCGCGGACGAGCTGAAGCAGCCGTCGCAGCAGTGGTACAGCGCGGTCATGCGCGCCGCGTGGGCGCTCCTCCGGGGCGAATTCTCGGAGGGGGAGCAACTCGTGGAAGAGGCGCTACGGCTCGGCCGGCGCGCCCAGACTTGGGACGCCGACTTCGCGTACCGCATCGCCATGTTCGTCTTGCGCCGGGAGGAGGGCCGGCTGCAGGAGATCGAGGAGCTGATCCGGCTTTCGCTCGACGAGCACGCGGGGTATCGGTCCTTCCGCGCTCTCGTTCCCCTGCTCGAGTGGGAGCTCGGGCGCGAGGACGAGGCACGGCGCGCATTCGACGAGCTGGCGGCTGCCGACTTCACCAAGCTTCCGATGGACGGCGAGTGGCTCTTCAGCCTCGCTGTACTCGCCGAGTCCGCTGCACGCCTGGAAGACGGCGACCGCGCGGCGATCCTCTACCAGCTGCTCCAGCCCTATACGCGACTGAACGCGAGCACCTCCGGGGCGGTCGCCGTCGGATCGGTGGCCCGCTACCTCGGGATCCTTGCCACGACGACGTCGCGGTGGGAAGACGCGGCGAGGCATTTCGAGGACGCACTCGAGATGAACGCCCGGATGGGCGCTCGCCCCTGGCTGGCACACACAGCGCGACTACGCGCGCCTGCTCATCGCCCGGAACGCAACGGGCGACCGGGAAAAGGCGCAGCTACTCCTTTCTCAGGCGCTGGCGACGTACGACGAGCTCGGAATGCAGACTGCCGCGGCGAGCGCCTCGGCGCTCCCGCTCGCTTAACCGGCGCATAACCGCGGCTTAGGCGCCGTGCGGTCAAGTGGTCGAAGCGATCGCACACGGTGATCGCAAGACCCAAGGAGGAGTCTCGATGATCGGCACGCACACCCTCTCGCGGCTGTACAGGACGATCGCAGTCGCAGCGTTCGTCATCGCGCTGACGGCGCCGGCTGCCCTTGCGGGACCGAAGTACAGCGTGAATTACCCGTGGTTCAACTACACCACCAGCGCGGGCGACAGCACCCGGTTCGTCACCGACACGCTCGCCCCCGGCGGCGGCACGGCGGAGACCACCGGCTACCGGTTCGTCACCGACACGCTCGCCCCCGGCGGCGGACTCGTCACGTCCTCCCCGGCTGCGAACGGCTTCGACTGGAGCGATGCCGGCATCGGCGCCGCGATCACCGCCGGCCTGATGCTCATCCTCATCGGCGCGACGCGGCTCCTGTCGAACAGGCGCAGCGCCGTCGCCGTCTGACTCCTCCACGGGAAGGGGCGGCGCCGCCGGTCACGCCGGCGCCGCCCCGTAGCTCACCATCGCGAGCTCGCGGTACGCCGCGAGCGCGGTCGACTGCAGGGCCTCCGCCCTCTCCGCGTCGCCTGGACCAGCGCGAAGACGGAGCATCCGCGCGAAGTCCTCCTGGGCCCGGGCGAGCCAGGGACGCAGGCCCAGCCGCTCGTTCATCGCGAGCGCTTCCTCGTAGTGGCCCTCGGCGGCTTCCCAGCGCCGGAGCGTCGTCGCGAGCAGGCCGAGGTAACGGGCGACGGAACCTCTGATTCCTTCCGGGTGGTCCGAGACGATCAACGCCGTCCAGGGCAGGAGCAAGCCGTAAAGGATCGGGGCGTGCCTCGTCTCACCGAGAAGCGCCGACGTCTCCGCAAGCAGGCTCATGCCGAACAGCCACTCCATCTCGACGGGCAGCGCCGAGAAGTCGCCTGCGCCAAGTTCGTCCAGCGCGCGCTCGGCGTCGACGATGTCGCCGAGCCGCGCGGCGGTGTACGCGAGTGCGCAGCGGAACACGGGGCGCGTTGGATACCCGCTGATCATCTCCCGCACGGGAGGCTCCATCTGCTCGAGCGCTCCCCGGAAGTCCCGGAGTGAGTGACGCTGGAACCAGTCGATTGGAATGGCCATCTCCGGCTGCGCGCGTTCACCGAGCGCGAACGACTGCGCGACGAGCTCGTCGGCCTCCGCGAGCCTGCCCGCCGCAATAGCGAGCATCGCGCGGGTCGCAAGAACCTGCCACACCTGGTTCGGCTCTTTGAGCGTCTCGGCGATCCGGCTCGCGGCCTCGAGATCAACCTCGGCTCCGTGAATGTCTCCGAGCTGGACGAGAGCGATGATTCTGTGAAAGTGCGCTCGCACGAGGCGGTCTTTGTCCCCGGTCAGCTCGGCAACCTCCTGAAGCTCGGTCGCGACCGCGAGACATTCGGCCAGTCTGTGCGGCGAAAGGATGGCGGGCCCCCGACCGTCCAGCGCGGCTGCGAGTGCGGAGGGATTGCCTGAGCGCCGGGCAAGGTCGATCGCCTCTCGGCTGAGACGGTCACGGCGGTCCGGCGACGGCTCGTCCCGTAGCGCGCCGGCGAGACGCGCGAGGAGCCGGGTCTGGAGCTCGACGTCGTCGTCGCCGAGCGCCGCGAGGCCTTGCTCGAGCAGCGGCACGAGCCGATCGTCGAGGCCCGGCCGGGAAGCCATCCAGATCCCGCCGTAGCCGGCCGCAGCTCGAGCGAGCTCACGCGCCAGGCCGAGTTGCTCCGCGATCTCGGCGGCGGCGAAGAAGGCTTCCTTCGCGGACGGTCTGTTGCCCGCCCGGGCCTCGGCCTCACCCAGCGCGAGCAGGAGCTCACACCGTGCCCGCTCGTCATCCGCCCGCGAGAGCTCGAGCGCCTCGAGCGCGGTCGCGTACAGCCGCACCGCTTCCTCGAACGCGAGCAGCGTGAGCGCGCGATCCCCGGCACGCCGGGCGGCCACGACAGCCTTCTCGAAATCGCCGCCTGCGATCGCATGGTGTGCGAGCTCGGCGAGGTGCGGACCCGACTCCTCGCCGTAGAGAGCCTCGAGCGCTTCGACCGTCCGCCGGTGAAGCCGCAGCCTGCGGGCAGTCGTGAGCTCTGCGTAGAGCGCGTCGCGAATGAGGACGTGCGCGAAGCGGAGCCGGCTCGACGCACCGGGCACATCCGACAGGACGCGCGCAGCCATCGCCTCGTCGAGTGTGTCGAGCAGCTCGTCCTCGCTGACCTCGCACAGGCGCGCGAGCGCGTCGAGCGCGAACTCACGTCCCAGCACCGAAGCGAGCACGAGCACGCGGTTGCACTCGTCTGCGAGGTGAGCGAGCCGGCGCGAGATCACCTCGCGGACGCTCTGCGGGATCGCGATGCGGCCCTCGACGACCAGGAGTCGCACCGTCTCGCCCACGAAGAGCGGGTTGCCGTCCGTCTCGTCGTACAGCGAGCCGATCAGGTCCGGCGAAGCGAGCTCGGCGGCGGCCAGCTCCACGTACTCGGCGACGTCTCGCCGGCTCAACCCGCTGAGGGATAGTCGCGTCGTTCCCGGCTCGCGCGCGACCTCGGTGAGCATCGACACGAGCGGCGGCGTCGGCGCCGGGTCGACGTCGCGAAAGGCGCCGAGCACGAGCATCCGCGTCGAGCCGAGCTCGCGCGCGAGGAACTGCAGCAAGAGGAGCGACGACGCGTCGGCGGCATGCAGGTCGTCGAGAAAGAGCAAGAGCGGCCGGCCGCGGGACGCCGCGCGCAGGAACTCTGCCGTCGCATCGAAGAGACGGAAGCGTGCGCCGTCGGATTCGAGCGAGATCGGCTCCGGCAGCCCGGGAAGAATCGTCCGGAGCTCCGGCAGGATCTGCGCGAGCTCGACTGCTCCCGCCCCGAGCTCGCGGCGCAGCACGTCGGGCTCGGCCTCCCGGACGTAGCCACGCAGCGACTGCACCCACGGCCAGTAGGCCGGCGCGCCGCTCGCCTCCCAGCAGCGCCCGACGAGGATCTGGAAGCCGCGGTCGCGCGCGTGGCGGATCAGCTCGTCGGCGAGACGGCTCTTGCCGATCCCCGGCTCGCCGACGAGGAAGAAGAGACGACCTCGGCCTGCAACCGCGTCGTCGAGGCCCGCGACGAGCTCGGCGAGCTCGTGCTCGCGGCCGACGAAGATTCCGCGCGCCGCCTCGGCCGCCGGCGCGGCGCTCGGCGTGTAGTCGAGCGCGGGATCCTGGCGGAGAATCGCCTGCTGGAGCTCGCGGAGCCGCCTGCCGGGCTCGATTCCCAGCTCCTCGACGAGCGCACCGCGCGCGTCCTGGTACACATCGAGCGCCTCGGCCTGGCGCCCGGCGCGGTAGAGCGCGAGGAGCAGGTGCTCCCGCAGGCGCTCGCGAAGCGGGTGCTCCCTGACGAGGGACTCGAGCTCGGAGACGAGCTCGGCATGCCGGCCCGCCGAAAGGTCCGCTTCGATCCGCTCCTCGAGGCAGGCCAGTCGCATCCCCTCGAGCCGGGCGATCTCGCCCTGAGCGAAGCGCTGGAGTGCGAACTCCGCGAGCGGCGGTCCTCTCCAGAGGGCCAACGCGTCCTGCGGCTTTCCGTCTGCCTGCAGGCGCTGGAAGCGGGTGAGGTCGAGCTCGTCGGGGTCGGCACGCAGGAGATAGCCCGGCGCCCGCGTCAGGAGCCGGTCCGTGCCGAGCAGCTTCCGGAGGTGCGAGACGTAGACCTGGAGCGCCTTCGGCGCCGTGGGAGTCGGGTCTTCCTCCCAGAGGGCGTCGATCAACCGCTCGCGGGACACGGGCGTGTTCGCCTCGAGGAGCAGGAGTGCCAGGAGCGCCCGCTGCTTCTGGCCCCCGAGCTCGAGCGCCTCGCCGTTTGCGCGCACTTCGAGCGGACCGAGAATCCGGAACTCCATCGCCTCCCGGTCCTAACACCGCGGGCGCCCACCCTCAAGCCGGACGGGGCTAGCCGCGCTCGAACCACTCGATCAGGTCGGCGCACGCCTCGAGCGCCTCGAGGTGAGGGGCCTGCTCCTCGGAGACACCGGCGAGCATCTCGACCTCGGCACCCTGGAAGGCGTTGGCGACGAGCGTCGCGAGCGCCTGGGGCGGGAGCGGCAACTCGAGCCCCCGCTCCGTTGCCCACCGCTCGGCGACCTCCTCGAGGAGGGTGCGCCAACCGGCCATAGCCTCCCGCCAGCGCTGCGCGAGCGCCTCGTCCGCGAGCCCGGTTGCCCAGAGCTCCCAGAGCACGCGCGCGTAGCCCGAACCCATGTCCTCGCGGAGGTAGCCGCACGCCGTGCGCCACTTCTCCGCGAGCGGCTCCGGCCCCTCGTAGAGGGCCTTCTGGCGGGCGAGCAGCTTCACGTTCTCGCGCTCCAACAGCTCGGCGAGCAACGCGCCCTTGCCGCCGAAGTGGTAGTGGACGAGCGAGACGCGGACGCCGGCGCGCTCGGCCACGGCGCGCGTCGTCGTCGCCGCGCTGCCCTCGGTGCGCAGGACCTCGGCGGCGGCATCGAGGATCAGCTCCCGCGTCGCCTCACCGCGGACGACGCGTTGATCAACCCGTTCGGCCGCACTTGACATGATCTGAGCGTAACAGTAATTTTGATTGGTCGAACGACCAAGGAGATAGTGTGCGAGCGAAAGAGCCCGACGAGACCGGCTTCATCGAGCGCGACGGGGTGCAGGTCTACTGGGAGCGGCTCGGCGAAGGCGACCGGACGATCCTCTTCCTCCCCTGTTGGTCGATCGTCCACTCGCGGTCGTGGAAGTTCCAGTTGCCCTACTTCTCGCGGCACTTCCGCGTCCTCACCTTCGATCCGCGCGGCAACGGCCGCTCGGGCCGGCCGACAGACGCGGCCGCCTACGCCGAGACGGAGTTCGCGGCCGACGCGCTCGCCGTCCTCGACGCGACAGACACCGAGCGGGCTGCCATCGTCGGCTTCTCGCTCGGCGGCCAGCGCGGCGTGCTGCTCGCGGCCGACCATCCGGAGCGCGTCGAGGCCGCCGCCTTCATCGGCCCGGCGATCCCGCTTGCGCCGCCGCACTCGTTCCGCGTCCTGTCGGAGTTCGATGCGGAGCACGAGACCCATGAGGGCTGGCAGAAGTACAACCGCGACTACTGGTTGCGCGACTACCCCGACTTCATCGAGTTCTTCGTCACGGAGATGTTCCGGGAGCCGCACTCGACGAAGCAGATCGAGGACGGCGTCAAGTGGGGCCTCGAGACAACGCCTGAGGTCCTGATTGCGACGCAGGAAGGGCCCGGGATCCCGGACGAAGCTGCGGCGCGCGAGATCTGCTCGCGCATCAGCTGTCCGGTGCTCGTGATCCACGGCGATCGCGATCAGCAGGTGCCGCTCGCGCGGGGCGCCGCGCTCGCCGAGGCGACGGGCGGCACGCTCGTCACCCTCGAGGGGTCGGCACACGCGCCGCACATGCGCGACCCGGTGAAGGTCAACCTGCTGCTGCGCGACTTCCTCGGCGAAGGCGAGCGCCCGAAGAAGCGCAGCCTCGTGCGCGCGATGCGCCGCCGCCGGCCGCGCGCGCTCTACGTGTGCAGCCCGATCGGGCTCGGCCACGCGCAGCGCGACCTCGCGATCGCACGCGAGCTTCGCGTGCTGCGGCCCGACCTCGAGATCGAGTGGCTCGCGCAGCATCCGGTGACGGCAGTGCTCGAAGCAGCCGGCGAGACCGTCCACCCCGCCTCGAAGCTGATGGCGAACGAGTCGGCGCACATCGAGTCGGAGATGGCCGAGCATGATCTGCACGTCTTCCAGGCCTGGCGGGACATGGACGAGATCCTGCTCGCAAACTTCATGCTCTTCCACGACGTCGTGCGCGACGACCGCTACGACCTCTGGCTCGGCGACGAGTCGTGGGAGCTCGACTACTACCTGCACGAGAACCCGGAGCTGAAGTCGGCGCCGTACGTCTTCATGACCGACTTCGTCGGCTGGCTCCCGATCGACGACTCACCCGGGTCGCGCGAGGCGTACGTCGCCGCCGACTACAACGAGGAGAACATCTGCCACATCGAGCGGTATCCGTACGTGCGCGACGGGGCCGTGTTCGTCGGCGCGAAGGAGGACATCGTTCCGCGCCACTTCGGCCCGGAGCTGCCGTTCATGCCGGACTGGATCGAGCGGCACTTCGACTTCCCCGGCTACGTGCTCCCGTTCGATCCAGCCGACTATGCCGACACGGAGCGGCTGCGGCGCGAGCTCGGCTTCGACCCGAAGCGGCCGCTGATCGTCGCCAGCGTCGGCGGCTCCGGCGTGGGCGTCCACCTCCTGCGGCGCATCGCGGCAGCGTTCGCCGAGCTCCGCAAGGACGTGCCCGAGGCGCGGCTGCTCCTCGTCTGCGGGCCGCGCATCGATCCGGCGGCGATCGAGCCGGTCGAGGGCATGGAGGCGGTCGGCTACGTCCACGATCTCTTCCGCACGCTCGCGTGCAGCGACCTCGCCGTCGTGCAGGGCGGTCTCACGACGACGATGGAGCTCGTCGCCAACCGCCGTCCGTTCATCTCCATCCCGCTTCGCAACCACTTCGAGCAGAACCACCACGTCGTCCACCGACTGCGCCGCTACGGCGCACCCGACCCGACGCCCTACGACAGCGCGACGCCGGAACGGCTGGCCGCGCTCATGCTCGACCGGCTCGGCGCGCCGGTCGACTACGAGCCGGTCGAGTCCGACGGCGCCGCCAGAGTCGCGCGCCTGATCGCGCCGCTCCTCGAGGAGCGCAAGGGACGGTCGGCAGAAAGGAGCTTCGATGCAGCACGAGCATGACAAGCCCGCGTCGTTCCACCACTCCCCGCAGGAGGCGCTGCAGGCGCCGCCCGAGGAGTTCATGTACGTCGCCTGCCTCCACGAGGGCACCGGGGTCGACGCCCCCGACTTCCTCGCCGTCGTCGATGCCGAGGAGGGTCGGATCGTGCACGAGCTGCCGATGCCGAACGTCGGCGACGAGCTGCACCACTACGGCTGGAACCGCTGCTCGTCGGCCTGCCACGGACCGGATCGCTCGCACCTGATCGTCCCCGGCTTCCGCTCCTCGCGGATCCACATCGTCGACGTCGCGACCGATCCGCGCCGGCCGCAGATCGAGCAGGTGATCGAGCCGGACGCCCTCGTGCGCGAGACCGGGTACACACGACCGCACACCGTGCACTGCATGCCGGGCGACAACGTCGTCATCTCGATGCTCGGCGACGCCGACGGCAACGGCTCCGGGGGCTTCGCCGTTCTCGACGCGAAGACCTTCGAGATCAAGGGCCGCTGGGAAAACGGCGGCGAGAAGCCGCCGCTCAACTACGACTTCTGGTACCAGCCGCGCAAGAACGTGCTCGTGTCGTCGGAGTTCGGCGAGCCGAATGCATACGAGCCCGGCTTCGACCTCGCCGACGTGCAGGCCGGCCGGTACGGGCACCGCCTGCACTTCTGGAACCTCGCCGAGCGCACGCTCGAGCAGACGGTCGACCTCGGCGAGACGGGGCTCGTCCCGCTCGAGGTGCGCTGGCTGCACAACCCGGAGGCCGAGAACGGCTTCTGCGGCGCGGCGCTGTCGAGCACGATGTGGCACTTCCACCGCGACAACGGCGGCTGGGCGGCGGACCAGGTGATTGGCGTCGACGGCGTCGAGCTCGAGGGCTGGCCGTTCCCTGTCCCGGGCCTGATCACCGACCTCGTCCTCTCGATGGACGACCGCTTCCTCTATTTCTCCGACTGGCTGCACGGCGACCTGCGCCAGTACGACGTCTCCGATCCTGCGAACCCGAAGCTGACCGGACAGCTCTGGCTCGGCGGCCTGCTCGGCAAGCCGAGCGACGCGGGTCGCGAGCTGAACGGCGGGCCGCAGATGATCCAGCTCTCGTTCGACGGGCGCCGCCTCTACGTCACCAACTCGCTCTACTCGACCTGGGACAACCAGTTCTATCCGGGGCTCCGCTCCTGGCTCCTGCGCGTGAACTGCCTCCCCGAGGGCGGCATGGAGGTCGATCGGGACTTCTTCGTCGACTTCGACGACCGGCCGGGTGGGCCCGCGCGCGCGCACGAGGTGCGCCTGCAGGGCGGTGACTGCACGACCGAGATCTTCCAGTGAACGAGTGGCAGCTCGACCCCGGCGTCCTCGCGGGCGCCGGGGTTGCCCTGGCGTTCTTCACGCAGGGTTGGGTGCGGCTGCGGCGGCGCGGCCGCGCCGGCTGGGATCGCGCGGCGCTCTTCTGCCTCGGCGTTGCCGTCGCGACCCTCGCGCTCGTCTCGCCGCTCCACGAGATCGGCGAGGCCTCCCTGCTCTCGGCCCATATGCTCCAGCACGTCGCGCTCGGCGACATCGCGCCTGCGCTGCTCGTCGTCGCCCTGCGCGGGCCGTTGACGTTCTTCTTCCTTCCGGCGGACGTACTCCGGACGCTTGCCCGGGTGCGCTTGCTGCGCCGCGCGCTCTCGTGGCTTCTGCGGCCGAAGGTCAGCTTCGGCGTTTGGGCGTTGACGCTCGGGCTCTGGCACGTGCCCGCCGCCTACGACTACGCGCTGACCCATCCGCTCGCGCACGAGCTCGAGCACGTGTCGTTCATGACCGGCGGCCTGCTCGTCTGGGCGCAGCTCGTCGACCCGGCCCGCCGGCAGGCGCTCACCCGCTCGGGGCGTCTCGCCTATGCGGGCTGCCTCTTCGCCGCCGGCTCGGCGCTGGCCTACGTGCTCGTCTTCGCGTCGAGCCCGCTCTTTCCGAGCTACAACCCTGCGCCCGAGCCCCTGCTCGGGCTCTCACCGCGGGGCGACCAGCAGCTGGCCGGGCTCGTGATGCTCGTCGAGCAGGCGGCGGCGCTCGCGCTGTGCACGGCGTTCCTCCTGCGCGGCGTGGCTAGACCGTCGCGGCAGCGCGCTTCGCACGCGACGCGGCTGTCTGGCGCTTCTGCGCGCTGAGCTCGACCTTGCGCAGACGGATGCTCTTCGGCGTCACCTCGACGCACTCGTCGTCACGGATCAACTCGAGCGCCTGCTCGAGCGACAGCGGCCGCGGCGGGATGAGCCTGACGGTCTCGTCCGAGCTCGCCGCCCGCATGTTCGTCAGCTTCTTCTCCTTCGTGGCGTTGACGTCCAGGTCTTCGGCGCGCGCGTTCTCACCGACGATCATCCCCTCGTAGAGCTCGAGGCCCGGCGAGATGAAGAGCGAGCCGCGCTCCTGGAGGTTGAGGATCGCGAACGCGGTCGCCGGCCCGCGGCGGTCGGAGACGAGCGCGCCGGTCGGCCGCGTGCGCAGCTCGCCGTGCCACGGCTCCCAGCCCTCGAAGACGTGGTGGAGGATCCCCGTGCCGCGCGTCTCGGTCAGGAACTCCGTGCGGAAGCCGATCAGACCGCGGGCGGGGACGAGGTACTCCATGCGCGCCCAGCCGGTGCCGTGGTTGACCATCTGCTGCATCCGGCCCTTGCGCAGGGCGAGCAGCTGAGTGACGACGCCGATGTAGTCCTCGGGTGCGTCGATCGCGACGCGCTCGACGGGCTCGTGCGTCTTGCCGTCGATCTCGCGCGTGAGCACCTCGGGCTTGCCGACGGTGAGCTCGAATCCTTCGCGCCGCATCAGCTCGACCAGGACGGCGAGCTGCAGCTCGCCGCGGCCCTGCACCTCCCAGGCGTCCGGCCTTTGGGTCGGGTTCACGCGCAGCGAGACGTTGCCGACGAGCTCCTGGTCGAGCCGCGCCTTGACCATCGACGCGGTCAGCCGGTCGCCCTCGGTGCCGGCGAGCGGCGAGGTGTTGATGCCGATCGTGATCGAGAGCGACGGCTCGTCGACCGTGCTGACCGGGAGCGGCCGGGGATCGTCGGGGTCGGCGATCGTCTCGCCGATCGTGACCTCGGGGAGGCCGGCGAGCGCGACGATCTCCCCCGGTCCGGCCTCCTCGGCAGGCACGCGCTCGAGCGCCTCGGTGACGTACAGCTCGGTGACCTTTGCGTTCTCGATCGTCCCGTCGGCGCGGCACCAGGCGACCTGCTGGCCCTTCCGGAGCGTGCCGTGGTAGATGCGGAGCAGCGCGAGGCGGCCGACGTAGGGCGAGGCGTCGAGGTTCGTGACGAGCGCCTGGAGCGGGTGCCCGGGATCGTAGGCGGGCGCCGGGACGGTCGCGAGCAGCGTGTCGACGAGCGGCTTCAGGTCGTCGGCGAGCTCGTCGGGCTCGTAGCCGGCGCGACCCTCGCGAGCATTGGCGTAGACGATCGGGAACTCGATCTGCGACTCGTCGGCGTCGAGATCGAGGAAGAGCTCGTACACCTCGTCGACGACCTCCTTGGCGCGCGCGTCGGGCCGGTCGACCTTGTTGACGACGAGCACGACGGGCAGCCTCGCCTCGAGCGCCTTGCGCAGGACGAAGCGCGTCTGCGGCAGCGGCCCCTCGCTCGCGTCGACGAGGAGCAGCACGCCGTCCACCATCGTCAGGCCGCGTTCGACCTCGCCGCCGAAGTCGGCGTGCCCCGGCGTGTCGATGATGTTGAGCTTCGTGTCGCCGACCCGGACGGCCGTGTTCTTCGCGAGGATCGTGATCCCCTTCTCGCGCTCGAGGTCCATCGAGTCCATGACGCGCTCGTTGACGTCCTGGTTCTCGCGGAAAGAGCCGGCCTGCCAGAGCAGCGCGTCGACGAGGGTCGTCTTGCCGTGGTCGACGTGGGCGACGATCGCGACGTTGCGCAGGTCGTCACGGCGGGCGGTGAGATTTGGATTCGGCACAGCAGACCACGGTAGCTTGCGGGCATGTATCGCCTGATCGGGCCGGACGGCCGCGAGGTGCTCTCGGAGACGCCCGGCACCCTCGGCGGGCATCGGAAGAACAAGATCTACGGGCGGCTCGACTGTGCCGGGGCGGCGCGGTGGATCGCGAAGGGGCACTACGTCAAGCAGCGGGTGTTCTTCGCCGATGAGGCGACGGCGGTCGCGGCGGGGTACCGGCCGTGTGCGAACTGCATGCCGGAGGCCTACGCGGCCTGGAAGACGCGGCCGAAGGCGAGCACGTAGCCGTCCGGGTCGCGGACGCGGATCTCGAAGCAGCCGTACCCCTGCTCGACGGGCTGCTGGATGATGTCGGCGCCGCGCCGCTGTAGCTCCTCGTGGAGCGCGAGGACATCGTCGACATAGATGTAAAGGTCGAACATGTCGGGCGGAACGAGCTCGCGATTCGGCGGGCGCCGAACGCCTTCCCAGTGCGCGAAGTGGACGAAGCAGTTGTCGCGCCGGGCGTATGCGTAGTGCTCGGGCAGCGCGTCGTAAGGATCGACGTCGAAGCCGAGCTGCTCGCGGTAGTACGTCAAGGCACGCGCGACGTCGGCGACGAGGAGGACGGTCGCGTGCGACTCAATGCTCGGCATACCGACAAGCGTACGGACCGCAGATCGTGGACGTGGTCGAACTACGGCTCCGCACTCCCGCAGACCGGCGCGAGAACATCCACCTGACCTACCGCCAACCTGGAAGGCGGGGCGTCGCTAGGGCACGGCTGCCGAGGTCGTGGGTAGGTTCCAGCCCCGCAGGCGCAGGTACGGCGCCTGGCCGCCGAGGTCCGCGGTGTCGTAGGTCGCCGTGATCGTCGTCGACTCGCCGGGCCAGAGGGTGACGTAGTTGTCCGTGTAGCTGATCGGTACGACCTCGTTACCGCCGTTCCCGGCCGTCACCTCCGGACGCACGAAGAACGCGATGTCGGTGGGGCTGCCGTTTTGCAACGTGATCGTGACCGTCTGCTGCGCGCCGGCTACGGTCCTCGAGGCAGACGCCGTCACGCTCGAATTCACGGGGAGGCTCGAGAGGCCGGTGAAGTTCGCAAACGGCTTCGTCACGGTCATGTACCAGTTGCTCTTGTTGCCGAGCCCGTCGGGTGACGTCGAGTACCAGTAGAGGTTGTTACTGACGACGGCGCCCGACGAGTCCTTGAGCTGCAGCCGGATGAAGTACGTCGTCGAGAGCCCTGTGACGGCGGGGAGCGTCAGCACTTTCGTCGACGCGTTCGCCGGAATCGTCAACGCCGCGGCCTGGGTCGTGTACTGCTGCGCGAGGCTCGGGATGTTGTAGAGCGTGGCGGTCGCCGTCATGCCGGTGCGGCTGGTGAGGGTCGAGTTGACGGCATAGACGTTCCTGCCGAAGTAGTCGTAGGCGATGTGCACCGGCTCGTTCGCCTTCTTGGCGCCGAAGTAGCCGCCGCCGGGCTTGAAGAAGTAGTCGTACAGCGTCCAGTGAACCGAAGGCCAGGCGCTGCTCTGCATCCAGAAGATCGCGCCGAACGACGTCGTGTACTCGTTGGCGTTCCATGCTTCGAAGAACGAGCGCGTCGTCTCGTAGTTCATCGCCTCGGCCTTCATGGCGTAATCGGCTGCGCTCGCCGCAGTCCCGAACCGGTTGTTGAGGCCGTCCGTGTAGACCGTGATGTTGTCGAACACGCTGCGTGCCTTGCCGGAGTGATAGTTCCAGACCTTGCCGATCGGCCAGAGGTCGGCGGGCGCGATGAACTTCTGGAGGCTCTCGAGCGGCGGCGGCGACTCCGTCCCCTCCTCGGCCGTCGTGCCGAAGGCGCTCCCGTTCTGGCTCTGATCCCACCAGAGCACCGGCGGCTCCCATTTGTAGGGGCCGTCCATCTTCATCCCGGCGTCGACGTTCGCCCATGTCGCCACGTTGTCGAGTGTCGGGTTCTGCCAGTGCAGCGCGGCGGCGGTGGCCTTGTACGTCGCCAGGTGCGCAGCGTTCACCGGCTGGTCGCTGCCGAAGGTCCAGAGCAGCGAGCTTGCGTGCGCGCGCAGCGCTCGCATCTGGCTATTGAGCGACCCGTTCGCGACCTGCTCCTGCTCGAGCGTCCAGCGCGTGTCGTTTTCCCAGGCGCTGCAGCAGACGAAGCCGGAGATGGTCATGATCCCGAGCTTGTCGGCGAGGTCGTAGAGCTCCTCGTCGCCGACGGTGCCCTCGAACCGGACGGCGTTCAGGCCCATGTTCTTGACGTACTGCATGTGCGTCGTGTTCGTCTTCGTGTCCCAGCGCTGCAGCAGGTCCCACATGTAGCCGCCGCCGCGGAACAAGATGTTCTGGCCGTTTATCCTGTAGCCGACGAACGACGTGCCGTTCACGAGCGTCCGGTAGTCGGTGAACTGGCGGACGCCGAAGCTGATCGACTGCGAGTTGGACGCGGCGCCGCCGACGGAAGCGCTCACCGTGAGCGGGTAGAGCTCGGGGCTTCCGAACTGGTACGGCCACCAGAGCACCGGGTTCGTGACGTGAAGCTGCGGATACGCCGCGGGGTCGAAGACGATCTCTCGGCGTTCGTTCGCGTTCAGCGTCACGGTCTGGCTGACGGCGATCGACGGGAAGGGCACCTTCGCGATCGTCCCGCTGATCGTCGTCGTCACCGGCGCGCTCGTCGCGTTCACCGCATCGACGTAGACGGTCAGGTCGGCCGTGCTCGTCGACGGGAGCGGCAGCACGGTCTTGACGTACGGGTCGCGTAGGGCGACGGGCCCGGTCGAGTCGAGCTGCGTCTTCCCCCAGAGCCCGGCGTTCATGTCGGGCGCCTCCGGGTTCCAGTCGACCGTGCAGAACGAGAGGTCCTTGCAGTCGTGCGCCGGCGGCGTGACGAGGATCGCGACCGCGTTCAACGCGCCGGGCCTGACGAGACTCGTGACGTTGTATTCGTGCGCGACCATCGTGCCGACCGCGTTCGCGTCGAGCTGCGTGCCGTTCAGCCAGATCTGCGCGCGGTAGCTGATGCCCTTGAAGCGAAGCCAGTAGGCCTGCCCGCTCGAGCTCGCGGGCGCCGTGAACTCGCCGCGGTACCACCAGTTCTGGCCGGTCAGGTCGGGGACGGATTTGAGGTTCGTCCCGAAGTAGATGTTCTGGTAGACGTTGTTCGCGACGAGGCCCGCGAGCACGGTCGAGGGAAGCGTGATCGGGTACCAGCCCGTGGCGCCGTAGCCGACCTGTGAGATCGCGGCGCCTCCGTCGGTGACGTTGGCGGCCGAGCGGAGCTGCGCGCTCGTCAGCTCGGTCGGGCCGACGGTGGCGGCCTGAGCGGTGGAACCAAAGGCCAGGCCCAGGAGCAGGACCACGCTGACGCGAGCTGTCCGCGACATCGAACTACCTCCCCGATTGTCCCCTGCGGGCGTCTAGTAAGGTTTCCTTACTAGCTTGGTGAGGGGATCCTACGCCTCGTGCGTTGCCAAGTCAACGGGGTTGAGCTGCGCCCGTGCACGCGCCGCGCCGACGCCATGCTCCTTCTGCTCGAACAGCCCGACGGCGCGCTCCAGGAGAGGGACGGCTTCGTCGTGACGAGCGCCGCGCTGGAGAATGCTTGCGAGGACCAGGAGCGCGTCGCCGTGGACATTCACGAAGTCGCTCTCTTCCGCGAACGCGACACTCGCGCGTGCGAACGTCTCGGCGCCTTCTGCATTCCCTAGGCCCGCGAGCGCAGTCGCCCGCGCGTAGCGCCACATCACGTTCGCCATGACGTCGTTCGGACGCGCGGCGCGCTCGCTCGCAGCCGTGAACTCCCCGGCCTCGGCAAAGCGCTCCTGATCGCACAGTGCGATGGCGAGCTGCGCAGTGATCGTCGAATAGTTCGTCTGCTCGCCCAGCTCCTCGAGCACCTGGCCGGCTGCGCGAAGCTCGCGCTCCGCAGCCGCGGGATTCGCTGCGAAAAGCTCCACGTGAGCGCCGTGGATTGCGAAATAGGGAACGCGATGCAGGTAGCCCTCGCTCGTAGCAGCCTGCCGCGCCTGCGCCAGCAGCTGCCGCGCGTCGGAGTCGTGACCTTGCATTGCCTGGAGAAAGGCGCGTACCGCGAGGATCGTCACCTCGAGGAACATGTCGCCGGCTGCATCGCGCAACAGCTCCTTGCAACGACGATCGGCATCCGAAGCAGGCGTCGGGCCCAGCGCGAGCGCGACAGCGAGCCATTCGATGATCTCCTTGAGCTCGAACGGATCATGCGCACGTTTTGCGTGAACGAGCGCACGTTCCGATGCCTCGACACACCCGGCTGCGGAGCGTCCGAGATAGCGCGCCTGCGCGACGAGCCGCCATGCGCGCGCCTGACCGAGGTCGTCGCCGGAGGCTTCGAAAATGGGAAGCGCACGCTCGGCGACTTCGACCAGCTCGTCCGGCGTGACCTGCGGCTCGCTGAAGAGGCGGAGGAATCCGCGCTGGACGAGGGCGTGCGGCTCGAGCCGCGCATCGCCGGTCTCGAGCGTCTCCTTGAGGATCTCGTCCGCCCAGTTGAGATCCGCGGACATCCCCTGCACGACACGCACGTTCGGCACGAGGTCGATGCGCGCCGGATCGTCCGCGGGCAGGAGCGCCGCCGCGCGCGAGATGAGATTCACCGCCGCAGGCGAGTCGGAACGGCCGAATGCGCGCCGCCCGGCGGCCCCGAGGCGCGCCGCCGCCCGGCGCCCCACGTCTTGCGACGCGGCATCGAGCGTCCCGAGCTCCGACCGGTACCGGAACACCTGCTCGAGGTGGTAGCCGATGATCTCCTCGTACTCGACGAGGCGCGCCGCGGCATGCAGCTCGAGCCATGCGGCGTACCGCTCGTGGAGCCCGGCGCGCACTGCCTTCGGGACCGACTCGTACGCCGCGTCGCGGAGGAGGAGATGCCGGAAGCGAAACGCGCGTTGTCCTGCGAAGAGCGCCCGATCGGGCCGGATCAGCTCCTTGCGGACGAGTGACGCGAGCGTCACCGGGAGGGTTGCCGCGAACGGCTCCGGCAGGAGCTCGGCCACCGATCCCTGGTGGAAGACCTTGCCTTCGACCGAGGCGCATTCCACCGTCCACCGCTCCTGGTCGGTGAGGCGGTCGATGCGCGCGGCGAGGAGCGCGTGAATCGTCGGCGGCACCTCGACGCCGCCGTCGGCCTGGTCGCTTCCGAGTGCGACCATCTCCTCAACGAAGAGCGGGTTTCCCTCGGAGGCCTCGATCACGCGGCGGCGCGTGGGCGCGTCGATCGCGCTGCTCAGGTTGTCGATCAGCTCCGAGCTCTCGAGCTCCGACAACGGCTCGAGCAGCACCGCGGTCGCGTTCAGCTTGCCGCCTCCCCAGCCCGGGCGGACGTCGAGCAGCTCCGGCCGGGCGACGCAGACGAGCAGGATCGGAACCGCGTGCGTCCAGTCGGCGATGTGCTCGATCAGGTCGAGGAAGGTCGCTTCGCCCCAGTGGATGTCGTCGAACACGAGCACGAGGGGCGAGCGACGCGCCAGCGCTTCGAAGAACGTCCGCACCGCCCAGAAGCCCTCGTCGACGGGCCAGGACGCTTCCGCGAGTCCGGTCAGCTCCGCCACCCGCGCCGCGATCAGGTCGGCGTCGTCCTCACCTTGGAGTTGATGGGCCAGCTTGTCTCGGCTCTGCTCGAGCGTGTCCGCTTCGCCAACCCCGGCCGCTTCGCGCACGACCTCGGTCACCGGCCAGTACGTGATCCCGACGCCGTAGGGGAGGCAGCGGCCGCGGGCAATGAGAGCATCGGCGCCGAGGTCGCCGAGGAACTCGCGAACGAGGCGCGACTTGCCGACGCCGGCAGCACCGAGAATCGTGAAGAGCTGGCACGACCGGTCGGACACGGCCTGCTCGAAGGCGTCATAGAGCCGCCGCCGCTCGCGGCTCCGGCCGATCATCGGCGACTCGAAGCGTCTGGGATATCCCGTCGAGCCCGGCACGATCGCGAGCAGCCGGAAGACGGAACCGTCGCCATCCTGCTCGGTCGGCTCGGTGAGCACCGCGTCCCGCACGAGCCGTTGGGTCTCCGCCGCCAGGAGGATCTCGCCCGGTCGCGCGGACTGCTGCAGCGTGCCGGCGCGACCTACCGCGACGCCGACGACATCGCCCTCCGGAGTGCCGCGCGCGATGACCTCGCCGGTGCACACGCCGATGCGAAGCGCGAGCTCGGCATCTCTTACGGCTGCGAGGAGGTCGCGCAGTTCCGCGGCCGCCCGCACGGCGCGAAGCGCGTCGTCCTCGTGCACGACCGGTACGCCGAAGATCACGGTCACGGGTCCCGGCGAGAGGCTGCCGACGGTTCCGCCGTGACGTTCCACGACCTCGCGCAGCTCCTCGAGGGAACGTGCCATTGCACCGCGGAGCAGCTCGGGATCGAGCTTCGCGCCGACGGGTGTTGGGTCGGCGACGAGCACGGTCACCGTCTTGCGCACTTCGTGGGCCGGCGGCGGGGTAGCGACCGCACGGGCCTGCTCGGGCGCTTCGGCTCGATCGGAGGGCAGCTCGAGCGCGGGGTCATGCTCGAGGATCGACCGCTGCAGCTGCTTCAGCGGCTCGCCCGGCTCGAGCCCGAGCTCCTCGTCGAGCAGAAGACGGCCGGCCTGGTACGCCTCGAGCGCGTCCGCCTGCCGACCCGACCGGTAGAGCGCGAGCATGAGCAGGGCGCGCGAGCGCTCCCGCAGCGGCTGAGCATGGACGAGGCCGTCGAGCTCGCCGATCACCGCCGCGTGCTCCCCGTCGTCGAGTGCCCGCTCGAGCTTCTCTTCGCGGCAGGCGAGATACAGCTCCTCTAGGCGCGCGATCTCCGGCTGGGCGAAGCGGCGGTTCGTGAAGTCGCCGAGGGGCGGGCCCCGCCAGAGCGCAAGCGCTTCGGCGTGCATTCCCTGCGCCGCAAGGCTGCGGAAACGATCGACGTCCAGCTCTCCCGGCTCGACGCGGAGCCGGTACCCCGACGGCTGCGTCTCGAGGCGCTCCCGGCCGAGCTGCTTGCGGAGCTGCGACACGACGACCTGCACGGCCTTCTGTGCCGTCTCCGGCGGGTCGTCCTCCCAGAGCGCCTCGATCAGCCGGTCGCTCGACACCGGCCGGTTCGCGTCGAGGAGCAGCATCGCCAGGAGGGCGCGCTGGTTCTTGCCGCGGAGATCGAGCGTGCGTCCGTCCTCGACCACCTCGAGCGGACCGAGGATTCGAAACTCCATTGTCTCTCTCGCCGACGCTAGCACCGCTCCAGCCGGTGCTCAATCCTCGGCACCCCAGGCATCCGCCGGTCTTTTCGATGAAGAGCCCGCGTGCGATGCTTTAGCTCGGCTTCTTGAAGCGAGGGGCATGACTCAGGGCCCGACTCTCCTTCCACCGCGCGATCCCCTCAATCGGGACCCGCTGGCGGTGATCGCCGTTTCTGCTGCACCGATCGTGCTCGAGGGCAGGTACCGCGTGCTGGTCGGAGCGCTCGCTCGCCTTCGCCGTTCGGGGGGAGGCCGCTGGGCACTCGGCGCCGCGTACGGGGCGGTCGCGATCGCGCTCGCGGTGCTCGCCGCTCGTCATTTTGCGACCGCGCCCTGGCCGCTTTCGAGCGGAGACCCGGGGTTGCTCGTGGCGGCGGGGCTGCTTCTGCTCCTTGCCCAGGTGCTCAAGGCGTTCGGCTGGGCCCGGCTGTTCAGGCCGGAGGAGCGGCCCTCAGCCTTTGCGCTGGCGGCCGGCAACGGCGGCGCCGCACTGATCGGCGTTGTCCTACCGGGCCGCTTCGACGACGCGATGCGGATCGCCGTGGTCCGCCGCTACCCCGGCTGTCCTGCCGGCGTTCGTGCACTCGCCCTCTCCTTGGTGATGCTCGGACTGATCGACAGCGCCGCCCTGGCACCGCTCGCATCTGTGGGCGCGGCCTTCCCGGGCGCCGGGATCGCGGTGCGTGCCGGACTCATTGTGGTGGCTGGAGGTGGACTCGCAGCCGCCGGCGTGGTCGTCGCGCTGCCACGTCTGGCCGCGAGCCGGCGTGCTCTGCGCTTTCAGCTCGGCCGTTGGTTGAGCCCGCGAACGACTTCACTGCGGCGTGCAGCGGAAGCCTGGGCGCTCGTATCTGCCTGCTGGCTCGTCCGCGCCGTCGCGCTCTTCCTGCTCCTCGGGACGCTCGGCGTCGGCTTCTCATTTCCGCTCGCGCTCCTCTTCCTCTGCGCCGGCGCGGCAGCGGCGGCGCTGCCCATCGGTCCGGCCGGCGCGGCCACACAGGTCGGCGCCGGCGCAACGGCACTAGTCGCATCGGGTTTCGGAGGATCGGAGGCCCTTGCAATCGCCGTCTCCGTCGGCGCACTCGGCGTCCTATCCGGGGCCGCGATCTTCCTCTTCGCCGTTGCGTGGCGTACCGGCATATCGCTGCGTCCGCGGCGGACCCCGCTCGCTTGAGCTCTCGTCAGGCCCGAGAGCGCGGGCACGGTGAGCTTCCGAGCGGTTCGGCTCGCGTTGAACCGCCTGGGCGGCATGATCGACATCATGAGCGACCCGCGTCGAGGCCGTGGAGTGACCGCCGGAGTGGCGATCGTGGCCGTCCTCACGATCCTGATCCTGTTTCTCGGCTTCCGGTGGCACAACTCGCAGCCGTACTCCGGCGACGAGCCCCACTACCTCCTGGTGAGCAAGAGCCTGATCCTCGACGGCGACGTCGACGTGAAGAACGACTACCTCACCGGGCGGTACCACGAGTACCACCTGGGCCGGATCGACCCGCACGTGAACAGGACCATCTTCACCGTCGACAGCCCTCACTGGTATCCCATGCATGGCATCGGCCTCTCGGCCGTGCTCGTGCCGGCCGTCGCGGCCGACGGCGCCCACGGTGCGACCGTGGCGATGGTCGTCATCGCAGTCGTCGTGCTCCTGCTGGCGTTCCTGTGGGTGAGACGGTTCACGGGCGGGGTCTGGCTTCCCGCGATCGCGACGGGGGCGCTCGGCCTCTCGCCGACGTTCCTCGGTCTGGAAGGACGTGTCTTCCCCGACCTTCCAGCGGCTGCGCTGCTCCTCGGCTGCCTCCTGATCCTGGAGATGCCCGAGCGACGGGCCTGGCATCTTGTGCTCCTCGGCGCCCTGGTCGGCATCTCCCCCTGGTTCCACTTCAAGAACGCCCTCGCATTCGGAACGGTCGCCGCCATCGCATTCGTCCAGATCGGGCGCAGCACGAACGGCCCCGAACGCGTCCGCCGCCTTTTGCTGCTCGGCATCCCCGTCCTCGTCGCCGTCGTCGGGTACGAGCTCTCGGTTCGCGCCTGGTACGGCTCCTGGCTGCCGACGCGCATGGTCCAGCCCGGCAACGAGGCGTTCGCCCTGGACCCGACCCGCGGGATCGCCGCAGTGTCCTTCGATTCCGCGCGCGGACTACTCACGAACAACCCGGCTCTGCTGCTGATCCTCGCCGGGCTCCCTGTCTGGGTGAGGCTGTGGCGCGGACCATTCGCGCGGCTCGCCCTCGTGGTCGTTCCCACCATCCTCCTTCAGGCGACCTTCAACCAGTGGTCCGGAGCCTACGCCCCGGCGGGGCGGTATGCGCTCGAGTTCACTCCCGCGCTCCTTCCGGCGATCGCGCTCTTCCTGCGCGAGGCGCCCGCAGCCTTCCGGGCGCTCGCGACCGCGCTGCTGGGCTTTCAGTGGGCGCTCGCACTCGTCTTCCTCTGGCTGCGTCCGCCGTGGGGCGTCACAGGAGAGCGCAGCCCGTTGTTTGGGGCGTTCGACAGGCACCACGGTCCGCCGCTCGATCATGCGATGCCGACCTTCGACGCTCAGGGGGCCCTGCTGCGCGGAGGCTGGCAGTTGGCCGGGTGGATCCTCGTCTCGGGCCTGCTCGCTGGGTACGGTGCGAGCCTCTCGCACCGAAGAAGCACCACGCGCGTCGAGCTCGAACCCGCAGGCGGGCCCGGCGCGCCGGGCGCGACATAGCCCTACCTAAGGCATACGATCGCCTGATGAAGAGCCGTGTCTTGATCCTCGGAGCAGGTTTCGGCGGCCTCGAGCTCGCGACGATGTTGTCGGAGGCGCTCGGCGACGACGCCGACGTGACGCTGATCGACAAGAACGACTCGTTCGTCTTCGGGTATTCGAAGCTCGACGTGATGTTCGGCCGGACGACGCTCGACGCGGTGCGTCTTGCGTACCGCGACATCGCAAAGCCCGGCGTGCGCTTCCTGCAGGAGGCGATCACCGAGATCGATCCCGACGCGCGACAAGTGACCACCGACCGCAGCGCATACGAGGCCGACTTCCTCGTCGTTGCGCTCGGCGCCGACTATGACCTCGACGCAACGCCGGGACTCGCCGACGGAACCCACGAGTTCTACTCCGTGGACGGTGCCCAGGAGTTTGCCGAGCTGCTGCCGACGTTTTCGCAGGGTCGCGCGATCGTCGGCGTCTGCGGAGCGCCGTTCAAGTGCCCGCCGGCGCCGAGCGAGGCCGCGCTGCTTCTGCACGAGTATCTGTCGACTCGGGGCGTCCGCGACGATTGCGAAATCTCGATCGTCATCCCGTTCGGGAGCCCGGTCCCGCCGTCACCGGAGACGTCCCGTGCGCTCGTTGCCGCTTTCGCGGAGCGTGACATCGAGTTCGTCCCCAGCCGGCGCGTGAGTTCGCTCGACCCGGCGCGCCGCGTCGCCGTGCTCGACGACGGCAGCACGATGGCGTATGACCTCTTCCTCGGCGTCCCGAAGCACCGCGCCCCCGACGTGGTCGTGGAGAGCGGCATGACCGAGGACGGCTATGTGCCGGTGAACCCGGAGACACTCGAGACGCGCTTTCAGCAGGTGTACGCGATCGGCGACGTCGCGACGATCGGCGTGCCGAAGGCCGGCGTGTTCGCCGAGGGAGCAGGGCGCGTCGTCGCCGAGTCGCTGATCGCGCGCTTGCGGGGCGGCGAGGAGCCGGGAGCCTACGACGGGCTGGGGTCGTGCTACATCGAGTTCGGCGGCGGTCGCGTCGGTCGCGTCGATGTCGACTTCCTCTCCGGGCCGACGCCGACGGGCACGTTCCACGAGCCGTCCGACGCCCTCGTCGCCGAGAAGCACCACTTCGGGTCGAGCCGTCGCGCCCGCTGGTTCAGCGGCTGACGTCGCACGAAACTCGCACGGCGACGCCTCGACCCTCGCACCTCAGGCTTGTTGACGCCTCGGCGAGCACATGTCAGTGTCGCATCTCTGGGGGCTGCGGTCGGCCGTTCTGACCGACGAAGAGGGGGACGAAAGTCATGAGAGGAAGCATTTGTTTCAGCCACGTCCGGCTGGGGCCGCTCCGCGCGATTTTCGCGCTTGTCTGCGCTGTCGCAGTCGCGCTTGTCGCTGCGGGGAGCCTCTCCGCAGCGCCGATACAGATCGGCGGTGCAGCGCCCGCTCTTCCATCTTGCGCGGCCGGCTTCTGGCACGTCCAGGTCGGGGAGGCAACGGTCTCCTACACCGTTCCGGCCGGGGTGTGGCGATTGACCTCGTGGAGCATGTGGGGCAGCTCGGGATCGGCCACTTTCCTCGTCCTGCGTCCGGCGGGCGGGACGGCATATACCGTTGTGGACGCCACTCCGGCCCACGCACTCACAGGTGGGATCAACACGTTCCCCGACGGCGTCAAGGTTCTTGGAGGCGACAAGATCGCGTTCGCCGCCAACACTGGGGGCCTGGCGTGCTTCGTCTCTACGGGAAATGCGGGCGACTCGCTCGGGTGGAATCTCCAGCCGTTCAGCGCGGGCTCGATCGTCGACCGGGCGGCCCCGCCTGCGCCGTGCAACGGCTGTATCACGGGATGGCGCTGGAACCTCGGCGCCACCGTCGAGGCGATCACGAAGGACGATTGCAAGCACGAGGGGTGGATGGGATGGCCCGTTTTCAAGAACCAGGGTGATTGTGTGAGCTTCGTCTCTACCGAAGGGAAGAACCAGCCTGCGTCGAGCGGCGGCCCCGCGTAAGCGCAGTGGTGTTGTGGCGGGCGGCGCGCTTCGGGCCGCCCGCCAACCTTGACCTGGGAAGCCCAGGAGCGCAGGTCGAGACTGCTGCTTCTCCGCGAAGGAAGTCTCTACGTCGCCGGCATCTTGACGACCTGCTGTGTCAGCCCGCCGTCGATGATGTAGCTCTGCCCAGTCACGTACGCCGCCTCGTCCGAGCAGAGCCAGGCGACGAGCGCTGCGACCTCCTCCGGCTTGCCGGGCCGGCCGAGCGGCACCTCGGAGTTGAGCTGGTGTGCGTCCTTCTCGTTTCGAGCCGTCGCGATCACGCCCGGTGCGACGGAGTTGACGCGGATGCCGAGGTCGGCGAGCTCCAGCGCGAGCGATCGGCTCAGCATCCCGAGCGCCGCCTTGGCGGCGCAGTACGCAGCGAGGCCCGGACGCGGGATGTGCTCGTGCACGGACGTGATGTTCACGATCGAGCCGCCTTCGTCCATGTGCCTTGCGGCAGCCTGCGCGAGGAGGAAGGCCGCGCGGACGTCGACGGCGAGGGTCAGGTCGAAGTCGTCGACCGTGAGGTCGAGGAACGGCTTCGCGGTCACGACGCCGGCGTTGTTCACGAGCACATCGATGCGGCCTATCGCGGCCATCGTCTCGGTGACGAGCCGTGCCGGAACGTCGGCGTCGGCGAGGTCGCCGTGAACCCAGACGACGTGGTCGTCGCCGTACTGTTTGCGGAGCTCGTCGTAGGGGCCATTGTCGTCTCCGGCGGTCGCGTACCCGAGCACGTATCCGTCGGCCAGGAGCCGCTGCGCGATCGCGAGGCCGATCCCGGTATTTGCGCCGGTGACGAGCGCGGCTTTCATGCGGCGATGCTACGCGACTGCGGTCACGCCGAGGTCGGTGAGCAGGTCGGCGATGACTGCCTCATCCTCGACTATCAGCCCGTCGTAAATATGGTGCCGGTTCACGCGCCCTCTGCATCCAGCGGCCACAGGCGCAGGCGGTCCTGCGGCTCCTTCGCCCGCTCCTCTCGGTAAAGGATGTCGCGGAGCTGACGGTCGTTTCGAAAGAGCGCTACCCGCGCGTGCGCCGAGAACATGCGGTCGACACGGCAGTATCGATCCGGCCGCGCCAGATACTCGGTCTTGCCGTCTCACCTGTCGCGTCAGGCGCGGTCAACATCCAGCACACCGGCGGTCGGCGAGCACGTCGCCGCCGCGTCCCATGAGGTGACGGTAAACGAGCGCGTCGGACGCGCCTAGACCAGAGGCCCGCTTGCGATCAGGACTCGCCCGAGCGTGTCGTCGACTTCTCGAGCACGCGCTCGATCGCCGCGTCCTCCTCGCTGCCACGCTCGAATGGCATGCCCTCGACCGGCGGCGTCGCGAACGGAGACTCCTCGGGAGCCGGTTCGTCGATGCGATCGTGCTCAGTCTCTGTCATCACTCGTCGTCGGATGGTCCCGACCGTAGTTACGCTGTTCAAGATCCAACGCCGGTGGCGTGAACGGAGACTCCGCCGGTGGTTCCACGGGGGCAGGCGGGTTCGGCTGAGGCGTCTGTTCGTCGCTCATAACACCGAGTCTGCAGTGACTATAGCCGCGTCCGCGGCCGTGATCGCGAGGCCGGCCAGTAGGAGAATGAACGCAAATCGAACCGCCACGGCCTTCTTGCGGTTCACTCGGCGCTCCTGAGCGATCGCCTCAATCAGGCCGGTCATCGTCTCGCCCTGCACCTGCACTCGCGGCTTAAGGATCTCTGCCCACTTCGGGAAACGCTCGAGATACGCGACCCCGAGCATCAACTGCTCCTTCGGCAGCAGAACCCACACTGCCGCAGCGATCGACAACACAAGCAGAAGCAGTCCAAAAGCGAAGAGCGCGAAAACCCATTCGGCGGCGTGCCCCTGGACGAGCCGGCTCCCGAGCGCAGCAGCGAGCGAGAGGACAAGCGACGCGAACGTCGCAAGCGAAGCTGCCTTTCGATTTCGAGGGCATCCGTGCGCGCTCCTTCCGCGCCGGCGACCCGCCAAGTCGTGTCTAGTAGGGCTTTGTTACTCACGGCGGGGAAAGAGCTTGAGCTGCTCGAGGTTGACGGGTTGATGGCAGGTGCGGCAGCGGCTGGCCCAGCAGCGCAGGATGGGTTGGAGGTACAGCACGGTCTGCGGCAGCGTCAGGCCGGCCGCTGGGTTCTCGGGCATAGGCGCTCCAGGGTGAGGAAGGCGTGCGCGCAGCTGACAAGCGCGGTGTGGTGGTGGAAGCCGAGGTAGCTTCGGCCTTCGTAGTGGTCGAGCCCGAGCTCGCCTTTGAGCTGGCGGTAGTCGAGCTCGATCGTCCAGCGCAGCCGCGCGAGCCGGGCGAGTCGCTCGCGATCCTCATCCTCGGGGAGGTTGGAGAGCCAGTAGTCGCTCGGCGCCTCCTCGCCCTCGGGCCACTCGATGATCAGCCACTCCCAGCGCGGCGGCTGATGATCATTTCTGACCGGATGGGTCGCGACGACTCGGACGAAGGCGAAGCGGCTCGAGACGTCCTCGCCGGCCGGCGTCGTCCGGCAGGGCAACGTCTGCCAGGCCTCAGCTGGCAGCCGCTCGGCGAGCGCGCGCACCGACTCCGGCTTGCGGTCGGGGCGGGCGATCGACCGGCGGCGGCCGACGCGGCCGTTGCGCTCGGGCACCGCGAAGGTCGTCTCCGACCCGTAGACGCTGCCCTTGGCGGAGACCGCGAGCACGTACTCCAGCTCGAGTGCGTGCAACCGTGTGCGGAAGCCGCTGTCGTCGCCGTAGGCGCAGTCGGCCAGGATCGGCGCCCGCGGGATCTGCCAAGCCGCCGCCTGCTCAACAAGCGAATGCGCGAGCTGCGGCTTCGTCTCGAACGCGACGCTCTCGGGGATCTTCGCCTTGCGCCGCCGCTCCCAGTCGTCGCACCACTCCTCGGGCAGATACAGCGACCAGCCGAGCGGCTGCGTGCCCCGGGCGCCGACCGCGTGCACGCTGACCGTGATCTGGCAATTGCCGATCTTGCCGAGCGTGCCCGAGTACTGGCGCTTCACCCCCGGCGAGTGCCTGCCGTCCTTGACGATCCCCGTGTCGTCGACCACCCAGGCGCTGACCCCGATCTCCGGCGCCGCCCGCTCCGCGCACGCCCGCAGCAGCAGCTCCGGATCCCAGGGCGAGTCGGCCAGAAACTGCTGCATCGACTCGTAGCGGGCCGGCGTCTCCTCCAGCCGAAACAACGTCGGCTGCAAGCTCTTGCGACCGCCCTGCTCGACCAGGCCGCGCACGTACAGAAGCGCGTTCTCACGCTGCCGCGCGAGCGCCAACCCGCTCACCACCTCCTCCACGAACGCGATCAGACGCTCTCGCGCCTCGATCGCCGGACTCTCAAGCCGCAGCACTGCCTCCATCCGCTCCTCCTCCGAACGATGACCGTTACCGCGGACACCGTTCGACACGAACGGAGAGGACCCTTCAACCAGCTAACAAAGTCCTACTAGCAGCGAATCGACCGTCTCGGGGTTTGGTTCTGGCCCAACAGTCATAGAACGTATGTTCTATGCTGCCGGAAACGGCGGACGACTACGCGATGTCCGCTTCCCCAAGCAAAGGCTTTCACCTCAGCACGAAGTCCAGCACGGCCCGGACGCCGTAGTTCGGCCCCAGCCAGTCCTTGACGAGCGTCGCGGGCTCGCGCACCACGCCGGCGGGCGCGATGCGCTGCGTCGACCTGGAGCCGCACCTCCGCGCACGGGCGCACGTCGTCAGGCGACCGCGCGATCACGCCGGGCGCAACAGTTGACGAGGATCCGCGCTCCGCGAGCCCAGTGCGAGCGATCGGCACACGATCGAGCCGGCCATCGCTGGTAGAGGCGTCCGGTTCAAAGGGCGGTCCGATCGAGAGCGCTTTTCGAGACCTGACAATTGTCGCTTCCTCCGATTAGTCTGCGTCAGCCATGTCCGCAGGGGCCAACGAAGTGCAGGGTGCGCGTGCCGTCGCGCGGCCGCACGAAGAGCGCATTTTCGAGGGGCTCGACGCCCAGCAGGCGCGCGCGGTCCTGGCAACGCGCGGCCCGGTCGTCATCCTCGCGGGCGCAGGATCGGGGAAGACAACGACGATCACGCGGCGGATCGCCCATCAAATCGCGACCGGCGAGTTCGAGCCGAAGAGCATCCTCGCCGTCACCTTCACGACGAAGGCTGCCGCCGAACTCGAGCAGCGGCTGCAACGCCTGGGTGCGGGAGGCGTGCCGACGCGAACGTTCCACGCCGCAGCGCTCTCGCAGCTGACCGTGCTCGGCGGCATGCAGATCGACCTCCTCGAGGCGAAGACAAAGCTCTTGTGGCGGATCCGCCAGGAGCTACCGAAGCAATACCGTGAGCAGCACCTCGGCGAGCTCGCGGGCGAGATCCAGCGCGCGAAGAGTCGCCGCGTCCGCCCTGTGGACTACGTCGACCACCTCGACCGGCACCTGCCGCCGCTGCCCGTGGAGCTCATGCAGCGCGTCTACGCCGAGTACGAGCGGCGCAAGCAGGCTGCGCGCAAGTTGGACTTCGAGGACCTGCTCGAGCTTGCGATCCAGATGTACGAGAACGATCCCCACTGCCGCGAACGCTTCCAGGCCCGCTACCAGGCGATCACCGTCGACGAGTATCAGGACGTCAACCTCCTGCAGCAGACGCTGCTCGACCGATGGCTCGGCGAGCGCGAGGAGGTCTGCGTCGTCGGCGACGACTATCAGGCGATCTTCGGCTTCACCGGCGCGAGCCCGCGGTACCTGATCGATATGCGCAACCGCTATGCCCACGGCACCATCGTCAAGCTCGAGACCAACTACCGCTCGACGCCGCAGGTCTTGGCCTGGGCGAACCGTCTTGCGTCAAAGCTCGGCGGCATCCCCAAGCAGCTCGTCGCCGCAGGCGGACCCGGCCCCGAACCGCGGCTGACGAAGTACGCGAACGAGTCGGACGAGATCGACGGCATCGTCAGGCTGATCAAACAGCTCGTCCGGGAGGGCACGGGCCCTGGCGAGATCGCCATCCTCTACCGCATCAACGCGCGCTCGACCGTCTTCGAGCACAGCCTCCACCGCGAGCAGGTCCCGTTCCAAGTCGCCGACGGCGGCTTCCTCGAGCGCCCCGCCTGGCGAAGCGTCCGCCAGAAACTCGCCGCATCGAAGTCCGCCGCGGACGTCACCCGTGTCGTCGCAGCCATCCTCGACGACGCCGGCTATGTCCCCGACATCAAGGAGGCTGAGGTCTCACCGCAGGAGTTCACACGCCAGCTCGATCTCGCCTTCATCGACAACCTCGCGAGGAAGTTCGGCAAAGGCGGCACAGTCGCCGACTTTGTCATCGGCGTCGAGCGGGAGTTCGCCTCCTATTCCAAGGGCGACACTCGCGAAGCGGTGCGGCTTACGACCTATCACCTGGCGAAGGGCCTCGAATGGGAGGCTGTCTTCCTCCCTGCCCTCAACGACGGCGAGCTGCCCTTCTGGCGGTCGAAGGAGAGTCACGAGATCGCCGAAGAGCGCCGCCTCTTCTACGTCGGGCTCACACGCGCCAAGCGCGTCCTCGAGCTGTCGACGAACGGGATCAAGTTCCCGAGCCGCTTCCTCGAAGAGGTGCAGCCGGTCGTGGCGAAGACGTCCGAGGGTCGGTATCGCAACGGCGGAGAAGTCGTTCCGCACACATCGCTGAAGCCAAAGAAGAGCCGACACAGTTGGAGCCCGTTCAAGCCGACGTAAACGTGCGGCGCGCCTGAACGAGACCGGTCGTCATGCCGCCTCCTCCACGAAGCGGCAGAGGGCGTTCACCATCCGCATCTGCTCGATCGTGCGGCAGCGGATCTCGAGTAGCTGCGGGCTCGCGACCAGCACGGCGAGCGACTGCGCGCGCGAGATCGCCACGTTCAGCCGGTTCCGCGAGAACAGGAATTCGAGGTTCCGCGGCAGGTCGTCGCCGCTCGAGGTCGCCATCGAGAAGAAGACGACCGGCGCCTCCTGCCCCTGGAACTTGTCGACCGTGCCGATCCGCGCGTGCGGGCCGAGCCGCGTTCGCAGGCACCGCACGTGTGCGTTGTACGGCGTCACCACGCGTACGTCGTCCCAGCCGAGACGGTGCTCGCGCGCATTGCTGTCTGTGAACGTCCCCGCGAGAAGCATGTCGAGCTCCGCAGCGATCCGATCGGCTTCCTCGATCGACACGCCACGGTTGCCTTCGTGCTCGACGGCGAGCCAACGCAGCCCCGTCCCCGCCAGGCCGGGCGAGTCGATCCGCTGCCGCTCACACGCTGGTACCGCATGCAGCCGACCCTCGTACGAGGTTTCCGAGATGAATCGGCAGACGTCCGGGTGCATCCGCCAGGTGCGTGAGAGGAAGAGGCCGCGGTCGGCCGGCACCGTGTCCTCCCCGCCGAGCAAATGCTCGAGCACCGACGCCGCCGCGCCGGGCGGATGGATTCCCTGCGAGACCTGGCCGAGCTGCTGGGGGTCGCCGAGCAGCACGATGTTCCGCGCGCACGTCGCGAGCGCAAGCCCGTCGGCGAGCGACACCTGCCCCGCCTCGTCGACGAACAGCGTGTCGACGACACCTCGCATGTCCTCGCGCGCGAAGAGCCACGCCGTGCCCGCGAGCAACAGCACGTCGTCGTCCGGCTTCGAGAAATGCGCCTGGTTCCCGGAAGTGGTGACGAACGGCCCCTCGTACGAATCGCCCTTCTTCAAACCTCGGAACGTGACGCGCTCCTCGCGCGCCGCCTTCTCGACCTCGGCGACGAGGTTGTGGATCGCCTTGTGGCTCGTCGCCGTGATGCCGACCCGCCGGCCGAGGCTCATCAGGTGCACGATCAGGCGCGCGCCTGTGTAGGTCTTCCCCGCCCCGGGTGGCCCCTGGATGACGAGGTGCCGGCCGTCGAGCCCGACGACGAGCTGCTTGACTGCCTCGAGGTCGTCTTGCACAAGGGCGGCCGGGAAGGGCTCGCGGACGAGGATCGACTTGGAAGCGAGGTGGGTCACGTCGCCGGCCAGGACCGACCGGCCGAGCCGCCGAAGTGCGGCCTGCTGCACCTTCGTGTCGAACGGCCCACCCGGGATGAGCGCAGCCGGCAAGGCGACGCCGTCGAGCTTCGGCCCTCGGCGCAGCGCCAGGGTGCCGGCCTCCTCGTCGAGCGAGTCGATCTTGCCTGCGGGACCTCCCGTAGCCGGGTCGAAGACCGCATCGTCTTCCGCGAGATGGTGCTGCTGCGCGGGAAACGTGAAGGGCCAGACGAATGAGTGCGCAGAACCAACGGGTTGCCCCGACTGCTCGAGCCCGCCGATCGCGTCGGAATCGCGCTCCTGGAGCTCTTCGCTCGTGCGGCCGATCCTGTTGAAGAACGCCCACCAGACGGGCTTCTCCTCGCGGCGGTGGTATAGGAGAAGCTGCGCCAGCAGCCAGCGCGGGCGGTCCGCGTCCACGACCTCGTAGGGATCGTCGGGCAACCCGGCGAGGAGCGCGGCGCGGAGCTCCTCGGTCTCGGCCGCACCCTCCGGCGGCTCGCGTGGCTCCGGCCGCTCGGGCCGCAGCGCCTCCCCGGGTCGGAGCGGAAGGAGCCAGTCACGGAGCTGGAGCGTCGAGACGCAGTCCTCCTCGTTGTAGACGGCGATCTCGTCGAGGATCTTCGGCTCGTGGCGCTCGAGCCAGTCCTCGTAGAGCACGATCGAGTCGTCGCCTGCGCGGAGATCGGCATGGCGCTCGAAGTAGAAGGTCTCGACCTGCTTGAGCCCGTAGCGCTCGTGCGAGAGGCGCAAGCCCTGCGCGACGACCTTGTAGAGATCGACGAAGACCTCGCCGCGAAGCAGGTCGTCGAGCTCTTCCTCGCGCGTCCCGTATTCGCACGTGAGCCGCTTCAGCGCGGCGACCTCGTACGCGGCGTAGTGGTAGACGTGCATCGCTGGGTCTGCGGCGCGACGCTCGCGGATCAGGTCGATCACGCCCTCGACCGCACGCCGTTCCTGCGCCCGGTCGTGCGCCCAGAACGGGCGGAACGACCCGGCCGTGTCGACGATCCCCCAGAGGTACTCGAGCCCGCGGCCGGGCTCCCAGAATGGGTCGCCCTCGATGTCGAAGAAGAGGTCGCCGTCGCTCGGCGGCGGCAGCAGCGCGAACCCCCGCGCTGGCTCGGGCGAGAGCACCTTCCACGCAGGCCCGTTCGTGCGAGCGGCGACCTGCATCGCCGCCTGGTCGCGGAGCGTCTCGTACGTGCGCGGCGCCATCGCGGATGGGCGAGCGTCGACCGGCGCCTGGGCGAACTCGGCGACGGTCCTGATCCCTTCGCCCTCCAGCCGTCGAATCTGGGCGCGTCGCATACGCGCGACGAGGCTGAGGTGGTCGTCGTCCCGCCACCGGTCTTTGCACCGTTTCTGGAACTCGCACCGGTCGCAGAACGAGACCGGCAGCGGGTAGACGTCGATCCCCGCCGCAACCGCGCCTACGAAACGCTCGCGCACGCGGTGGTAGTAGGCGAGGAAGTCGGCGACGCGCAGGCTCTCCCGTTCGCGCGTGCCGAGAACGACATGCATCCGTTCGGGCATCGAGCCCTGAATGCGCGCTACCTGCTCGGAGTAGAAGCAGAGCTGGAGCACGTAGGCGGGCTTCGAGTGGCGCGCGAGCTTCGTGTCGACAACCTCGTAGCGCCCGTCCGTCTGGCGCTCGACGAAGTCGGCGAACCCGCGCCAGTCACCGTCGACGAAGCAGGCCTGGTAGATGACCTCGGCGCCGGCGCGCATCGCCTCCTCCGTTGCCCGTGCAGCGGTGTCGAGATCCCAGTCGTTCGCGATCGACACGACCTCGCGGCCGTCGGCCACGAGTGCCGCGAGATAAGCCGCTTCGTGCTCGTCCCCCTTGCGCTTGACGAGGTCGGCCTGCGGATTCTCGTCGGCGGGCCGCTCGAGCTCGTGCCGCGCAACCGCGAGCTCGAGCTGCGTCAGATGCTCGCACTCGAGGAACGCGTTCAGGTCCGAAGGCGAAAAGAGGATCTTGCCGTTGCGCTGCTGCACGAGCCGAGTATCAGGCTACGAGACCGCTGCCTCCCCGAGCAGGTGCTTGACCTCGGCGAAGAAGTCGGGGACGGGGTGCACGCGGTAGTTCGGCCCAAGCTCGAGGAGCTTCGACCCCATCGACGTCAGGAGGTCGACGTACACCGGAGCTTCACCCGGAAAGTCCTTCACGAGCGTCGCGAGGTCGCGCACGATTCCGGCCGGCGCGATGCGCGCATCGACCTTCAATCGCACCTCCGTACGCTCGGGCGTCGCCTCGAACGCGGTCACTTCCATCGCGACGAGCTTCGTCTCCCCCGCCTGCTTGTGGTCGACACGGCCCTTGACGATCAGCACGCGGTCTTGCACGAGCAGATCGCGCGCCTGCTGATACACGGAGTTGAATGCGACGACTTCGCATGAGCCCGTGACGTCCTCGAGCCCGGCGAACACCATCGGGTCGCCCTTCTTCGTCGTCATCTGCTTCAACGAGGAAACGATGCCGCCGACAAGGACGATCTCGCCGTCGCGACGCCGCTCGATCTCGTTGATCGCGCAGTCCGTCTTGCGGCGAAGTTGGTCGCGGATCGGCGTCAGCGGGTGATCGGAGACGTAGAGCCCGAGCGTCTCCTTTTCCAGCCTGAGGAGATCGTTCTTTTCGAACTCGCCGCTCGCCGGAATCGTCGGCTGGTGCGACGGAGCGGCGTCTCCCGTCGGCTCGCCGAGGTCGAAGATCGAACCCTGTCCGAGCAGCTTGTCGGACTGTTGCTTCGTACCCCACGCGAGCGCCTGCTCGAGACACTCGAGCATCCCCTTCCGCGGCGAAGCCGTCGAGTCGAGCGCACCGCACTTGACGAGCGATTCGAGCGCGCGCTTGTTCACGAGCTGCGGGTCGACGCGCTCCGTGAAATCCCAGATCGAGGTGAACGAGCCGCCCTCCTCGCGAGCGCGCACGATCGCGCGGCACGCGGACTCGCCGACGTTCTTCACGGCGTTCAGCCCGAAGCGGATCTTCCCCTCGACGACGGCGAAGTCGATCATCGACGTGTTCACGTCGGGCGGCAGCACGTCGATCGCGAGGTCATGGCACGCGTTGACGTAGAAGGGCACCTTGTCCTTCGTGTTCATGACCGAGGAGATGAGCGCCGCCATGTACTCCTTGGGGTGGTTCGCCCTGAGCCAGGCCGTGCGGTAGGCGATGAGGGCGTAGCAGGCGGCATGGGACTTGTTGAAGGAGTAGTCCTGGGCCTGCTCCATGTCCGACCAGAGCTGGTTGGCCGTTGCCGCCGAAAGTCCGTTTGACGCGCAGCCGTCGAGGAATTTCCCCTTCAGCGAGGCCATCAGGGAATGAATCTTCTTCCCGATCGCTTTGCGGAGGTCGTCGGCTTCTGCGGGGGAGAAGCCGGCGACCTTCTTTGCGATCTCCATGTACTGCTCCTGATAGATGCAAATGCCGTACGTGAACTTCGTGATCTCCTCGAGCCGCGGATCGGCGTAGCTGACGGCCTCGCGGCCGGCCTTCCGGTTGGCGTACACGGGGATGTATTGCATCGGGCCGGGGCGGTAGAGCGCGACGAGGGCGATCAGGTCCTCGAAGAGCGTCGGCTTGACCTGGCGCAGCGCCTCGCGCATGCCGGAGCTCTCGAACTGGAAGACGCCGGTCGCCTCGCCGCGTGCGAGCATCGCGTAGGTCTTCTTGTCGTCGAGCGGGATCGCGCCGATGTCGAGGTTCCCGACGAGCGCGCACGCCTTGTCGATGACGTCGAGGTTGCGCAGGCCGAGGAAGTCCATCTTGAGCAGGCCGAGCGCCTCGATGTTGGTGCCGGAGACCTGTGTGACGACTTCCTGGTCTGGGCCCTTCTGCTGGAGCGGCAGCAGATCCATGAGCGGCTCGGCGCCGATCACGACGGCCGCAGCGTGGATGCCGTCCTGGCGCGTCAGGCCTTCGAGCGGCTTTGCGAGGTCGACGATCTCGCGCGTTATCGGATCGGAGTCGTAGGACAGCTTCAGCTCGGAGCCGGGCTTGAGGCAGTCGTCGAGCGTCTGCCCCGGGCCTTCCGGGATCAGCTTCGCGATCTTGTCGACGGTGCCGTAGGGAACCTCGAGCACGCGACCCGCGTCACGGACGGCCGCGCGCGCGGCCATCGTCCCGAACGTGATCACCTGGGCGACGCGATCGCGGCCGTACTTCTCGGTGACGTAGTTGATGACGCGCTCGCGGCCGTCGACGGCGAAGTCGATGTCGATGTCGGGCATCGTCTTGCGGCCGGGGTTCAGGAAGCGCTCGAAGAGCAGGTCGTAGCGGATCGGATCGAGGTCGGTGATCTCGAGGCAGTAGGACACGAGGCTTCCCGCAGCGGAGCCGCGGCCCGGACCGACGCTGACGCCGTTGCGCTTCGCGAAGCCGATGAAGTCGGCGACGATCAGGAAGTAGTCCGCGAAGCCCATCTCGCGGATCGTCTTTAGCTCAAACTGGAGGCGCTCGCGCAGATCGGTCGTGACCTTGTCGTAGCGCCGCTCGAGTCCCTTCTCGCAGAGCTCGACGAGGTAGTCGAACGGATCGCGGCCGTCCGGTGTCGGGAAGTGCGGGAGCAGGATGCGGCCCAGCTCGATCTCGACGTTGCAGCGGTCGGCGATCTCGAGCGTGCGGCGGAGCGCGTCCTCGTGGCCCGGGAAGTCGCCGAGCATCTCCTGCTGCGTCTTGAAGTAGAAGTGGTCGGTGTCGAACTTCCAGTGGTTCGGGTTCTTGAGCGAGTCACCGGACTGGATGCAGAGCAATGCTTCGTGTGCGCGCGCGTCCTCGTGCCGGAGGTAGTGCACGTCGCCGGTGGCGACGGTCGGTAAACCGCGCTTCGCGGCGAGCTGCTCGAGGAGCGGGTTGATGCGCTGCTGCACGGCCAGGTGCGCGTTCTGCATCTCGACGTAGACGTCGTCCTTGCCGAAGATCGTGGACAGCCGGTCGAGCTCGCTTTCGGCGTCGTCGGCTCGCCCCTCCTCCAGCGCCTTGCAGACGCGGCCGGAGAGGCAGCCGGAGAGCGCGATCAGCCCGGTGCTGTGCTGGTCGAGCAGCTCCCAGTCGACGCGCGGCTTGTAGTAGTAGCCCTCGAGGTAGCCGAGGCTCGAGAGCTTGATCAGGTTTGCGTAGCCGGCGTTGTCCTGCGCGAGCAGCGTGAGGTGTGCGTAGCCCTTGGCCTGCGCCTTGCGGTCGTCCGCGACGTAGACCTCGCAGCCAAGCAACGGCTTGACGCCGTGCTTCTTGGCCTCCTTGACGAGGTCGATCGCGCCGGCGAGCGAGCCGTGGTCGGTGAGCCCAACAGCGGGCATCTCGAGCTCGGCCGCGCGCTCGGCGAGGGCCGGGATCCGGCACGCCCCGTCGAGGATCGAGTACTCGGAGTGGACGTGGAGGTGGACGAACGGGACGGTCTCGGGCACGGGGAAGCCATGCTACAAGGGGGTCCCGACGTGCCCCGAAAACGCGAAGAAGGGCCCTCCAGGCCCTTCTTGCGGAGTCGTTGCCGAGGCTTGTCAGTGGTCGCGATCGCAGCCGGACTCGTGCTCGGCGCGTCGCTCACCGAGCGAGAAGAGCAGCGAACGCTCGCCCCGGCGGCCGGCAAGGACGGCGCCCTTGACGGAGCCGTCGGCCTTCTCCAGGAGGACGGTCTTCGCCGTCTTCCCGGTGAGGGCCGCGAGCGTTCCGGCGCCCGTCGCCGTGCCTCGGCCGAAGAACGCGCGGACGACGTCGGTACTTCCGGTCTTCGTCCACGTGCAGGTCTTACCGGCGAGCGACGCCGTGACCTTGTTCGCGGAAGATGCGCTGTCGGTGAGCGTCAGCGAAGCCGTCGCGGGCTCACAGGTGAGCGTGCCGCGATCGGACGTCTTGGTCGTCGCGTGTGCGAGATCGTTCGTCAGGCTGATGCTGAACGTGCCGGTCGCGAGCTTGTCGCTGCGGCCGACGAGCGTGCCGGACGCGGTCGCGCTTGCGCCGCCGAAGCTCGTCCCGGTGCCGGTGAGCTTCGCGAGCACGGCGTGGTGGTGCCAGCTGTGGCCAAGAGCGGCCGTTGGCGCCGCAAGCGCGGCGGTCGCGAGTATGGGCAGCAGAAGCCGTTTCATCGAGTGTCCCCCCAGTCGGTTCGTTCACCGCGAGAGGTACCCGGCGCACTCGGTGCCATGCGTAAGTTCGCTGTAAATCGGCTTGGTTGTGCGCGGCGCCGGCGCTTCGTGTCGACACGTGGGCGGACGAGGGTTCGTCGGCGAGCGCCCTACCGTCGCGCTGTTTACGATCGCGATGTGCGGGACGAGGGACTACGCAGTTCGTGCTTTGCGTCCCTTGACGTCCTTAGCGCCCAGTACGGAGAGGATATCCCCTACCGCGGAGGCCTCGAACAAGGCTTCGCCTTCCGTGGGCTGCGGGTGCCGTTCCTCTCCCGATTCAAGGGCATCCACCGGGCTGGTGCCCAGGAAGGACCGGCGGCCTTGTCGATCAACACGTCCGCCTCTTCCCCGTACGACGACGAGGAAGTTCCGGACGGATTTCTCTACGCATACCGCTCCGGATCGATCGACCAGCCGGACAACCGCGCGCTCCGAGCCGCCTTCACGCTCACAGTGCCGCTCGTGTACTTCATCTCCACTCGACCAGGCTGGTACAAGCCGCTCTACCCGTGTTATGTCATCGCCGACGAGCCCGCCGCTCGCCGCGTCCTCGTCTCACCAGGTCGGATGATTGGACCGATGGACGAGCGTGACCCAACGCCACTCGAAGATCCGGTCGAGCGCCGCTACTCAGTCCGAGAGACACGCGTGCGCCTCCATCAGGCCCGATTCCGCGGGCGCGTGCTCGTCGCCTACTCGAGCAAGTGCACGATCTGTCGCCTCAAAGAAGGGCGGCTGCTCGACGCGGCGCACATCGTCGGCGACCTAGAGCACCATGGCGACCCGCGCGTCGAGAATGGGCTGAGCCTGTGTTCGATCCACCACCGCGCCTTCGACCAGGATCTCGTCGGCATCGCGCCGGACTACCGCGTCCACGTTTCGCGACGTCTGCTCGAGGACGATGACGGCCCGATGCTCGACCTGCTAAAGACGTTTCACGAGCAGGCCATCGAGCTTCCTTCGCGCCGTGCGTGGCGTCCGGATCCTGAGCGACTGGAGGCACGGTTCGAGCGATTTGCCGCGACTTCGGGTTAGCGCCGCTCGGGGCTCAACAGATTGTGGATGATCGCTCTGCCGAAAATGTCGAACGGCGCCGATGTGCAGGCGGTTACAAGATCACGAGCGCCGGCGCGAGGCTTTCATTGGCCGCCACGCCGCTCGACGCAACGCGTCCATGCGTTCGGTCTCGACGCGATGGCAGGAGTCACAAAGCACCTCGACATCCTCGAGCCGTTCGCGACCAAGCGTCTCATAATGCCGGTGGTGGAGCTGGAGGCCAGTTGCGGCGCCACACCGCTCGCATCGATGTTTCGCCAGCTCAAGCCGCTGAGCGCGGAGGCTCCGGTAGGCCGTTGTCTCCTGGTTGGCGCGGTGCCGTGCTCTGGCTTGCGCCTGCCTCCGCGCCCGCTTCGCCTCTTCGAGAGCATCGGCGTTCGCCGGAATCTTGTTTGACCGTTGTCTGGACTTCCGTGCGTCACTAACGGTGCTCGGAGGAGCCTTCTGAACGAGAGGTTCACCGTTCCGCTTCCGCGCCATAAGTATGCCGAGATACTCGACGATCTCGTTCCTGGATAGATGGGTCGCCGCAAACTGCCTGAACACCGGGAGCGGATCACGCCGTGGCCACTCGCCGATGCCATGAGCGTGCGCAAGCAGCACGAAGAGTCGGTTGATGTCGCCTAGCTTCGCGTTGAACTGCAGGAAGGCGATGAGTTCGTCGAGAGCGGTACCTTTGAGCTCCCGAGTCCCCCTGACTCGTCCACGTACTCGTCGATCGTTGCTCATCGGCGCGCAGGCGGTAGAGACAGAGCCAGACGATTTGCGACCCGCTCCATCGTCTCTCGTACGAGATCGCCGTTCTTCTTAAGCCGCTCACGTAGGGCGCCGGGATAGAGGACAGTTACGCCGCGTACGTCGAACGGCCGGGCGAAAAGGCTCCACTCGGAATCCACGAAACAGAGAGCCGGGCGTACGTTGAGCTGGCTGTACGCCGGATCGGATTCGAGTGCGGCGCGGACTGCCTTCAGCTGGAGCGCCATCCCCTCGACGAGCTTCGTCCGGTTGCGTCCTCCGACGAAGAACTCGATCTCCTGCCGCCAGAAAGGACCGACGTCGCGCTTCTCAATTTTCCCCTTGTAGGACTTGGCATCGACCACCCATACACCGCTCGGGGCGACGAACAGGTGATCGATGTTGGCAGCACGCGTGCCCGGGATGATCCGGTCGTGAAGGGCAATCACGGCATCGCCGACCTCACGTTCGAGGAACGCAGCAAGCCGACTCTCGCCCGCGCCACCTTTCTCCCAGGCACGGACCGACGGATCGTCGTGCACGACCTTCGACGCGACGACCGCCGCGTGGTCGCCCCACTTCTTCCGAGCCTGCCGAATCGCCCGAGCCTCAAGCCCCTCGGCCATTGCGACCGCCGAGCCGCCAGGCTCGTCCTTGGCCGTGGCGGCGACTTCGATTCCGCCGGCGCAGACGACACACGTCGCACACTTCGCATCGGCGTCCCAATAGGCCTCGGTCCGCGGCGACAGCGCGATCCCACATACCGAGCAAGTTGTGGCGTAGCGCAGGCGCAGCCGCCGCAACGAAACCGACCCCCCCTCCATCGCACCGTATCTTGATCCATCGTCAGGCGATGCGCAATACGCCCGAGGAGTACACAGGGCCGTCGCCAACCACCTCCATGGGGTAGGGGGTCGACGGTTTGAGTCCGTCAGAGGGCTTATGCGGAACGGCTGTTTCAAGCCGTGAGCTGACGCTCTTGCTAGCGCGAGAAGTGGTGCGCCACCTCCGGCGACGTCAGTCAGGGGACGCGCAGCGCCATCAGGATCGCGTCGACGTCCTCACCAGCTCGCTGGTAATGGGCTTTGCGATAGCCCTCGCGTTCGAACCCGAACCGCTCGTAGAGCTGAACCGCCGGTTCGTTCCATGGGAACACGTGAAGCTCGAGCTTGCGCACACCGCTTCCACGTGCCCAGTCCACGGCTGATTCGAGCAGCGCCTTCCCGACACCCTGCCGGCGCGCGTCTTTTGCGACCATCAGCCCGAGATCGGCGACATGCGCGCTCGCGGGGTGCGAGTCCCGCGCTAGCGACAGGCGCCCGATGATCGTGCCGTCGGTTCGCTCCGCGACAAACACGGCTGCATGCGGGTAGCGGCGCACTGCCTTCAGATATCTCCGCTCGTCGCCCACGCTGCGCCAGTCGCCATCGGCTGAGATCAGCCACGCTTCCGGCTCTGCGCTCACCGCTTCCGCTAGGCGGGTTAGCGCTTCCGCGTCGCCCGGCTCAGCTGCACGCACAACGAAGTCGCGGCTCACGCGACGACCACCGAAGCGCCTCCGCGGCGCGGGTCGCCCGCGCCAGCCAGGTCGCCTGCGTCGGCAACCTCGACAGCACTGACGCCGCCGAAGTAGAGATTGCGCTGCCGCCAGCGGACGACCGCCCGACCGTCAGCCTCGAGCGCGTCGGCGACCGCCGAGTCCTCGCAATGGACGAGACCTTCCTCGGCATGGACACGCGGCGCCTCGACGGCCTGCTTGACCCCAAACTCACGGCCGACGACGTTCGCGACTACCTGAAGGATCGCGCCGCGCAACCTAGCGCTCCCGGCACTGCCGAGCACAAGGTGCGGACGGCCGCCTCGAAGCACAATCGAAGGCGCCATCATCGACGTCAGCCGCTCGCCCGGACGTGATGCGCCGATCAGATCCAGCTCGCCGAGCATGTTGTTCAGATGGATTCCCGTCCCTGGCACGACGATGCCCGAGCCGCTTCCCAGCGACGAGCTCAGCGACGCCGCGTCGCCGTCACCGGTGATGACCGAGATCGCCGTCGTTCCGCTCAGCACATGCTTGGCCAGGCCGCCGCGATAGAGCGCCCGCGCGAACGCGGCATCGCGCGTCGCCTCTTGCGCGTCCATCGCGGCGGCGATCGCCGATGGCGTCGGCTCCGCATCGCCGAGCGCTTGCAGGCCGACCGCGATCAACACGCCGCCGCTCGACGGCGGCGGGTTCGAGCGGAACTCATGCCCCCGATACGACACTGCCAGAGGCCGGCGGCGCACGACGCGGTAGCCCTCGAGATCCTCCAGCGACAGCGCCCCACCGCCCCGCTCGACATGCGCGACGATCGCCTGCGCCAGCTCGCCCCTATAGAGAACTGACGCACCCTCCGCCGCGAGCCGATCCAGCGTCCCCGCGAGCTCCGGAAAGGCCAGCCGCTCGCCCACGCCTGCACTCCGCCCCTCCACCGCGTACATCGCATCCCCCTCCGGCGAATGGCGCAGCAGCGGATCGAGGATCCGGTGCAGATACGCCCCGGCCTCCGTCACCACGAACCCCTCCCGCGCAAGCCGCACCGCCGGCGCCACGAGCTCTGCCCACGGGATCCGCCCCCACCGGCGGTGTGCCGTCTCGAGCCCGAGCGCCGTCCCCGGAACCGCCACAGCGGCCGCGCCCGTCCGGAAGATCTGCTGCGTATCGCCGTCGAAATCGACCGCAAGCTCGAGCAGATCGGCCGTCGCCACTCGTTTTGGGACGGTGACGAAGAAATCGACTATTGAAGTTTTGGTGCTGGATGCCGAATGAACAAGCATGAAGCCACCGCCGCCCGGGCCCGTCAGCGGGCTTTCGCACACCCAGGACACAAAAGCAGCCGCAACGCAGGCATCCACGGCCGTCCCGCCCGCCTCCAGCACCCTCGCGCCCGCCTCCGCGGTCAACGGATGCCCGGCTGCGATCGCTCCTTTCATACGGTCTTCACGTTTTAAGGCTATTACTGGGACGTACCGCGCAAACAGCGGCCGCCATTACACGTCTGAACCATTAGAGGCCAGGTCGTGAACTCAACGCTCGATCAGATCCGCTCCCGGATCGGCCGCCGCGGCTTTGCCGCAGCTGGTCTGCTGCTGCTTGCGCTGCTCGTGGCCGTCGCCACGCCGCAGATTCTCGGCACCCGCGTCGCCCGGGCGCTCGACACCGTCGGCACTGCCGACCCGAAATGGCTCTGGATCGCCGGTCTCGGCTTCGCCCTCTCCGTCCTCGCTGCCGCCGGCTCCTGGCGCTGCGCGATCGGGCTCTGCGGCGGGCGCATCGGCGTCATGGACGCCTGCGCGCGCTACGGCGCCGGCTCACTCGTCAACACCTTCGTGCCCGCCCGCGCCGGGGACGCCGTGCGCATCGGGCTCTTCGCCCGCGCTCTGCCGAACAAGGACCGCCTCTGGACGACCGGCGGCGCGTTCGCGGTCGTCAGCGCCTCGAAGGCGGCCGTGCTCGGCGCCCTCGTGGTCGCCGGCGCGGCCACCGGAGTCGTGCCGCTCTGGCCGCTGCTGATCTCCGTCGGGCTCGTCGTCGCCGTGATCGGCATCGCCCTCGCGGCCCGCCGGCACGAGGCCGGCAACCGCGTCTCGCACCTGCTCGACGTCTTCCGCGCCATCGGCCTCCACCCGAGTGGGGCGCTCCGCCTCGCGGCCTGGGCCTTCCTCTCGGCCGCCGCGCGCCTGACCGCGGCGACGGCGATCCTCGCCTCGCTCGGGATCAGCCACCCGCTCGTCGCCGCGATCGTCATCGTCGCGGCACTCGATGTCGCCAGCGCCCTCCCGCTCACGCCCGGCAACTTCGGCATCACCTCCGGCGCGGTCGCGATGGCGCTCCAGGCGCACGGGCTCTCCTTCACGGACGGCCTCGCCGCCGGGATCGCCCTCCACGCGGTTGAGACCGCCATCGGCCTGATGGTCGGGATCGCAAGCGTCGTCTGGCTCGCCCCCTACCCCTCGCCGGCCGCCCGCCGGGTCACCATGCTCGCCGGCACCGCCAGCTGGGTGCTCGGAATCGCCGGCGCATTCGGTGCGACCGTACTCGCTCCCCTCGTCTAGTTCCTACCCCACCGGGTAGGCTCGTTCCTCGTGAAAGCGATCCGCGCATTGGTCCTCGGATGCGTGGTCGCGCTCACGGTCTCCGGCTCCGCTGCGGCGAAGACCTCCCCCGACTTCTCCGGCCACCCGCGGCAGGTCTTCCCCGTCTACGTCGTCAAGGGCTTGACGCTCGGCGACCTGCCCCAGCTCGCGACCGAGGGCGCGGTCGGCGTGATGGTCCCGAACGCAGGGCCGCGGACGAGCCAGGCCGCCGCGTTCGCGGGCATGGTGCGCGGGATCCTCTACAACACCCGGCTGCCGCGGCCTCGCGACGCCGTGCTGATCCGCGTGCGCCACGTGACCGAGATCCCCGCGCACGGACCGGCGATCGTCGTCGGGCTACCGCCCGCGACCTCGGCGCCGAACGACCGCCGCTACCCGATCGCGGTGATCGGCCGCGGCTACCACGGGCTGCTCACGTCGAGCCTCACGCGCGTTCCGGGCCTCGTCTCGATCGCCGACGTTGCGCGCACGGCGCTGCAGACGCCGCACGCGCTCGACACGAGGCGCGACGGCGGCCCCGTCGCGACCTCGTACCGCCTCGAGGATCAGATCGACGTCGCGCGCAGCACGACGATGGCCGGCTCGGTGCTCGTGCTCTCCCTGCTCGTCTTCTTCACACTGCTCTATCCGCGCGGCTCGCCGACCGCGATGGGAACAGCGATCGCCGTTAATCTCGCGCTCGGCTGGTTCCCGTCCGGCGACGCGGCGCCGCGCATCACGCTGCTCGGGCTCAGCACGATCGCGGGCGGACTGCTCGGGCCCATACTTCTACGCCGCCGCACGCAGCTCGGCCTCGCACTCACCGCGCTGCTTGCGGCCTACGCTGTCTCGATGCTCGTGCGACCGTCGACGCTGTCACTTGCGCCGATCGGGCCCGAGCTGACGAGCCGCTTCTTCGGCGTCTCGAACCTGCTCGAGACTTGGCTCCTCTTCCCCGCGATCGTGGGCGCCGCGTTGCTCGCACGCCGCTTCGGCCCGCTTGCGTTCGTCGCCGTCGGCGCGCTCGCGCTGGCGACGATCGCGGAGAACAAGCTCGGAGCGGACGGCGGTGGCGCGATCGTCGTCGGCGTCGCGTTCGCCTTGCTCGCCGTGGAGCTGATCGGCGCACGGCGCCGCTACACGCTGCCTGCACTCGGAATCGCCGCGGTCATCGTGCTCGCGCTCGTCAACCTCGACGCGGCCGCGAGCGGACCCGACCATCTTCGCGGCGCACTGCACGGCGGCTTCAACGGGATCGCCAACGTTGCCGCCAACCGCGTGCCGCTCGCGTATGCACGCATGCTCGAGCAGTGGTGGCTGTTCATCCCCGGCCTCGCCGGCATGATCGTCGGCATCGGCGTCATGCGTACCGCACGCTCCCGCGCCGACCGCGCCGCCGCCGCCGCGCTGCTCGGCGGGCTCCTGGCCTCGCTCCTCGTCAACGACTCGCCCGGCCCGGTGATGATCGGCGGACTCGCCGCGGTGCTCTCGATCGAGGGCGGCCTCGTGCATCGCACGCTCGCGCTGCCCGTCCTCCGCCGGCTCATGCCGCCCGTCACTGCCGCGCAGCCCCAAGAACCGTGACCGTCGCTCGCCTTCGGCTCGCTCCCGTGGGGGAAACCATGTTTCCCCCACGTCAAACCCCCTTCTTCTTGTCTTGTGTGGGGGAACCTCCCGGTTCCCCCACACCCCCTCCACACGCTCATAGGCCAAAGAACGGCCTATGAGCCTGAGGCTCCGGCAGCCGCTCGTCCGTGAGGCAGTGCTCTCGGCGGCGGCGGCCGCAGCGATCGCCGCCGCGCTCGCGTGGTTCGGCCCGCCCGGCACGGACTTCGCTGCGCACGCGTACCAGCGCGCGGCGTTCCTCGACCACGGCTTCACGCTCTGGAACAACTACTGGTACGCCGGCCGCTACAGCTTCGTCACCTACAGCGTCTTCTACTACCCGCTCGCAGCGCTCCTGGGGATCCGCCTGCTCGCCGTCGCGACGGTCGCGCTCGCGGCACTCGCCTTCGCCGTCGTCATCTGGCGCGAGTGGGGAGCGACGACCCGCTGGTCGAGCCGGACCTTCGCTGTCGTGTGGGCGGGGATCGTGCTCTCGGCGGCGTTCCCGTTCGCCCTCGGGATGGCCGTCGCCCTGCTCGCGATCTGGGCGCTGCAGGCGGGCGCGCGCTGGCGCTTCGCCGCGCTCGCCGCCCTCACCCTCGCGGCGAGCCCGCTCGCGTTCCTGCTCCTCGTCGTTGTGCTCGCCGGCGTCGCGCTCGCACGCCGCGGCTCGCTCCGGCGGAACTGGGTGCCGGTCGTCGGCGTCGGGATGGCCGGAATCGCCGAGATCGCCGTCTGGCGGATCTTCCCGGGCAGCGGGCACTTCCCGTTTTCGGCACCGGAGCTGGCCGCCGGCATCGCCTTCTGCGTCGTCGGTCTCGGGCTCACGTGGCGGGTCGAGAGCGCGCGGGTGCTTCGGTTCGTCTTCGCGGTGTACCTGCTCGCGATCGTCGCGGCGTACGTGATCCCGTCGGCGATCGGGGAGAACGTGGCGCGGCTTCGCTATGTGGCGATCCCGCTCGTCATCCTCGTCTTCTCGCTGAGGCGCTGGCAGCCCCGCCTCGTCGGCGTGATCGCGATCGCGCTGGCCGTCGCGTGGAACATCTCGCCGCTCGCGTACAGCCTGGCGCGGAACACCCAGGACGTGACGACGCAGGCGACGACGTGGTCCGGCGCGATCGCGTTCCTGAAGGCGCACCTCGATCCGTCGTACCGCGTCGAGGCGGTCGACACCGTGACCCATTCGGCGGCGGTGTATCTCGCGCAAGCCGACATCCCGCTCGCGCGCGGCTGGTACCGGCAGGACGACTTCCCGCAGAACGAGCTGCTGTACGACAACGACCTGGGGCCGAAGACGTACCTCGCGTGGTTGCGCGGGCTCGGCGTTCGATACGTCGTGCTGCCTCACGCGAGCCCGGACTACAGCTCCAAGGCCGAGGCGTCGCTCGTGCGCAGCAGACGAGCCGGACTGCTGCCGGCCTTCCACACGACCGAGTTGACGATCTACTCCGTTCCGAACGCCCGGCCGATCGTCACCGGGCCGCACTCACCGATCGTCACCTCACTCACGGGGTCGAGGATCGGCGTCGTCGTGCACGGCGCGGGGACGTATCGCATCGCGGTGCGGTGGTCGCCGTACTGGCACGCGTCGCTCGGCTGTCTCGGCAAGGGCGGCGACGGGATGATCAGGCTGACGACGCGGCGCGCGCACTTCGTACGGCTGAGCTTCCACGTGAACGCCTCGCGCGCTCTCGACGAGCTCGCCGGGCAGCAGCCGACCTGCCGACTGCCTCAGCGGTAGCGAACGACCTCGTCGAACGGCTTGCGCCTCGCGCGCGCCGACCACTCGTCGGGGGTGTGCGCTTCCGGATTGCGCGGCCTCGCCGGATAGCCGAAGGTCAGCACGATGCCGACCGGCGCGCCGGCGATGCGCTCCGCCGCGTCCGCATCACGCACGCCGTTCGGACACGAGCCGACGCCGTCGTTCCAAGCGGCGAGCATCATGTTCTGGGCGGCGCGGCCGAAGTCGAACGGGCGCGCCGTGCCGGCGATCGCGACGACGAGCACCGCGCCGAGGATGTTGCCCGGCATATAGACGGCCTGCGCCAGCGCCTCCTTGTCGCTGACGACCACGAACTCCCACTGCTGCGAGTTGCGCGACGAGCCGGTCAGGCGGCCGGCGTCGAGGATGCGATGGACGACGTCGTCGGGAAGCGGCGTCGGGGCGTAGTCGCGGACCTCGCGGCGGCTGGCGATGTCGAGCCAGGTATCCACGCGCGGATCATGCCGGACCAAGACTGCAACCTGGCTGAAGCTGAAGCCAGGTTGCTACCGCAGGAAGCTCGGCACGTCGACGTCCTCGCCGTTGCCGCCGTTGCTGCGACGCGCCGGAACCGGAGCCTCGTACGGGGGCCGCCGCACCCGGGCGCCGCGGCCGATGCCGGTGGCGACAACCGTCACCCAGACCTGGCCGGCGAGCCGCTCGTCGACGGTGGCGCCGAAGATGATGTTCGTGTCCTCCGTCGCGGCGCTGCGGATCGCCTCCGCCGCATCGTTGACCTCGATCAGCGTCATGTCCTCGCCGCCGGCGATCGAGAGCAGGATCCCGGACGCGCCGGTGATCTCCTCGTCGATCAGCGGTGAGCGCAGCGCGCGCTCGGCCGCCTCCTTGGCGCGGTTGTCCGTCCCGGACGAGAAGCCGATTCCCATCAGCGCCGTGCCGCTGTCGCTCATGATCGTGCGCACGTCGGCGAAGTCGAGGTTGATCAGCCCCGGCATCGTGATCAGGTCGCAGATGCCCTGGACGCCCTGGCGCAGGACGTCGTCGGCGACCTTGAACGCGTCGAGCATCGAGGTCGAGCGGTCGAGCACCTCGAGCAGCCGGTCGTTCGGGATGACGATCGTCGTGTCGCACGCCTGACGCAGCAGCTGCACGCCCTGATCGGACTGCGCCCGCCGCTTCGTGCCCTCGAACTTGAACGGCGTCGTGACGATGCCGACCGTCAGCGCGCCCAGCTCGCGCGCGATCTTCGCGACGACCGGCGCCGCGCCGGTGCCGGTGCCGCCGCCCTCGCCCGCGGCGACGAACACCATGTCCGAGCCGCGGAGCGCGTGCTTCAGCTGGTCGTAGCCTTCCTCGGCCGCGCGCCTGCCGACGTCCGGCTCCGCGCCGCTGCCGAGCCCGTTCGTCAGCTCGCCGCCGATGTGGATCTTCGTCGGCGCGTCGCTCATGTGCAGCGCCTGGATGTCGGTGTTCACGGCGATGAACTCGACCTGGTTGATGCCCGCGTCGATCATCCGGTTCACGGCGTTCAGGCCGGCGCCGCCCACGCCGACGACCTTGATCACGGCCAGGTACGCGCCGCCCTCGCGAAGCGGAGCGCGGTGCAGGCGGGCAGGTTGCTCGGGCAGCGGATCCGGGATGTAGCGCGTCACCGGCGGCTCCGCGCGAATCTGCGGCGGCCCCGGATCGGGCGGTTGCGGCGGCGGCACCGGCTCGGGCTCCGGTGCCGGCGGCATCGGATCGGGACGCGGGGACGGCGGCGCGGGCGGTGGGGACTCGACCTGCGCAGCCTCCTCCCAGCTCGGGACGTGGTCGACCGTGCGCTCGTCCGGCTCCTCGGGCGGAGCCGCTGCTCCGGCGGCCTCTTCGGCCGCGGGCTGCTCTGCGCCCTCACCCTGGCGCTGTGCGGCCTCCGTCGCGCGGAACAGCTCCGCGAGCGGGCCTTCACGCATGCTCGCGCGGCGACGCGCCATTGAGCACCTCCTTGGCGAGGTCGCGGTACATGTACGCAGCCTCCCCGCTCGGGTCGTACTTCAGAATCGACTGCCCCTTCACCGGTGCCTCCGCAAAACGAACCGTCTTGCGGATCTTCGTGTTCAAGACTAGCTCGCCGAAGTTCTCCTTCAGGATCTCGACCGCCTCGCGCGAGTGCAGCAGGCGCTTGTCGAACATCGTCGCCAGGATCCCCTCGATCTCGACCGCCGGGTTCAGGTTCTCCCGGATCATCGACAGCGTGTTCTCGAGCTGCACGAGCCCGCGCAGTGAGAGGTACTCGCACTGCACGGGCACGATCACGCCGGTCGCCGCCACGAACGCGTTGATCGTCAGCAGGCCGAGCGACGGCGGCGTGTCGATCATGATCCAGTCGTACTCGTCGCGGACGCCGAGCAGCGCCTTCTCGAGCGCGCGCTCGCGGCCGATCATTCCGCTCAGCGCGAGCTCGGCGCCGGCAAGGTCGATCGAGGAGACGGCGACGTCGATCTCGTTGTGCCGGATGATCTCGGAGATCGGCAGCTTGTGCACGAGCACGTCGAACATCGAGCGGTCGATCTCGTCCGGGTTCCACCCCTGGGACATGGTCAGGTTGCCCTGCGGATCGAGGTCGATCGCGAGGACCTTCTGCCCCTTCTCGGCGAGCGCGACGCCGAGGTTCAGGGTCGTCGTCGTCTTGGCGACGCCGCCCTTCTGGTTTGCGAAGGCGATGACCCGAGCCAAGGTGGGACCCCTATCCGCCGTCACCCGGATATGCGGGCGGGGCAACAACCGCGTGAGCGCCATAGTCGCTCACCTTTCGAATCACGCTAGCAGAGTCCTCTCTGGCCACCTGCAGGCCATTTTCGCGCTTCTACACGACGGAGGGGCGCCACAGATGCGGCTTGACCCGCAGTGCGACCTGCCAGCCGGCCACGAGGAGGATGACCGCCGCCCCCGTGACGACCACGAGCGCCTGCGCGGCGACCGAGAACGCGAGGGCCTCCGCCTTCGGCATTCCGCTCAACGCGAGGAGCGTCGCTCCCGCGCCGGCCTGCATCGCAGCGCCGGCCGGGCCGATCGGCACCGCGGCCGAGGCGGCCGAGGCGCAGAGGAAGCCGAGCGCGAGCGGGAATGATCCCTTGAGCGCGAGCGCGTTCAGAAGCAGGAAGACGGCGGTGCCGCGGAGCGCCCACGAGACCGAGATCAGACCGAGCGCGGCAGCGGACTCCTTCCGACACTGCGTGTGCTGGCCGAGCCAGCGGCCGAGGCGGAAGCGGACGACGTGGCGCGTCGCGGAAAGCTGCGGCAGGAACGCAACGACGGCGGCCGCGAGAACACCGGCGACGGCGACGACGAGGAAGCCTGCGCGCACCGTCCAGGAGCTCGCATCCGCCAGCGCCACCGACGCGAGCGGCGCCAGTGCGGCGTTGTCGAGCATGCCGACGACGATGAGGGTGAGGCCGATCGTGCCGAGACCCGCCGTCGTGCCCGGGAAGCGGCGCACGCAGGCGATGCGAATCGCGTCGTCGATGCGGCCCGGCATCGCAACACCGCCGACGCATGCCGCGCCGCCGGCGAAGGCAAGTGCGCCCGCCGCGGGCCGCTCCTCTTCCTTGAAGAGGCGCTGCCAGCCCCACGCCTTGAAGGCGTAGGCGATGAGGAACAGGGCAGCGGCGGCGCCGACGAGGATCGGATCCGCCTGTTTCAGCGGCCAGCCGCCCTTCACGAAGTGCTTGGCGCCGAAGAACCCGACCGCGAGGAGGACGAGCCCGAAGCCCCCGTTCAACAGGACCTGGACCTTGCGATTGGCGAGGTGGTGGCGCACGAAAGACCTAACGGAGACATCGGCCTTCGCGGTGCGGGCCTGAAGTCCCCTCTACGAGGGTAGCCGCGATCAGGCCGGCTCGCCGTCGGAATAGTCGAGCGGCTCCAGGCGGGCGATCAGGCCGAGCCCGCGAAAGAAGATCTTGTTCGAGCGCGGGTAGTAGGCGATGTCATTCGAGTCTCTCGTTCCGAAGGCCAGATAGGTCAGACCCTGACCGCCTGCGCGGAAGCTGTGGGAGACCCTCGTTCCGGCCGGCCTCGAGACGACGTGGCCGCGGCGCAGCGGGTGCCGCTCGGACGGCTCGGTCGCCGGCGGCGCCCCGGCCTTCGGCGCGCCCCAGAGCTCGAGCGTGCCCTCGCCGTCGAGAACGACGAAGACCTCTTCCTCGGCGGAATGGCAGTGCGGCGGGGCTCCCTCGTCGTTCGGCGGAGCCGCTACCAGGTTCAGGCCGGTGCGTTTCGCGCCGGCTTCTCTTCCCGGGTGCTTGACGATGCCTCCGTACTCACCCTCGATGTCGTCAAGCGCGACGACGTTCGCGGGCCGCTCGACGGACTCGCCCTCGGGGATCCCGAGCTCCGCTTCGCGGTCCCAGGGGTGGCCTTCGATCGCCTGGACGCCCTGGTGGCCGAGCCACGCCTGTCGCGTTCGCGGCAGGAAGCTCCCTTCCGGCGTCAGCCGCTCGCCGAAGATCAGCACCTCGAGTCCGCTGTCGCCGGCGATCAGCGTGTGCGCGGCTCCGCCGGGTTCGTGGACGATCGTGTCGCCCGCGGTCACGACGCATGTCTTGCCGTCCTGCCAGAGCGTCGCCGAACCCGTCAGCACGTGGAAGATCTCCTCCTCCGCGGTGTGCTGGTGCGGCGGCGTGATCATCTGCCCGGGCGCGAGCTGCACGCGGTGCGCGCCGACACGCACGCTGCCCGCCGCGTCGGCGAGCCGCTGCCAGCGGCCGCCGAGCGGCTTCACGCCTTCGGGCACATCGACGCCCGCGACATCGTCCCAGTGCACGAGTGTCACACGCTGACTATTGCATGCTCTGCAAGCAACGCCGCAGCTGCCTCCGCTCCGGGGTCGCGCTCCCTGCGCGCCCACGCCTCGACTTCACGCACGAGCTCCCGCAGCTCGTCGAGCACGATGCCGGGCTCGGCGTTCGCGCGGTCGAGGGCCTCGATCCGCTCGAGCCGGGACAGCACCGCACGCGCCTCCTCCATGCCTTCGACGTTACCGCGGTGCGTGTGTCAGCTTGCGCGCAGCTCTGCAACGCGATCGCGACCGGCGCGAAGGCCGAGCAATGCGCTGTCGAGCTCGCGGAGCAGCCGGGCGCGGTCGCCGTGCAGCAGAACGGCGACGAGCAGGCGGCGGACGAGATCCGGCGTCGGCGTCCGGAGGCGCTCGACGAGGTCGGCGCGCTCCTCCGGGGTCTCGCCGAGCAGAGCGGCGGCGCGCATAGCTGCCGCCCAGACGCCCTCGCCGTCGCCGAGCGCCGAGTCGAGCGCCTGCCGCAGCTGCTCGCCGCGGAACGGCTCGTCCTGAAAGAGCGAAAGCTCCCAGCGATCGAGCGCGTCGCCGAGGTGCGCGTCGTCGTCCGCGACCGCGAGCATCGGGCGCAGCTTTTCGGCCACCGACGCGCGGAACGGATCGAGCCGCGTGGGCTCGCCGGGCGGCGCGGTGGCCGCGATCGGGAGCACTGGCCGGATGCCGTACGGCCGCCAGTCGAGCCGCTCGAAGAGCACCGGCCCCGCCGCGACCGGCGCGGCGGTCGCGAGCCGCAGCGCGGTGACGGCGTCGGCGAGCTCGCCGGGCGCGTCGGGCGCCTCATCGGCTCCCTTGTCAAGCGGACGTTCGAGCTCGAGCACGCAGAGGCGGTCGATCTCGCGGCCGAAGTCGCGCGGGAGCAGCCCGGACGCTTCCGGCCACATCGCGGCGAGCTCGCCGGTCGCCGCGGCGCGCACGCGAATGCCGTCGCCGAGCTCGATCTGCGTGCCGCACGAGATGCCGATCAGTGGTGCGACCGCGCCGTACGAGTGGCCTTCGCCGTAGAGCGACTGCTCGAGCTCAGCGAACGCGCGGTTGAAGGCGGAGTCGTCCCAGTCGAAGCCGCCGCAGGCTTCCGCGGTGCGCACGAGAAGCGGCACGAGGACGCTCCGGTAGAGGGCACGCGCTTCGTCGTGCGTCAGGCCCTCGTGTGCGCGCGCGAAGATCCGCGCGGCGGGCTCGCGCAGCAAATCGTCGACCGCCTGGCGCACGTCGTCGCGCGCGAACAGCCGCTCGGCGCGCGCCTCGATGAAGCCGCGCACGAGCGGGCGATATTCATAGAGCGTCGGACGCCCGTACGAGCCGTGCTCCTCGAACGCGAACGGGAGATCGGCGCCGGTGTCGAGATCCTTGTGGAACGCGGCGAACGCGCCGAGACAGAAGTGGCGCATGGTGTCGTAGAGGTGCGGCGAGCGCATCCTGACCCACTACGACCTCGGCGGTTCGGCTCCTCCAAACGGACACCTGGTCGTGTATCCTTACTTTTGTCTATGAGTAAGGAGAACAGGATGGATGTCTCGGCACAACTCTCGTCGAAGGGCCAGCTGACAGTACCGAAGGTAGTCCGCGATGCCTTAGGGCTTGCCGAGGGCGATCAGGTTGTCTTTCGGGTCGAGGGGCAGCGCGCCATCCTCGCTCGGACGCCAAACCTCCTCGATCTCGCCGGCAGCGTCTCGGTCCCGGCCGACAAGCGCGGCACCCCGTGGCCAGAGGTGAGGCGGCGCACGCGGACAGCACGGGCGAAAACTCGCCGTTGAGCGCGTTCCTCGACACGAACGTCCTGATCCGACATCTGACCGGCGATCCACCGGCGCAGGGGCGCCGAGCACGCGCGTTCCTCGCGACCGCAGACGAACTGCTGCTACCGGACTTGATCGTCGCTGAGGTCGTCTACGTCCTCGAGTCGTTCTACGAAGTCGAACGCAAGCGAGTCGCGGAGCTCGTCCGCGCCGTGATCGGATTCCCGGCGGTCGTCGTCGTTGACGTGCCCCTGCTCCTCCGCGCGCTCGAGGTCTATGAGATCGACCGAATCGACTTTGCCGAGGCCTACCTCGTCGCGAGCGCCGAGACAAGCGGAGTAACAGCGATCGCGTCGTTCGACCGCAGCATCGACAGAATCGCGACTGTTCAGCGAATCGAGCCAGCCTGACCTTGGCACCGCGGACACCAGTACGCGGTCCGCGCCGCCTCGCCCTGCGGATGCGAGCGGAACACCGCAGCAACGGCAAGCGCGGCCGGCTTCGGACGCGGCGCTTGTTCCGCGAGCAGAAGCGGCCCCGCAAGCGGGGCCGCTTCACCGTGCATCGCGATCTGTTGGAGGCGTCTACTTCAGGTCGAACGTCGCCGGCACCTGGATGTTCATGCCGTCGATTCGAACCCAGACCGTGTACGTCCCCTGTCCGTTGAGGCTGGAGACGTCGAGGTTGTAGATGTATTTGCAGTCCACCTGGCGGTAGAACTGGCCCGTGTCTTTGGGCTGGATGCTCTCCGCCTCGTTGACCGCGCCGGTCGGGGTCGCGTCGTCCTTCGCCCAACGCAGCTCGGCGGCCGGTAGGGCGCAGGTCTTCGCGAACGGGCCGTCGACGGTGGTCGTGGTCGTCGTCTCTGTAGTCTTCGGGACCCACGTGTTGTCGTTGACCGTGACGTTGAACACGTTGGCCTTCTGGTCGCCTGCGAAACCCGAGTCGAGGGTCAGCTGCGCCCCGACGACCAGATCGGTACCGCCGTTGGTCGACGCGAGTGCGTCGGCGTAGGTGGTGTAGAGGGGACCCGGGACTCCCCAGCCGCCTTGCATCTCGAACCGGTTGGGTGGCGCGGTGGGCGACGAGATGAGGTTCTGTCCAGTCTCCGAATTCGCGCCAGAGCAGCTCTGGCCGGGCGGATCAGGAGACCCATTCGGGTTGCCGTAATAGATGTGAACACTCTCAACATTGCTCCCGTGCTGGACGTACACCGTCCAGCGCAGTGAGCCGGCTTTGCAGTCGCCCGTTGTGAACAGATAGTCGGCGCTGAGGTTCGTGATTTGCGCGAACGTCAGTGTTCCGGGACTTGCGCAGAGCGTCACCAAACAGAACGTCGCATACGAGACCGAGCCGTCTGCCTGGAGCGACTGCCAGACCGGCGGATCGTACGTCTTGGTCGTCGTCGTAGTCGTGGTCGGCGCCGAAAGCAGGTCGAACTGCACGGGGATCACGCCACGCTTGGCCGGCCAGTTGCTGGAGCCGTCGGCGTTGATCGGCGGCCGCACCGCCGACTGGTACGTGGATCCGTGAGTGACGACGGTTGAGCTGGTGAACGTCTGAGCCGGGTGGAAATACCACGTCCCGGTCGTGGTGGCCGCGCCGGCTGCGCCGCCAAGCAGGAGCGCCACAAGCGCTCCCACCGTGAGCAGGGCCAGGCTGACGCCTGCCCGAAGTCTGCTTATCACGATGATGTCCCTCCTAATAGGCGGCCGCAGAGCCGCAGAACGCCCTCTATGCCTCGTCGACGCGACTGCCGGAGGGACCCGCCGATGCGGCCGGTGGATGCTCCCGCGTCAGACCAGTCGAGCGTATCGCGGATTCGCGATCTTGTGGGAAATCTGGCCGGTCGTCTCCCAGGCCACTACGCGGTGCCCGTTGCACCTTCGGGCTCCCGACCACCCGGCTGACAACCGGGACACCAGTACGCCGTCCGCGCCGCCTCGCCCTGCGGATGCGAGCGGATCACAGCGCCGCACCGACGGCACGCGCGGCCGGTGCGGCGGTAGACGTGCCGCAACGGGCGGGCACCCTCGACTGACGCCTCCATCAGCCGGTGCGCCGCGCCGAGGACGGCGCGCAGCTCGTCGTCCGAGACGTCGCCGACCGCACACCAGGGCGAGACGCGCGCGTCCCACAACGACTCCGCCTTCCAGAGGTTCCCGATTCCGGCGACGAGCCGCTGGTCGAGCAGCGCGTCGCCGATCGCGCGCGACGGCTCCAAGCGCAAACGCGCGAGCATCGCGTCGAGATCAGGCGGCGAGTCGAGAATGTCCGGCCCGAGGTGCGCAATCCGCCGGGCGTCGCGACCGAGCTCGAGCACCGGCCCGTTCCAGAGCACCGCCTCATGCTTGTCGCCACGCAGCACGAGCCACGGCCGGCCGGTGCGTCGCGCCCCGCGCTGCTCGACACGCCAGCGGCCGATCATGCGCAGGTGGCTGCGCAGCACGAGCCCGCCCTCGAAGCGCAGCAGGAGGTTCTTGCCGACCGCCTCCACCGACTCGAGCGTCCGTCCGTCCAGCCGCTCGACGAGGCCCTTCCCCGCGGCACGCGGGTGCGGAGTCTCCACCTCGACCCGTTGGCCGGCCAGCACCTGGAGCCGTTGCGCCGCCCGCTGAAGCGCGTCGCCCTCTGGCATATCCGGAGCGTAGTTGGGCAATGATCAGCTGGACATGTCGATAGGGCTCAACATCGCGGCACTCGCGAGCCGCACGGGAATCGCCGCAGACACGCTGCGGAAGTGGGAGCAGCGCTACCGCATCCTCCAACCGAGCCGCACTCAGGGCGGGCAGCGCCGCTACTCCGAGCGCGACGTCGCGCGGGTCGAGTGGTTGCGCGAACGGCTCGATGAGGGATACCGGATCGGCGAGGCGGCGTCGCTCCTCGGCACGATCGAGGTCGAGCCGGCACGCTCGGCGCACGATCAGCTGCAAGCGATCCTCGACTCGCTCGGGCACGGCGACACCTCGGAGATCGGCCTTCGGCTCGATCAGGCGTTCGCGCTCCTCGGGGTCGACACGACGCTCGAGGAGGTGCTGTGCCCGCTGCTCAGAACGGTCGGCGAGCGCTGGGAGCGAGGAGAGCTCACGGTCGCGGACGAGCACCTCGTCAGCGAGGCGGTGCGCTCGCGGCTCGGCTACCTCCTCAGCGATTCGGGCGGCGGCGTGCACGGCGTCGCCGTCCTCGCGTGCGCGCCGGGCGAACGGCATGAGCTCGGCCTGATGATGGCGGCGATCGCACTCCGCCGCGACGGCTGGAAGGTCGTCTACCTCGGCGCAGACACACCGCTTGCCGACGCGGCCGCACTCGCGCGGCGGCTGTCGGCGCGGGTGCTCGGGCTCAGCCTCGCCGCGAGCGAGCTGGCCGACCCGCTCGAACGAGCGCTACGGGAGGCGGAGCTCCCGGACGGGATCTCGCTCGTGCTCGGCGGCTCCGGCTCCTCGCCCGCGCTCGCGGCCCGCCTGGGGGCGACGCACGCGGGCTCCGAGCTCGGCGGCGCCGTCGAGGCGCTGCGGGCGTTCTCGGCGTAGCCTTATCGGACATGACCGGTCGCTTCATCGGCATCCGCTGGTGGCTCGGCGCCGCGTTTGCGCTCGTCGCCGCGGTGTCGACAGCGATCGTCGTCGCGCAGTTCTCCTCCCGCTCGCAGAATGCGCTGCGGGCCCACGCCGCCCAGGAGGCGGCCCAGAGCGCGGCGCTCGCGGCGAAGGAACCGTCGCTCGCCCGGGCAGCGCGGTTCCAGGATCTCGAGCTTCGGCTCTACAACCGGGCCGGCAGGCTCTTCGAGTCGGCCTCGCCGGTGCAGGGCACGGTCCGCGACCCGTCGCTCGAGCGCGAGGCGAGGCAGGAGGCACTCGCCGGACGGCACTTCCGTGGCAGCACGCACGACGGCAGCGTGTACGTGATCGGGTTGCCCACGGACCGTGGCGCGCTCGTCGCTCTGAGCCACCGGCCGGACGTCGCCGCCGCGATCGGCATCCAGAACGACCAGGCGCTCCGCGCCGGCGTGATCGCAGGCGTGATCGGCGTGCTCGTCGGGCTCGTGCTCGCGCAGCTCATCGCACTCCGGCTGCGCCGACTGTCGAGCGCGGCGGAGGCGATCGCCGCCGGCGACTTCGACACGACGCTGCATTACCGCTTCCGCGACGAATTCGGCGCGCTCGCGCAGAACTTCGACCGGATGCGCCGGCAGCTGCGCCGCTCGTTCCGGCACATCGAGGGGGAGCGCGACCGGCTGCACACGCTGCTCGAACGGCTGCACGAGGGCGTCGTCACGGTCGACGACTCGCTCACCGTGCAGTTCGCGAACTCGGAGGCACGACGCGTGCTCGGCGGGCGGCTCGCCGAGGGCGACGCCCTGCCGGACCCATGGCAGTCCTTCTCTCTGCGCGGGTTCGCGGCCGGTCTCTTCGACTCGCACGCGTCGAGCACGCAGGCACACGTCCACGCGGACGACGAGCGTGCACTTGCGCTGGTCGGGATCCCCGCACAGCCGGAGGGCGACACGGTGCTGATCGTGCTCGAAGACCTCACCGAGCAGGAACGGCGCGAGCTCGCCGAGCGCGAGTTCGTCTCGAACGCCGCCCACGAGCTGCGCACGCCGCTGACGACGATCATCGGGGCCGTCGAGGTGCTCCAGGCAGGGGCGAAGGACGACCCCGCCCAGCGCGACCGCTTCCTCGCGCACATCGAGCGGGAGGGGGCGCGGCTCGCGCGTCTGGCGCGCGCGCTGCTGACGCTCGCCCGCTCACACTCGGGCCAGGAGCGCCCGCGCGTCGAGGCGGTGCCGCTCGGCGAACTGCTCCAGGAGGTCGCGGACGACCTGCGCCCGCTCGAAGGCGTCGCGGTCGAGGTCGACTGCCCGCCGGAGCTGCTGGCGAGCGTCAACCGGGATCTGCTCGAACAGGTGCTCCGCAATCTCGGCGAGAACGCAGCCAAGTACACGCCGAGCGGGCGGGTGGTGTTGCGCGGCTACACGCAGGGAACCTCGCTCCTCGTGGAGGTCGAGGACAGCGGCGTCGGGATGACCGCCGAGACGCAGCAGCACGTGTTCGATCGCTTCTACCGCGGCCAGGGCCGCGACGCGGAGGGCTTCGGTCTCGGGCTTGCGATCGCCCGCGAGGCCGTGCGCAGCCTCGACGGCCACCTGCAGCTCGACTCGGCGCCTGGTGAGGGCACGCGGGTGCGCATCGTGCTCGAACGGGTGCGCGCGCACGAGGAGGTACCCGCGGCATGAGCGTCGCTCGCCTTCGGCTCGCTCCCGTGGGGGAAACCATGTTTCCCACACGTCAAACCCCCTTCTTCTTGTCTTGCGTGGGGGAACCTCCCGGTTCCCCCACACCCCCTCCACACGCTCATAGGCCAAAGGGCGGCCTATGAGCGCGCAAGCCGCGAGCATCCTCGTCGTCGACGACGATCCGGGCGTCCTCGACGTCGTCGCCTTCACGCTCCGGCGCGAGGGCTTCGAGGTCGACGAGGAGCGTGACGGCTCGGCGGCGCTCCAGGCGGCGCGCAAGCACAGCTACGACATCGTCATCCTCGACGTGATGCTGCCGGGTGTCTCGGGCACCGACGTCTGCCGCGAGCTTCGCGCCGAGAGCGATGTGCCGATCGTGATGCTCACGGCCCGCGACGCAGAGATCGACCGCGTCCTCGGGCTGGAGCTCGGTGCCGACGACTATGTGACGAAGCCGTTCTCCACTGCAGAGCTGCTGAGTCGCGTGCGGGCGATCCTGCGCCGGCGTGAGCTCGACCGTGCGAACGGCGGCGTCACGGTGCGCCGGCTCGGCGGGCTGCACATCGATCTCGGCCGGCACGAGGTGCTCGTCGACGGCGAGCGCGTGCACCTGACCCTGTCGGAGTTCAAGGTGCTGGCGCTGCTCGCCGAGCAGCCCGACGCCGTCGTCTCGCGGCGCGAGCTGATGCAGCACCTGTGGGCGAGCGAGCACGTCGGCGACGAGCACGCGTGCGAGGTGCACATCTCGAACCTGCGCCGCAAGATCGAGCGCGACCCGTCGCAACCCCAGCGCCTCGTGACCGTGCGCGGGCTCGGCTACAAGCTCGTCCCGGCGTGACCCGGCTGTTCGGCGCCCGCTACCCGATCATCCAGGCGCCGATGGCGACCGTGTCGCCGCCCTCGCTCGCAGCGGCGGTCTCGAACGCAGGGGCGCTCGGCACGATTGCGGGAGCGGCGCTTTCGGCTGACGAGCTGCGGGCCGCGATCCACGAGGTACGCGCGGCGACCGATGCGCCGTTCGGGGTGAACCTCTTCGCGCCGCCGTACGTGCGCGACGACCAGCTGCAGGTCGTGCTGGACGAGCGTCCGCCGGTGTTCAGCTTCACACTCGGGCTGATCGATCCGGAGCAGTTCGCGGGGATGACGGTGCTCGGCACGGCGACGACCCCGGAGGAGGCGCGCTTCCTCGAGGCCGCGGGGGTCGACGGCGTCGTCGCGCAGGGCGCCGAAGCCGGCGGGCACCGCGGCACGTTCCTCGGCGACTTCGAGGAATCGATGATCCCCCTTGCGGAGCTCGTCCCGTCGATCGACGTCTCTGTGCCGGTCGTGGCTGCCGGCGGCATCGTCGACGCAGCGGACGTGAAGGCGGCGCTCGAGCTCGGTGCGCAGGGCGTGCAGATCGGAACCGCCTTCCTCTTCACGCCGGAGTGCGCCGTACCGCGCGAGCACCTCGACGCGCTGCGGACCTATGACACGGTCGTGACGCCCGCCTACACGGGTCGCCACATGCGAGCGGCGCGCACGCCGGTGCTCGACGAGCTGATGGCCGGCCCGCCGCCGCTGCCGTTTCCGCAGCAGCGCGCCGTCGCCGCCGAGGTGGGCCCGGTCTATATGGGCGGCACGAGCGCGAAGCGGGCACGCGAGCTGCCGGTCGCCGAGCTCGTGCAGTCGCTCGTGGGGTGACCCAATCGCTGTACGATCGGCGGCGCGATGCCGAGGTACTTGATCGTCAGAAGCTTCCAGGTCGGCGAAGACCGGATGCCCGAGGTCGGGCGACGCTCACGCGAGCTGGTCGAGGGCCCGTTTCCCGAGATCACCTGGGAGCACAGCCACGTCGTGGTGGCCGACGACGGCAAGGTGCGGACCTTCTGCGTCTACGGCGCGCCGAATGAGGAAGCGGTGCGATCGCACGCAAAGGCGCTCGGCCAGCACACGATCGACGAGCTCCAGGAGATCGCCGGCGACGTGACGCCGGCCGACTTCCCTCCCGTCTAGGACTCCTGCCCGAGTCCGAGCTGTCGAGCGTCGGGCAGGTGGTAGACGGCCTGCTCGGCGACCGCGAGTCGCCGTACGAGCATGCCCCGCCGCTTCGCATCGTCCGTCGTGAGCTCGAGCGCCTCGCGATAGAACGTCACTGCACGGTCCTTCGCCCATCCCTGCTCTGCCTGCTCCGCGGCCGCGACGAAGTACTCGAACGCACGCACCTCGTCGCCCGCGTCTCGCCAGTGGCGCGCGAGCGCCGCTCCTGACTCACCGACCTCGGCGGTCGTCTCCTCCAGAAACCGCGCCACCTCCGCGTGCAGCTCCCGCCGCCGCGCCCGCGGCAGCAGCTCGTAGGCGACGTCCCGGATCAGGACGTGGGTGAACGAGAATTGCTGGTCGCCTTCGATCGCGGACACGGTCTCGCGACGTATCAGGTCGCGGTGCTCGAGCGCGCCCAGCAGCCGCGAAAGGCCGTCGCCGTCGGCCCGCAGGCGCGCCAGGGCGCCGCGCCAGAACACCTTGCCGGAGACTGCGGCCTCGAGGACGAGCGAGCGCTCGTCCGGAGGGAGTGCGTCGAGACGTGCCCCGACGATGCCCTTGATCGTCGTCGGGAGTGCGCGGTTGCCCGGAGATGCCTCGGTGACGGCCGCCGCAAGCTGCTCGATGAAGAGCGGGTTCCCACCGCCGGTGTGCGCGATATCGGCGGCGCGCTCGCCGACCGCGCCGAGACGCTCGGCGGCAAGCTCCTCGGCTTCCCGCTGGCTCAGCGGTCCGAGCGGCAGGGCCATGAACGCAGGCAGCCCGCCTCCCCACGCTGGGCGGGTGTCCAGGAGCTCGGGTCTCGACAGGACGAGGATCAGGATGGGGAGCTCCCGCAGCCGGGCGCCCAGTAGCTCGACGAGGTCGAGCAGGCTCGAATCGGCCCAGTGGAGATCCTCGAAGACGAGCATCGTGGGTTGGTCGCGTGCGACCTCCTCGATGAAGCGGCGCACCGAGAAGAACAGGGTCTCGCGATCGTCGACCGTGCTCTCCGGATGGAGCCCGATCAGGATCGCGAGATGGTCGGCGACCTCCGGCTCGGTCTTCTCGCGGAGCTTCGCGAGCGCGACCGCCGGCAGGTCGCTCTCGAACACGCCGCAGAGCTGCTTGATCTGGCTCGCGAACGCGCCGTACCCGCTGCTCTCGCGGTACGGCAGCGACCTGCCGCGCACGGAGCGTCCGCCCAGCTCGCCCACGACCCGCATGAACTCCACGGCGACGCGCGTCTTCCCGACACCGGTGGCGCCGAAGACCGTGACGAGATGGGGTCTGCGCTCCTCGACGACTCGTTCCCAGATCCCCTGGAGGATCTCGAGCTCGCGGGCGCGCCCGACGAGCGGATGCGCCGGCGCTGCCTCGGCGTCTGCGGCCACGCGGATCGCCAGCCACGCGGGGAGCGGCGCCGCCTTGCCCTTCGCGACGACCGGCTCGGCCTGCTCGTATTCGATCGCAGCGCGTGTGGCGACGTAGGTCTCCCTGCCGGCGAGGATGCCGTTCACCGGTGCGGCCTGCTGGAGCCGTGCGGCGGTGTTGACGACGTCGCCCGCGACCATCGCCTCCCCGAAGCCGGGCCGGGCGTCGAGCGAGACCAGCGCGTCGCCGGTGTTGACGGCGATCCGCAGATGAAGGTCGAGGTCGGAAAGACTGCCGTCGGCGTCGGCGAGCCTGTCGCGCACGGCGAGCGCCGCCCGGACCGCCCGCTCCGCATCGTCGCCGAAGGCCGTCGGCGCACCGAAGACGCCCATCACCGCATCGCCGATGAACTTCTCGACGACGCCGCCGAACGACTCGATCTCGCCGCGCACTGCGTCGTGGTACGGAGCGAGGATCGCGCGAACATCCTCCGGATCGAGCGTCTCGGAGCGCGAGGTGAAGCCGACCAGGTCGACGAAGATCACGCTCACGACGCGCCGCTCCTCCCGGCGGGCGGGCGTCGCCGCGTCGAGCGCGGTGCCGCAGGCGAGGCAGAAGCGCGCAACCTCAACGTTCTCCGTGCCGCAAACGGAACAGATTTGCACCTGCACAGGCTAGAGGGTTGATGCCACGACAGCGCACGCCTGGATGGTGGCTCAGGCGCGGCGCCGTGCGGCCGGGCCGGCCTCGGCCAGGCAACCCAGCCTGGCCTGCGGCCGTCCCGTCCACACGACTTGGCCTGAGCCATCCCCAGACGCACCCTGCCGTGACATCAACCCTCTAGATCACGAACGCGCGAATCCACTCGCGCAGGAACGGCTCGGAGAGGTCGTAATTGCCATCGGGCCTCTTGACGACGAGCTCGTCATCCACGAGCGCCTTGAGAGCCCGTTGCACGCCGGAGGCCGAGGGGAGTTGGTGCTTCTGGCGATAGCCGTCTGTGAACGGTCTGCCCGGCTCCGTCGCCAGTGCCTGCAGCACGATCCTCTGGGCGCGCGACGCGCGATCCCAGAGCAGCGTGAAGTGTGCGTGTTCCGCCCGAAGAACCGCTGCGAGCGCATCGTCGAAGTCAGCCACCGTGGCGGTGAACCCGTCGGGGACTTCCTCCCAGAGTGCGTACGCCAGCTCCTGCGTCGCGTATGGGTGTCCGTGGGTCACCGCGAGGAGGCGATCGAGAACGTCGTCGCTCACGCCACGGTCTGTACGGTCGAACTGCTTCGCGACGAACTCTTTGAACAGAGGCTCGGGGATCTCGCCGATCTCCATCGTCTTCGCGCTGCGATAGAACGGCTCGTTCTCGTCGTTGAAGAGCCGCTGCATCATGTCGCGCTTGCTGCCTGAGTAGATGTGGGCGACCTCCGGCTGCGTCTGAAAGATCGCTCTCATCCGCGCCGGAAGCCGAGGATCGATGTTGATGACTTCCTGGAACTCGTCGAAGCAGACGACCACTCGCTTGCCCTGGTCGGCGGCGAGCTGAGCCGGCAGTTCGAGCAGGTGATCGAGTGTGTCGTCGATGTCTTCCTCACCCAGGGAGGCGGTGAAGCTGAAGGTCGTGGCTCCGTCCTGCGGATTGACGGTCACCATCGGCACGACGCGCAGGTTCGCGAAGATGCGCAGGCGCTCTTTCGCCTTCATCACGACGGTGGCGACGTCGTCGTGGATCGACTTCGCCAATTTCGCTGCGAGCTTCGCCTTCGTCGGCGTGCTCATCAGGTCGACCTCGACGACAAGCACGCCCTCTGCGAGAAGACTCTGCGTCGCCCGCTTCACGAGGGACGACTTGCCGAATCGCCGCGGCGCGATGATCGCCACGTTCTGGCCGTTGCGGACATCCGCGACGAGCGCCGCCAGCTCTTGTTCCCTGTCGGTGAAGGCCTCGTCGAGCGCCAGGTCGCCGTAGTGGAAGGGGTTCGGCGTCTTTCGGCTGGCCACAGCCGCATCATACAGTATTGTATGATGCGAAATAGTATGTTATTTCTTATACAGACTTGTATTATACAAGGACGTATGGCCCACCTACGCGCGGAGCACGGCTCGGCGCGGGCCGGCGAGGAAGCCGGCTTCGACGAGCAGGGGCATGACGAGTGTCTCGCCGACCGACTCGCCGTCGAAGCGCTCGACGGCCAGGCGCTTCGCACCGCCCCGCCTCACGTAGGAGACGAGCGCGGCCAGAGCGACGCGGAGCCAGTCCTCCTCCGGCTCGCGCAGCGGCACGAGCGAGCGGCCGCCGCGCTCGACGAACAGCACCGCCTCGCCGCCGAGCAGGACGACCTGTGCACCCGCGACGCGGGCCGCGCGCCCGTTGGCCCGCTTCGGCCACGGGATCGACGCGCCGTACGGCTGCGCGGGATCGGCGGCCGCGAGGACGAGCGGCTCGGGCTCGTCGCCGTCCCTCGGGCGCAGCTCGCGCAGGCGTTCGACGGCACCGCCGAGTGCGAACTGCGCGCCGCCGAGGCCTTCCACGAAGTAGCCGCGGCGGCAGGTGCCGAGTGTCTCGAGCGACCGCAGCTCCGAGTAGACGGCGCCGTAGCCGCCGGGTATGCCCTCGCCGCGGACGCCGTCGCGCGTCACGATCCCCTGCCGCTCGAGCAGCAGCTCCGCGAGCGCACGGCGGTCCGGCTGCCCCAGGAACAGGCTCGCCGCAAGCGACCAGCGCCCCTGCGTTGCGGTCACCTGCGTCGCCCGAGCGCGGGAGAAGCGACGTGCGCGCCGGTCGGGCCGCGGCGCCTGGTAGCGGCGCTCCGCACGCAGCGGCGCCCACTGGTCGTTCGTCACCTCGCCCGACCAGACGAGATCCCACAACGCAGGCAGCGCAACGGCGTCCTCGAGGCCGGTCGCCTGCAGCAGGTCGTTCCAGAAGAGCGCCCCGCTCTCGAGCGCGGCGCGGATTGCCTCGTGGGCACCTTCCTCGGGCGCGGGCGCACCGGACGGTCGCCCGAGCACGGGCGCGTCCTCGCGGAAGAACACCGCCGCCCGATCGAGCCCCGCTCCGACCCAGACGAGCTCGCCCGACGCACACAGCTGGTCGAGCTGCTCCGGCCGGTAGCCCGGCACGCGGCGCGGCAGCACCTCGGACTCCCACAGCGAGACCGGCAGTGCGAGCCCTTGCAGCGGGATGAGCGCCTCGCGCAGCGTCGCGCGCCGGTCGATCCCGTGCCAGTGCGGCAGGAAGCGGCCGAGCGCCGCCTGCTCCGCCGGCTCCACCTCGCGCCGCAGAGCCGCGAGCGACGCACGGCGAAGCCGCCGCAGCACCTCGGGATCGCACCATTCCCGCTCCGTGCCGCCCGGACGCAGCTCGCCGCGGACGAGCTTCTCCTCGCGCTCGAGCTCCCGCAGCAGCAGCTCGACGTCCCTCGCGAACCATTCGTTCGCCTGCGCCGTCGTGAACGGGCCGCGCCCGCGCGCGTAGCGCACGACCAGCTGACGCAGCGATTCGGGGCCGCCTTCGAGAAACACCTCGGGCAGGCCTGAGGGCGGCATCACGCCGAGCGCGTCGCGGTACCGGCCCGCGTCCTCGGCGGCGATCAGCCGCTCGTCGCCTCCGATTCGCACGCGGATCGCGCGGCGCTCGGCCTCGAGGATCGCCGCCTGCGCCTCGTCGAACTCGCCGACGCGCAGATCGCCGCGCAGGCGCAGCACGTCGTGCAGATGATCGGGATTCGCGGCACGCGGGCGTAAGGAGGACTCGACGGCGGCAAGCGCGTCGGCGTCGATGAGCTCGCGCAGCTCCTCCTGGCCGAGCAGCTCGCGCAGCAGGTCGCGGTCGAGCGACAGCGCCTGCGCGCGGCGCTCGGCCGGCGGAGTGTCGTCCTCGTACATGTAGGTGGCGATGTAGTCGAAGAGGAGCGACGCCGCGAAGGGCGACGCCGACGACGTCTCCACGTCGACGAGATCGAGTTCGCGCGTGTGCAGCCCGTGCAGCAGCTTCTTCAGTGCCGGCAGATCGAAGACGTCCTGCAGGCACTCACGGTAGGTCTCGAGAACGATCGGGAAGCTCGCGTACTTGCGGGCGACCTGCAGGAGGCCCTGCGCCTTCAACCGCTGCTGCCAGAGCGGCGTGCGCTCGCCGGGGCGACGGCGCGGGATCAGCAGCGCCCGCGCGGCGTTCTCGCGGAAGCGGGCGCCGAAGAGCGCGGTCTGGCCCACCTCGGCGAGCACGAGCTCGTCGAGCTCATCGGCGGTGAGCAGCAGCAGATCGCTCGACGGCGGTGCATCGGCGTCCGGGAGATGGAACGCGATGCCGTCGTCGGACCAGATCGACTGCACCTCGATCCCGAGCGAGTCGCGCAACCGCGCGCCCACCGCCATCGCCCACGGGGCGTGTACGCGGGCGCCGAACGGGGTGAGGATGCATATGCGCCAGTCGCCGATCTCGTCGCGGAAGCGCTCGACAACAACCGTTCGGTCGGACGGCACGACGCCCGTGACGCGTTGCTGATCCTGCAGGAATGTGAGCAGGTTGCGCGCGGCGAACTCGTCGAGCCCCACGTCCTCGACGAGCCGCTTCGACGCCTTCTCCGTCGAGACGGACAGGAGCTCGCGCGAGAACTTGCCGATCGCGGCGCCGAGCTCGTACGGCCGGCCGACGCCTTCGCCCTTCCAGAACGGCACCGACCCCGGCACGCCGGGAGCCGGCGAGACGAGCACGCGGTCGCGCGTGATCTCCTCGATGCGCCAGGACGAGGCACCGAGCATGATCACCTGGCCCGCGCGCGCCTCGTAGACCATCTCCTCGTCGAGCTCGCCGACGCGGCCGCCGCCGTCGACGATGAAGACGCCGAAGAGGCCGCGGTCGGGAATCGTCCCCGCGTTGGTGACCGCGAGCCTGCGCGCGCCCTGCCGCCCGCGCACGACGCCGGCCGTCCGGTCCCAGACGATCCGCGGCCGGAGCTCGGCGAACTCGTCCGACGGGTAGCGGCCGGCGAGCATGTCGAGCACGTTCTCGAGCTGCGCGCGCGAGAGGTCTGCGAACGGGTACGCGCCGCGCACGAGCGTGTGTAGCTCCGCGACCTCGATCTCCTCCTGCGCGCAAATGCCGACGATCTGCTGCGCGAGCACGTCGAGCGGATTGCGCGGAATCTGCGTCTCCTCGATCGCGCCCACGCGCATCCGCTGCGCGACGACCGCGGACTCGAGCAGGTCGGCGCGGAACTTCGGGAAGATCCGGCCCTTCGAGACCTCGTGCAGCGAGTGCCCTGCGCGGCCGATCCGCTGCAGCCCGCGCGCGACCGACTTCGGCGACTCGACCTGCACCACGAGGTCGACGGCGCCCATGTCGATGCCGAGCTCGAGCGACGAGGTCGCGACGAGGCACGGGATCCGACCTCGATCTGCACTCGCTGCTCGCGCGCGAGCGAGCCGTGATGCGCGCGCGCGACCTCTTCTTCGGCCAGCTCGTTGAGCCGCAACGCGAGCCGCTCCGCAAGGCGGCGGTTGTTGACGAAGACGATCGTCGAGCGGTGGCCGCGGACGAGCTCGAGCAGCGCAGGATAGATCGACGGCCAGATCGAGTTCGTGCTGCGCTCCGTGCCGATGTCCATCTCCTGACCGTCGGCCCGCGCCGGGTGCATGAGCTGCCCCGTCGACGAGAGCTCGCGCATGTCCTCGAGCGGGACGACGACCTGCAGGTCGAGCTGCTTCGCGACCCCGGCGTCGACGAGCTCGATCGGCCGGCCGCCGGAGACGAAGCGGCCGATCTCCTCGAGGGGGCGCTGCGTCGCCGAGAGCCCGATGCGCTGGAACGATCCGTGCGTCAGCCGCTCGAGCCGCTCGAGCGAGAGCGCCAGGTGGGCGCCGCGCTTCGTTCCCGCGACCGCGTGCACCTCGTCGAGGATCAGCGTGTCGACGGAGCGCAGCAGCTCGCGCGCCTGCGAGGTGAGCATCAGGAAGAGCGATTCGGGCGTCGTGATCAGGATGTCCGGCGCCTCCCGCAGCATCGCCTGGCGCTCCTTTTGCGACGTGTCGCCCGTCCGCACCCCGACACGGAGCTGCGACTCGAGCCCGGCGAGAGGGCCGCGCAGGTTCCGCTCGACGTCGTAGTTCAGGGCCTTCAGCGGCGAGACGTAGAGCACGCGCAGGCCGGCGGCCGGCTCGGGCGAGAGCCGGTCGACGGCGTAGAGGAAGGCGGCGAGCGTCTTGCCGGAGCCCGTCGGCGCCTGGATCAGCGTGTGGGCGCCGGTCGCGATGACCGGCCAGCCCTTCGTCTGCGCAGGCGTCGGCGCCTCGAACGTGCGCTCGAACCAATCCCTCGTCGCCTCGGAAAAGACGCTGAGCGACTCCACTCCCAGAGCGTACAGTCACGCCGTGGATCTACGGTTCCGCCCGGCCGACCTGAGCTTCCGTGTCCGCGGCGCGTACTTCGAGTCGTGCAACTGCGAGGCGATCTGCCCGTGCCGGATGATCGGCGGCGTGCCCGGCGGGCGGTCGACGTACGGCATCTGTTACGGCGTGCTCTCGTGGCGGATCGCCGAGGGTCAGGTCGGCGAAGTCGACGTGAGCGGCCTCAACGTTGCGCTCGTCTGCCGCTACGACGATGACGAAGAGGGCTCCCCGTGGTCGATCGTCCTTCACATCGACGTCGCGGGCGACGACGCGCAGCGCGGGGCACTCGAGTTCGTTTTCCTCGAAGGGCTCACCCAGCTGCCGTGGATCCGCAAGGAGCGTCGCGTGATCGCCGTCCGCCCGAGTGCGATCGAGATCGACGGCACTCAGGTGCGGATCGGCGACGCCGTCTCGGTACGGTCTACCCGCCGCGTCGAGACGGAGTTGCCGGTTGCCTGCGGCATACCCGGCTACGACCGGGCCGGCTACGAGCTGTACGCCGACGAGCTCGTGGTCGACGACGACCCATTCGCATGGGAGCTGACCGGCAACTGCGCCTACGCGAGCGACTTCGACTACGCCGCAGGATAGGGTTTCGGCCATGGACCTCTATCAGGCAGAGTGGTGCCCGCACTCGCATCGGGTCAGGCAGCGGCTGACCGAGCTCGGGCAGAACTGGCACGCGCATCAGGTCGCCGCCGACCGCGAGAATCGCGACGAGATGGAGCAGGCGGTCGGCACCCGGGAGATCCCGACGCTCGTCGCCGACGACGGCAGCACCCATACCGGCACGGAGGCGATTCTCCCGTTCCTCGACCGGACGTACGACCGGCGAACCGACGCCGACCGCCACCGGGCGAGAGCCCGTGCGGAGGTGCCCTACTTCGAGGAGAACACGCGGTAGTGACCGCGCCCGACCGCCTCTACTTCACCGACGACGACGAGGCGTGCCGCCTGCTCGCGGCGGATCCGTTCGCCCTCCTCGTCGGGATGGCGCTCGATCAGCAGGTCACCGTGCAGCAGGCCTTCGCGGGTCCGTACAAGCTGAAGCAGCGGCTCGGCACCCTCGACCCGAAGCAGCTCGCCGCGATGGATCTCGAGCCCGCGTTCCGCGAGAAGCCGGCGGTGCACCGCTTCCCCGGCTCGATGGCCACGCGCATCCAGGATCTCGCCGCGCACGTCGCAGAGGACTACGGCGGCGACGCGTCGCGGATCTGGAACGAGGCCGCCGACGCCGACGACCTGCGCAAACGTCTCGCGGCGCTGCCCGGCTTCGGCGACATGAAGATTCGCACGCTCTCGGCCATCCTCGCGAAGCGGTTCGGCGTTGCGGCCGCGCAGGAGCTCGCGCCCGGACACCACACCCTCGGGGACGTCGACTCGCCGCAGGCGCTCATCGAATATCAAGCGGCAAAGCGCGCCTACAAGGCGGCACAGAAGTCGAAGGCCTAACGGTCCGGACGCTCGCCGACGGCGGCCAGCCGGCGGAGGAGATCGCACACGCGCTCGCCGATTGGCTCTCGGCCGCCCACAGCACGCTCGAGATCGCGATCTACGACATCCGGCTGCCCGACCCCCTCGCGGCGATCGTCAACGGAGCCCTCACCGGCGCGGCCGAGCGAGGCGTCGCCGTACGGCTCGCGTACAACGTCGACTACCCCGAGTCGAAGCCGATCCCGCCGCCGCCGCGCACGAATCCGAGCCTGATCGAGGCGTTGCCGTTCCCGACAGCGCCGATACCGGGCGTCCCCGACCTGATGCACCACAAGTACGTCGTGCGCGACGCCGAGGCCGTGTGGACCGGCTCGATGAACTGGACGGCCGACTCGTGGACGCGCGAGGAGAACGTGATCGTCACGGTCGGGTCGCCGGAGCTCGCGGCGCGCTACCTCGGCGATTTCGAGCAGCTGTGGACGACGCGGGACGTCAGCCGCACCGGCAAGGTCGAGACGGCGCCGGTCAGTGTCGACGGGAGGCCGATCCGCCCGTGGTTCTGCCCGGGCCGGGGCGACAAGCTCGCCCACCGGATTGCGAAGGCGATCGGCGGCGCCAAACGGCGGGTGCGGATCGCCTCGCCCGTGATCAGCTCCGGCCCGATCCTCGGCACGCTCGCCGAGGTCGCCACCGACGGCCGGGTCGACCTGGCCGGCGTCGTCGACCGGACGCAGGTGCTCGAGGTGCTCCGCCAGTGGCACCTGAACGGGAACTCGGCCTGGAAGGAGCCATTGCTCCGGACGGCACTCACCCGTGCCCCGTTCTCCGGCAAGCACTCGACGCCCTACACCCCGGACTCCGTTCACGACTACATGCACGCCAAGGTCACGGTCGCCGACGACCTCGTCTTCGTCGGGAGCTTCAACCTCTCCCACTCCGGCGAGCTGAACGCCGAGAACGTGCTCGAGGTCGCCGATCCGGGCCTCGCCGACCGGCTGGCGGGCTTCATCGACGAGATCCGCGGCCGCTATCCCGGAATCGACGTATAGGCAGGCACCCATTCGGGTGAACCGCCGGTCATACGAAACTCCTACCGTACGGGTCATCGGAGTCATTCGGCAGTCCCCGATTCTCTGCTCACTGGACATCAAGTCCGGCCGGTACAAGCGAGAGCAGAGGAGACTCGAAATGCCAAACATGATCAAGGCACTGGCGGCGAAGAAGACCCTCTTCGCACTCGTCCTGGCCCTCACGATCTTCGGCGCGGTCTACGGCTTTGCGGCGACGCTCAACGTCGGCACGAACCAGCTGAGCGCCGGCAACGCAACCGTTGCCTCCTGCCAGGCGAGCGGCACCCCGACGGGCACCTACACCGTCGCGTACGACTCGACGCTCCCGGGTTACAAGGTCTCGGGTGTCACGGTGACGGGGATCGACGCGGGCTGCGTCGGCAAGACCGTCTCGGTTGCGCTGACCGGCGCCGCCGGCGCCATCGTCGGCGCCCAGCTGTCGGGCACCGCCCCTGCAGGCGGCACGCTCGCGCTCACCCCCGCTTCGACGACCTCCGCGGCTTTGGTCACGGGCGTCAGCGTCGCGATCAACGGCTAATCGCCGGAGTTCCGTACCGGCGGACGAAGTTGCAGGCGAGGTAGCTGGCGGCGGCTACCTCGCCTCGCAACAGCTCACTAGGCAACGCGGAGGACACACCGAGATGAAGCTCATCGCAAAGGCACTGGGAATCGGACTCGCGATCGCCGCGGCGTCCACCGCCTGCGCAGCAGCTGCGTCTCTCGCGCTCGGTTCGCAGAGTCTCTCCGCCGGCAGCGCAGCGGTCACCTCGTGCGGCGTCTCGTCGCTGAGCGCGACCCGCAACGTCGACAACAGCGGCAACGTGACCCAGGTTGTCGTTCCCGCGGTTCCCGCGGCATGCGCCGGCGAGACGCTTTCGGTGACGCTCGTCGACGGCAGCAGCGCAGCGCTCGGCAACGCATCGGCTGCGGTTCCTGCCGGCGGCGGCTCGATGACGTTCTCGAGCTTCGGCGGCCCGGTCTCGGCCACGAGTCTCGCCGGCTATAGCTTCGCGGTGGCGGGAGCCTGAGCGTGCGGCGTCTCGCGCTCCTCTTCGTCGTGACGCTCTGCGCGTGCACGACCTCGGCTTTCGCTGCGACGCTCAACGTCGCGTCGTGGCATCTCTGGACGGGCTCTCAGACGCTGACCAAGAGCACGTGCACGCTCACCGGGACCTCGGTGACGACGGACACCTACGCCGACGAGGCGCATGCCGGCGACAACAGTACGGCGAACACGATGAAGGTCGCTCCCGGTGCGGGCACCCAGATGTGGACGTTCGTCCGCTTCGACCTCTCGAGCTGCAGCATCCCGACGACGGGCGGCGCCGACACGGCGACGCTCTCGCTCCGGATCACGAACGCGCCGGCGTCGGACCGCACGCTGGCAGTAACGCCGGTGTTGAGCACGTGGACCGGGGCTTCCCTCGCGAACTTCAGCGGCGCCACGAGCCTCGGCTACGGCTCGACCACGACGACGTTCACCACCGGCACGACGAACAACGTCACGAAGAGCTTCCCGGTGACCATCGACGTCGACGCGCTCATCAAGAGCTCGACCGCCAACTACGGCTGGCGGATCACGGACGGCGGCTCGGGGACGGCGACGACGACGATCGCGTCGGCGAACAACGCAACGGCCGGAAACAGGCCGCAGCTGATGATCAACTATGAGAGCTAAGGCGGCACAGCTCGCGTTTACGCGCGTCCCGGGCGCGCCGGTCGCGCTTCGCGAGGCGTTCGAGCGCACGAACAAGGCCGCCTGGATCGCCGTCACGGTGCTCGCCTGCCTGTTCTGGGCGCAGTTCGTGCGGCCGCAGTCGCTCGGCGGCCGCGCCGGCTTCGTGCTCGTATCCGGGCAGAGCATGGAGCCGCGCTACCACACGGGCGACATGGTGATGGTGTTGCGCCGGTCGAGCTATCACGCCGGCGACGTCATCGCCTACCGGGTGCCGAAAGGCGATGCGATGGCCGGGCGCCAGGTGATCCATCGAATCATCGGCGGCGACGCGAAGAAGGGATTCGTCGTCCGCGGCGACAACAGGACGGCGGCGGATGTGTGGCACCCGAAGCAGGCAGACATCGTCGGCTCGAAGGTGCTCCGGATCCCGAATGCCGTCGCGGTGCTCGGCTACCTGCGCTCCCCGCTGCTGCTCGCTCTGCTGGCGGCGTCGTTCGTCTTCGTGCGGGTCCTCGGACGGGGCAACGACGAGCACGCTGTCTAGACTCAACGGCTCCGTGTCGTTTGTCCGCCGCCGATACTTCGTCACCTTCGTTGCACTGGGCGGGCTCCTCGCAACCTGGGGCGTGATGATGGCCTTCTCGTGGTCCGCGAAGCTCGGCGTTATCACGCTCGCTCCCTGGGTCGCGCTCGCTGGCTTCGACCTCGGCGTCCTCGGCGGCATCGCCGGCGCCGTTCTTGCCACGACGCTCTGGCTCGTCGCAAGCAACGCCGACAACGCCGTCCTCGACAACGTGCAGATCGGCGTGCGCGCCGGTTCGCTCGGCGCGCTCGCGATCGGCTCGGCGCTCGCGGGGCGCAGGCTCCGCGCGAGCGAGGACTCTCAGCGGAGGGTGGCGTCGCTGCAGTCGGCGCTGATCGACTCGACGCTCGACGGAATCTGCCTGACCGACGAGCACGGCGAGGTCCTCATCTCGAACAAGCCGTTGCGCCGGCTGAGCCGCGAGCTGGGGCTTCCGGTGGAAGGGACCGTGCCGTCACGGCTGCTCGCAGTCTCGGAGCAGATGGTCGAGCCGGAGCGCTACCGGCGGCGGATGATCGAGCTCGGGAACGCGCCGGGCGAATCGACGATCGACGAGTTCGAGGTGGCAGGCTCCGGGCGCTGCTTCCGCGGCTACACGGCGCCGGTGCGCGATGCGGACGGCTCCTTCGCCGGTCGTGTCTGGACGCTCCGCGAGGTGACGGCGGACCGTGAGCTCGACCGCATGCGGGACGCCTTCGTCGCGACGGTCTCCCACGAGCTCCGCACGCCGCTGACCTCGATCTCCGGCTTCCTCGAGATGATGCAGGACGAGGAGGAAGGGCTCGGCGAGAGCGGCCGTCGCTATCTCGACGTGATCCGGCGCAGCACCGAGCGCCTCCACGGGCTAGTCGAGGATCTGCTGCTCGTCGCGCAGATCGAGGCGAGTCGCGTCGAGCTCCAGCGCGAGCAGCTCGATCTCCGTCAGCTCGTGGCGTCCGCGGTCGAGACTGCGCGGCCGGCGGCAGACGAAAAGGGTGTGACCCTCGCCGTCGTCCTCGACCATCCGTCGGAGGTGACCGCCGACAGGAGCCGGATCGCGCAGGTGCTCGACAATCTGGTCTCGAACGCCGTGAAGTTCACGAACGGCGGCGGCAACGTCACGGTCACCCTCGCGGGTGACGGCGACTCGGTGCAGCTCGTCGTCGCGGACACGGGGATCGGCGTGCCCGCCGACGAGCAAGGCCAGGTCTTCTCGCGCTTCTTCCGCGCGTCGACTGCGACTCAGCGGGCGATCCCGGGTACGGGCCTCGGGCTCGCGATCTCGCGGGCGCTCGTGGAGCAGCACGGCGGCACGATCTCGTTCGCGAGTCGTGAAGACGAGGGGACGCAGGTGACGGTCACGCTGCCTGCCACCCCGTAGAGGGATTCGGCTCCGGCCCGGTTCGGGCGCTGTGGAGGCATGAAGAAGGTGCTCGCGCTCGCCGCCGGCGCGATGTTACTGGGCGGCGCCTCCGCGCACGCGCTGCGCGTTCCCGCGGCTTCCCGGTGCCCGGTGTTCCCGGCGGGGAATGCATGGAACCAGCGCGTCGATTCGCTGCCGGTGGCTGAGAACTCGGCGCAGCTGATCCAGTCGATCGGTATCGGCGCCGGCATGCACGCCGACTTCGGCAGCGGGCTCTGGGACGGCGGCCCGATCGGAATCCCGTTCGACGTCGTCTCGAAGAAGACGCCGCGGTCGCGCGTCTCGTTCGACTATACGGACGAGTCGGACAAGGTGGGCTATCCGATTCCGAGGGCGGTGCACATCGAGGGCGGGCCGAAGTCGGACGGCGACCGGCACGCGCTGCTCCTCGACCGGGACGCGTGCAAGCTCTACGAGCTCTATGCGCTCGCGCCGAAGGGCGGCGGCTGGACGGCGGGCTCGGGCGCGGTGTGGAACCTGCGCTCGAACGCGCTTCGCCCGGCCGGCTGGACGTCCGCCGATGCGGCGGGGCTGCCGATCTTCCCTGGACTCGCGCGGTACGACGAGGTCGCACGGGGTGTCATCGACCATGCGCTTCGCTTCACCGCGTCGCGAACGCGCCGGCAGTTCGTGTATCCGGCGCGGCATTACGCGTCGTCGTCGGACGATCCGTCGCTGCCGCCGATGGGTCTGCGAGTCCGCCTCAAGGCGAGCGTCGACGTCTCCGGCTATCCGCGGCAGGCGCGCGTCGTCCTTCAGGCGCTGAAGACGTACGGGATGATCCTCGCCGACAACGGCTCGAACTGGTACGTGAGCGGCGCCCCGAGCCCGAAGTGGAGCAACGACCAGCTGCACACCCTCGGCCGAATCACCGGCGCCGACTTCGAGGTCGTGGACACCTCCTCGCTCCCACACCCCGGCCAGTAAGTCGTGACCAAGCCGTGACCGGGCCTGGCCCCTGCCTGTGGAAAAGTGGCGCGAGGCGGCTCCCTGAGCCAACGGCGGGGGCCAGGCCCTGTCTTTGAACCGTCACGACTTCCGCGCCGCGAGGTCACGGAGAGCCACCTTGGCTGCGGCGAAGCCGCACATGCCGTGCACGCCGCCGCCGGGCGGGGTCGACGCGGAGCAGAGGTAGACGCCCTCGCGCGGGGTTCGGTACGGGACGAGCTTCGCGACCGGGCGCGCGTAGAGCTGGCGGAGGTCCATCAGGCCGCCGTTCAGGTCGCCGCCGACGAGGTTGCGGTTGTACGCCTCGAGCTCGGCCGGGCCCCGGGCGCTCCGGGCCAGGATCCGGTCGCCGAAGCCCGGCGCGAATCGCTCGACCTGGGACTCGATCGCGTCCGTCATGTCTACATCGGAGCCGTTCGGAACGTGGCAGTACGCCCACGCGGTGTGACGGCCAGCCGGAGCCCGCGAATCGTCCCACAGGCTCGGCTGGGTCAACAGCACGAACGGATGCGACGACACGCGACGCTCGAACGGCGCCCGCTCCGAGTCGCAGATCTCGGCGAACGAGCCGCCGAGATGGACGGTCGCCGCCTGCGCGCAGCGCTCGTCACGCCAGGGGATCGGGCCCGACAGCGCCCAGTCGAGCTTGAACGCGCCCGGGCCATAGCGATACCTGCGCAGCGCGCGCTCGTACGAAACCGGGAAACGGCCGAGGCGCAGCAGCTCGCGCGGCGAAACGTCACAGAGCACGACGTCGGCCTGCGGCAGCTCGTCGATCGGTGACGACACGCGGATCTCCCCGCCGCTTGTCCGCAGACGATCGGCAAGCGCGTCTGCGAGCGCCTGCGACCCCCCGCGCGGAAACGGCCAGCCGACCGTGTGCCCCATCGTCAGCAGCGCCAGCCCGAATCCCGCGCTCGGCCGCCGCTCGAGCGGCAGCATCGAGTGCGCGGCGTTCCCGCCGAAGAACGCCCGCGCGCGCGGCGTCGCGAACGAGCGGCGCGCCAGAACGTCGGCGCTCGACAGCGCCGCGCGAAGCGCACGCAGCGACCCACCCGCGCCGAGCTCCTGCAGCAATCGCAGCGGCGCCCGTGCTTCGAGCGGGAACGGTTGGAGCACGATCGGCTCGACCGCCCGCCAGCCGGCGGCGAGCGGGCCGACGAGCCTCCGGTATGCGTCTGCGTCGCTCCCGAGATCCGCCGCAGTCTCGTCGACGCTTCGCACGAGGAGCGCCGCCTCGTCGTCGTCGAACGGATGCGCAACGCACGCCGGCGACTCGAGCCACTCCACCTCGAGCTCGAGCTCGCTGAAGCACGCCGACGACCTGCCGAGCGGATGGATCGCCGAGCACACGTCGTGCCGGAAGCCCGGCAACGTCAGCTCCTCCGTGCGCATGCCGCCGCCGACACGATCTGCAGCCTCGTGCACGACGACGTCGAGGCCGGCGCGCGCGAGCGTGATCGCCGCGGCGAGGCCGTTCGGCCCCGACCCGATGACGACCGCTCTACGCGCCAAGAACCTCTCGCACCCGCGCCACCGCGAGCCGGTACGCCCGCTCCTCGGACGCCTTGCTGTAGTACGCGGCGTGCGGAGTGACGATCAGATTCGGCGCGAGCGGCGCAAGCGGCGGCGGCTCCCGCGGCAGCACGTCGAGCGCGGCTCCGCCAAGCCGCCTTCGCCGAAGCGCGTCGATCACCGCGCCGTCGTCCACCACCAAGCCGCGAGACGTGTTGACGAGCAGCGCGCCGGGACGCATCGCCGCCATCTCGGCGCGTCCGATCAGCCCGCGCGTCGCGCGCGTCAACGGCACGTGCACCGTGACGGCGTCGCACTCGGCGAGCAGGTCGTCGAGCTCGACGAACCGAACCCCGTCCCGTGCGACCGGCAGCACGTCGTTCGCCCACACCTCCGCACCGAGCGCGAGCAACCGCCCGGCGACCGCGCCGCCGATCCGACCGAGCCCGACGATCCCGACCCGCATGTCCGCGAGCGTCCGCAGCGGCCCCGCCGCCCTCGCATTCCACCCTCCTCGCGCGACGTCGCGATCGAGCGCAACGATCCCCCGCACGAGCGCGTAGAGCAGCGCAAGCGTATGGTCGGCCACCTCCTGCGTGCAGTAGTCCGGCACGCTGACCACCGCGACGCCGCGTGCGTCGGCCGCGTCGACGTCGATGTGGTCGAACCCGACGGTCGCGGTGCCGACGACGCGCAGCGCCGGGAGCCGATCCAGCAGCTCCTCCCCCACCGCCCACTCGGGCATCGTGAGCACCGCCACGACGTCGTCCTGCGGCACCCGCACGACCTCGAACCCTGTGAGCAGCTCCGCCGGGAACCGCTCGTCGAGCAGCAGCAGCTTCACTCGACGAGCGAGAGGAAGCGTTGCGTCCGTTCCTCCTTCGGCGAGGAGAAGAACTCGTCGGGCGGCGCCTCCTCGACGATCCGGCCTTCGTCCATCATCAGCACCGAGGTCGCGACGTGCTGCGCGAAGCGCATCTCGTGCGTGACGACGACCATCGTCATTCCCTCGCGCGCGAGCGCCTCCATCACGTCGAGCACCTCGCGCACAAGCTCGATGTCGAGCGCCGACGTCGCCTCGTCGAAGAGCATCGCCTTCGGCTTCATCACGAGCGCACGCGCGATCGCCACGCGCTGCTGCTGGCCGCCGGACAACTCGTCCGGATACTGGGACGCGCGTTCCGAGAGCCCGACCCGGTCGAGGAACTGCAGCGCCTCCTGGCGCGCCTGCTGCTTCGGCAGCCCTCGCACGTGCACAAGCCCGCACATGACGTTCTCGAGCGCCGTCATGTTCTGGAAGAGGTTGAAGCGCTGAAAGACCATTCCGACCTCGCCCGGGCCCGGACGCGCGCCGTCGAGCGTCACCGAGCCCGACTCGACGTCCTCGAGCAGCGCGAGGCAGCGGAGCAGCGTCGACTTGCCGGAGCCGGACGGCCCGATGATCACCTTGACCTGTCCAGCCTCGACCTCGAACGTGACGCCGCGCAGCACCTCGAGCTCGTCGTAGCGCTTGTGGACGCTGTCGGCGCGGAGACTCATGCGTGAGACGGTGCGAGACGCCGGCGCCGCCGCCCGCGCCCAGTGGATGTGAACGTGAACCGGCGCTCGAGCTTGGCCTGGAAGAACATGAGCAGCGAGACGATGCCGAGGTAGTAGATCAGCGCCGCGAGCAGCGGCTCGACGTACTGGAACTTTACGACCGAGAGCTCCGTCGACGCCGTGAGAATCTCGTGGAGCGAAATCACCGACGCGAGCGACGTCAGCTTCAGCAGCGTGATGAACTCGTTACCGGTCGGCGGGATCGCGATCCGCACCGCTTGCGGCACGATCACCCGCCGCAAGATCCGTCGACGCGGCATGCCGAGCGCCCGAGCCGCAAGCTCCTGACCCGGGTCGACCGACATCAACCCGGCGCGGATGATCTCCGCCATGTACGCCGCTTCGTTGAGCGATAGTGCGATCCACGCTGCCATGAACGGCGTGAACCAGCTGCCCGCAAAGCCGGTCCAGAGCTGTGGCAGCGCATACCACGTGAAGAACAACCAAAGAAGCGTGGGCGTCGCCCGGAAGAACCAGCTATAGATCCACGCGAAGACGCGCACCGGCCGGCGAACGCTGAGCGCTCCGAGCGCGACGAAGAAGCCGATGACGACGGCCGTCACGAGCGAGACCGCTGTCAACTCGAGCGCGGTCAGCGCTCCCCTCCAGTAGGGACCGGAGGTGAGCGCCGACCAGAACAGATGCGAGTCGAAGCTCGCGAGCACTTACTTGACCGTGGTGACCGGGATCTTGTACTTGGTCGCGATCTTGACGAGCGTCCCGTTGGACTTCAACTGCGCGATGCCGTCCGAGATCTGCATGCCGACGGTCGCCGCATCGCCCTTGCGGTAGTAGATCCCGAACTGGTCGCTCGCGGCGAACGTGAAGCCGATCGCGATCTTCCCGGGATGCTGCTTCGCCTGGTACGCGAAGGAGGTGTCCTGCGTCAGGACGGCGTCCGCGCGGCCGAGCAGCACCTGCGCGACGGCGTCGGTATCGCCCGGATAGCTCTGAAGCGTGAAGCCGATCTTCGCCTTCAGCGCCTTCAGGTACTCCTCGTACTTCGTGCCGGCCTGCACAGCGACCGTCAGACCCTTGAGCTGGTTCGGGCTGTGAACCCCCTTCGGGTTGCCCGCCTTCACGATCAGGACGCGGTGCGTCTTCATGTACGAGACGACCCCCGCCTGCTTCTTGCGGTCGGGCGTGATGAAGATGCCGCTGATGACGGCGTCGCACTTCTTCGCGTTCAACGCCGGGATGAGCCCCGGGAACGCGGTCTTGAGCGGCGAGGCAGTGTCGCCCCACGTGGGAGCGAGCTTCGCGGCCATGTCGACGTCGAAGCCGACGATCTTGCCGCTCGAGGTCGCGTACTCCATCGGCGGGAACGTCGGGTCGGTGCAGTACTTGAACGTCGCCGCCTGGCGGGCCGATCCTGCCGCGGCGAACAGTGCCGCGGCGGCGCCCAGCAAAGACAGCGAGATGACGAGCTTGCGCATGGTCCCTCCTCCTCGTGACCCGGAGGGAGGAGCCTAGCCCGAATAGGCGGGCGCGACCAGCGCCCGCAACAGCGAAATCGCCTGCGGATCGATCGAGTGCTCGATCGGGAACTCGCGGTAGAGCACGTCGGCGCCGGCCGCCTCGAGCGTGTCGCGCGCCTGCCGGGCGAACTCGACCGGTATCACCGGGTCGTACGTGCCGTGCACGATCCCGATCCGCTGGAACGGCGGCTCGAGGTCGGGCTCCCACCCGTCGACGGTCGGGATGAACCCGCTCATCGCGAGCAGCGCCGCGGTCCGAGGCCGTCCCTTGCCAAGTCCGAGGGCGTAGCTCATGACGGCGCCCTGGGAGAAGCCGCCGAGCACGATGCGCTCCGCCGGGAACGGCAGCGCGTCGAACCATTCCGCAAGCGCGCCGAACCCTTCGGCGAACGTCGCAGGATCGGGATAGCCGACGCGCGGCACCATGTACCAGTGCGCGCCGCCGGGCGGGAGCGTGAGCGGCGCGCGCGGCGTGTAGGCGTGCAGCCGCTGTTCCGGATCGAACGCGTCGAGCAGCGGGAACAGGTCGTGCTCGTCCGCGCCGCGGCCGTGGAGCAGGACGAGCGCGCCTTCCGGCTCGCCCGCCGCGGGACGCTCGAGGGCGCGCAGGCTCACTACGCCTTCGCCTTCTCCCGCGGATTCGGCAGCGGCGTCAGGATCGGCTCGACCTGGGAGCGCAAATGCTCGAAGTTCGGCGGGAGGATGAGCTTCTCGCCGAGATGCTCCGGGTCCTCGTCGCTCGAGAATCCCGGCCCCAGCGTGGCGATCTCGAAGAGCACGCCGCTCGGCTCGCGGAAGTAGATCGAGCGGAACCAGAAGCGGTCGATCACCGGCGTCGGTCGCCCGCCCGCCTCGGCAACGCGCTTCTGCCACGCCTGATGCTCGTCCATCGTCGAGGACCACGCGACGTGGTGCACCGTGCCGGCGCCCGGAATCCCCGGCTCCTCCGGCGCGGGCTCGTACTCGATCCAGCCGCCGCGCGCGTCGCCGCGCGTGTCCCAGCGCTCGCCCTCGCGCTCGAAGCCGAGCTGCTCGAGGAACGGAGCCGTCTGGCGTTCTGCATTGCTCGCATACGCGCGCACGCCCTCGAAGCCCTGCAGCGCGAGCTCGCGCGGGATCTCCGGATGGTCGGCGATCAGCGGCTCGTCGGGGACGTTCGCGATCACCAGCTGATGCCGGAGCCCTTCCGGGTCGCTGAAGACGACGGTGTCGCCCTCGCGCTCGACGCCGAGCCGCTCGGCCCAGAAGTCGAGCGCCTCCGCGGAGCCGACGCGCCAGGCGATCGTGTGGATCATCCCGGCGCCGGCGCGCCCCGGCGCGGCGCCCGGGTACTCGAAGAACGTGATGTCCGAGCCGGGCGTGCCCTGCTCGTCCGCGTAGAACAGGTGGTAGACGGTCGGGTCGTCCTGGTTCACGGACTTCTTCACGAGCCGCAGGCCGAGCGTGCCTGCGTAGAAGTCGACGTTCGTCGGAGCGTCCCCGGTGATGTTCGTGACGTGGTGGATGCCGTCGAGTCTCATGGTCTGGTTCCCTTCGGAAGATACTTGAGTGCTCAAATATTAGCACGAAGCGCGATGCAAGAAGAAGCTAGAGGACGAGCGGTCGCAGGTCCGGCTCGACCCACCGGTCACGGCCGGACTCCAGCACCGCCTGCGAGTAGTACCGCTCGAGCAGCCGCCGGTCGAGCAGCGCCCCGGCCGCCTGGGCGACCAGCTCGAACCACGCCCTTGTCATGGTCTCGTGGTAGCGCTCCGGCACGCCGGCGCGCTCCGCGATCCGGCGGATGCCCGCGGTGAGGCGCTCGAAGCCGTCCGGCTCCACCGCGAGCAGCCAGGCGACGCGGACGTGCGTCTCGTGAGGGAAGTCGGCCGCTCCGAGCTCACCACGTTCGAACGCTCCGAGTAGCTCCTCGTCCGTCATACCCATATCGTATTATACGATATCGTAATGATTCACGATCTCGAACGTGCCGTCCACCTCGTCGCGCTTCACCTCGACCGCTCCTCCCTCGACGTGACCCAGGCGGAGGCGCACGTCCTCTCGCAGCTGGCGAAGGGCCCCGCGACGGTGGGCGAGCTGCACGAGGAGTTCGGCCACAAGCGCTCGACGCTCACGAACGTGCTGGACAGGCTCGAGGAGCGCGGCTATGTCGAGCGCACGGTGAATCCGAACGACCGCCGGTCGATCGTCGTCACGACGACGCGAGCGGGTGCCGCCGCCGCACGGCGGGTGCGGAAGGTGCTCGACGGGCTGGAGCGCACCGTTCGTGCCGAGGTGAGCGACCGAGACCTCGCCGGCGTCGCCGCGGTTGCCGCGGCGCTCCGCAGGATCAGCTGATATGGATCACCCGACGCCGGCGAGCAGGAAGGCGCGCGACTCACGCAGCATCTCGCGCGCGATCACCAGCCGCTGGATCTCCTGCGTGCCCTCGTAGATCTGCGTGATCTTCGCGTCGCGCATGAAGCGCTCGGCTGGGTACTCCTTGATGTAGCCGTAGCCGCCGAGAATCTGCACCGCGTCCGTCGACACCGCCATGGCCACGTCGCCGCATTTCAGCTTCGCCATCGCCGACGACTTCTTAAGCTCGGCGTCGTCGGCACCGTCGTCGACCATCTGGCCGAAGCGGTAGAGCAGCCCGCGCGCGGCCTCGCACTCAGTCTCCATGTCGGCGAGCTTTGCCTGGATCAGCTGGTGCTGTGCGATCGGTCGGCCCATCGTCTCGCGCGTCTTCGCGTAGTCGAGCGCGTAGTCGGTCGCACCCTGCGCGATGCCGAGCGCCTGCGCGGCCACCCCCGGCCGCGAGCGGTCGAGGATCCGCATCGCGATCTTGAACCCCTCCCCCTCCTCGCCGAGCAGGTTCGCGGCGGGAACGCGGACGTCATCGAAGGTCAGCTCGCCGGTCGTGGAGCCGCTGATCCCCATCTTCGGCTCCAGCCGTGCGACTGCGAAGCCCGGGCTGTCGGCCTCGACGACGAACGCCGAGATGCCACTGTGCCCGGCGTCGGGATCGGTCTTCGCGAACACGGTGTAGAGTTTCGCCACGCCTGCGTTCGTGATGAAGCGTTTCGAGCCGTTCAGGACATACTCGTCGCCGTCGCGCCGCGCCGTCGTGCGCATCGCCGCCGAGTCCGAGCCGGAGCCCGACTCGGTGAGCGCGTACGCGCACAGCCACTCGCCGCTCGCGAGCCTCGGCAGGTAGCGGTCCCTCTGCTCGTCGCTGCCCGCGAGCTTGAGGCCGAGCGAGCCGAGCTCCTGCACGGCGAGAATGAGCCCGCTCGTCGCACAGACCTTCGAGACCTCCTCGATCGCGATCAGCGCCAGCAGCGTTCCGGTGCCGAGGCCGCCGTACTGCTCCTCGAAGAAGAGCCCGAAGATGTCGTTCTCGCGGTAGAGCTCGACGACGTCCCAGGGAAACTCGTGCGACTCGTCGATCTCCGCGGCGCGCGGCGCGATCCGCTCACGGGCCAGCGTCCGGACGAGCTCGCGAATCTCTCGCTGCTCGTCGGTCAGCTGGTCCCAGGCCACGTTGCGATTGTAGAGCTACTGCGGCCGGTGGCAGACGGCCTCGACGTTGTTTCCGTCGGGATCGAGGATGAAGGCACCGTAGTACGACGCGTGGTACTGCTCCCGCACGCCGGGCCTGCCGTTGTCTCGGCCGCCCGCCTCGAGTGCGGCGTCGTGGAACGCGTCCACTGTCGCCCGGTCGGGGCACGCAAATGCAACGTGCGAGCCGGTTCCGTACGGCTCTCGCTCGGAGATCCAGAACTCGGGCTTCTCGTCCGTGCCGAAGCCCGCGGCCTTCCAATCGGGGAACTCCAGCACGATGCCGTACCCGAGCGGCGCGAGCGCACGCTGGAAGAACGCCCGGCTCGCAGCGTAGTCCCGGACATTGAGTCCAACGTGATCGAACATCAGCGGTCACTCTCCCCGTGGTAGACGGCCTCGACGTTGTTGCCGTCGGGATCGAGGACGTAGGCGGCGTAGTAGCCCGGGTGATAGTTGCGCTCCCCCGCGCGTCCGTTGTCGCGTCCGCCCGCGAGGATGCCGGCCTCGTGGAAGCGCTCGACGGTCTCGCGGTCGACGGCCTTGAATGCAAAGTGCAGATCGCGAGTCGGCGGCCCGTCCGAGCTGACGAAGAGCTCGTCGGCGGCGAACCAGCCGTCACCCTCCGCAGTGATGTCGAGCCCGACCGCCTGTAGGACGGAGCGATAGAAGCGCTTCGACGCTTCGACATCGCCCACCCGAACATGAACGTGGTCGAGCAGCCTGCCTGCGTGTGACTCGGGCATGATCGCCTCGTGATCCTACGGAACGGCGTCATCCGTACGCTCGATCCATCGCTCCCCGAGTCGCGGGCGCTCGCAATCGCGGGCGACCGGATCGCGGGCGGCGTCGGCGTGCACGAGACGGCGCTGGCGAGCCCGGAGACCGTCGACCTCGGCGGCCGCTGCGTGCTGCCCGGCTTCACCGATTCGCACGTGCACTTCCCGACGTGGGCGGTCGCCGCGCACGAGGTGAAGCTCGACGGCTGCGCCTCGCTCGACGAGGTACTCGCGCGCATCCGGGAGGCAGAGCCGAAGGGAGCTTGGCTGCGCGGCTACGGCTGGCGGAGCGGCGACTGGCCGGACGGCCGCGATCCGACGAAGGAGGATCTCGATGCGATCACCGAGCGGCCGGCGGCGTTGATCGCGAAGGACTACCACTCGCTCTGGCTCAATTCGGCAGCCCTCGCGCTCGCGGGCGGCGACCTCGACGTCGAGGGCGGAGTCGTCGAGCGCTATGCGAACGGCGAGCCGACCGGGATCCTCCGCGAGGAGGCCGCGTGGCGATTCAAGGACCGCTACCTGAGGATCCCCGACGAGGAGTACGTCGATGCGATGCGCACCGCTGTGAAGCTCGCGAACGCGCGCGGCGTGACATGCGTGAACGACAAAGACGGCTGGCTCGGCGCGGCGGGCTTGTGGCAGCGGCTCGAGCAGCAAGGCCACTTGACGCTCCGTGTATGGCAGTCGGTCCCGCACGACAAGCTACCGGAGCTGCGCTCGCTCTCGCTGCGCAGCGGCTTTGGCTCGCCGCTCCTGCGCGTCGGCTACCTGAAGGTGTTCATGGACGGAACGCTGGGCTCGCAGACGGCGTGGATGCTCGACGGCAGCGGTGTCCAGATCACGAGTGGCGCCGAGCTCGCCGAGATCGTCCGTGCAGGCGCCGAGGCGGGCTGGCCGGTCGGCGTGCACGCGATCGGCGATCGCGCGAACCGCGAGGCGCTCGATGCGTTCGAGCAGACCCGCGAGCACTGGCAGCGCTCCGGGTTGCGCCAGCGCATCGAGCACGCGCAGTGTCTCGCCCCGGAGGACGTCCCGCGTTTCGCGGAGCTCGGTGTCGCCGTGTCGGCGCAGTTCTCGCACGCGCCGTCCGACCGTCACCTCGTCGAGCGCTTCTGGGCCGACCACACCGACGGGGCGTACGCGTTCCGGTCGCTGCTCGACTCCGGCGCGCTCGTCGCAAACGGCTCGGACGCGCCGATCGAGGAGCTCGACCCCTGGGCAGGCGTCGTGGCCGGCGTGCTCGGCACCTGGCTCCCGCACCAGACGGTCACGCTCGAGCAGGCGCTGCATGCGACGTGCGTCGCGCCCGCGTGGCTCTCGAAGGACGAGCGCACGCGCGGCACGCTCCTCCCCGGGCGTCTCGCCGACCTCGTCGTCCTCGACCGCGACCCGTTCTCGATCGAGCCGGTGGAGCTGCCCGAGGTGCAGGTCGTCGCGACGATGGTCGGCGGCCGCTGGGTGCACAACCCGCCGCCCTGGGATTAGTAGGGTCCGCGCATGGCCCACCGGATCTCCCGCGACAAGGTGATCTGGTCGTTCGGGCCCGGGTTGACGCCGGTGCTCGAGGTCGAGCCGGGCGACACCGTTACGTTCGAGACGAACGACTGCTTCACGGGCCAGATCCGGAGCGAGGGCGACCTCGTCACCGAGATCGACATGTCGCGCATCAACAGCGCAACCGGCCCGGTCGCCGTGAACGGCGCCGAGCCCGGTGACTCGCTGATCGTCGAGATTCTCGACGTGCGCCCGATCGAATGGGGCGTTGCGACGCTCATCCCCGGCTTTGGCCAGCTGATCGACCAGGTGCGGTCGCCCGTGACGCGGCTCTTCGACGTGCGCGACGGCGAGATCCGGATGAACGACCGCGTTCGCTTTCCGGCGAAGCCGATGGTGGGCGTCGTCGGCGTCGCGACGGACGGCGAAGAGCTCTCCAACGGGCTCGCCGGACGGCACGGCGGCAACCTCGACGACCACTTCCACGGCAAGGGCGCGCGGATCTACTTCCCCGTCCGGCAGCCGGGCGGGATGTTCGCCGTCGGCGACATGCATGCATCGATGGGCGACGGCGAGATCTGCTTCACCGGCGTCGAGATCGCCGGCGAGGTCGACGTCCGTTTCGACCTGCTGAAGGGAAAGCAGTCGACCTGGCCGGTGACCGAGCTCGCCGACCGCTGGCTCCCCCACGCGACGGCAGACGCCTACGACGACGCGCTGCGGCTCGTCGCCGACGAGGCGGCGAGGCTCTTGGTCGACGAGCACGGCTTCTCGCTCGAGGACGCGTTCATCTTCCTCTCCGTCGCCTGCGATGCCGGCGTCGCGCAGGCTTGCAAGCCGGCCGAGGGCTTCGGCACGATTGCACGGTTTTCGATCCCGAAGATCGAGGCTTGCCCGGCGCCATTCGCATGACCGGCGGCGATGGCTACAATTTGGCCATGCCCCGGACGATGAACCCCGTCCACGAGGCGACGACCTGTGCGGTCGCTGCCTCGGCGGAGATCGTGGGCGCGAAGTGGACCGCCCTGCTCGTGCACGACCTCTCGGAGGGTCCCCGGCGCTTCTCTCAGCTCGAGCACTCGTGCTGTGGCATCAGCCCGCGCACGCTGGCCGAGCGGCTCCGCGCGCTGGAGAGCGAGGGCATTGTCGAGCGGCACAGCTATCCCGAGTCACCGCCGCGCGTGGAATACGAGCTGACGGCGAAGGGCGAGGCGCTCCTGCCGATCATCGACGCGATGCGCGAGTTCGGTCACTCGCACCTGCATTGCGATCACGATCACGATCACGCGCTGGCTACGTCGTAGGCAGCTCCCCGAACGCCGTGTAGAGCGCGGCGGCCGTCTCGACGCCCTGGTCGAAGTAGCGGACGAGGAACTTCTCGTTCGGCGAGTGCACGTTCGACTCGGGTAGGCCGAAGCCGGTGAGCACCGTTGCGATCCCCTTGTCGGCGAGCGCCGGCATGATCGGAAGCGTTCCGCCCGAGCGCACGAGCAGCGGACGGACGCCGAGCACCTGCTCGAACGCCTTCAGCCCCAGCTGCACCGCAGGCGAGTCGGGTTTTACGAGACCGGGCGGCGTGCCCTTCCACTCGATCTCGAGCTCGGCGCCCGCGGGCGCGGCGGCGCGCAGCAGCTGCTCTGCCTCGGCGCCGATCGTCCCGACGTCCTGTCCGGGGGCGAGGCGGAGCGTGAACTCGCCGGAGGCCTGCACCGACAGCGTCGTGTTCCGTAGCCCGGGCTTGCCGCCGATGATCCCGTTCACGTCGCATGACGGCTCGGCGAACGTGCGGATGTAGAACTGCTCGGCCGCGCGCGGGTCGAGCGGACGTGCGCCCTGGCTTTCGAGCTCCCCGGCGCCGGGCGGCAGCGTCTTCCAGTTGTCGAGCTCCTCCGGCGTCGGCGGCACAATGCCCTGGCGGAGCTGATCGGGCAGGAGCCCGTCCGGCCCCGCGAGGACGGCGTCGAAGCACCGCATGAGCACGTGGATCGCGTTGAGCGCCGCGCCGCCGTACAGGCCGGAATGGAGGTCCCGCTCACCGGTCTTGACCTTGACGTCGCAGGCGATCAGGCCGCGCGTCGCGAGGTCGAACACCGGCAGGTCGCGGGCGAGCATCCCGCCGTCGAAGATGACTGCTGCGTTCGCACCGGCCTCGTCGATGCCGATCCAGTCGACGATCGTCGTGCCGCCGATCTCCTCTTCGCCGTCGCACGCGAAGCGCAGGTTGACCGGCAGCGCGTTCGCCTCGGCAAGTCGCTGCGCGGCCTTCAACTGGATGTAGACCTGGCCCTTGTCGTCGGTAACGCCGCGCGCATAAGCCCACTCGTCGCGAATCGTCAGCTCGAACGGCTCCGTCTCCCAGAGCTCGAGCGGCGCCGGCGGCTGCACGTCGAAGTGGCCGTAGCAGAGCACCGTCGGCGCGTTCTTCGGGTCGCTCGAGGCCGGGATCTCGCCGAGCGCGAGCTCCTTTTCGCCGAACGGCGTCAGCTCAGCGGTGCCGCCGATGCGCCGGATGAAGTCGCAGACCCATTCGCCTGCCCGCTTGACGTCTTCGCGATGCGCCGAATCGGCACTCACCGACGGGATCGCGATGAATTCACTCAGTTCGTGTTGCCAGGTCTCGTCCATGGGGCGAGACTCTACGCAAGTAGTGCGCGCCGCCGCCGAGGCGAGCCGCCTCGTCGTCGGGATTGAGCAGACCGCACGTCTGGAGCGAGAGGCAGCCGCACCCGATGCACGTGTTGAGCCGTCCGCGGATCGCCTCGAGCGTCTCGATGCGCTCGTCGAGCTCGCTGCGCCAGCTGCTCGAGAGCCGCTCCCAGTCGCGCTTCGTCGGGGAGCGGCCTTCGGGAAGAGTGTCGAGCGCGCCGCGGATCCGCTCGAGCGGGATGCCGGCGGCCTTGCCCGCCTGAACGAGAGCCACGCGGCGGAGCGTGACTGCGGGATACCGGCGCTGGTTGCCGTCGGTTCGGCGAGCGGCGATCAGGCCCTCCCGTTCGTAGAAGCGGAGCGCCGACTGGGAGATGCCGCTCCGATGGGAGAGCTCGCCGATGGAAAGTTCATGCGGCACTTGACTTAAACCATAGTTGAGGTTCTACGGTGTCGCCATGGCTATTGCGATGCAACTCGGATACGACGATCTGCCGGGGCTGCTCACGCTGCAGACCGGCGACGAGAAGCACGACTGGAGCGCGCTCTCCACCCTCGACGTGCTCTGGGTGCTCTACGACCGCGTGCTCTCCCCCGACGACCGGTTCCTGCTCTCCAAGGGCCACGGCCCGACCGCGTACTACGCCGTCCTCGCGGCGAAGGGCTTCATTCCCGTCGACGATCTCCCGGGTTTCGGGACGTTCGATTCGCGCCTCGGCTACCACCCGGACCGCGTGCTCGTTCCCGGCGTCGAGATCAGCAGCGGCTCGCTCGGCCACGGGCTCCCGATCGCGGTGGGGCGAGCGCTCGCGCTCGACGCGCGCGGCTCGGCCGGGCACGTCTACTGCCTCGTCGGCGACGCGGAGCTCGAAGAGGGCAGCAACTGGGAAGCCGTCCAGTACGCGGGTCGCGTCGGTCTCGGTCGGTTGACCGTGGTCGTGATCGACAACCACTCCTCGACGCAGCACTGGCCGGGCGGGATCAGCCGGCGTTTCGAGGTCGAGGGTTGGAGCGCAGAGCGCATCGACGGCCGCGATCACGACGCGATCGAGCGCGCACTGATCACGCGGCATGACGACTGGCCGCATGTCGTCGTCGCGGACATCCAGCGATGACGACGATGCGCAAGCACTTCTACGGGCTGGCCGCAGAGGCCCTCGAGCAGCAGCCCCGCGTTGCGATGGTCTTCGCCGAGATCGGCGTGTCGGAGATGCCGCGGCATCCACGGCTCTTCAACGTGGGTATCCGCGAGCAGTTGATGATCAGCGTCGCGGCGGGGCTCGCGCTCGAGGGATACCGGCCGGTCGCGCACTCGTACGCGCCGTTCGTCGTCGAGCGGCCCTACGAGCAGATCAAGCTCGACCTCGGGCACCAAGACGTCGGCGCGATCCTCGTCTCGACCGGTGCTTCGTACGACTCGGCGTACTCGGGGCGGACGCATCAGGCGCCGGAGGACGTCGCGGTGCTCGCGGCGCTGCCCGGGTGGACGATCCACGTGCCGGGGCACCCGCAGGAGGTCGAGCGGGTGTTCGCGCAGGCGCTGCGGACCGACGACCGGGTGTACATCCGCCTCTCGGACGAGTCGAACCACGCGCCGGTGCGGGCCGACGGGCTCGTCGTGCTGCGCGAGGGCTCCGGGTCGGCGCCGCTTGTCGTAGCCGTCGGGCCGACGCTCGGCGAGACGCTCGCGGCGACTGCGGACATTGACGCGACGGTTGCCTACCTCGCGACGGTTCGGCCGTTCCCGGAAGCGGAGCTCCATGCGGCGCTGCGCGGGACGGACGTCGTCCTCGTCGAGCCGTACCTCGCCGGCACCTCGTCGGCCGAGGTCTCGCGCGCGCTGCAGGATCGCCCGCACCGGCTGCTTGCGCTCGGCGTGCCGAACGCCGAGTTCCGGCACTACGGCGAAGGCGCGGAGCACCGGGCGGCACACGGACTCGACGCGGCCGGCATCAGAGCCTCGATCGCCGCCTTCGCCTGAGGCGAGGTCTCTTCGGGCCGGGTGGCGGCCCAGTCAGGCATGACCGGTGTCAGACACCGTTGCAAAGTCGTGACACGTTCGTGACGCAAGAAGTGCCGCTCTCGCGGCACTTCTTGCTTGCAACTCAGATGATCGGCCCCGTCCCGGCGGAGCCTGTCCCGGTGTCAGACACCCGGGCATGTCCGCTTTAGGCGACGTCCTTGAGCGAGTGCGAGTCGGCGAGGGCGCGGAGCTTCTTCAGGCTCTGGTTCTCGATCTGGCGGATGCGCTCGCGGGTGACGTTGAACGTCCGCCCGACCTCGTCGAGCGTCCGCGGATGCTCGCCGTCGAGCCCGTAGCGGAGCTCGAGCACGCGGCGCTCCCGGTGCGAAAGCGTCGAGAGGATCTTCTGAAGCGTCTCCTTGCGCATCGCGACCTCCGCGGCCTCGTCCGGCAGCGGGACGTTCTCGTCGGTGAGGAAGTGGCCGAACTCGGACTCCTCCTCATCGCCGACGGGCTTCTCGAGCGACACCGGCGTCTGCGCGCTCCGCATGATCTGCTCGACCTCGTCGAGCGGGAGATCGAGATCGATCGCGATCTCGTGCGGAAGCGGCTCACGGCACAGCTCGGCGCGAAGCTTGCGCTCCGACCGAACGATCTTGTTCAGCTTCTCGACGACGTGCACCGGCATGCGGATCGTCCGCGCCTTGTCTGCGAGCGCGCGCGCGACGGCCTGGCGGATCCACCACGTCGCGTACGTCGAGAACTTGAAGCCCTTGCGGTAGTCGAACTTCTCCGCCGCGCGCACGAGCCCGATCGTCCCCTCCTGGATCAGGTCGAGGAACGGCAGGCCCTGGTTGCGGTAGCGCTTCGCGATCGAGACGACGAGGCGCAGGTTGGCTTCGACCATCTCCTGCTTTGCGGCATGGTCGCCGCGCTCGATGCGCTTGGCCAGCTCGACCTCCTGGGCGGCGGTGAGCAGGTCGACCTTGCCGATGTCCTTCAAGAAGAGCTGGAGCGAGTCGGTCGAGATTTCGCGAGCCTCGGCGGCCGGCACCTCCTCCTTCTCGACCTCGTCGACAACCGGCACGATCTCGACCTGGAGCTCCTCGAGCGTCCGGTAGAACTCGTCGATCTGTGCGGCGTCGAGATCGAGCTCGTCGAGCGCGAGCGCGATCTCGTCCTGGCTCACGGAACCCGCGGCCTGGGCCGACTCCAGCAGGTTCCGGGCTTCCTCCGTGTCGAGGACGTCCGCCACGGTGGCCGAACCTCCCCGTTCAACCCCTCCGCTCACGTGCCTTCCCCCTCCTGCTTTGAAGATTCCGCACTATGCCTGTCAGGGCGGATGCCGCGCTATAGGCCGTTCGGCTCATATTTTCTTTACTTGGTCCCATGCCTCGGCAGGGCCGCAAGTAGGGTTTTCGCTTCCTTGGCATAGATCGAATCGGGCTCGTCCGCAACCACCAGTTGCAACTGGGAAATGCCCTTCTCGACCTTCTTCGTCCAGATGAGGAGGACGCCGAGGTGGAAGCGGACGACCGCGGCCTTCGGGAACTCGCCCGTGAGCGGGCCGAGCCGCCCGAACGCACGTACCGGCTGCCGCTTCGTGAAGGCGCCGACCGCAGCGAGCGTGCGCGCGGTCGGGTCGCGCGGAGCGAGCCGCGCCGCCGCCGCGAACTGCCGCTCGGCGGAGACGCGCCGCCAGAGCTGCCAGAGCGCGACCCCGTACCGGAGCTTCGCGTCGACGTCCGGACGCCTCGCCTCGCTCGACAACCGCCCGAGGTTCGCCGCCGACAGCGCCGGCAGCGAAAGCGGCGTGACGATGAACGGCAAACCGGGAGCCGCCTGGCCGGCATAGAGGAGATCCTCCGCTCTCACGGCCTCGGGCGAGTCGGGATGCTGTGTCGTGACACGCTCCCAAGACGCGATTGCGTCGGCCGTTCTTCCCGACCAGTAGTACGCGTAGCCGAGGTGAAGCTGGGCGACCGGATTGCCGGCGGAGCCGGAAACGAGCCGTTTCAGCTCGTCGAGCCCATCGCCCGGCCAGTGGGCGAAGGCGAGCCCGATCTGCGCCTGGAGTGAGCGGTAGCGTTCGAAGATCGCCTCCGCCGGCGCGCGCCGGCCCTTGTTCAGCAGCGCCGCGCCGCGGGTCAGATCACGTGCCTCCCGGTCCTTCCGCACCCCGAACTCGAACCAGAGCGGCGGAATCCCCGGGCGCGGCTTCGTAACCGCCCCGGGCGCAGTCGTGCTCTCGCCGCGCGTCTGGAGCAGCGTGATCCCGACGGTTCCCGCGACGGCGACGGCCGCGGCGACCGCGACGATCGCGAAAACACGGGCCCGCGGGCTCATCGCGAGTCAGCCTAGCCCGGCGAAAGACCGCTATATTTACGAAAGTATGGCTAGCTATCGCGAACTGCTCCAGCAGGTGAAGAGCGAGATCGAGGAGGTGGACGCCCGTGGCGCCCAAGCACTCCTCGAGTCCTCGGTGCTCGTGGACGTGCGCGAGGAGGACGAGTGGAGCGAGGGGCACATCCCCGGCGCCGTGCACGTCCCCCGCGGCTTCCTCGAGTCGCGCATCGAGCGGGTCGCCCCGGACCTGGCCCAGCCCGTCGTTCTTTACTGCGCCGTCGGCTCACGCTCCGCATTTGCGGCGAAGACCCTCGAGGAGCTCGGCTACGAGAATGTCGTCTCGCTCGCCGGCGGTTACACCGACTGGAAGCGCAACGGCTTCCCGACGCAGCTGCCCGTGGGCCTCGACCCGGAGCAGCGCTCGCGCTACAGCCGGCACATCCTCATTCCCGAAGTCGGCGTCGAGGGCCAGCTGAAGCTACTCGCCTCGCGGGTACTCCTGATCGGCGCCGGCGGCCTCGGAAGTCCTGCCAGCCTCTATCTGGCTGCTGCCGGTGTCGGCCGCCTCGGGATCGTCGACGACGACCGTGTCGACGCTTCGAACCTCCAGCGCCAGATCGCGCACTCGACCGAGAGGCTCGGCGACTGGAAGGCGGACTCCGCCAAGCAAACGATCGAGGCGCTGAACCCGGACGTCGAGGTGGTGACGTACAAGGAGCGCATCACGTCCGAGAACGTCGACCGCATCCTCGCCGACGGCTGGGACGTGATCGTGGACGGAGCCGACAACTTCCCGACGCGGTACCTGATCAACGACGCATCGGTGTTCCACGACATCCCCGTCGTGCACGGCTCGATCTTTCGCTTCGAGGGCCAGGTGACGGTGTTCAAGCCACGCCCGGCTGGAAGCGCCGTCGGCAGAGCCGACGGCGCCCGGCCAGAAGATTGGGGCCCGTGCTATCGCTGCCTCTTCCCGACCCCGCCGCCGCCCGAGCTCGCGCCTAGCTGTGCCGAGGGCGGCGTGCTCGGCGTCCTCCCCGGGATCATCGGCTCCCTCCAGGCAAACGAAGCGCTCAAGCTCTCGCTCGGCATCGGCGACACGCTCGCCGGCCGCCTGCTGCTCTTCGACGCGCTCGCAGCGGAGTTCAGCGAAGTGACGCTCCGCCGCGATCCGAACTGTCCCGTCTGCGGCGAGCACCCGACGATCACCGAGTACATCGACTACGTCGAGTTCTGCCAAGGGAGGCCGGCACACGCATGACCACGATCCGCATTCCACCCACGCTCCGCGGCGAGGTCGGCGGCGTGCGCCAGGTTCCCGCCGTCGGCGACACCGTGCGCGAGCTGCTCGACGACCTGATGAACCGCTTTCCCGGGCTGCGCACGCAGCTCGTCGAGGACGACGAGATCGCCCCGTTCGTGAACGTCTACGTCGAGGGCGAGGACGTGCGCACGCTCGACGGCCTCGACACCCCTGTGGCGACCGGTTCGACGGTGATCCTCCTCCCCGCCATGGCCGGCGGTGTCTAGAACCGTCGTCGCAGACAGCCTTCTTTCCCTCGTCGGCAACACACCACTCGTCGAGCTGAAGCGCCTGACGCCGAAGGCGTCGGTCCGCATCTACGCGAAGCTCGAGGGCCAGAACCCGACCGGCTCGATCAAGGATCGCGTCGCGAAGGCGATGATCGAGGACGCGGAGGCATCCGGCGAGCTTCAGCCGGGCCGCGAGCTCCTCGAGCCGACGAGCGGCAACACCGGCATCTCGCTCGCACTGATCGCAAAGCTCAGGGGGTACCCGCTGACGTGCGTGATGCCGGCGAACGCGACGGGGGAACGGCGCCGGCTGCTGCGTCTCTACGGCGCGACGATCGTCGAGTCCCCCGCCGACCAGGGCTCGAACGGCGCGGTGAAGCTCGCGCTCGAACTCGCGGAGCGGGAGCCGCGCTACTTCATGCCGTTCCAGTACGCGAATCCGGCGAACCCCCGCGCTCACTTCGAGGGCACGGGCGCCGAGATCGCCGAGGCGCTCGACCGGGTCGACGTGCTCGTGGCCGGCCTCGGCACCGGCGGCACGCTCATGGGCACCGGCGACCGGCTGCGCGAGAGCTTCCCCGACGTCGTCGTCGCGGCGGCAGAGCCGCTGCCCGGCGATCCGGTCATGGGGCTGCGCTCGCTCGACGACGGCTACGTGCCGCCGATCCTCGACATCTCGAAGCTCGACCGGAAGGTGCTCGTCTCGAACTCGGAGTCGATCGCCGCCGTGCACGCGCTGCTGGACAAGGAGGGCATTTTCGCCGGCGTCTCCGCCGGTGCAGTCGTGCACGTTGCGCGCAAGCTCGCGGCCGACCTCGAGGAGGGCGTCGTCGTCTGCGTGCTCGCCGACGCAGGCTGGAAGTACCTCAGTGCCGACTTCTGGGAGACCGACGACGTCGAGAAGTCGATGGAGCGAACGTTGTGGTGGTAGTTCCCGCGCAGGTGCGCGAGCAGCTCGTCGCGCACTCGCGGGAGGAGGATCCGAACGAAGCGTGCGGCCTCGTCGTGCTTCGCGGCGGCGTCGCCGAGCGCTACGAGCGGGGACGCAACGCTGCTGCCTCGCCGTACCGCTTCGAGCTCGAAGTCGACCCGGACCTCTGGTTCCTCGAGGACGACGGGTACGAGCTCGCCGTCTTCCACTCGCACCTCTCCGCGCCCCCGCGCCCGTCGCGCACCGACGTCGAGAACATCGGCCTCTGGGAGGGCAAGCCGTACCTGATCTACTCGCTCCGCGAGGACGACCTGGCCGCCTGGACGATCCAGGACGGCCAGATCTCCCCGCTTGCCGTCAGCTCGTAACGCGGAATGTCCCCTTCATGCCTCGAAGGGCATGCGGGTCGCACTGGTAGGTGACCTTGCCGGGCTTGAACGTGATCGTCCACGTCTTGTCGCCCATGAAGGCGACGGTCGTCGACTTGTTCAGCCCTTTGCCGATCAGGTGGAAGTTGTGGGACGAGGACTTGTCCTCGACCTTGATCTTGTAGGTGCCGGCCTTGATCGTCTTCAGGTCCTTGCCGTTCCGCATGACCTCGATCGTGTAGCCGGGGCCGACCTCGCCCACGAGGCCGGTGCTCGTGCTCGTGCTGGTGCCGGCGTAGCCGGCCGCCGCGACGGCGAGTGAGATCCCGACCGCCAACGGAAGCAGAAGGCGTCGCAGCATGGTTCCCTTTCAGTTGAGGACTCTTTCCTCGGGGATACGTGCCGCGGCGCCCTCCGGATTTCCCTACGTGACCTTGAACGAGCCCTTCATGAAGCTCGCGTGCGGGTCGCAGACGTACGTGTAGGTGCCCTTCTTCAGCGTGACGGTCCACGTGAACGTGCCCTTGCCCGCAACCGAGGTGGTCTTGTTCAGGCCCGGGCCCTTCAGATGGAAGTTGTGGTCGGCGGCCATGTCCTTGACGGCGATTGTGTACTTGCCCGCCTTCAGGCTCGTGACCTTCTTGGTGCCGCTCTTCAGCGAGATGTTCACCGGATCGGAGACCGAGGCGACGAGCTTCGGCGTCGCAGCGCCCGCGTTCGCGGCGAACGCGGCGGCTGTGGCAACCGTCGCAAGCATGGTGATGCGCTTCATGAGACTCCCTCGACAGACGTAGGTAGACGCTCCGGGCAAACGTAGCTACTCGAGCTCGTCGTCGGGCGCAAGGAGATCGTCCCCGACGCGACGGGGTTGCGGGCGCTCGACGAACTCCACTGCCAGCTTCTCGATGCGGTTCCCCTCCACCTCGAGCACGTCGAAGCGAAGGCCGTCGTACGACACGTCGTCGCCCGGCTCGGGCGCCCGCCCGAGCTGGCCGAACACGAAGCCCCCGAGGGTGTGGAAGTCGTCGTCGGGCAGGTCGGTGCCGAACCGCGAGTTGAACTCGTCGATCGGGAACATGCCGTCGATGCGGTAGGTGTCCTCGTCGACCTGCTCGATCTGCTCCTCTGCGATGTCGAACTCGTCCTCGATCTCGCCGACGATCTCCTCGAGCAGGTCCTCGAGCGTGCAGATGCCGGCCATGCCGCCGTACTCGTCGACGACGATCGCGAAATGCGTGTTCGTTTGCCGGAACTCGCGCAGCAGCGCCTGCAGGTCCTTCGTCTCGGGGACGATGTACGGAGGCCGCACGATCTCCTCGATCCGCACTTCTGCGATGCCGCGGTCGTAGACGGCCGTGAAGAGATCGCGCACGTGGAGGACGCCCATCACGTCATCGATGGACTCCCGGTAGACGGGATAGCGCGTGTACGGCGACTCGAGCACCGACTTGAGCGCCTCCTCGATCGGGAGCGTGACAGAGACCGCCACGACCTCCGGTCGCGGCACCATCACGTCTGCGACCTCCTTGTCGCCGAACACGAAGACCTTGTCGATCATCTGCTGCTCGTCGTGCTCGATTTCGCCCTCCTGGCTCGAGCGGGAGAGGAGCATTCGCAGCTCCGCCTCGGACAACGGCTCGCGCTCGGCGCCCGGCGACTCGAGCCCGAGCACGCGGAGGACGATGTCCGTGGCCTTCCGAAGCACCCATACGAGCGGCGCGAAGACCGTGAAGAACGCGCGCACGGGCGCGGAGACCCACAGCGCCGTGCCCTCGGCGTGCCCGAGCGCGACGCCCTTCGGCACGAGCTCGCCGATCACGACGTGGAAAAAGGTCAGGATGAGGTAGGCGAGCAGGACTGCGAGCGCCGTTGCGATCCAGGTGTCGAACGCCTTCGAGAGAGCGTGCTCGCCGAGCGCACCGATACCCAGCGAGGTGAGGGTGACGCCGAGCTGCATGGCCGCGATGAACTGCGGCGGGTCACTCGTGATCTTGAGCACCGCGCGGGCGCGTTTGTTCCCCTGGTGGAGAAGCTCGATGATCCGCGTCCGGCGAGCGGTGACGAGCGCGTACTCGGCGGCCACGAAGAAGCCGTTGAGCAGGATCAGCAGCCCGACGGCGACTAACTCGAGAGTGAGGGTCATGCCCGAGCCCCCGGTCTTCGACGACTGGGGGCGTAGGTACTAGAGGGGAGCTCGTCCACCGGAGAAGCGCGCAGTATAGGCGACGGTCCCGACGTCCTCGCGCCGGTCGGCGCGCCCGAGGACGACGAGCCGCTCGAGGTGGGAGAGCGTCTCTGCGACGGCGAAGCGGCGCTGGATGGGCGGCAGGGAGCTCCCGAACAGGTCGTGTGAGACCTCATAGCCCGAACGCGGCTCGGGGCCGAGTGCGGCCTCAGTGCGGTCCAGGCGCTCGGCGTGGTGCGCCGCGATCTCGCCGCAGCGGGCAGCCGGTTCCGCAATGGTCGCCCCGTGGCCGCCGTACGAGACGCGCGGGGCGAGCTTTGCGAGGGCCCCCAGAGTCTCGAGATAGTCCCCGAGCGGGTCGGGGCGGCTCTCCGGGTAAAGGCCGATCGCCGGCGTGATCGGCGCGAGCAGCGTGTCGCCCGCGATGAGCACACCGTCGCGCGCGAGCGAGAGATGGCCGTCGGCGTGTCCCGGCGTCGCGTGCACGCGCCAGCCGTCGATCTCGTCTCCCGGCTCGACGAGCGTCGGGTTCCACACGAAGCGGACGAAGTCCGCGAACACATGGCCCGACTCGATCAGCTCCTCGGAGACCTGCGGCGGGACGCCGTTGCGAAGGAACCATTCCGCGATCCGTTCTGGCCAGTCATTCGTGCCCCACACGCGCTCGCACTGCGCGTAGTCGAGACCCCCCTGGAAGACCGGCGCCCCGGTCGCGGCGGCAGCAGCCTCGGCGCCGCCGACGTGGTCCGGGTGCATGTGCGTGATGAAGATCCGCACGACCGGACCGTCGACCTGCTCGAGGATCTCCCCCCACGGCGTCTCGGTCAGACCGAGGCCGGTGTCGACCAGCGTCCACCCGTCCTCCCCGCGCAGGAACCAGCAGTGGACATGGCGGGGGCCGCTGGGCAATGGAAGCGTCAACCGGAGGATCCCCGGTTCGAGCTCGACGGGCGTCGCGAACGTGTGTTCGATAGCATGGGCCATGGGGATGTCCGCCGAGTATCGCGAAGAGCCCTGCCGCTCCGCGCTGAACCGGGTGCAGGGCATGGGGTTCAAATGGTCGCTCAACCCGTACATGGGCTGCGTCCACCGGTGCACGTTCTGCTACGTGCGCGCATTCGAGAAACGGGCGGATCGGCCCTCGGACGAGCGCTACGGGACGAGCATCCGAGTGAAGACGAACGTCGCCGAAGTCCTACGACGCGAACTGAGGCGACGGTCGTGGGAGCGGGAAATCGTTGCGATCGGCGCGGCCACCGATCCGTACCAGCCTGCCGAGGGCCGGTACAAGCTGACGCGCGGCTGCCTCGAGGTCCTCGGCGACTTCGCGAACCCGATCCGGATCATCACCCGCGGCCCGATGATCGTGCGCGACATCGACGTGCTCGCCCGCGCGGCGGAGCGTGCGAGCGTCGCCGTGACGTTCTCGGTGCCGACGCTCGACCACGAGATCTGGCAGCGCACCGAGCCCGGCACCGCGCCGCCCCACCAGCGGCTGCGCGCGCTGAAGCAGCTCGTCGACGCCGGCATTCAGACGAACGTCGGCATGGCGCCGATCCTCCCCGGGCTGAGCGACAAGCCCGAGCTGATGGCCGACGTCGTGCGGGCGGCGCGCGAAGCCGGCGCGACCGGCGTCTGGGCGAACCTGCTCCACCTCAAGCCCGGGACGAAGGAGCACTTCCTCGCCTCGCTGGAGCGCGACTGGCCGGAGCTCCTGCCGGGGTACGCGCGGCTCTACGGGCGGCGCGCGTATCTGTCGAAGGAGGACAGCGAGCCCGTCCGCGCCCGGGTACGAGAGCTGACTCGAGTACACGGCATCCGGGATCGGCGGCGCGTGAAGCTCGAGCCGCCGGAGGATCCGGAGCAGCTACAGCTCGCCGTTTAGCGCCCGCGAGATTAGCTCGCCGTCTCGGGCGCGTTATACGATCACCCGACCGGGTTTGAGCACCAACGAGATCACCTGTCTGATCGTCGACGATCACGAGGTCGTGCGCGAAGGCCTGCGCCTGTCCCTCTCACGGGCTCCGCACATTCGCGTGATCGGCGAGGCGAGCGACGGCGAGAGCGCCGTTGCGCTGGCCGAGCGCCGGCGGCCGAACGTCGTGATCATGGACGTCCGCATGCCCGGCATGGACGGCCTCGAGGCGACGAAGCTCCTCACGGAGAAGGTGCCCGACACGGCCGTCCTCATTTTCACCGCGTACAGCGAGCGCAGCCTTCTGAGCCGGGGCCTCGACTCCGGCGCCAAGGGCTACATCCTCAAGGAGGCGCCGCACGCAACACTCCTGCGCGCCATCGAGAAGGTCGCGGGCGGCGACGGCTACGTCGACCCCGCGCTGATGCCGGCGTTCCTCACCGGCAAGGACAAGGACGACATGCTCACCGGGCGCGAGCGGGAGATCCTGCAGCTGCTCGCCGACGGGATGTCGAACGCCGATGTCGCGGCGAAGCTCTTCATCAGCCAGGAGACGGTGAAGAGCCACGTGCGCCACATCCTCGCGAAGCTCGAAGCTGACACGCGCACGCATGCGGTTGCGATCGCATTGCGCGAAGCGATCATCGATTGAGCGACGAGCCGAGCCGCGGCGAGCTGACCGAGCAAGTCCTCGCCGCCGAGCAGGACGAGCGGCGCCGGATCGCACTCTTCCTCCACGACGGCCCGGTGCAGTCGCTCTCCGGCGTCGCACTGATGCTCGACGCCGTCAACGACTTCCTGGAGCGCGGAGCAAACGAGCAGGCGCGCGAGGTGCTGGAGAAGGCAATCGCCCGCACGCGCGTCACGATCGGCGAGCTCCGCGATCTGTCGTTCAAGCTCGAGCCGGTCGTGCTGCGCGACCACGGCTTCGCGATGGCGGTCAACGCGCTCGCTCAGGATTACGGCATCGAGCACGAGGTGCGGGTAGAGGCGGACGTGACGGCCGCCGAGGTGCTCAGCGAGCGCGCGCAGGCAGCGCTCTACCAGATCGTGCGCGAGGCGCTCGAGGGCGCAATTCACCGCGGTCCGCCACAGACGTTCTCGGTGCGCATCGTGCCGGCCGAGGACAGAAGCCTCGAGGTGACGATCCAGGACGACGCGCCGGGCGAGCGGCGAAGACGCTCGATCGAAGTGCTCGAGGAGCGCGCGCGGACGCTCGGCGCCGCCCTGTCGGTGGAACAGAAAGCCGGGCAGGGCTCGACGATGCGCCTCGTCCTCCCGATCTACGCCGTCTCCGAGTAACGTTCGCACGCAATGAGCGAAGGTCACCTGCTCTTCGTCTGGAAGCCGTCCGGCTACGAGCTGCGTGAGCAGGACGGCGACGCGCCAACCGTCGGCGCGGTGGTGGAGCAGGACGGCGTGCCGCTCCGCGTCGCGAAGATCGCGCAGTCGCCGCTGCCGGGTGACAAGCGGCTGTGCGCGTACCTCGCGAAGGAGTAGCGCTACCGCGCCAGATGCTCGGCGGCAGCCAGTCCCAGGACCAGAGCCTGCGCCAGACCGCTTGCGTACCCGCCGTTCGCGACACCGCCTGCATCGACGCCCGCGGCATAGACGCCGTCGAGCACGCGCGCGTTCGTGTCCACGCGGACGCCGCCGATCGTGTGCGTCACCGCGGCCGCGACATGGACGGCGACGCGTGAGCCCAGAGGCGTCTCGAACGGAAGCTCGGACGGCTCGATGACCGTACCGCCTGCCGCGCGTGCGCCGTCGACTCGCTCGCGCGCATGCTCGAGCTCTTCGTCGTCGAGGACGTACCACGCGCTCGGCCCAATCCGCTGCGCGAGGTCGTTCTCGTGCCACGCAACGGACGGCGGCGTGATGTCGAGCCCTTCGTCGGTGTAGACGCGGGCCCAGCGGCCGTACAACTGCGAGAGCGGGACGAAGTCCTCCTCTCGGATGCGCGCCGGCGGCGCCGGCATCGCGCGCCCGTAGAACTCGCCGAGCCCCGACGTGACCGGCGCGCCGCGGTCCCGCGCGTAGTCGAGCCCGGCACCGTCGCTCCATGGATTGGCGCGGAGCAACAGGCCGCGCTCCTCGGCAAGCCGCCGCGGGAACCCGCCGGTCGCGAGCACGAGCGGCGGCTCGGCGTCCGCGGGCAGCGGTGTCTCGAGCCGCACGTCCTTCGCGAGCAACCTCGTGAGTGCCCCGGGATCGAATCGCTTCCCGGTCGTACGGGAGTTCTCGGTGTCGTCCCACACCGGCTCTGCGCCGAGCGTCACGAGCCAGTCGAGCGCGTCGTCGAGCCGCTCCCAGATCAACCGCTGCAGCGCCTCGTCCCCATCCGGGCACTCCGCGCGGAAATCCTCCCACTCGAGATGGCGCCACACGACGCAGCTCGACAGGAGCATCGAGCCGCCGGGCCGCGTGCCCTTCTCGATGACCGTTGGCGCGAGGCCGAGCTCACGCGCCCGCGCGGCGCACACGAGCCCGGCCATGCCGGCGCCCGCGATCAGCACTAGGTCAAGGAGAACGTCGGCTTGTGCTCGACGTACTCGACACGCACGTGCTCCGGGCCCCAGAGAAAGACGGCGTAGGTGTTCGGGGCATCGACGACGTTGTCGATCTCGACCCCGAGGTCGTTCGCCGCAGCGATGTGCTCGTCCGCGGACTCGACGAGCACTGCGAGGTGATTGAGGAGCGGTTTCTCGGGCACGCCCGGGTCGCCCGGATGGAACTCGACGTACGCTCCCCCGACCTCGACGCGCGGCGCTCCAGACGGCCCCGATGCAGCGGGCTCGAAGCCGAGCGATCCGTACTCCGCGGCGGTCTGCTCGGGGTTGCTAGAGCGCAGCGCGACGTGATCGAGGTCGTAGTCGACGTCCGTCTCCGCCTGGACGAGGCCGATCCGCACGCCCTCGGTGCCGACGTCGAAGTACGCCTCGCCTGTGCGCGGCCTCTCGAGCTCGAGGCCCGCCGGCAGGTCGGCGAGCGCTGCGTCGAGATCCGAGACGCGTAGCGCGACGTGCTCGAGCGCACCGCGCTCGCGCGGGCCCTCGGCCGTAAATAGCGTCAGCTTGCCGCGGCGCGCGTTCGAGCCGACGAGCGTGAAGGTCTCCGTACGGTCGATCACGTGCATGCCGAGATGCGCCGTGGCGAAGTCGGCGATCGAGTCGCGATCGGCGACCCAGTATGCGACGTGATCGAGCTTGGTCGGGTTCATCCCTCGACGTTACCCACGCGCCTATGGGCTATGTCGGCTACTTCCGGCGGTCGACCGCGCGTTGGAGCTGGGATTTCGTCATCCGCGAGCGGCCCTCGATGCCCATTCGCTTGGCCTCGTTGTAGAGCTGCTCCTTCGTGCGGCCCTTCGGCCGCTTCGTTCCCGAGCGCAGCCCGCCGCGCCGGCCGGACGAGATGTCCTCCCGCGAGAGCCGCGAGGACGACTGTGCCTCGCCGCGCCGCGCGCGCTCCTTGTTCACGGTCCGCGCCGCGATCTCCTTGGCCTTGCGCTTCGGCGTCCCGAGCTCCTCGAGGCTCTCCTCGATGTGCTCGTACTGCCGTTCCCGTTTTGGCGACCACGCCTGCTGTGGCATTTCCGACACACCTCCCTTTTCGGGAGGAACGACGCAGGCCCCCGGACGGTTACGTGTCGAGCGGCGGATTCTGCACGTCGTGCTCGGTCGCGTATGCGTCCGTGAGCTCGTTCACGACGTCCATGCCGTCGCTGTACGCGTAGTTGATCTTCACGAACGGCTGCCACTTGTCGGGCAGTGCGTCCTCGGGGAAGATCGCCTCGACCGGGCACTCGGGCTCGCACGCACCGCAGTTCCTTGTGTACACGCCGCCGGCGAGGGTGAACTCGTGCTTCCCGGGAACGACGGCGCAGAACGTATCGACCGCATCCTGCTCGCGCGGCTCCACCCGCATCACCCGCCAGAACACCTCTCGCGTTGCGAGGTACAGCCAGCGGATCGGCCGGCTCCGGACCCCGAAGTTCGTCTGGAGATTCGACTCCACGCCCGAGCCGACCACGACGTAGCCGGCGAGCGGCGCGGCAGCCTCGAGCCACGCAAGGGCTTCACGATCGGTGGAGCGCAGGCGCCAGGAACCCGCCTTCACCCGATCGCCGTCTGCGGCGAGCCAGCCGTCGGTGAAGCCGGTCATGTACTCGGCGTCGGCTGTCTCGGGCAAAGCGCGCTTCAAATTGACCGGCGCGCGGACGACGCCGGTTCCGGCGTATCCCGGATGGACGTCGAGGCAGGGCGAGAAGTTGACCTGGTCGAAGAAGTCCTTGAAGGCCGCCACCTTGTCGCCGTAGAGCTGGACGTAGTGGAGATGCTCGCCCGAGCGGATCTCCTGCTTGTTCCAGGCGCCGTCGCCGAAGACGAGCCCATGCAGGACGCCGAGGCGGTAGCTCTCGGAGTCGCGGCGAGGAGCCGTTCGCATCGAGGGCACGAATTGACCGGGAGCGATGCCGTCGGTCCGCTCGCCGTCGGCGAGGAGCCAGCCATGGGTCGCGGTCGCTTCGATCGTACGCCGGTACCTCGAACCGTTGCGGGTCGTCAGCCGCATTCCGCCGTAGCGCGTCCGCTCCTCGAACGCGGGCGCAAGCTCGATCTCGACAAGCGGCTTGCGGCCGAACCGCCTCACGTAGGCGGGCCTGAAGCCGCTGTCGGTCAGCACACGCACCGACTGGTTCTCGAGCTCGCCGAACGTCCGCAGGCCGTACGGAGTCACGAACTGCTCGCCGGCGGCGAAGCAGTCGATGCACTCCTCCGGGTCGATGACGAGGATCCGGTCCGCCTCGTGGATGCAGTCCACCGGGCAGACGTCCACGCAGGACTTGTCTTTGATGTCGATACAGGGCTCGGCGATGATGTACGTCACGCAGCAACCCTACCGAAGCCCTCAGCCCGAAGGCGTCAGCTCGTCGACGAGCTCCCGCGCGCGCTCGACGAGCGCGGACTTCACCACCACCTGGTCGAACCCGGCGGCGTGGGCGGCTCTCAGACCGGCCGTGTCCGTGTGGTTCGTGTAGCCGAGAATGGGGACGTCCGGGAACGTGTCCGCGACCTCTTCGGCCTCGACGCGGGCGATGTCCACGATTACGAGATCCGGCGGATCGGTGTGGTCGACCGTGATGAAGTGATGCTCAGGCAGGAGCGCCTCGAGCTTCCCCCGGAAGAACAGGTCGACCCCACAGAGCAGGATCGTCGACACTGCCGGAAGGTTAGAGCGCATGGCTGACCCGTACAAGGCAGGACTTGATCACATTCGCGCCGGCCGCTACTTCGAGGCCCACGAGGAGCTCGAGCTCGTGTGGCGCCGGGCCCCTCCGGCAGAGCGCGACTTCTACCAGGGGCTCGTTCATGTCGCGGTCGCCTGGTACCAGGCAGGCCGGGGGCGCCCGGTGGCCACCGCGAGGCAGCTCGAGAAGGGGATGCGGCGCCTGGAGGCCTTCGAGCCGGCTCACCGCGGCGTCGACATCGGCGCCCTGCGCCGGCAGCTGCGCGCCGCCCACGGGACGGTCCTCGGCGGCTCGCTCGACCTGCCGCCGCCTCAGCTTTAGAAGGTGCGGCAGGCCGCTACGGCGAGGTGAGCCCGATCGCCTCGAGCGCGCGGTTGAGCGCGACATGGAGCCACCAGTCCCGGTGAAAGAAGAGGAGGAGCCCGAGCGCGACGAGCATCAGCCCGCTCACGACCTGGATGATCGAGTAGCGGTCGCGCAGCCAGCGGAACGCCGACATCGTGCGCACGAACGCGACGCCGGCGAGTAGAAACGCGGCGCCGAGGCCGAGGGCGTACGCGGCGAGGAGCGCCGCGCCCTTGAGCACCGTGCCCGTGTCGCTCGCAAGGACGAGCACAGCCGCGAGCACCGTGCCGATGCAGGGCGCGGCACAGACCGCGAACGCGCCGCCGAGGAGCGCGCCCGACCCGCGCCGGCGGGCGCCGGCGAGGAGACCCGGGACGAGCACGCGCTCGGGCACCGGAAGCAGGCCGACGAAGCCGAGACCGAGCACGACGAGCACGAAGCCGGCCACCTCCGCCTGCGCGCTTGCGGAGACGGCGCCGCCGATCGCCGCCGCGCCGGCGCCGAGGACGACGAAGACGATCGTGAAACCGAGAATGAACGGGATGCTCGCCTGCACGACCTGCCGCACGCTGCCTCGCTCGCCGAGCCGGCCCGTGTCCACGCTCGAGAGCGCCGACAGGTAGCCGGGGACGAGCGGCAGCACGCACGGTGTGATCACCGACGCGAATCCCGCGAGAAACGCGATCGGCAAGCGCGTGTCCATCAGTCCAATCGTGCCAGTAGCTCGTCGAGCCGCTGCTCTGTCTCTTCGTCGAGGTCAGTCGGCGGCGGCTCGTCGTCGGGCCCGCGCGCGCGACTCCAGCGCCACACGCCGAGCGCGAGCAGAAGCGCGCCGAGCACGATCCCGCCGATCGGGAGCCACCACGCGAGCAGGTCGAAGCCCTTGCGGGGCGGCGCGGCCAGGATGCCCGCGCCGAAGTTGCTGACGAGATCGGCCTTGATCTCCGACTCCGTCTTGCACTGGTCGATCAGCACCTGAATGCGGTGCTCGATCCGCTGCGCCGCCGCGGCGTCCGACTGGTCGAGCGTGGTGTGGCAGGTCGGGCACATGATCTCGCCCTCCATCGCGGCGAGCGAGGTGTGCGGCTTCGCACACGCGGCGGCCGCGGGCCCTGCAAGCGCGAGCGCCGCCGTGCAGAGAGCGGCGAGCCGCACGATCACGAGCCGAGCGCCGCCTCGACTCCGCTCCGGAACCTGTCCTTCTGGTTGACCACCGTGCCGACGATGTGCTCGCCGACGAGCCGGCCGCGGCGGTCGATGAAGTACGTCTCGGGAACGCCGACTACGCCGTAGCGGTCGGTGATCGAGCCGGAGCCGTCGAGCACCGTCGGATACGTGACGCCGTGGTGGTCGAGGAACCGGCGGGCGTCGCTCTTGACGTCGTGCCAGTCGATGCCGACGAAGACGACGCCTTGCGAGCGGTACCGCTGCCAGGCGTCCTCGAGCATCTTCGCCTCGCCCTTGCACGGAACGCACCACGACGCCCAGAAGTTTAAGACGACCGGCTTCCCGCGCAGCGACGCGAGCGCGAGCGTGCCGTTCGTGTCGAGCCGGCGAAGCGAGAACGCCGGTGCCGGCCCGCCCATCTTCGGCGGCTTCGACTGGTGGGTCAGCCGCCAGACGAGCAGTCCGAGCAGACCCGCCACCGCCGCCAGCGCGACGACCTGGCCGGTCAGCTTGAGGGTGCGCATCAGGAGGAGACTATGAACACGGTCGTGCCCACGTCCACATGCTCGAACAGCCACTCCGCCTGGGGAATGTGCATGCGGATGCAGCCGTGCGAGAGCGAGTAGCCGATCGAGCCGTCCTGCGGGGTGCCGTGAATGCCGACACCGGGTGCGCTGAGGCCCATCCAGCGGGTGCCGAGCGGGTTGCCCGGGCCCGGCGGCACGGGCTTCTCACCGGCCGCCCAGGGCGAGTTCGGCGGATACCACCACGGGTCCCTCCACTTGACGATGATCTGGAACTTTCCGAGCGGCGTCGGGTAGACGGCCTGGCCGGTCGCAACGCCGAACGTGCGCCACACCTTCATGCCGTTGTAGAGGGTCAGCAGGTTCGAGCCGCGCTTGATCACGATGACGGGGCCGATCGACTTCGGCGTCGTCTCGGGCTCCGTGAGCTTCGCGCTCAACATGACGGTCGACCGTGTGCCGTGCACGAGGGCGTCCGTGAGATCTGCGACCGCGCCGCGCTGGTCGAGCTTCCGGCCGATCACCGGCTGCGTGACGAACGGCTTGAAGTTGCGCAGCAGCAGCCTCGACGACACCGGCGTGCGGTCGAATCGTTCAGCGAGTCTCGCGACGAACGCGCGCACCAGCTGCTTGTCGACGGTCCCGCGCAGCGTGAGGCTCGTCCCCGGTACCACCGTGAGCGCCCTCGCAACCGCTGTGTCGACCGGAACGGAGACGCCGAGCAGGCTCGGCGAGACGTCGATCGTCGTCTTCAGGAAGCGAAGGCGCACCGGCCGCGCGAACGCCTGCGTCACCGCGACCGCCGCCGCGTCCTGCGACAGGCCGCCGATCGGGACGCCGGCGAGCGTTACAGCGTCCGGGACGACGGTCGGCGCCGGCGCCGTCGTGGTCGGCGTCGTCTCGGTCGGCGGCGGGGGATCGTCGGCGAGCACGGTCGACGCGGAAATACCGGCCGCGAGCAGGGCAAGGAGAAGGAGTGCGAAGCGCTTCACGATGTGGTCATACCCCGGGGGAAGATGCGTGGATCGTCGGTGATGATACCGTCGATACTGCTCTCGGCCAGGGCGTTTGCGAGCGCAGCGTCGTTGACCGTCCAGACGTACACCGCCGCGCCGGCGCGGTGGCACGCCTCGACCGCGGTGGGAGTCACGACAGCCCAGTTGAGCGTCGCGGCGCTCGCGCCGGCGGCGCGTAGCCAGGTGGGCAGGCGGCGCGGCAAGAGCGCGCGCAGGACCGCAAGGCCCGGCCGGACGGCGGGGCGCAGGATCCGGCGGCCGGAGATGCCGTGGCGGTCCTCGGGGTACGTGAACGCGCGCGGCAGGCCGGGCTCGAGCGCTGCGAAGCCGGCGAGGACGGCCATCGAGCACGAGCTGACGAAGCTCCGCCCGAGGAGGTCGTGCCGGCGGAGCGCCTCGACGACGTCCGCCTCGAGACCGCCGTCCTTCACGTCGACCTGGACGGCGAGACCGAGGCCGGCCGCGAGCGCGAGACCCTGGTCGAGCGAGGGCGACCCCGCTGCGACGTCCGGCCCGTGAGCCAGGGCGAGCGAGCCGTCCGGGGCACGCAGCACGTCGAGCTCGACGGCGTCGACCTCATGGGCCGCGGCCGCCTCGATCGCCGCGAGGCTGTTCTCCGGTGCGAGCGCCGCGGCGCCGCGATGGCCCACACGCACGATGCCGTGCGCGCCGCGGCGGAGCTCCATCACGCGCGGTGCTGGATGACGACGACGGCGAGGTCATCGGAGAGCTCGCCCCCCGCGTAGCTGCGCGCATCCTCGGTCACGAGCCGTGCGATCTCCCCCGGAGGCAGCTCGCGGTGCCGTACGAGCAGCTCGTCGAGGCGTTCGGTCCCGTAGAGCTCGCCTCCGCGCCGGGCTTCGACGACGCCGTCGGTGTAGAGAACGAGCGCCGCGCCGGAGGGAAACTCGGCGCGGACTTCCGGGTAGTCCTGGCCCGAGTCGATGCCGAGCACGAGACCCGGCGCCTCGAGCCCGCGGACCGTCCCGTCCGGAAGCACGAGCCGCGGCGGCGGATGACCGGCGTTCGCGCATGCAACCTCGGCGCGCGCGGGATCGACGGCGAGGTACGTCATGGTGATGAACTTGCCGGGCGCGATCTCGTCGACCACGACGTCGTTCGCCGCTGACAGGAAGTCGCCGGGCTCGGGGTGCTCGCGCGCGAGCGAGCGAAAGACGAACTTCGCCATCGCCATGTCGGCGGTCGCCTCGACGCCGTGGCCGGTGACGTCGCCGAGCACGACCGCGAGGCGCCCGTCGGCGAGACGGAGGAAGTCGTAGATGTCGCCGCCGACGTCGACGCGCGCGGAGGACTCGTAGACCTCCCCCACCTCGAGGCCCGGAATCGCCGGATGCTCGCGCGGCAACAGCGAGCGCTGCATCGTGTCCGAGAACTGTTTTTGCTGCTGGTACAGGCGCGCGTTGTCGACCGCGAGCGCGGCCTGGCCCGCGATTGCGAGCGCCGCATCGACCGTCTCACCTGTGATCGGGTTACCGGGGCGGAAACAGAGAATCGTCAGCGAAGCGATCGTCTCCGCAGGGGTCGCGACCGGCACGGCCGCCGCCGTCCAGCCCTTCGCGAGAAACGGTCCGAGCAGGTCGTGGCCGCGCTCGAGGCGGTACGGCACGGCGTCGCGGAACAGCCGCTGCACCGCGGCGGAGCCGAAGGGCTGCGGCCGCTCCAGCAGCACGCGCACCGAGTCGGCGAGAAGAGGATCCCTCACGTGCAGTGCACGGGGAGTGAGCAGCTCGCGCCGTTCGTCCGGCATCCCGATCACGGCGGCGTCGACGTCGAGCACGTCGACGATCGTCTCTGCGAGCGCGTCGAGCGTCTTGTCGAGCGAGAGCTCCTGCGCGAACGAGCGCGAGATCTCGTAGAGCGCGTTGATGCGCCTCGCGGTTTTGCGCTCCGACTCGAACGCCGCCTCGCGCTCCCGGCTCGACTCGGTCACCTGCTCGTGCAGCTGGGCGTTCTTCGCGGCGACGGCGAGCTGGCCCGCAAGCGCGGCGAGTAGCGCCTCGTCGTTCCGCGAGGGAGTGCGGCCGTGCTCGAGGTAGACGGCAAGCAGGCCGATCACCTCGTCGTGTGCGAGCAGGGGAGCCGCAATTGCAGCGTCGATGCCTGACTCGCGCGCGGACTCACGGACGTCGCGCAGGCGGCTGTCCCGCGAGGTGTCGGCGACCTTGACGAGGCGCCCGCGCGAGGCGAACGCGAGCTCGAGCAGCCGCTCCGCGAACCGCGTATGCGGCCCAGTCAGACCGCTTGCGGCGGCGGGAACGAGCCGCTCCTCGTCCGTCCGGAGATACACGGCAACGCGCTCGACGAGGAGGAGCGCCGCAACGCGCTGGACCGCCGTCTCGAGCGTGTGCGCAAGCGATAGCTCGGCGGTCGCCTGGCCCACGACGGCGAGGAGCGCGCGCGTGCGCTCGAGCTCGGCTCCGAGCTCGCGGGCACGCTCGCTCGAACGGAGGACATGGGCCGCGCGGACGCCGAAGGTGGTGAGCCGGACGAGCTGCTCGGCGTCGGGCTCCCCGCCCGCGGGGTAGAGCAGCTGGAGCACTCCGATCGGCGGCCGGCCGAGCGGCAGCGCGGCGGAGACACCGCAGCCACCGGGCAGTTCAGCGCTTGGGACGACACGCAACGGCCGGAGCTCGTCGAAGGCCTCACTCGCGAGCTCTCGCACGGTCCGGACGTCGGCCTCCGGTGCGAGCCCATGCGAGCCCGCGAGCTGGAGCCCGCCGTCGATTCGGTCCCACACGAGCCCGACCGGCGCTCCGACAACGTTTGCGGCGACGCGTGCGACCTCGGAGGGCGTATGCGACTCGCCGAGCGCCGCGGCGAGCGCCTCGCCCGCGAGCTCGAGTATGGGGAGCACAAACGGTTCGGCCGAGCCCGGAGCGCGCCCGAACGCGCGCAGAACGAGTGCGGCCTGGCCGCCCGCGAGCTCGGCGGCGGCACGCTCGAGCGCACTGAACGGCACGCCTGCGCGGTAGAGCTCGAGCGACGCACGGCCGCTGTCGGTCAGAACGGGAACGACGAGAATCGAGCGCGCCCCCGCGCGCGACGCGGCGTGCCGGATCGCAGCGGGCGCGTCCGCGAGATCGGCGACGGTCGCCGCCGGAAGCTCTGCGGCGGGCACGCGAGTTCCTTCGAGCTCGGCGGCGAGTGCGGCCGGGCCGGCGACCGCTACGGCCTCGAGCGTGTCACCGACGAGCACCCGGACGAGCACTGCGTCTGCGGCCGAGACGACACGGGCAGCCTCGGCGACGTCGTCGAGCGCGCCAGAGAGGCTCGGGCGCTGCGCCGCGGACGCGACTGCGCGCGCGAGAGTTGCAAGCGCCCCGAATGGGATGCCTGAGGCCAGCGGATCCGCCTGGGCGACCACCCCGCTCGAAGTATCGCGATTCGGCGCGTCGGCATACACTTTGCGGATGGCGTCGCCCGCGCCCAGCGAGGAAGAGATCCCGGTCGATCCGGCCGCCATCGAGCTCCGGTACCGCTACCACCGCGCCCGTCGCCATGCACGCGTGCGGGCGCGGCAGGAGGGAAGGCTCGCGCGGTACCGGTTCTACATCGTGATGGGCGTTCTGCTCACGCTCGCGATCGTCTTCGTGGTCGTGACGTGGCACGAGATCCAGCGTCTGTTCGGGCTGTAGCGTCGAGAACTACGGCAGCGGCTGCCGGCGGCTGACCGCGGGCCGCGCCGACGGCTCCCACACGGTGCCGCGGCACATCGGACACAGAGGCAAGACGCGCCGGACGACGACGCCGTACCCGCAATCGCTGCACTGGAACTGTCCTACGGCGGGCTCCCCCGCCGAGAGGAACTCGACGTAACCGGCGGCCTCGTACGTGTCGACGCTGGACACCTCTGACACAAGCACCCCTTTCTCCGCGCGCGCGCGTCCTCGCACGCGGCCCCTTGATTTTCCCCATACTGCCCTTCATGCAAACGCCCGAGCCGATGCTCCCCTCGCGGCCTGCTGCCGATCCGTACGAGGGGCGCCCGGCGCCCCGCCAGGCGGTGCCGGGCTACTGGGGCGAGCGGCTCGCCTGGGTGGCCGGGCTCGTTCTCGCGATCTCCGCCTTTACCGACTGGTACGCAGGGAGCCAGGCCGACGGGCTGACGCTCTCGGTCACCGGCTGGCACACGGGCGCCCTCGGCAAGCTCGTCTTCTTCTGCGGGCTCGCCACGCTCATTCTCGAGGCCCTGCGCGAGGCGGGGATCGAGCTACCCGCGACCGTGCCCGAGAGCCTGGTTCTGATCGCGCTCGGCTCGCTCGCGACGATCTTCGTCCTGATCCGCCTGATCTCGATCCCCGACACGTTCTTCGACACCGCCGGGCGCGGCATCGGGATCTTCATCAGCCTCATCGCAGCGATCGCGCTGATCGTCGCCGGACTGCTGCGAGCAGCAGAAGAGCTGTAGCCAGGCCGATCAGCGCACCGCCGACGACGTCGAGCGGCCAGTGCACGCCGACGTAGAGGCGCGACCAGCCGATCGCGAGCGCAAGCAGGTAGAAGGCGGGCGCGGCCCGGGGCACGAATGCCGAGAGGATCGTGGCCCCTGCGAAGCTCGTCGCAGTGTGGCCCGAAGGAAACGAGTTGCCGTGAGGGATCGTGACGAGCGCCCCCGGTTCCGACGGCCGGTTTTCACCGATCGCGGCTTTCGCAAGGCTTGCGAGCCCGTCTGCTGCCGCGACGGCGAGCAGCGTGAGGACGAAGGGCAGGAAGCGCCGCAGGACGAGTGCAACGACGAGACCGAGCGCGAGCCACACGAGTCCGTGCGTGCCGATTCGCGTCAAGAAGACGAAGACGTCGTTGAGCGGACCCCACCGGTGGTGAACGATCCACCGCTCGGCTGACCGGTCCCAGCCGGTCAGACCGGGGCGATCTGCTTCGTCTGGTCGATCAGCTGCTGGAGGTCGAACGGCTTGCCGACGAAGGCCTGCGCGCCGCTCGACGCAGCCTGCTTCCGCGCCCGCTCGTCTACCTGCCCGCTGAACATCACGACCGGTATTGCGCCCGCGCCGTATTGATCCTGAATCCGGCGCAACATCTCCCAACCGTCGACGTGGGGCATCATCACGTCGAGGAGAACGAGGTCGGGCTTCGCCTCCGCGATCGCCGTCAGGCCTTCGTCGGCGCTCCCGGCCTCACGCACCATGTAGCCCTCGAACTCGAGGCTGACGCGCACGAGCTCGCGCACCTTGTCGTCGTCGTCGACGAGCAGGACGAGGGGGCCTGCTTTCGGCCGGCCGCCGGGGCCGGACCGGTCGAGGAACGACTCGAGATCGCCGCGCCGGTATCGGCGGTGGCCACCCGGCGTGTAGAAGGCGGGCACGCGGCCCTGATCCGACCATTTGCGGATCGTGCTCTGGGCGACGCCGAGAAACCGGGCAGCCTGCCCGAGCGTCAGCCACTCGCTTTCGTCTCTAGAAGCCATTCGGGGGAATCTGACCAAATCTTGCATTTTTTACACCACGAATCGTCACGGGATCAGGGTTTTCGTTGTTGTAACGGTCAGCCCCGGTTTCGGGTTGTCGTTGAGCGCCGCTCCGAGGGCGATCCCGGCGGCGAAGATCGCGAACGCGAGCAGGAGGCCGGCGAGCCAGCGCCCTGGGCGCCGCCGACGGCGTGTGGGTCTCCGCTCCGTGCGGCCGATCACACCTGGTAGTCGAGCGCGCCGCGCTGGTAGGCGTAGAAGGAGGCGGCGAGCACGAGCGCGAGATCGCGCGGCCAGCCGGGCGAGGGCGCCCGCTCCTCCACAGCTTCGCGCGCCCAGCGCTCCGCGTCGCGGTAGGCGTCTGCGAGCTCGGCGAGTGTGTACGTCTGGCCGACCCGCTTCCGCAGCTCGTCCGAGACGATCTCGACCTGCTCGAGCAGCCGCTCATACCGTCGGCGGTCGCCGCGCCCGGCCTCGAGGCGGCGATCGCCGTCCTCCCACTCCTGCCGGATGAGGGTCGTGGCGTCGATGGACACGGAGCCGATGCTAGTCGGGGTCCGTGCAGCAGCGGTCCGGCCACAGAGGCGTGACCTCGGCGACGATCCGCTCGCCGAGCTCGTATCCCGGGCGAGCGAGCGCGAACGCCGCGTGCGCGTGCAGGCACTTGAGCGAACCGGTGCGTCCGGCGCCGCCGATGCCGAGCTCGAGGGACGCACCACCGTCCTTGCCGGTCTGCCCCGCGGCAAGCCGGGTGCGGATGCGGCGCTGCTCCTCGTCCCCGGCGGCGCGGCTCGCTGCGAGCTCGTCGTCGGCCGCGACCGCCCGCGTCCAGCGCTCGACGCCGCCGGCTGCCTCGATCCGCGAGATGGCGGCGAGGAGCCAGCGGCACGTCACGTAGTACGTCGTCGGAAACGGCTCGCCCTCGGGGTCGTACGGGCTCTGCTCGGTGATCGCTGGGCGACCGAAGGGGCAGCGAACGGCGACGCGCCGGAATGCGCGCGGCTCACGCCCGATCTGGCGGGCTACCACCGCACGGTCGTCGTCAGCGTCCACGGTGGGCCATCATGCTGGCCCGCTGGCGCTTGCGCCACTGGTCGATGCCCCGAACGATGAAGAGATGCTCGCCGGGACGGACGTAGCCGAGCGCGCGCGCCTCGTGCGAAAGCGTCGCGAGCGACATCGAGGTGCCGAGCCGGTGCTCGAGCCGCGCCTTCTCGTCCTCGAGCTGCTGCACTGCCGCCTGCCGCCTGCTCTGCTCGCCGCGTGCGTCCACGTACGCCTTCAGCGGGCGGTAGTAGAGGAGCGCAACGAGCAGCAACGCCCCGACCGCGAGCCAGCGGCGGAGCACGATCGAACGCGAGGGGCGGCGACCCTTGGTGCTGGTCATCGACGATCTCTTCGCGGGTACCGGACTACCTCCTACCTCGCGTCCCCCCACGAGGTCTCGGCCGGAGGCTAAGGCGCGCGGAGCGCGACTTAGCCGAGGGCGTCTTCGCGGCCGGGGATGGCGAAGCCACCACCGGCCGCGCGGGGTAGGCAAGCCGTCGAAGGAGGCTCTTGGTGGACGGCGTCTGCGCGCGGAGGCGAGACCGCGCTCTCACCGGGAGCGCGAGCGCGGCCGCGTCACGCGAGGCGAAGGAGGGGGCTCACGGGGGAACCATGGGTTCCCCCGTGGGAGCTAAGCGATGTCTACTTTGATGACGTTCGTCGAGCCGGGCATGTTGACCGCCGTGCCGGCGGTGATGACGACGCGGTCGCCCACGTCGAGGAGGCCCGCGTCGCGAGCGGCGTGGATCGAGGTGTTCCAGAGGTCTTCGACGTCCTTGCACTCCTTGATCAGGAGCGGCGTGACTCCCCACTCGAGCGCCATCTGCCGCACCGCCCAGTCGATGTGCGTCAGCGCGATGATCGGCCGCTGCGGACGGAGCCGCGCCACGCTCGACGCCGTCTTGCCGCTGAACGTCGGCACGAGAATCGCCTTCGCACGGAGCGCCTCGGCGATGTCGCACGCCGAGTTCGACATCGCGCTGCCGATGGTCGGGTTCTCAGCCGCCTGTGGAGTCTCGTGGCGGTACCCCATGCTCGGCTCGATCGCGCTCGCGATCCGGTCCATGTACGCGACCGCCTCCACCGGGTACTCCCCGACCGCGGTCTCGCCCGAGAGCATGACCGCGGACGTGCCGTCGAGGATCGCGTTCGCGACGTCGCTCGCCTCGGCGCGAGTCGGCTCGGGGTGATGGATCATCGACTCGAGCATCTGCGTCGCCGTAATCACGGGCTTTCCGCGCTCGAGCGCCTTCTGGATGATCCGCTTCTGGATCAGCGGCACGATCGCAGGGCCGACCTCGACGCCGAGATCGCCGCGGGCGACCATCACTGCGTCGGTCTCGGCGAGCACGTCGTCGAGCACTTCGACTGCCTCCGCCTTCTCGACCTTCGCGATCACGTGCGCATGCGATCCCGCCTGCTCGATCAGCCCGCGAAGGTCTCGGACGTCGGCGGGCGAGCGCACGAATGACAGCGCGACGTAATCGACTCCGAGCTCGAGCGCGAACGCAAGGTCGACCGTGTCCTTCCGCGTCAAGGACGGAATCGGAAGCGGAACGCCCGGCAGGTTGACGCCCTTGTGCGAGCTGACCCGCCCACCGACGATCACCTCACAGCGGGCACGGCCCTCGTTGACCTCGCCCACACGGAGACGGACGAGACCGTCGTCGATCAGCACGTCGTGACCGGGCTTGAGCACGTCGCCGATCACCGACGGCGCGACCGGCAGCTCGCCGTCTGCGCACGTGTCCGACGCGCACACGGTCACGCTCTCGCCCTGCCGCAGCACAACCGGCTCGTGGAGGTCTCCGATTCGCAGCTTCGGGCCCTGCAGGTCGGCGATCAGCGCGATCGGGTGGCCCCCCTCGGCCTCCGCCTCGCGCACGCGGCGCGCACGCTCGGCATGGTCTTCGTGCGTGCCGTGAGACAGGTTCAGCCGTGCGGCGTTCATTCCCGCCGCAACGAGCGCACGCAGCTTCTCGGGCGAGTCCGAGGACGGGCCGAGCGTGGCGACGATCTTCGTCCGGCGCTCGTTGACCACGAAGCCAGAGTACCTCCGGCCTGCTGCACGATGATGAGGGAATGGCCTGGGAGCACTACGCGGCCGTGCCGGGCGGCGACGGCACCTCGCTCGTCGTCGTCGACGGCCGGCTGCCGTCCGCCACGATCGATTCGTATCGCCTGCCGGACGCACTGGCCGCGCTCGCGCCCGCCATCGGCGCGCCGGCGTACCTCCGGCCCGGCGCGCACGTCGAGCGTGAGCCCGACCACTACCTCCGCCTGCACGAGTTCGACGCCGGCGGACGTGGCGAGCTGCTCCCGCTCGACCGCGCCGACCCGGCGAGGCTCGCGCCGCCGGAGCTCCGGCCCTCGCTCGAGCGCTGGCTCGCCGAGCAGCGAGGCGCGCCGGTACCGACGGAACGTCCGCCGTGGGCACGCCCCGGTTGGCACGCGGAGGCGGAGACATGGGTCGGCTGCAAGCTCCGCCCGCACCGGCTCTGGCCGCTCTCGGCCGTCCTCTGCGGCGAGCGCGACGGAGAGCAGGTCTGGCTCAAGGCGGCCTTCCCGCTCTTCCACCACGAGCCCGCGGTGACAGCGGCCCTCGCCCGCGAGCACGGAGGGGCGCTCCCGGAGGTGCTGGGCATCGACGAGGCGCGCGGCTGGCTGCTGATGGGCGAGCTCGAGGGCACGCAGGCAGCGTCGGCCCTCGTCCTCCGCACGGTGCGCGATCTGCACGACGCGTGGACCGGCCGCGACGACGAGCTGCTTGCACTCCGCGCGCCGCGCCGGACACTCGACGTTCTCGAGAGCTCGGTGGCGGAGCTCGTGCGCGACGTCGCGCCGGAGTGCGTGGAGGCAATTCCCACGCTCGAGGCAGCGTGCCGTGACCTTGCCGCACACGGCATTGCGGAGACGATCGTGCACGGCGACCTGCATCCCGGCAACGCCGTCGTCGGCGAGAACGGGCAGGCAGTGATCTTCGACTGGTCCGACACGTGCATCGCACACCCGCTGTTCGACGTGCATCTCTTCCTCTTCTGGATCGAGGACGAGGCGGTGCGCGAAGAGCTCCGTGAGACGTACGGCGCCGGCGCGGAGGCGCTGCGCGCAGCCGCAGCCCCCTCCTCGCTCCACCAGGCGATCAGCTACCGGGCGATCAACGCACGTGTCGAACCCGAGGACCGGTGGTGGTTCGCCCGCGATGCACGACAGTGGCTCGACCGCGCCGTCGAGCTCGTCACGTAGACCGCGGAAACGCGCCGCGACCTGGATAGGTCGCGCGAGCGCCGAGCTCCTCCTCGATCCGGAGCAGCTGGTTGTACTTCGCGACCCGATCGCTGCGGGCCGGCGCGCCAGTCTTGATCTGGCCCGTGCCGAGCGCGACGGCGAGGTCGGCGATGGTCGCGTCCTCGGTCTCGCCGGAGCGGTGTGACATCACCGCGCTGTAGCCGTTCTCGTGCGCGAGCCGCACCGCGGCGATCGTCTCGGTGAGCGTGCCGATCTGGTTCACCTTCACGAGGATCGAGTTGGCCACGCCGCGCTCGATGCCCTGCTGAAGCCGCTGCGGGTTGGTCACGAACAGGTCGTCGCCGACGAGTTGGACGCGATCGCCGAGCTCCCGCGTCATCGCCGCCCACGCCTCCCAGTCGTCTTCGGCACAGCCGTCCTCGATCGAGACGACCGGATACGCGTCGACGATTCCCCGCCAGAACGCGGGCAGGTCTGTAGACGGAAGATCGCGCCCTTCGAAGCGGTACCGGCCTTCGGAGAAAACCTCGCTCGCCGCCGGGTCGAGCGCGATCGCGATCCGCTCCCGGTGGCCGGCCCGCTCGGCGGCCTCGAGGATCGCCTCGATCGCCGCCTCGCTCGACTCGAGATCGGGCGCAAAGCCACCCTCGTCGCCGACGCCGGTCGCGAGCCCGCGGTCCCCGAGCACCTTCTCGAGCGCGTGGTACACCTCGGCGCCGATCCGGAGAGCGTCGGCGAACGAGTCGGCCTCCAGCGGCACGACCATGAACTCCTGGAGGTCGATCGAGTTCGCGGCATGTACGCCGCCGTTGATCACGTTCAGCATCGGCACCGGCAGCGTCGTCGCGCCGTCGCCGCCGAGGTAGCGGAAGAGCGGCTGCTCGGCGTCGGCTGCCGCCGCCTTCGCAACCGCGAGCGAGACGCCGAGGATCGCGTTCGCGCCGAGCCGGCCTTTGTTCGGTGTCCCGTCCAGCTCGATGAGCGCACGGTCGAGCTCCTCCTGCTCGCTCGCCTCGCGCCCGCGCACCGCCTCGCGGAGCTCGCCGTTCGCATTCGCAACCGCCTTTGTGACCCCCTTGCCTCCGTACGCCTCGCCGCCGTCGCGCAGCTCGACCGCCTCGTGCACGCCGGTCGAGGCGCCGGACGGGACCGCGGCGCGGCCGACGGCGCCGGATTCCAGCAGTACGTCGACCTCGACGGTGGGATTGCCCCGGGAGTCGAGGATCTGGCGGGCCCGGACGTCGGCGATTCTGCTCATTGGGTCTCCTTGGCGAGGTCGAAGTAGTGGTCCTGCCGCTCGAGCGGCAGCGCACTCCAATCTTCGCCGCTCGCGCGGGCGAGCTCCTCGGCAACCTCGACCCGGCGCCGGAATCGCTGCGAGGCGCGCCGGAGCTCGAGCTCTGGATCGACGTCGAGCTTCCGGGCGACGTTGACGACTGCGAACAGCACGTCGCCGAGCTCCTCGGCGCGCCGCTCCGGCGAGCCGAGATCCGATTTCAGCTCGCGCAGCTCGTCGTCGAGGTCGGCGACGGCGCCGTCGACGTCGGGGTACTCGAACCCAACCGCCTTCGCACGCTGCTGCAGCTTGCGGGCATGCAGGAGTGCCGGCAGTGCCTCGGGCACGTGGTGGAAGACGCCCTCGCGTCCCTCCTGCTCCCGCTTGATGCGGTCCCAGTTCTCCTTCACGCGTCCGGGTGTGTCGGCGTCGACGTCCCCGAACACGTGCGGGTGCCTGCGAACGAGCTTCTCGTGGATCAGGCGCGCGGCCGTCGCGAGATCGCCCTTGTCCCGCTCCTCGAGCAGGAGGGCGAGGAAGTACACCTGGAAGAGCAGGTCGCCGAGCTCGTCGAGCAGCTTCTCGTCGTCGCCGGCGAGCGCCGCGTCGGCGACCTCATACGCCTCCTCGACCGTGTGCGGCACGATCGAGCGGGCGGTCTGCTCGCGATCCCACGGACAGTCGCGGCGGAGACGCTCCGTCAGGTTCTGGAGCTCGAGCAGGGCCTGCTCGAGGCCCTGCAACTTATGTGGTGGCGGTCGACGGGGTGGTGCCCGTCGTCGCCGTCGACGCGGGTACGTAGCCGACCTGGTAGCTGACCGACTTCGCGAACTCCTTCTTCACGCCGTCGAGCCACTTCGTCATCGCATCCGTCTTCTTCTTCTGGACCAGCGTTTGCCGGATCGTCTCCTTGACGTCTGCGAGCGGCGTCTTCTTTGCCGGCTTGATGGCGGAGAGCGCCTGGATGATGTGCCACCCATAGCTCGTGTGTATCGGCTTCGACAGCTCGTTCGTCTTGAGCTCGAATGCCGCCTTGTCGAACTCCGGGACGGTCTGGCCCTTCGTGATCGTCAGCTTGCCGCCGCTCGCGGCGGAGCCCGGGTCCTTCGAGTACTTCTTCGCGAGCTTCGCGAAGTCGCCGCCGTTATGGAGCTGCGACTCGATGTCGTCGGCAAGCTTCTTGCTGTTCACGAGGATGTGCCGCACGTCCCGGCTCTCGGCCGTCGTGTACGTCGACTGGTTCTGGTTGTAGTACTTCGTGATGTCGGCGTCGGTGACCTTGGTGTTCTTCGTCACCTCGGTATATAGCTTCTCCGAGAGCAGATTCGCGTGGATGTCCTGCTTGAGCTGCTCCTCGGTGAAGCCCTGCGCCTTGAGCTGCGCCCGGTACGTCTTCTCGTTGCCCTTGAAGAACTGCTTCTTGACCTCTGCGAGCTTCTTGTCGACGTCGGCCGCGGTGATCGGCTTGAGGCCGAGGTCCTTCAGCTTCTGCTCGAGCTCGGCCTGCTGCACGAGGTACTGCATCGCCGAATCCTGCAGCTGCTTGTACTGCGTCGTCCCCGGCTTCGGGAACGCCGTCTTGCGAGCCTTGTACGTGCGCTTGGCGCCTGCGATCAGGTCGTTGAACTCGGTCTTCGTGATCGTTGCGTCTCCGACGACGGCGACGGCCGAGGTGGGGACGCTCTCTTTGCCGCCGCCGCCGCAGCCGGCGGCGACGAGCACGAGCGCGAGCAGCAGTGCGGCGGGCAAGAAGCGGAGAAGTCTCATGTCCATCCAGTGAGGTCGGTAGCGCAAACGGCCGGGCGAGCGGAGAGAAGGTGGGCCTTCACGCTGCCTGACGGGCCTCCAAGATAGCATCGACCAGGCGGAGCGCCTGGGGGAATCCGTCTTCGCTTCGGAGGCTCACTTCCCTGTTCCCTACGGCGTAGACGGCCGTGTGGATGCGGTTTCGGAGCTCGCTCAGCTCTCCGGAGCCGAGGACGAGCTTGCCGACCGTCGATTTGCCGGCCCGGAACACGAGGTAGTCCGCGCCGAGCCGGGCCAGCTTGATCTTCGCCTCCTGGAAGGCGAAGAGGTTCTCGACCGGCCCGGGGAGCGGGCCATACCGGTCCTCGAGAGACGCCTGGAGCTCGCGCAGCTCGTCCTCGGTCTCCGAGAGAGCGAGGCGGCGGTGGATGTCGATCCGAAGCGCCTCGGAGGAGACGTATTGCTGCGGCACGTAGGCGTCGATCCGGGCGTCGACCCGCACCGGCCGCGCCGCGATGCGCCGCTGGCCCTGGAGCTCGGCCACCGCCTCGTTCAGCATCTCGACGTAGAGCTCGAAGCCGACCGCCGCGACATGGCCCGACTGCTCGGCCCCCAGGAGCTCGCCGGCGCCGCGGATCTCGAGGTCGCGCATCGCGATCGCGAAGCCGGCGCCGAGCTCGGTGTGGTCGGCGAGCGTCGCGAGGCGCGCGCGCGCCTCGGGCGTCAGCTCGCGCGCGTCCGGGTACATCAGGTACGCATACGCGGTCTCGTCCGAGCGGCCGACGCGGCCGCGGATCTGGTAGAGCTGCGCGAGCCCGAGCGTGTCGCTGCGCTCGACGACCAGCGTGTTCGCCTGCGGGATGTCGATGCCCGACTCGATGATCGTCGTCGAAACGAGCACGTCCGCGTCGCCGCGCAGGAACGCGTGCATCTTCTCCTCGAGCTCCTTCTCGCGCATCTGTCCGTGCGCGACGAGGAAGCGAAGCCCCGGGCAGAGCTGCTGCAGCTTCTCGGCCGCATCCTCGATCGTCTCGACGCGGTTGTGCAGGTAGAACGCCTGACCCTCGCGCCCGGCCTCGCGCTCGAGCGCGAGCTTGATCAGCTCCTCGTCGTATTCGCCAACGGTTGTGCGAATCGGACGCCGGCCCTCCGGCGGCGTCTCGATGATCGAGATGTCGCGCATGCCGGCGAGCGACATGTGCAGCGTGCGCGGGATCGGCGTCGCGCTCAACGTCAGGACGTCGACCTCGAGTCGCAGCGACTTCAGCAGCTCCTTCTGCGCGACGCCGAAGCGCTGCTCCTCGTCGAGGATCACGAGGCCGAGCTCCTTCGGGATCACGTCGCGGCTCAGTACGCGATGCGTGCCGATCAGGACGTCGACCTTGCCCTCGGAGAAGTCGCGGAGGACGGCCTTCACCTCGGACGGCTTCCGGAAGCGGGAGACCATCTCGACGCGCACGGGGAAGTCGCGGTAGCGGTCGCGGAACGTGTTGTAGTGCTGCTCGGCGAGGATCGTCGTCGGCGCGAGCATGAGCACCTGCTTGCTGTTGATCGCGACCGCAAACGCAGCCCTGACCGCGACTTCCGTCTTTCCGAACCCGACGTCGCCGCAGACGAGGCGGTCCATCGGCCGCGGCGCTTCGAGGTCTTCCTTGACCGCCTCGATTGCGTTCTCCTGGTCCGGCGTCTCCCGGTAGGGGAACGACGTCTCGAGCTGCTCGAGCCACTCGTGGTTCAGGTCGTAGGCGATCCCTTCCTGCGTCTGCCGCTGCGCGTAGAGCGAGATCAGCTCGCCCGCGAGCTCCTGCACCGACTCGCGGGCACGCGACTTGAGCAGCTGCCAGGCCTTGCCGCCGAGCTTCGAGAGCGCCGGCGCCGTCGCGTCGGCTCCGACATAGCGCGAGACCCTGCCGAGCTGCTCGTGCGGGACGTACAGGCGGTCGTCGCCGCGAAACGCGAGCAGCAGGTAGTCGCGTGTGACGCTCGCGACTTCCTTCGTCTCGAAGCCGAGCAGCTTCCCGACGCCGTGGTCCTCGTGGACGACGTAGTCACCGGTGCGCAGGTCGGCGAACGACTGGAGCGCGCGGCCGCCGATGCGGCGCTCGCGCGGGACGCGGCGCCGGAACACCTGGTGGTCGGGCAGCAGCACGAGGCCGAGCTCGCGCCAGACGAAGCCGCGCCGGGCAGGCGCAACTGCGAAGAGGAGACCCGCTTCCGTCGGCAGCTTGTCGCCCGGCTCGAGCAGCCGTGCCTCGACGCGCCGCATCATGTTCTGCGTGCGCAGCGCCTCCCCGCGGTGCGGGAATGCGACGACGACGCGCTGGCCCGAGCGCACGAGTTGCGCCAGCTCCGCTTCCGCCTCGGCGAGGCCCCGCGCCGCGATCGCCGGACGCTGGGCCTCGAACGCGAGCGGCTGGCCCTGCGGGAACGGGTCGAGCTCGGCCGCGCCCTCGAGATCCACCGGCGTGAGGTTGTCCTCCTGCCAGACCCGGCGCACGTCCTCAGGCTGGTACACGAGGTCGGGGACGCGATCGAGCGGGGGCACGAGATCGTCCGGAACGGGACGGATCTCCCCTTCCTCGCCGTGCCACTCCTCGACGAGGTCGAGCCGCCGCTCGGTCGCCGGAAAGATCGTGGAGGCCTCGACCGGGTGCAGCGCGCGCTGCGTGAACGGCGAGAACGCGCGGATCGACTCCACCTCGTCGCCGAAGAACTCGATCCGGAGCGGCTCGCGGCCGGTCGCCGGGAAGATGTCGATCAGCCCGCCGCGAACGGCGAACTGGCCGCGGTCGTCGACGCGTTCGACCCGCTCGTAGCCCGCGAGCGCGAGCTCCTCCGACAGGCCTTCGACGCCGAGCTCGCTCCCGGGGCCGAGCGCGATCGCCGCCGGGCGCGCGTCGACCGGCGGCAGCCCTTCGGCGACGGCGTGGGCCGATGCGCAGACGAGCCCGCCGCGCGCAAGCACGTCGAGGGCGCGGGCGCGCTCGCCGACGAGGTGGGGCGGCGGCTCGAGCCCCGACTCCCAGCGGACGCCGCGGCTCGGCAGGTAGCCGACGACGTCCTCGCCGAGGAACCAGGCCGCGGCCTCGGCGGCATCGCGTGCGTCCGCGTCCTCGGGAAGAAGGCAGACGAGCGGCCGCTCGAGCCGCTCGTGGAGCGCCGCGAGGACGACCGGCAGCGCCGCTTCCGAGACGCGCGCACGGGTCGGGAGCGCCTCGGCGAGCTCGCCGAGCCGCTCGTACTCCGCCACCTCGCGGACGAACGTGTGTAGTACCGGGCGGTCCATGACGAACGGCGGAACCGGGCGGTTCCGCGCTTTCGTCAGGGTACCGGCGCGACGTACTGAGACGCCTGGAGCGTGAAGAGCTCGGCGTAGATCCCGTCCAGGGCCATCAGCTCCTCGTGCGTGCCGGCCTCGGCGACGCGGCCGCGGTGGAGGACGTAGATCCGGTCTGCCGAGCGAACGCTCGAGAAGCGGTGCGAGATGAGCACGGCCGCCCGGCCTTCGAGCAGCTCGCGCATCCGTGCGAAGAGTGCACTCTCCGCCCGCGCATCGAGCGCGGCAGTCGGCTCGTCCAGGATCACGAGCGACGCGTCCCGGAAGAAGGCGCGCGCGAGAGCGAGCCGCTGCCACTGACCGATCGAGAGGTCCCAGCCGCCGACGAACTCGCGACCGAGCATCGTGTCGTAGCCGGCCGGGAGGCGGCTGACGAAGCCCTGCGCCCCGGCGCGCTCGGCGGCTGCGGCGATCGCGGCCGCGTCCTCGATCAGCTCGTGACGGCCGACGCCGATGTTCTCGCCGGCGGTCAGCATGTAGCGCTCGAAGTCCTGGAAGATGACCGCGACGTCGTCGACCACTCCGCTGACCTCTGTGCCGTTCCACAGGACGCGGCCCCGGTCGGGCGGGTAGAGGCCCGCGATGAGCTTCGCCAGCGTCGTCTTGCCGGAGCCGTTCTCGCCGACGAGCGCGACGATCTCCCCTGCGGTCACCTCGATCGAGACGTCGTCGAGGGCGGGCCGAGTCGCGTCGGGATACGCGAACGTCACGCCCTCGACCTCGATGCGCTCGAGTCCGCGCCGGATCTCGCGCCGGCCGCCGTCGGCGGCGCGCACGAGGGCCAGGAACGACGTGTAGTCGCGGACGAACAGCGTCGACTCGTAGAGGCTCGCCGCGCTGAAGTGCATCGTCCGCAGCCGGCCACTGAGTTGGTAGAGGCCGAACACGGCTGCGCCGGTGGCGGCCAGGCTCATCCGCCCGGACACGTAGAACCAGGCGAGGCCGCCGGCGGCGACCGCCGTCACCGCCGCGGAGGCAAGCGCCGCGGCCAGCGAGCGCAGCGACCTCCGGCGGGCGACGCCGCGGAGCTCTGCGATTCGATGCTCGTACAGCTCGTCGTACCGGCGCCGCAGGTAGGGCGCGAGCCGGAACACACGCAGCTCCTTCGCCGGATCCCGGTCGAGGAGCAGGTGCTGGAGGTAGTAGCGCTGCCGGTCCTTCGGCGTCATCCCCCAGGAGAACTGGTAGAAGTCGCGGCTGTTCCGAGAGGATGCGATCCACAGCGGGACGTAGCCGAGCAGCACGAGCGGCACGAGCAGCGGCTGTAGCCCGGCGAGTGCAGCGACGATGCCCACGGCGGCGACGGCTCCGCCGACAACCCCGAGCAGCCCGTTCACGGTCTGCATCGCGCGGAACATTCCCTGCGCCTGCGCGCGGCGCAGCCGGTCGTAGAAGTCCGGCTGCTCGAACGCGAGGAGATCGACGGAGACGGCGACGTCGATCACGCGCTCGAGGGCACGACGGCCGACGAGCTCGGCGAGCAGGCGGCTCTGCTCGGCCTCGACCGCCTGTGCGAGGTCGAGCGCGACCGTCACGCCGACGAGCACCGCGAGCGCAGGCACGACGTCGCCGAAGCTGCCGCCGCGGGCATCGACGATCGACGTGAGCACCGCCTTGCCGGCGAAGAGCTGCGCCGCGATGCCAAGTGAGGCGACGACCTGCAGTATCGCGGTGAGCAGCAGCTCGCGCCGGCCCGCGCTCCAGGCGAGACGGACCGACTCGAGGAGCAGGTGCGGCAGGTCGTGCCAGCTGCCGCGCGATCCCTCCGGCTCGACGATCTCGTCGAACGACCGGACTTCCCGCGGCCGCTCCTCGAGATCCTCGAGCTCGTCGCTCATCTTCGATTCACGGACGCCTGCGCACGCTCGAGCCCGTCGGCGTCGAACTGCTCGACGGCGTCGGCGGCGCGCGCGATCAAGGACTCGGCGTCATCGTGGGGCGCGAAGTCCGAGAGGACGTAGTCGGCGAGTGGGCGCGGATCGCCGCGCTCCGGGCGGCCCACGCCGACCCGCAGGCGCAGGAAGTCGGGTGTGCCAAGGTGCTGCGCGATCGAGCGCAGGCCGTTGTGCCCGCCCGCGCCGCCGCCCAGCTTGAGCTCGAGACGTCCGAGCTCGAAGTCGCCTTCGTCGTGCACGACGAGCACCTCGCCGGGCTCGAGCTTGAAGAAGCGCGTGGCGCCGCCGACCGAGCGGCCCGACTCGTTCATGTACGTCTCCGGCTTCAGGAGGGCGAGCTTGTGGCCGTCGAGCCGGATCTCGGCGAGCCGGCCCGAGAACTTCGAGCGCCAGGTGCCGCCGTGACGCCGTGCGAGCTCGTCGACGACCATCCAGCCGGCGTTGTGGCGGTTGCGTGCGTACTCGCGGCCCGGATTGCCGAGACCGACGACGAGCAGATCGAGCGACGACCCCTGACGGCGGGGCCACAGCCGCATCGAGGACTAACCCTCGGTCGTGCCCTGGTCGCCGGCGGCGTCCGCCCCCGCCTCGGCGGGAGCCTCGGCGCCGCCCTCGGGCGCCTCGCCCTCGGGCACACCCTCGCCCTCGACGCCTTCGCCCTCGACCTCTTCTTCCTCGACGACGATCTCGCGCGTCGGGGCGGTGACGGTCGCGACGACGGTCTCGGGATCGTCGAGCAGCGTGACCCCCTCCGGCACGTCGATGTCGCCGATGCGGAGCGTGTCGCCCGTCCCCATGTGGGAGACGTCGAGATCGATGTGCTCCGGAACCTCGAGCGGCAGCGCTTCGACCTGGATCTCACGGAGGGGCTGCGAGAGCACGCCGCCCTCCTTCACGCCCGGCGCCGCGTCGCCGCCGGTCAGGTGCACGGAGACGGAAGCCTGGATCGTCTGGTCGAGCCTGACTTCCTGCAGGTCGATGTGCGTGAGGAAGCCGCGCACCTTGTCCACCTGGTAGTCCTTGAGGATCGACGCGTGCGCGCCGCCCTTGCCGTCGATCTCGACGTCGAGGATCGAGTGAAGGCCTGCCGCACCGGTCAGCGCCCGCCGGAGCTCGCGCTCCTCGACGGAGATCGCGACCGGCTCGCCGCGGCCGTAGAGCACCCCGGGGATGAAACCCCGCTTTCGCAGGCGCCGCGTCTCCCGTGAGCCGAGACGCTCGCGCTCCGTGACGGTCAGCTTGGTGCGCTCTCCAGCCATTCCGGCGGCGGAGTGTAGCGTAACCCCGCTCTGCGCCTGCAATATCCGGGTGTGTTCGAGGATCTGCTCAGAGCCTGGGACGGCGAGGAGGCCGTCATCCGGTTCGACCGCGAGAGCGGAGCCTGGATGTTCGTCTGCATCCACTCGACGGCGCTCGGCCCGGCGGGCGGCGGCACGCGGATGCGGGTCTACGATCGCCCCGGGGACGGCCTGGCGGACGCGATGCGCCTCTCGCGGGCGATGACCGTGAAGATGGCGGTCGCGAACCCCGACCGCGGCGGCGGCAAGGCGGTGCTGGCTGTACCCGAGCTGCCCTCCGGCGAGGCCCGGCGCAGCCTGTTGCTTCGCTACGGCGAGCTCGTCGCCTCGCTCGGCGGCACCTACCGCACGGCAGGCGACATGAACATCACGCCGGCCGACCTCGATGTCGTCGCCGAGCGCTGCCGGTGGGTGTACGGCACCTCCGGCGCGGGCGGCGACAGCGGCCGCGGCACCGCGCGCGGCGTGCTGCACGGGATCCGCGCGAGCGTCGAGCACGTCTTCGGCTCTCCCGACCTCGCAGGGCGCACCGTGCTCGTCCAGGGCGTCGGGGCTGTTGGCGCGGGCCTTGCGCGCGACCTGGCTGCGGAGGGCGCGACGGTGCTCGTATCCGACGTCGACGAGGCGCGGGCGCGCGAGACCGGATTCACGTTTGTGCCGGCGGTCGACGCGAGCGCGACGGAATGCGACGTCTACGCGCCGTGCGCAGTGGGCGGCACGCTCAGCGCGGACTCGATTCCGCTTCTTCGCTGCCGCATCGTCGCAGGATCGGCGAACAACCAGCTCTCCGAGCCGGCCGGCGCCGAGCGCCTGCGCGACGCCGGCATCCTCTACGCGCCCGACTACGTCATCAACGCGGGCGGAGTCATCCAGCTCGTCGGCCTCGAGGACAACGGCTGGGACGAGGACGAGCTCGAGCGCAACCTCATGGTCATCGGCGACACCCTGCGCCGGATCTACCGCGCCGCCGACGCTGCTGGAGTGACGCCGGCCGCCGCCGCGGAGGAGCTCGCGGCGGAGCGCATCGCTACGGGCGCAGCGAGTCGTGCAGCAGCTCGATGAAGCGATCGCGGGACGCCGCGAACACGACGTCGACGTTCGCCTCGCCGAAGCGCGCGCGATGATCGATGACGGTCTGGCCGCGCGTCAGCTCGCCGCGCCGCTCGACCGCTACGTGGACGTGCTCGACGTCGACCGCGATCGCCGGCTCGAGCGCGATCGCCATCGCGATCGGGTCGGGTAGGTCGAAGCCGCCGAGACCCGTCTCCTGCAGGGCGAACCGCAAGAGCGTCCGCTGGATGTCGACGCTGAACTCGCCGAGCGTGCCGAGCGCGCGCAGGGCAGCTGCGTCTTCGGGCCCGAACACGGCGTACTTGCGTGAGATGTCCCAGCCGACCATCGTGATCGGCGCCCGCGATTCGAAGACGAGCGCGGCGGCCTCGACGTCGGCCCAGATGTTGAACTCTGCGACCGAGGTGACGTTCCCCACCGCATCGGAGGTCCCGCCCATCAGAACGAGCGAGCGGAGAAGGCGTGCGACGTCGGGGGCGCGCTCGAACGCCGCTGCGACGTTCGTGAGCGGGCCGAGGGTCACAAGCGTCACCTGGCCCGGGCGCGCGCGGATCTCGTCGATCAGCACCTCGACGGCGCTCGAGCCCGTCGGCGTGCGGCCGACGAGCAGGAGTCCGATGTCGCCCATTCCGTCCTGGCCGTGCACGTCGTGCCCCAGGTGCTGCGGCCCGCTCCGCGGCTGCGCGGCGCCCGAGTGGACCGGGACGTCGGAGCCGGCGAGCTCGCGAACGTAGAGCGCATTCTGCACCGCCTGGTCGAGCGACACGTTTCCAGCGACGACGGTGATCGCCCTAACGTCGGCCTCGGGGTGGCGCAGGGCCATCAGGAGCGCCACGGCGTCGTCGGACGCCGTGTCCGTGTCGATCAGGAACGGCCTCGAAACGTCGGCTGTGGAAAGGAGCTGGCGCCGACTCACGTGAGCACGGCGTTGCAGATCTCGGCCACGTGCCGGTGATCGGTTCCGCAGCAGCCGCCGAGGACACGCAGGTTCGGAAGCAGCCGGCTCAGGGCGGCGTGTCGCGCTGCGAGATCTGCCGGATCGCCCTGATCGAGCTCGACGGCCTCGTCCAGCTCGGCGTGGCTCTTCGTGGACGCGTTCGCGCGCAGGCCGCGGACTCGCGCGACCCACGGTGCTCCGTCCACCAGTACGTCGGCGAAATGCGCGGGATGGGCGCAGTTGATCATGAAATAGGCAGCCGCCCCACCGGTCTCCGCGTGGACCTGATCGATCGCCTCGCCCAGAGCCTGGCCGCTCGGCAGGCGCCCGTCCGTCTCGACCGTGAACGAGATCGCGACCGGGAGCCCGACGTTGCGGGCCGCGCGAACGACTCCGACCGCCTCGTCGGCGTAGGTCATGGTGACCGCTGTGATCATGTCCGCAGCGGTGTCGGCGAACGTCGCGCTCTGCGCCGAGTGGTAGTCCTCGGCATCCCCCGCGGACATCTTCGACGCTGGTTGGTAGCCGTCGCTCTGCGGGCCGATGCAGCCGCTGATCACGAACGGCGTCGCGGGAGGCTCGTGCTCGTCTCTGATCTCTTCCATCAACGCGATCGCCTTGCGGTTCATCGCATCCAGCTCCGCGTCGCCGTATCCGATCCGCGCCGCCCAGTCCGGATTCGCGCGCCATGTAGGGCTCTCGAGCACGAAACCGAGACCGCGTTCGACGGCGAGGGCGGCATACGGCTCGTAGTAGCGCCGCAAGGCCTCGGTGCCTTCTTCGTCCTTGAGCAGGTCGAACGCAGCGAACTCGGGCAAGTCGAGCCCCTGGTGGAAGATCAACGTCGTCTCGATGCCGCCGTCGGTCAGAAAGAACGGGCCCTCGAGTTGGGGCAGGCCGTCGCGGAACCTCATCGGTAGAGCCGCCGCCGGCTAGAAGAGTTGGTTCTCGCCGCCGAAGATCGCCGACACCGAGTCGTCGGCGAACACGTTCATGATCGTCTCGGCCAGGAGCTGCGCGACCGGCAGGATCGTCATGTTCGACGGCATCTCGAGTGGATTGATCGGAACTGTGTCGGTGACGACGATGCCGTCGATCGGGGCACCGTGGAACTTCTTGAGCGCGCCGCCGGAGAACACTCCGTGCGTCGCGTACACCCAGACGCCCTTGACGCCCTTGGCGCGCAGCGCCTCGACGTTCGCGAGCAGCGTGCCGCCGGTCATGATCACGTCGTCGCCGACGACCGCGATCTTGTCGCGGACACGGCCGGTGATCTCGGTCACCGCGACTTGGTCGTGCGCGGGGCGCGTCTTGTGCATGATCGCGAACTCCGCCTCGATCATCTCCGCGAAACGAACGGCCATCTTCGCGCGACCCTCGTCAGGCGCGACCGAGACGATCTCGGAGCCGGTCAGTCCCAGGTCGCGGAAGTGCCGCGCGAAGAGCGGCAGCGCGGTCATGTGGTCGACCGGGATCGTGAAGAAGCCCTGAATCTGGCCGGCGTGGAGATCCATCGTCAGTACGCGATCCGCGCCTGCGAGTTGGAGCATGTCCGCGACGAGGCGCGCGGAGATCGGCTCCCGAGGCTTCGCCTTCCGGTCCTGCCGCGCGTACGGGAAGAGCGGCACCACCGCGGTGATCCGCTTGGCGGATGCGAGCTTCGCCGCCTGGATCAGCAGCATCAGCTCCATCAGGTGCGCGTCGACCGGGATGCACCCCGTCTGCACGAGGAAGACGTCTGCGCCGCGGATCGACTCCTTGTAGCGGCAGTACGTCTCGCCGTTGGTGAACGTCTCGAGCTCGACGTCGCCGAGCTCGACGCCGATGTGCTGCGCGATCGCGCCGGCGAGATCCGGGTGCGAGCGGCCGGCGAACACCATCAGCCGCTTCTGCGGCCCGCGCTCGATGAAGTGGCCCTGCGACGGCTCGGTCATCGTCGCCTTCTCCAGGCCGGGAAGGGACAGCTCAGCTGTCTGGCTTTCCATGCTTCTCGTAGACCCAGCCTTCTCTGGTTTCCTGGCGCGGGGCGAACCCGGCGAGCGATCCCGGAGGGACATCATCCGTGATGACCGAACCCGGTGCAATCCAAGCGTCGTCGCCAATGTCGACCGGAGCATTGAACGTATTGTCGACGCCGGTCCTGACGTTGCTCCCGATGCGGGTCGTCCCCTTGGGCTTGCCCTGCTCGTGAGGGAAGTTGGCGGTGATGTTCCCGGCGGCGATGTTCGTATCCTCGCCGATTTCGGCGTCCCCGATGTAGCTGAGGTGCGGGATCTTCGTCCGGGCGCCGACGCGGGATCTCTTGACCTCCACGAACGTGCCGATCTTGACGCCTTCGCCGAGGTCCGTGCCGGGCCGAATGTACGCGAAGGGGCCGAGCTGGGCACCCGTGGCGATCCTCACCGAGCCACGGATGACCGTGAAGGGATGGATGGTCACGTCCGGCTCGATCTCCACGTCCGCCTCGATCCAGGTCGTGGCGGGGTCGACGATCGTGACGCCGGCGAGCATGTGCGCCTCGTTGACCCGGTCGCGCAGCTTCGCGGCGACGAAGGCGAGCTCGGCGCGTGTGTTGATCCCCTCGGCCTCCCACGCCACCGGCGCGGTGTGGACTGCGACGGTGTCGCCGTCGCCCACGAGTAGCCCGAGTGTGTCGGTGACGTACAGCTCGCCCTGAGCGTTGTGGGCCTGCAGGCGGTCGAGCAGCGGCCAGAGCTTGTCGGAACGGAACACGTAGATGCCCGAGTTGACCTCGCGTAGCGCGAGCTCCTCGGGCGACGCATCGGCCGCCTCCGCGATGCGCGCGAGCCTGCCGTCGCCGTCCCGCACGATGCGTCCGTAGGAGCGCACGTCTTCGGGCTCGAAGGCGAGCACCGTGCCGGACGCACCCTCGCGGCGGTGCGTCTCGACGAGCGCGCGCACCACTTCCGGCTCGAGGCCGGGAACGTCGCCGTTCAGTACGAGCACGTCACCCTCCACACCGGCAAGCGCGTCGCGTGCGGAGCGCACGGCATCTCCCGTCCCGAGCGGCTCCCGCTGCACTGAGACCTCGACGCCGGAGAAGGAGTCGGCGCTGTCGGGCGAGGCGACGACGACGATCCGCTCGACCCCGGCGTCCTGCGCGGCGCGCACCACCCAGTCGACCATCCTGCGCCCGAGCAGCGGGTGCAGGTGCTTCGGCATCGCGCTCTTCATGCGCGTGCCGAGACCGCCGGCCATCACGACTGCTACGAGGTTCGCCATGTGAGGAAAACGGTACTGGGGCGCCAGGATTCGAACCTGGGATCACGGGACCAAAACCCGTTGCCTTACCACTTGGCCACGCCCCAGGGCAGGTGAACTCTAGCGGCGGTCGGTGAAGACGAAGAAGAGCGCGATGACGGCGAAGACGGCGACGGCGACGATGGCCGTCCAGAAGACGATGAAGGCCAGGATGGCGGCAATGACGGCCAGGAGCTGCGAGACGGCGAAGATCCACGTGACCTGCCGGAAGCTGTACGAGCTCGACTCGCGGCCCGAGAACCAGTAAAGAGCCACGGCGAGGATCGCGAGCCCGATGACCGTCCAGCGCGAGACGTCGTGGAAGACCGCGACGACGATCGCCTCGACGGCCGCAATCGAGAGTGCGATGCGTGTGCGACGGTCCCGCAGCCAGCGTCCGCTGCGGCTCGAGCCCTGCTCGATCACGCTGTCACTCACGGTGTCAACCGTACCACGCTGGTGCCGTCAGCCACGTGCGCCCGAAGTGCTTCGCGTGTCGTTGGGCGGCCTTCGCACCGTCGCGGTGGTGGAAGAGCCCGTAGACCGCCGGGCCGGCTCCGCTCACGTCGGCCCGAAAGGCGCCGAGCGCGCGCAGCTCGTCCGCGACGGACGACGACGCGAGGTCGTTTGGCGGCAGCGCCGCCAGGTCGCGGGGTCGCCGCACCCGCTCGAGCGCGTCGAGAAGCGCGGCGCGGCGCTCGTCCCAGCCGGCCGCGCCGTCACGCGCGTCGAACTCGGCATACACGGATGCCGTGGAGCGCTTCTGCACGCCGTGGGGCAGCACGAGCAGCACCCAGTAGTCCTGCGGAAGGTCGATCGCGCCGAGAAGCGAGCCGTCGCCGGAGCCGACCTGCGGTCCGTCCGCGAGGAAGAACGGCACGTCCGACCCGAGTCCGGCGGCGAGGTCGCGCAGCTCCGCGGTCGGAAGCGGCTCGTCGAGCGTCTCGTTCGCGAGCCGCAGCGCCGTCGCCGCGTCGGAGCTGCCGCCGCCGAGGCCGGCTGCGACCGGGACGTGCTTCTCGATGCGTGCGCGCCAGCGGTGCTCGGGCGCGGCATGCGCTGCGAGTCGCGCAAGCGCATCGTGCACGAGCGTGTCGCCCTGGAAGCCGTCGACCGTGAGCGTCCCGGCGGGCTCGAGGTCGATGCGGTCGGCGATGCCGAGGCGCTGGTAGACGGTCAGCACCTCGTGCTTCCCGTCGTGGCGGAGCGGACCGGCGACGAGCGCCAGATTGATCTTTGCCGGCGCGGGCGCCCTCACCGCAGCGCCTCGGTCAGCGCGACGAACTCCGGGGGGGCGAGCGCCTCGGCGCGTGTCGCGGCATCGCGGCCGATCGTCTCGAGCGCCTGGGCGGCGCGCTCACGCGACGCGAGCCCGCTGAGGGCGAGCGAGTTGGGCAAGGTCTTGCGCCGGTGCGCAAACGCGGCGCCGACGATCTGCTTCACGCGGGCGTAGTCCTCCGGCAGGCCGGTGCGCCGGAACGCGACGAGTGCGGAGTCGACGTTCGGCGGCGGCCGGAAGACCGTGCGCGACACCGGATGGAAGCCGGTGCGCTCGGTGACGAGCTGCACGAGCACCGACACTGCGCCGTACGCCTTCGTGCTCGGCTCCGCGAACAGCCGGTCTGCGACCTCGCGCTGCACCATCACGCACCAGAGCTGGAGCTCTGGCAGCCCGTCGAGGCTCTCGACGATGAGCGGCGTCGCGATGTTGTACGGCAGGTTCGCGACGAGCTTCGTGGCGTGCGGAGCAAGCGCACGCAGGTCGAGCTGGAGCGCGTCCCCGAAATGGAGCTCGACGCCCGACTCGCGCAGGTGCGGCTCGAGCGACGTGTCCACCTCGACGGCGTGCACACGCTCGACCCGCTCGGCGAGGTAGCGCGTCAGGACGCCGAGCCCCGGTCCGACCTCGAGCACGACGTCCTTGGCATCGAGCTCGGCGAGCCGGCCGATCACGCCGAGGATGTTCTCGTCGACGAGGAAGTGCTGGCCGAGCGCCTTCTTGGGGGCATGTCCCCGCTCCGGCGCCGGCAAAGCCGGCACCTCCGCTCCTTGGCGAGCTCCGTCGAGCCTACGCCCGCTACTCATGAAGGGAGGCTGAAGCAGTCGGCCGCATTCCGCTCGATCTGGGCGGCGAGCTCGTCCGCATCGTCTCCGCGTGCCTGCGCGAGCGCGGCGAGCGTGTGGACGACGTAGGCCGGCTCGTTCCGCTTGCCGCGAACCGGCTGCGGCGCGAGGTACGGCGTGTCGGTCTCGACGAGAAGCTGCTCCGCCGGCACGCGCGTCGCGGCGAGTCTCAGATCGACCGCTTTCGGGAAGCTGAGGTTCCCGGCGAAGGAGACATACCAGCCACGCTCGAGGGCGACCGGCAGGAGGTGCGGCGACGAGAAACAGTGCAGCACGACCTTGCCGTGGTGATGCTCGAGCGCGCCGAGCGTGTCCGTGTCGGCCGCACGTGTGTGGATGACGGCCGGCTTGCCCGTCTCGACGGCGACCTCGAGCATCAGCGCGAACAGGCGAAGCTGCGCGTGGCGCGGGGCATAGTCGCGGAACCAGTCGAGACCCATCTCCCCCGCTCCCACCGCCTTCGGATGCGCGAGCAGGGTTCGCACCTCTGCGACATCGTCCTCGGTGGCGTCGTTCGCCTCGTGCGGATGGATGCCGAGGACCGCGAACACGCCGTCGTATTGCTCTGCGAGCTCGAGCGCGCGCCGGCAACCGGGGACGTCGGTGCCGACAGTGAGGATCTGCGTCACGCCGGCGTCGCGCGCGCGGGCGACGGCCTCGCCGGCGTCGTCGAGGGCGTCGAGATGCGCGTGTGTGTCGATCACAGGCGCCTTTCTACAAGCCCAGCCGCGCGAGCTCTTCCGCCGCAGTCTCGGGCGGCAGCTTGCGAAAGAGCGGCTCGGGCTTGCGCAGCTTCTGGCCGGCGGCGAGCTCGCTCGGCGCCCAGGACCCGATCCAGCTCTCGTAGTCCCCGGTCAGCACCTCATGCGTTGAGCCGTCGTCCTCGCTCTCGGTGCGGAACTCGAGCGGGCCTGCGATCCAGCCCTCGTAGCCGAGCAACTCGTGGACCTTCTGCGACGTGAACGGAAGAAACGGCGCGAGCAGCGTCTTGAGCGAATCGACGAGGCGGAGCGCGACGAACAGCACGGTCGCCGCACGCTCGGGGTCGGTCTTGACGAGCGACCAGGGCGCCTGCTCGGCGACGTACTGGTTCGCGAGCGTGCTCGCCCGCATCGCCTCCGCAATGGCGGCGCGGAAGCGCACTTGCTCGATCGACGAGCCCACGACGTCGAACGCTGCCGCGACGCCCTCGAGCACGCGTGTGTCGGCGTCGGTCAGCTCGCCGGGCGTGGGCACCTCGCCGAAGTTGCGGTGCGCACTGACGAGCGTCCGGTTCACGAGGTTGCCCCAGTTCGCGAGCAGCTCGTCGTTGTTCCGGCGCACGAACTCGTCCCACGTGAAGTCGGTGTCCTGCGTCTCGGGGCCGCCCGCGGTGAGGTAGTAGCGAAGCGGATCCGGGTCGTAACGCTCGAGGAAGTCCGAGACCCAGATCGCGAGATTGCGGCTCGTCGATGCTTTCTTTCCCTCCATCGTCAGGTACTCGCTGGCGACGACGTTGCTCGGCAGATGCAGATCGCCGCGACCGGCGCCAAGCTCGCCGCCGGAGCCGTAGCCGAGGAGCATCGCCGGCCAGATCACCGAGTGGAAGACGATGTTGTCCTTCCCCATGAAATAGAAGTGGCCGGAATCCGGATTCTGCCACCACTCGCGCCACGCGTCCGGGGTCCCGCGGTTCTTCGCCCACTCGACGCTCGCCGAGAGGTAGCCGATGACCGCGTCGAACCAGACGTAGATCCGCTTCGTGTCCTCCGGATAGCCCTCGACAGGTACCGGGACGCCCCAGTCGATGTCGCGCGTCATCGCGCGCGGCTTCAGCTCGCGCACGACCCCGAGCGAGAAGTTCCGCACGTTCGGGCGCCACGAGTCCTGCTTGGCGAGATACGCGGCGAGTTGCTCGGCGAATGCGGGCAGGTCGAGAAAGAGATGCTGCGTCTCACGGAACTCCGGTGTCGAGCCGTCGATGATCGAGCGGGGGTTGATCAGGTCGACCGGATCGAGCTGGTTGCCGCAGTTGTCGCACTGGTCACCCCGCGCCTCCGGAAAGCCGCAGATCGGGCACGTCCCCTCGATGTAACGGTCCGGCAGCGTCCTCCCGTCGGGGGAGAACGCGCCGAGGGTGGTCTGCTCGATGAGATAGCCCTTCTCGTAGAGCGTGCGGAAGATGTCCTGCGTGACCCAGTAGTGGTTCCTCGTCGTTGTACGCGTGAACAGGTCGTACGAGATCCCGAGGTTGCGCAGGTCGGCGCGGATGAGCGCGTTGTTGCGGTCGGCGAGCTCACGCGGCGAGACGTTGCTGCGGTCGGCGGAGACCATGACGGGCGTGCCGTGCTCGTCCGTCCCGCTCACCATGAGGACGTCGTTGCCCTTGAGCCGGTGATAGCGCGCGAACACATCGGCCGGCACGGCGAAGCCGGCCACGTGGCCGATGTGGCGCGGCCCACTCGCGTACGGCCACGCCGGCGCGACGAGGATCTTCTGTGCCAGAGCTCGCTCCTTCGGTACTCGGAGACCGGCTAGAGATCATACGAATGGCCGCGAGGCCCGCCGCAGCCGCCGCGAGCGCGAGCAGCGCCAGCACGGACCGCACGACGCGATGCACGTGCGCTGCGAGGCGAATGCGTGCCTGCCGGTCGAGCCGCGTCGACTGGATCCCGGCCCGTGAGTGGACAGCCCGCGGGACATGCGCATTCGGTGCGGCCGGCGTTGGTGGCACGACCGCGGTCCCGTGAATCCGAAGCAGCGGCACGACTGGAAGGAGCGGGCGGAACGGCGGGGCCTGCTCCGCGGGAGCGACGCCTCGTGCGCCACCTGTCGGCGGCGCGGAAGACGGCCGAAGCATCAGCTCGAGCCCACTGGACGGTGCGAGGCCGGGCTCCGGCGTGCGGGCAGCCGGCGCGTCAACGGGCGCACGCCTCTGGATGACGAACGCGGGCGTCTCGGCCGGGGCCTCAGGAGTCTCCGCGGCGGGCGCGGGCGCCGCAGCCGGTGGAGCCGCAGGCGCCTCGACGACCGGCGTCGGGGTCTCGACGACCGTCGCAGGCGCCGACGCGACGGGCGCAGGCCTCTCGACGGGCGCCGCAACCGGCGCGGCGACCGGCGGCGCAGCGGGTGCGGGTGTCTCGGCGGGTGGAGGAGGAGCAGGCGCCTGGACAGGCGGCGGCGCGGGCGCGGGCGCGGCCACGGGCGCGGCGGCTACGGGCAGGAACGCGAGCGGGTCGAGATACCCCTGCGGGTTCCCGGCGTCGCGGATGCCGAGGTGCACGTAGGGCACCTCGAACTCCGCCGTACCGCTCGGGCCGACGGTGCCGATCACCGCGCCCTCGGCGACGGCGTCGTCACCTTTCACCGCGACGGAGCCAAGATGCGTCAGGCTCACGGCCAGCCCTGACGGCGTCTGGATCGTGACCGTCTGTCCGTTCGACGCAACGGTCCCTGCGAAGCTGACGACGCCGCCGGCCGGCGCGAGCACCGGCGCGCCCTGGTCGGCGCCGATCGCGATCCCGCGGCGCTGTCCCGCTGCGTACGGGTGAGCCTGGTCGAACGAGAACGTCTGGAGGAGCGGGCCGCTGACGGGCCACGTCCACGCGCCCGCGGAGGGCACAAAGAACACGAGCAGGAGCAGGAGCGCAACTGGAGCGAGCCGTCGCATGCCACACCACCGCCTTGTTGTCAGAGTTGTAAACGACGAAGGCACGGTAGCAGCGGCGTCGGCTGTTGTCAATTTTGACTACAGGGAGCCGCGGTAGAGGCGGTTCTTCGCCGCGCCGGTCAGTCCGGCGACGAGCTCAGCCGCGCGCTTGCGCGGCATCCCCGCCTCGACCAGCTCGGCGACGGCTGCGAGTGCCGCGCCCTCGTCCACCGTTCGCGGAGCGCCGCCGAGCACGAGCGCGATCTCGCCCTTCGGCGGCTCCGTAAACCGCTCCGCGAGCTCGGCCGCGGTGCCGCGCGCGATTTCCTCGAAACGCTTGGTGAGCTCGCGACAGACGGCCACTTCGCGTTCCGGCTCGGCCGCCGCAAGCGAGCGCAGCGTTGCCGGCAGCCGCTTCGCCGACTCGAACGCGACGACCGGCCACGGCCATGTGCCGAGCTCCGACCAGAGGTCGGCGAGCCCCTTCTCGCCACGAGGAAGAAAGCCGACGAACTGGTACCGCTCGCCCACGAGGCCGGACGCGACGAGCGCCGTCTCGACCGCCGAGGGCCCAGGAAGAACCGTCACCGGCACACCGGCGTCGACCGCTGCCCGCACGAGCCGTGCACCCGGATCGGACACGCCGGGCAGTCCCGCGTCCGACACGAGCGCCACCCGCTCCCCCGCCTCGAGCCGCGGCAGCAGCTCTGCCGTGCGCGACGCTTCATTGTGCTCGTGGTAGGAGAGCAGTCGGGCGCCCTCGATCCCGTGTCGTGCGAGCAACGTTTTCGTATGCCGAGTGTCTTCGCACAGCACGACGTCGGCGGCGCGCAGCTCCGCGAGCACGCGCAGGGTCACGTCGTCGAGGTTTCCGATCGGCGTCGCGCAGACCGCAAGCGGCACTATTCCAGCGCCTCGAACGCGACGAATGCCGCGCCGATCAACCCTGCAGCGGTGCCGAGCTCGGCGGGGACGACACGCACGATGTCGCGCATCGGCCGGAGCGCCTCGCGGCGCAGGATCGCCTCTGCGGCCGGGATCAGATAGTCCCAGCCTGCGACGCCGAAGCCGCCGCCGATCACGATCAGCTCCGGCGCGAAGATGTTCGCGAACGAGCCCATGCCGGATCCGAGGTAGCCGCCGATCTCCGCGAGGATGGCGTGCGCCGTCGTATCGCCTTCCCGCGCGAGCCGGATGAGCCGGTGCGCGTCGGCCGACGGGCCGAACGCCTTTTGGGCGAGAGCGGTCGCCGCGAGTCCCGTCACGTACGGCTCGAGATGGCCGCGCCCCCGGCAGGCGCCCTGGCATGGCAGGCCGTTGTGGACGATGACGACGTGGCCGAGCTCGACGCCGCCGCCTCTGGCGCCGCGGAAGGGCCTGCCGCCCGAGATGACACCGCCGCCGAGTCCGGTGCCGAGCGTGAGCATGACGATGTCGTCCACGCCACGACCCGCACCGGCACGCCACTCCCCGATCGCGGCAGCGTTCGCGTCGTTGTCGAGGCCGGCGGGAAGCCCGAAGCGCGCGCGCATGTGATCGCGGAGCGCGAAGTCCCGTAGCGGCAGGTTCACGCACTCGACCACGACTCCGTCGACCTGGTCGATCGGCGACGGCACCCCGAAGCCGATCGCCGCCACCGAGTCGTCCAGCAGCTCCGCCACGGCCGCCTCGAGCTCCCGGACGACGGAATCCTGCGAATCCTGAGGGGTTGCGCGCTCGTGGCGCCGGAGAATCTGCCCGTCCGGCGCGACGACGCCGGCGAGGATCTTCGTCCCGCCCAGGTCGACCCCGATCGCGTGCGTTGCGCTCATGCCCAGCGGGTACCGTAACCCGCCGAATGGCCGCCTCCGGAGAGAAGCCGTATCGCGTCTACAAAGGTGGCCGCACGAAGGGCAAGGTGCCGACGCCGCAGCGCGAGCGCGAGAAGCGGCAGCGCACGACGTACCGGAGCGGCGGCGACGGCAACGGCGGGCGCCAGGTTCGGCGCCGTCCGAGGTCGGGCTGGACGTGGAAGCGCTGGACGTGGGTCACGCTGCTCACCCTCTTCGTCCTCCTCGTCGTGTGGTCGGTCGCCGGCTATCTCTCCGTGCGCAGCGGCGTCAAGGCGGCGAACGACCGTCTTCCTGCCACAACGGCGTCCGTGCTGCAGAAGCAGAACTCGCTCCTGCTCAGCTCGGGCACGAACATCCTCCTGCTCGGCACGGATCACTCGACGAACGGACAACCGGGCCGGAGCGACGACCAGCACTCCGATTCGATGATGCTGCTGCGCACGGACCCGGGCCGGCACCGGCTCGTCTACCTGTCCATACCTCGCGACCTGCGCGCGTCGATTCCGGGTTACGGCGAGCAGAAGATCAACGCCGCGATGCAGATCGGCGGCCCGAAGCTCGCGATCCAGACGGCCGATGCGCTGTTCGGGCCGGGGCTGCAGGTGAATCACGTCGTCGTCGTCGACTTCGGCGCGTTCATGCAGCTGATCGACGCGGTCGGCGGAATCGACGTGAACGTGCCGCAGAACATCCTGTCGAACCGCTTCGACTGTCCGTTCGGATCGAGCACGCGGTGCGCGCAGTGGGAAGGATGGCGCTTCCACAAGGGCGTGCAGCACATGGACGGCCACCGCGCGCTCATCTACTCACGGATCCGCGAGAACCGGCTCAACCCCGCCGACACCGACATCAGCCGTGGGGCGCGCCAGCAACAGGTGATGCAGGCGACCCTCTCCAAGCTCGCGAGCGTCGGCACGTTCTTCCGGCTCCCGTTCAGCGGCGGCGACCTCATGAAGCCGCTCGCGACGGATCTGTCGACGATGCAGTTCCTTCAGCTCGGGTGGGTGAAGTTCCGCGCGGGCTCGACGCTGCATTGCCGGCTCGGCGGCAAGGACTACGGCGACGGCTACATCACCGGCGACCAGGAGAACATCGCGGTGATCCAGATGGTGCTCGGGATCTCGGCGGCGCAGCCGCCGCCGCCCGGCTCAGGCCTCTACGGCGCCGGCTGCGTGACGGGCAACGAGGCTTTCTAGCCGCTCGGCAGCGTCGGCAGGAGCCGCTCGTCGAGCCCTTCGCCGCGCGCGATCTGCGCCGCGAGCATCCGGTCGGTGATCCACTCGACCGGCGCGCGATCGTCCGTCCAGGCAGTGCCTCGGGTTGCGAGCCGTGAGAGGCCGCTGCGGAAGAGAGGCGCAAGTGAACGGAGCTGCGGAGCGACCGTGACGGCGCGCCGCACGAGGTCGCCCCTCGTGCGGGGACTTCTGAACGCGAAGACGAGATCGCTGAAGCGAAGCGCCTGCCAGCGCCAGACCTGCGGAAACACCGCGCCGAGCGTCGAGCCGACCGCATCGCTGAGCCGGCGGTCGTGCGGCGTCGCGGCGACGTTGAGCGCGACCACCCCTCCAGGTGCGAGATGGGCGTGGACGAGCCGGAAGAACTCGACCGTTGCAAGCTGGAACGGGATGTACGGCTGGCGGTATGCATCGACGACGACGAGGTCGTAGCGCCGGCTGGTTCGCTCGAGGAAGACGCGGCCGTCCGCGGTGATCGTGCGCAGTCGCGGGATCGCGTCGAGCCCGAGGAAACGGCGACCCGCCTCGCTGACCTTCGGGTCGAGCTCGACTCCCTCGATCTGCACGCCTGGGTAGAAGCGGCCGAACGCGCGCGGAATCGTGCCGCCGGCGTCGCCGATCACGAGCATCGTGCGCGGCGGGCGGTCGAGCAGCTTCGGCAGGACGAGGAACAGATCCCAGTAGCCGCCCGTCAGGACGCTGTGCGGGTACCAGACGGACTGCTGCGCGATCCCCTCGTTCAGCTCGAGCGCGCGCGAGCCGTCGCCGTACTGCAGCACGCGTATGTACTGGTACTGCGAGTCGGCCTCCCAGATCACTCCGGCCGAGCGCTTGATCCCGCCGGGCGAGAGCGCCAGCGTCGCCGCGAGGATCGCGGCAACGGCGAGCGCCCGCCGCCGCACGAGTGGCGCCGCCGCGAGGGCGAGAAGGAGCGCGGTGACGAGCAGCGTGCGGCGTGTCCCGAGGAGCGGGATCGCAACCAGCGCCGACAGAAACGTCCCGAGGATGCTGCCGATGGTCGAAAGCGCGTAGAGACGTCCTGCGACGCGTCCCGCCTCCTCGACATCCGTGAGCGCAAGCCGCACCGCAAACGGCGCGACGGCGCCGGTCAAGGTCACCGGCAGGACGAAGAGCGCCAGCACGCCGATGAACGAACCGGCGACCACGCCGACCGACAGTGAATTGAAGCCGTCGAGCGCAAGGCGGAGCAGCGGCCGGGCCGCGAACGGCGTCACCGCGAGCAGGAGCGACGCGGCGAGCAGGACCTGCCCGAGGAGTGCCGGTTCGGGCCGCGCGTCGGCTGCTCTGCCCCCGAGCCAGTACCCGAGCGCGAGAAACGCGAGCATTAGCCCGATCACGTTCGCCCACACGACGTCCGAGCTTCCGAAGTAGGGCGCGACAAGCCGGGACGCCGCGATCTCAGTGGCAAGCGACGCGACGCCCGCGAGAAAGACGGTCAGGCCGAGACGACGGCTCAGAGGGTGGATTCTGTCAGTCGCCGCTCGGAGCAGCGGGCTTGGGCTTCTTCTCGGCCGGCTTCGAGTCGCTCTTCGAGGAGGAGTCGCCCGACGACTCACTCGACGAGGATCCCGACTCCGAGCCCGACTCGCCGCCCTTCTTCTCCTTTTTTCCCTTGCCGTAGTCGGTCGAGTAGAAGCCCGAGCCCTTGTAGTGGATTGCGATCGGGTAGAGCACGAGCTCGAGCGGGGCCGCGCCGCACACGTCGCACTTCTCAGGGGCCGGCGCCGTCATCGACTGGAACCGCTCGAATGTGTGCCCGTTCGGGCAGCGATATTCGTAGATCGGCATGGGAATCCCAGATTATTGGCCGGGCTGGACACGACGCTCGACGAGCTGCGGGATCATCGGCAACCCGCGGTTGACGAGCCGGCCCGGCATCGGGAACCGCGGCGCTCTCATCGTGTCGAGCAGCTCGGCCATCGCCTCGTACGCGGCGTCCCCCATCCCCTTCCGGAGCTCGTGCTCCATCGAGCGGTAGACGGGCCTCGCGCCGCGATACGCGTCGGGCGTGTCGACGCACCAGTAGCCGATGTGTCCCCGGCCGTCCGGCTCCTCGTCGTCGTTCGTCCCGCCCCACGCGTCGGCAGTGAACGCCGAAACGATCGTCGTCGTGCGACCGCCGGGCTCCTCGGGCAGCTCGGAGCTGAAGTTGAGCGGGATGCTCCAGCAGATGAACGGCTTCGTGTCGGAATGGTGCTTGCCCTGGCGCTCCGCGAGATGGTGGAACGCGCAGCCGGGCTTGCCGGTCGGACCGCCGCTTCGGTTGTCGAAGATGCAGGCGCCGCCGAGCTTCCGCGTCTTGTAGGGCTTGCCGTGGCGCGAGGCGATGAACCACCCGCGACTGCGGACGTGATCGAGGTTGTCGCAGTCGTCCGCGGTCAGCTGGTCGACCATCTCGGAGACGTGCTCGAAGTCGTCTTCGTCGATGAAGGTGACGCCTCGCGGGCAGCAGCCGACGTCCGTCGTCACCTCGGTGTTCAAGAGGCCGGGGCAGCCGCGGCCGAAGATGCACTCGTAGTTCGAGAGCATGAACGAGACGTTCACGCGGAACTGGTGCATCGGGTTCCCCGGCGCCGGGAACGTCAGCCACTCGACGGGGCCGGGTGCGGCTCTCATACGTTCACCGTACCCGCGATGGGGGCTAGCCCTCGGTCCGCTCCTCCTCCTCTTCGATCAGCTCGCGGTAGCACGGCGCACCCTCGAAGCCGGCGAGTCCCGCGGGATGGAGCATGCGCTGGCGGCGGCGCCGGGCGAGCTCGCGGCGGCGGCGGGCGGTGGCGAGCGCGGCGGAGGCGCCGACGAGCCCTCCGATCAGGAAAGAGCGCGCACGTCCGAGCCGGTCGTCGCCGTCCATGGAACGATTGTGCCAGTGCTGATCGCGACGCTCGGGGATGTGATGCTCGACGTGATCGTGCGGCTCGAGCAGCCGCTCGCGCCCGGCGACGACGTGCGGGCGCAGACACGTACCGGCGCGGGCGGCCAGGCTGCCAACGTCGCGGCATGGGCGGCCTCGCTCGGCGCGGACGCGCGCTGCATCGCGAAGCGCGGCGCCGACCCCGCCGGCGAGCTCGTGGCGGCGCAGCTCGCGGCGCTCGGGGTCGAGCTCGTCGGGCCGGTCGCCGCCGGCGCGACCGGCGTCGTCGTCTCGCTCGTCGGCGAGGACGGTGATCGGTCGATGGCGTCGGACCGTGGCGTCTCGCCGACGCTCGCGCCCGACGAGCTCGAGGCTCCCTGGCTCGACTGCGACGTGCTCCATCTCTCGGGGTACGCGCTTCTGCGGGAGCCCGTCTCGCACGCGGCGCTCCTGGCGGCGCGGCTGGCCCGTGAGCGCGGCGCCCGCGTCTCGGTCGACGTCGCGACGTGGACCGAGCTTCGCGCCTATGGACCGGTGCAGTTCCGCGAGCTCCTCGACACGATCGCCCCCGACGTGCTGTTCGCGACGGAGGCGGAATGGGAGATGCTCGGCGGCGCGTATCTGACGGCGCCGACGGGCGTGATCAAGCGCGGCGCACGCGGCTGCATCGTGGTGACGGAAGACGCGCGGCTCGACCTTGCGCCGGTCGAGGCGCAGGTGGTGGACACGACGGGCGCCGGCGACGCGCTCGCAGCGGGGTTCCTCCTCGGCGGCTCGCTCGAGGAGGCAGCTCGGCGCGGGCTCGAGACGGCGGCGCGCTGCGTCGCGCGCGTAGGCTCGATGCCGTGAAGATCGAGCCGCTCAGCGAGGAGCACGCGCGCGAGATCGCCGACTGGCGCTACGAGTTCCCGTACGAGTGGTACGACACGGCGTCCGACCCGCGACGCGTCGAGTTGTTCGCGAACCCTGCGCGGCGCGACGGCCTGCGCGCCGTCGTCGACGACGACGACCGGCTGATCGGCTTCTTCAACTTCGTGCGCGAAGGCGACGAGGTGCGCATCGGTCTCGGCATCCGCCCCGATCTGACCGGGCAGGGGCTCGGCTCGCAGTTCATCGGGGCGGGCCTCCGCTACGCGACCGCGGAGTGGTCGCCGAAGCGGTTCCGGCTCTGGGTCGCTTGGTGGAACGAACGCGCGCTACGCGCCTACCGCCGCGCCGGCTTCCGCGAGGTCGAGTCGAACGAGGCCAAATCGCGCTTCATCGAGATGGAGCGGCCTGCGTGATCCGAATCGCCGACGAGGTCCGCGAGTCGCGGGCAGTCGTCGCGCTCGAGACGACGCTCGTTGCACACGGCTTTCCACCCGGCGAGGGCGTCGACGTCGGGCTCGAGTCGGAGCGCCAGGTGCGTGCGGCCGGCGCCGTGCCGGCGACGATCGGTGTGCTGGACGGCGAGATCGTCGTCGGGCTCACGGAGGACGAGCTCGCCCGGTTCGGCGCAGGCGCACGGAAGGTCGGCCCGCGCGATCTCGCCGCCGCCGCGGTGCAGGGCGCCGTCGGGGCGACGACGGTGGGCGGCACGCTTGCAGTCGCAAAGGCGGCCGGCATCCGATGGCTGGCGACCGGCGGGCTCGGCGGTGTGCACCGCGGCTTCCCCAATCCGCCCGACGTCTCCGCGGATCTCGCGCAGCTTGCACGGACGCAGGCCCTCGTCGTCTCGGCCGGGGTGAAGTCGCTCCTCGACGTGCCGGTGACGGCCGAAGTGCTCGAGTCGCTCGGGGTGCCGGTGCTCGGCTTCCGCGTCGACACGGTCCCGCTCTTCTACGGCTCGGAGGGCGGGCCGCCGGTGTCCGCGCGCATCGAGTCCGCAGAGGAGGCGGCGCAGATCGCGCGTGCCCACTGGGAGCTCGGCGGGGCGGGACTGCTCCTCGGACGCCCGCCCGACGAGCCGCTCGAGGACGTCGAGCCGCTGATCGAGGAGGCGCTGGCGGCTGCGCGCGGCGCCGGCGTCTCGGGACAGGCGGTGACGCCGTTCGTCCTTTCATATCTGCACCGTGAGAGCGGCGGGCGCACCCAGCGCGCCAACAGGGATCTGATCGCGCAGAACGCCCGGCTTGCGGGTGAGATCGCCGCTACGGCCTCCGCCTGCGTGAGTTGAGGCCTAGAGGTTTCGCCGCGAGAAGGCGGCGATCGCGAGTGCCAGCACTGCGACGAGATACCCAGCCGCCCAGACCCGGATCCCCCAGCCGTGCACGTACGCGCCGCCGAACGGGCCCAGCTGGAGGAGGAAGCCGGTCACGCCGGACGTGCCTTCCGTGATCATCCGTAGGGCGTCCTGGTAGAGCGCCTCGAAGGGCAGCGCCCAGGCCGTCACGGTCGACGCCGTCTTCACGGCGTGCGAGTTGAGGGCGTGGCCGATCGTGCCGAGGAGCCCGGCGACGAGCCCGGCGCCGAAGAGCATGAACACTGCGATTCCGTTCGCGGTCGCCGACAGCGCGACGGATCCGAGGAGGGAAAGCGCGATCACGATCACGACCGCGAAGGCGAGCTCGACGCCCGGCCAGACGATCCTTCCCGGCCACCAGTGCCCGGTCAGTCCCGTGATCAGCATCGACCCGAAGTAGACGGCGAGCACGTACGCGGTGCACACACCGGCGGCGCCGAGGAACCGCGAGAGCAGCAGCGTCGCGCGGCCCACCGGACGGACGACGAGCGGTTGCAGCAGGCCGCGCTCCGCGTCGCCGGACACGACGCCGAGTGTCAGGAACACGGCAAGCACGATCCCGAGGAAGAGCGTCGCAAACATCGCAAGCCCCATCAGAAACGCGCCGGCGAAGGTCCGCGAGTCGACGTTCACGTCGGCGGGGGGCTGGATGTTCGCGACCTCGCGGAACACGTAGTGGTTGGCCAGCCAGAACAGAAAGAGGAACACGGCGGTCAGCAGAACGACGACGGCGAAGACCTTCCGCCGCACCGCCTCGCGGAAGCCGTACTCGACGATGACGGCGACGGAGCTCAGTCGGTCTCGCCTCCGACGGCCTCGAGGTAGGTCTCCTCGAGCGTCGACGTGAGCACGCGGACGCCGTAGACCTGGCGTCCTCGGCCGACGGCCTCGGCGACGAGCCGTGGCGCGTCGTCGCGGGTGGCGCCGGCGATCGTCTGTACGCCGTCGTCCGTTTCGAGCTCGACGCCCCGTGGGCGCGAGAGCTCCGACGGCGTGCCGGCCGCGACGAGCTCGCCCCCGAGCAGGATCGCGACGCGGTCGCAGACGAGCTCGATCTCGGAGAGCAGGTGCGAGTTCAGGAGGACGGAGACGCCGCGGCCGCGCAGCTCCTCGAGCAGGATGCGGACCGTGCGCCGGCCGACGGGGTCGAGCGCCGAGGTCGGCTCGTCGAGCAAGAGCAAGCGCGGCTCGCCCACGAGTGCCTGCGCGATCCCGAGCCGCTGCTGCATTCCCTTCGACATGCCGTCGACGCGGCGCTTCGCGGCGTCGTCGAGCGCAACGAGCTTCAGCAGGCGCGTACGCTCAGCGGCGCCGCCACGCGAGCCGGCGAGCTGCTGGTGCAGCTCGAGCACTTCGTCGGCCGTGTACCACCCTGGAAAGCGGAACAGCTCGGCGAGGTAGCCGAGCGCGGCGCGGGCAGGCCGCGAGCCGGCGCGGGAGCCGGCGACCTCGGCCGAGCCGGCGGTCGGGCGGACGAGGCCGACGGCGATCTTGACGAGCGTCGACTTGCCGGCGCCGTTCGGGCCGAGCAGGCCGACGAGCTCTCCCTCGCCCACTTCGAGGTCGACGCCCTTCAGAGCCTGGACGGAGCCGTAGCGCTTCGCGAGACCGTGGACGGCGAGGGCGCTCGGCACGCCGGCCAAAGTACCCTTCAGCCATGCCACGCGGGTACATGGAGGGTCCCGCCTCGGAGGAAGCCGAGCAGCGCGCGGAGGAGCTCGCCCTCGGCGTGAAGCACGAGGAGCCGCCGCCGGTCTCAGCCGCTGTCTACGGCTGCACCGAGGACGACCCGGAGCCGCACTTCCTCGGCTGGCTCAACGAGGTCGACCCCGACGAGTTGTTCGAGTCCGGAAAAGCGTGGGGCGTCACGGTGCGTCGCGTCGCAGTCTCGTAGCAAAGACGCGAGCATCTCGCGGCGGTGCCTGGCCCCGTCACGGAACCGTCACGGCCGAGCGTCGTTGCGGCGTCACGGCTCGCCGCGACACGGTGTCGTCGCGAAGACGCGAGCATTTCGAGGCGGTGCCTGGCCCCGTCACGGAACCGTCACGATCCAAGGGATATGCCTCCCTCGGGCTCAGCTCAGCGTCTGGATCTCGTAGCGAAGACGCGAACATCTCGTACGCCGTGACTGTCACCGTTCACGGGACCGTCACGGCTACTCGGACATGCCTTCCGCGGACCGGCTGAACGAGGCCGATCCGGAAGAGCTGTTCGCATCCGGGGAACGCCCGCGACGTCACGACGCGGCGCGTCGCAGTTCCGTCGCGAAGACGCGAGCATTCCGTACTCCGTGACTGTCACCGTTCACGGAACCGTCACGACCGAGCGGACGTGCCTCCCTCGGGCTTAGCTCAGCGTCTGGATGAACTCGTCGATCGTGAGCGCGGGGAGCGTCTCGATCCTCGTCGAGCCGCGCGCGCCGAGGGCGACCGACACGCGCGCGATCGTGGCGGTGTCCGGTGCCTCGACGACGCTGACGAAGTCGAACTCGCCGAGCGTCGCCCACTGGTGGAGCACCGTGGCGCCGAGCTCCGCGACGTCGCGGTTGACTTCACGCAGGCGGTCCGGATTCGACTTCAGCGTCGCCACGCCCTGCTGGGAGAGCCTGGAGAGAAGGAGGTAGATCGCCATGGCCGGACCCTACTCGACCCTGGCCGCCTGATCCACGTACAGCAGGGCCGCGCCCACGAAGAGCAGCGGCGAGATGACGACGTTCGCAAGCACGAAGGCCGTGTCGATGGCTGCACCGGCCGCGCCGCGGAGGACGAAGGCCAGCACCGCCTGCGTGAGGAAGACCACGATCGCGAGCGTCGCGAGCGAGCCGAGCGCGTGCACGTAGTCGGCCCGTGCGAGCTGCCAGGCCCGCGCGAACGCGCGGCGCACAGGCAACTCCTCGACGACGAGCACCGGCACGACCAGCCCGAGCGCCGCAAGCCAGGCGAGCGCCGGCAGGACGAAGCCGAGCACGAGAAACGGCACGGGAACGAACACGAGCCAGCCGGCGAGCCATGCCGCGACGAGTCGCCGCCGCGTCGGCCGGACGTCGTGCACGAGCACACTCGCGAGCACGAACGAGACGCTCAGCAACGCCCCGTACAGCGTTGGGGCCAGGATGAGCCCGAGCCGGCGTGAGACGTGCGCCGTCACGACCGCGAGCGCGGCCGGCGGGACGCCGATCGGAAGGCAGCGGACGAAACGCTCGCCGTAGAAGCGCATCGACTCGGCCACGAGCTGGCCGACGGTGCGCTCAGCGGGCGGCAGCGCGGCCGGACGGGGCTCGCCCGCGCGCGGATAGGACGGCCTGGCCACGATGCGTGAGGGTATCGTCGCACGGTGGCCTACGACGTCGTGCACGCAGCCGAGCTCGAGTGGGAGGAGCGCGAGCCGATCGACGGCGCGGCGCCGCGGCAACACGCGCCGATCACCGATCCGGCCAACTTGACGCAGTCTCGTGCGCGAATGTGGCGCTATCCGGCGCACACACGCGGCCGCCGCCACATCGATCCGGTTCAGGAGGAGGTCTTTGTCCCGCTCCGTGGGACGCTGACGATGCTCCTGGAGGATCCGCCGCAGCGCGTCGACGTCGAGCCCGGCGGGATCGTCGTCGTCCATCCGGGGACGGCGCTGCAGGCTCGCAACGAGACGGGCGAAGAGATCCTCTTCTTCGCGTACGGCGCGCCGCCCATCTCGGGCGACGCACAGTTCATCGAAGACGTTCGGTCGCTCTAGCAACCGCGTCTGCGAGCGCGGCGAGCGCCTCGTCGAACCGCCACTTGGAGCGATCGGCCTCGCCGGCGTCGTTCGACACCGCCCGCAGCTCGACCGCCGGCACGCCCGCGAGGGCGCACGCGCGCAGCACGCCGAATCCCTCCATCGCCTCGACACCGAACCCGCTCGACGCACCGACCTTCCCGCACGTGGCGATCGGCAGCACGAGCGCCTCCGGGAGCACGGCGCGTATGCGCGCGAGCAGCCCAGGATCAGGCTCGACGCGCTCGATCCGCGGCAGCGTCGACGACGGATCGATCACGTCGCAGTACACCGCCTCCGAGCCGAGCACGAGTGCGGGCGGCTCGATGCCGTGCGCGCCGGCGATGCCGACGTGCAGCACCGCGTCCGGGCGTCGCTCGACGAGCGCGCGCACCGTCTGGAGCGCGGCCTCGACCGGCCCGATGCCGCAGCAGAACGTGTCGTCGCCGCGCACGAGCGCGAGCTCGCGATCGGTCGCGGCGACGACGAGCACGCAGGCTAGGCCGCCGCCGGGGCGGCGACGTCGACGGCGCGCTCGAAGACAAGCTCCCCGTTCTGCGCGTCGACCCGGACCGCGTCGCCGTCAGCGAAGTCGCCCTCGAGCAGCCGCAGCGCGAGCGGGTTCTCGACGAGGCGCTGGATGGCGCGCTTCAGCGGCCGAGCGCCGTAGGCCGGATCCCACCCGGCCTCCGCGAGCGCTTCCTTCGCCGCGTCCGTGATCTCGAGCGTGATCCGCCGCTCGCCGAGCCGCTCGCGAAGCCGCCCAAGCTGCAGCTCGACGATCTCGCCGATCTGCTCGCGCGACAGCACCTTGAACTCGACGATCTCGTCGATGCGGTTCAGAAACTCCGGCCGGAAATGATCGCGGAGCTGCTCGGCGCTACGAATGTTCGACGTCATGATCAGTACCGTGTTCCGGAAGTCGACCGAGCGGCCCTGGCCGTCGGTCAGCCGGCCGTCGTCGAGCACCTGCAGGAGGACGTCGAACACGTCGTGGTGCGCCTTCTCGATCTCGTCGAGCAGCACGACGCTGTACGGACGCCGCCGCACGGCCTCGGTGAGCTGGCCGCCCTCGTCGTAGCCGACGTAACCGGGCGGCGCTCCGATCAGGCGCGCGACTGTGTGCCGCTCCTGGTACTCCGACATGTCGAGCCGCACCATCGCGCGGTCGTCGTCGAACATGAACTCCGCGAGTGCCCGCGCGAGCTCTGTCTTGCCCACGCCGGTCGGACCGAGGAAGACGAACGAGCCGATCGGCCGGTTCGGATCCTGGAGCCCGGTGCGCGCGCGCCGGAGAGCGTTCGCAACCGCCTCGACGGCTTCGTGCTGGCCGACGACGCGCCGGTGGAGCCGCTCCTCCATCCGGATCAGCTTCTCGGTCTCCCCTTCGAGGAGCTTGTCGACGGGAATGCCCGTCCAGCGGGCGACGACGGCGGCGATGTCGTCCTCGTCGACCTCTTCCTTGACCATCGCGTCGGTCGTCTGCCCGTCGCGCTCTGCGAGCTCGCGCTCGAGTGCCGGCAGCTCGCCGTAGCGAATCTCCGCGACGCGCTGCAGGTTGCCCTGGCGCTCCTCGCGCTCCGCCTCGCGCTTCAGCTCGTCGATGCCGCGCGTGATCTCCTTCACACGTTCGAGCGCCTGCTTTTCCTCCGCCCAGCGGGCGGCGAGTGCGTTCCGCACCTCCTGTGCGTCCGCGAGATCGCGCTCGATCGGCTCGCGCACGTCCTTCGACTCCTTCTTCATCGCAGCGAGCTCGATCTCGAGCTGGCGTACGCGGCGCTCGGCCTCGTCGAGCTCGATCGGCGAGGAGTCGATCTCCATCCGGAGCCGTGACGCCGACTCGTCGACGAGGTCGATCGCCTTGTCGGGCAGGAAGCGGTCGGCGATGTAACGGTGCGAGAGAACCGCAGCAGCGACGAGCGCCGCGTCGCGGATGCGCACGCCGTGATGGGACTCGTAGGTGTCCTTGAGGCCGCGCAGGATCGCGATCGTGTCGGCCACCGACGGCTCGCCCACGAAGATCGGCTGGAAGCGCCGCTCGAGGGCGGCGTCCTTCTCGATGTGCTTGCGGTACTCGTCGAGCGTCGTCGCGCCGACGCAGCGCAGCTCACCGCGTGCCAGCATCGGCTTCAGCATGTTCGCGGCATCGACGGCGCCTTCCGCGGCGCCCGCGCCGACGATCGTGTGCAACTCGTCGATGAAAAGGACGAGCTCACCCTCGGCGCTCTTGATCTCGTTGAGGACGGCCTTCAGCCGCTCCTCGAACTCGCCGCGGTACTTCGAGCCTGCGAGCAGCGCGCCGATGTCGAGTGCCCATACCCGCTTGCCCTTCAGGCCCTCCGGCACGTCGCCCGCGACGATGCGCTGCGCGAGGCCCTCGACGATCGCGGTCTTGCCGGTGCCGGGCTCGCCGATCAGCACGGGGTTGTTCTTCGTCCGGCGCGAGAGCACCTGGATGACGCGGCGGATCTCCTCGTCCCGGCCGATGACCGGGTCGAGCTTGCCCTGCTCCGCCGCTTCGGTGAGGTCGCGGCCGAACTTCGAGAGCGCCTGGTAGGTGCCCTCGGGGTCCTGCGAAGTGACCCGCTGGCCACCGCGGACGGCGGCGATCTTCGCCTCGAGCTGCTCGCGCGGGACGACATCGAGAGCGAGCAGCAGGTGCTCGGTCGACACGTAGTCGTCCTCCATGCGCTTCGCCTCGTCGAATGCCCTGTCGAGCGCCTTCGAGAGCTGCGCCGACACGTTCGGCTGCTGCTGCGCCCCGTCGATCCGCGGCTTCGCGGCGAGCTGCGCCTCAGCCTGGGCGCGGAGAGCGTCCGCGTCTGGAACGAGCTCGCGCGGAAGCTCCTGGTCCAGGAGCGCCACGAGCAGGTGCTCGGGATAGAGCTCCGGATTGCCGTTGCGGCGCGCAAGCTCCTGCGCTGCGGCGACCGCCTCCTGGGACTTGATGGTCAGCTTGTTGAAATCCAAAACTGCTCCTACCTCCGTTCTGGGAGCCGCTCCTCGCGATAGAGCACGAGGTCGCGGCGATATTCCTTGTGGACTCTCTGAACTTCGTCGCGCACCTGCTGCTGCAAGCGCTCGATGTGGTGGTGCGCCTTGCGCAGCTCGTCCTCGAGCCGCAGCACGATCTCGACGCCGGCGAGATTCAGCCCGACCTCCGTAGTGAGACGCTGGATGATGCGCAGCCGCTCGACGTCCGCCTCGCTGTATAGGCGCGTACCGCCGGGCGTGCGCTGCGGGCGGACGAGGCCTTTGTTCTCGTAGATGCGCAGTGTCTGCGGATGCATGCCGACGAGGTCGGCGGCAACGCTGATCATGTACATCGGGCGCTCGTTCACGACTGCTGTCTCCGGGAGCGCAGCACGAGATACGCCGTCACGCCGGCGGCGAGCACGGCGATGGCGATCCACCCCCCGAGCCGCCAGGCGCTGTTCACGCCGTTCCAGGCAAAGAGCCAGAGGAAGACCTTGCCGAAGCCGCCGAGGGCACCGGCCTTCGCGAGAACGGCGCCGCCGCCCACGACCCCGCCTGCCGCGGTCTTCATGCCCAGCCGGTGACTGCGCTCCTCTGCCGTCTCCGGCTCGGGCGCCTGACGCGGGCCCTCGTCGAGCAGCTCGTCACGCTGAGTCATTAGCCGCCCAGCCCGTCCAGCTGCTCCAGCAGATCGCGCTCCTTCTTGTTGACGCGCTTCGGCACCTGGATGCGCACGCGCGCGAGCACGTCGCCCTTACCGGAGCCGGTCAGGCGCGGTGCGCCGCGGCCCTTGATGCGCAGCAGCTTGCCGTCTTCGGAGCCGGCGGGAATCTTGAGCGAGACGGTGCCCTCCGGCGTCGGCACGTCGACCTTGCCGCCGAGCGCGGCCATCGTGAAGGACACCGGCACCTGGACGACGAGATCGTCGCCGCGCCGTTCATACGTCTCGGACGCCGCCACGTGCGTCACGACGACGAGGTCGCCCGCGGGACCACCGTTCTCCCCGGCCTCGCCCTTGCCCTTGAGGCGGATCTTCGTGCCGTTCTTGACGCCGGGCTTGATCTTCACGGTGTACGTCTTGATGCGGCGCTCGCGTCCGGAGCCGTGGCACTTCGCACACGGCTGCTCGATGACGGTCCCGTTGCCGCGGCAGCGCGGACACGGCTGCGACAGCGCGAAGAGCCCCTGGCTCTCCGCCTTCACGCCGCGACCGTTGCACTCGGGACAGATCACCGGCGCCGTGCCGGGTTGCGCACCGGTGCCGCCGCATTCGCGGCATGCGGTCGTCAGCTCGACCGGAACCCTGACCTCGGAGCCCCGGAGCGAGTCCTCGAAGGAGAGCTGCACCTCGACCGCGATGTCGTCGCCGCGAACCGGCTGACGGCGTGCGCGCGTCCCCCCGCGGGCCCCGCCGCCGAAGATGCCGCCGAACAGGTCGCCGAGATCGCCGACGTCGAACCCGCCGAAGTCGAAGTTGACGTTCTGCCCGCCCGGCCCGGGACCGCGGCCGTTCGCCGAGCCGAAGCGGTCGTACTGCTTGCGCTTCGCGTCGTCCGAGAGCACGTCGTAGGCGGTCTGCACCTCCTTGAAGCGCTCCTCCGCAGAGGCGTCGCCGGGGTTTCGGTCCGGGTGGTACTCGCGCGCGAGCTTGCGATACGCCTTCTTGATCTCGTCCTGAGAGGCGCCCTTCGCAACACCGAGGGTCTCGTAGAGGGTCTTAGCCATCGCTCCCGATCGGTGCGGCGATCACGACCCGCGCCGGCCGCACGACGCGGTCGCCGAGCTTGTAGCCCTTCTGCACGACGTCGATGACGGAGCCTTCCTCCGCCTCCGACGGCTGCGAGAGCAGCGCCTCGTGGACATGCGGGTCGAACTGGCCTTCTGTCGAGATCTCCTCGACGCCGTTTCGCTGCAGGAGCGAAGCGAGCGAGCGGTGCACGAGGCGCACCCCCTCCTCGACCGTCGCCTCTTCGTGCTCGCCGACCGCGTCGAGCGCGCGCTCGAGGTCGTCGAGGATCGGGAGGAGCTCCTTCACGAGCCGCTCGTTCGCGAGCGTGACGTACTCGTCGCGCTCGCGAGCGGCGCGCTTGCGGAAGTTGTCGAAGTCGGCCGCGGCGCGCTTCCAGCGATCGATCGCCTCGTCGCGCTCGGCCTCGAGAGCGGCGAGGGGATCCTCGCCACTCTCTACAACCTGCTCCTCGGGCTCCATCAGGAGGTCTTCGCCTCCTCGTCGACGACCTCGTACTCGCCCTCCTCGACGACCTCGTCGTCGGGTGTGGTCGCGCCGTTGCCACCTGCGGACGACGCCTGGGCCTGCGCGGTCGCCTGGGCGTAGAGCACCTCGGCGAGCTTGTGCGAGGCCTCCTGGAGCGCGTCCGTCTTCGCCTTGATGTCGGCGACGTCGTCGCCCTCGAGCGCCTGGCGCAGCTCCATGATCCGGCCCTCGATCGTCGAGGCCTCGGACTCGTCGAGCTTGTCGCGATGCTCCTTCAGCGAGCGCTCGGTCTGGTAGGCGAGCGTCTCGGCGAGGTTCTTCGCGTCGACGACCTCGCGCAGCTTCCGCGCCTCGTCGGCGTGCGCCTCCGCGTTGCGGATCATGTCCTGGACTTCCTGCTCGGACAGACCCGAGCCGCCCTGGATCTGGATCTGCTGCACGTTGCCCGTGCCGAGATCCTTCGCCGAGACGTTGATGATCCCGTTCGCGTCGATGTCGAAGGTGACCTCGACCTGCGGCATGCCCCGCGGCGCCGGCGGGATGCCGACGAGCTGGAACTTGCCGAGCGTCTTGTTGTAGATCGCCATCTCCGACTCGCCCTGGAGAACGTGCACCTCGACCGAGGGCTGGTTGTCCTCCGCGGTCGTGAAGACCTCGGACTTCTTCGTCGGGATCGTCGTGTTGCGCTCGATCAGCTTCGTCATGACCTGACCCCTCGTCTCGATGCCAAGCGAGAGTGGCGTGACGTCGAGCAGGAGGATGTCCTTGACCTCGCCCTTGAGAACGCCCGCCTGGAGCGCGGCGCCTACGGCGACGACCTCGTCCGGGTTGACGCCCTTGTGCGGGTCCTTGCCGAGGACTTCCTTGACTTTTGCCTGCACGGCGGGCATGCGGGTCATGCCGCCGACGAGCACGACGTGCTCGATCTTCGACGCGTCGAGCTCGGCGTCCGCGAGCGCCTGCTTCGTCGGGCCGACGGTCCGCTCGAGCAGGTCGGCGGTGATCTCCTCGAGCTTCGCCCGGGTGAGCTGAAGGTCGAGGTGCTTCGGGCCTTCCTGCGTCGCGGTGATGAACGGCAGGTTGATCTGCGTCGTCATCGTCGAGCTCAGCTCGATCTTCGACTTCTCCGCGGCCTCGTAGAGGCGCTGGAGCGCCATCGGATCGGCGGCGAGGTCGATTCCCTGGTCGCGCTTGAACTCCGCGACCATCCAGTCGACGATCGCCTTGTCGAAGTTGTCGCCGCCGAGGTGGTTGTCACCGGCGGTCGACTTGACCTCGAAGACACCGTCGCCGAGCTCGAGCACCGACACGTCGAACGTGCCGCCGCCGAGGTCGAAGACGAGGATCGTCTGGTCGGACTCCTTGTCGAGCCCGTAGGCGAGCGAGGCCGCCGTCGGCTCGTTGATGATGCGCAGGACGTTGAGGCCGGCGATCTTGCCGGCGTCCTTGGTCGCCTCGCGCTGTGCGTTGTTGAAGTACGCGGGGACCGTGATGACCGCATCGCTCACGGGCTCGCCGAGGTACGCCTCGGCATCCGCCTTCAGCTTCTGCAGGATCATCGCGCTGATCTCCGGCGGGGCGTAGTCCTTGCCCTCGGCCTTCACGCGCACGTCCCCGTTCGGGCCCTGGAGGACCTCGTAGGGGACGATCGTCATCTCCTCGGACACCTCGTTGAACTTGCGTCCCATGAAGCGCTTGATCGAGAAGATGGTGTTCTGGGGGTTCGTGACCTGCTGCCGGCGCGCCGGAGCGCCGACGAGCCGCTGACCGTCCTTCGTGAACGCGACGACGGACGGCGTCGTGCGGCCGCCTTCGGCGTTCGGAATCACGGTCGGCTCGCCGCCCTCGAGGACGGCCATGCACGAGTTCGTCGTGCCCAGGTCGATGCCGATTGTCTTTGCCATACTGGTTTCTGCCTCCTGGGTGAGGAAATCTGAGTCTGTTTATAGCAGATTATACATGCCGGCGTCATCGTGTCGCCCCGTCAGCGGAATGCTCCGATAAGCGTGCTGCCGGCGACGATCACGAGCGCGCCCAGCACGACGCGTCGTCCCACGAGCTCGGAGCGGCGGATGAAGACGAGTGAGAGGAGAACGCCGAAGAGCGCCTCCGTCGCGACGAGGGGCGAGACGACCGTGACGCGACCGCGGTAGTACGCCTCGAAGAGCGAGACGTACGAGAGCCCGAAGACGGCTCCCACACCGAGGAACGGCAGCACGGCTCGGAGCGAAACGTGCCCGCGGACGCGCGGGCCGAGCACGACGAGCAGTACAAGCGTTCCGCTCGCGAGGGTGACCGCCGCGGCGACGGCGGGAGGCGCCGTCTCCCCCAGCGCGAGCCAGCGCACGAGGTTGTCCCGGATCGAGAACAGCACCGCCACGATGAACGCGAAGACAAGGCCGCGAACGCGCACGTGCGCGGGACGGTCGGGCTCGCGGGCGAGCTCGATCCCGCCGAGCACGATGAGCACGGCGCCGACGATGAGTGGAGCCCGGACCGGCTCGCCGAGCAGAACGAGGGCGATCGTCACCGACACGACCGGCGCCGAGCCAAGGATCACGGACGCTCGCGCCGCGCCTGCGTCTCGAATCGCAAGTGTGACGAGCAGCTGTCCGATCCCGGGTTGCAGAAGCCCCGCGAGCGCGAATGGCCAGGCGCGATCGAGGTGAACACCGCGTTCAGGCGCCTCGAGCACCGCGACGACGAGAGCCACCGCGAATGCTCCGCAGAGCGTGCCGAGTGTCGCGAGCTCTGCGTCCGGATGCTTGTCGAGGGCGATCCGCAGCCCGACGCTCATCGCGCCGAACAGAAATGCGGAGGCGAGCGCGAGCCCGACCGCCGTCACGTGAGCGCGCGCGCCGCCGCCGCCAGCCAGCGCCGGCGGACGAGCGCGGAGAACGGCCCGACCGCGAGCCAGTACCCACGGACCGCCCGCCGTGCGCGGGCATCCATCGCAGCAACACGCGTCTCCGTCGCGAGAATCGATCCGTCGCCGTCTGCCGTCGCCGTGATGTCGAAGACGATGCGCACCTGTCCCGGCCCGGCCTTCTCGAACGCGGTCAGGCCGCTTCGCGGCGACCAGGGGCGACCCGCAGCTCCGAGCACGATGCACGTCGGCTCCTCGACGAGCGGCGCGAGCCCGATCGAGCGCAGCGCGCCGAGAACCGAGCCGCCGCCGGGCAGCCCGCGCAGGCGGAAGAGCGTCCGCACGAGCCCGTCCGGCGCCACGGGAATCCCGAGCGCCGCCGCCACCGCCGTCTCCGGTGCCGCCTGGACGCGCCGCTCGTGGCGCTCGCGGATGTCGTACTCGGGCAGGAACTCATCGAGACGCGACACCGACACGATTCTGTCGCACGCCGATACGCTCTTGCCGTGGCCACCGACACCGGCACGACGCTTGCGGCAGAACTCGCGGAGGATGCCGCTGAGCGCTTCCTCCGCTACGTCCGCATCGACACGCAGTCCGAGGAGGACTCCGAGACGTATCCGAGCACCGAGAAGCAGCTCGACCTGCTGCGCCTGCTCCTGGACGAGGTGAAGGCAATCGGCCTCGAAGACGCTGCGCTCGACGAGCACGGGTACGTGACTGCGACGTTGCCGTCGACCGTCGACCGCGATATCCCGGCGATCGCGCTCTTCGCACACGTCGACACGGCTCGCGAGGTGACCGGCGCGAACGTGAAGCCGCAACGCTGCCGCTATGACGGCGGCGACATTCCGCTCGGATCGTCGGGCGCGGTCATCCGACCGTCAGAGTCGCCCCAGCTCGAGAACCACGTCGGGCACGAGCTGATCACGACCGACGGAACGACGCTCCTCGGCGCCGACGACAAGTCCGGAATTGCCGAGATCATGGCCGCGGTCGCCTATCTCGCCGCGCACCCGGAGATTCCGCACGGCCCGGTCAAGGTGGCGTTCAACCCTGACGAGGAGATCGGGCGCGGCGTCATTCACTTCCCGGTCGACACGTTCGGAGTCGCGGCCTCATACACCGTCGACGGCTCGACCGCCGGCGAGGTGCAGATGGAGACGTTCTCGGGCGCGCAGGTCCGGATGCACATCCGCGGCCGCGCGATCCATCCGGGCTGGGCGAAGGACGAGATGGTCAATGCGATCAAGCTCGCGGCTGCGGTCGTCGCGAAGCTGCCGTCGGACACGCTGTCGCCGGAGACGACGGAGGAGCGCGAGGGGTACGTCCACCCGGTCGTGATCTCGGGCGACTCGTCCGAGGTCGAGCTTCGCTTCATTGTCCGCGACTTCGAGAACGACCTGCTCGAGCGGCACGTGGAGCTCCTCCAGACGATCGCCGACGAGGTCGCGGCGACCGACGACCGCTGCTCGATCGAGGTCGAGACGCGCATTCAGTACCGCAACATGCGCGACCGGCTCCAGCAGCACCCCGAGATCGTCGAGCACCTCGAGGAGGCCGTCCGCCGGGTGGGGCTCGAGCCGAAGCTCACAGCGATCCGGGGCGGCACCGACGGCTCGGCCCTCACCGAGATGGGCCTGCCGACGCCGAACATCTTCACCGGGGGCCACGACGCCCACAGCGAGCGCGAGTGGATCTGCGTCGAGGACATGGGCCTGGCCGCCGCGGCGATCGTCGAGCTCGCAAAGATCTGGGCGGAGTAGCGGACCCGAGCGTTTCCTCCCAAGTAACAACTTGTTACAAGGGACTGAACCGCGGGCAAAGCCGGATACCCTGGTGCATATGGAGCCCCTGCTCGACAGGCTCGGTCGCCCGCTCGAGACCCTGCGCGTCTCGATCACCGACCGGTGCAACTTCCGCTGCGTCTACTGCATGCCGAAGGAGGTCTACGGCCGGGACCACGTCTTCCTCGAGCGCAAGGAGCTTCTCAGCCTCGAGGAGATCGCTCGCGTCGTCGGCGTCTTCGCGCAGCTCGGAGTACGGACGGTGCGGATCACCGGCGGCGAGCCGCTCGTGCGCCGGAACGTCGAGCACCTCGTCGAGCTGCTGCGCGAGATTCCCGACCTCGAGCTCGCGCTGACGACGAACGGCGCGCTTCTGCCGCAGAAGGCGGAGGCGCTCGCCCGCGCAGGGCTCGACCGCGTGACCGTCAGCCTCGACTCCGTCGACGACGCGACGTTCCGCGCGTTGAACGACGTCGACTTCCCGGTCGACCGCGTGCTCGAGGGGATCGACGCAGCCGCGGCCGCCGGCCTTCGAGTCAAGGTCAACGCCGTCGTCAAGCGCGGCGCGAACGACGACGGGCTCGTGGCACTCGCCGAGCACTTCCGCGGAACCGGCCACGTACTCCGCTTCATCGAGTACATGGACGTCGGTCACACGAACGGCTGGCGCCTCGACGACGTCGTCTCCGCCGACGAGATCGTCGCCAAGATCGACGCCGTCTGGCCCCTCGAGCCGCTGCCGCTCGCACGTCCGGACGAGACCGCCCGCAAGTGGCGCTACCGCGACGGCCTCGGTGAGATCGGCGTCATCGCCTCGGTGACGAAGCCGTTCTGCGGCGGCTGCTCCCGGGCCCGCCTCTCGGCCGAGGGGCGCCTCCACACCTGCCTCTTTGCCACCGCCGGCCACGACCTCCGGGCGCCGCTGCGGCTCGGGGCCTCCGACGAGGAGCTCGCCGACCTGCTGCGCGGCATCTGGGGCCGCCGCGAAGACCGCTATTCCGAGCTCCGGAGCGCCGAAACGGCCGCGCTTCCAAGGGTCGAGATGTCCTACATCGGGGGGTAGCCGTGCCCCCCGCGGTCCCGACTAGAATCTCGTTGTGACCGCTGTCGTTGCCGCAGGCCGGCGCGTGCTCCCGCGCGGCTGGATGGATTTCGGATTCCAGATCGTCATCTGGATCGGGTTCTACTTCAGCTACCAGGCGGTGCGCAGCTTTGCCGACCGCAACCCGGCGAAGGCCTTTGTCAACGGCTTTCGGGTAATCGACTTCGAGCAGCGCTTCACGAGCCACTTCGTCGAGCAGACGGCCCAGAGCATCGCCGATTCGTCCAGCTGGCTCTTCACCGCGGCCGCCTGGACGTACTGGAACTCCGAGTTCACGGTCCTGTGCATCACGCTCCTCTGGGTCTACCTGCGACGCCACGAGCGCTTCGCGCGCTTCCGGAACACGATCCTGCTCGCGAACATGATCGGACTGGTCGGCTACGTCGTCATGCCGACCGCCCCACCGTGGATGTTCCCGTCGTTCGGCTTCGTCGACGGCGTCAACCATTCGGGCGACTTCGTCGGCGCACTCGCGAACCCGTACGCCGCGATGCCGAGCCTCCATGCCGCCGACGCCCTGATCGTGAGCATCGCGCTCTTCGGCGCCTGCCGGCACTGGTGGTCGAAGGCGATCTGGGCCGTTTGGCCGGCCTGGGTCTGGTTCTGCGTGCTCGCGACGGCGAACCACTTCTGGCTCGACGTCCTGGCGGGAATCGTCGTGGCCCTCGTTTCGGTCTTCGTCGTCTCGCGGGTCTCACGCCTCCGGGCGAGGCGGCGCGATGCGACGCCCATCGCAAACCTGCTATAGTCGGCCCATAGCAGGATTGCGATCAACCTCGACCTCGAGAGCCCCCGCATGCACGCGATGAACGAGGCCCCGACTCCGCGATTGAGCAGGGTCAAAGCGGGCTACACGACCGGCGCCCGCACCCTCGCGAAGCTGTCGGTGACGGGCCTCGCACGCACCCGGCTCACCCCGAACACACTCACGGCGGCCGGGGTCACCCTCTGTCTGGCGGCGGCCGTGCTCGTCCCCTTCGAGAGTCGGGACAAGCTCCTTTTCTACTGGCTCGCCGCCGCGGTGTTCGTCGTCGGCTCGGTGCTCGACATCCTCGACGGCGCGCTCGCGCGTGCCGGCGGGAAGTCGACGCCGTTCGGCGCCTTCCTCGACTCCACGACCGACCGGGTCGGCGAGGGCGCGATGCTCGCTGCGATCGGGCTCGTCTTCGCCCGCGCCGGGAACGACGTCGCGGTCCTCTTCGCGATCGTGGCCGTCGCCGGCTCCTTCCTCGTGCCGTACGTCCGCGCAAAGGCGGAAGCACTGGGACTGCGCGGCGACGTCGGCCTGGGCTCCCGGGCCGAGCGCGTCGTCGTCATCACCGCCGGTCTCGTATTCGCTCCGTGGGGCGGGCTCCAGTGGGCGATCTATCTCCTCGCAGCAACCTCGTGGCTCACCGTTGCGCAGCGCATCCTGCACGTCCGCAAGCAACTCATTGATGGAGGCACAACGCATGTCGACTAACGGCAGCTCGAACGGGCGTGCGCGCCTGGACGACGGCAAGGTCCGCGTCGCGATCATCGGCGTCGGCAACTGCGCCAACTCGTTGCTCCAGGGCCGCGAGTACTACAAGGACGCCTCGGACGAACAGTTCGTTCCGGGGCTCATGCACGTCAACCTGGGCGGCTACCACATCAGCGACATCGAGGTCACGGCGGCGTTCGACGTCGTCAAGGGCAAGGTCGGCGAGGATCTCGCGGACGCGATGTGGGCGCACCCGAACGACACGATCAAGTTCGCCGAGGTGCCGAAGACCGGCATCACGGTGTCGCGCGGCATGACGCACGACGGCATCGGCAAGTACCTCTCGCAAATCGTCGAGAAGGCGCCGGGCCAGACCGCCGACATCGTCGGGATCCTCAAGGACACGAAGACCGACGTCGTCGTCAACTACCTGCCCGTGGGCTCCGAGGCGGCCACGAAGTGGTACGCGGAGCAGATCCTCGAGGCCGGTTGCGCGATGGTGAACTGCATGCCCGTGTTCATCGCCCGCGAGGACTACTGGAACAAGCGCTTCCAAGAAGCCGGCGTGCCGATCATCGGCGACGACATCAAGTCGCAGGTGGGCGCCACGATCACGCACCGCGTGCTCACGTCGCTCTTCCGCGAGCGCGGCGTGCATCTCGACAAGACGATGCAGCTGAACGTCGGCGGCAACTCGGACTTCCTCAACATGCTCGAACGCGAGCGCCTCGAGTCGAAGAAGATCTCGAAGACGAACGCCGTCACGTCGATGCTCGACTACGACCTCGGCGAAGGCAACGTGCACGTCGGCCCGTCGGACTACGTGCCGTGGCTGACCGACCGCAAGTGGGCCTACATCCGCATGGAGGGCTCGTCGTTCGGCGACGTGCCCCTCAACGTCGAGCTCAAGCTCGAGGTCTGGGACTCGCCGAACTCGGCCGGCATCGTGATCGACGCCGTACGCCTCGCGAAGCTCGCTCTGAACAACGGCGTCGCCGGTTCGCTCGTGGAGCCGAGCTCGTACCTGATGAAATCGCCGCCGCAGCAGATTCAGGACGACGAGGCGGCCGAGCTCGTCGAGCAGTTCATCGAGCGCAACCGCCGGACGGCGCCGGTTGAGCACCCGGCTCCGACGAGCGCCTAACCGCGCTCTTCAGTGGATCGCGGCGGCCCTCGCGGCCGCCGCGGTCGCTTTCCTGCCGGTCGTCGCGATCAGCCTGCCTCGAGGGGCGACGGACGATGCCTTGATCGGCGGGCTCGCCATCGCCGCGCTCGCGGCGATCGCGCTTCACGTTCGAATCTCTCCCTTTCCGGCCCGCGCCGTGCTTCCGGCGCTCGCCGTGGCAATCGCACTGGGCGGTGCCGCCTATGTCGGCGCCATCATCCTCGTGCTCGTCGGGGGCAGCTGCAGCGACGAGGGTCACATTCAGCCCGGCGTGTGGATCAGTGGTGCCTTCGTCTACTTGCTGATTGCGGCCTGGGGCCTGCAACGCCCCCTGCGGACGGTGTGGACGGTCCCGGCCGCCGTACTCGGCGCCGGCCTCTGGATCGTCGCGCTCGCCACGCTCCTCACGGGCTCGACGGGCGCGTGTCTGGACTGAGCCCGCGCGTGATGTCGGTCAAGTAACAGACCGCGCATGCCGATACGGCCCGCGTGGATTTCCGTGCACGCGAGCGGCTCGTGCTGAGTACCGGTCTGACGGCGGCCGGCCTGATCGCATTCGCGCTCGTTGCAGGGATCGCCGGCTCGGCGGCGCTTCGCCGAATCGAGCGGCTCGACGACCTCACGGCAGAGAGCTGAGCCAGTCCCCGCCGCTACCGGGACGGAATGTACGTCGCGCCCTCGAGGTTGAACTCCGTGCCCTGCAACGTCGTGGAGAGCCGCACCGCCTCGAAGCCGCGGCCCCGGGGGCGAACGATCCAGAAGGCTCCCTTGATCTCGCTTCCGACGACGACGTCGCCGATGAAGCGCTCGAAGTCGGCGGCCGGAGCGAAGAAGACGTTGTGTGTCGCCGTGTCGGCGACGTAGAGACCAGGCGGCGCGGCGGGACGGCGACCGGTATGCCGTCCGATCGTCACGATCGGGTTGGGGCCGTCGGGCAGCGTCACGAGCGTTCGTGAGTGCCCGCGGCCGTCCATCGCGGCGAGCCTCCCGCCGCTCGCCCCCGCGTCGACCGTGAGCAGAACGTCGTGCGGTGCCGTGCCGAAGCGGATCGACGCGATGGCGATCTCGTCCGCCCCGCCGGGACCGGCATAGCTGCCGACCGTCCTGACGTTTCCGCGCCGGTCTACGGCGTACACGGTCCCGCCGCCCGTCGCCTCGCTGCCAGATTGCCCGGTCGCGGCGAGGAGCGCGTAGCCGAAGCGACCGCCGGTGTCGAACGCCAGCGCGCCGTCCGAGGTCGCGCTCTCGGGAAGGGTGGCGAACAGCGTGATGGTGCCGCCGTCCGGGCTGATCCGGTAGATCTTGTTGGACGGCGAATGACAGTAGACGTCGCCCGCGCTGAACCCGTGGCCACCGCGCGAGACACGGCAGCGGGTCTCCTCGACCTCCTGTGGCATCGAAGCGAACGGCCGCAGAGGCAGACCACTCGGACCGGCCGCGAAGACCTTGTTCGTCGTGTTCTCGACGTAGAGGAAGCTGCTGCCCGTCCACGCCACGTCCGTGAGACGCAGACCGGTATCCGCGAAGACGCTGAAGTGGAGAACAGGCGGACCTGCTGCCGCCGCCAACGACGCGATCAGCGTCGCAGCCAGAGCCCCCATGGTGGTGAGCCCGCGGATCACGGCGAGGCAGTGAGCCACGTGACGAGTGCCGGCTGGAACCGGCACTCCTCCGAGAACCGGATCGCGAGCGGCCCGCGCTCGGAGCCGTGCGAGCACAGGAGCGGATCCTCGCCGCGCTCGAGCACGAGCGCTACATGGCGGCCGGGATACCGTCCCCAGACGACGAGGTCGGCGCGACGGACGTCCTCGAGCGCGACGTGCTCCATGCTCTGGAGGAGCGTCCCGGTCCAGCCCGCGCCGCTGTAGTCGAGCCCGTTCGGGTCCGGCGCGCCGCCGAGGAAGTAACACAGGGTCACGAAGCCCGAGCAGTCGGTCGTGAGCGGCAGCTCGCGCGCGAGCGGCATCGGCCTCACCTCGCCGTAATGGATCCGGGGCTCGTTCGCGATGCCCCAGCGCGCCGCAGTGACGATCTTCTGCCGTGGGGTCGTCACTAGACTCGTGAGTGTCGGATGATGGCACGTTCGGTCGCCCTCGTCACCCCCTTCGCCTGGTCGCAGCCGCACGACGTGAACGAACACGTCGAGGGACTCGCACGGGAGCTACGGGCGCGCGGTCACCAGGTCACGGTGCTCGCACCGTCGAACCGGGCACGCGACCTCGCCGCGGGACGCCGCGCACTCTCGAACGGTGTTGCGACCGACTTCGTCGCGCTCGGACCGGCAGTGCCGATCTCGCGGCGTAGTCGGATGGGCGTGCCGGTCGGCGTTCAGGCGAACCTCGCGTTCGCACTTGCCGCCGGCGGCTTCGACATCGTCCACGGCTTCGAGCCCGGGCTGCCGAGCCTGTCGTACCTCGCACTTCGCGACGCGAGCGCGCTCACGGTCGCGACGTTCTTCTCGACGGAACGACTGACGTATCCGCCGGCGCGCACCCGCCGCGAGCGTCTGCTGACCCGCCTCGACGCACTGCTCGCCACGAGCGAGGAGACAGCGGCGGCAGCGGCCGAGCGCTTTCCCGGCCGCTACGAGCTCGTGCCGGCCGGCGTCGACCTCGAGCTCTTCGCGCCGGCGGAGAAGCAGAAGATCGTCGTGCTCGAGTGGCGGCAGTCGGAGCGCCTACTCCTGCGTGCGCTCGTTCGCGAGCTCGGAGCGCTGCCGGACTGGGAGCTCGTGCTGCTGCGCACGCGTCCGCTCGCGTCGCGGCCGCCGCTGCCGCGGGCGCTGCGCGGGCGCGTCCGCGTGCGCACGGCGCTCGACGGAGCGGCCCGCGCCGAGGTGCTGCGCGACGCGGCAGTCTTCGTGCCGTCGGTCGAAGGAGTGAAGCGCGTCGAGCTCGAAGCGCGGGCCGCGGGTGCCGCCGTTGCGTCGCCTGCGGGCAGGTTCGAGCAGCCGGAGCTCGCGGCCGCAGAGGCGGCTCGCCTGCTCGAGGACGACGCGTTCCGCGCCCGCCGCGCCGGGGAAGGCCTCGCGGAAGCGCGGGCGCAGAGCTTCGTCGCACTCGCCGACCGGGTGACCGCGGTGTACGACGACATCGCCGGCCGCCGCCGGCCCGCCGCTCCCCGCTCGCCGCTCGAGCGCCGCGACTGGATGCTCGTCGACCTGCACATGCACACGAGCTGGTCCCACGACTGCTCCATCGACGTCGACGAGCTGCTCGACCATGCGGAAGCCGAGGGCCTCGGGGCGATCGCGATCACCGACCACAACGTCTTCGGCGGCGCCCTCGAGGGGGTCGCGAAGGCGCGCGGCCGCAAGCTGATCGTCATCCCGGGCGAGGAGGTGAAGACGGACGGCCAGGGCGAGGTGATCGGCCTGTTCCTCAAGGAGGAGATCCCGCGTGGGATGTCGTTCGCCGAGACGGTCGAAGCGATCCGCGCCCAGGGCGGCCTCGTGTACGTCCCGCATCCGTTCGACCGGCTCCATGCGATCCCGGATCCGGCGACGCTCCATCGCCACCTGGCCGAGATCGACGTCTTCGAGGTCTACAACGCTCGGCTGCTCTTCGAGGCGTACAACGACGAGGCGCTCCGGTTCGCCCGCAAGTACAACCTCACGGCTGGGGCCGGCTCGGACGCGCACGTGCTCCAGGGCGTCGGCACGGGTGCCGTTCGAATGCGCCGCTTCGAGGGTCCCGAGGAGTTCCTTCTGTCGCTGCGCAGCGCGGAAGTGTTGCGGCGTCCGAAGTCGCTTGCGTACCTCCAGGGCTTGAAGTGGGTGGCGCAGGCCAAGGAAAGGGTTCGCTAGAGGCGAACCAACCGTGGGACTCAAGTGACCGTGGCGACCGACGAGATCTACGAGAAGTACCTGCAAAAGGCGATCACCGAGATCAACGCTCTCGGTGACGAGGTTGCTCGGACCGGCGCGGGCACGCGCGTGCCGGTCGTCGGCTCGGGCCACCCGCTGGGGGACGTCTTCCTGCTGAAGTACATGCCGCGAGCCTCCGAGCTTCAGGAAGGCGTTGCGTTCTACGGACGCGCCGGAAATGCGTTGCTCAAGTCGCTGCAGCGGCTGCGTGTCGACCCGATGGCCGTCTACGGCACGAATGCGCTCAAGTTCGCGGACGGCGACGAGGAGGAGTCCCGGCCCTTTCTGCTCCGCGAGCTCCACATCGTGCAGCCGAAGCTCGTCGTCGTCATGGGCGAGCAGGCGCTCGCGTTCCTCAACTCGGTGAAGTTCCCGCTCGCACGCGAGCTCGCGCCGACGGAGGGCGAGCTGCAGAAGCTGACGCCCACGATCGACGCGCTCTACACGCCCGACATCGACGACGCGCTCGACGAGCAGCCGGCGAAGACGGCGTTCTGGAACGCGTTCAAGCTGCTCGGCGAGTGGTGGGCGTCACTGCCGCCGTACTAGATCGGCGGCGCGTCGCGGCGTTCGCCGCGGTGGGCGCGATCGTCGGGACGTGGTACGTCGTCGCGCCGCACCTCGATCGTGTCGGGTTGTGGCCCGCGATCACGATCATCTGCCTCTTCGTGATGCCGGCTGTGCTGCTGCTCGTTCTGATCGCCCTGCCGCTCTGGCCGGCGCGATGGCTCCTGCCGGCGGTCGTCGTGCTCGCGCTGATCGCCCTCGGGTGCTCGCTCGCGGACTGGGGCCTCGCGGCGAACTTCGCGAAGCTGTGGGCCGCCGTCTTCGCGGGCTGGGCGTTCCTGACCCTCTTCGAACGGCTGTCCTGGGTCGTGCTCGTGGCGGCCGTAGTCCCGATCGTCGACATCATCTCGGTCTGGCGGGGACCGACGCACCAGATCACGACCCATCACTTCGAGGTCTACACGGCTGTCGCGATCGCGTTCCTCGTTCCGGGTGGCGGCGCCGCGTATCTCGGCCCGCCCGACATCTTGTTCTTCGCGCTCTTCCTCGGCGCGGCGGCGCGGTGGAACCTCCGCGTCACGTGGACGTGGGTGTCGATGGTGGCCGTGTACATCGTTACGGTCGTCCTCGCGACCGCGACCGATGTCGGCGGTCTCCCGGCGCTGCCCTTCCTCTCGCTCGGCTTCTTCGTGCCGAACGCCGACCTGCTCTGGCGCAGCCTCAGGCGCCCGTCGGCGGATTCGTCGGACTCGCCGGCGCCTTCTTCCGCGGGTGACGGCCCGGCGCCGAGCTGACCGACGTCTCGCCGATCGAGAACGGCGAGTGGAACGACGCGACCACCGCGAGGATGATCGACGTCGAGACGGCGAACCACCCCGCGGCCGAGTCGTAGCCGCGCAGCACCATCAGGAAGCCGAGCCCGATCGCCGCGAAGCCGAGGATCCAGGCCGGCACCTGCTGCCAGAGACGGAACCGGTTCGTGGCGCCCGTCACCGTGACGTGCAGGTTCGCGTCGCTCTTTATCTCCGCAGTTTCGATCCGGGCCGCAACCGGAGCGCCGTCGTTTCTCATCGTGGCCTCCGTGTCTCCCGAGTACGGGTGGAGACTGCCACGTCGAGGCGAGCGGATCAACAGCCCAAGTAACAAATTGTCACTTGGGAAGGAACGTCCGGCTCAGGCGGTGCTGTCGCGACGCTCGAGCAGCGCGACCGTCTCGACGTGCGGCGTGTGCGGGAACATGTCGACCGGGCGCGCGCGCAGGAGCTCGTAGCCGTACTCCTTGCCGAGCGTCTTCACGTCGCCGGCGAGCGTCGTCGGGTTGCACGAGACGTAGACGAGCCGCGGGGCGCCGAGACGGCCGAGGTGGCGGAGGGCCTTGCCGGCGAGCCCGGCGCGCGGCGGGTCGACGACGACGACCTCCGGAGCCCCCGAGCGCTCCAGGAGCTCCTCGACGACCTGTCCGACGTTGCCCGCGAAGTACGCCGCGTTCGTGATCCCGTTCAGCTCCGCGTTCTCGAGCGCACAGGCGACGGACTCTTCCGACACGTCGATCCCCCACACGGTGAGCGCGTCGCAGGCCATCGAGAGCCCGATCGTGCCGATGCCGCAGTAGAGATCCCAGACCGTCTCGTTCCCACTCAGCTGCGCCGCGTCACGCGCGAGCGCATAGAGGCGCTCGGCCATTGCGGTGTTCGTCTGCAGGAACGCGTTCGGCCGCACACGGAAGCGCAGACCGCCGAGCTCCTCCTCGATCCACTCCTCGCCCCACAGAAGCTCCGTCGGCAGGTTCGTGACTTCCGCCGGCCGGTCGTTCACCGACCAGTGCACGGAACGCACCTGCGGGAAGCGCCGGACGACGTCGACGAAATAGCCGCGCTCGAACTTCTCGCCGGGCGCGGTCACGAGCTGCACGAGTGCCTGCCCCGTGTTGCGCGCCTCGCGCACGACGAGATGCCGCAGATACCCGGTGCCGTCCGCCTGCGAGTACGCCTCGAGTCCTTCCTCGCGCGCCCAGTCGCGAACCGCGTCGCGTACGTCGTTGCCGAAGTCGGTCGTGATCCAGCACTTCTCGATGTCGAGCACCTCGTCCCAGCGCCCCGCTCTGTGGAAGCCGAGCGCCGTGCCGGCAGGCGTCCGCGTGAACGAGTACTCGACCTTGTTGCGGTAGTGAAAGATGTCGGGTGCGCAGGGCAGGATCTCCTCGAGCGGCGGCTCGGCGATGCCCGCCAGCCGCTGGAACGCGTCGCGCACCTGCGACTGCTTCTGTGCGAGCTGCGCCTCGTACGCGAGATCCTGAAAGCGGCAACCACCGCAGGCGGGAAAGTGCCGACACGGCGCCTCGACCCGCTGCGGCCCCGGGCGGACGATCTCGGTCGCGAGCGCCTCGGCGTGCGAGCGCTTCACCTTCGTCACGCGCGCCCGGACGCGGTCGCCGGGCAGGCCGCGGCGGACGAAGACGACGTAGCCGTCGAGCCGCGCCACGCCGTTGCCGCCGTAGGCGAGCGACTCGACGTCGAGCTCGACCTCTTGATCCTTGGTGACCGGCGCCGCCATCGACGCAGGGTAGTCGCTATCCCCGTTTCGGCAGGACCGGCAGAACGAGGGGCGCCCGCGGCGTTTGCGCGAAGTCGAAGTCCTTCCGGAGATCGCCGAGGATCTTCGCGTTCTCCCGCACGTCGGGCCGCGGATCCGGCCGACCGTCCGTGCGCGGATCGATCCTCGCTCCGCCCAGGAAGTCGTCCTCGATGAACTTGAGGTACGCGTCGTGGCTCAGCACCTGATGGTCGATGTAGCCGCGCTTGGCGTACGGGCTGATCACGAGGCCCGGGACCCGGAGGCCGTAGCCACTAGCGTCGACCTTCGGCGGGACGACGTGGTCGTAGAACCCGCCCCAGTCGTCCCAGGACAGGAAGATCGCCGTCGAGCTCCAGTCGGGGCTGCGCATGACGGCGTTGATCACGCCGGTGACGTACGCCTGGCCGCGGCGGATCGACGCGGGCGGATGATCGCTGACCGACTCGGCGGGCGTGAGCCACGAGACCGCCGAGAGCGTTCCGGTGCGTGCGGCCTGCAGGAACTCGTCGAACGGCGCGACGTTCTCGCCCTGCCGGTCCTGCTTCACCGTGTCGAACCAGGGCAACGGGTTCCAGATCCCGGGCGTCTTCGCGCTCTGCGGCAGCGCCTTGCAGAACATCTGATTCCGGTCGCAGTCGGGCGCGAGGCCCTTGAAGACGTAATAACGCCAGCTCACGTGGTGTGCGTGGAGGAGGTAGGTCAGGTCGGTCCAGGCGTAGTCCGGCGCCTTGCCCGTCGGGTTCTCCGGCTCGCCCGGGGGCGAGCCCGGCCCCTGGACCGCGGTCTTGCAGCTCATCGGGTCGCCGCGCCGCGAGCACTTCGCCGACCAGCCGGAGACCATGTAGAGGTGGCCCGGCAGGCTCCACGACGTGTCGGACTGGAAGAGATGGTCCTGCAGCACGAAGTGCCGCGCGTACGACCAGTAGTTGGGGATCTCGCGTTGGTCGTGGTACCCCATGACGTCCGGCTTGCTCGGCGCGAGCGAGCACGAGGGCGCATTGATGTGCTTGTTGCAGTAGACCCGGCGTCCCGACTCAGCACGGAGGATGAACCCGTCCATCTGGCCGTCGCCGATGTCGAGGAGCGCATCCCGGTGGTCGTGCGGTCCGCCTGCGTTGCGCAGGCGGGCGTCGTGGTAGGGGCGCTTGCACCTACCGCGCTGCGGATCGGGCACGCACACGCCGGGCGGGATGCCGTCGGCGCCCGGGTAGGTGCCGAAGTAGGAGTCGAACGAGCGGTTCTCCTCCATGATCACGACGACGTGGCGGATCTTGTGGATGCCGGTGAGCCGCGCCGCTTCGGCGCGCCCTGGCGCGAGCACCGCGAGGATCGCCGCAGCGATGATCACCCGCTTCACCACGAAGACGCTAGCGGAGCGACGTGACGAAAACCTTGCGATCGCGCGGGCCGTCGAACTCGCAGAAGAAGATCCCCTGCCAGCGTCCGAGCGCGAGCTTGCCGTCTCTGAGCGGGACGAGGATCTGCGTGCTCATGAGCGAGGCGCGCACGTGCGAGGGAGCGTTCGGACCGTCCGGGTCCTCGACGTGCTTCCAGTCCCAGCCGTCGTCGACGACCCTCTGGAGTGCGTTCTCGAGATCCTGCGCGACGAGCGGGTCGGCGTGCTCGTTGATCGTCACCGCTGCAGTCGTGTGCGGAACGTAGACGAGGGCGGCGGCGGCGCCGTTCGGCTCTCCGAGCGCAGCCTGCACCTGGTCGGTGATGTTGACGAGCTGCGTCTTCCGGTCGGTCTTGAGGCTGATCTCCTGCACGTGGATATCCTAGGCGGGCCGTGGCGACACCGCTCAGCGAACGTGAGCTCGACGCGATCCGCGAGGACGCCGACCGCTTCATCGCGGAGCTCGACGAAGAGGCCTACCTCCACTTCGCAGGCCACAAGCCGACCTACGACCTCGTTCCGATCTACGAGCGCCATGCAGAGCTGACGAAGCTCGAGACGGCGCGCAACGTCGGCGCGTCCGTGAACGGCGGGCGGACCGTCAGGGAGCTCTGGCGATTTGCCTGCGAGGGTTACCTCGGCAACTTCGTCAGCGAAGCCGAGGAACGGATCGCCGAGTCCGAGACGAAGACCGTCAAGGTCGGAGACGAGGACATCCCGTACCGTGACCTGCGCCCGCGCATCGCGAACTCGGAGGACCGCGCACAGCGCGAGCGCCTCGAGCGTGCACGGAACGGCGCGACCGAAGAGCACAACGCGCTCTACATCGAGAAGCACGGCATCGTGCATCGCGAGACCGGGCGGCTCGGCTCACCAACGTACTACGAGCTCTACCGCAGCGGCTTCCGCTATCCGCTCGACGACCTCGCCGACCAGTGCCGTCTGTTCCTCGACTCGACGGAGCGTCTCTGGGAGGACACCGGCGACCGCTTCTTCCGCAGCCGTATTGGACTGGGCCTCGACGAGATGCAGCGGTGGGACACGAACCGGGTGTGGCGGGGCGTGACGTGGGACCCGGTCTTCCCCGAGGAGAGGATGGTGCCCGCGCTCGAGGCGTCGCTCGCCGACCTCGGCGTAGACCTTCGGGCGCAGCAAAACGTCGAGCTCGATCTCGAGGATCGCCCGAACAAGTCCCCGCGGGCCTTCTGCGTGCCGATCGAGGTCCCGGGGCGCGTTGTTCTCGTGATCAAGCCGCAGGGCGGGCCCGACGACTGGCGCGCCCTCTTCCACGAGGCAGGTCACACCGAGCACTTCGCGCACACCTCGGCCGCGCTCTCGGTCGAAGAGCGGCGGCTCGGCGACAAGGCCGTCACCGAGGGCTGGGCGATGCTGCTCGAGCACCTGACCATCGATCCCGCCTGGCTCGAGCGCCGGCTCGATTTCCCGCGTCCGCTCGAGTACGCGGCCGAGGGCGTCACGCAGCTCCTGTGGATCATGCGCCGCTACTGCGCCAAGCTCCTCTACGAGATCGAGTTCCATCAGGCGCCCGACGTCACGGCAATGCAGGCGCGCTACGTCGAGCTGCTCTCCGACGCGCTGAAGATCGCGCCGAGCGAGACGGACTATCTCGCCGATCTCGACGACAGCTTCTACTCGTCGGAGTACCTGCGCGCGTGGGCGTTCGAGGCGCAGCTGCGCACGTTCCTCCGCGTGAAGTTCGGCAACGCGTGGTTCACCCGGAAGGACGCCGGCTCGCTCATCCGCGACCTCTGGTCGGAGGGGCAGAAGCCGACCGCCGACGAGATCCTCCACGAGGTCGCGGGCGAGACCCTCGAGCTCGAGGCCGCCGCCGAGCGGATCCGCGAGGGCTTGGCGGCGGCCTGAAACCGCGCGTTCAGCCCTAGTGACAAGGTGTCACTAGGGAACCAGGGGGTCGCATAGACTCGGCGGCCTCGTGCTGCCCCTGCGCGACAACGTGCCGACCCGGAACTTCCCCGTTGTCACGGTGGGCCTCATCGCCGCAAACGCGATCGTCTGGTTCTGGGAGCTCTCGAAGCCGGGCGTCACCGTCCACGTCTTCCGGGACGGCTTCTACCCCTGCACGCTCAGCGGTCCCTGCCACATCCCGGTGGCCGTCCACCCGCTGCCCTGGTATGAGGGCGTCTTCACCGGGATGTTCATGCACGCGAGCTGGGAGCACATCCTCGGGAACATGCTCTTCCTCTGGATCTTCGGCAACAACGTCGAGGACGCGCTCGGCCGGGTCCGGTTTCTCTTCTGGTACCTCGCCGCGGGCATAGCAGCGATGGCCCTCCAGTCCGCGGTGACACTCGGCGCCGGGACGCCCCAGGACGCCAGCGTCCCGAACATCGGCGCGAGCGGCGCGGTCGCCGGCGTCCTCGGGGCCTACTTCGTGCTCCTCCCGCGTGCCCGCGTGCTGACCCTGATCATCATCGGGATCATCCTGATCCGTGAGATCCCGGCCATCTGGTTCCTCGGCATCTGGATCGCGCTCCAGATCTGGACGGGCGGCCTTTCCCTGGTGCAGCCGCAGGCCGGGGGCGGCGTCGCGTTCTTCGCCCACATCGGCGGCTTCATCTTCGGAGCGGGGACGATCCTCCTCGTCGCGAAACGCCGACCGACGGCCCCGTCGGCGCGCTATCCGGTCTATTGAGGTTCGAGCAGCACGTCGAGCGGGCGATTGCCTCCCTGCCGGCGGAGCTCCGGCAAGCGATCCGGAACGTGGAGATCTCGGTCGAGGACGAGCATCCGGACGACCCCGACCTGTTCGGCCTCTACGAGGGGGTGCCGCTGCCCGAGCGCGGCGACTGGGCCGGAGCGCTCCCCGACCGGATCCGAATCTTCCGGCTGCCGCTCGTGGAGTCGTTCCCGGATCCCGCCGAGCTGGAGGAGGAGATCCGGATCACCGTCCTCCACGAGCTCGCCCACTACTTCGGGATCGATGAAGACCGCCTCGACGACCTCGGGTATTCCTGAAGAAATACGAGCGGGTCGTCGGTCGTTTTTAGAGATATGACAACGCTCTCCGAAATCCACGCGGAGATAGAGCGCCTGAGCGAGGAACGTGCCGAGCTCTGGCACCGCCTCTCCGCCGAGTACGACCCCCAGATCAAGGACGACATCCGGCGTCTCGACGCCGAGCTCAATCGTCTCTGGGACGAGCATCGAGCCCTCCGGGCCCGCGTGCGCTTCGGCGACCGCGACTCGATCGTCGCCCGCGCCCGGGTCGAGGAACGGCTGGAGCGCGCCGCCTAACGCTCGCATCACCCGGCCTGCCGATCCCTCAGAAGGGGGTCGACAGGCCGGCCCTCCACCGCCGATCCTTATCAAGTCGCCTGCGGCGCAGTTTCCAAAGGGAGTCGCCGCGTGACCACCGAGACGATCCGGCAGCCGTTGGAAGAGCGAGAGCTCGAGCTTGCGCTGCGCGAGGCCGAGCTGAATCGCCGCGAGTCGGCGCTTCGGCGGGCCGAGGAGGCGCGCGCGGACGAGGAGGAGGGGTCCAGTGCGCGCGCGTCCTCGGCTCTCGAGGCCGAGCTGGAGGCCAAGATCGCGGCCGCCGAGGCCCGCGAGCGGGAGCTCGAGCGGACGATCGGAGCCGTCGAGGCGCAGCGGGACCGGCTCGACGCAGTGCGGGCCGAGTACGAGTCGCGGCGCGACATGCTCAAGGACCGCTCGCGCGAAGTGGAAGCGGAGCGGGACCGGCTGCGCGCCGATCAGGCCCGTCTCGTGACGGCGAGCATGGAGCTCGAGGATCGCGAACGGGCAGCCGCCCTCCTCGAGCAGCAGCTTGAGAAGCCCGCGCCGGCGTCGCCGAGGCCTGCGGATGCCGACTGGTGGGAGAAGCAGCTCGGCGCCCCGCTCGAAGCGGCGTAGTACTCCCTTAACGCAACCAGCTTTCAAGCTGGTTGCAGTCGTTCGCAAAGACTGCAACCTGGCTGAAGCCAGGCTGCGGGTACGCCTTACGCGGGCGCCGGGATGACGCCGAGTTGCTGGAGAACCTCGAACGTGTTCTCCTCCACCCAGTCCTCGACGATCCTGCCGTCGGCGAACCGGAAGAAGCTGATCCCGCGAATCGCGATCTCGTGCCCAGTCGGCGGGATGCCGAAGAGGTCGGCGCCGTGGGTCCCCCGGGCCCGCCGGCGCACCGCCACGGCGTCGTCTCCCTCGGCGACGTCTTCCACGACAAGGCTGAGGTCCTGCATCCCGGCTCGGAACTGACCGAGGAACCCGCGCACCTCGTCCAGTCCCCGGATCGGCTCGGGACTGCTCGGATGGTGCATGACCACTTCGTCGGCCAGCGCCGGTCTCGTCGTCTTCCTCCTGTTCGCAGTCGCGACCACCGCGCAGCTCCTGCTCCACCGCCTGACGAGCCGGCACGCGCTGCTCGCCGGCTTCGTCTGGCTGCCGGTCGGCCTCGGGCATAGAGCGTCGGCTTCTTCCGCGCGACGCTCGTCTGCTCGATCGTTCTTGCCGCTCTGCTCGGGACGGTCGCGTTGCGGACGCTCGCCGCGCGGCCGGCCGTCGGTGCCTACTAGCGGACGGGGTCGTCGAAGACGTTCGCCGCGCCGAGAGCGGCACCGCACTTCGAGCAGTAGATGACGACCACCGCGCCGGCGTGCGGCGTCGAGATGCGCTTCTCGTCCACCTCGTCGCCGAGGGGCTGGTCGCAGCTCGGGCATTTCGGTTCGGCCATCGGATCGCTCCTTGTCGTCGCTCGTTGGGAACCCGAATCTATCGCAGCGGGCATGTACAGCAGCCCGCGTGGGAGAATAAGGCAGCCGTGGCGACGACTCGCGCAAGACCGGTGATCGCGAGGGACCACTGCCTGGCCCCTGATCGCGTCGTCGATGCGCCGATCTACGGAGGCCGCTACGCCCGGATGTTCCCGGGCCTCCCGCCCTTGGTCGCAGACGAGCAGCTTCTGCACGCAATCGGCGCGCGTGGCGGCGCCTGCGACGGAAGCGCCGGCGCGGTCGACGGTGGCGACGACGCCAACGTGGCCGCCGGCTGGCCGTTCTTCGGCCAGTTCGTCGCACACGACATCACGGCCGACCGTTCCCCTCTGAGCTCGCACGCGGAAGTCGAGACGCTCCGGAACTTCCGGACGCCACGGCTCAATCTCGAATGCCTGTTCGGGGGCGGCCCGGTCGGAAGCCCGTACCTCTATCGTCGCGACGACCCGGCGAAGTTCCTGCTCGTCGAGGGCGGCCGTGACGTTCCACGCAACCGCGAGGGGCTCGCGCTGATCGGCGACCCCCGGAACGACGTCCACCTGTTCGTCAACCAGCTCCACGTGGCCTTCCTGCTCGCGCACAACCTCCTCGTCGATCGCCTCCGCGATCACGGCCTCGCCGAGCCCGACGTGTTCGAGGAGGCGCGGCGGGCGACGATGTGGCACTACCAGTGGGTTCTGCTGTACGAGTACCTGCCGGGCCTCGTCGGGCCGGAGCTCGCGGAGGAGCTGGCCTCCGAGGGGCCGCGCTACTACGCACACGGGGCCGACCCGTTCATCCCGTTCGAGTTCGCCGATGCGGCGTTCCGGTACGGTCACAGCCAGATCCGCCACCGCTACCGGATCAACGAGCAGAGCGGCGAGCTCCCGATGTTCCCCGACCTGATGGGCTTCGAATCGGTGGGGCCCGAGCGCGGGGTCGACTGGTGGCTGCTCTTCGACCTGCCGGGCCGCCCGCGTGCGCAGCGCGCGAAGCGGATGGACGGACGCCTGCCGGCGAGCCTGATCGACCTGCCGGCCGCGATCACGGGCGACGTCGACGAGGACGCGTACCACTCGCTCGCCGCGCGGGATCTCCAGCGCGGCCAGGCGATCGGGCTGCCCTCGGGCGAGACGCTTGCCCGGCACCTGAGCGTCGAGCCGCTCTCGCCGGAAGAGGTCGGGCTCGAGGAGCACGGCTGGCGCGAGGAGACCCCGCTCTGGTTTTACATCCTGCGGGAAGCGGACGTGCGCGGCGGCGGCGACCGTCTCGGCCCTGTCGGCGGCCGGATCGTCGGCGACGTGCTCGTCGGCATCCTCGACGCCGACCCGGAGTCCTTCCGTTCCGTCGACCCGGGCTGGCGACCGACGCTGCCGGCGGCCGACGGCAACCGATACTCATTCGCAGACCTGCTCGCGATCCGTACGCTGACGGGAGAGACATGACGGAGACCTGCTCGCACCTCGACTTGATCAACCCGGACGTCACGCCTTCGAGCACAAAAGGCTGCTCGGAATGCCTCAAGACCGGAGGCTGGTGGGTGCACCTGCGTGAGTGCATGATCTGCGGCGAGGTGGGCTGCTGCGACAACTCGCCGAGCAAGCACGCGACAGCCCACAACCACGCGACAGGCCACCCGATCATCCGCTCGCTCGAGCCGGGCGAGGACTGGTACTGGTGCTACGTGGACGCGGTCGCGTTCGAGCTCGACTGAGGCGGATCCTCGGCTTGATCGGCGGGCGTGAGCTCGAGGAAGACGAACCCGTCCTTGCGGTGGCGGAGCTCGTCGAGACGCGCGAGCACGGGATGAGCGCGGCGGAACGCACGCCAGAGATCGGGGCCGGCGGGAACGACGGCTGTGACGTTGCCGCTGCCGGCCGGCGATGCCGGGACGGTGACGCCGCTGTTGAACGTGAGCTGGCTGTAGGGGCTGAGGTCGAAGTCGCCGGAGATCGTGATGTGCGTCCCGACCGGCGCCGTCCCAGGTGAGACGGCGGTGATCGCGCCCGGCACGGGCGTGAAGGCCGCGGTCGTCGTGGCGCTTCCGTAGGCATTCGCGACGGTGACGGACGTCATGAGTGCGCCCTCGTGCCGGCGACCGGCCGGCGTTTGGCTGCGTCCTCTTCGTGGTCAGGCACCTCCTGGTGCAGCACGAGATCGATCAGGTACGGGCCGGGCTCCTCGAGAGCCTCGGCGATCGCGGGGCCGACCTCCTCCGGCGTCTCGACGCGCGTGGCCGGGACGCCCATGCTCCGCGCCAGCTCGTCGAAGCGGATCTCCGGCGAGCCGAGGTCGAACGAGGCCGGGAATGCGTGGTCGGCGAAGCCACGCTCGAGCCAGTACTGCTGCAGGTTCAGCTTCAGCAGCTGGTAGCTGCGGTTGTTGCAGACGACGAACTTGGCGCCGATCTCGTGGTGCGCGGCCGTCCACAGCGCCTGGATCGTGTACATGCAGCCGCCGTCGCCGCTGAAGCCGATCACCGTCTTGTCCGGCATGGCGAGCTTGACGCCGAGCGCCCCCGGAAAGCCGACGCCGAGCGAGCCGCCGCGGGTGCAGAAGTAATGGCCGGGCTTGCGGGGCGGGATGTGCAAGGTCAGCTCCGGCGACGATGTGAGCGCCTCATCGAAGATGACGACGTCGTCACCCACCTGCCGTGCGAGCTCGGCCATGAAGGTCGAGGGATGCATCGGAGTGTCGCCTTCGAACTCCCGGTCGCGCGCCTCGGCCGACTCGAGCTCCTTCCGCTTCTGCTCGGCGAGATCGTCCATCCGCCGTCTCCCTGCCTCGCGCTGCTCGCCGGAGAGCGTCCGCTCGAGCTCGTCGGCGAGCAGGCCGAGCGTCGGCTTCGGGTCGGCAACGAGGCCGAGGTCGACGCGGAAGTTCTTCGCGATCTCGTATGCGTCGAGGTCGACGTGCACGACGCGCGCACGGTCGCCCCATACCCCCTCGAGCGCCGGGAAGACCTCGGGGAAGACGTACGTGCCGACGATCAGCACCGCGTCGGCCTGCGAGGTGATCGCCTTGCTGTGCTCGCCGAACATGTGACCGAGTTGGCCGCGGAAGAGCGGGTGAAGGGCGTCGATGTTCACCTCGGACGAGTTCGCGCCCCACACGGACGCCCCGAGGAGCTCGACGACCCGCTGGAGCTCCGGCTGCGCGCCGGCGAACGAGACGCCGTCGCCGACGATCGCGATCGGCCGCTCGGCCCCTGCGAGCAGCTCGGCGGCGTGGCGGACCGCGTCCGGCGAGGGGGCCACCCTCGTGTCCGGGATGCTCGTCGGCCGCACCTCCTCCTGGCACTCCGCGTCGAGCACGTCCATCGGCAGCGCGAGGAAGACGGGCCCGGCCGGCGGTGTGGCCGCGATCTTGACCGCGCGACGCAGTAGCCGCAGGGTCGATGCGGGGTCGGTCACCCGGCTTGCCCACTTCGTCACCGGCCGCACGATCGAGACGAGGTCGGACGCCATCTGGGCGTCCATCGAGTCGTAGCGGACGCCGGCCTCGCCGGCGAGGACCACGAGCGGCGCGCCGCCGCGCTTCGCCTGGTAGAGCATGCCGACGCCGTTGCCGAGCCCGACGCCGCTGTGCAGCTGCACGACGGTCGGCCGTTGGGTGGCGCGCGCGTAGCCGTCGGCCATCGCGACCGCGATCGTCTCCTGCAGCGTCGTGACGTAGCGCAGGGCGGGGTACTCCCCGAGTGCGTCCAGGAAGCCCTGCTCGACCGTGCCGGGGTTGCCGAACATGTAGGTGACCCCGTCTGCGAGCAGCTGCTCCAGGATCGCGAAGCGTCCGGTCTTCGCGGTCATCCTGCGGCTACGTCGCAGCGCCGACTGCGCTCGGGTGGGAGCCCCACTGCTTGACCGCTCACTCCTTCACACTCCCTTTCGCAGTTGACCCGGCTGCGAGCGAGTCTAGGCAAGGGGAGGGGTTCCCGTCCAGGGCCCACTGCCTCGGGCTCGACAGCCCGCGGGCTCTCAAGGACGGCGGGAAGATAGCCTCCACCTCGCCCGTCCTGTGGACAACCCCGTCAACTTGCGCCGTCGGCTTGACAGCAAAAACGCCCAGCGAAACGATGGGGGCTGACCACTACAAACGAGATGAGGGCTGCTCAATGAAGAAGGTCCGCACACTTCACGTCGTGGCATCGCTGGTCCTCTTCGGGACTTTGGTCGCTGGTTCTGGCTTTACCGGCTCGAGCATGGCGGCGGGAACCGACATGCCGCCGGGAACCAACGTCATCCCCTCCTCGGCTTACGTCGCCCCCACGGCGGCGGGGACGAAGCTCGGCAACTACAACATCGCTCGCTTCAAGGAGATCGTCAAGCGGGGCCTCAACGAGGGTGACCTGTCGGTCATCGACACGCACGTGTCGCGGACGGTGGTCGACCACCAGTTCTACGGACCCGGGTACCCGCGGAAGCGGCTAGGCATCAAGGCCCTCACAGCCGCGTTGCGCACCGGCTTCCCCGACCTCCACGCTGTGCCCACGACGCTCCTGGCGTCCAACAACGGCACCCAGACGTTCGCCATCATCAGGACGACCGGTACCAACACCGGCAGGTACCTCGGCGTCCCCCCGAGTGGCCACAAGGTCGTCATCAACATCCAGGAGTCGGCGCTGTGGAAGGACGGAGTCATGGTGGAGCACTGGGGCGTCGTCGACAACATCGGGCTCCTGGCACAGATGGGGCTCTTCCCGCTCGACCAGTTCCCGTCATACGACGTCAACAAGCTGGACTCGCAGTACCAGAAGCAACTGGCCGACCCGCCGACGCTCCAGCACCGCACCGCCACCACCCCGCAGGCCAAGCTGGCGGCGGCCACCCGGTTGGTCAAGGCGGTGGCCCAGGGGAACATGTTCGCCGATTCGGAGTACGCGGCCCCGAACTACGTCGACTACGAGTACTACGGGCAGGGGTATCCGTCGAAACCAGCCGTCGACAAGCACAAGACGGCCATCGGCGTCAACAAGACCGCCCTGCCGAACCTGAATACGAAGATCCACGAACTGCAGGTCATCGGCCCGCAGGTCTTCGGCATCCTGGAGGCCACGGGCACCAACACCGGGCCGTTCCTCGGGATACCGCCGACCGGCCGGAAGATCGACTTCGACCTGTTCGAGTACTGGCATTTCAACTCGAAAGGCCAGGTCGACGTCCACAACGGCATCGCCGACCTCTTCACCCTCATCGCCCAGATGGGCTTCGTGCCCCCCAGTTCCGTCCCGCGCTATGACCCGAGCAAGGTCGACCCGAAGTTCCTGCCGGAGTTGAAAAAGGGCTAGTCGAAAAGGGCTAGTCGCCGCGGGCGGGCCGCTGGATCTCGGCCAGGCCCGCCCGCGCGGCGCCGTGGATCCACAGCACGTCGATGCCGGTGATGATGCTGGTGAACCCCTCCTTGATCCGCCGGTTGGTCGCCTCGGGCCCGAGCGCCACGATCCCGCAAGGGACGCCGGCTCGCTGACAGGCCGCCAGCACCTTCTGCACCGCCTCCTCCACCTCTGGATCGTCGGTCTGGCCCAGCTTGCCCATGCTGCCGGAAAGGTCGAGCGCCCCGAGCATCACCGAGTCGAGGCCCGCGACGTCGACGATCTCGTCGATGTTGGCGATCGCCTCGACGTGCTCGATCTGGGCGATGAACATCACTTCGTCGTTCGCCGTGGACATGTACTCGCCCATCCGCATGCCGTAGCACTGGGCACGTCCGATGCCGGCACCCCGCTCGCCGCGTGGCGGGTACTTCATCGCCCGCACCGCGGCCTCCGCGTCCGCCGCGGTGTTGATCATCGGCACGAGGATGCCGTCAGGACCGGTGTCGATGGCCCGCTTTATGAGGGTCTTGTCGTTCCACGGCACGCGGATCACGGTGCTGACGTCGGTGCCATTGGTTGCTTGGAGAATCACCGACACCTCCTCGAGGCTGAGGGCGGTGTGCTCGGTGTCGATCCACAGCCAGTCGAGGCCCACCCGAGACAGCAGCTCGGCGATCGCAGGGCTGTAGATGGTGATGGTCGCGCCGAGGCACACGTTGCCCGCCGCCAGCTCCCGCTTCATGCGGTTGGGTGTCCGTTGTCCCGTCGCGTCCATGTCGCCTCCTTGATTTGTCTTGGTGCCCGCTCCCTACCTTAGTGGTGTGGCACGTCAATTCGTTGGCGCTGACGACGTCTCGTGAGAACGAGCGTCTCGCACGCCAGCGTGGCGGCCGTCGGAGGGTGGCCGCAAAAGACGTAGCGCTCTGGGGGAGGAGCGGTCGAAGTTCGAGCGGCCTTCACCGAGCTCGAGGCCGGTTACACCGCGGGGAAGGTCGTCCTCACCATGAATGTCTGACGAGCGTTCTCAGTTTTCACGCTCGAGCACTTCCTTGGCCCTCGTCAGGTGTTCGACCTCTGACGCCATGCTCTTTTTGACCATCGGCCCCATCAGCAGCCCCTTCAAGACGCCGAGTTGCACCTCGAGCTCGAAGCGGACATTCGTTCCGCCGTCAGCTTCGCGAAACAGAAAGCGCCCCTGAGGCCGAACAGGCCCGTTAACTGTCCTGAACTCAATACGGCGAAGCGGGTCGAGGGTGACGACCTCGATGTTTGCCTTGATCGGAAAGCCGCCAGGGCCTTTCAGCTGTTGCGCGTAGCGTGCCCCCACTCCCTGGCCGCTCTCATGGGTGATCTTGACGACTCCCGAACGCCAGCGCATGTCGTTTTCTGGGTTCGAGAAGAATGCGAAGACCTGATCGACAGGTCTCGCGATCGTGACTTCGTTCGCCGCCGAGGGGTGGGTGCTCATCTAGTCATCCTTTGTCGCCAGGAATGAGTCGAGCTTCGCTAGGCCACTCCGCCGACCGGCATCGTAGTCGACCGCCTCGCCGCAGGTCGGGCATTGCCGGTCGCCGGCGTCGGCCGACTGGTAGCGGTCGATGTCCTCGCGTGTGCTCGTCAGAGGGTCGCCGACCCTGGCATCGGCTCCAGCCTGTCGACGACGTAGCGCTTGATCACGGCCTGCCCGCTCTCGGGCGAGCGCACCACCTCCCAGGTCTGGTAGGCGTCGAACCCGAGCCACTTGCTCTTCGGCTCGGGCGGGTTCCAGACCTTCGCCTCCCAGTTCACGACGACCTCGACGTCGGCGCGGTCGCCCTCGATCTTCGCCTCCACCTTGGAAAGCGTGTGCACCTCGTCGAAGAAGATGCCGGTCACACGGTCGTACCAGCCCTTGAACCCAGCGTGGCCGCGCGTCGGCCCCTCGGGCCACTCCATGACGTTGCCGTCGTCGAGCAGCATCGCGTAGAGCTCCTCCGCCGGCGCGTGGATGTCGAGCGCCTTGTACCAGCGGTCGGCGAGGTCGTTGATCTCGTCCTGGGTGAGCGGGTCGCTCACGGCTGCCTCCGTTTCGTTTCGTCTGACATCACGAGTGCGCCCGTGTCCCGGCGACGGTTGTTCGCGGGGCCTCGGCGTGTACGGGCACTAGCTGCCCGCGACCGTGGCGACCGGGTGGAAGCCCCACTGCCGCAGCCCCTGCTCCAGCACCTCGACCATCTTTTGGCCGGTGAGGTAGGAGTCGGAGGTCGAGCGCCCGGTCACAAACGGGTAGTCGACGATCACGGACGTCTCGTGCCCGTAGTTGCCGTGGTAGGCGCCGCCGGGAGCGGTGGCGTCGCGCAGGATCCACTCGAGCGGATACGGCGGCGGCCCCATCACGAAGTTCGTCCCCATGAAGCCGGTGCCGTACTTGTAGTCGTACTCGATGCAGTGGCCGGTGACGTGCTTGCCGGAGATGATGCTCCTGCGCTCCTCCCAGTTCCGCGCGAACGCGAGGCAGGTGACGCCGTAGCACTCGGCGCCGATCAGCTTGTCGGCGTCGTAGAACGCGAGGATGAGGTCGTGGACGCGCTGGTTGTTGACCAGGTCGACGATCGGCCCCGAGCCGCCGACGATCAGCATCGCGTCGTACGTATCGAGGAACGCCTCCGCCTTCGCGTCCCGCTCCTTGTAGTAGGCCTCCTCCTTGCGGAGGAAGTTGTCCTCGCTGTGGTACGGCCGCTCGGGCATCAGCTCGCTGAGGCTCATCGGGTTGTCGAGGGCGTCGCGTTTCTCACCCTCGTCGTACGCCCGCACCTTCTCCGCCATCTCGGCCGACGTGACCGAGCGCCCGAGCGGCGGGTCGACGTAGTCCGGGTCCATGCTGACGCCGATCGCGACCGGACGCTTGCCCGTCGGGGTCATGAAGTCGACCTCGTAGCCGGCTTCCTCGAACGCCTCGAGGGGCCCGACAAGCTCTTCACCCCAGTAGCCCCACTCGGACAGCACGACGAGGATCTTCTTGCTCATTGGACGGCACGCCCTTTTCGCGTCGATGACCACACGCGGGCCGCCCGAAAGGCGCTGCCCCGCAACCAATCGACAGGGAAGTCTAGCGAAGTGGCCAAGGCGTCATCTCCTCGCCCCGGCGCGCACGAGCGCGAAGCCGCGTGCTCCGGCCACGCGCCAAGCGTCGTCGCGCGCGCCAACGAACGCCACGGCCCGGGGCGCGCGGCACGATCGCGCAACCGACCGGGCGCCCGCCCGACGCGACTCGGCGGGGGGTCAGCCCGACGCCGACCCCCCGGGCGCCCCAACGGGCGCGGACTGCACGCCGGCGTCCTCGTCCGGCGCGAGCACCGGGCCCCGGATCATGGCGATCGCCGCGAGGGTACCGGCGACGGCGGTGAACGCCGCCACCCAGAAGGCGAGCTTGTACCCGCTCGTGAACGCGAAGGCGAGGTCGTCGGGCTGGAACGAATATGTGATGTGCGCGTGGAGGGTGTCGAGAACGTTGTTGGCGCGCTCGGCGAAGATCGTCGCGACGACGGCCACCCCGATCGCCCCGCCCACCTGCTGGGACGTATTGAGCAGGCCCGAGGCGAGGCCCTGCTCGTCGGGGCTGACGCCGCCAAGCGCCGCGATCGACACGGGGACGAACGCGAACCCGATGCCGATGCCGGTGAGCACGTAGCCAAGGAGGAGGTCGCTCACGAAGCTGCCGTCGACCGGCAGCTGGGTGTACAAGAACAGCCCTGCGGCCATGAGCGCCATGCCGATCGCCGTCACCCACCGGACACCGATGCGGCTCACAAGCGCCTGGGCCGCTCCGGCGGCCAACACCGCGGTGCCCGCCGTGGCGAGGAACGCGAGGCCGGCCTTGATCGCCGAGTAGTGCAGGACAGTCTGCATGTAGAGCGTGAGCAGGAAGAACATGGAGAAGAGCGAGGCGCCGAGCAGGAACCCGACCACGTTCGCCCCCGAGACGGTGCCGACGCGGAAGATGCCGAGGCGCATGAGCGGCTGCCGGCCGCGGCTCTCGATGACGAGGAAGGCGACCAGGAGAACCCCGGAGCCGATCAGGCACCCGATCGTCTGGCCTGAGCCCCAGCCCTTGGTCGGGGCCTCGGAGATCGCGTACACGAGCAGGATGAGCGAGGTGGTGATCGTGACGGCGCCCCACGGGTCGTAGGCGCGGTGGCCGAGCTCGAGCCGGCTCTCGCGCACGTAGCGCGGCGTGAGCAGGAACACGAGCACGCCCACGGGCACGTTGACCCAGAAGATCCACTCCCAGCCGAGATAGGAGGTGAGCACGCCGCCGAGGAGCACCCCGGCGGCGGCGCCGCCGCCGGCGATCGCCCCAAAGATGCCGAGCGCCTTGTTGCGCTCGGCGCCCTCCGGGAAGGTGACGCCCACGATCGCGAGCGCGGCCGGGGCCACGAACGCCGCGCCGGCCCCCTGCACACCACGGACGAGGATGAGCATGACATCGTTCTGCGCGAGCCCGCAGAGCAGCGAGGCGACGGTGAACAGCGTCAGCCCGCCGAGGAAGACCGTGCGGCGCCCGACCAGGTCAGCGGCTCGGCCGCCGAGCAGGAGCAGGCTGCCGTAGGTGATGGCGTACGCGGTGATCACCCACTGCAGGTTGGCGTCCGAGAAGTCGAGCTTCGTCTGGATCGTCGGCAGCGCGACGTTGACGATCGAGACGTCCAGGACGGTCATGAAGAAGGCGGCGCCTACCAAGGCGAGCGCCGTCCACCGCTTGGGGTCGAGTTCCACCTGGCTCATCGCTTCCTCCTCGGGGGCGGCGGGACGTGGTCGTTCAGTCCCGCACTCTAAACTGCTCTCGGCGGCCCGTCGATAGGTGGATTTTGGGGTCGCCGAAAGGCGCGCGTGCCGGATCTTGCCACCGTCTCGAGCGCGCGTATGACGATCGTGCCACCGCGATCACGCGCCGCGCCGCCGCCGCGGGCACGTCGAAACGCTCGGCGTACGGAGGCTCGGTGAAGCGTCGCGGCCGCCGACCCGCGCGGGCCGCCGCGCGCACCTGCCGCCCGATCACCTTGTGCTCCGAGTCTGGAGGTGTCGCGCCGCCGTCAGAGGGCTTGTCCTCGCACGCTCTTTGCGTGCAAGCGCTGATCCGATAGATTCGACCAGCGAGCGGCGAGACGTGGTTGCGCTTATTCATTCCAAATCCGTAGTGGAGGGACCGCAATATGAGTAAGAACGTACTGATCATCGCCTCCAACTACGGCCTCTGGGCCGAGGAGTTGCAGGGTCCTTGGGACGCCCTGAACGCGGCGGGGCACAACGTCACGCTTGCCACCTACATGGGCAAACCGCCGCTCCCGCTGATCTTCAGCGAGGACCCGGACTTCGTCGACCCGGCACAAAACGTCCACGTGAACACTCCTGAGGTCGTCGCTCGCGTCAGGGAGCTGATCGCCTCGGGCGCCTGGGCCAACCCGATCAAGGTGGCCGACGCCAACATGGACGACTACGACGTCCTCGTGCTCGTCGGCGGCCCCGGGGCACCGCTCGACATCACCGGCAATCCGGCGGTGCATCGCCTGGCGGAGAAGGCCTACGGAGACGACAAGGTCATCGGGGCGCTCTGCTACTCGGTCGGGGCTCTCGTCTGGTCCCGCTACCCCGACAACAGGGGCAACAGCATCCTCTGGGGCAAGACCGTGGTCGCCCATCCACGCGAGTGGGACTTCACCGGCGACCTGCCGTATCCCCTCGACGGCACGACGGAGGACAACCCCGGCACGAACCTCGTCACGCCGGGTTTCGTGTACCCGCTCGCGGTCATCGTCGAGGACGCGGTCGGGCCCGACGGGAAGGTGCTCTCCGACCCCAAGACGTCGCGCGAACACCCCCTTGTCAACTACGACCACCCCTTCGTGACCGCCCTGTCGGTCGAGTCGTCCTCCGCCTTCGGCGACAAGCTCGTCGAAGTCCTGGGGAAGTGAGGCAAGCCATGGAAGATCTCGACACCCCCTACTTCCGCTTCTACAAGCGCCACATCCAGTACTTCCTCGACAAGGACATCGACGGCCTGGTCGCCAACGACTACACGGAGGACGCAGAGGTCCTGGCCGGCGAGTTCCACGTCAAGGGCAGCGACCAGCTCAAGCAGCTCTTCACGGGGTACCTCGACATGATCGGGGACTTCACGCTTCGGTCGACCGACAAGTTCCACGAGTCCGAAGACGCGATCATCCTCGAGGCGACGATGGACACCGAGAAGACCGGTGAGCGGAAGGTCTACGACTGCTTCGTGATGCGCGACGGCAAGATCGCATACCACTTCACTGGTGTCAGATAGCGGCTCCGTAGTACGGAGCTCCCTGACCGTCAACGGCACCGAGGTGTCCGTCGACGTTGCGGCCGGGGAGCTCCTTATCGACGCATTGCGTGACCGGCTGGGGCTCACCGGGACGAAGGTCGGCTGCGAGACCGGCGAGTGCGGCGCGTGCACCGTCCTCCTGGACGGCAAGGCCACCAAGAGCTGCATGGTGCTGGCCGCCTCGGCCGACGGATCGCAGGTCACGACCGTCGAGGGACTCGCACAGGAAGGCGCGCTCTCGCCGATCCAGGAAGGATTCTGGGAGGCGTTCGCAACCCAGGACGGATTCACCACCCCGGGCGTGATGATGTCCGTCGCCGACCTGCTCTCGCGAAACCCCGATCCCACGTCTGCAGAGATCCGGGCCTGGCTCGACGGCAACCTCTGCCGCGTGACCGGCTACCACAACCTGGTGCGCGCCGTTCACTCGGCGGCGAAGCGGCTTACAGGCGACGACTCCGCTTCGGGGCAGGACGACGGCAAGCTGATCGGCGCTTCGGTGCCCCCCACCGAAGCGCCCGCCATGCTTCGCGGTGAGGACAAGTTCATCGCCGACGTCTCCCTCCCCGGGATGGCATACGCGTCGATCCTGCGAAGCCCGCACGGCCACGCGCGGATCGCATCGATCGACACCTCTGCAGCCAAGTCCGCGCCCGGTGTCGTCCGGGTCTTCACCGGTCCCGACGTCGCGTCGATCATGCCCCTGCCGGTGATCTGGGTTCCCCAGGACGTCGAGAGCCACTTCCCCCCGCATCCCTCGGGCATCGTTCCCGGCTCGGGGATGACCGTGCTCGCGACCGACCGGGTCCGCTTCGCCGGCGACCCTGTGGCGGTGGTCGTCGCCGACACGCAGCAGCAGGCCGACGATGCGCTGCAGCTCATCACCGTCGACTACGAGGTGCTGCCCGCGGTGACCGAGGTGCAGGCCGCACTGGCCGAAGGTGCACCCCAGCTGCATGACGCCGTGCCCGGCAATCTGGTGTTCAACGCGACGCTCGGCGACAAGGACGCCACCGACGCCGCGATCGCGAAGGCCGACGTCGTCGTGAAGAAGACGATTCGCAATCAGCGCCTCATCGCCAACACCGTCGAGGCGCGCGGTGACGTCGCCGACTACGACCTAACAACGGGTGAGTTCACTCTGTACACGAACATTCAGCCGCTCTATCCGGTGCGGCTGCTCACGGCGCTATACGTGCTCGGCGTCCCGTACAACAAGGTGCGGATCATCGCCCCGGCCATCGGGAGCAGCCTCGGATCGAAGGGCTACATCTTCGCGGACGGCCCGCTGATGCTCTGGATCGCACGAGAGCTCGGGCGGCCGGTCAAGTGGGTGGACACCCGCTCGGGCAACGCCCGCTCGACGCCCCACGGACGCGACCACGTCGCCGAGGCAGTGCTGGCCGGCACGAAGGACGGGCGCATCGAGGCGCTCTCGGTCAAGTCGTACAGCAATCTCGGCGCGTACCCCGTGATCAACGCTCCCGGCACGCCTCGGACGCTCTTCGGCCGCAGCATCACCGGCGCGTACGACATCGAGAACCCCTTCTTCGAGGTCGACGCGGCGGTGACGAACACGGTGCAGGTCGGGCCAATCCGGGGCTCCGGCCGCTCCGAGGCGATCTTCCTCATCGAGCGGATGGTCGACATGTACGCCCGCGAGATCGGAGTGGATCCTTCCGAGGTCCGCCGGCGGAACATGGTGAAGGGAGACCAGATGCCATTCGAGAACCGGCTCGGCTGGATCTACGACTCCGGGGACTACGTGTCAGCGCTGGACCGCGCGCTCGAGATGGTGGGATACGGAGACATCGACTCCCAACGGGAAGAGGCCCGAAGCCGCGGCAAGCGGCTCGGCGTCGGCATCGGCTCGTATGTGGCCGTCGCGGGTGTCGGGCCGTCGGCGAAGATGGGCCAGCAGGGCCTCGTCAGCGGCACCTGGGGCAGCGCGCACATGGCGGTCGAGCCTTCGGGTGAGGTCGTCGTGACCACCGGAGCGCAGCCGCACGGGCAGTCCCAGCAGACCACCTTCGCCCAGATCGCAGCGGACGAGCTCGGCGTCCCGATGGAGATGGTCAAGGTGCGCCATTCCGACACCGCCGGCTCGCTCTACTACGGCCAGGCCAGCTATGGCAGCCGCTCGCTCAGCGTGGAGGGCGTGGCCGTCCAGCTCGCCGCTCAGATGATCAAGGACAAGGCTCGCAAGCACGCGGCGCATCTCTTCCAGTGCGACGAGGAGGCGGTCGTCTACGGCGAGGGAAAGGTGTACGCCTCGTTCGCGCCCGACCAGGCCGTCATGACGCTGCAGCAGGTGGCCTTCACCCTATGGCTGGCCTGGGATCTGGCGCCCGGCATGGACCCGGGACTGGAGGCGAGGTCATTCTTCGACCCGCCGGAGTTCAACTACCCCTTCGGCACGCACGTGGCCGTCGTCGAGGTCGACGAGGAGACCGGCCAGGTCGACCTGGTGCGCTATGTCGCGGTCAATGACTTCGGCACGGTCGTCAACCCGGGCGTGGTCGACGCCCAAACCCACGGCAACATCGGCCTCGGGGTCGGCCAGGCTCTGCTCGAAGAGGTCGTGTACGACGAGGATGGGGTACTACTGACCGACAGCTATTCGACGTACCCGCTCATCCGCGCCACACAGCTTCCCGACTTCGAGCTCGACCGCACCGAGACGGACACACCGAACAATCCCCTCGGCGCAAAGGGGGCAGGCGACGTCTCGAACCCGGCAGTGGCGCCGGCCGTCGTCAACGCAGTCTGCGACGCCCTCGGCATTGACCACATCGACATGCCCCTGCGCCCTGACCGCGTGTGGCGGGCGATGACCACCGAGGTACCCGCGGCGTGATCACTGCAGCCTACGACTACGAGGCCCCGAGCACACTCGACGACGCGTGCGAGCTCGCCTCGCAGGCTGACGCAGTCCTCCTCGCCGGCGGCCAGAGCCTCATCACCGAGCTCAAGCGGGCCGCGCTGAGTCCCCGGCTCGTCGTCGACCTGCGCCGGATCGAGTCCCTCCAGGCAAGCGGTGACGACGGCTGGGGGGCGATGGTGACCCTCGACGCGCTCGCCGCCGATCCCCAGGTAACCGCCTCACCGTCCGCCCTGACGGATGCGCTCGAGGCCATCCATGACCCGCAGGTCCGCAACCGGGCGACCATAGGTGGCAGCGTTGCTCTGGTTCACCAGGGAGCCGACCTGCCGGCAGTCGCGCTCGCATTGGGTGCCGTGATCACGATCACCGGTCCGGCCGGGCCGAGGGTCGTCGAGGCCGCCGACTTCGTGACGGCCCCGGTGCACGATCGCCTGGGACGGGGCGAGATCGTGACAGCCGTGCGGATCCCCTCACCCCTGCCGGGCAGCGGCAGCGCCTATGAAAAGATGCCGAACCCCGGGAGCGGCTACGCCATCTGCGGGGTGGCGGCATCGCTGGCAGTGTCCGCCGAAGGGAAGGTCGAAGATGCCGCCATCGGCCTCGCCGGAGCCGGCCCGACGGCGCTTTCCCTCGCAGCAACGGCCCGGGCCCTCGTCGGCAGGCAGGCGAGCGAGGAGGAGGTAGCGGAGGCCGCTGCCTCGGCTGCTGACGGTCTGCAGTTTCCCTCGGATCTCGCTGCGCCTGCGGACTACCGTGCCCATCTGACCCGAGTACTGACGGCCCGCGCCCTGCGGCGGGCGATCCGACGAGCGACGGAAGGCGCAAAATGAAGAACATCCCGGACACCAAGTTGGGCCGGATGTACCGAGCCCACATCCAGCACATACTCGACAAGGACATCGAGTCGCTGCTCGACCAGTACACCGACGATGCACTGCTCATCAGCGGCTTCAGCGGAGAGCCCCAGTACTACAAGGGCCGGGATGGTCTACGCGAGCATATGCAGGGAATCCTCGGCATCGACGGGCTGGACACCGACATCGCCTTCTGGGCGGAGACGGATGACCCCGAGACGCTGATGATCATCGAGGCAATCACCATGAAGGGTCCGGACGGAGAAGCCCACATGCGGTTCGCCGACAGCTGGGTGCTGCGGGACGGCCGGATCGCCATCCACTTCGCCGGAATGACCCAGTATCCCGACGGCTCCGTCGCCTGACGGGCCGGTTAGCGCAACCCAGGAGACGACATGCCTCTCGACGCAAAAGAGATCGAGAAGTTCATCATCGAGTTCTACCAGCAGGCAGACGCCAGCGCGCCAATGGTGTGGTTCCTTCCCTACGTCGAGGATGACTTCCACATGGTCTGGACGCCGACGTGCCAGTTCGACGGGCAGGTCGGATTCGAGGAGTTCTACCGCAACCTCACCGGCAACCTCTTCGACCGCAAGCACGAGGTGCACGACATCAACATCGAGGTCGACGGCGACACCGCGAAGGTCAACTTCGTCATCCATCTTACGGCGCATGTGTGGCACCCCCCGCTCCCGCGCGCCATTCACGCCGAGAACGAGGCGGGCTTCGCGTGGGAGATGCGGCGCTCGGAGACCACGGGCGGGATGGTCATCACCAATTACATCCTCACATCGGTTAAGTTCCCCGAGGGCAGCATCATCGTCGACGCCGATCAGGTCTTCAAATACCCGAGCTTCATGTACGGCCCTTGGGGCTTCCCCTAGAAAGGCGGAGAGATGTCCACCACTGAAGCAGACAGCTTGGAGGTCGTGCACCGATGGGCTTCGCTCGTCAACGCCGGTGACATCGACGCCGCCGTGGCCTGTCTTGCCCCGGACTTCGCCGGGTACTTCACGGGGATGGCCGAGGCCGTGCGCGGACCCGAAGGGTTCAAGCAGATGTACACGACGTTCATCCAGCCGTCGTTCCCGGATCAGCACATCACCATCGAGAAGGAGCTGGCCGTCGGCGACCGCGTAGCCGCCCAGGTCTCGTGGACAGCCACCCAGCAAGGACCGTTCCTGGGCATACCCCCCAGCGGCAAGGCGATCGTCGTGGCCGGCACCGGGATATTCCGCGTCGCCGACGGAAAGATCGCGGAGGAATGGATGCAGGAAGACTTCCTCGGCATCTACCAACAACTCACACAGGGCTGACCGGAGGACTCGTGGCAGACACCGACAAACAGGCGGTCATGCGTCGCTACTACGACGAGGTCGTCAACAAGGGCGACTTCTCCGTCGTCGACGAACTCTTCAGCGCCGACTACCACTCGCACCACAACGACCCCATTGGCCTACCCCCCGGTCCCGAGGGGGTAAAGCAATTCATCGGCGGTACCCGCGCCGGATTCCCTGATCTGGAGCTCACGCTCGACGACCTCTTCGGCGCGGACGACCTGGTGGCGTCCCGCTGGACGCTGCGGGGAACTCACACGGAGGAGTGGTTCGGCACGCCCGCCACGGGGAAATGGGCCGAGTGGTCGGGGATCACCCTCAGCCGGTTCGAGGACGGCAAGATCGCCGAAGAGTGGTTCAACTTCGACCAGTTGCGGCTCCTCCAGCAGCTCGGCATCATCCCGTCGGGTTAGAGCTCAAGTGGAACGGGATCGCGATGTTGAAGATCAAGGACGGGAAGATCGCCGAGCGGTGGTTCAACTCGGACAGCGCGAGCGTCCTCACGCAGCTGGGTGTGGTGCCGCAATTGAAGTTCTAGGAGCAGTTGAGGACCAGGAGGGGGTGGCGGCGGCGTGAGCATCGAGGGCAAGAAGATCGGGGTCCTCGTCGAGAGCGACTACTACGAGCCGGAGATCTGGTACTACCAGCGGCGGTTCCCGGAGGAGGGCGCCGAGGTGCGCTTCCTCACCCGGCTTTGGGGGCAGGACTCGATCACCTTCAAGGGGCACGAGTGGCAGGTGCCCTTCGAATGCACCGAGTCCTTCGAGGAGATCGACGACGACGAGCTTCGGAGCTTCGACGCCGTCATCGTCCCCTCGGGGATGGTGGCGGACCGGCTGCGCTACACCGAGGACATCGAGAAGCTGCCGCCGGCCACCGAGTTCCTGAAGCGGGCGTTCGCCGAGCCGGGGATTCTGAAAGGGATCATCTGCCACGGGATGTGGCTCGTCGCCCCCACTCCCGAGCTCGTCCGGGGCCGCCGGGTCGTCGCGCACAACAACCTGCTCGGCGACGTGCGGAACATGGGCGCGACCTACGTCGACGAGGACGTCGTCGTCGACGGCGACCTCGTCACCGGTCGTACCGGGGGCCACTGCCACCTCTTCGCCCGGAGGATCATCGAGCTGCTCGCGCAGGGGGCGAAGTGACGGTGATTCGGGTGATCAACCATATGGGGATCTCGTGCGCCGACCCGATCGCGATGGAGCGGTGGTACTCCAAGCATTTTGGCTTCACGCGCAAGCGTGTGTATGCTCCGGGACCCGATCAGGTCGTCGTGATCGGGAACGGCGGTGCGAGCCTCGAGCTCTTTCCGGCGAAGGGCGAGGCGCCGCCCCCGCGCGGTGAGCGCGATGGGCCCGAGTATCCCGGGTGGCGCCACGTGGCCTTCCTCGTCGAAGACCTCGACGCAGCGCTTGCAGAAATCGGAGACGATGCGAAAATCACGCTCGGTCCGCTCGACATGGGCGCGTTCATCGAAGGAATGAGAGTTGCCTGGATCTCCGACCCAGAAGGGAACATCGTTGAGCTCAATCAAGGCTACGCCGAAGAGACGAGCCCCCCGCCGCTCGATCGCTGACATCGTCCCGACGATCGAGGCCGGGCGGCCGATGCCGCTCGGAGCAACGGTCGACGACGATGGCGTGAACTTCTCGCTCTTCTCCGAGGACGCCGCCGGCGTCGAGCTCCTCCTGTTCGACGCGCACGACGAGGTGCGCCCCGTCGTGACCGTTCCGCTCGACCCGGAGACGAACCGGAGCTTCCACTTCTGGCACGTCTACGTCCGTGGCCTGACCGCGGGCTACCACTATGCCTACCGCGTGCACGGGCCGGACCTCCCCGGGCGCCGCTTCGACCGCGACAAGGTGCTGCTCGATCCCTACGCGAGGGGCAACACGAACACGCTCTGGAAGCCCGTCGACGCGTGCCTACCCGGCGACAACATCGAGACCTCGATGCGCTCGGTGATCGTCGACGGCCGCGGCTACGACTGGGAGGGCGACACGCCGCTGCGTCGGCCGATGAGCGAGACGATCGTCTACGAGATGCACGTCCGCGGCTTCACCGCCTCCCCCACCGCGGGCGTCACGCATCCCGGCACGTTCTCCGGCGTGATCGAGAAGATTCCGTACCTCCAGGCACTCGGGGTGACGGCGGTCGAGCTCCTGCCCGTGTTCGCCTTCGACGAGCGCGAGGTGCGCGGCATCAACAAGGTCGACGAGACGCCGCTGCACAACTTCTGGGGCTACGACCCGTACCTGCACTTCGCGCCGCAGGCGAGCTACTGCGTTGCGCCGGAGCAGGGCGAGCAGATCACCGAGTTCCGCGACATGGTGAAGGCGCTGCACAAGGCCGGCATCGAGGTGATCCTCGACGTCGTCTTCAACCACACGGGCGAGGGCAACCACCTCGGCCCGTCGATCAGCTTCAAGGGCCTTGCGAACGACGCCTACTACCTGCTGCACCCGACCGAGAAGCAGTACTACATGGACTACTCGGGCTGCGGCAACACGGTCAACGCGAACCATCCCGTCGTCGGGAAGTTCATCCTCGACTGCCTCCACTACTGGGTCGAGGAAATGCACGTCGACGGGTTCCGCTTCGACGAGGGCTCGATTCTGCACCGCGGTCCCGACGGCGGGCCGATGGACTACCCCCCGGTCATCTGGGGCATCGAGCTCTCGGAGACGCTCGCGGACACGAAGGTGATCGCGGAGCCGTGGGACGCGGGGGGCCTCTACGACGTCGGGCGCTTCCCGGGCTCGCGCTGGTCCGAGTGGAACGGCAAGTTCCGCGACGACGTCCGCCGCTTCGTCCGCGGCGACCCCGGCCTGATCTCGGAGATTGCGACCCGCATCGCGGGCAGCGCCGACATCTACCAGGGCAAGTCGCGCGGACCGATGAACAGCGTCAACTTCATCACGGCGCACGACGGCTTCACGCTCAACGATCTCGTCTCCTACAACTACAAGCACAACGAGGCCAACGGCGAGGACAACCGCGACGGGATGGACGAGAACCTGAGCTGGAACTGCGGCGCCGAGGGTGAGACGGACGACCCTGCCGTCAACGAGCTGCGCAACCGCCAGATCAAGAACTTCTGCGCGCTCATGTTCCTCTCGCAGGGCGTCCCGATGTTCGTCGCCGGCGACGAGCTCGGCCGGACGCAGAGAGGCAACAACAACGCGTATTGCCAGGACAACGAGATCAGCTGGTTCGACTGGAACCTCGTCGAGGAGAACGCCGACCTGCTGCGCTTCTTCCGCGAGATGATTGCGCTCCGGAATCGCCAGACGAATCTCCACCGGCGCAGCTTCATGAGCGGCGCGCCGGATCGCCGCGGCCGGGCCGACATCGAGTGGCACGGGCTCGAGCTCGGCGCGCCGGAATGGGACTACCCTGGCTCGCGCGTCCTCGCGTTCACGCTCGCGGCCGGCGACGACTGGTTCACGCCGGAAGCCGACCTGCACGTGATGCTCAACATGGACGACAATCCGCACGAATTCGCCGTGCCGCCGCTCGAGGACCGGCGCTGGCTGCTCTTTGCGGACACCGCCAAGCCTTCGCCCGAAGACATTTCCGCGCCCGGCGAGGAGCGGCAGTACGACGGGGGGCGTTACCTCGTTTCGGGCCGCAGTGTCGTCATTCTCGCTTCCGCTGACCGCTGACTCCAGGAGGAATCAACCAATGGACAAGAGCCATTTCACGTTCTCCGACCTGATCGCCGGGACGGTGGTCTCCTACGCGGCGGACGAGGATACATTCGGGCTGCGCACGATCGACGGCCGGCAGTTCGACGTGAAGCTGACGGCGTCGACCTTCGCGGAGCTCGTTCGCAATCTCGGAGATCCGTACATCGATGCGACGTCGCAGATGCGCGACATGCTCGACCGTGGCCGCACGCTCTTCGCCTACGGGATCTTCTATCCCGAAGCCGGGGACATGCGTTTCGAGGCGAAGCACGTAGTCTTCGTAGGCCGCACCGCCGCCGACTTCTCCTTCGAGCGCCCCGACTGGTGGGTGAAGCAGGTCAAGGAGCTCGGAGACTTCTACCTGCGGGCCGAATGGGGCGACGGCGACGTCGACTACGCCGAGTACCGCACGAGCATCGCCCTCGAGGGCAGGAAGCTCGACGGCTTCCGCCAGGAGACCGACACGATCTCGCGGCTCGTGTACGGGTTCGCGACCGCGTACCTGCTCACCGGCGAAGATCGCTTCCTCGAAGCGGCCGAGCGGGGAACCGAGTATCTCCGCGACCACATGCGGACGGTCGACGCGGGCGAGGGCATCGCCTACTGGGTGCACGCGATCGACGTCGCCGGGAAGAAGGAGAAGAAGATCCTCGCGTCCGAGTTCGGCGACGACTACGACGCGATTCCGGCCTACGAGCAGATCTATGCGCTCGCCGGGCCGACGCAGACCTACCGCGTCACCGGCGACCCGCGGATCATGGCCGACATCGAGATGACGCACGCGCTTTTCAACCGGTTCTTCCTCGACCGCGACGGAGGCGGCTTCTACTCGCACATCGACCCGATCACGTTCAACCCCAAGAGCGAGACGCTCGGGCACAACCAGGGGCGCAAGAACTGGAACTCGGTCGGCGACCACGCTCCTGCCTTCCTGATCAACACGTGGCTCGCGACCCAGGACGAGAAGTACGCCGATTTCCTCGTCTTCACGGCGGATACGATCGTCAAGCGCTTCACCGACTACGACAAGAGCCCGTTCGTGAACGAGCGCTTCCACGAGGACTGGTCGCCCGATCACGCGTGGGGCTGGCAGCAGAACCGCGCCGTCGTCGGGCACAACCTGAAGATCGCGTGGAACCTGATGCGGATCAACAGCGTCCGCCCGAACGAGAAGTACGTCGAGCTCGCGCGGAAGATCGCCGAGCTGATGCCTCCGATCGGCAGCGACCAGCAGCGTGGCGGCTGGTACGACGTGATGGAGCGCGAGCGGACAGACGATCAGGAGTGGCACCGCTTCGTCTGGCACGACCGGAAGGCGTGGTGGCAGCAGGAGCAGGCGATCCTGGCCTACCTGATCCTCCGCGGCGTCCTCGGCAGCGAGGAGTACCTGACGCAGGCGCGGATGGCGTCGGCGTTCTACAACGCCTGGTTCCTCGACCACGACAACGGCGGCGTCTACTTCAACGTGCTCGCGAACGGCCTGCCGTACCTGCTCGGCACCGAGCGGCTCAAGGGCAGCCACTCGATGTCCGGCTACCACGCGTTCGAGCTGTGCTATCTCGCAGCGGTTTACACGAACCTGCTGATCACCAAGCAGCCGCTCGACCTCCACTTCAAGCCGCGGGCGGACGCGTTCTCAGACCGCGTGCTCCACGTCTCGCCGGACATCCTTCCGCCGGGCTCGGTCCGGATCGAGGCTGTCTGGATCGACGGGCAGCCGTGGACGGACTTCGACGCGGACAAGCTGACGGTGAAGCTCCCGGAGGGCGACCAGGTCGCCGTCCGTGTGCGCGTCGTCTCCGCGCTCGAGACGTTCGAGAGCGAGGTGAGCGTCGAGAACGGGACGGCGTCCGTCGTCCTCACCGGAGTGCTCGACGAGTCCGTGGTCGCGGGGCTCGAGCGCAACCTGCAGGAGGCGCTGGCGGCGAACCCGCGGCGGGTGCTCCTGCGAGCCGAGCAGTTGACCTCGTTGACGAGCGCGGGAGCGCGGGCCCTGCTCTTCCTGCGACAGAAGCTCCCCTTCGAGGACGTCGAGGTGTACCTCGTCGGCGCCAACGAGGGCGTGCAGGAAGCCTGCCGGGCGGTCGACACGGAGGAGCAGTCGTTCGTGATCGTCGACGATGCGTCCCAGCTCGAGCCGCTTCAGGCGTAGGAAGCCACATGGCGGGGGCAGGCGCCTTCGGGTGCCTGCCCCCTCTTGCGGCTCCCGACTCGACGATGGTTCGAGCCCAGGACCGCCCCACCAGCGTTGTCTAAAAGGTAAACGTAGAGCCATGAACGACCTCTGTCTCAGGGGTCGTTTTGGTTTGACGCCTAGTTGCGTGTGTTGTCAATAAAGACGACAGCTGCGTAGAGTGTACTCATGACGGCGACATCCAAGACTAAGCTCGTTGCTGAGGTCATCATGACTCACATATCAACCACGACCGCGGCGGTCCGGACACCATGAACGCCCCCGCCTCGATCACCATCACGCCAGTCCGCGTCGCCGACCTGCTCGCCGAGGGCGAGCGGATGCCGGTCTACGTGCACGTCATCGACCATCCCGATGCGCGCGTGCTGGTCGACACCGGCATGACGGAGCTGCACCCGGCGGTGGCCGACCTCGATCCCCGCCTCCGTCCGCTGAGCAGGCAGGACTTCGACCTCGCCGGCATCGACATCGTCGTCAACACACACCTGCACTTCGACCACTGCGGCGGCAACCACCTCTTCGCCGGCAGGCCGATCTACGTCCAGCGTCGGGAGCTCGACGACGCGCGCAGCGAGGAC